>Ga0210385_10000007_pt1 | contig 658083 bp, 548 predicted proteins | sample IncBWH26OmetaG_FD_160107 | JGI IMG/M metagenome (GOLD analysis project Ga0210385, IMG submission 160107) | Forest soil microbial communities from Barre Woods Harvard Forest LTER site, Petersham, Massachusetts, United States - Inc-BW-H-26-O ...
GGAGAGGTTAGCCGTAAGGCAAAGCTTTGAATCGAAGCCCCAGTAAACGGCGGCCGTAACTATAACGGTCCTAAGGTAGCGAAATTCCTTGTCGGGTAAGTTCCGACCTGCACGAATGGTGTAACGACTGGATGGCTGTCTCGACCGCGAGCTCGGTGAAATTGTGATACCGGTGAAGACGCCGGTTTCCTGCAACGGGACGGAAAGACCCCGTGCACCTTTACTATAACTTAACATTGTCTTTGGGTGAATGATATGTAGCATAGGTGGGAGACTTTGAAGCTGCGGCGCTAGCCGTGGTGGAGTCGTCAGTGAAATACCACTTTTCGTTTTTTTGAAGTCTAATCCCATAACCATGGGAAACAGTGTTTGGTGGGTAGTTTGACTGGGGTGGTCGCCTCCAAAAAAGTATCGGAGGCTTTCAAAGGTACCCTCAGTACGCTTGGTAACCGTACGTGGAGTGCAATAGCATAAGGGTGCTTGACTGTGAGGCATACAAGCCGAGCAGGGCCGAAAGGCGGATATAGTGATCCGGTGGTTCCGCATGGAAGGGCCATCGCTCAAAGGATAAAAGGTACGCCGGGGATAACAGGCTGATCCTCCCCAAGAGCTCATATCGACGGGGGGGTTTGGCACCTCGATGTCGGCTCGTCACATCCTGGGGCTGAAGAAGGTCCCAAGGGTTGAGCTGTTCGCTCATTAAAGTGGCACGCGAGCTGGGTTCAGAACGTCGTGAGACAGTTCGGTCCCTATCTGTTGTGGGCGTTAGAAATTTGAGAGGAGTTGACTCTAGTACGAGAGGACCGAGTTGAACGGACCGCTAGTGTATCTGCTGTGGCGCCAGCTGCATCGCAGAGTAGCTATGTTCGGACGGGATAAGCGCTGAAAGCATCTAAGCACGAAGCCCACCTCAAGATAAGATTTCTTTTAAGGATCGTTAAAGATGATGACGTTGATAGGCTATAGGTGTAAAGTCAGTAATGACAAAGCCGAGTAGTACTAATAATCCGTAGACTTTTACTCGACAGTTGTTTTACATTTCTGTGGATCAGATTGTATTTTTTATCAATAATGTTAACCTTATTTGCAGGCGCAAACCTGCATGCGATTTAGGGTGACTATAGCAGCGGGGTTCACCTCTTCCCATTCCGAACAGAGAAGTTAAGACCGCTAACGCAGATGGTACTGCTCAAAAAGCGGGAGAGTATGTTGTTGCCCAATTTTAAGCCCAAGTAGAAATACTTGGGCTTTTTTTATGCTCTAAATCAGTTCCCTTTATATATTATTTCAATGCAAGAAATAATTAAATAGATTTGTGAAAATATAAGCTAATGATAGGCAAGATTCAAAAAGTACACCTTAGAGAAATTTGGAGGCATGAGGCACAAGACTTCACGACTTGGTTGCAAGCGAATATTGATGTACTTAATTCTGTTTTGCCATTTCAATTAAGTAATGTTGAAAGGGAGCAAAACACAGGAAATTTTAGCGTGGATTTAGTTGCAGAAGATGATGAAGGAAGTTTAGTTGTTATTGAGAATCAATTAGAGAAGAGTGACCATGATCACTTAGGGAAGCTTATAACATATTTGGCTTCGGTTGGTGCTGGTAAAGCAATCTGGATTGTATCTGATCCTAGAGCTGAACATATAAAGGCTGTGTCTTGGTTAAATGAATCAATTGCTGAATTTTATCTTTTTAAGATTGAAGGCATTAAAATTGGAGATTCTGCTCCAGCGCCTTTACTTACATTAATAATTGGAACTAGTAAAGAAGTTAGAGAAGCAGGAGAGACGAAAAAAGAATATGCAGAAAGGCACTATCTAAGAAAAGAATTTTGGGTTCATCTTTTAGAAATGGCAAAAGCTAAGACCAAGTTGCATTCAAATATTTCTCCCAATATTTATTCTTGGATAGGGACAGGAGCTGGAATAGGTGGTGTCTCATATAATTATGTGATTGGAAAGCATGATAGCAAAATAGAACTATATATTGATAAGGATAAAGGAGATGGGTTGGAAAATAAGGCAATCTTTGATCAGCTCTATAAAAACAAAAAGGAAATTGAGGAGAAATTTGGAGGAGAACTAAGCTGGGAAAAACTTGAGGGGAAAAGGGCTTCTAGAATTGCTAAATATTTTTCAAATGGTGGTTTTAGGTCTGAAAAAGAGAAATGGGATGAGATTGGAGGCCCAATGATAGACGGTATGATTAAAATGGTGGATGCTTTATCCCCCTATATTGAAAAAATAAAGAGCTAATATTGCCTTAAATCGGTCCTGGTAGAAGTGTTTAGGCTTTCTTTAGAATATTCACTTTTAACTTAATGTGATGAAAATCCAACAACTACTGGGAAAGCTCAATACAACTAAAACTTTGCAGAATTATAGTTTTGCCAACTTCAGGCTCTCATCCCAAAGCTTTGCTGCAGTTGCAGCATCTAATGCAACCTTAACCTTTGCTTCTGGCTTAGCTACCTTAGGCAAGAAGTAACCCGATTCTATATTTTTTGTAGTAGCCAGTTCCATAATATTTACAACCGCTTTTTCGGAGCTATTGCTGATTAGTGGGCCAAAGGCGCGCAACATAACTTTTAAAGGCCCGGTAACGTTTCTATCAATACCTGATTTAACTACACCCGGGTTAATTACGTTTATAGAAGGATGTGCACCATTTCGCTTAGCGAATTCCTGCACGTGCATATGAACGGCCAGCATTGCCTGCCCCATTGCTTTAAACAAGGCATAATTATTCTTGCTATGAAGATCATCGAAATTAATTGCAGCATTCTTCATTAAAGGCGCACCGACAATAATTACCCTTCCTTGGCCTCGTTTTAATTCCTCAAGCAAAAGGGTATCAAGCATAAACTTGTTTAAATAGTTTACCAGGAATCCTTCATCCAACCCATCCTTACTTTCTTTCCGCACAGAGTTAAGTGTGCCGGTAGAATAGATAGCTATATCAATTGTAGTAGTAAGTTTTTTTATTTCTGTTGCAAGGTTCTTAATACTTTCAACGGAATGCATGTCAGCAGCAATAAAAGTTGCAGTGGAGCCATTAAGCTTTGAAATTTCAGCAACAATACTCTTACCTTTTTCAGTATCGCGGCCTTGTATAATAAAGTCGTTGCCTTGTTTTGCAAGTGCCAATGCCGCTGCCTTACCAATGCCACCGGTACCACCTATAACTAATATTGTTCTTTTCATGGGGTTTAATAAAAACTGTGAGTTTGTTAGAGGAACGAATAGATCGGAAAATTACTCTATCTCAGCGTTATTCGATAGGTAAAATTATTTTTCTTACAATTGTATTGTAACATTAATCGGTCAGCATGAAAAGTTTATTTGACCCAACTGTAGAACGATGAATATTTTCTTGCGACTTCTTACCCGTATTATTCCCTCTGATATGTTTTCAAAGCGTTATCCTGTTTCAGTAAAGGGTATTATTTTCAGTAATAATAAAATAGTGCTTTTAAAGAATGAAAGGAATGAATGGGAGTTGCCTGGTGGAAAACTCGACCCAAATGAAACACCGGAGCAATGCCTGGTAAGAGAAATTAAGGAGGAACTGAATATTGATACTGAGATAGATTCCTTGATTGATGTATGGATGTATAATATTTTAAATAAAGTAGATGTTCTGATAATCACATATCTATCTGTGCGCAAAGTAATAGAGCCTTCCGAAATAAAGATTAGTAATGAACATAAGGAGCTGGGTTTATTTTCACCCGAAGAAATAAATGGATTAAATATGCCGGAAGGATATAAGAAATCAATTAGGAAAGCGTTAAGAATTATTGTGTAATATTGCCTTATGTCAGTAATTGTAGAGAACATAACTAAGATTTATGGAGTGCAGAAAGCACTCGATAATGTTTCGTTTACTATTAACAGTGGAGAAATAGTTGGTTTCCTGGGTCCGAATGGGGCAGGAAAATCTACCATGATGAAAATAATTACCTGCTTTTTGCCTCAAACGTCAGGTAAAGCATCTGTTTGTGGCTTCGATGTTTCTGAACAACCCCTGGAAGTAAAAAAGAATGTTGGCTATTTAGCGGAACATAATCCGCTTTACCTGGATATGTATGTCAAAGAAAACCTGGCTTTTATTGCCGGTCTGCATCATATTGAGAATGCTAAGAAGCGCATTGAGGAAATGATAGAAATGACGGGCCTACAGGTTGAACAGAAAAAGAAAATTGGTGCATTATCGAAGGGGTACAGGCAGCGTGTTGGGCTTGCACAGGCAATGATACATAACCCTAAGGTGCTTATACTCGATGAACCTACCAGTGGATTAGATCCTAACCAGCTGGAAGAGATACGCAATCTTATTCGCACCATAGGAAAAGAAAAGACCGTTATTTTCTCAACCCACATTATGCAGGAGGTGGAAGCCATCTGCGACCGGGTTATGATAATTAATAAAGGAAAGATAGTTGCTGATAAAACAGCGAAAGAATTGCAGAATATGGGTGGTGGTTATTCTATAATAACCGTGGAGTTCGACAAAGAAGCTGATATAAGGCAATTGAAAAAGATAGAAGGCGTGTACAGTATCGACACTACTGATAATAAGACACTACATATTCATGTTACAGCAGAAAAGGATGTGAGACAGGATATTTTCCGCTATGCTGTGGAAAATAAACTTACCGTACTTACCATTCACAAAGAAGAGAAGAAGCTGGAGGAGATATTTAAAACCTTGACCCAACAACCTGCCGAAAGCAGATAATATTTATCTTTACAAGGTAAACATCTGATTTAGACTGTAATCCTTCCCTACATGAAACAGCCTTTACCCGGCATGAAACTTCTTTTAGTCTTTTTGCTGCTGGTTATTTCATGTGCTGTTTTTGCTCAACAAGACACTGCTAAGCTCGATTCGAACTCCATTTATAATATGTCGCTTGAGCAATTGATGAGTTTAAAAGAGACAGGTGTGTCAAGCCAGTTAGAAGCCCAGATAAATGCACTGATAGGAGTAGCGTCAAAAAAATCGTTATCGCAACGAAAATCACCAAGTGTTGTAACGGTTATTAGCCAGGATGAAATTGAAAGATCCGGGGCACGTGACCTTATAGATGTACTAAGGCTTGTGCCTGGTATAGGCTTTGGTGTTGACGTGCAAGGCAATGTAAGTATTATTATGCGTGGTAACTGGGCCGAAGAAGGTAAGGTTTTGGTTTTGCTCGATGGCCAGGAGATGAACGAACTTATGTATTCCACCACGCAGTTTGGCAATCACTTCGATGTTAGTTCGATAAAACGAATAGAAATAATTCGTGGTCCTGGCTCAGCAATTTACGGTGGCTTTGCTGAATACGGGGTAATAAGCATTATTACAAAAGATGGTGATGACCTGAAAGGAATTTCAGCAACGGGAGGATATGGACAAACTGCAAGGACGTTAGGATACAGAGATATAAGCCTGGTGGTAGGAGATAAAATAAATGACTTTATGTATAGCGTGTCCGGGTTTATGGGCCATGCTAACCGAAGTGATAACATATATACTGATTTTAATGGAAACAGTTACTCAATGGCGGGCAACTCTAATCTTGATCCCCGCAATGTTATACTGAAGCTATCGTATAAGGGCCTTAGTTTTACAGGTGTATATGATAACTTTGTTACTACAACAGCCGATAATTTTGGCATGGCGCTTTCACGGGCCTATCCCTGCAATTTCTTAACTGAATCATACCAGTTGAAATACGATGCCAAACTGGGTAGTAAAATAACGCTTACTCCAATGGTTAGTTATAAATACCAAAAACCATGGAACTTTTCGGGTACAGTCGCCCCAGCTGACTCAGCCTATACCATTTATGATAAAAATGTGGAGCGTTACACAGGTAGCCTCTCGATGCTATATGATGTAACCCGCCATATAAATATTGTTGCGGGTGCCGAAGTTTTCCAGGACCATGCAGCACTTGGAATTGATACTACTCTTTTCAGTAATGGTAAGTCTTCCGTAAGTTATACCAATGTTGCAGCATATGCGCAGGTGCTTTTCCGTTACCACATAGCAAGCATAATGCTCGGTGCGCGATATGATAATAATTCTGCCTATGGCTCGTCATTTGTACCCAGGTTAGGTATAATGAGGAAAATAGATAAATGGAATTTTAAGCTTCTGTACAACAATTCATTTCGTGCACCGGGTATAGAGGATATTAATTTCAGCTATGATGGGCAAATTAAACCTGAAACCACTACCGTAATTGAGTTTGAGGTAGGAAAAGAGATATCGACGGATATGTTTGTTACCCTTAATGTTTTTGATATAACTACCAGGAACCCTATAGTATATTATGTTGATACGGTATTGAACTCGAGCGGTAGTTACAATGAAGGATATAAAAACCTGAATGAACAAGGTACAAGGGGTGCAGAGTTAGATTACAGAATAAAACAAACCTGGGGTTATTTAGATCTGAACTATGCTTTTTACACTACCGCAGGTAAAACCGTTGTTCCGGCATACCAGGTGCCTGGCAATAGCGATATGACACTGGGGGCTGCTGCAAATAAAATAAACCTGTCGTTCAGTTATAATATTACACCATCGTTATTCATTACCCCCACCATTTCATGGATAGGCCAGCGTTACGGGTACGTTGATAGCAACAGCAGCGGTATACCGGCCTTAAAGAAATTTTCGCCAACCACGCTGGCAAATATTTACCTGATGTATAAAGTAAATAAATTAAAAATAGGTGTGGGTTGTTACAATATTCTGAATGCTGACTATGAATTTATTCAGCCTTATAATGGTGGACATGCCCCGTTACCATCCATGTCGAGGGAATATGAACTTCGTGTATCATACGATCTAAATTTCAAGAAATGAAAATAGGGAGATACATACTAATTTTTCTTGGAATAATATCCTGTTCAACAGCGGTGTTTGGGCAAACACTTAATTATAAAATGGCTTCAGTGTACATATATAATTTTACAAAATATATATCATGGCCGGCCAATCCTAAATCGAATGATTTTGTAATAGGCGTATACGGCACCTCACCCATGACCGAGGAGTTGAAAAAATTTGTTGCCGGCAAGCACGTGGGAGAGAAAGCAATTACCGTAGAAAAGGTACTTACAGTTGATGAAGCAGCCGGATGCCAGATAGTTTTTGTGCCACTTTCAGAAAGTGGGAACCTTAAAAAAATAAGTGACCAGCTTAAGGGTAAACCTGTATTAATAGTTTGTGAAAAAGAAGGCCTGAATAAAAAGGGCGCCTCCATAAGCATATACCTTGATGAAGATGATGATAATAAGACCAAATTTGAATTAAATCAGGGATATATTAAGTATAACGGACTTTTGATATCTCAAAGCCTTATTACCCTGTCATCGGGCAGTAATTAGTACAACACATATTTCGACATTTATTTAAGTACTTATATCGAAAGTGCTTTACATTCGTATCAAAAAGTATATACCTTTGACTGACAGAATTTAGTAATTAAAACAAACAATTAAACCCTATTAATATGGCTTTTACACTTCCCAAATTAGCTTACGATTATAAGGCGCTTGAGCCTTACATTGATGCACAAACAATGGAAATTCACTACAGCAAACATCACCAGGCCTATGTTACAAACGTAAATAACGCAATAGCCGGCAAGCCTGAAGACAGTATGAGCCTTGAGGATATCCTGAAGAACATATCAAAACAACCACCGGTAGTAAGGAACAATGCAGGCGGAGTATTTAACCACAATCTTTTCTGGACTGTAATGAAACCAAATGGCGGTGGAGAACCTACAGGCGCTTTAGCTGATGCTATTAAGTCAACCTTCGGTTCTGTTGCCGATTTCAAAACTAAATTTGCTGAAGCAGGTGCAACACGTTTCGGATCAGGTTGGGCATGGTTATGTGTTACAGGTGGTAAACTGGCTATCTGCTCTACACCAAACCAGGATAACCCGTTAATGGATATATCAGAATGTAAAGGCACACCAATATTAGGGCTCGATGTTTGGGAACATGCGTATTACCTGAAGTATCAGAACCGCCGCCCTGAATACATTACCAATTTCTGGAATGTAATTAACTGGGATGAAGTTGCCAAGCGCTTAGACAACGCAAAATAAAGTATGGGAAGGCTTTGCCTGGTTGCAGTACTCTTTTTTATGGCATGTATAAATGTGCAAGCGCATAAAGCAGAGCATGAGTTATCGGGCAAAGTTTTTTTTCTGAAAGACACCTTAAAAAATGCCCAGCCGGTAGCTGATAGTAACACTATATATGTGCGCAAGCATAGACTGGTAGCTGCTCTTCTGGCATTTCCGTTAGGTGTTTTTGGTTTGCACAGAATGTACCTTGGCAGCTCGGCAGGAATACCAATAGCATACATTGCAACTTTCGGCGGGGGCTTTGGTGTATTGCCATTTATTGATTTTGTATTGATACTTATCAATAAAGATGTAAATAACTATGCCCATAATCCACATGTATTTATGTGGTCCAGACCTAAGAGAAAAAAGAAATAAATTTTATTCTACCGTTACCGATTTAGCCAGGTTTCTTGGCTGGTCAACATTACATCCTCTCATAACAGCTATGTGATACGAGAGCAGTTGTAATGGAATAACGGCTAAAAGCGGGGCAAGGTGTTCATCAACCTGTGGTACTTCAATCACATAATCAGCCAGTGATTTAACATGGGTATCGCCCTCCGTTACCACGGCTATAATTTTGCCTTTGCGTGCCTTTACTTCCTGTATGTTACTTACAACTTTTTCGTACGAAGTGCCTTGTGTGGCAATAACAAACACAGGCATATTTTCATCAATAAGTGCAATAGGCCCGTGCTTCATTTCTGCAGCCGGATATCCTTCAGCATGTATGTACGATATTTCTTTAAGTTTAAGTGCGCCCTCAAGTGCAACCGGAAAGGTATATCCGCGGCCAAGGTAAAGCGCATTGGGAGCATCTTTATATATCTTAGCAATTGCCTCTATTTCTTTATTACGCTCTAACACAGCCTGAACTTTATCAGGTATTGTATTTAATTCACTTATCAGTTCATGAAATTTGCCACGTGGCAAGGTGCCCTTTTCCTGAGCAATTTGCAGTGCCATCAGGGTCAGTATGGTAATTTGAGCGGTAAAAGCCTTTGTAGAAGCCACACCAATTTCCGGCCCGGCGTGGGTATATGAACCTGCGTGGGTGGCACGTGGAATAGAAGAACCAACCACATTGCAAATACCAATAATAGTAGCTCCTTTGCTTTTTGCAAGTTCAATGGCAGCCAATGTATCGGCCGTTTCGCCCGATTGTGAAATAGCTATTACAATATCATCTTCGCGAATTACCGGGTTACGGTAACGGAATTCCGATGCATACTCTACTTCAACAGGTATACGGGCAAGATCTTCAAAAAGGTATTCACCAACAAGGCCTGCATGCCATGATGTTCCGCAACCGATTATAATTATGCGGCTTGCTTTTATTAAAGCCTGTTCATAATCGGCTATGCCACCCAGCTTAACAATACCTTTATTTACATTTAAACGACCACGTAAGCTATCGCGGATAGAGCGGGGCTGTTCATAGATCTCTTTTAGCATAAAATGCGGAAAGCCACCTTTTTCAAGTGTTTCCAACTGCATTTCCAATTCTTCTATATAAGGCGTTTTAACCTTATTTTTAATGGTCTTTATCTGTATCTCACCATTTCTGTGAAGCACAGCTATCTCCTCATCTTCCAGGTATATCACATTTTTGGTGTACTCAACAATTGGCGTAGCATCTGAACCAACAAAAAATTCTTTCTCCCCAACGCCAATCACAAGCGGGCTTCCCTTCTTTGCAGCTATAAGTTCATCGGGATTATCCTTAGCCATTACAACTATTGCATACGCACCAACCACCTGGTTTAATGCTATGCGAACAGCTTCTGCAAGTGAAACGCCTTCATTGTCCTTAATATTTTCAATTAGCTGTACTAATACTTCAGTATCGGTCTCGCTACGGAATTTATAACTACGTTTTTTTAGTTCTTCTTTAATAGGGCCGTAGTTTTCAATAATGCCGTTGTGTATAAGCACTATGTTGCCCGATTGCGAATAATGCGGGTGTGCATTAACATCGTTAGGTTCTCCGTGTGTTGCCCAACGTGTGTGAGCTATGCCAATATTGCCATGTTTATCCTTGTCCTTTGCAAATGCTTCCAGGTCAGCAACTTTGCCTTTGCACTTGTAAACATTTAAATCGTCGTTTAACAATGCAACTCCTGCACTGTCATATCCCCGGTATTCAAGACGGTGAAGCCCCTTAATAAGAATTGGATATGCTTCTTTCTTTCCTATATAACCTACTATACCACACATAAGTATAAGTTTATTACAACAACAAAGTTAGGTAATCTTAAATCAAGGCTTAAGAGGGGTGTAATAAAGTTTTAAACGCATTCTTTTAGTAGAAGGCCCGTTCCCTTTTCCTCCGTATCCTACGAACCTGTTTGCAGTTGCAACAGCATCGCCTGCCACAAGGTATAGGCCATGTGGAATTGTATGGTGATTGAATACCTCCTGTATATAAAGTGCTATATCAAAAACGTATTGCTGGTTAAATGCATCGTAGGTACCGCCATAGTAAACTGAACCCTGGTCAGGTAATGTGAATGTGGAAGTAGAGGCAACAGTAGAGGTATCGTTTATACCAATGAGATAAAGTTGCGGTGGTACCGGAAAATTGCCAATAGTAGCCCCATCAACGGGAATCTCAACATCGGCACGGTTAACGATTATCTTATTCTTCTGCACCCAGTTCATAATGTATGGGAAATCTATTTTAGTCATAACCCCACCCATAGCCTGCACATAAATAAAGTTTGGCGAGTAAACAGAATCTTTTTTATTCTTAGGGCCGTTAAATACGGTCTTAGAATAATCATGATCGAAGTGGCTGACCGTAATACAACTGGTATTTAAGCCAAAGTTTGTGCTTACATATGATGTATCAAGAACTCCCCCGTTCAGATTAATAATTCGAAAGTAGAAGATAATACCCGATACGCTGGTATATGGATTCATATACCATATGCCACCCTGTCCCGGAAGTTGCATAGGGCTTGCAGCTGTTATGTAGACGCCCGGAAAATTACGTTGAAGAGCGTTATTTGATAGCACCATGGTATCATTTGTTACCGGTACGCCGCCGCTAAGGTTGGAGTATGCACTTAATCCATTTCTAAGCCATTGCAGACCCCATGCTTTACTTAAAGGCACTGTTATCCTTGGGTTCGAAACATAAGCAACGGTATTTGGAGGGTATCTTACAGAATCATTGGTCAGTATTTGTGGAAATACATTGCGTTCGCCAAGTAAAGTTTTGTGAGGCAGAACCAAGCTTGAATAATATGCACTATCGTATGTAAAATGTGTTTTCGGGTCAAGTGCATATACCTGTATGGTTTGTGGGCCAAGCTCACCATAATAGTTGTACCCATTATAGCTTCCGAAAGGCAGTGCCATTACAACAGAATCTAATATTACCTGTGTAGTTGTAGTACTGTTTATAAGACCGCTGGCAAGGAAAGGGTTTGCACCATCTCCACCCGGTAAAATGAATTGCGTATATATAGAAGCAGTACTTGGACCAAAAATAGGGTCGGTGTAGCTACCCAGCAAGTATTGCGAGGTATTATTTGAAACAACTGTGTCTTCTAAAACCAGTGAGGTAACTACGGTAGAAGTATCTATAAAGTTGGCGCTGATCGAATTGGTGGGCAACACGTTTCTGCCAAGGCCACTATCCTGTGAGCATGAGGTATAAAAGGCAAAGCCTGCTATTATGCAGGCTGTTGCCATGTACCTAGATCTGAAAACCCCTGAGAACGATTTATTCATCAACCAGGGCTTCTTCCATTTCAAGAACTTCGTCGTAAAAGTCTGAGTAGGCATCCATATAATTCTCTTCAGTATGTTCGAGCACTGGTTTGCCCGATTTTTTAATATGCTTAAGTACGTCTGCATCTACATTAGGATCAACTTTTACAACTGCGTCCGACCAGTTAACGGCCAGCTTGGTTAAATTATTGTGGGTAGGCGATTTGATAACCGCAAGGTCATCAGCGTTAATTCCATCCCAAACGGCTTTATCTGCAAGGCGTTTGTTCAATGCGCCTTCAAATTTGTCACCACATAAAGAATAAATAACCTTTGCATTTTCAAACAAAGGATCTTCCTTACAAGCTTGTTTAATATATAATGGGAATAAACTGGTCATCCAGCCATGGCAATGAATAATGTCAGGGCTCCAGCTCAGTTTACGCACAGTTTCAATAACTCCGCGGCAAAAGAACACCGCTCTTTCGTCATTATCTTCAAAAAGTCTTCCCTGTTCGTCGGTAAACGTAGCTTTGCGTTGAAAGTAATCTTCATTATCAATGAAGTAAACTTGCATACGGGCACGTTGAATAGAAGCTACCTTTATAATAAGCGGATGATCGTCGTTATCTATAATAAGATTAATACCCGAAAGGCGAATTACCTCATGCAGGCCGTGGCGGATCTCATTGATGCAACCATAGCGTGGCATAAAGGTGCGTATTTCTTTACCCCTTTCCTGAATGCCTTGTGGCAGAAAGCGAGCAACATTTGACATTGTATTCTCTCCCATGTATGGAAATATTTCCTGGGAAACATAAAGCACCCTTGCTTTTTTCATAGTATGAAAAATTTAGTTGGAAAATTACTGTGAGAATTGACTATCGGACGAAAAAATACCATTCTGTTCTTTAGCTTAGCAATAGGACCTTTTTCTTGTAACCTGAAATCATTTGCAAAGATAGTAAAAAAAAGCAAGATAGGAAACAAGTATTTGCCAATTTATCTTACAAAATAGCCTATTTTCAAGTTTAATATAAATTGTTGTGCGATAGGGTATTACTATATGTAATTTTGCCATATATCTGGGATTCGTAATAACATATATCATTGATAATGAGTAACAAGCATATTTTTAACACTTCTCTTACATGGAACGGTGCAAATGAGGTGGGAACAATTGATTACAGGGCATATAGCCGTAGCCATATTATTTCGGGCAAGGGGAAGCCGGAGATCCCTGGTTCGTCTGACCCTGTTTTCAGGGGCGATGCCAGCCGGTATAACCCTGAGGAGTTGCTTATTGCATCCCTGTCCTCATGTCACATGCTATGGTACCTGCACCTGTGTGCCGATGCCGGGGTGGTTGTAACAGCTTATGAAGACCGCGCCAGTGGCACCATGGATATAGATAAGGATGGCGGAGGAAGGTTTTCTGAGGTTACTTTAAACCCGATAGTTACTGTAAAGGACAGTTCAATGGTAAAGGCAGCCATAGAATTGCACCATAATGCCCATAAAAAGTGCTTTATTGCCAATTCGGTTAATTTCCCCGTAAAGCATAACCCTACTATACGAATAGGGTAAATTTGGCTCAGGCCCTCTTTCTTAGTATAAGCGGAGCCAGCACCAACGATATAAGGAAAGCAGAGAAGAAGGTCATAATAAAGTCATCGGCTGATCTATGATTAAAAAAGCTTTTATAGAAATTAATGGTCAGTACATTTTTGAAGTATTCCAGCGGTAGCCTATGCATGCCCATGTATATGCGGACAGTAACTATACTTACTAATATACATAGTACAGCTAACCAATACCCGAGAATGTTCTTTCTGCCAACTGTTTTGTTTTTGGGTAGCATAAATAAAGCATAGAACAATAAAATCAACCCTACCGAGGAGCTTACTACCTGAAGTATATAAAAGCGTACCTGGCCTATGCCGAATATTTCAGTGTTCTTTAATAACCAGGGTATGTGGGTTACAAAATAACCGGTGCGGTGCGTAAAGCCATCCCATACTATATGTGTGGCAATACCAATAATAAGGCAAATTAATACGGCCGGAAAATTCTGCTTTAAATACCCGAACCAGTTAAAATCCTTAAAGCGGCTAAGCCTTTGCCTGAACATAAGGGGCAGGTTATCGATCAGGCTGTTTTTTACAATGGCATGGTAAATTAAAGTCAATATAAAAGCAATTGGCAGGTCGAACCAGAATAATCCGGCCCAGGTATGGCCATATAAACCCAGGTTGCGCATGCGTAAAAAATATTCAAAATCGGGCGCCATGCTGCCTATAGCCAATGCCGTATACGATATCCATTTCTTAGGAAAGTACTTTGCCGGTAATATGGCAGCAGGATGGGCGAATGTAAAGGGCATAATTAAATATAAATGTAGTATTTAAAACGGTAATTGCTGTTTCAGTATCTTTGGCAACCATTATATTTTACAAGGTGTCGGCAATAGCATTTTATCTTTTTCTTCCATTTATATACCTTATTTCGCTATTGCCATTTCCTTTATTATACATTGTATCCGACGGATTTTATGTGCTCTTATACTATGTTATCGGCTACCGCAAAAAGGTAGTTATGGAAAATTTGCGAAACTCATTTCCCGATAAAAGCGAAAAAGAAATAAAAAGGATATGCAAAGATTTTTACCATTACCTCTGTGATCTGTTCCTTGAAACATTTAAAACACTTACCATCAGCAAAACAACCATGCTGAAGCATTTTTACTTTGCGCCCGGTGCACAGGAAGTATTTGATACGCTGGCTGAGGAAAAGAAATCAATAGTACTTGTAATGGGGCATTTAGGTAATTGGGAATGGGCCGGTAATACATTCAGCCTGTTGTGCAAACACCAGCTTTATGTAATATACCATCCGCTCAGCAACAAGTATTTTAATAAACTGATATATGATATGCGCACCCGTTTTGGTACCGGGCTGATTGCTATGCGTGAAACATTCAGGGAAATGGTCGCCAAGCGAAATGAAGTCAGTGCAACTGCGTTTATAGCAGACCAGACACCTTCGCCCGAAGGTGCATACTGGACAACATTCCTGAACCAGGATACACCTGTATTTACGGGTACAGAGCGGATTGCGAAAAAGATGGAATACCCGATAGTATATGCCTGTATTAAAAGAGTTAAAAGGGGCTATTATCAAATAGAAGCAGAAGTGCTTTGCATGAATCCGAAGGAAACAAAAGATGGTGAGATATCGGAAATACATACCCGCAGACTTGAAAAAGATATAATTGCCCAGCCTGAGGTTTGGCTTTGGTCTCACCGCAGGTGGAAACATAAACGAAAGGTTGCCTGATTTGTCATATCTTTGTTGTAAGTAAAAACAATGTTAACAGGTAAAGAACTTATATTAGCCACCAGGCAATACGCTGTTGAAGATAAGGCCAAAAGCTGGTTCTATGTGCTCTCTACGTTAATTCTTGCAGTTGCAGCATACGTGGGCGCTGCGCTAATTACGAATATTCCAATTCGTTTAGTACTTGGTGTTCTGGCAGGACTTATAACGATAAGAATGTTCGTGTTGTATCACGATTTTGAGCACCATGCCATACTCAACAAATCATTTATGGGCAAAGTTATTTTTTCTGTATTCGGCATTTTGTCGCTTGCCCCTGTAAGCATCTGGAAGCGTTCACACGATTACCACCACAAGCATAATTCAAAACTATTTTCTTCCAGTATCGGTTCTTATTTAATCATTACCCGCGAGAAATTCGACAGCCTTTCTCCTGCAGAACAGCGTAAATATCTACTGTCAAGGCATCCGTTAACTATTTTATTTGGGTACTTTACCATGTTCTTTTTCGGTATTTCAATGCGATCGTTCTTAAATAACCCACGCAAACATTACGATTCACTGATAGCCATGATAATTCACATAACACTAATTGTGGTGGTAATTTATTTTTTAGGCTGGCAGGCATGGCTTTTCTCTATGTTCGTTCCCTTTTTTGTTTCCGGATGTCTGGGCGATTACCTGTTCTATGCCCAGCATAATTTCCCGACCGTAAAATTTCACGATAATGCCGAATGGGCTTATGAAAAGGCTGCCCTTGAATCATCAAGCTTTATGGATATGGGGCCCATAATGAACTGGTTCACGGCTAACATAGGCTACCACCATATTCACCATATGAATTCACGTATACCGTTTTATCGCTTACCTGAGGTGATGGCAGCGTTTCCTGAGCTTCAGCACCCTAAAAGAACTTCCCTTTCTTTAAAAGATATTTCGGCGTGTTTAAAGTTGAAAGTATGGGACCCATCGAAAGATAGGATGGTTGGGGTTTGATTGCCCTATTTTCGTAAATTCGTATTAAACCCCAAAATTGAAAGCCATGAAAAAACTAGCGTTTATTTTAGCCATATTTATTACCGGATGCACTTCAGTAATGAAACTTGATCAGCAGAAAGCAAAAGACCTGGTTGAGGCACTTGAACAGAAAATAAATTCGGGAGACTATGCAGCCACAACCCAGTATTACGATGAGGTAATGAACAGGAACCAAACCCCTGAGCAGCGCGCCGAGAACTTCAGAAAATTACATGCTGCGGTTGGCGATTTTGTATCGATGGAATGCACTTCAATTAAAAATGGAACCGATGAGAACGATATGCCATGTGTGAATTTGGTGTACAAAATAAAACACACCAAAATAAATACAATTGAAAGCTTTACTGTTATACGCAACGAGGGCGGCTATAAAGTATCGGTGCACGATATAATACAAGGGTAGAACTATTCATCTATATAAAAGAAGTAATATTTTTTGCCTTCTTTTTTAGGCGCTTCTTCTTTCTTTCTCCATTCCTTAAGGGTAAGTTCTGTGTCTAGTGGGATGTCATAAAACTTTATCAGGGCATGCCCGTTATTGTTGTAGACATGGAAATGCATATAGGTTTCATAATGACCTGCATCGCCACCATCAGGTATAGTATTGCCTACATCAATTTCATAATAGGGTGCATCTTTTGTAGGATTACCGAATATGGTGAACTGCAAGTTTCTGCTTCCTTTTGTAACTGAATCGAGATACTCTTCTGCAAGTTTGCACTCAGGGAAGTTGCCAATAGTTTCAACTGCATGATTTGAGAATGCCGTATCAGACACTGTGGAATCTACTTCTTCAATAGTGTGTTTAATTGGTAGAGACTTTGTTGAATCCACTTGACTTCTCTCAGATTGAGTTGAATCAACTTTCTTCGAATCCTTGTTGCTTAAAACACCGGAGCAACTTAACAGGCTGGACAGAAATAAACAAAAACACAATCTGTATATCATTTTGAGTCTATTTCCGCGGATAGGTTTTTATTACTTTTTCATGTTTGAGGTTCTCATATTCAATTTGAACTTCAGTTTCGGTTAAGCTTTTCACTTTCCAGCAGAAGCAACAAAAACAAGGTGTATCGGTTGGTGCAGGAAAATATTCGGCCTTATTTGTGTTGGTATTGAACAGCACAAGTTTACCGCGGCCCTTCCCATACAACCCATCGAACATCAGTAAATGCGTAAGAGTGTCTTTATAAAAAACAGATTGCCCGTATAGTATTGTTTGCCCAGTGGCTTTTACAATCACTTCAAACGTTACAGGGTTCGCTTCTAAGTGGGTGGCCATAATATAGGTTTTGTCGAAGTCGGCATATACATAGCCAAGTGCGGCTACCCCCAAGTTCTTTTCTGCTGAGTTAAGCATGTTACTGTCCTTGCCGTGAATCAGTACTACTGCATTTGAATCGGCCCGCAGGCTTTTAACTTGAACTATGTAACCTCCTTTCAGATTGTATGTTTTGTAAACAGTATCTCTATTGCTTTTACTAAAGCAAGTAAATGAGAGTACGAGTAAAAGAAAAAGTAAAATATGTTTCATCAGCCGAATGTATTGGCACAAGAATACAAAAAATATATCTTTGACTTAATAATGCCAACAGTATATATAATAGCAGGTTGTAACGGTGCAGGAAAAACTACTGCGTCATATACAGTATTGCCAGGTATATTGAAATGCAAAGAGTTTGTAAATGCAGATGGTATAGCGGCGGGCTTATCTCCATTTCAGCCTGAAAAGGTGGCTTTTGAAGCAGGAAGGCTAATGTTGAACAGAATCTACCAGTTAATAGAAGATAAATCTACTTTTGCTTTTGAAACTACACTTTCAACCAAAAGCTACAAAGAAACAATAAAGCTTTGCAAGGACAAAGGATATGAAGTAGTTCTATTGTTTTTTTGGTTGAGCTCTCCCGAACTGGCAATAGAACGTATTAAAGACCGGGTTAAAAGAGGTGGACATAATATTCCTGATACTGTTGTAAAAAGAAGGTATAAAAGAGGATTAGAGAATTTCTTCAAATTGTTCATGCCGCTATGCGACTACTGGGAAATAATAAATAACTCTAATGAAATTCCCTCTTCTATTGCTTCAGGTAAAGGGAAAATTGAAGAATTCATTTATAATGACGAACTTTGGAACCATATAAAAGTGAAAAAGAATGGAAAGGAACATAGTGCTTCACAATAAAATTATAAAAGGGGTAAAGCTTGCCGTTAAGAAACTTATTAAAGAAAGGCAAGAGAACGATGATTATATAATTATTGCTCAGGGCGATAAGATTGTAAAGATAAAAGCGAGGAAACTTAAGAACGGTTCCGCAAAATAATTTCTCTTTTTACCGATATTTAATAATTTACCGTGCCTAAATTCTCTAACCGAGGCATTCGGCGCATTTCAAACACTTCGACAAACTCAGTGTGACCGTAGAGAGTTTTTACTATCCTGTAAAGGGCTTTTATTTGTAATTTCGCAACCTTAAGAAAAAACAATGCTAAGAACACATACTTGCGGAGAACTAACGCTAAATAACGCAGGCCAGGAGGTAACCCTCAGCGGCTGGGTGCACAAGAACAGAGAAATGGGTGGATTGACCTTTGTCGATCTGCGCGACCGCTATGGAATTACACAATTGGTATTCGATGCAAATAAAGATAAAGCGCTGGGAGAAAAAGCCGGAAAACTGGGCCGTGAGTTTGTTATTCAGGCTACCGGGAAAGTGGTTGAGAGAAGCAGTAAGAATGCAAAGATGGCTACCGGTGAAATAGAGATAATTGTTACATCATTCGAAATATTGAATGTTTCAAAAACCCCGCCATTTACATTAGATGAAAATACAGACGGAGGTGAGGAACTCCGTATGAAATACAGGTACCTGGACCTTCGCCGTGAACCGATCAAAAACAATTTGCTGAACCGCCACAAGGTTGCAAAAGCTGTTCGCGAATATTTAGATAGCAAAGGTTTTGCCGATATTGAAACACCTTTTTTAATCAAGAGCACGCCTGAAGGCGCCCGGGATTTTATTGTTCCATCGCGTGTGAATCAGGGTGAGTTTTATGCGTTGCCGCAATCGCCGCAAACATTCAAACAAATATTAATGGTAGCAGGGTTCGACCGCTATTACCAGATCGTAAGATGCTTCCGCGATGAGGACTTGCGTGCCGACAGGCAGCCTGAATTTACGCAGATAGACTGCGAAATGGCTTTTGTAGAACAGGAAGATATTTTGCAAATGTTTGAGGGCATGGTGAAGCATGTTTTCAAATCGGTACGGAATATTGAGATGGGAAATTTCCCTCGCATGACCTACGCCGATGCCATGAAATATTATGGTAACGATAAGCCCGATACCCGCTTTGGTATGCTTATTCATGATATTACTTCTGTAGTAAAAGGCAAAGGGTTTAAAGTATTGGATGAGGCTGAAACAGTAGGTTGTATCTCTGTTCCGAATGCTTCGGAATATTCCAGAAGCCAGACAGATGAATTGATAGAATTTGTAAAACGCCCGCAGATAGGCGCGAAAGGATTGATATATGTAAAGTACGGAGCGGAGGGTTCATTAAAATCGTCGGTAGATAAATTTTATACTCCCGAAGATCTGAAAAAATGGGCCGATGCTGCTGAAGCAAAACCGGGCGATTTGATCTTAGTCGTTAGTGGTCCGTCTTCAGTCACTAGAAGGGCATTATGTGAACTGCGCTTAGAGATGGGCACACGTTTGGGCTTACGTTCAAAGAGTGTGTACAATCCACTATGGGTTATCGATTTTCCTTTGTTGGAAGAAGATAAAGAAGCAGGCCGCTGGAATGCTTGCCATCATCCGTTTACATCGTGGAAGAAAGAAGATGAACACTTTTTTGAAACAGGTGAATTGGGCAAGATACGTGCCAATGCGTATGATCTGGTAATTAACGGGGTTGAAGTAGGAGGCGGTTCTATTCGTATACACGACCGGAAGAACCAGGAGAAAATGTTCAATACACTTGGCCTAAGTAAAGAAGAAGTTGAATTGAAATTTGCATTTATATTAAATGCCTTTGAATATGGCGCTCCTCCGCATGGTGGCCTGGCATTTGGCTTAGACCGTTTTGCATCAATGACTATAGCAAACGAAGAGAACATCCGTGAGTTTATTGCTTTCCCTAAAAATAATGCCGGCCGCGATATGATGATGGATAGCCCATCTACCATTGATGCGGCGCAGTTGAAGGAGTTGGGGATTAAGGTGGAGGCGAAGTAGTATTGTAGCCTTAAATCTTCGGGGTGGCTGTTGTGCTAGGCTTGCTCCCGAGCACTCCGGACTAACCCGCGCCCACCTTTTGCCTAGTTCAAATAGCGCAGAGTATAGTTAGGCGAAGGCTGCGCCTTCGCAATAATATCGTTGTTAGCTTGTCCCATAGGGATTCATTCGGACAGCTACATTTATGTTACTGACATTATATCTACTATCGATTGTTTAATATAGCTGTAAGCTATGGTAATCGAAAAGCGAAGGCACAGCCTTCGCTTAACTGGGCTTTGTATAGAAACTCTGTATAAGCGCTTCATACTATACTTTTTTACTCTTTGTACCAGAGCTTGTAAAATAAATCCCTATCAATTGAAGTTCCATCGCTATTCCAAAACTTTTCATCCATATTGTAGTTACTGGAGCCATTTTTGAATGTCATTTGGTGGGCAATTTTTCCATTATCCCAATATTCAGTGCTAGTTCCAGTAAACTTGTCATTTTCAAAATGTCCTTGCATATTAACCTTCCCATTTTCAAAATATGAAATATACGGTCCATTTAGTTTACCACTCTTAATTTCAGCTTTCACTTTTATTTTTTGATTACTAAAATAATCATTGTCAGTCCCATTTCTTTGGCCGTTCTTTATTTCCACTATTTCTATGCATACTGTTGTATCAAAAGAGTAAATTTTCCAGAGGCCATTTGCTGATGAGTCAAAATAAAATGAATTGCAGTTTTTTGGAGCTATGGCAATATTTGTATCCCTTATTTTTTTGTTTGCTGTCAAAAGACAGGGAATAGTACTTTCTTTATAATAGGTATGACAATCCTTACACTGGCTATATAAGAGTATTGGAATAGTAAGGGATATGAGTATTATTAAGAAAGACTTCATGCTATTATTTTAAAATTTAGCTCTAACAGTTTCCCCATAGATATTAAAATAGATAATTTCCTTATGTGTCATTGCATCCATGTATACCCAACTTTTTCCATGACTTCCTTTTATTCTCCATTTCTCTTTTTTTCGAATAATCTGTTTTACATATTTCTTATTCGCAACATCATATATACTTACCTTACCACTATCGAGCATTTCTTCTATCACATCGTAGGTTTCATTATTAATCCACGATACTCCATCTGTTGCTGTAAGCCAGGGCATGGTATCGGAATTGAGAATGATAGTATCTCTATTTTTATTTTTTATATATAAATCTATAGAGTGAATAATAGTTTTTTTGCTTTCATCATGGCCAAATTGCTTTGAGTTACGAAAAGCATTATAACCCATAAGTATATTAAAGTTAAAGTCTTCGGAGTCGCCCTTATATACAATAATATACCTTTCAGAAGTGTCAGGATGCAAAATAATGGTTTTCTTTTGCCCATAAGTAGTAAGGGTAGTTAACAGTGATACAAGTATGATTAAGAAAGGCTTCATTTAGTGCTCTACTTCACAATATTCACCTCAGTACTACTGTAGGCATCAAGTGCGTCAAGCTGTGATTTTATATTGTCGCTCCATTCCTGCTGGCGCGCAGCATTGAGTCCGTGATTGGTTTCATCGTCGTATTTCTGCTCTGTTCTTTCCCACTCCTGTTCAACCTTATTATACATGTTCTGAATTACCTGGTTCATGTTGCTCACCTTTTTAAAATCTTTATCTGCTATCATTTTCCTGAGCTTGCGTGCATATAGTTCAGTAATATTAAAATGCAATTGCTCGTGCTTCAACACATATTCAGAATACTGGGTAATGTACGATTTCGATTTTATAAAAAGCGCTTCTACTTCAAATACAAGTTGCCCGTTATTTTCGTTGGTGTAAAAGAAAATGCTGGAAACGGTAAACCCAAGCGGTCCACCCTGGTGGGGCTTTGCCTTAAAATCATCTTTGCTAAGTAAAGAGTCCTTTCTCCATACAATGGTATCGCCCTGTAGCTTTTTAATATTCGGTGCAAGGCTCGAGCGTTGTGCGAAATCAGGAATACAAAGACTTAAGAATAACAATAATACAAGCGGTTTTCGCATAAAGGGGAATTGTATAACAAATTTAACATTTTACGCTGGTTTTTAGGAATATTAAAGAGAGCTGTTTAAATTTCACATAAATTCTGGTTTAGATTCCTCACTGCGTTCGGAATGACACTGATTATGCCTTTTGGAAAGGGGGAAGGGTAACAGGGGCGGCTTTGCCGCCCCTGTTACCCTTCATTGTAAAACCTGTTATTGTCATTCCGAACGGAGTGAGGAATCTCGGGTTATTTAACGATTAGGTTTGTTAAGCAATGAATATTATATGATACCGGAATGAATTTTAAACGGTTTTTAAACTTTTTGGCATTTTTTTGCCTAAAAGCCAAATTTTTTACGAAAAAGGCATATATTCGCCATTCTTAAACCTAAAAAAACAATCAATATGTCATATTTTTTCACTTCCGAATCTGTATCAGAGGGGCATCCTGATAAAGTAGCTGACCAAATTTCTGATGCTATTCTTGATGCGATACTTGCACAAGACCCAAGTTCAAAAGTTGCTTGTGAAAGCTTTGTTACCACAGGCCTTGCGGTTGTGGGTGGTGAAATTAAAACCAAGGCATATATCGACGTACAAAAGATAACCCGCGATGCAATTCGCAAAATAGGATACACCAAGGCAGAATATATGTTCGATGGTGATTCTTGTGGTGTTATTTCAACCATACACGAACAATCTCCTGATATTAACCAGGGCGTTGAAAGAACCAAGGAAGAAGACCAGGGCGCCGGTGACCAGGGTATGATGTTTGGTTATGCTTGTACAGAAACCGATAATTACATGCCATTGGCAATAGAAATGGCGCACCTTTTGGTAAAGGAATTAGCGGCGATACGCAGAGAAGGCAAGAAAATGAAATACTTAAGGCCTGATGCAAAATCGCAGGTTACCATTCAGTATAGTGACAAAGGCAAGGCTGAACGTGTTGATACCATTGTGGTTTCTACCCAGCATGATGACTTTGATACCGAAGCGGCAATGCAACAAAAGATTCGTGAGGATGTAATAGGTATTCTTATCCCGCGTGTTAAAAAACAACTTCCTGCTAAAGCAAGAAAACTGCTTAAGGACGATATTAAATACTTTGTGAACCCTACCGGAAAATTTGTGATAGGTGGCCCGCATGGCGACACCGGCCTAACCGGAAGAAAAATTATTGTTGACACTTATGGTGGAAAATGTGCACACGGTGGTGGTGCATTCTCTGGTAAAGATTCTTCAAAAGTTGACCGTTCAGCTGCGTATGCAGTACGCCATATAGCTAAGAACCTGGTTGCGGCAGGTGTATCTGCCGAAGCTGAAGTGCAGGTAGCATACGCTATTGGTGTTGCACAGCCTGTATCTATTTATGTAGATACTAAAGGCACATGCAAATTGCGCGACAAAGAAGGTAAGAAATTAAGCGATGGTGAAATATCTAAACGCGTTGCAAAGTTATTTGACATGCGTCCGGCTGCTATTGTAAAACGTTTTGGCCTGCGTAACCCTATATTTTCTGAAACCGCTGCATACGGACACATTGGCCGCATACCGGGTACAAAGGAAGTGAACGGTAAAAAGTATGAAACTTTTACATGGGAAAAACTTGACTATGTAGATGCGGTTAAGAAAGAGTTTGCTATAACCGAACACAAAGAGGCCACAATAGCATAACGGAATTCTCAATTTTTATTAAAAACAGCTCCCTTTCAGGGGGCTGTTTTTGTTTATAGACGCAGGAAAGGCTCATTTTTGTTTATGTGGATAAGATTTTGTAACTTTATGAGTTCGTATATATCGTTTTTGAATGAAATGAGTAATAAGTACAAAATAATTCCTTTAATAGGTTTTCTCTTTCTGGGGAATTATTTTGGAATTACTCAAACCCAGGTACTTCATCCAACCCCAACCCACATAGCCGTAAATAATGCAATGGCTCAAACCATTGCAGCCAATGCCTCGTACGTAAATTATATTGAAAATAAGGGGCAATGGTATAATGGCCTTTTATTTAAAGCTGACTTTAATGGAGGGCAGATATTCCTTGAAAAGAATGCTTTTACATATCTGTTCTTTCCGCCAGGTGGAATGGAGCGGCTGCATCCACATCCCAACGCCAACCCACAAGACTTTGTAAGTTGCAGCATGACCTTTCAGGCTGTGCGAATGGAATTTGAGAATAGCTTGCAACCTATAGTTGAAGCAGCGGACAGAAAGGAATTTTATTGCAATTACTTTTTAGGGAATGATAAAAGCAAATGGGCTACAGGTGTCGGGGTATTTGGTAATATAAACTACACCAACCTATACCAGGGTATTTCAGTAAAAGTATTCAGCGACCTGAACAATGTGCGGTATGACTTTTTTATAGAACCCCATGCTGATATTACAAAACTGAAGATGCGTTTTACTGGGCAGAACTACCTCTCAATAAAAGAAAAGCAATTGGTAATTCATACTGAAATTGGAGACATAGCTCAGGCAAGGCCTGTAGCCTACCAGGAGATAGATGGTAAAAAAGTGAATGTAGATTGTGAGTTTGTGCTCAATAATGATGAAATTAGTTTTAATATAAAAGGGCCTTATAATGCTTCATTGCCTTTGGTAATTGATCCTACACTTGTATTTGCAACGTTTAGCGGTTCAACAACCGATAATTGGGGAATGAGCGCAACCTACGATGCCATGAGCAATGCCTATACTTCCGGTATAGGTTTTGGTAGTGCCACCGGCGGTTCTTATCCTGTTACACCGGGTGCTTTTCAGGCAACTTTTCAGGGTGGTGGTACCGGTGGCGGCAATAACTGGCCTTCACCGGATAATCTGGGTTTTGATATAGTTATTTCTAAATTTAATCCTACCGGAACAACATTGTTATTCTCTACTTACCTAGGAGGAAATGATAATGAAGAACCTCAGAGTTTAGTGGTGGATAACACAAATAACCTGCTTGTATTGGGACGTACCTACTCTACAAATTTTCCAACAACCCCGGGTGCATATAGTACTACGTCGGGTGGTGGCGCTGATCTGTGTATAACCAAATTCGATTCAAGCGGAGCCCTGCTGGCATCAACCTATGTTGGTGGTTCCGGCGATGATGGGGTAAATATTTCAGCTATAGAAAACTTTTTGGGGTCACTGAAATTTAATTATGCTGACGACGGAAGAGGAGATATTGTGGTTGACAACAACAACAATGTGTATGTGGCTTCATGTACATCTTCTCCTAACTTTCCGACTACTGCCGGAGCTGTTCAGAGTTCTGCCCAGGGCATGCAGGATGGTTGCGCATTTAAAATGAGCTCTAATTTAACCACTATGTTATGGGGTACATACCTTGGTGGCAGTTCAGATGATGCAGCATATAATATTGCCTTAAACTCAAAGAACGAGGCGTATGTGGCGGGTGGCACGTCAAGTTCAAATTTTCCTGTAACGTTTACAACCTTGCAGCCTACGTATAGTGGTGCAATTGATGGATTTGTGGTTCATCTTTCCACAACCGGCACATTACTGCAATCTACCTATTTGGGCACCAGTGGCTACGACCAGGCATTTTTTGTACAGACCGATAAGTACAATAATGTATATGTATATGGCCAGACAAGTGGAAACTATCCTATAACAGCCGGCGTGTATTCCAATCCGAATAGCGGCCAGTTTATTCATGAAATGGACCCTACCCTTTCTAAAACTATTTTCTCTACTGAGTTTGGCTCAGGTCGTGGCGTACCCGATATTGCTCCCTCAGCTTTTTTAGTAGATAATTGTTTGAATATTTACATTTCGGGTTGGGCCGGAGACCTGTATGGGTATAACGGACAAACAAGCAGCAGTATAGGATTACCGGTTACCTCTAATGCCTACAGAAGTACACCAAACGTATTGAATAACTCATGGACAGGTAATGTTAATAATGGTGAGGATTTTTATTTTATGGTAATGCAAAAGCAGGCTTCCTCCTTATGGTATGCCACATATTTTGGCAGCACAGGTGGAAACTTCGGAAGCCTTGCGCACGTGGATGGAGGAACAAGCCGGTTCGATAAAAGAGGCGTAATATATCAGGCTATTTGCGGTGGTTGTGGCGGGTATTCTGATATCCCTACTACGCCCGGTGCGTGGTCAGCTACCAACAAAAGCCCCAACTGTAATAATGCATTGGTAAAATTTAAAATGGACCTGTTGGAAACAATAGCTTCATTTATTATCAGCCCTAATGTTACAGCAGGTTGCGCCCCGTTCTCAGTTAACTTTAAAAATATTACAACCTATGGGCATGCATTCCGATGGTTCTTTGGAAATGGAGATACCTCATCTGTTGCTTCACCTACCTATACATATACTAAGCCGGGCACCTATAATGTAATGCTTATTGCAACTGATTCAACTACCTGCAATGTTACCGATACGGGATATGCCACTGTAAGAGTAGTTGTACCGCTTACATTTACTGCACCATCAACCTATGTTTGCTTGGGAGATAGTGTTGCATTAACCACTACAACAACTGGTGCAATAGGTGCAGCTAAATATATATGGTCCCCTTCCAACGGATTGAATGATACCAATACAGCATCGCCTCACGCAGCACCCTTAGGTTCTACAACCTATTATGTAAGCGCAAAAGATAGTTTCTGTACCATTACCGATACAGTGCATGTTCAGGTATATACTAATACAACAAAAATTATTCCGCGAAATGACCAGCTATGCCTGGGCGATTCACTTACCTTGAAAACCGATAGTAGCTTTGTGTCGTACGTTTGGTCAACAGGATCGACGGCTTCTTCAATAGAAGCGCGCAATGGTGGCCCTTATTTTGTTGCCACTACCGATAAACATGGTTGTAAAGGAAAGGATAGTGTGGAGGTGTTGGCATTTTCGAAGGTACCGCTTACAGAATTTGATACTACCATTTGCCAGAATGCTGTTATTCATTTGTATGCGGATAGTGGTAATTATAAATATAGCTGGGAACCGCCGTACGGGCTGAATGCATACAATATTTATAACCCGGTTGCCAAACCTTTCGGTAGTGTTACCTATACAGTTACGGTTACAAATGGGCCTTGCGTAAGTAAAGATTCGAGTGTTATTAAAATAAAACCAATGCCTATGGTGCAAACCATGCCTGATAGCATGATGGTGTTACCGGGGCAGGTTGTAACCTTGAATGCAGTGGGTACTCCTCCATTTATGTGGAGCCCAACTGCTGAGTTGAGTTGCACTGTGTGCGCTACAACAGTTGTAAAAGTTGATAGTAATACGGTGTTTTATGTTCAGGTAGCTGATAGTGATGGCTGCAAGGCAATAGATTCTGTAATAGTAGATGTGTTACCCACCATGTATATACCCGATGCCTTTACTCCGAATGGCGATGGGTTAAATGATGTATTCAGGCCTAAGTTTACAGGATACAGTACTATAGAAGTGTATATATTCGACCGTTGGGGTGAGCTAATTTATCACTGGAACACATTAGATGGTGGCTGGGATGGGACCATGGCTGGTAAAAAAGTTGAAGAAGATACCTATGTATACATGTTAAAGGCTTTCACCTATTTCAACCAGGTTTACCAGAAGATCGGCAGTGTTACCGTTATCAGGTAAAGACCTTTTTCCTTCATTTGCTTTGTTAATTGCCCTGAATGAGTATTTTTGCTCTTCAGCTAAGTAGAAAGTATGGGATGTAGTGGTTGTTCAACAAACAGAGGAAATACAACAGGTGGAGGTTGCTCTACTAAAGGTGGAGGCTGCAATAAGCTGAATGTGTTCGATTGGCTTGCCAATATGGAACTACCTGCCGGCCAAAAACCCTTTGATATTGTTGAGATACGGTTTAAGAATAGCCGTAAGGAGTTTTTCCGCAACCGTAATGGCTTACAATTGTTAGTAGGTAATATTGTGGTTGTAGAAGCAGCCAGTGGCTATGATGTAGGCGTTATTTCTATTTCAGGCGAACTGGTGCGTTTACAAATGCGTAAAAAGAAGGTTGATCCTGCAGACCCTGCAATTAAAAATGTGTTGCGGAAAGCTACTCCTGCCGACGTAGATAAATGGCGTGAGGTGCAGGCTCTGGAACCAAAAATCCTGACCCGTGCCCGTATACTGGCATCGAGCATGAAGCTCGATATGAAGCTGAATGATATTGAATATCAAGGCGATAAATCGCATGTATCATTTTACTATACTGCACCGGGCCGCGTTGATTTTCGTGAGCTTATTAAGGCATTTGCATCTGAATTCAGGGTGCGTGTACAAATGTGGCAGATAGGTGAGAGGCAGGAAGCAGGCCGCTTAGGTGGTATTGGTTCTTGCGGAAGGGAACTATGTTGTTCGACATGGCTTACAGATTTCCGCTCGGTAAGCACCACCGCTGCACGTTACCAGCAATTAGCATTGAACCCGGTTAAGCTGGCCGGCCAGTGTGGTAAACTTAAATGTTGTTTGAACTTTGAATTAGATAGTTATTTAGATGCTTTGAAAGACTTGCCTCAACCTACGGAACTGGAATCGCAAAAGGGTAGGGCATTCCATCAAAAGACAGATATTTTCAAGCGTATTCTGTGGTATACGTATCCCGATGCACCGACTAATTTCATGGCATTAAGTGTTGATAGGGTTAAGTATGTTATGGATATGAACAAGAACGGCAAGAAACCCGCTGAACTTGAAGAAACAAAGGTTGAAGAAAAGAAAGAAGTTGGCTATGTAGTAGGTGGAGTTCCATCAACACTTAAACAACAGCCACGCCGTCAGCAACAGCAACCACGCCGCAGGCCTCAGAATAATCAGAACCGCCCGAACAATCCTAATAAGCCGAACAACCCTAACAGGCCAAATAATCCGAACCAGGCTCGTCAGAATAAACCGGGTAATCCTCCCCCTCCTCCTAAGGAATAAATTTATATTGGAAATTCTTTGACCCACGAGAAATCGGGGCAGGCACGCTCAGCATGACGAAGATTTAGTTTTTATTTGCTTTTACCAAATACCCAGGCTTGTTCCTGAACATTTTTCCTGAAGCTATCAAGCTGCGATTCAGCTTCGTTATATGAATTGTATCTGCCACAACCCACTATATATAAACCTTCAGGGGTTTTTCCTACAATAGCCGCATCTACATTTTTCTTTTTCAAAATGGCTATCATATTCTGTGCATTCTCATAAATGCGGAAACAACCCGCAACTATGTGATACGATGCGGAAGTTATGTCAACATTCTTTATTGCCGGTGCTTCCTTTACATAAATGGTAAGGCTATCTTTTGCAATGGGTGCAGTTAACTTAGCAAGAGAATGGTCAGGTGAATAAACATAAGTTGGCGCTTCTTTCTTTCCGAATATATTCAGGCTAGAATAGTTACTCAAATTGGTTTCATTCATGGTAAACCAAAAGGTTGATGTAACCAATGCGCTGATTGCAGCAGCAATAGCATAAGGGCGTAAACGCGATCTTTCTTTATGCAATTGTACAACGGTACTTTCTTTCTCTTCCGCCTTTTCCTGTTCAACAGGTAAGCGATAGAACGCAGAAAGGCCAAATGCCTCTGGTAAATAATTTACTTTCTCATCGGGTTGAAAAGCAACATTGTTGCTTTCATCCATATATAATACGCCAATGTTCTCGAACACTATGCGCTTATTATCCTTTAATTCATTACGGTAACGGCCAACTTCACCTGCTATTTGCTTAAGTGCTTCGGCATAGGTAAGTTGCTCACGTATAGACATATGATTTGCAAGCAAACCATCATTTTGCGTAAGCCCCTTATTGAAAAGTATCTTTTTACGGGGTGGTTCAAAAAGGTGTTTTACTTCATCAACTTTGGCAGGGGAATAGTTACCAATGAATCCGCCAAAATCGGGCACAATAACACAGTCGTGTTCAAATAACAATTCGCTAATGTGTTCTTCTATGCGCATACGTGTTTCGGTAGCCTCAAAATTAACGAATCTTTTGTAAATCTTCAGGGGTATCTATAGATATTGCTTCTTTATCCGTAATATCTACAAAAATAGGGTATCCGTTCTCCATCCAGCGCAATTGTTCCAGCGATTCAGCAAGTTCCAGGGCAGAAGGAGCCAGTTTTACAACCTTCTTAATAACCTCAGCCCTGAAAGCATAAATGCCTATGTGTTTCAGGTATGGGTGTTTTTTTACCCATTCTTCACCTTTTGCATCGCGGTAAAATGGTATGGCAGAGCGGCTGAAATACAAAGCTTCTCCGTTTGCCTTACGTACAACTTTTATAGTTGATGGATTATTAAGTTCCTTTTCTTCAGCCAGTAAACGGGCCAGTGTAGCTATTTGAACTGAATCATTCTTAAAACAAGCCACTACCTTATCTATTTGTTCGGGATGAATGAAAGGTTCATCGCCTTGTATATTAACAACCACATCCCATTGGTTTTGAGTTGATTTCTCCAATGCCTCGACACAACGTTCGGTACCATTTTTGTGATGTGCAGATGTCATAACTACTTTGCCACCAAAGCTTTCTACTTCTTTATAAATACGTTCATCGTCAGTAGCCACAACCACAGCTTTAAGCGCTTTGCTTTGCTTGGCCTGCTCATATACCCGGCGGATCATTGTTTTGCCTTGTATATCAACCAAGGGTTTACCCGGAAAGCGGGTAGAAGCAAAACGAGCCGGTATAATGCCAATTGCATTCATAGCTACAAAAATAAGGTTTGTTTACTCTGAAGCAAGTATTTCCTTGCGAAGCATATTTAAGGCTGTAAGGCCGGTAACAATAATGTTCCTTTCGCGGTTGCCGCCAAACTGAAAGCATTTGCTGAAAACCCTTGTAGGCGTTGCAATGGCTATCCATACCGTCCCGACAGGTTTATCAGGTGTTCCTCCACCTGGTCCGGCAATGCCCGATGCTGCAATGGAATAATCCGTTTTCATTTTTATCCGCACTGCTTTTGCCATTTGTTCTACTACCGGTTGTGAAACAGCTCCGTGCGTTTTTAATATTTCTTCACTTACTCCAAGCTCTGTGGTTTTTACATCATACGAGTAACTGATAATAGAACCAGTGAAATAATCAGAACTGCCTGCCACAGATGTAATGCGGTGTGCAATGTATCCGCCCGTGCAACTCTCTGCGGTAGATACTTTCTGTTTTCGTTGCTTCAGCAGGTCACCAACAATTCCTTCGAGTGTTTGATCATCGTAGCCAAAAATATGCTGGCCGGCAATCTTTTTCAACTCCTCGATCTTCCTGGCAATTTTTTCCTGCATTGCCTTTTCATCGTTTCCGCTTATGCTGAGGCGTAACCTTACCATGGAAGAAGATGGCAGGTAGGCAAGTTTAATTTCTTCTTTTGCCAGTGATGTTTCCCAATCAGATATTAATTCAGAAAGAACTGATTCACCTATGCCTTGGGTCAACACATTTTTATGAATGATAAAAGGAAGTGTAAATTTCTTTTTCAGCCGTGGAATTACTTCATCCGTCATAAGCGCCTTCATTTCAAAAGGCACACCGGGCATCGATGCATATATCTTTCCATCCACTTCAAACCACATACCCGGGGCAGTACCGTTTTTATTATGCAGGGGTGTGCAATTCTCAGGAATCTCTGCTTGTTTGCGATTTATAGGCGTTACATCTCTTCCGAACCTTTTAAATAATGCGGTAACGTCTGCCAATACACTTTCATCAAACCGTAGTTTTACATTAAAGTATTCGCAAATGGTATGCTTGGTAATATCGTCGCGCGTGGGTCCGAGCCCACCTGTAATAAGAATGATATCAACCCTGTTGCTTGCCTCCTTCAGTGCCGTTAGTATATGCTCACGGTTATCCGATACCGATGTTATCTGATGAACTTTTATTCCGTGTTCATTCAGTACAGTACCCATCCATGCTGAGTTGCTATCTACTATTTGCCCGATGAGGATCTCGTCGCCTATGGTTATTATTTCTGCTAACATAATTATACAAGTTTAGAAAAAAAGTAACTTGCCGGGGCAATTGATTAATGAACAGCCTATGAACAAGTACAATATATATATTTTGGGAGCTATAATGCTATGGGGTTGTCATGGAAGCCCTAAGGCGGCAGGCAACGACAATACTAACGAAACAGTTGCCGACACTGTAAAACACAGCCATGCCGATTTAAAACCATTGGATAAAGGTGTTATAATAGATACTGTCCATTGCATTGATGTACCCACTGAGAAATATGCCGTGTACGTTCCTACCCGGTATACATCAGCAAAAAAATGGCCTGTTATTTATTTCTTCGATCCACACGGAGTGGGGAATCTACCCTTGAAGCTATATAAGAATCTGGCAGAGAAATATGGCTTTATTATTGCCGGTACATATGGCTCCAGGAATGGTATGCAAATGGATGAATCGGCAAAGGCGGCTCAGGCATTTATGTCGGATGTGTCGCAACGACTCTCGATAGATAATTCCCGTTTGAATGTTTTTGGTTTTTCGGGTGGGGCAAGGGTAGCCTGTTCACTGGCACTGAGTGGTGGCATTGCAGGAGTGGTTGCATGCGGGGGAGGGTTTCCGCAAGAGGTACCGCAGATAAGCCAGCCATTTTCAATAATAACATTTGTGGGAGAAAGAGATTTTAATTTTGTGGAATTGAAAAACCTTGACAGACAGTTAGACGAAAGCCCGCTCACTCACCAGTTAGTGGTTTTTCATGGCAAGCATCAGTGGCCACCGGTGACTGATATTGAACAGGCATTTCAATGGATGGATCTATGTGCCATGAGAAGTAATACCATGCCTAAAAATGATTCGATCATAAAAGCAGTTGAACAGGAACTTAAATTGGAAGCAGGTAAAAAAAGTAGGCAGGGTATGGAAATGCACGAGTATTTTACAAATAAAAAAGCATTGAATTTTTTACGTGGTTTAACTAATGTAGATAAATACGTAGCCGCTGTGCAAGACATGGAGAAGTCGGGTAAGGTAACGAAGTACTTTAAAGATGAACAGACAAACGAGATTGAGGAAGCCAAGATACAAAAGCAATATATTGACAACTTGTCAACTCAGAACCAGGCATGGTGGCAGGAAAAGATAAAGGAGATGAATATACTGGTTGCAAAGGATTCCAATTCACCGGTTAGTGTGCAAACACAGCGATTACTGAGCTTCCTTAGTCTTGCTGCTTATATGGGCGCTTCGCACTCATTCAAATCGACCGATGATGCAGTAACAGCACATTTTTTGAACTTATATGGCTTAATAGACCCTACTAACCCGGAGCATAGTTATTTGTTTGCAGGATTATATGCACGCGAAAACAATTCTGAAAAGGCGATAAGTAGTTTGCGTGACGCAGTGCATTTGGGATTCACGGATGTTAAAAGGCTTGAAGCAGATTCTAATTTCAATGCCATAAGGCAGCAAGCAGGCTATAAGGATATTATTGCGAAAATATCCGCTATGCCGGCTAAGATAGATGTAACGCAATAATAAGAATTACCGGAAGCTATATTCACCTGCAGAAGTTATGCTTACCTCAGGTAAAGTTTTTTTAGTTTCAAAATAATCATACCCCTTCTTCAGGTTCTTCCAGAAATCGATAAGGGCTTTATCAGGGTTTGATTGCTGTAAGAATGTCATTCCTTCATCATTCATATGTGTAGGGAAAATATGAATAGGAATATTTTGTTCTCCGTGGTTCCGTGCCTCAACAGCCATAATGTATATCTCTTTTATTTTATCGTCCGTCATTGGTATGCAGCCAATCGTAACGCAATTACCATGTATCATAATATCTCCGCCCGGGCTCTTTTTGTCCCCGTTTATGCGGTCAGCTTTATTGGGATAGCTAACACCTAAAGCGAGGTGAAACTCACTTGCAGGTTGAAATACACTTACCGAATAAAATCCTTCAGGCACCTGGCCATCGCCTTCTCTTCGTTTTGGTCCAATAGTGCCCGATGACTTGCAAATAGTGTAGGAATCTACCAACGCAAACTGCTTGCGGGTACCTGATCTTGCCCATACTTCCAGCTTACCGTCATTTTTTAAAACGCGAATGAATATTTCAAAATGTGAAGTATCAATGCCAGCCTTTGTTAATTTATCTTTTACAGTTTCCCATTTTTCCATATACGCAGTGCTGACTGTTTTATACTTTAACTGTTCTTGTTTAAAACCTGTATTCTTAATGAAACTAAGGCATAGAACTGAAAGAAGTAAAGTAGTGAAGAGGAATAGTTTCATGTATATGTTATAAAAAAATCCCCTGAATTTTCTTCAGGGGATTTGAAATAATACTTGAAAGATTTTATTAGTAAAGCATTATCTTTTTCACTCCACTTGATGAATTTCCTTTAATGGATAAGAAATAGATCCCTTTACCAAATCCACTCATATTAATACTGTGGGTTGTTTGTCCCGCAATATGCAACTTATCTGAATAGACTGTTTGGCCTAATACGTTAGCAATTGAAAGTTCATAGTCTCCGTCCTTAGGCAGATCGAATTCAACCTGAAGGGTACCCGTGGTAGGGTTCGGATAAGCATTAATAAAGTCGTTCAACGAAATTTCGTTAATGCCGACATTAATAATAGAACTTACCACTAATTGTCCGTATGTACCGCATCCGTCACTATCACTTACATCAACCCTGTAAACGCCGGTAGCACTAATGGTTAAACGTGAAGAGGTTGCTCCGGGTATTGCAACACCCTTTCCAATCCACTGATAGAAATTGTAAGTAGCAGGTACACAAAAGAGAGTATCTCCGCTTTGTTTAATACTTGCTGCAGCTGGTAGCGGATTAACTGAAATATAATGGCCAACGGTTATTGAATCCTGGCCTATACTGTTAATGGCAACTTCTGTTACCGGGTATAATCCTGCTGTAGAGTATGTAATTACAGGGTTTTGCAATGTAGATGTGCTTGGTGTTCCACCAGGGAAACTCCATTTCCATGAAGTAGGCTGGTTGGCTGAAGTATCGGTATACTGTACTGTATTGGTTGCACAAAGTGTTGTGGGGTATGCAGTGAATTTTGCTACCGGAGCTATGGTTGCTGCCTGGTAAAAAGGAATTTGCCATGTGCCACGGCCATAGGTGGCTGCACGTAAAATGCTTCCCGGGGCAAATATTTTCAGATCGGCAATTTCAACATTAGGTAATCCTGTACTATATGATACCCAATTTCCGCCGGTATTAGTTGTGTCACGGTAATAAACTCCAAGGTCTGTTCCAACATACATGGCATCTATTCCGCTACCCTGGTATACTATACAATTAGCAGGCAGGTTAGGCAAACCGGTAGAAATATTTGTCCATGTGGTTCCCCCGGTTGTGGTCATATAAACCTTTTGGTTTGCAGTATAGCCAGAAATGGTAGCAAACACACGCAATGGATTAGCAGGGTCAACAATAATATTGCTGATGTTGCCCGGTAAATTACCTAGTACATTGTTCCAGGTAGTTCCGCCATTGGTTGTAGCATATAGGGCAGTTACCTGCGATGCATAAATATACTGATCGTTTGAAGGCGCCACAGCAATTGCGTTAATGGTAGTGGTGCCATTTCCGAAGGTACTTATAGCTGTCCAGCTGGTTCCCCTGTTTGTTGATTTCCAAACATTGCTGATACCGGCAAATAAGGTTGAAGAATTTTGCGGATCACATAACCATGGAGTAACCCAAGCACCTGTTTCGGTAATGCCAGATGTAATTCCTTTCCAACTCGCTCCTCCGTTTGACGACATATTGAATGAGCCATTATATTGTTCACCATACATATAGTTGTCATTTGAATAATCGATAAAGCACATCATACCGTCACCTCCCAATGGCTCTGACCATGCCCCACTGCTTGCAAGGTTGGTTCCATTATCCTGCCAACCGGTTATCCATAAGTTAGCGTTACTACCCGAAAGCCCTATGCTGTATTGTTCAGCTATTTCAAGGTTACTGCTCAAATCGGACCAACTGGTACCTGTATTTGTTGTTTTGTTAACACCACCATCATCACTTGCGTAAATGGTTGTACCACTACCCTGAAGGAAGGTTAAGGAATGTATGTCAGCATGTACATAAGGCCCTCCACCACCGGTCCAGGAACTTATCTTTGACCATGAGGTGCCACTGGTTGTTGATTTCCAGACATTAACTCCGCCCACAACCAATGTTGTAGCACTGGTTGGAGAAACAGCTATAGATAAAGTATACCATCCCTGTCCCTGGGTTGCATCGCTACCTGTCCCATTTTGAAAACCTAACAGGTTAGGTGTTGTAGCCTGCAATTTGAATGTGTTGCCTGTATCGGTCGAAAGCCAGATTCCAAAGAATGCATAATTACTGCTGTTATCCGCTAATACGTATACATATGCAGGATTGGCAGGTGTAACTGCAACCTGCATTCTGCCTGATCCTGAAGAAGAAGGTAATGCAACTGGTTTGAACGATAAGCCACCATTTGCTGAACGGTAATAACCTGCATTGGCGCTGGTAGCATATACTACCTTAGGATTACCAGGTTCAAATTCTACACTTTTCATATTACCGCCTTCTACTGATATCCAGCTGATGCCACCATTGCTGGTATAGAATAAGCCAAATGATGAAGCAGCCAAAAGTATCTGTGTGTTTTGAGGATCAATAGCAATCTCGTTAACGGTCAAGCGCCCGGGACCACTTGTTTGTAAGGTATAAAAAGTGTTGCCCAACGCAGTTTGTTGCCATGTAACACCGCCGTCGGTAGTTTTAAGTACACCAATTGTAGAAGGGGTTCCGTAGCTACCATCAATGCCATCACCATCGCCCGTAGCTAAATACATAACGTTTGAATTGGTTGGGTCAATAGCCACATCGCTGGTGCCTATACCTAAAAGGTTGTCGGTTAAGGGAGCCCATGAAGTTCCTCCGTTTATTGATTTCCATAAACCGCCCGAAGGAGAACAAGCATAAAGAATGCTTGAATTATTCGGGTCTATTCTAATGCGATTTACCCTGCCGCAGTCTCCACCATTTGGAATACTTGTGTTACCCGCATAGGTCCATGTAGCTGTAGATTGTAGTTTATGAGAACTTTTCTTGTTGTTCTGAGTATTTAAAAAATCCTGGTATTCTTTTGTAATTGCAAGTACATCGGGTATTTTACCACTGGGGTATGTACGTGGCTGCATCATATATTCCCACCTTTTGTATAACAGGTAGTTTCCATCTTCTTCATGCTCTTCCCCTGGTTTTATGGCATCTTTATCATTATCTATCTCTGGTTTATGCACACTGTACCATTTATTAAATGCAGCCTGAACGTCATAAAAATTTGCGTTAGGGTCATTCATCATTTTTACCCAATCCTGGGCAAAAACGTTTGTATTGAATAATAGAAAAGAGAGTGCAAAGGTTAGGGAAAGCTTTTTCATAGTTATTTTATTAAACAACAAATATATGAAAAAATGCCTGTTAAACCAAATTGGGAAAGCCTTTCATACTAATGGAAATGAAGTAGAAAACCGGCATTAAATAACGCTTTTTAATAAATCAATCCCCTTATAACAATCTGTAAACCAGCCTATTTTTTACAATATACATCCGATTCCTCAACCGGGTATTTTTTGTCGAGGTCTATATTGTTAAAACTGTTTTTATCACCCCAATTGAAGAATTTCTCAAAAAACGGTAGTAACCTGTTTGTTTTAATTTTCTCTAAAAAGTAGACCTCATGCTCTTTTTCTTTAATGCCCATATCGTACAGGATATTATCGTGCGAACTTATACCGAGCGAATTAAAATATTGTTTCATAACAAAGTATTCGCACACATTTCCGCTCTCAAGCCTTCCTGCAAAGTAAAATGGCATGAACACGCCTATTACATAACAACTTCCGGAAATTATTTTACCAATTACATGGAACTTGAGTTCATAATATTTTGAAACAGGTATTGAATACATTTTCATTATCGCCAGCACTTCCTTCCTGTGGTTCCATTCATCTATTTCTATTTGATGGATCTCTTTTTTCTCTTCTGCATTTTTTACTGAACCTGCGTGGCCCTGGTATGCAAATGCCGCTGCTTTTTCAGCTGAGTACGCCCTTTGCAACAGGTCGACAAGTGCGGGATGGTTAAGTTTCATTTGAGCAGTGATTAATAACGTTTTATCTGTGAGCAATACATTGCAAATGTAGGTTAAAAGTAAAAATAGCAGACATGCCCATTGTGCCTTAATTTAACGTAGCTTTGCACCTATTTTACTGAGAATTGAAGACTAAGACGATAAAGAAGAACAGAGTAAATGTAGTTACCTTGGGTTGTTCGAAAAACCTGGTTGATTCTGAGGTGCTTATGGCACAATTAAGAGCGAACAACTATGAAGTAAAACATGAGGAAGGTGATGCACCTATTGTAGTAATAAATACATGCGGCTTTATTGATAATGCCAAGCAGGAAAGTATCGATACCATTTTACGCTATGTTGAAGCCAAGCAAAATGGTGAAATTGATAAAGTATATGTTACAGGTTGTTTGAGTCAGCGTTACAAACCCGAACTGGAAAAAGAGATTCCGCTGGTAGATGGCTATTTCGGCACGCGCGATATGCCACGCTTGCTCAAAACATTGAAAGCAGACTATAAGCACGAACTGGTGGGTGAGCGCCTGCTCACTACGCCAAATCATTATGCGTATGTAAAAATATCAGAAGGGTGCGACCGTAAATGTTCTTTCTGTGCAATTCCGTTGATGCGCGGCGGGCATATATCTGTGCCAATGGATAAATTGGTAACACAGGCACAAGGCCTTGTTAAGCAAGGTGTAAAAGAAATTATGCTTATTGCGCAGGACCTTACCTATTATGGACTTGATATGTATGGCAAGCGTAATGTAGCTGAGCTGATACATAAACTTGCAGATGTTGATGGGCTCGACTGGATACGTTTGCATTATGCATTCCCGAGTGGTTTCCCTATGGATATTATTGATGCTATCAAGGAGCATCCTAATGTGTGTAATTACCTCGATATGCCGCTGCAGCATGTTTCAGACAATGTGCTTAAAGCCATGCGCAGGGGAATTACGAAAGAAAAATCGACACGATTAGTAGAAACCATACGAGAAAAAGTGCCCGGTATTGCTATGCGTACCACATTCTTAGTTGGCTACCCGGGCGAGACAGAAAAAGATTTTGAACAGCTTGTTAGCTGGATACAGGAAATGAAATTCGACAGGCTGGGTGTGTTTACCTATTCGCACGAAGAAGATACACATGCCCATAAAGCTGTTGATGATGTTCCGCCGGAAGTAAAGAAAATGCGTGCCAAAATTTTAATGGATGCTCAGCGCGAAATTTCACAAGAACTGAATAAAAAGAAAGTAGGTAAAACCCTGAAAGTATTGTTCGACCGCAAGGAAGGAGAATATTTTGTGGGCCGTACCGAATACGATTCGCCGGAAGTAGATAACGAAGTACATGTAAAGGCCGATAACGATACCTATGTGCGTGTGGGCGATTTTGCAAACATAAAAATAACCTCTGCTGAAGAGTACGACCTGTTCGGCAAACCTGTTAAATAGTAAATATGAACTTTAAGAAAACGTCTATCTCTTTCGAAGAAACAGGTTTCTCAAAAGTATTTACCGATTACATAAAAGGCGAAAATTATCTCGCTCCTTTCTATACCTACCAGCCTTCCTTAGCCGGATTTAAAAAAGCAATTGAAGACAGAAGCAATATTAATGGCGAACGAAGTGTTTTGGTAAAAGCATTAAAAGGAAGATATAAAAGCATATCAGATGCTACCCAAAAGAACCTTGAACTGCTTGACGATAAAAAAACATTTACCGTTACAACCGGCCACCAGTTATGCCTTTTCACTGGTCCGCTCTATTTCATTTATAAAATAGTTACCGTAATAAATTTAGCTGAAGCATTAAAGAAAGAATACCCGCAATACAATTTTGTACCGGTGTATTGGATGGCGGGTGAGGACCACGATTTTGCAGAAATAAACCACACCTACGTATATGGAAAAAAGGTAGAATGGAGTGCCGACAGCCTTGCAGGAGGACCTGTTGGAAGGATATCAATTGAAACACTGGCACCTGTTTTGGAGGGACTTTTTTCGATAATGGGTGAAAACGAAAAAGCAACAGAGCTAAAGAAAATACTAGCTGAAGCATACAGTGGAAAAAAGAATTTAGGTGATGCAACATTTGATTTTGTAAACTCACTTTTCGGAAAGTATGGCCTGGTAATAGCTGACCCGGATAATGCTGAACTGAAAAAACTATTTGTACCGGTAATAACCGATGAACTTATTAACCATGGCTCATTTAAAGCAGTAACAGAAACCGATAAACAACTTGCAACGTTTGGCATTGAAGCACAAATACATGCCAGGGAGATAAATCTTTTTTATGTAAATGAAAAAGGACGTAACCGTATTGAAAAGCAAGGAGAGAATTACCATGTTGTAAACGCGGGATTGAATTTTACAAAAGAACAGATACTTGCCGAAGTGCAACAGCACCCTGAACGTTTCAGCCCGAATGTTGTGCTGCGCCCTGTGTATCAGCAAATCATTTTGCCAAACATTGCCTACATAGGTGGCCCGGCTGAAGTGGCGTACTGGCTGCAATTAAAAGCAAGTTTCGATTATCATAAAACACAATTTCCTGTGCTTATGCCACGCAACTTTGCCATGATAATTGATAAAGGCACTGCAAGTAAAATGGACAAGCTGAAACTGAACGCGAAGAATATTTTTGGTGATACTGAAGAGTTGGTAAAGGGATTTGTGACGAATAATAATGAGATCGATTTTGAGACTGAGCGAGAACAACTGAAACAGGTGTATGATGGAATTTCTCAGAAAATAAAAACCATTGACCCCACTTTAGTTGCAACGGCTGATGCCGAATTGCAAAAACAATACAACGCTTTAAAGGTTATTGAAACCAAGCTTGTTCGTGCACAAAAACAGAAGGATGAAACCTCTGTTAACCAGATTAGAAAGATCAAGGAAAAACTTTTCCCTGATGGCACTTTACAGGAACGACACGATAGCTTTATTCCGTTCTACCTGCAATATGGTGCTGAGTTTATTGATCTGCTTAGAAAGGAGTTTAACCCTTTTGAATATAAAATGGCGGTACTAATTGAGGAATAAGCCCGGTTTCTGTCGCAAATCGTAACTTTAGTAGGCTAAACTGCGTTTTATGAGGTAGTAAAACCCCCGAATGCGAAAAAGTACATTCCTTTATTGTATTCTTTTTCTTTCTCCATCAATCTTATGGTCGCAGGTTGAGTATGTGCTGCCGGTGGGTGCAGCAAAAAGCGGAGCTATTACGGCCATGGCAACTGACTGGGAAGCTATTGGCGTAAATCCCGCTAATATGGGGTGGGAGAGTACCGACCTGGTTTCATTCTCATTGCTTAACATGGGTGCGGGCTTACAATCGGGCGGCCTGAGTATGAAGGGCATAAATACCATGCTGCACAGTGGCGATACCAATCAGCCCAATACGGCCAAACAAATATTAAACGTAAACCATGGCATAAACCTGTTTGCTGATGTGAACTGGCTTGCTTTTTCATTAAAGGTAAATAAGATAGGAACCTTTGCCATAAGTGTGAATGATAAGCTGGTGAGTAATTTCAGTATCAGCCCGAGTGGTGCTACGCTTATTACACAAAAGGGGCATATAAGCGACTCTACTGCACTACGGAAATTAATTGGTACATCATTATCACTGTATCAATACAGGGAGTTTAATTTAGATTTTGGCAGGCAGCTTTTTGAAATCGGCGGATCGGACAAAGCAAACGAAGATTATTATGTGAACTATAATGTGCGGTATTTAAATTATTTGGGGCAAGGGAATGATACCGTGCAGAAAGCCGATAGCGATGCTTTTAAAGTATACGGTGGTATTGGCCTTAAATATATTTGGGGTGAAACCTATTTCAACGGTAATGTAGATAACGAAGGCATAAATGCCGATTATGCCGTGCAACAAAATTTCCCGGCCTTTACACCTTTATCAGCAACAAATCCGGGACATGGACTTGCAGCTGACCTGGGGCTGAGTGCTACCTACAAAAAATGGACCTTCGGAGTTTCGGCAACCGATATAGGTTCTATTATATGGCACCAAAGCTCATTTACCATTGCCGACACAGCCATATTTGGCCTCAACAATTTTGGCAAAGCCATTGATAAAATAGATAGCAATAGAATAATTGATTTTAAAAAGAACGGTGATGTAACTATGATGCTGCCAACGAAGTTGCGTTTTGGAGCGGCATATCAAGTTTCGAAACAGGTAGCACTTTCATCAGATATTATTTTTCCTCTCAATAATGCTTTTGGCAATTTAGCCGGGCCTTATTTTGCATTTGGTACACAGCTCGGTGTCTGGAAAGTTCTGATATTTAATATTGGTATTGCCACTACAACCTATTACGGAACATCGGTTCCGCTTGGTGTTTCACTTTGTGCAGGCCATGCAGTACAAATGTATTTTGGTACTACTGATGTTCTTACCCTTTTAGGCAAGCCTACTAATGGTAATGTATCGGCTGCATTTGGGTTGATTAGGATTAATATCAGAGGTAAGAAACAAGCTAACTTACTTTAAGGCAGTCATCAGTTCTATAGCTTCTTTTTCTCCTTTTTCTCCTGATAAGGCGAGGTATCTCATCCCTTCTTCCTTCTCAGAGTTAGCGAATAGATATTTTGCATAAAAATATTCTAACAGATCAACTCCGGTATTTGTTTCAAATGTTTTCTGAAAGTAATTATTTGCTTCTTCCATGTTACCCTTTAGAGTATAATAAACAGCAGTGTCGCGTAATATATATGCCTTAAGGGTATCATCGCTTATGTCAACTTTGTCAAGGTATTCTTTCCCTTTTTCCAACTGCCCTATCAGTATATAAGAAAAGCCCAGATTGTTTACAGCATAGGCATAGTTCGGGCGTATATCCAAAGCTTTAGAAAAATAGTCAATACTCTTTTCTAGTTTTTGTGCACGCTGGCAAGCGTATCCGATATTTACGTACATAACAGAAAGCTGTGTATTGTTCTTTACCAACGGAATAGCGAGTTCATATTCTTTTATGGCTTCCTCAAATTGTTTGTTCTTAGTGAACTGTTTTGCAGCAGCAGTATGTTTTCTGATTTCCACATCATTTTTTAAAGCCACTTCATCAAAAAATATTTTGTCAGAACCATCTACCAATTGTTCTTTGGCTAGGGTAAACTCATGTTTAATACTCTTCGGTAATTGATTTTCCCATTGAATGTATTCTGAGCCATGTAGCCGGGCATAGAATGCCAATGCATAAGCAATGACTGCCGGTGGAACATCTGACTTGTTTTTACTTGTGCTTTGCCAGCCAGCTACATATTGCACTTTAACATCTACAAGTGCCTTTGACATAATTACTCCGAATCCAAAATAAATAGCTGCTATATAAACAAAATACAGTACATCACCATCCGAAATAAAAGTTGAAAGTTTTTCATTCACTTTTACTTTTATTAATTCAAGTATAAGTCTCCTCATAAGAAGTTCTTCTTCGTATACAAGACTGTTTGCAATATGTATGTTATAATGCGTAGGCTCAAAATCTTTTTTAATAACCTCAATGTCCGATTCAAAAGCCTTGCCATATATAGAATGTGGGGTTTGAGGAATATCCCTTATATCTGGTATGAGGGAATATGAAATAGTGCTTCTGTATATTGAGAGGAGGTTACACAGGTCATCTAACAGATTCTCTACACTTATTTTTTTTGCGTGAAATGTTACAGGAAAATATTTCTCATTGAAAATGAAAGTTTCTATTTCCTTTTTTGGGTACCCCCAGCTTAATAGAAGCCAGCCAAAACTATTATCAACCCATTTCTCATCATCTTTGGTGATAGACGGTTTTTCATTCTTCAGGGAATTATCTCCAAAAAGCGATCCGAATAATCCCATGCTATAAAATTAAGTGGCTATAATAATATGGTAACAAATATAGAAATAATCAATCTTGCTCTGACATTCTGACACGAAAGGAAATTAGCAATCGATGTACTTATTTAAGCATTTGATATTCAAATATTTGAATATATGCATTGCTATGTATTTTAGCAAAACATTCTATTGTTATTTATTGTATTTATCAATGAGAGTTTTGTGAACAAAATGACAAAAAGTCGTACAAGATTTGCTTAGCCTAATAGCCATTTTAATTGCATATTTGCAGCCCAAAACGCCCTGATGCAAGAAAGCATTTTAATACTCGATTTCGGTTCGCAATTCACCCAGCTGATAGCCCGGAGGGTACGTGAACTGAATGTGTATTGCGAAATACACCCCTTTAACCACTTTGACAAGGCTATGAAAAGCATGCCCAATATAAAAGGCATAATACTTTCAGGTAGCCCTTTTTCGGTGCATGATAAGGATGCTCCTACGCTGCAACTCAATGATATACGTGGTAAACTTCCGTTATTGGGAGTATGCTATGGCGCACAGCTTATGGCATATCAGTGGGGTGGTAAAGTAGGTAAGAGCAGCAGCAGGGAATATGGCAGGGCGCATTTGAAACTGGTTGATGCACAAAACGAACTGGTTACAGGTCTTAGCGCTCAAACACAGGTGTGGATGTCGCATGGCGATTCAATATTGCAATTGCCAGAAGGAGCTAAGTTAACGGCCAGTACAGAAGATGTGGAGGCAGCAGCTTTCTCATTCAATGGCGAAAAGGCATACGGCATACAGTTCCACCCTGAGGTGTACCATACAACTGAAGGTACCAAGCTGCTGAAGAACTTTGTAGTTACTATCTGTGGCTGCAAGCAGGACTGGACATCGGCATCGTTTATAGATACAACCGTAAAAGAACTAAAAGATAAAATTGGTAATGATAAGGTAGTGCTTGGCCTTTCCGGTGGTGTAGATTCATCGGTGGCAGCGGTATTGCTGAATAAGGCAATAGGTAAAAACCTGTACTGCATTTTTGTAGATAATGGCTTGCTGCGCAAGAACGAATTTGAAAGCGTACTGGAATCATACAAGCACATGGGCTTGAATGTGAAGGGTGTTGATGCAAAGAAACACTTTTACGAAGCCCTTGCCGGTATTGAAGATCCGGAGAAAAAGCGGAAAGCTATAGGTCGTGTTTTTATAGAAGTATTTGACCGTGAAGCGCACCAGATACAGGATGTGAAGTGGCTGGCGCAAGGCACTATATACCCCGATGTTATTGAATCGGTGAGTATAAAAGGCCCGTCGATGACCATTAAATCGCACCACAACGTTGGTGGCTTGCCCGATTATATGAAGCTTAAAATTGTTGAGCCGCTCCGTTCTCTTTTTAAAGATGAGGTACGCAGAGTGGGTAAAACACTTAATATGGATGAGAACCTGATCGGCCGTCATCCTTTCCCGGGGCCTGGTTTGGCTATTCGTATACTGGGAGATATTACGCCTGAAAAAGTGGCTCTACTTCAGGAAGCCGATGCGGTATTCATACAAAATCTGAGGTCTGCAGGGCTGTATGATAAGGTTTGGCAGGCCGGTGTTATATTGTTACCGGTGCGATCGGTAGGTGTGATGGGCGATGAACGAACATACGAGAACGTAGTTGCCTTGCGTGCCGTTAGTTCAACAGATGGAATGACGGCAGATTGGTGTCACTTACCATACGAGGTACTGGCTAAGATATCGAACGAGATAATTAATAAGGTTAAAGGTATTAACCGCGTGGTGTACGACATAAGCTCGAAGCCGCCAGCAACTATTGAGTGGGAATAGTGAGGCGAATTAAATTCATACTGTTTATTCTTGTTCTGTTTGCAGGCCAAGTCTTTGCGCAGAATGCTGATGATAAGAGCGTTACCGTAAATGGTAAGAAATTCTACCAGCACATTGTAAAAAAGGGTGAAACGGTGTATGGCCTTTCGAAAGATTATAATGTAGCAGCGCGCGATATTGTAATGGAGAACCCTAAAGCTATGGAGGGCATTTCTTCTGGCGATACCTTGAGAATCCCACTGCCATCTGCATCAACTGCGCTTCCTGAGGCAAACGGAGATAAAACACAAGGAGGGTATATTTATCACAAGGTAGTTGCAAAAGAAACATTGTATTCATTAAGTAAGCAATACAATACCCGCATTTCTTTATTAGATAGCCTTAATCCTGACCTTAAGGCAAAAGGCTTATTAGTAGGGCAAAATCTGAAGATACCTGCGCCACATAATGCACCACAGCAAACAGTTCAAACCCCAACGCCGGTTGTAACTCCAACCGTTACACCAATCCAGAAGACCACTGTACAGACTTCACCACCAAAGGATACAGCAAAAGAAAGACAAGCATTTAAGAATCTGTTAAACCAGCAACATATTGATACTACAAAGAAGCAGGTAGTAAATAACCAACCTATTGTAATGCCGCCGAACCCGGTATTAACGCAAACAGTAACGCCGGCACCAATAGCTGCAGTCGACAGAACTAAGTTAAAGAGCAGGTACAATGTGGCACTTATTATGCCATTTACCTCTGAAAATGCTGATACTATTAAAATGAATCGCCTGCTTGATGGTACTGAGCAGCTTCCATTATACTCTCAAATATCATCGGACTTTTACCAGGGCACTATGATCGCGCTTGATTCATTGGAGAAGAAAGGAGTGCGTATTGACCTGCATATGTACAACATTACATCAACTGCCGATACTTCAGCATACAGGCTCGATTCAATTTTGAAAGACCCTGCTTTTGCCTTATCAGACCTTATTATTGGCCCTCCTTCAACAGCACACTTTAAAAAGGTTGCCGCGTATGCAGCTTTGCATAACATACCTATTGTGTCGCCCATTGTATCAGACAATATAGTAGTGCAGACCAATGCGTTTGCCAGCAAGGTAACCCCATCGTCGGTTACTGAAATTGAAAAGATGGCTGATTTTGTTACCGCCCATTACAGTAAGAGCAACGTGATTTTGCTACATCACAGAGATGCAGCTGATGAAGTGTATTTCGAGAACTTTAAAAAACGCTATACGGCCAATATGCAGGTGTATGGTGAAAAGGACTCTGTGACCGTTGCCGATTACTCAGATAATCTTGAAATAATGGGTAAGAAGATTCAACCGAACAAGAACAATGTAATTGTGGTTCCTTACCAGGGCGCATCGTTTGTCGCTAAGTTGGTAAACAGACTTGCTAATTCAAAGTATGCCGACGATGATTCAATAGTATTATTTGGCATGCATAACTGGCTCAATAACGATAACCTCGACATGGCTGACCTTGATACCCTGAACTTTCATTTCCCGTCAAACGATTACATTAACTATTCTGATTCCTGTACCAAGGGATTCATAAAAAAGTACCGTAGTAACTACTATACCGAACCTAACTATTATGCTTGCCAGGGTTTTGACTTAGCATATTTCTATGTTGGATTGCTGGGTAAATATGGCACTGATATGCAGAGTCACTTATCAGATGCGAAGTATAACGGAGTGCATACCTGTATTGATATGAAACGTGCAAGTGATACCGGCGGCTACGATAACAAAGCCATCTATATTTTAGAGTACAAGAACTACGCTGTATTTAAGAATGCCCAATAATTGCTGCTCTTACTGAGCGTTCAGTATCTTGAACAACTCGTTCAGCTTAGGTGTAAGAATAATATCGGTTCTGCGATTCTTCTTGCGTGCTTCCGTGCCACTACCGGCATCAACAGGATCGTATTCACTAACACCTGATGCTGAAATACGGTGCGGATCAACTTTAGAGTCCTGTAACAATATCTTAACTACTGATGTAGCGCGCATTACGCTAAGGTCCCAGTTGTCTTTTATCTCACCTGAGCCATGCATAGCCTGATCATCGGTATGGCCTTCTACATTTATGTTTATATCGGGATTGTTTTCAAGGGCTTGAGCAAGTTTCTGTAGTGCTTTTACACCACCAGCCTGCACTTCTGTTTTACCACTGGCAAATAACAGGTTCTCATCCATTGATACATATACCTTTCCGTTCTTTTCATAAACAGTAATGCCATCATTTGCATAGCCTTCAAGTGCATGCTGTATCATATGTTTCAATGAATCTACTGCTGCATCTTTTCTCTTCAGTATGCTTTGCAACTCATTTACTTTTGCTTCTCTTTGTTGCAGTTGAATGTTAAGGGAGTCTAGGTGAGCCTTTTCCTTATCAAGCTGCACTTGCAAGGCATTAAGCTGATCTTGCTTTTGTAATAATTGGGTTTGGGTTAGCTGTAACTGTCCTGAAAGCTTTTGGGCATCATCCTGGCTGCCTTTCAGCATCTGGTTATATTTTGAAAGAAGCTCTTCGTTTATCTGGTTAAGCTTATCATATTTCGATGTCATATCGCGATAACTGGTTCCGCACATAGCTGTATCCTGCACCAGGCTGGTAACGTTCTTCTGAAGGTGGTCAAGCTTGGTTTGCATTTCAGTCTTTTTTGTTTCACAATCCTGGTCAGCAGCTTTAGCAGCAGCAGCAGCAGCTTCAGCGGTTTTCCGCTTGTTCTGTTCGTCTATCAGTTTATTTTGTGGAACGCAAGAGGAAAGGTATAATAGACTACCTAATGCTGCAATGGCTATGTGTTTTTTCATGAGAGAAATGATTATAAAAGGTACTTTTTAAAGCTAAAAAGCCCTGACACATGCCAGGGCCTTTTAATTATATGCAAGTAAACAGTGGCAAAGTAGTATTGAAATAAGCCTTGCGACTTGGTTTCATTACATTTTCTTTGCTGTATCTGCCTTCTTGGTAGTGTCCTTAGGCGCAGAAGCAGAATCCTTAGCATGTTGCATTTTAGCAGCATTCATTAAAGAGTCAGCATGGTTCTTTGCTGCAATTGAATCCTTTGCTTTATCAGCATCAGCATTCTTATCTCCACCTTTACAGGCAGCTAAAGCAACTCCGGAAACAAGGGCAACAAAAAGTAATTTTTTCATAACTGTGTGTGTTTGGTTTTATTGCGTGCAAAAGTAATACAGCAAAGCCCTTCAATAAGGGCCACTATAAAATTTTATTAACAATGAATGGTTATGAACGTAAAACTCTACCGGAACGATATAGCTATCAATCGAAATAGCTCAGTGCTTCATCTTCCTTTTTGCGCATTATTTTTTTTGCTGAAACGCTTTTATCGCCGTATCCGCAAAGGTGAAGTACACCATGTATGATAATACGTCTCAGTTCTTTCGGAAAAGGTTCTTTGAATTTTTTTGCATTGTCCTTAACTCTATCAATACTTACAAATATCTCGCCCGAAATAGTTTTCTTTTCGGTATAATCAAAAGTAATTATGTCAGTAAGGGTATTGTGGTTAAGGAATTCTTTATTGATGTTCAACAAATGCTCATCAGTACAAAAGAAATAGAATAATTGCCCACAGGTTTTCCCTTCCTGTTTAATTACTTTTTTGATCCAGTCTTTTGTTTTTTTCTCCTCCTTTATCGAGAAATCAAGATCTTCCTCACTTTGGAATATTATTATAGGAGAAGGCACAGAGAGAGGTCTTAGTTGGCGAGAATATCAAAACTCAACGAAACGCAACGCCCTTTTTCAGAGAATTTAACATCATCAGCCAAACGGTGCATTAAAAATACACCTCTGCCTGAAGGCTTATCTATATTTTTTGGGTCGGTGGGGTCAGGTAAATGTTTGAAATCAAAACCTTCACCTTCATCACGAACAGTAAATGAAATGGCTTTATTATCTGATGAGAAATTTACGTATATCTTTTTAATAGGGTTAGCTTTATTACCGTGATATATAGCATTATTCACTGCTTCAGTAACCGCAACCAAAATATTCCCGTAATGATCCTCATTTACTTTGTAGTTAGCACAAATAGCATCAATAAGTTTTTCGACAATATGTATGCTTTCAGAGGCTGAGTCAAGTTCTAACTGCTGATTTTGCATTTTTTTTGGTTTGGTTTTTGGGGCAGTGGCTTTTTTCTTTACCGCCTTTGTTTTAGTGTTGGGGGTCTTTTTCATTCCTGGAACGAGTTAAAGTAGTCACTTACTTTTCCTTTATAAAAGGAGTTAAGGTCTGGCGGCACAGTTTTAAGCAGTTCATTTTGTTGGCTTTTTTGACTATTATACTGAAAAAACGGGTTAGGGTTACCAAAAAATTGCTTTTTTGCAACATGTGACTGAAAATCAGGTTCTTGTCCTTTTTCCTTTTCAGCCTTTTCATAGTCTAAAAGATGTTTTACGAGGTTTTGTTGTCGCTGCAACGTAGCATCCGTAATTTGCTTATTTACAATATCTTCCTCTATCTTGTTCATATCATCAGCCATATTACCAAGTTCTCCTGCTCCCTTGTTTTGCGAAGCCTGATCCTGTGTCTGTTGCATCATTTGGCGGATATATTCCTGCTGTGCAGCCATTTTTGCCAACTGTTCACTCATTTGTTCATTTCCCCCTTGCCCTTGTTTCGGGCCAGGTTGCTTGCCCATCATAGCTTTCATTTGATCTAATTGCTTCGACATTTGTTCCTGCATTGCCCTCATTTGCGACATTGATGGTTTTTTGCCCATTCCACCCGGTTTATTGCAACTACCGCTGCCGGGAGAACCACTTTTACTTGCTGCCTTCATTCCTTCCAATGTTCCATTCAGCATTAAAGCAAGGTTATTGATTGATGTCATGGAAAACTGCTGCCTGCTGCTGGCCGAAAAGCCTTGCCTTTCTTCTAATTCATTCACAGCCTGTTTCATATTATAATTGATCTTATCCATTTCCTGATTTACCAATCGTGAAATTTCTGGTGTACGTTTACTTAATTTATAAAGGCTATCGGCTAAACTATTAGCATTATCCTGTAATTCTTTCTGTTTCTTAGCTACATCTGAATACTGCAAAGAATTATTCCCTGATGTTCCAAGTTTGGTCATCAGATCTTCTTGTGCAAATGATAGGTTCAGCAGGTTATTAAGAATATTACGTAGCGAGTTTTCATCTGCTTCCTGTTCTTCTTGCTGCTCTTTTGCCTGAAACTGCTTCATTTCACTAGCCATTTGTTGCATCTGCTGCGCCGCTTTTTGCTGCGATTGAGCTGCTTTGTTGTTCTTACCCTGTGCTAATTGCTGGCTACTTTGCTGCATTTGTTGCTGCGCACTTTGCATTTGCTGTTCAGGAGTTTTAAATCCGGTAGGTTCTGATAACTGTTCGTTCTTTTTTTGAAGGTCTTCCAGGCTTTTTGCTGCATCCTGCATTTCTTTGTTTAAAGCATCTTGTTGCTTTTGCAATTCACTATTAGATTGCGTTTTTGCTTGTGTTTGCTCACTTAATTTCTCTTGTTTTTTTGCAAGTGAATCTAAGTGCTGAATATTTTGTGTGAGTTGTTGCTGGAATTCCATTTGCTTGAAAAGGTCTAGCGTACGCTCTAATTCCTTTTTCAAATCCTGGTTATTCATCGCCATCTTATCCAATTCTTGTTGCACCTGGTTTTTATTCATCTGGTCCATCATCTTTTGCAGGTCGGCAATTTTTTTCTTCAGACTATCGCTTGCAAGTTGGTCAAACAATTTCTGTATCTCCTCCTGCTTCTGAACAAGATCCGAGTCTTTCTTCTGAAATTCCCATTGTTTATCATTGTTTTTTTTATTCTGTTGACTAAGCTCTTCAGCCTTTTTCTGCAATTCCATTTGTTGGTTCAACAAGTCTTTTACCTTTTTTTTATCGGCCCAGTTAAGCTCTTCTTTATTATACATATCAGCCCGCATCTGCTCCATTTGGTTCTCAAGGCTATAGGCTTGCTGTATAGTTTTATCTAAGTCGTTCTTGGTTTTACTGTTATTATCATCGGTATTCTTCTGTATCTGATCAAGTGTTGGCGTTTTATAATACATTACCGTTGTTTTGGTCGATTTGGCGCCATTTACTCCATCATTATCCCATACTTCAAAATAATATTCAATCTGTGCACCGGGCATCAGGTTCAACGTATCCATATCCCAATAAAAATAGAATGGCTGCTGTGTCGTATTGTTAGCTATGCTTATATCAATCATGCGTGAAATACCTGATGTTGCTGATGAGTCCTGTGTAGTATAAATTCTATAATGAAAAGCCAATTTTGAAAACCCGTAATCATCTTTTATTGATCCATTGAAGTAAAGATGCTTTGAAGAAAGAGAATCTTGTTTTTGTTCTGCTTCAATTGCAGGGTAGAGATCAGGGATTACCTGGATAGCATATTTTACTGAATCCTGATTGGTGAGGAATTTATTTACAGTCGCTATCGAATAATTACCACTTTGCATGAACCGGCGACTGATCGAATACATATCCTGCCCGGTAGGGTTAAGTACTCTTGCAGAATCATTGAAACGAAGTCTAATATTATCAGTATTTCGGGTATTGAATTGCCAGTTTACGACAGTACCTTGAGGAATGGCCATATCTCCATTATTATGAAGTGTTTCATCTTTCTTACCTGTATAGGTTGGATAATGTAACCTCACATCAAAGTTCACCAGAACGGGGTCAGGAAAAACATTCAGTTTGTACTCGTCCGATTCAAATTCAGAAGCACTAAACGAGAAATTAACATCATGCTGAACATTCCTAAAAGTATATTGAAATGATACCGATGTTTGTTTATCCATTTTAAACTTGCTGCCTTCATATTCTATATAAACATTATCAGGTACTTCATTTCCTGTAAGTTTTAGTTTCAGGGTAAAGTCTTTTTCCTCAACAGCGTTTAAGTTCTTATTCTCAACTACAAATTGAAACGGTGCTACCTTAGCAAAGTGTGTATTGTAATGCAATATTTGTTGTGTGCCCTGGCCAATTAATGCAGGACGAGCCCACCATATAAACAAAATGGCAAAAAGTGGAATAAGAAAAAAGCGGATGTATTTTTTATTCTCAGCCAGATTTATTGCCACAGTAAAAGGTACCGGGCGGATATCTTTAGTTTTCTGTTCAATACTGGCTTCAAGCAAATCCATAGAAGAACTTCCTGTCTGACTTTTCAACTGAAGTAGGTTTAATAATTTATCCTGAACTTCACTGAAATGTTTTCCTATAATTATTGCAGCTTCTTCATAACCAATAATACTTCCTATACGGTAAAGCTTTAATAATGGTATTATTATGAAACGTGTAAGAATGAAAACATTTCCGCTTAAGAACAAATAAAAAAGGGCAGTACGAAGTGGAATATTAAAACTACCGTAATATGCAGCTACAACCAACGATATATAAAAAGAAAGACCTAATGAGGAAGCATATATTAATCCCCTTATAAGTTGGTTCTTATAATACTTGCGAATAAATTCATCAAGTTTGGCTACAACTATCTTATTTGCAGAGCTCATTTCAGTATATCAAATATAAGCAGCATTTCCCGAAAAATTCAGCCAGAAGCAGTTAAATATTATTAAAAGTGAGTTTTTGGGTTATTCTATGGGTATAATACCAGTATTTAATTGAATTATTGTTACCTATGTGGTTTATAAACAGAAGGCTGTATTTTTGCAATCGAAAGCCTTAACCATTGCCGGGTATATTTATGTATAAAACTTCAGTCCTTTTGCCTTTATACAATGAATCTGAAACAGTTGAACAGACTGTAATTGCTGTTAAAGAATATGCTGCCAGACACTCTGACTATTATTTCTTATTTATAAATGACGGATCTACTGATGGCACTCGTGATATTGTAAAGGAAAGTATTAACGGCATTGCGAATATTTCGATGTTGGAGTTAAGAGTGAATATGGGTAAGGCAAGTGCATTAAAGCAGGCCATAAAGGAGGTGGATTCAGAGTATATAGTATTTAATGATGGTGATATGGCCTATTCGATGGACCATGTTGATTTAATAATGGATGCCTTGAAAACAAGCGATATTGCTATTGGTAACAGAAAACTAGGAGAGAATAGTTCTCGTAAAGTACAGCGTTTTGTTGCAGGGGAAATTTTTAACAGACTAGCGAGGTTGTTATTAGGACTCGATTTTACAGATACCCAGGCCGGTATTAAAGGGTTTAAAGGTAATGTGGCAAAGAAATTATTCGGCTTGAGCATAATTAACGACTTTGCCTTTGATGCGGAATTACTTTATATAGCTAAGCAAAAAGGATATAGTGTTGCACTTATACCTGCGAAGGTTAATAAGCAGCATAAGTATAGCCCTTCTACTATAAAGGTTATTCGTGATTCACCAGGGATGTTCTTTAGCCTTATCAGAATGATATTTTACAGAATAAGAGGGAGATATAATGGATAATAAAATTCTATTAAGCTTCGACCTTGAAGAATTTGATATTCCGGAGGAATATGGCCAGAAATTGAGTGGAAATGAGAAATTAGAAGTAACTGTGGCAGGCTTGGTACCTTTATTAGAACTTCTGGAGAAACATACAATACGAGCCACTTTTTACACAACAGCATTCTTTGCAGAATCAAGGCCAGAGATCGTTAAAAAAATTTCAGAAAAACATGAAATTGCTTCACATGGATTTTATCATTCTTCATTTCAGCCCGATGATATTCTCAAATCTAAAATAGCTCTTCAAAATATCACAAGTAAAACAGTAAGCGGTTTTCGAATGGCCAGGCTAATGCCAGTAGATATAACCCTTTTAGCTAAAGCAGGGTACATATATGATTCTTCACTTAACCCAACTTACATGCCAGGCAGGTATAATAACTTTGGTGAGGCACGAAAGCCATTTCAGAATTCGGGACTGATAATATTACCTACATCAGTAGCTACAATACTAAGAATACCCTTGTTCTGGATCAGTTTCAAAAATTTTCCAGGTCGGTTTTATACAATGTTGGCATTAAGTACACTTAAGAAAGATAATTATCTCAATCTTTATTTCCACCCTTGGGAATTTGCAGATATCTCAAAATATAAACTACCATTTTATGTGAAGAACCTTTCAGGTAAGCGATTGCTTGTTAAGTTTGAGGAGCTTTTAATAAAATTAAAAGACAATGGAGAATTTATCGGATCAACTGAGTTTTGTAATATTAGATGAAGAATGGCAACCGATAGTATAATGCAGAAAATAAAGAGTAAGATCCCTGCGTTTTTATTGGAAGAAAAAACGTACTTCTGGATATTTCTTGTTGTTTCCATATTTAATGGAATACAGAAAGATATACAGGGCCCTAAGTTTTACAATAATTACCTTATTTACAAAACTTCATTTTCTCATCTTATTTGCGAAATGAACTTATATATACGCTACTGGAATGAGTATGCTGATTTATTCTTGTATAGCCCAACTTTTGCAGTAATAATAGCGCCATTATCATATTTGCCAATATATATACAGGTAGTTTTATGGTGCTGTCTCGATTCAATTTTATTATTTACCGCAATTCGGTTATTACCATTTGAAGATAAGAAAAACAGGATCATTATTTATTGCTTTATATTTATAGAGTATGTAACTTGTATTCAGCATATGCAAGTAGCCCCAATGGTAACGGCCTTTATAATTTTTGCATTTATTTCATTTGAAAAGGGTAAGCCTGGTAGGGCTGCTTTTTTTATTGTGTTGGCCACATTTATCAAAATTTATGCCATCGGCGCAGTAGTTATGTTTTTAATGTACCCTGATAAGTTGAAGTTTATAGGTAGAATGGTTTTGTTCAGTGTTGCGTTTTTACTTGCTCCCTTGCTTTTTGTATCCTACCATCAGCTCTTATGGCAATATCATAATTGGTATGATGTTATGACAACAATACATAAGTCGGAAGAAACAGGGATAGAGCCTAATATTAAAGTACCATTATCTGTAATGGGAGTTCTGAAATTCTGGTTTAATTTTGCTCCCCCAGCTATATATATTCAACTTATAGGAACTGCAATAATGTGTCTGCCTTTTTTTCGGTCCGGTTTATTCAAGAATGTTAAGTTCCGGTTATATATTCTATCCTCTTTGTTAGTCTGGGCAATGATCTTTAATCATATTGCCGAATCACCCTCGTACATAGTAGTAGTAGTAGGTGTTGCAATATGGTATGCTACCAGTACAAAAGATAAATTTTCAACTATATTGATGGTAGGTGTACTTATATTCACTATTCTACCACCTACTTCATTATTTCCAAGGTATATCAGCGATAATTATATTAAGCCATATGCAATTATTGCTTTTCCATGTATTGTAGTGTGGATTGTAACACAATATAATCTAATGTTCAAACAATACAGGGATTCTTTGGAAGTATAATCTAAGGCTGGACTAAATTCGTATGTAAGTTTGGTTATAAGAAGTGTGGACAAAAGACTGTTTAATTTTTAACTTTGCTGAAATTGAAATTGTGAAAAAGAAAGTGGCTTTAGTGTTTGGAATATTAGGTATGATAGCCTTAATAATGGCTTCGTTCCTGATATACCGGAATGAGTTATTCCCGGCATACGCTTTTTGCACAATTTCGGTATTTGCATCTTACATATTTCTTGTCTACACGCAATCGAGAGTTGCTGTAATTAGTATTTTGGCTTGTCATATTGCTGCAATTGTTGCGTTGTATTACTCTGGCAGTATTATTCAACTGTCAATTCCATATATCCTACTACCATTCATAGCGCTTATGATTCGGAATATATGGATGGAAAACCTGGGGCATACGTTGAAATTATGGATAGAACCACTTTTTCTTATAGTCTCGATTGCTTTGTATGTAATTGAAATGAAGGTAAACCGAAACCTGATAAGTTCTGACGCAAGATTATTTCCATTAGCATATTTTATTGCTAATGGGTTTATGATTGCTGATGTTTTTTACGATGGAATAAAGATCAGGTTCAGGATTAAGAAAGGTAATGGCCTTGCTGCCGGAGAACCGGCACCCATATTTTGCCTTCCGAACGAGAATGATGAACAAGTTTGCTTGACTGATTTTAAGGAAAGGAACAATGTATTACTCATATTTGTAAGGGGAGAGTGGTGTCCAATGTGCCATATAATGTTACGAACATACGCAAGGGAAAGTGCGCAATTCAGGGAGAACAATGTATTTTTATTAGTTATTGGTCCTGACCCAACAGGTGTCAACCGTAAAATGGCGGAGGAGCTCAAGCTTGATTTTCATATTTTATCTGATACAGGCCTGAATGTGACACATTTATACAGGCTTAAAATTAAAGCAGAACATTTATTGCATGCTAATAACTACAATGATGATAAGGAGGTACCATTACCTGCTTCCTTTTTAATAGACAGGAAAGGGATAATAAGATACAGCTCGAACCCTGAAAAAATTGGAGAGGTTGTAAAACTAGCCGACATATTCCCTATTTTGCAGTCAATTGATGGGACAAAAGCATAATGAATAGTATAGGTAATATAGTTTTTATTCTTTCGGGTGTATTTGCAGCATTTGCAATATTTCAACTTGCTCGTAGCTTGAAGTTAAAAAAAGAAAATAAGAGCTATGAACAACTCTTTCAACATATTAATGATACGTTGTTGCTGATAGATATTATAGATGGCAAAATAATGTATGCCAATGAGGCAGCACAGAAAATGCTTGGGTATCCATTAGCAGAATTAACAAACAAAACAATCTTTAATATCCACTCAAAAGAACAACTGGCAAGAAGCTCAGAAGTTATTGCTACCGTATATGAAAAGAAGGGATTGATATACTCTGATCTTCCATTTATAAGTGCAACGGGCGAAAGAATAGATGTGGAGTGTAGCGCCAAGGTTGAAGATTTTGCAGGTAAGGTTGTAATATTTATATCAGCACGTGATATACGTGAACGCTTGCACATGCAGGCACAAATAAAGAAGCAAAGCGATATTATAGAACAAAAAAACAAAGACCTGATCGATAGTATTACTTACGCAAAAAATATTCAGCATGCCATATTGCCATCCCTGTCTTCAATGCAGCAATCATTCCCGGAGATGTTTGTTTTGTATAAACCTAAGGATATTGTAAGTGGTGATTTCTATTGGCATACTTCTGTAAGATCATCGGTAAATAATGATCTTGCATCAACAGGCGCAAAGCTTGATGTGATTTCGGTGGTTGATTGCACAGGACACGGTGTACCAGGAGCATTTATGAGCCTTGTAGGGTATACAATACTTAATCAAACTGTTAATTCCCCGGAAGTAAATACACCTGGTGCTGTGCTTGATTATATGAACCGGGAAGTGGTGCAGACGCTTAATAAGAAGATGGATGAGATTGTTATAAATGATGGAATGGACATGTCGGTTTGTGCATTCAACCCGCAGACTATGAAACTCAATTATGCCGGAGCCAATCATGTAATGTACCATATACGTGGAAAGATACTCACTAGTTATGACGGTGATAAGCAGGCAATTGGCCTTCAAAGCCAGGAACAATTAAAAGCATTTACAAATCATGAACTAACCATTCAGAAAGGTGATGTAATTTATATGTTTACTGATGGATTTGAAGATCAGTTTGGCGGAGATAAAAACAAGAAATATATGAGCTCACGGTTTAAAGATTATCTGCTGAGTGTACATTCACATGAAATGCCTGAACAACAGAAGATGCTTGAGAAGGAATTTCTTGGATGGAAACGCAATAACGAGCAGTTGGATGATGTACTGGTAATTGGTATCAGATTCTAAACCTTATCTTGGTCAAGATTTCTCAATAAAATATTTCGAACTTTCTCTTTCAGCATTGGAATATCCTGTACAGTTAAGCCTTTGGTTTCAATAGGTTCATCCCAAGCTGCACGAACTGTACCTGGCTTCATTGCAAATGCATCGGCCGGCAAAAAGTCTGCCGTGTTAAAAATAGTAAGTACTGCAATGGGTAGTTGAGTTTCTATAGCTAATCTAAATGCCCCATCTTTAAAATTCAGCAAGGGTTCTTGCGAGCGGTTCCTGGTTCCTTCCGGAAAAAGAATAACAGATATTTTTTCCTGTAATAGTGAGTGCTTCATTTTATCAAAGCTTACCGCCCTGTCATTTCTTTTCTTTCTGTCTACCGTTATATATAGTTTCTTAACCACGTACCCGAATACAGGTATCCTGGTTACCTCAATTTTAGAAAGGAACCTGAAGGTATTTGTGCAGGCGCGTGCAAATAATGGAATATCAAGCTGCGACCTATGGTTACAAACAAATATATACGCTTGTTCAGGTTTAATTTTCTCTTTACCTTTTACATCAACTCGAATGAAAAAGAAAGTGAATAGAAATTTTGCCCAGGACCTTGATAATTTATGAGCCGTATATGGGGCGATGGTTTTAGGGAAAAAATTGAAGATTATTAAATATGCAGGTATTACAATTATGCAAGAAATTATTGCTACCAGAACGGCATATGTTGCGAATAAAGCTTTAAAAATTCGGGTCATCAATTTCAATTCTACCTATGTTATTTGGCAAGGTTAAAAATAACAAACTTACGGTTGTGACTATAAAGCAATATACGCAGTGAATTTGTAGGCAAAGTTGTTGCCAATAGTACTGAAAGAATAAGGCCCGTAACGATAATATGTGCCTACACCAAGTTCAAGAAAATTCATTTTCAATATATTATTTAGTTCAATTCCTGATTCGTAAAACCCTTTGCTCATTGTTTCTATGGTAGTAGGGAAGTTATACTGACTAGCTGCATTATCTAACATTCCCCATCCTAAGTGCGTTACAAGTTTTAAATGTGGGTTAAAGTTCTTTGATCGAAACAAGAAAGATTCAAAATCGTGTGAAAGGAAAACATCGGCGTATTTGTTTGACAGGAATTCATTGAGCCGCATAGTTTCAAACGAATTATCCACTGCCAGTGTATATTGCTCATAACAGGCACTCGCATTGTAAAGCATAGTATAGGGTACATTGCCATTTACATAACCTGCCAGCACTGATATAGCCGAGCTGCCTATTTGCGGGATGTGAAACACTTTGGATATTTTGAGATCATACTTCATGTAATCAAATTGTCCATTCAGTAATCCGTTAAAGCCATGTGTAATATTGGCCCATATTATAGGGTACTTTGTTCCGAGAGAGATCATTCCCATCGGGGTTTTCATGAAATTTTCCTGGTATGCAAAACGTATATTAATTCCTAGCTCTGTGAAATTAAATTGGTTGAAAAGCACAGTCGAATTATCATTACTTATGCCAAACTCATATGAATTAGTAACTGTTCTTATTTGCTCATTGCCAAACAGATTGAATTGGAAATAACGTAAGGCATCGAATGATAAAGAAATTTCCTCTTTTTGTATCTTATCCATATTATTTATAAAATAATCGTGATACGATTCGGTGGAGAGAAGATGATCGTCATTATAAAAAGATACACCACCTGCCTCTACCACATCATTCTGATAAGCGAAATCGAGTTTAATATGTGAATATGGATCAAACAATAAACCTATATCACCACCATATTTGAAAGCCTTATCTCCAAATCCGTAAGCCCCATAGCCACCTATAGAAATAAAGCTTGATATTTCATTGTTGGTATGCAATCCTGCCCCAAGCCTGATGTTCTCATACCCGTTATACGTTAATATTCTGCCAAGATCGAGGTCAGCCCATACCATTCTTAATTTACCTGTACTTAGCGCTTCAAACCATTGCAATTTACGGTCAAGGTGGTCTGCCTTGCCAACACTATCAATAACTTTATAGGTATGTTTTTCTTTGAGGGTTAGTGAATCATTACGGTACTTGTTCCAGATAGAATCAGGCTGTTTCGCTGCATTGTCTTTTATCTCAACCTCAACCCTGCCAAAATCTCTTTTTCTCAAAACCGTATCAAGCACAATATCTTTAATATAACTGCGCGTTACTACCTTAAGCTTATTATGCTCGTCATCTGGATTGACAACAGTGTTTCCGCTTGAAAGAGTGCTATCACTCAGTGTTATATTATTATAAACCCAATCGGTATTCAATTGAATAGGGAACCATTGTTTGTGGTTAACATAGTCGTACTTCTGTTGTATATGTATACTAATTGTTTTGTCTTCAGTTATAGGCTGCGCAAGCACGTTTTGTAATGCGTAGCCATTCGTATTAATATATACAACTCCCTTCATTCCATCAAAATTCTTTCCTTTCTTTGGGTGATAGGAAATTACAAAAACGGTATCGGTGCCATTATAAGTAGTGTCTTCAATTATATAATTATATCGTTTTATACCGGCATCTGAAATAGGGTTAAGGTAGCTTCCATTCAAAATGGTTATGGTTTCTTTATAAAAAGAGAACGATTGTAATTGAGTTGCTAATAAAGCAAAAGGCGAATTTTTTAAACCTGAGGTTCGGGTGGCAATAATGTCTTCATGGTTATGTTCCGGATACAAGAATTTGCGCTTGCCTATTGACTCAGAAAGAAAGAGGTATTGCTTCCTCAATAATTTTGATAAGCCACCTTTCTGTTTCTTTGCCGTATCCGTGGGTGTATTATTTTTAAGTGAATCAAGTGAGTTGAGTGTATCAGCTGATGCTTTCAGATCAGATGTAGCATACATTTTATTATATGAGGTATAAGTAAACGAATGTACTTTCTCCGGGTTGTTCTTATCACTGTTATCTATAGCCTTTTGAATAATCCGCAGTGCCGGATTTAAGCCAGGCAAAATAGTTACCTCTTTCAGGTTATAGCTGTTTTCCTCTAGCTTTATAACAAGGTGTTGTTTATCCGTATTATCTATAACTGGTATTGTTAAATCTTTATAGCCTACATAAGAGAAGGTAATGGAGGTAATTGGAAACGATGCAGATAATTTAAAGTTACCATCAATGTCTGCTGTTGAACCAATTTGCGGATGCCCGGTTACAATCATGTTAACAAATGCAAGAGAGGCTCCTGTTTGTTTGTCAACGATACGGCCTTGTACACTATATTGTTGTGCAAGAACAGTATAAGAAACGCAGATAAATAAAAATACAAGTAGTTTTTTCATTCAATAGGCTTGAAACAAAAGTATATAATAGGCCTAAAGAATTACGGGTATTTTAATAAAAAAAGTTAAACAAAAGCCCTCGAATACTCGAAGGGCTTTCCAATTACTCCTGGTTATTTGAACCCCTTTTTTCCTCTCTCTTCTGTTTATTATATTCCTCAATTTTGTTGATCTGGTCTTCTGACAGAACAGTTTTCAATTGTGCTTTAAAATTCTCTTTATTCTCTTTGTTGGCTGTTCTTAGTCCTACAGCATCGTTCGCATACTTTTCCTTATTTGCTTTTCTGGTTGCTATAAACGACTCGATCATTGGCTTTATTTTAGCCGACTGATCTGGAGTTATTTGCGCTACACTTGTATATTCAGCAAGTACCTTATCAGCTTGTTTGTCTCCTCTTGCTTCCTGAGCAGTAGCTGTAAATATAGTTGCCAGAACTATTCCTAAAGTTAAAATGAGTTTTTTCATATTGTTGTTTTTTTAATTGGATAGAATTAAGAGTTGATGGTTTAATCGGTTTGGTTAAATATTTTGCATTCCCAATAATAACACTGGGTTTTCCATTAAATATTTGAATGTTTGCAGGAAGGCAGAACCTGTAGCACCGTCGACAACTCTATGGTCGCATGATAAGGTAACCTTCATGGTGTGACCTGCAACTAATTGGCCATCTTTCACAATAGCAGTTTCTTTTATACCACCTACTGCAAGTATGCAAGCATCAGGTGGGTTTATTATGGCAGTAAACTCTTCAATGCCAAACATGCCCAGATTAGAGATGGTAAATGTATTTCCTTCCCAGTCAGCAGGTTGAAGTTTTTTATCTTTCGCTTTTTGGGAATATGCTTTTGTTTCGGTTGAAATTTGTGAAAGCGTTTTACCATCAGCAAAACGAACAACGGGAACCAATAAACCTTCTTCAACTGCAACAGCAATACCAATATGAATATGTTGGTTAAATCTGATAACATCACCCCTCCATGAAGAGTTCACTTTCGGGTGACTTCTCAATGCAGTTGCAACTGCCTTTACCACCAGGTCATTAAACGATATCTTAACGGGTGCAACGCTATTGATCGATTCACGGGCCTTCATCATTTCATCCATTAATAATTCTATGGTGAGGTAGAAATGAGGAGCGGTAAATTTACTTTCTGCCAAACGTTTCGCAATGGTTTTACGCATTTGCGAAACAGGTACTTCAGTATAACTTTCAACACCGGTAAATTGAGGGGCGCCACCGGCATAGTTTTCAATATCTCTTTTAATCACCCGTCCTCCATCGCCACTACCTTTTATAAATGAGGTGTTAATATGACGATCATTTGCCAGTTTTTTAGCTAAGGGAGATACTTTACTGCGGCCGTTTTCACTAGTCGCAGGTTTTGTTGTATATGTTGTTTGTGTTTGAACAGGTTGTTGCGCAGGAACAGAAGTACTGGCTGCTGCTTTTGGTTGTTCTGCCTGCTTAGCTTCAGGTTTTGGTTCTTCTTTCTTTGTTTCCGTTGCAGCTGGTGCTTTTTTAGCATCGCTTGCAATCAATTCTTTCACATCTTCATTTGGCTTACCAACAATGGCAAGTATTGAATCTACAGGGGCAGCTTTGCCCTTTTCTACTCCAATATAAAGTATAGTACCTTCCTGGAATGATTCAAACTCCATGGTAGCCTTATCGGTTTCTATATCAGCTAACAATTCACCACTCTTTACTGAATCGCCAATTTTTTTGTGCCATTGTGCTACCACGCCCTCAGTCATAGTGTCGCTAAGTTTGGGCATTCGTATAATTTCCGCCATTTGATTTAAGATTTAAGAAATAGGATATAAGATTTAAGAAATATGATGTATGATATTATTGATCTTTAATTGTTTTTAGCGTACTTACAAAAATGGCAGTTAATTCATTTGCTTCCTTCAGTAGAATATCTATTTCACTCATCGAGATACTAAATTGAGGAATTTCCTTCATTATTTCAAGCCAATACAATGTTTCATCCGCCTCTTCTACTACAATACCTATTTTAGCCTTGAACTCCTTAGGGCTTCTTGACCTTAGAGCCGCTCTATAATTTGCTCCTATCGAGGTAGCAGATCTTACTAATTGATTGCTGATTGCCAATGTTATGTTTTCTTTCGGGAGTGAATATAAGAATCTAATTACTTCTATACTATATTTCTTCGTTCTATTCTTTAATTCATCTTTTGTCATAAAAATAAAACTCCTGATTCACAAATCCTAGTTCCTAAATCATATATCTTAAATCATACATCTTAAATCACATTAGTCCATTATAAAAGGGTAATCGGTCTGAGTATACACGTCTTTGTATAACTCATCCAGATCTGGGTAAGGAGATTCATCAGCAAATTTTACTGATTCCTCAACCTGCAATTTTATTTTATGCTCCGTTGCTTCTATCTGTTCGTCGTTTATCCACTTATTCTTTTTAAGTATATCAAGTGTATGTTCTATCGGGTCCTTTGCTTTGTATTCTTCCACCTCTTCTTTGGTGCGATAGGTAGCAGGATCACTCATAGAATGGCCTCGGTAGCGATACGTTTTTATTTCAAGTAATGTTGGGCCTTCACCTTTACGTGCTCTTTCAGCTGCTTCAGCAACCGCTTCATGCACTGTTTCGCACCTCATACCATCTACAGGGAAGGAAGGCATATTGTAGGCTTTGCCTAATTCCCACAGTTCGGTTACGTTACTGGTCCTTTCTACTGAAGTACCCATAGCATAATGGTTATTTTCAATTATGAAGATTACAGGTAACTTCCATGTCATGGCCATATTCAGTGCTTCATGAAAAGCGCCCTGGCGCACAGCGCCATCGCCCATAGAGCATAAAGTAACCCGGTCTTTATTATTGTATTTATCTGCAAAAGCTATTCCCGCACCCAATGGAACCTGGCCACCAACAATACCGTGGCCGCCGAAGAACCTGTTCTTAACATCGAACATATGCATAGAACCACCTTTACCTTTTGAGCAGCCGGTAGCCTTGGCAAATAGTTCAGCCATAATATATTTTGGGTCTGTACCTTTTGCTATAGGATGGGCATGATCGCGATACGCTGTTATAAAATTATCGTCGGCACGTACTGCACTAACAGCGCCTGCAGCTACAGCTTCCTGCCCGATATATAAGTGGCAAAAACCACGTATCTTTTGTTGAATGTATGCCTGTTGAGCGCGTTCCTCGAACCTTCTCATTAATAACATTGATTCATACCATTTCAGGTATTGATCCTTTGAGAATTTTTCTGCTGACTTTTTTTTCTCGGCTACTTTTTCCATAGGTCTATGGGTATATAAGCTACAAAAATAAGAAACTGTTTAAGATTCTCATAATTCTGCCTTTTAGCCTATATTTTAGCTGTCAAAAATGATGGAATAGTAGTTTTTTATTTATACTAAAACACGGTTTACACTTTTCCATTTTGTAAACCGTAAAGTTATTGATAATCAATGTATAATAATACACAAAAACCGTCATTTTGTAAACCGTCTTTTTATAATATCAGAGGTTTTTCGTGCAATAAATGCAATTTCTGATAAAGAGGTAATCAAAGCCTTTTCATCCACTATTATAATTTTAGCGAAAGTGTTCATATAATACGCGCACTAACAATTATTGACTAGTATGCAGGGTAAATTTACTCTAACCTTAGACTTAATTTTTCAGAAAAGGTGCAGAGTTTTCAACTACCTTAATACTTGTGCTTTTTGAATAAGGAGATATTCCTGTAATGCATGTTCAGTATTTATTAGTACATTCGAATGGTTGATTTAATCAAGAAAATAGCTATAAACAAACCCACATGAAACGAATTACTTTTTCTGTTTTACGAAATGTTTTTATTCTTATTGGCGTTATTGCCTCAAGAGAATTGCTACAAGCCCAAACTCTCTTTGGTACAACATCGTCTGGAGGCGCTAATAATGGAGGGGTCATTTTCACGTACGATATAGCCAATCAGCAATATAAAATACAACAACAATTTGCTGAATCCCCACTGAAATTTCCTAATGGAAGTTTGTTGCAGGCATCGGACGGAAATATGTACGGAATGACAAAGCAAGGAGGTGCAAATGCGAACGGGGCTATATTCAGTATTGACACATCAGGAAAATTTACCATACTGGCAAGCTTTTCGTATGCCACCGGTTGGGATCCGATCGGTAACTTAACTGAGGCTCATGATGGTAATCTTTATGGAACTACAACGCAAGGCGGACAAGATGGGAGTGGAACTTTATTCAGGTTTAATATTTCAAAGGACTCTATTACTCCACTTGTTAGTTTTGGTAGTGTTGCTACCGGTTATTCTCCGGGGAATGTAGTATTGGCTTCTGATAGTAATTTGTATGGAACTACATCGCAGGGCGGGGCTAATAATGGAGGTACCATTTTCAGGTATGATTTGAAAAAAGATACCCTCATAACGATTTTTAATTTCAATAGTAATGATATGCCATCCCCTAATTTGATTCAAGGTATTGATGGTTATTTATATGGTTCTACCGGACACGGTGGTACATCGTACGGAACTCTTTTCCGGTGTTCACTTAACGGTTCTTTCGGAACTGTATTTACGTTTAATAATACGAATGGGCGCGAACCGGGTGGCCTGATGCAAGCCGCTGACAGTAGTTTCTATGGTATGACTTCGTTGGGAGGTGCTTCCAGTCAGGGAACTATATTTAAATATAATGCCAAAACAGGACTTACTACTTTGTTTTCATTTAGCGGTTCAAATGGCTCAAGTCCAAATGCTCAACAAAGTATTGTACAGGGTCTGGATGGTAATTTATATGCCTTGGTAAATGGTGGTGGTGCAAATAATAACGGCGTTATTTTTGAATGTTCAACTTCCGGTTCATTTATAGGTGTAGTTAGTTTTAATGGCCTTAGTGGCGGCGCTAATCCTGGTGGAAGCCTCATTCAGGCTTCTGATGGTAACTTTTATGGGCTAACTAATTATGGCGGCCCTGCTAATGAAGGTGTGTTATTTAAGTATTCGACAATCGGAGGAATGTCTGATCTGGTGAACTTTGGGTCCTCAACAACCGGAACTTACCCGTTTAGTGGTTTAGCACAGGGTGCTGATGGTAATTTATATGGAACAACGGCTTCCGGCGGATTAACAAATACTGGTTCTCTTTACAGGTTCACACTTACCGATACGTTAAGCACAATTGCAAGTTTTAAAAGTTCAAATGGCAATGCCCCGATTGGTACTCCAATACAGGCTTCCAATGGGAACTTATACGGAATGACCGGAAATGGTGGGGCTGGTGGAGGCGGATCTATATATGAATATACTTTTATAAATCATTTTTTAAATGACTCGGTAGTTGATTTCGACATAACAAATGGCGCAGGCCCTTATGGCAACCTTATCCAGGCTTCCGATGGTTATATGTATGGAATGACATATGATGGAGGTAGTTCTAATAACGGTGTCTTATTTAAGTTTCAACCATCAGGAGAAATATATACTGTACTGGTGAACTTCCCAGGTGGAAATTCAGCTTATCCTCAGGGAAGCTTAATTCAGGGAACTGACGGTGCTTTATATGGAACTACCATGGGCAATCCGGGCAGTTACGGTTCTATTTTTAAGTATGTTCCACCTGCCGATTCGGTAATAACTATAGCCACTTTTAACGGAACCACGCAAGGTGCAAGCCCACAGGGGCCGGTTATACAGGGTATGGATGGTAATTTTTATGGCATGACCTCAGCCGGTGGATCGGGTGGATATGGTACTTTATATAAATGTACTCCATCAGGTACAATTACAACCTTAGTAAATTTTAACGGAACAAATGGAGAATATCCTGAAGGTGGCCTTATTCAAGGCCCTGATAGCATGCTATATGGTGTAACCAAGGGTGGCGGCCCTGGTCCGAATTATGGTAACCTGTTTAAATGCAGTACATCGGGAGTATTTACGAACCTTGTTACTTTCAATGGTTCAAATGGAACAAGCCCATATTATGTTAGTCTGCTTTTAGTAAAAGGTGTAAAAATCTCTGTTACATCTCCATCATGCACCGATCAAACTCTAACTGCCGCACCACAATGGAGTGGTAAAAGCCCTTATACCTATTCATGGTCAACGGGGGCAACAACATCAAGTATAAGTGGTGTTACTACATCAGGTACATATAGTGTAACAGTAAGTGATGCAAATGGAATTGCATATACAGGCAGTGTTGCTTTGCCGGCATATACCCATATTAGTGCAACTGCAACAGGCACCAATTTAATATGCTATGGAGATAGCAGCGGAACTGCAGAGGTATTGGCAAGTGGTGGTGGGCTACCATATGAGTATTTATGGAATAATGGAAAAACTACATCGTCGATAAGTAGCTTGGCGGCTGGTACACATAGCGTGACCGTGACGGATGCATACGATTGTACAACGACTGCCAGCAAAAATATTACCCAGCCATCAACTATATTAAGTGCTAATGTATCAGGTAGCAACATAACTTGTAATGGCCTTAATAATGGTTCCGTATCAGTTATTGCAAGTGGTGGTAATCTACCATATACCTATTCATGGAATAATGGAAAAACCTCATCGTCAATAAGCAATCTACCTCCGGGAACTTACTGTGTAGTTGTTACTGACAGCAATAAATGTGCCATTATGAGATGCGATACGGTTCATCAACCTGTAAGTACGCTTGATAGTGTAAGAATATGTATGGTATCGGTCGACACGGGTTCACAGCATAATATAATTGTATGGAACAAGACAGGGCTAACCAATATTGATAGTTTTAAAGTGTATTATCTTAACTCAGCTTCTAACTGGCAATTGATAAGCAAGTTGCCATTTTCGGCTTCACAGTTTATTGATACTTCATCAATTAATAACCCGAATAAGAATACAGTACGCTATGATGTAATTGGTGTCGATTCATGTGGCGATGATGAGCCTATAACATCCAGTGCATGGCAAAATACTATGTATATAAATAATTCTCCTCCCGGAACATTTATATGGTCTGGTACAGGGTATCTTATACAAAATGTGTCCTTGCCCGTTTTAACGTATTATTTATATCGCGATAGTTTAGGTAATGGAAATTGGCAGGCTATTGATTCAGTTTCAGGTACACAGAATAAAATGACAGACCCGGATTATACTAATTATGTAAATGGCAGATGGTATGTAGGGGCAAAATTAAATGTATCGGGTTGCCCTAACCCTGTTGGTAGAGTTGAGGCTGGTGGATATACAATTTCACGCAGTAATATCCTCAATAAGAACCCTGTAGGTATTTCTGAACTAAGTAATAACTATCTTATTTCAGTATACCCTAATCCGGCAAAAGAGTTGTTGAATGTGAAACTTAGTGGTTTAAAAGAATCACCAGTGAAGATAAGTGTGACAGACATGACCGGTAGAATATTAATGGAAAGAAGTGATGAGAAAATAGCAAATGATTTTATCATAGATATATCTAGTTTGACCAATGGCATTTATTTTATGAAATTAGAGACTGAATCCATAGTTAAAGTAGTCAAGTTTGTAAAAGAATAGATGGCGAAGGTGACTAGGGACGCTCCTAATTTTCTTATATTTGTTATAAGCAAAGAGGTTTATTTATGAAAAAAATACTTTTCCTGTTATTGACCTTAGGTATAGCCGGTGGCTTAAAAGCCCAGGTCGATAAATATTGGATTGTATTTAAAGATAAAAACAATAGCCCATATTCAATAAATACTCCTTCGGCATTCTTATCTCCACGCGCCATTCATCGTCGTGCTAAGCAGGGCATTGCTGTTCAATTAAATGATTTACCACCAAACCCGGCGTATATTGATAGTGTTATAGCAAAAGGAGCAACATTATTCAACCGTTGCGGATGGCTGAATGCTATAAGTGTTGCTATACCTGTGGCAGATACAGGATCGGTTATGGCTAAAATAAGAGCTTTACCATTTGTGCAAACAAACCGTATGGTAACTCTTGCCAGGCCGCCAAAAAGTAAAAATAAGAAGCCAATTATCCTGCAGAAGAAAAAACCATTGGCCATAGATTCGGCGAACTATGGACAGGCATATAACCAGGCACACATGATAAAGGTAGATTGCCTGAACGAGATGGGATACAGAGGCAAAGGAAAGCAAATTGCAATAATTGATACACGTTTTGGTACTGCTGATAAACTTGCGGCATTTGATTCTGTAAGAACACAGGGACAAATATTAGGTACCTGGGATTTTGTGTGGGAAATACCTAAGGTATACGACGATTCGAATAATGATACACATGGAGAGATGGTTTTTTCGTGTATTGCAGGGAACCTACCAACCCAAATGGTGGGAGATGCAGTTGATGCTGATTTTTACCTGTTGCGTACCGAGGACTTATATTCAGAAGGTATGATAGAAGATGATAACTGGGCATCAGCCGCTGAATATGCCGATAGTGCAGGTGCAGACATTATAAGCTCGTCATTGGGTTACAATACGTTTGATGATGCTAATAATAGTTATACGTATTCGGATATGAACGGCCGCACAACAGTAGCGAGTATTGCTGCAACTATGGCGGCTGAAAAAGGAATGATAGTTTGCGTGGCTGCCGGAAATGATGGTGGTGATTCATGGCAGTATATTGATTCACCGGCCGATGCGGATAGTGTACTAACAGTAGGTGCTGTTAATGATTCGGGTAGCTATGCCTACTTCAGTTCAACAGGGCCTACCGCCGATGGAAGAATTAAACCCGATGTGGTAGCGCAGGGTGTTTATGCCGCTGTTGCCTGGCCTACCGGAGGAGTCGGTTCAGATAACGGCACGTCGTTTGCCACCCCTATAACAGCTGGTGCAGTAGCCTCACTGTGGCAGGCTGATAGCAATGCAACTAATATGCAAGTGATAGCTGCAATTAAAAAAAGTGCAAGCCAATATTCTAACCCGAACAATATGCTGGGTTACGGAATTCCTGATTATTGCATGGCTTTAAATCTTCTGACAGGAATAACGGAAAATAAACCTGTAAGCATGTTAGTTAAAACCTATCCTGATCCATTTACAAACGCAATTACACTGTCCTTATATTCTTCATTCGACCAGCATATTACCGTATCACTCTATAATATGATGGGACAAACTATTTACCAGAAGATCGAAAGAACCGTAGTCGGTGGAAATATTCAGATAACCATCAATGGGCTTGATGACCTGCCTAAGGGCATTTACCTGGTAGCGCTTACTGATGCTAAGGGCGTAACCTATACGCAGAGAGAAGTAAAGCAATAAAGCTTACCTGCTCAAATATAAATTCCGTTGTGAGTATACTTCGTGGAAGTACTCATCATGAAGGTCCTTGATAAAGTATATTGCTTCACCGGTCGATTTCATTTCAGGGCCAAGTTCTTTTTTTACCTCTGCAAATTTATCGAATGAGAATACAGGGATCTTTATCGCATAGCCTTCCTTCTTCGGATTGAATTTGAAATCTTTAACCTTAGCACCTAACATTACCTTGGTTGCATAGTTTACGTATGGCTCATCGTATGCTTTGCAAATAAAAGGCACAGTGCGTGATGCACGTGGGTTTGCCTCTATTACATAAACCTTTTCTTCTTTTATTACAAACTGAATATTGATAAGCCCAACTGTTTTAAGTGCTACTGCAATACGTTTGGTGTAATCTTCAATTTGCTTAAGAACTTTTTCACTTAAATCGAATGTAGGTAACACGGCATATGAATCGCCTGAGTGAATGCCGGCTGGTTCAATGTGTTCCATAATACCTATTATGTACACATCCTTACCATCGCAGATAGCATCGGCTTCAGCTTCTATGGCGTTCTGCAAAAAGTGATCGATAAGAATTTCGTTACCCGGAATATCTTCCAACAAGCTTACTACATGCTGTTCCAGTTCTTCTTCATTGATAACGATCTTCATACTTTGTCCGCCAAGTACGTATGAAGGTCTTACCAACAATGGGAAGTCGAGGTTCTTGGAAAACTCAGTAGCTTCATCTGCTGTGTGTACTACCCCAAATTTTGGATATGGAATATTATTATCGCGCAACAGTGCTGAGAACTTACCACGGTCTTCAGCCAGGTCAAGCGATTGGAAATCGGTACCGATTATTTTAATACCATAACGCTCCATCTTTTCTGCAAGCTTCAATGCAGTCTGTCCACCAAGTTGAACGATAACGCCTTCTGGCTTTTCGTTCAATAGTATCTCGTAGATATGCTCCCAGAAAACCGGCTCGAAATATAGTTTGTCTGATACATTAAAATCTGTTGAAACCGTTTCAGGGTTACAATTGATCATAATGGTTTCGTAACCCATTTCTTTGGCTGCAAGTACACCATGCACACATGAGTAGTCGAACTCAATTCCTTGCCCAATGCGGTTAGGACCTGAGCCTAGTACAACTATCTTTTTCTTATCCGAGGCTATAGACTCATTTTCTTCTTCAAAGGTAGAGTAGTAGTAAGGTGTTCTGGCTTCAAATTCAGCAGCACAGGTGTCAACCATTTTAAATACCCGCTTAATATCCATTTCCTCGCGGCGTTTCTTAAATACTTCACTTTCGAGGCAACGTAGTAAATGCGCTATTTGTCTGTCAGCATATCCTTTGCGTTTAGCTTCCAGCATAAGTTCACGCGGAATAGTTGAAATAGAATATTTCTCAATGTCTTTTTCGAGCAATACCAACTCTTCTATCTGGCGAAGGAACCAAGGGTCGATCCATGTTAGTTTGTGAATGGTTTTAGTTGGTATTCCCAGTTTAATTGCGTCATACACATGGAATATTCTGTTCCAGCTCGGATGCTCTAAACTTTGTACTATCTGGTCCTGTTTCTTTAGTTCTTTTCCGTCTGCACCCAATCCATTACGCTTAATTTCTAATGACTGGCATGCTTTCTGTAAGGCTTCCTGGAATGATCTTCCAATAGCCATTACTTCACCAACCGATTTCATTTGAAGACCCAGTTCGCGTTTAGCTCCTTTAAATTTATCGAAGTTCCAGCGTGGTATTTTTACAATTACATAATCAAGCGTTGGCTCAAAGAATGCCGAAGTACTTTTTGTTATCTGGTTCTTTAATTCATCAAGGTTATAACCAATAGCAAGTTTGGCTGCTATTTTAGCAATAGGGTAACCGGTAGCTTTTGATGCCAATGCAGAAGAACGTGATACACGAGGGTTTATCTCAATGGCAATTATATCTTCTTTATCGTCAGGGCTTACAGCAAACTGTACATTACAGCCACCTGCAAATGTGCCTATCGAGCGCATCATTTTTATAGCCATAGTACGCATCTTCTGATACGTAGTGTCGGCAAGGGTCATAGCAGGAGCAACCGTTATAGAGTCTCCTGTATGAATACCCATCGGGTCGAAGTTCTCAATAGAACAAATGATAACTACATTGTCATTGTTATCGCGCAATAGCTCTAACTCAAATTCTTTCCAGCCGATCATGGCCTTATCTATAAGCACCTCGTGAATAGGTGATGCATGCAAACCATTATTCAGGGCTGCATCAAATTCTTCCTTCTTATGCACGAATGCTGCACCTGTTCCACCAAGGGTAAATGAAGGGCGTATTACAAGAGGGAAACCAATTTTTTGGGCTATTTCTTTTCCTTCTAAAAATGAATTAGCAATTGCAGATGGTGCAGTTCCTACACCAATATCAACCATACATTTCCTGAACTTTTCTCTATCTTCTGTTACCTCAATGGTCTTAATATCAACCCCGATTATCTTTACACCGTACTTTTTCCATATACCCATTTCCTCAGCTTTCATACAAAGGTTCAGGGCAGTTTGGCCACCCATGGTCGGGAGCACAGCATCTATTTTACGTTCTTCTAATATTTTGGTAAGTGATGCAACTGTTAAAGGCAATAAATAAACATTATCGGCAGTAACCTTGTCGGTCATTATCGTTGCCGGGTTGGAATTTATAAGTGTTACTTCAATTCCCTCTTCACGCAATGAGCGCGACGCTTGTGAACCTGCGTAATCAAACTCACAGGCCTGGCCTATGATAATGGGTCCACTACCTATAATTAAAACCGATTTTATGGAATTGTCTCTTGGCATTTATGGATAGTTTTTTCGGATTGCGAATTTATGTAAATATAGGGCTGGAGATTTGATATTTTATGAACAAAAACCACCTGACCTGTATCTTTTGCCTGTTGGCGCATTATAGTACTATACTACAGGCAATGAACAGGCTGTTTTTCACACTCTTTTTCTGTCTAAGCTATTTAATTGTATGGTCACAAAATGTCCGTATCGTTAACCATAAGGACATGAGTGCGAAGGATAAACTAAAGGTGAAAATAGGATATAAAAAAATGATAAAAGCGCGCGATAAGGACAGGGTCAAAAGAGATTATAAAAAGATGCATACGAAGAGATACAAAAAAGGAGTACGACGAAAAAAATTTCTTTTCTTCTCTATATAACTACTTGATGATCGTTACTTTGCCAATTAACCGATGGTCCTTATGAAATACATCAGTTACTTCAATCAGCCATACGTATGTATCCTCTTGTGCCATCTGGCCCGATGCTCCACCCTGAACAATTCCATCCCAGCCCGGGTTCATTTCATTGGTATGGTATATCTGTTGGCCCCAACGGTCAAATATCCACATCTGGAATGTCAATATTCCAACTCCTTTCGCAGTAAAGTAATCATTCAGGCCATTGCCATTAGGTGTAAATGCATTCGGTACATATATAACAAAGAAAGGCTCTATATAAAGGCATTGGGTTGTATCAGCAGTACAGCCATGAATATTAGTTACCTCTAGGTTTACACAATACCAACCTGTATCTGCATATGTATGTTGAGGGTCCGGAACAATGCCTGAAGAATCACTTCCATCGCCAAACTTCCAGAACCAATTTGCTATACCATATGCATCGGTGGACTTATCGGTAAAGTAAATAGTGGGGTTCATAATGTTAGCCGGTTGTGGTGTATATACAAAGTTGGCCACAGGGTGACTATAAACAGTAATATAGTTAAGGACGATGGTAGAGTCACTACATCCGTTATTTGATGTAACGGTAAGTCCAACTGAATAAACTCCGGCATTTGGATAACAGTGTTTTGGGTTTGTATCATTACTGTAGGTACCATCACCGAAGGTCCAGTGTGATGTAGCTATTGTGCCACCTGCAACTGTTGACTGGTTAGTAAATTTTACACACAATGGGGCGCAACCTTGTAAAGTGTCTGCTACCAGTTTAACTACAGGCAGAGGATAAACTGTTATTGGAACAGTATTTGTGGCCTGCGGTGTTCCGCAACCATCATGTAACACTACCGTATAGGTTGTACTTACTGTAGGGCTTGCAGTAACTGAGATTCCTGTTGTTGCACTAAGACCTGCAGCAGGGCTCCATGTATACGTATAAACTCCATCGCCACCTGCACCGGTTGCACTTAATATTACTGAGGCACCCGGGCATAAGCTTGTTGGTGGGCCAACCACAACTATTAATGGACTACGTACAACCACCTGAACAGATGTTAAAGGCGATTGACAACCATTTGCATCGGTAGCCTGCACATTGTAATTGGTTGTTACCGTAGGATTTACTGTGCTTGTATCTCCGGTTGTGGTACTGTTCCATAAATAGGTATATCCCGGCGTTCCACCAGCCCCAGTTGCTGTAAGTGTTGTTTGCTGGCCTATGCATATGGTATCGGGTGGAACGGTAACGGTTACTGGCGGCGGTTGGGTTATAGTTGCTACCGCCCAGTTGATACATCCATTACTATCCGTTATGGTTATGGTATAATTACCTGCCGTAAGGCCGGTTGCTGTAGTAGTAGTTCCACTAGCCGGTGCCGGTGCCCATGAATAGGTGAATGGAGCTGTACCATATGTTTCCATAGCTGTAGCGCTGCCGGTATTCCCTCCAAAGCATAATTCATTTACCTGTGAAACTATTTTAATACTGTCACCGGGTGTAAATCCAACTGTGATAGAAGTGTCTGCTGTGCAACCATTTTTATCGGTAATGGTTACTGTATACAGATCAGCTGAAACCCCCGTGATTGCAGAACTTGTTCCTCCACTTGTTGTAGTACCATCGCTCCAGGCATAAGTATATCCGGGTGTACCTCCTGATGCAGTCACTGTTGCACTTCCATCGAGCTTCCCGCACATCTCAGGTGTCTGAGTAATTCCTAATACTATTGGTGGCGGATTTGCTATTGCAAGACTGGTATCAATTTTGCATCCATGCGTATCGGTAACATTACAAGTGTACGTTGTACCCACACACATATTGTTAATGTTGGCATTACTTCCACCATTGCTCCAGGCATATGTATATGGTGAGGTTCCGCCAGTTAAAAATACATTTGCCTGTCCGTTGCAGGTAGTAAAACATGTTGCAGGTGAAGTATTAGCTTGTATAGCGAGTGCAGCGGGTTGCGTAACGGTAAATTTTTCAGTGTCAACACATCCGGTAGTATTACTTACAACACAATAGTAGGCTCCTGCAGCTAATCCCGTATCACTTGTACTTGTTGTTCCATCAGTCCACTTATATGTAAACGGGCCAGTCCCGGTAGCAACAACAGAAGCCGAGCCATTGCTTTCTCCAAAGCATTTTACGCTGGTTGGAGTTACAGAGGCCGTAAGTCCGCTGCTACCCGTTATATGAATAATAGCCGTATCCTGCCTTGGGTTGCATGAAGCATCTACTACAGTAACAGTATACTGCCCCGGGCACAAACCTGTAACAGAGGATGTTGTTGCTCCGTTGCTCCAGCTATATGTGTAAGGATAATTATCACATACCGTTGCAGATGCACTACCTACGCAACCGCAACTATTAGGTGAGGTGGAAGTTGTAGTAAGCATTTTAGGTATAGTAACAGGTGTTGCAGAAACAAACCCATTGCCACATGCATATAAAATATTACTAGGCGCTATATGAAGATCGTAGATACTATCGGTAGCTGCTGCTGAAGTAAGTGAGAGTGTATTAACCAGCCCGAGTGTTTTACTGTAAACACTTACTTTATTTGCATTGCCAACATAAATATTTTCATCGCAATCGATTGCAATGCCACCTGATTCCTGAACATTAGGTGAAACCACTACACTATCGACTGCGGCTCCGGTGGCAGGAGTCCATGTTCTGAGTTTGTTGCCATCATATGTCGCAACTAAGTTCAGATCGGCTATTAATCCGTTAAATCCATTGCCACAGTATATGTATTTCCCTGAAGGAAGAGCAGGATAATAAGGTATAGATGCGGTTTCAATAAAGGTGGATGCATCATAAACCTGGTATGCTGTAGGCGCCAATGTTGCAGAAGGCAATTGCAATAACTTATTTGAATATCCGGCGTTACCACCAGCTGCCGGTTGGGTTGTTGCAAAATAGCATTTTCCTACCCCATCAAAGGTTATCATTGCAATATCGTGGTGGGTACTTCCGGCAGGTGCGCCTAATACATTAACCGGGTTCATTGTAGTACAATTCGTATCCATTGTTGCCCCCTGGAAGGTAACATTATTTGTTCCCTGGCCTGCCCCAATAATTATTTGGTTATCGCAATAATCAAATGCCATTTTCCATATTTCATCAATATTGGCATTACCGGCATAATTTGTAACTAATGCACCTGCGCTACTTATTTTTTCAACGGCGCAACCCGTAGCCGATTTATAATCTAATCCTTCAGCAATATATGAACTGCCACTTCTGCTATCCGTTGTATATCCACCATAATAAAAGTAACCTCCGACAAGCTGATTCGCTACCGGGAATGTCGCTGTCCATGTCCATAACCATGTTCCCGCTGCGTTATACTTTTGTAATTGATATTCTGTTTGGTCACCACTGCCCATTACATATACATTACCGGCAAGGTCATAATTCAGATCATAGCCTTTATTGGTGCCTGCAAATGTTGTAGGGCTCGTATAGGCTGGGTCAATGACTAATATTTTACTCTTGTCGTATGCAGCAGTGGTAAATGAAACAATGTTTTTATTTAATGAAAATGAGGTAGAAACAGGAGTTCCATTTTCATCTTTTGCAATTGGTGCCCTGTCGTTAAGATTAAGGCATGGCGAGGTAATATGTATTGCATTATTTAGTAAGGTAAGATTTGCATTTTTAGAATAATGCATCTTAACCTGCGAAATATCTCCACCGGGGTAAACGGTGATATCATATTCCAGTGCCTTTTTATCGGCAGTGTAATAAAATGATACATCGATATTATTATACAGATTGTGGTAAATTATTTTTTTCCAGGCATGGCAAAGTACACTTGAATGGCCTGATTTATCCTCGGGATTACGATATGTGAAATAGCCTTCAGCTTCATTCTGTACTTCTACCCTTGCATTACTATTGGCGCCATCCCAGGTAACTCGCATAAAAACCGGAGTCAGGTTTATTTTAGCATCATCATCGTCTGCACTGGTAGGCTTTTCGTCAGGGTCAGCAAGCGAAACACTATCATGTTCAAAAGTAAAGGAAGTTGGTGAAAAGTAAATATGGGCATTTCCTTTGTGGCTGTAATAAAGAATCGGTTCGCCCACATTCCTCTTTGCTTCATTATTAAATTGGCCTTTGTTTTCTATAAATACATCATGTACAAAAGGATCGTGAACTGTCCAGCCCTTTTCAGGATGAGATTGTTGTGCATTAACAGAGTTAAATAGGAACAACAATGCAGCAAATAAAACTGATGTTATTACTTGAAAAGAAAATGTATTACGTAAATTATAGATCAAAATACCAGGTTTATTTTGAATATAATGGTTTATTTCGCCTTATCTAAACACTAAAGTTAAGTAACAAAGGTAAAAATATAAGTAAAAAAAACAAATTATACCAATGTTAAATAGTTCGTTTTAATCTAAAATCGATTCAATATGTATTGAATATCAATTGTTTAATACAGATAAGCTGGAGTGTAGGCTATAATTATTCTAAAACTATTGCATCCGCATCCATACCCTGAGCTTTAAAAACAGAACGAACCCTCCAGCCATAAAAAGCGAGGTATGCGAAACAGAATACGGGCACTATATAAGATATATGGGCTCCGTAATTGTCTACTATAAGTCCCTGTATCGGCGGAATAATAGCTCCTCCCAATATCATCATAATTAATAGTGAAGAACCCTGTGTGGTATACTTACCAAGCCCTGCAATAGCTAAAGAGAATATGCACGGCCACATTACTGAACAATACAATCCACCACTGATAAAGGAAAACAAGGCGATGTTTCCTTTGGTTAAAAGGCCTAAAATCATTAAAGCACATGCAATACAACTAAAGAGTATTAAGGTGCGTGCGGGTTTTTCCTGGCTGATAAAGAAAGCTATTATAGCCAGTACCAGGTAAGGCAGGTAAAAAGTATAGTCAGAAATATTGCTGTTTCGTAAATAGTTAATACCGCATATTACTCCGAAAGCAACAAGCGGAACAATGGTCATGAAAAATACTCTCACCTTTTTGGAAATATTAAATATCGTCAATGAGCCGCGCCATCTCCCTATCATAAGGCTACCCCAGTAAAGTGATATATAGGGTGAAATCTGGCTGGCTGTAATCCCTTTTATTTCGGGTAATTTTAAAAGTGCGCCTAAATTGCTTTGTATGGTTACTTCAACGCCTACATAAAAGAAAATAGCAAGCATACCTAATGTAAGTTGAGGATATTTCAGTGCTTCCGGTTTCCGTTCTGGTTTTTCTTGTTCAGTAATTGCCGGTAAAGATGAAAAAGCAAGTATGCCTGCACACAGCAAGAACATGCCGCAAAGTATCATGGATGGAATTTTTACATTTGAAATATCGGCCACAGGAGTATATGAACTGCTTATTTGTCCGAACAATGCGAGGCTTAACAAAACAGGCCCGATGGTTGTGCCGAATGAGTTTATCCCGCCTGCCAGGTTCAACCGGTGTGAGCCTGTAGACGGAGAACCTAATGCAATTACATAAGGATTAGCTACTATTTGCTGAATGGTAAACCCGAGCCCAATAATGAACATACATGAAAGTAACATGGGATACGAATGCATATTAGCTGCCGGAATAAACCCTATTGCACCTATTGCAGATACCAATAGCCCAATGATCAGCGATTTTTTGTATCCTATTCGTTGAATAGGGTCTTCATACGAAACGGTTATAAAGAAGTAAATAGCAGAACCAAGAAAGTAGGCAACATAAAATGCAAGGTCAACCAATTGCGATTTGAATTGCGACAGCGTAAATATTTCTTTAAATAAAGGAATAAGTATTCCGTTGGAGGCAGCTACAAATCCCCAAAAAAAGAATATGCTGATCAATATTGCCAATGAGGACAAGCGCGAGTTTTTCATTCCTGCATTTTAATGTGTAAGAGTAAAAATAATTATTTCCGTTTCCCGCAAAAGGCAAATCATAATATAGATATAACCTGTTGTATGTTTAAAACCATTATTTTGGCATTTGAATTTTCACCCCATGAAAGGAAACAGAAGCGCAGCATTAGGATTTATATTTTTTACACTGCTAATCGATATAATAGGCCTCGGTATTGTTATCCCTGTATTTCCTGACCTTATTACGTCCTTGGCGCATTGCAGCTTGAGTGATGCCCCAAAGTATAGTGCATGGTTAATGTTTGCTTTTGCCGGAATGCAATTTCTTTTTTCTCCGGTTATTGGTGGATTGAGTGATAGGTATGGACGCAGGCCGGTTCTGCTGATATCGCTTTTGGCTTTTGGACTTGATTACATTGCCCAGGCTTTTGCACCAACACTTTTCCTGCTTTTTATTACACGTATTATTGCAGGCATGGCTGGTGCAAGTTTTACTACAGCAGCATCTTATATTGCCGATGTTAGCCCACCCGAAAAACGCGCACAGAATTTTGGTATGATAGGTGTTGCGTTTGGCCTTGGATTTATGATCGGTCCTGCTATCGGCGGTATTTTAGGTGATTGGGGGCATCATCTGGCTGTTTCAATGTCAGGCACTTTTGCACCGCAAAGCCTGATGTATAGAACTATTGATACACGCTTGCCTTTTTTAGCGGCAGCATTATTAAGCTTAATAAATTTTGCCTACGGTTACTTTGTTGTCCCGGAATCACTGGCTATTGAAAACCGTAGGAAATTTGATTGGAAGCGGGCTAACCCGATCGGGTCGATTTTTCAATTGAAAAAGAACCCATTGATATTCAGCCTTACCATATCTATCTTTCTCTTATACATGGCTGCACAATCCGTTCAGTCAACATGGAATTACTACACTAAAATAAAATTCAACTGGGACGATAAAACGGTTGGCTATTCATTAGCAGTTGTAGGGCTTGCAACAATGGCTATTCAAGGCGGACTTATACGCATTATTATACCGAAAATAGGCGCGAAGAGATCTGTCTATCTTGGGTACTGTATGTATATGATAGGGCTGGTACTTTTTGCTTTTGCAGCAAATACCTGGATGATGTTTGTATTTATTATTCCGTATTGCCTTGGAGGATTAGCGGGTCCCGCAATTCAAGGTATAATATCTAACCAAATTAAACCGGACCAGCAGGGAGAGATACAGGGCGGACTTACCGGGATTATGAGCCTGACAAATATTTTTGGCCCGTTGCTCATGTTGAACTTACTTACCTATTTCTCAAAAGCTAATGCAATAGGTATTTTTCCGGGAGCTCCATTTATAATGGCCGCTATTTTTATGGTAATAGCTACCATATTAACTATGCGTGCCTTACCTAAACATATCTAGGCTTCGCTCCGCATTTTTCTCACTACCTCGCTTAATTCAGAAATAACGGTTTCTATTTCTTCTTTAGTTGTGTATTTACCCAGGCTGAAACGGATCGAAGAATTTGCATATTGTTCTTTGCCCATTGCTTTTAATACATGCGATGGTTCCGGCAATGCAGAGGTGCAGGCAGAGCCCATTGCCATTGCTATATTGGGTAGCTGTGCAATTAATCTATCGGCCTGTATGCCTGCAAATGCAAGATTGGTAACGTGTGGCAACCTGTGTTTCTGGCTACCATTGACAAATACATTTCCAAGGTCGAGCAGGCTTTGTTCTAAATAAGTACGTAATACGGAAAGCCCTTCGGCATCATCCCACATTTCATCAGCGGCAATGGCACAGGCTTTTCCTAATCCCACAATTCCGGGTACGTTAAGTGTGCCCGATCGTATCCCTCTTTCCTGTCCGCCACCATGTATTTGGGGAGTTAGCTTTACACGCGGATCTTTTCTGCGTATATAAAGTGCCCCGGCTCCTTTCGGGCCGTACATTTTATGCGCCGAAATGCTCATCAGGTCAATTCCTTCTTCCTGTACATCGAGCATAACTTTACCTGCCGCCTGTGTAGCATCGCAAAACAACAGGCTTTTTTTTGCATGAACTATTTCTGCTATTTTTTTTATCGGGAATATTGCCCCCGTTTCATTATTAGCATACATGGCACATACCAAAACTGTATCTGCCCGTATAGACCTCTCTAATAGTTCAAGGTCCGGCAGGCCCTCACTATCAACAGGCAAAATATCTATCTGCCCACCACGTTCACCAATATATTTACAGTTATCTAGCACCGCATTATGCTCAGTGGCAAAAGCCAAAATATGCCTGCCTTTAGTGGTATAAGATTTATATACACCTGTAATAGCAAGACTAACTGCTTCGGTTGCACCCGAAGTAAAAACAATTTCCTGCGGATCGCAATTAATAAGATTACTAACATGTGCTCTTGCTTCTTCTACCGCCCTGTTGGCTGCCCACCCGGCTGCGTGGGTATGGCTTGAAGCATTGCCGAATTTATCAGAGAAATAAGGGAGCATAGCATCAAGCACTCTTTTATCAACCGGAGTGGTGGCGTTATAGTCGAGGTATATCAGCTTATTACTCATTTGCTCATTAGTTCCTTATACGATGGAATGGATTTAAGCGCCGCGTAATCTCCATTCTCTAATGAGGCGCAATATATGTTTATTCCATTGGTAACCAGCAGTATTTTTACCTGCATAACCAAATTATAACGTACTACCTGGTCAAAAACTTCCTGGGTAATAGGTACATCAAAACTTTTGCATTCTACCATCAAAATAGGCGCACCGGTATTGCTGCAGGCCACAATATCAGCCCGTTTGCTTAATTTATTGTAGGTGAATTCCTTTTCAACTAACAGTAAACTAAGCGGGTATTCCTTGTGTTTGTTCAAATACTCTATCACATGCTGGCGTACCCATTCTTCGGGGGTTAAAACCACCATTTTTTTGCGTACAGGGTCGAAAATTCTATGCTGTCCGGCCTCCTCCTCTATGCGGAAATCACCAGCAGGGAAAGTAAGTTGAGGGAAATTAACAATGCTACCCATATAAAAAGATGAAATACAAAGTTATCAATAGAATAGAAAGGCGTAATTTGGCGGTAGAATTATGGCATTATCCTATAAGGACATATTATCGGACTTAGAAAAGAAGCTCTATCACCCTGTCTACTTTTTTTGTGGCGAGGAACCTTATTATATAGACCTGCTTAGCCAGTTCATTGAAAAAAATGTACTTGACGAAGGCGAAAGGGAATTTAACCAGATGATATTTTATGGCCGTGAGAATAGCATTGCAACTGTGTTAGATGCTGCTTACCGGTTCCCGATGATGTCGAACCACCAGGTAATTATTGTAAAAGAGGCACAGGAAATGCGCGACCTGCTTACAGGTGGTGGTGAGGATAAAAATATGCTGCTTACTTATTTGGAAAAGCCGCAGAAGTCGACCATACTGGTGTTTTGCTATAAGTATAAGAAGCTTGATATGCGTACTTCGGCAGGTAAAAAGCTGTCGAAGAGTACCGTGTTTTTTGATTCCGCTAAACTATACGACAGGCAAATTCCGGCCTGGATAGAGGGGTATATAAAAGAGAAGGGATATATAATCGGCCACAAGGCGTTGGCTTTACTGGCAGAATATTTAGGAAGCGACCTGAGTAAAATATCGAACGAGTTGGGTAAGCTGATGATAAACCTGAAGCCACCTGCAGAAATTACGGTTGCCGATATTGAATCGAATATTGGAATAAGTAAGGACTATAACATATTTGAATTGCAGACAGCCCTTGGCTCTAAGGATATGGGTAAGGCATTGAAGATCGTGGAATACTTTGCATCGAACACCAAAGACAATCCTTTTGTACTGAGCGTTGTTTCGTTATATAATTATTTCAGCAAGCTGTTTATTTATCATTCCTTGAAAGATAAATCGAGGAACAATGTGGCAGCTAAATTGGGTGTATCACCATTTTTTGTGCAGGATTATGAAAAAGCTGCACGCGTATATAGCCAGTCTACCTTACATAAAATATTTCATGTATTACGTGAGTACGATCTGAAATCGAAAGGAGTAGGGAATGCCACCACTGACGAAGAAGAGATATACAAAGAGTTTATTTTAAAACTTATGTATGTTGATACTATTCCGCAGACTGAGTTGAAAGTTGTATAGTCCTAAAATCTCTGTGAACCTCTGTTTTCTCTGCGAACTCTGCGTTAAAATTTCCAATGAAATAATTTAGTGTGGTTTTGTGTTTTTGTGCTTTATAGGAATTAAAATTTCCAACACGGAGGCACTGAGACCACTGAGGACCACAGAGTCAGATATTATAAATGTGTAATAGGTTAATGAATTTTCTCTGTGCAACTCTGTGTAAGAATTTTCACCACAGAGACACGGAGTCCACAGAGAACCACGGAGTCAGATATAATAAATTCTTAACGAGATTAATGAACTTTCTCTGTGTACCTCAGGTAATTTCTCTGTGCAACTCTGTGTAAGAATTTTCACCACAAAGACACGGAGCCCACAGAGAACCACGAAGCAATAACATTCTTAATCTCAACCTTAACCTCAATCTTACTTAATCTCTATTTCATCAATAAAAATAAATGCGCTATCTGGGTAGCCGGGGTGCCATTTAGGTAATTGGCCATAATTTTTTGCAAAGACCTTTACATACCGTACTTGTTGAGCAGGAATCTCTTTCCCTAAAGATTTGATGGTTGGTGTTTCCATTGTATCGGCAATGGTGTTTACAACATGTGCAACAGGGGTAAAGTGTATGCTATCATTAGATACAGAGAAATCAACATAGGTAGGCATATAGATGTAACTCAACGCATCCTGTAAGAATTCAGCACTCACATTCTTAACCGTTTCTGTTTTACCCAGATCAACAACCGCTTCAAAATCCTGGTATTGGTAACCCTGCCATTTGCCTAAGTGAAAATCAGTACCAGCATGTTGGAAATCAATTAATGCTTCAGGTCCACCTGCAGTGTATTGTCTGTTGGGTGTAGGCACTATTCTTATTTTTCTTTCTTTTGGGATTTTGGTGAAATAATCCCATGAAGGTGGAACCTCATACGGGGTCCATTCTTCACTGCTTCTATTATTCCTCTTAGCAATAGCATAAATACTGTCTGTCTTATTAATATAAAAAGGTTTTTTATATGGCTTGAAAACACCAAGCTTGTCATAGATATTAGGATTAGCCCCACCTGTTATTATTAGAATTGATAAATCATCTTTCTTAGAATACCCTTTAACAATGACCTTTACGGAATCAGTAAACAAAGCATTTGAATATTCTAAATAAGGTTGTGGAATTATACTTTCACTTTTCGGAATAGAATCTACAGGTACATTATTTCCTGTTCCCCAAGTTGAGTAAGTGTTGCCACCATAACCTATATCGTATTTAATGAGCCCGCCTTTCATCAGATCGGTATAATTTAAATATGATTTCCAGTAATCTTTTCCGTTTAATGTTGCAGATGAAATGTATTGCTCATAATCTTGGTGTGTGTTAGTGGTGATCAAGAAAGTTTTTCCATTCTCTAAGTGTATTTTTACAGTATCAAACAGAGGAGTAGTTAACTCAAATTGCCCATCACCCGGGCAAACCTGGTACAAGCCCATGGCACTCATTACATACCATGCTGATAGTGCTCCGCAATCGTCATTACCACAAATACCATCGGGTTTAGCCGTATAAAAGTTTTCTATTTCATGCACATATTGGGCAGTTTTCCAAGGCTGCCCAACGTAGTTATATAGGTATGCCATGTGGTGGCTCGGCTCATTACCTTGTGCGTATTGCCCTATCATTCCTGTAATATCGGGTTGCTGCCTTCCATCCATTTTCGATGAAGTAGTAAATAGGGTATCTAATTTCATTGCTAGTTTTTCCTTGCTGCCATACAAATCTATCAATCCACTAATATCCTGCGGAGTATAGAAATTATATTGCCATGCATTGGCTTCGGTATAATTAAATGTTACTGCCTTAGGGTCGAATGGTACACAGAACCTTCCATTTTCGCGGCCTTGCATAAAATCGTTATTCGGGTTGAACACATTCTTATAAGCCTGTGCCAATTGTATATATCTTTTGTAATCATCCATCTTACCCAACGACTTTGCCATTTGTGCAATGCACCAATCATCGTAAGCGCACTCCAATGTTTGTGAAACCGATTCACTGCTTTTATCAGCCGGTATGTATCCATATTCTTCGATACCACCATTACCACGAGTGTAGTCATTGGCACTATGTTCCATTGCTTTCAAAGCTTCTTCAGCATCAAAGCCTCGTATACCTTTTTGGTATGCATCATTAATTACCGATACCGAATGATACCCGATCATGCAATTGGTTTCGTTGGCAGAAAGCTCCCACACGGGTAGCACTCCACCTTGCTCGTATTGTTTTAAAAATGTCTGAATAAATTGTCTGTCAATATTTGTATCGATTATAGTTAGCAAGGGATGTAATGCCCTGTAGGTATCCCACAATGAGAATACCGTATACATATCAAAGCCTTTAGCTGTGTGGGTTTTATTATCGCGTCCACGGTATTGTCCGTTTACATCGGTATATAAACTCGGGTGAATAGCAGTGTGGTAAAGTGCCGTATAAAACTTGGTCAGCATGGTATCACTCTTTGATGATACTTCTATTTTGCCTAAGTAATCATTCCATGCTTTTTGCGTTTTTTTCAATGTGCCATCAAAATCCCAACCGGGTATATCATGCACCAAATTCTCTTTTGCATTTTCAACACTTACTGCTGAAATGCCAATTTTTACAAGAATGGTGTCAACCTGAGGGAAATCAAAAAGAATCTTCAAGTCAGTTCCTTGTTTCTTGGAAGTGTATGGTTTTGTAGAATTCTCAACTGCAGTTGAACCATTGTTTTCATAAATATTGAAGGATTTATAGGATTTTGAAAAGCGAATATCAAAATAAACCCACTGGTCTTTTGCCCATGCCTGTGATTCACGGTAACCGCAGACTTCTGTGTCGCTAACCCAATTAAATTCAGAACTAAGTACTTTATCCCTATGGTGAAGATCAAGTATTATTCCACAACCATCTTTTTTGGAATAAATATACCGATGCATGCCTGCATACTTTCCAACAGTTAACTCAGTTTTAATATTTCCTTCTTTTAATATTACTGAATAGTATCCAGGCGTAGCTTTTTCTTGTTTATGAGAAAATGAGGAAGAGAAATTCTCAAGAATATTTCCAACTGTGTCGCATGGCCTTGTGTGAACTGTTTTGTCAGTTATAGGCATCAACAAAATATCTCCATAGTCAGAGCAGCCGGTACCGCTTAAGTGTGTATGTGTAAATCCGTAAATAGTATCATCGGCATAGTAGTAACCTGAGCAGCCATCCCAACCCGATGTGCGTGTATCGGGGCTTAATTGCATCATTCCAAAAGGATAACATGCGCCAGAGAAAGTATGTGCATGGCCACCAGTACCAATAAACGGGTCGACATAATGTTGCAGATCTTTTTGGGCAAAAGCTGTATTGAATAAAAACAAAAATAAAAGCGTGATCCAAAATCCGACCTCACCCTGACCCTCTCCTGCATGAGAGGGAAATAAGTCTCCCCGCGTGGGGAGATTTAGAGGGGCAGACATTACTGAATTACTTTTCACACTATGTATTATAGCAGCGAATGTACGGAATAAATCAGGGAAATTATAGTCGGATAAAACATTTGCCACAAAGGCACGAAGACACAAAGTAGGAGAGTGTATTTCTTGGTGTTCCTTAGTGACTTGGTATCTTTGTGGCGGAAGTTCTCTATTCTACAGCCCTGCCTGGAAGTGGATAAAAAGCCCATGTTGCCCAAGGGCATTAAAGGAGTATTCGAACCTCCATATAAGGTCGTAGTAGGCAACAAGGTCAATACCCACACCATTACCCCACATTTGCTGGTTGGCAAGGAAGTCATTAACCACATAAGGCGAAGGTGAGGTTAAATATCCCCAATCGGAGAAAAGAGTAAGATACAATGCATAATATGCTTTGTTAAATTGCTTAATACCAAACAACGGAAGTGTTTGAACCGGTACATTCAGAAACCTGAATTTAAACTCATTCTTAACCAGAATAAAATCATTGCCATCAACTACATAATCCTCATACCCTCTTACCAGGTCATTTCCGTAGCCTAAGCCATGTTGAATATAATAAGGTTGCGGAACATTATTGGACAGTTTGCCTTCAACCATTGATGCAAAAAAGAAATACTTGGAGAGCGCCCAGTATTTATGCAATGAGGTTTGCATATAAATAATATTGAACGGGTGATTAAGCAGGTTAAGCCCGAAGTCATTAACACCAAAATCAATATAATAGCCGGAAAGCGGGAAAGGGGCATAATCTCGTACATCGCGGCGGAAATAATATTTCACGCCAAAGAAATTTGTTGAAGTTTGATTAGATGGAAAATAGTCGGTAGTGAGTTTAAGGATAGTATCATTAATGGTGCATGAGTGAAAATTTACTTCGAGGTAATGCATGTTATAAAGCCCTTGCCGGTAACTGTAATCTACTCTCGCTGTATATTCCTGCCTTAAAATATTTTCGGGAGTATTCAGAAAAGTGAGTATGCCTCCTACCGATGTATAAGCAATATCTTTATTCTGTGAAGAAGTAGCCGAGAATTGCAGCCCACCTTTCTGTTGTTTATCAAGATAAGGAATGGAATAGCTTAATCCGTATTGCTGTGTGTAACCAAGTTGCACACTTGCTTTCAACACCTGCTTTAACCCAAGTGTATTATTGTCGGCCAATGTCAGTCCATAATCAACTTTATCGAGACTGCGATGGTCCTGTTCCCACCATACATTAAAATTGCGTTCTTCTATTTGTACTACCGGTGCAGGCCATATGTACCATTTCTCGACAACGGTTATCGATACGCCTGTTTGTCCTGTTGAAAGATGAACAGTATCAACTGTTACAAAGTTGAATAAGGAAGTGTTCATCAGGTTGTCTTTTGAGCGTAAAGCAATAGCGGCCCACTCACTCACACGTATAGTATCTCCTTTATCGAAAGTAAGTTCCCTGTGAATTATCGAGGTCCTGGTTTTGTAGTTGCCATCTACATATATATCGTAAACAACAAATTTTTTGTTCGATGTGGAATCTTTGTCCTGGCTGAACGCAGGCGAAACTGAGCCGGCAAATAATAATGCAAGAAATAAGTGGCGTATGTAAAACTTCATTACCGTTAAATATTCAGGTAATGCATCAATGCATCGTAGCGGTCTTTTATACCTGTATTTTGTGTGCTCTGTGAAAAAGAAGCTTTAACCGTATAACTAAACCGCTCAAAGGTTTGCAACACAGCTGAAACATCCTGAACACTTAACTTAATTGTAACATCAAGTTCAGTTGAGTTTTCGCGCGGTGTAAGGAAAAGGCTCAATATTTTCGCTCCGTTCGACTCAGCTATTTGTGCTATTTGTGAAAGCGAATAATCGTGCTGGTGAAGTTCCAGTACTATTAAACTACCCGGTTCCTGTGCAGCGCTTAACTGGGCAAAATAGTCAAGCATTTTTTGCATGGTAACCACACCCACATAGTGTTCCTTGGCATCAATAATGGGTATTACCGATATTTTAAGTAATGAATACATCTTCAACACATCATATGCGTGTTGATGCTCAAATACAAAAGGTTTTGTAAGCGTACGGCGTATTTTACTTATATGATCGGTTGCCGAAATGTGGTCGAGTATTTCAGCATCTGAAACAATACCTACATAATGTGTTTTATCAATAACCGGTAGATGGGATACTTTAAATTCATCCATCCACTCCAGCGCTTTCTTCGCTTCATCACCCACCTTAAGTGGTGGTATATCAATACTTATAAGGTCTTTCGCTAGCATGTTCTGTTACTATATCTGAGTCAAAGCTACAACTATTTGTTCATATTGGCTAATTAAAAGAAAGCCCTTACCTGTGCCGTACCCGTATTCACCAGTTTTGAGCCTTCGCTATCACGGCCTGTGTACGATATATTTAACTGAATGTTCTTCGATATATTGCACTGGTAGGTTGCTCCCCAGGTATAGTTATCCCCAATATTAAGACCCTGCATCATTTCCAGGCCAAGGGGGCTGTTAGCCAGTTCATTGAATTTAATATTTATATAATTAAAATTGGCGAGCAGACTACCCTTATTCAGTACATTATATTTTAATTCTGCACCATAGTTTTGTTGTAACGATTGCCCTCCGCCTTCTGAATACGAATTTAACTTATCAGTAAATGTATATAGCACTGATATTCTGAAGCTGGTGCTGGGCTGATAGCTAAGTTTAGGCTGGCTTATGTAATAGAGAATATTGAAATTATTATCTGTGAAATAATTTGAATTGCTTATGTCATTTCCAAATTTCTCATCATCTTCCAGCATCCATTTGGTACTATAGTTAAACCGACCGTGCAGTTCATTATATTTATTCTCCCTTGCCTGTGTGCCCGTTTCCTGCAATATGGTTTTATTTATTGCATCGTTGTAACTATAATCGCCACCAAATTTCGGGTTAAGCTGGTTAAAGAAAATAGTATTCCGTATGGTTGTATTAAGGCCAACAAGGTTAGTATCGTTTGCATTTTGCAGAAGCGGATCATATACCTGCGCCACATTGGTTGATGTACTTTTTTTGTCGGTATGGAATGCCAGTTGTTCTGAAAAAAGAGCAAAGAAGGAACGTATGTCTTTTGTATTTGCCCAGAGAGCAGCAGGCCTCAGGCTGAATGTTTCGGTAATTCCGCTGGTGTAGGTTTTAATGAATTGGTCAGTTGGTGTATAAACCTTTATGTAATCGGCCTGGTCAGGAAATGGTGCAATGTAAAATTCATTCAGTTGTTTTATTCCATCGCCATTAAAATCAGTCCAGGCATAAATTCCCTGGCCCTGTGCAACCTGCACGTAGGTATAACTTTCTTTCGGCTGCAATCCAGAGCCAGCCTCGTAATAGGTACTGCTCATAATAAGTCCGTGAGCAGCATTCAGGTCATATTGTGCCTGCCCCACAATGGCGTTTACCGGTTGCTGGCCTTGCGCTAATGAGCTATCATAAACCGAAAGTATATGGTACGTTACATTTGCTTTGAAGCGGCTTTTCGGGTTTTTGACTATGTTCAGGTTCAGCGAAATATTTTTAGAGAAAAGAGATTTCACCATTTCATCTTCGCTCGGAGCAAAGTCCGTTCTTTCCTGGTAATTTATACCATAGCTTACCTTACTGGTATCGGCAGAATGAATGAACGTGTTCCACTGGTAATATTTAAAAGTGGAAGCCTGTTCAAATAATGATGTTGAATTTGTTACAATACTATCGGTATGACGCGACCGGAAAATATCATTCTCGGTACCCTCACCTGCACCCACTACCCAGTGCAAAATTTTATAGGACAGTGTGCCGAATTCTTTATAATAATTACTCTTATTATCTACCGATAATGTGTTTAGTAAAGCCCCGTTAAAATCGGCTGTGATATTTTTTTCGCTTGCTTTTAAAATAGCAGTTTGCCGGGTCGCATTATAATTTCCTCCTTCCAGAAAAGCCTGGAAACCGTATCCAAAAAGATCTCTTTTGTTGCCTAAACTAATTGCTGTGCTAAGTATATTCTGGTCAGCAAAAATGCTATCGCTTGTGCGGTTCCAATCTCTTGCAAATTCTACGGGACGATACCGTTCGATCGGTGAAAAATTTTTTTGCACTCCTTCATACCCTACATCGGTCGTAACGCGCCATACATCTTTTTTATGTTCAATGGTATCCTGCAGAAAACTTATGTTGTGAAAATTAAGTTTCCCTGCAAAGCCTACATCCTGCCCCTTGTCAAGGGTTGAAAATGTATTGATGTCATTGTTCGATACCGCTGTTTCAACCTGTATGCTCGACCCGGCCGATAATTTGTAATCACCACCCAATGTTACCATTTGTTTTTTCTTCGGGGTAATAAGCAATACCTGTGCAATATAATTTCCCTGCCTTACTCCGCTTATGGGTGCAATCCATTTAAATACTCTTCCATTAGCGGCAGAGGGTATTTCAATATAATCGCCTTGCCCCTGGTTAACCTGCGAAAAGCTTAACCTGTAATGTGCTTTTGTAGAGTCTACCGAGTACACATAAATGGTATCATTGAATCCAAGGGCAACATTAATTGTATCTACCTTACGGTAGAGCACTTCTGTATTATTAAATGCTATACTGTCTGCACCTGGCACCAGTGCATTTTGAATATGGTTTCCTACCGAGGCCATTAATTGTTCCTGCGGGAATGTAAGTGATTGCTGAAGCGGCTGCGTTTTTGCATCCTGCTCGGAATATAAATTGAATCGCAGGTTAAGTTTATCATTATGGTATTCAGTTCCGGCAAAATAGAGTGAACGCAGGTAAGTCTGATCGCTATATTGAAATTCAACTACAATGCGCGTGGTTTGCAGAATAAGATGCTTCGGGGTAAATGTAATTTGCGCTGCGTTGTAATCAATTGTGTAGTCGTTGTTCTGTCCGCGTTGCATTAATTGCCCGTCTACATAAACTTTTTCAGTACCGGAAAGCACTACAATAAAGTTCTCATTGTCACTACCTGTCAGCCGATAGGGTCCCATATTCCCATCTATGGGTGTAATATTATTGCTGGCAAATTTACCTTTCGATATGGCTCCTCCACCTGTTACTCTAAGGTATGCAGCCTTATTGCTATCCTTTTCAGGCCCTACAATAAAACGCGTAGCGAACATTCCACCTTCAGCTTTTTTATAGTATTTCATAAAATAACCCGTAGGACTACCCAGCTCATAATCACCTGCAATAAGGCTTGTATTTTTATTGTAAAGCTTTATAAATACTTTATCAAAGTCCTGCAATGTGGCGGTGTTTCCCTCGGGCTGAATGGGAAGGCTATTATCGGTAGCTGATACTAACACATTTACATTATTACTTAGCTTACCGGCAAGTTGTAAATTAAGCGCAGAGTTTACGGTAAGGTTTTGCGCATTGCCAAATGTAATCCCTCTCGAAATGTTACCACTCTTGTCTAATGTACCAAGGTCAAATGGGTCGCCACTGCCTTTGTTTTGATCTACCTGGTATATAAAACCCTGTTGCTGTCCGTATTTAGTTGGGTGTATGGTGTTATTATCCTTATGTTCGTGTGTTTGGGTTAGCAAAAAGGGGAAGACCCTGTATGTGCAGTAAATACTATCTGCAGTAATTCCATTTTTTTTCAAGGCTGCGGAGTTCAACACAATTTTACCTTCAGCAGGCTCAAGGGTGTAGTAAGCGGTATCTAATATTTTGCCATTGGTCGTTATTAAATGTAACGATTGTGGTAATATGCTCAGGGTGTCAATACGTATCGTATCATTCCCTTTTACTGATATAGTTTTTTTACGCTGGTTGGTTAACTGGTTGAATGGAACAGGTTTCGGAGGGATAATAGGTACTCTGTATGTGGCATAAAGCGTATCAGCTTTAATCTTACTTTTTTTCAAGCCTGCTAAGTCTAATACTATTCTCCCTTTTGCAAAGTCAACTTTGTAAAATAGGCTGTCTAATTTTTGTTTGCCGTTTAAATGCAGTGATAGTGAATTGGGAAGTATGCCCAGCGAATCAATTCTGATTATTGTATCGTGTAAAGACAATGTATCTTTTAAATGCAATACAATAGCTTTATTGCGAAGGTTGTCTTGCTGTTGAGCATACCCCTGCAAGGAAATAATTCCTAAAAACCCAATTATCAAGAGGGAAAGCTTTCTCACAATCAAAAACTACGAATATCGTAAATAACGCAGAATTTATATTTTTGTTGAGTTTACCAATATACCCATGAAGAAAATAGTAACGTACAATGTAAATGGCATCCGTTCTGCTATGTCAAAAGGATGGCTCGACTGGGTAAAAACGGTTAGCCCCGATATAATATGTCTGCAGGAAATAAAAGCCCTTAAAGAGCAATTGAACCTCGACGATTTTACGAAAGCAGGTTACCACAGTTATTGGTATTCGGCTGAAAAAAAGGGCTATAGCGGGGTTGCAATACTTACAAAAACAAAGCCCGACCATGTAGAGTATGGTTGCGGATTCCATGATAATGAAGGCAGGGTATTAAGAGCAGATTATGGCGATGTTTCCGTAATTAGTGTGTATATGCCTTCAGGTACTTCGGGTGATGAGAGGCAGGCATTTAAAATGCAATGGATAGCTCAGTTTCAGGACTATATAACTAAGCTCAGGAAGAAGAGGCCAAACCTTATTATTGCGGGTGATTACAACATTTGCCATAAACCAATTGATATTCATAACCCGGTAAGCAATGCCAATTCATCAGGGTTTTTGCCTGAAGAAAGGGAATGGATAGATGGCTTTATGAAAACCGGATTTATTGATTCGTTAAGGCAATTCAATAAAGAACCCCATCAATACACCTGGTGGAGTTTCAGGGCAAATGCCAGGGCCAATAACAAAGGTTGGAGGATAGATTACCAACTGGTAAGTGAACCATTCGGAACGGCGCTTAAACGGGCAGTAATATTAGCCGATGCAAAACATTCCGATCATTGCCCCATGCTTATTGAAGTGGACTTTTAAAGGCGAACAAATTCGTTTTATGGCATTTGCGAAAGTTCTGTGTCGTCGATTTGGATATTTTTTTTACTTTTGAACCTTAGACTTATACCCACAGGAAGTATAAGGAGATAGGATAAACGTTTTTTCTATATTTAGTATGAAAATAAAATTGATACCGGTTATCGCGTTTGGCTTGCTGCTGGCAGCTTGCGGAGGATGTGGAAGTGACCACGGGAAAACTAATACGCATTTAGCTAAGGGCGGAGTTTATTACGGAGGTGTATTTCGTCTTAATTGGGTGATCGGTTTCAGAAGTCTTTTTCCTGATAATGTGGGTGATATACCTGCTCATAACATTGCTAACCAGGTTTATGAAGGCCTTGTAAAACTTTCTTCTAAAGATCTTACTAATATACCATGCCTTGCTACCCGTTGGGAAAGAAACGATAATGCAACAGTATGGACCTTTCATATCAGGAAGGGTGTTAAGTTCCACGATGACCCATGTTTCCCTGATGGCAAGGGCCGTGAGATAACTGTAAAGGATTTTAAATGGTGCTTCGACCAGTTATGTACGGCTAGCCCGCAAAACCAACAGTTCGAGGTTACTTTTAAGAACCGCGTTCAGGGTGCTGATGAATATTACCAGCTTTCAGTAGATAAAAAACCTTTGCCTGCTGAAGGCGTTTCGGGAGTTAAGGTGGTTGATGATTCTACCCTGAGAATTACATTAAGTGCCCCATTTGGTGGCTTTTTGAATTTACTTACCGAGCCTGGATGCTGGTTATACCCTAAAGAAGCGCTTGATAAGTATGGAATTGATATGCGTATACACATGGTTGGTACCGGGCCTTTTATGCTAAAAGAAATAAAAGAAGACCAGGCAGTTGTGTTAGTGCGTAATCCGAACTATTGGGGGGTTGACCAGTATGGCAACCAATTACCATATCTTGATGCTATTCACTACTCTTTCGTTCACGAAAAAAAATCAGAATTACTTGAGTTCCAGCAAGGTAACTTGGAAATGATGTATCAGATACCAATTGAGATCATTCCTCAGATATTGGGCCAGATGAATTCAAGCGAAAGTGGCACAGGCAATAAGGTAGATTATACTCTGGACGTAAAACCGGCTATGAGTACCTATTTCTATGGTTTTCAGGTTCGCGATAAAGTTTTCAGTAATAAATACCTGAGACAGGCATTCAATTATGCAATTGACCGCGATAAAATTGTTAACTATACTTTGCAGGGTGAAGGAATACCAGGTACTTATGGTATTGTTCCTCCACAGGCTTTTCCGGGCTATGATTACAAACAGTTGAAGGGCTATAACTTCGATCCGGATAAGGCAAAGGAGTTATTAGCTAAAGCAGGTTATCCTAATGGAAAGGATTTCCCTGAAATTACGCTGCAAACAAGCAGTGACGGTGGACAACGAAATGTACAGATCGCTGAGGTGCTTCAAAAAATGTTGAAAGAGAACCTGAACGTGACCGTGAAGATCAATGCTGTTCCATTCCCTCAGCACCTTGATGCGTTTCTCCGTGGAAAGATTCCTGTGTTCAGAGAAGAGTGGGTAGCCGATTATCCTGATCCTCAAACGTTCCTTACCATGTTCTGTGGTGCTAACGTGCCTAAGGATACTGATGCAATGGCCTATACAAATGCTTGCAGGTATAATAATCCTGAATTTGATACTGTATTTGCCCATGCATTACTTGCAGTTAATGATAGTGTCAGGTATAAATTGTATGCCCAGGCTGATCAGATTGCATTGGATGATGCACCTTATTTATGTATTTACTACGAAGAAAATTACTATTTGTATCACAACTATGTAAGAAACTTCTACGGTAATTCAATGGACTATCTCGATTTTGGTAAAGTGTATATAATACCTGCAAACAAACGGGTGTCGAACAATCCGAACCCTTCTCCTGGAGTAAATTAAAGGTATTTTAGTTGTGGTGCGTCTATATGTGTAACTGGTGGATTAATAGCTGCCTTTAAAAAGAGTTTTATGCCGATACTGATTTTCTTTCTTGCACACTGGTTTCTTTCCCTATTCTGTCAAACCTTCTTCCTGCACCGCTACGCTTCGCACAAAATGTTCAGCATGAGCAAGGGATGGGAACGGTTTTTCTATTTGCTTACTTTTATTACACAAGGCTCTTCCTTCCTGAACCCAAGGGCGTATGCCATATTGCACCGTATGCACCATACATATAGCGATACAGAAAAGGATCCGCATTCTCCTCATTTTTTCAAAGATGTGTGGACCATGATGGTACAGACAAAGGATATGTACATGATGTATGTAGATAAAAAAGTTGAGCCTGAAGAAGCATTCAGAGGTAATTATCCGGAATGGCCTTTTTTAGATAGAATTGCTGATAATTGGTACACACGTCTTTTCTTTGCTTCTATATATATAGCGTTTTATATTTCATTTGCTCCTTCAGCATGGTTGTTTTTGCTATTGCCATTTGAATTTCTTATCAGTCCGGTGCAAGGTGCAGTTGTAAACTGGTGCGGGCATAAATATGGTTATTCTAATTTCGATAACGGAGATAAATCAAAGAATACAAGCCCGATAGATATTTTGTTACTCGGCGAATTGTTCCAGAACAATCATCATAAAAGCCCTAACAGCCCCAATTTTGCTAAGCGTTGGTTTGAGTTCGACCCTACATATCCTGTAATGCGAATGTTGAATTCGCTGCACATAATTAAACTAAGAAGGACGAGTTAATCTAAGAAGGCTGAGAGTTTTCTTTCTTCGCCATTTCTTCGGTGATCTTTTTCAACGTAATGATTTCACGCATTTTGTCTTTGGCATCACCTGCCGGGCTGCCCAAATACGATTTACCGCCTTCCAGTGACTTGCTTGGTGCTGATTGACCCAACAGCACGGCTCCTTTACCAATGTGAATATTGCTTGGCACACCAACCTGGCCCCAAAGCGTAACATTATCTTCAATAGTAACTACACCGGCAATGCCCACTTGTGCTGCGAACAGGCACATTTTACCAATCTGTGTATCGTGCCCTACATGAACCTGGTTATCTAATTTAGAACCCGCACCAATGCGTGTGGTGTCTGAAACACCCCTGTCGATAGTACAGGCAGCGCCTATTTCAACATCATCTTCTATCACCACATTACCGCACGATACCATTTTGTCAAACAGTTCGGGCCTGCGTTTAAAGTAGAATGCATCACTGCCTATTACCGTGCCGGAATGAATAGTTACATTATTACCAATAACCGTTTCATCGTATATAGATACATTAGGATGAATAACGCAATTATCGCCTACCACAACGTTTTTACCAATAAATACACCTGGCATTATACTGGTGTTCTTACCAATTTTAGCTGTAGGGCTTATCATTTCCTTCTGGCTGAAATCGTCAGGATGAAAATGTTTAATGATCTTTATATATGCACTGAAAGGGTCATCACAAAAAAGAAGCGCCTTGCCTTTTGGGCAAGGAACCTTTTTATTAATGATTATAGTAGTTGCGTTCGATTGTAAGGCTTTATCGTAATACTTAGGATGATCAACAAAAACTATGTCTCCGCTAACCACTCTGTGTATTTCATTCAATCCTGTTACCTGGTGCTTAGGGTCCCCATCAAAAGTAGCGCCAATAATGGCTGCTATCTGTTCCAGTGTTTGCGCAGGAGAAATTTTCATGGCTGCAAATGTAGGGATAATGAGCTATAAAAAGAAATATAATACTCAATTCTCAATACATTTTCTACCTTTGCAGCCGTCTTTCACATAAGCGGATGTGGCGGAATTGGTATACGCGCCAGACTTAGGATCTGGTGCCGCGAGGCGTACGGGTTCGAGTCCCTTCATCCGCACTTTACAAACCCTGAATACTATGTTGTAGTATTCAGGGTTTTTGTTTTGGAAAGATTCTGGTTGTTGAAAATAACGAAGCATTTCCCTTCCACAAAAAATACATCCTCACTAAATTTGTAAGGTCCTTGCTTCCAAGGTGTATAACTTATGGGGTGTATTAAAATAGTTTTAAACTAATATTATTTCTCCTCACAAGACACAGCTTTGCGAGAGCAGGGATATAATAATTATTGGTAAATCAAGGCTATCATTAACTCAGGGCTAAAGCCCTAAAAACAGGAGTTTATAATAACCCCACCTTTAAAGGTTGGGTTAACGAATACATCAACATAAATAGGGGGTTTCTGTTTTTTGAGCATATGAAACCCTTAATCTATTGAAAATCAATATAATGAAAAATAAAACAGGCCTAAAAACAGAAACCCCCTGAAACCCCCTTCATTCAATTAAGAATTAGGAGTCGAAAATGCTTAGTAAACCTTTGCGTTCTTAGCGTCTTTGTGAGAAAAGGGTCATTAATATAAAATGTTCAGGAAAGTCAACAATAAACTAATAAAAAAGCCTACTTTCGCCCTCCATTTTAAAAGATAAATAAACATCATGGATATAGTAAAGGAAAGCATTGACGAAACCAATGCAGTAATTAAGGTAAAGGTTATTCCGGCTGATTATAAAAAGGCTGTAGACAAATCAATAAAAGATTACCAGAAGAAAGCGGTAATTCCGGGTTTTCGCCCTGGTTTAGTGCCTACATCGGTTATTACCAAGCGCTTTGGCAAGTCAATATTAGCTGATGAGGTAAACCATATTCTTTCTCATTCACTTGATAATTATATTAAGGAAAATAAACTTCGCATTGTAGGTGAACCATTGCCACAAGCGAGCAATGTTGAATTGGAATTTGAAAAGGAATTTGAATTTGCTTTTGAAGTGGGTTTAGTACCTGACTTTGATGTGCCACTTTCAACAAGTCAAAAGTTCACCTTGTTCCAGGTGAATATTGATGAAAAATTTGTTGACGAGTATATTGAAGAAATGCGTTTGCGTTTTGGTAACCTTACTCACCCTGATGTATCAGGCGAAAGTGATATTCTTATTGGCGACTTTGTTGAGCTAGATGCGAATGGAGAAATATTACCGGGTGGTATTTTCAAGTCATCAGCCATTAACCTTGGTAAATTCCCTGACGGAAAGAGCAAAGAAAAATTCTTAGGCCGTAAGGAAGGCGATAAGCTTACATTGAAGCTGGACGAAGTTACCAAGGACTGTGAGGAAGTAGCAGCTATGATGAGCATTCCTAAAGATAAGGCTGCAAATCTTACTTCATCTTTCCAGGTTACATTAAAGCATGTTCACCGCATTATTCCTGCTGAAATTAACCAGGAATGGTGGGATAAAATATATGGCCCTGGTAAAGTAAACAATAGTGAAGATTTCCGTGCTAAGGTAAAACAAGAGCTTGTGTCTGTTTTTGGCCCGCAAGCGGAACGCAAACTTCAAAACGAAATGGTGGAATACCTTATTGGAAACACTACCATAAAAATGCCTGAAACATTTCTTAAAAAGTGGTTGCACAGGGTAAGTAAGGAACCCATTTCAGATGAACAAATGAACATTGAGTTCGAGGTGTATGCTCAATCACTAAAATGGAGACTTATTGAGGATAAGATATTCAAGGATAATAATATGACAGTTACCCAACAGGAAGTTATGGATTATACCCATGCACTTGTACATGGGTACTTAGGCCAGGGAGCAAATGAAGAACAGGTTAAAGCAACCGTTCAACGTGTATTAAGCGACGAAAAAGAAGTAAATCGCATATACGAACGTCTGTATGACATGAAGCTCGTGGACCTTCTGAAAAAGACCTATACAATTGAAAATAAAGAATTGCCACGGGAAGAATTTGAAAAGATAATGGAAAACGTAAAGTAAAAAAATAACTACTTTTAAATCCTTAAAACCAAAGAATTATGTTTAAACAAGATGAATTCCGTAAATATGCTGTAAAGCACAAAGGCATCAGCGGATCGAACTATGATAGGTATTCTGCCCAATTCAACAATAACTTTACTTCAATGCCAACTAACTGGGTTTCTCCGGTTATTATTGAAGAACGTCAGTTGAACATTGCTCAAATGGACGTGTTCTCCCGTCTTATGATGGACAGGATCATTTTTCTGGGTGCACCTATTAACGATGAAGTTGCTAATATTATCCAGGCACAGCTTTTATTCCTCGATTCTGCTGACGCTAAGAAAGATATTTCAATATACCTTAATACTCCGGGCGGTTCAGTATATGCCGGCTTAGGCATATATGATACCATGCAATATGTTTCACCTGATGTGGCAACTATTTGTACAGGTATCGCAGCAAGTATGGGCGCTGTGTTAATGTGTGCAGGCGCTCCTAAAAAAAGGACTGCATTACCACACTCCCGTGTAATGATACACCAACCATTGGGTGGTGCTGAAGGACAGGCTTCTGATATTGAGATCACAGCAAAAGAGATCATGAAGTTAAAGAAAGAGCTTTATGATATCATTGCAAAGCACTCAGGCCAGACTTACGAGAAAGTATATAAAGACAGTGACCGTGACTATTGGATGACTGCACAGGAAGCCAAAGATTATGGCATGATAGATGAAGTGCTGACTAAAAGCAAATAAGTAACAAAGTATATTGTAGGAAAGCGTTCTGCAGTACTTGCAGGACGCTTTTCTCGCTTAAATAACGTATATTTACGTTTGTAAACACACAATGAGTAAGAAAGGAAAAGTGCTTGTGGCAATGAGTGGCGGAGTGGATAGCTCTGTTGCTGCTTTGCTATTGCATGAACAAGGCTATGAAGTAATTGGCATTACCATGAAAACATGGGATTATGCCTCATCGGGTGGTAACAAAAAGGAAACCGGTTGTTGCAGCCTTGATTCTATAAATGATGCCCGCCAGTTGGCTGTAAAATGTGGTTTCCCTCACTATATACTTGACCTGAGGGGAGAGTTTGGCGAAAGCATCATAAACAATTTTGTTGATGAATATATGGTTGGACGCACACCTAATCCATGTGTGTTGTGCAATACCTATATCAAATGGGAAGCTTTGCTGAAACGTGCCGATATGCTGGAGTGCGAATTCATTGCTACCGGGCACTATGCCAGTGTGAGAAAGGAAAATGAAAGATATGTTATATCACGTGGCATAGATAATTCCAAGGATCAATCGTATGTGCTTTGGGGTTTAACACAAGATAGCCTGAAGAGAACCATGTTCCCTTTAGGGAATTTTCATAAAACAGAGATACGTGCATTAGCTGAAGAAAGGGGTTACTTGGAATTAGCAAATAAGAGTGAAAGCTATGAAATATGTTTTATACCCGATAACGATTATCGGTCTTTTCTGAAGAGAAGAGTAGGGGAAGATAAAATTAATGATGGTGACTTTGTGTTGGCTGATGGTACTAAGATTGGCCGCCACAAAGGATATCCTTTTTATACAATTGGTCAACGTAAAGGCCTGGAAATAGCCGTTGGGCATCCCATGTTTGTTACCGAAGTTATTCCTGAAACCAATACAGTTGTGTTAGGAACAGAAGAAGAATTGAATAAACAAAGTATGACGGTTGGCCGCTATAACCTTGTGAAGTACGATAAGCTACCTGTAGATATGCAAGCCCATACCAAAATACGTTATAAAGACATTGGAGCGCCTGCAACTATTAATGAGGAAAACGGGAAAGTACGAGTCCTATTTCATAAAAAAGTTAAAGCAATTACCCCTGGGCAGTCGGCTGTATTTTACGAAGGCGAAGATTTGCTTGGTGGTGGGTTTATTGAGTTACAAGCAAAATGAGTAAAAAAAGCACCACATATCTTTTGCTTGGCTTAGTTATAATGCTTGCATCATGTAAAAAAGATAAGCCCACAAGTATTTATATGGGGTATGACTATTTCCCTAATAATGTTGGCCATTGGGTTATTTATAATGTTGATTCCATTTCATTTAACCCTTTGCTGCCATGCAATTGCGGGTCCGATACATTTCAATACCAGGTAAAGGATGTAATAGATTCCTTTTATTCGGACAACACAGGAACAAGAACACAGGTTATACAAAGATTTAAAAGGCCTAATACATCTGCTAGCTGGGTGTATCAAAAAACGTATACTGCAAACCTTACCAAAACGGAGGCAACAAGGTCGGAGGATGGTGTAAAGTATGTGAAACTTGCGTTTCCTGTAACAGTAAATAGCACCTGGAATGGTGGCCCGTTCAACCCGATACCATCTACCTATTTTCCATGGAATGATACAGCATTTAATTATACATTGGTAAACTCACCTATAAATATTGGCGGAAGTTATTTTGATTCTTCACTTACCGTTATTCAGGATAATGAAAACACCCTGATATATCACCGCCTGTATACTGAACAATATGCAGTTAATGTGGGCCGCATCTACAAACAAATTATTGAAATAGATGCCAATGCTTCAAATGGTCTGTTGATTGGCTTTGACCCTAATTACGGAGTGGATTCACTTCTTGTTCCATCAGATTATGTTTCGCTTGTTATGTCGAATAGGCTCGCACAGGGCAGTACCCTATATACAGAAACTTATGTTGCATCAGGTAATTAAACGATTATGACAAAACTTAGTGTAAATATTAATAAAATAGCGCTTCTGCGTAATTCACGTGGAGCTAATTTACCTGATGTACTGAAAGCAGCGCAGGATTGTATCCGTTTTGGTGCGCAAGGTATAACGGTGCATCCCAGGCCGGATGAAAGGCATATCAAATACAAAGATGCAATAGACCTTAAACCAATTCTTTCGGTTGAGTTTAATATTGAAGGCTATCCATCGGAAGAATTTTTAAGCCTTGTTGAAGATGTGAAACCACACCAGGTTACACTGGTACCCGATGCCCCAGACGCATTAACATCAAATGCAGGTTGGGATACAATTCATAATACAGGCTTTTTGAAGGAAATTATTGCCCGTTTAAAAAAGCAAGGCATACGTACTTCATTGTTTATTGATACCGACCTCGATCAGATAGAAGGCGCAGCAGCTACGGGTACCGATAGAATAGAATTGTATACTGAAGAGTATGCTAAAAACTATTCCAAAAGCCCTGAAACAGCTATTGCACCTTATCAGAAAGCAGCACAACGTGCACATAAATATGGTTTGGGTATTAATGCAGGCCATGACCTGAACCTAGACAACCTTGCCTATTTTCACAAAAATATACCTCATCTTGAGGAGGTATCTATTGGCCACGCGCTTATTGCCGATTCACTGTACCTCGGTCTCGAAAATACAATCCAACTTTATCTCCGACAGTTAAAGTAATTTATGAAACTGGCATTTCGAAAACTCGGAACTGGTAAGCCTTTATTTATTCTGCATGGCCTTTTCGGTTCTGCCGATAATTGGCAAACATTAGGAAAGCATTTTGCTGAATATTTCACTGTTTATTTTATAGACCAGCGCAACCATGGTCAATCACCGCATAATTCAGAATGGAACTATGAAGTAATGAGTGAAGACCTGAAGGAGCTTATGGAAGATGAAGGGCTTGACAGAATAAATATTATTGGTCATTCCATGGGCGGTAAAACGGCCATGCACTTTACTGTTCGTTACCCCGAAAAAGTTGAAAAATTGGTTGTGGTTGATATTGGGCCTAAGAAATATCCTATCACCAATCAATTTGTGATCGATGCCATAGATCAATTCAATCCTGAACAAATAAAATCAAGGAAGGAAGCTGATGAGGTCATGTCAAAATATATAGAAGATGCCGGTGTGCGGCAGTTTTTGCTTAAAAATTTATATTGGGATGATAATCAGAAACTGCAATGGAAATTTAATTACGAGGTAATAAAACAGAACATAGCTGTGGTAAGTGAAGCGACTCCATTGCCTATAAACCCAATTACTATGCCGGCATTGTTTGTTAAAGGAGAAAAATCAGATTATATATTTAACTCCGATATTAAACGTATAAATGAAATGTTTCCCAATGCCAGCTTGGTTGCAATTCCCGGGGCAGGCCATTGGGTGCACGCCGATCAACCACAGGCATTCTTTAAAGTAGTTTCAGAATTTCTATTAGGAGGTGAAATTAAATAAGCTGTTTAAAACTTTTCATATGAAGCATAGTGTTTACCAGTGCACATACATACTTTTGTAAACCTATTAGGAAGCGATGATAGTAGATATTTTTATACCCTGTTTTATAGATCAGATATATCCTAATGCCGGCATGAATATGGTTAAGGTGTTAGAGAAGGTCGGGTGCGATGTGAATTATAACCCTGAACAAACCTGTTGCGGCCAGCCTGCTTTCAATGCCGGTTTTTGGGAAGATGCCAAGCTTGTGGGTGAGAAGTTCATTAAGGAATTTCAGCAGGATAGGTATATAGTTTCTCCATCTGCTTCATGCGTGGGAATGATAAAGAACTATTACCCTGAAATGTTTCATAACTCGGCACTGCATAATGAGTATAAGCAACTCTCAAAGAATATTTTTGAGTTCAGCAGCTTCCTGGTTAATATAATGAAGGTAACTGACGTTGGCGCAAAATTAGATGGCATTGGTACCTACCATGATTCATGTGCAGCGTTAAGAGAATGCAAAATAAAACAGGAACCAAGAACATTATTAAAGCATGTTCGCGGGTTGGAGATAGTTGAAATGAAAGACACGGAAAGCTGCTGTGGTTTTGGAGGAACCTTTTCTGCAAAATTTGAACCCATAGCCGTAGGAATGGGCGCTGATAAGGTAAAGAATGCGCTAGACACCGGTGCACAATATCTCATATCAACTGATGCTTCGTGTCTCCTGCATATGGAAGGCTATATTAAAAAGCAAAATAAAGACCTTAAAACCATGCACCTTGCGGATGTATTGGCTAGTGGGTGGGAATAAATTCAAGAGCGATCTGTTTTAATAAGAAAGGATACCAAGCTGTATCCTTTCTTATTTATAGAGTGAACGTTTCTATTGAAGTACAATCTTACGATACAGCACTCCTTCTGCCGTTGTAACTTGTACAAAGTAAATTCCTTTACTGTATTGTGACAGATCAAACTGTGTTTTCAGGTGACCGGAAACAGTAATGTAATTGCTGGCCCATATAACTTCTCCAATGGCATTAAACACCTTTATGCCTATATTTTGTTTTCCGTTAGTTAAGGTTAAACTTAAATTCGTAATGCCATTAGTCGGGTTTGGGTAAACTTCCAATGAGTTGCTCTCTGCCTCTATCATTTGGATTCCTACTGGGTTAAACACAACACTACCTGTGTTCGATTTTCCTGCATTATAATTAATTGCTAATGCTCTTGCGGTTGGATTACATACAGTAGGCCCTTGAACACCTACACAATAACGTACAGTATCTTTGGTAATTAAAGGGGTCTTATCATTCCAGATAACTGATGTATTTGGCACAGAATCATATAAAGTATACTTTCCTTTAATGGTGTCTCTGAATATATAATAGTAGTTACCAAAACTTCCTATGTAAAGGTCCCATACTAATTTAATAGATGTTCCATTTGTATTAGGATAAACCGATAAGTGAATTGAATTTATTGAAGGACTTAAAGGTGATTCTTTACTACATGAGTCGATCTCTGACAATTTGTAAGTATAGCTTAGTAATTGAGAGTTTGCAACTGAATCAAAAAATTCAGTTATGCTTGTAGCACAAACATTTCCAATTAAGTTATATGTGGTGTCTGAAGAAGCTTCTCTGTAAACATTGTACGATTGTATCTTTTTCTCACCTGTTCTGTTCCATAATATCAGGTTCTTTTGATTTGTGTCAACCGTTACCATACAAATTGGAACACCAATAGGAGTATTATCATCAACTATCGCAGAGGCACTTCCTTTGCAATTATTTTTGTCGGTAACGGTTAAATTATATACCCCGGTAGAAAGATTACTGATATTCGACGTGGTTTTTCCGTTGCTCCATACATAAGTAAATGGCGCTGCTCCGCCACTATCAGAAACTGCAATGGCTCCATTTGTTGAATTACCACAATCGGTGTTGGTTATATTGGTTACTGTAACTACAGGTCCACCAGTATTGTTTACCACCGCTGTTATAGAATCTTTACAACCAGCTTTATCGGTTACCACCACCGGGTAAGTACCAGCACCAATGCTTGATATACTGGCTGATGTAGTAGTTGCTGCATTGTTCCAGCTATATGTATACGGACTTGTTCCACCACTAACATTGGCTGTCGCATTACCATTTGTTAAAGTACACCCTGCATTCGTTATGGTAGTATTAATATTTAGTGCAGAAGGCTGGGTTATAGTAATGCTTAAGAGTACACTGCAACCGTTACCATCAGTTACTTTTACCTGGTAAGTTCCTGCAGCCAGGTTAGTCAGGTTTTGAGTAGTATTTTGTGAAACTGCTGAACAAGACTGCGTTTTACCTTTTGACCAATTATATGTAAAGGGCCCGATACCACTAACTGCAAGCGTGATCGATCCGTTCGCCATTCCATTACAAGTTACGTTACTGACCGTCGGAGTTACAGTAGGTCCATTAGAGCTGGTTACTGTAACCGGTAATTGTACCGAGCAATGATACGTATCAACAATTGTTACCTGATATAAACCTGCAGGCAATTTGCTGGCAGTATCTGATATGCTGCCACTGCTCCATGCATATATATAAGGCGGTGTTCCTCCGGCTGCAATTACTACAGCTTCGCCATTGTTTGTTCCGCATGTAGCATTAGTTACATTGAATGTTCCTGTTAAAGCCGGGTTTTGGGTAATTGTTGCGGTAGCATTTGCCGTACAACCATTAGCATCGGTTACCAAAACCGAATAAGTACCTGCACTCAGGTTGCTAGCCGTAGCATTGGTCCCACCGATCGGGCTCCAGTTATAACTATAAGGACTAGTACCATTTGTTGGGGTAACGGTTGCACTACCTGTGCTGGCACCAAAGCATAGTACATTAGTAAAAGCAGTAACAGAAGCTTTCAGGGTACATGAATTAGTAAGTTCTCTTACTCGATTATTATTATCGTCAGAAACATAAATATTTCCTGAACCGTCTAATGCAATACCACTTGGTGCATTTAATTCGGCTGCAGTTGCTGCCGCACCGTCACCCGTAAAGCCTGCTGTTCCACTACCGGCTATGGTTGAAATGATACCATTTGAATTTACTCTGCGAACACAATTATTAAGGTTATCGGAAATATAAACAGTTGAACCATTTACCATAACACCAACGGGTCTGTTTAGCTCAGCTGCAGTTGCAGCAGATCCATCACCTTTATATCCTGCCGTTCCATTACCCGCAATAGTTGAGATTATACCAGTTGTACTAACTTTTCTGATACGGTTATTAAGCGCATCTGCAATGAACACATTCCCCAGTCCATCAACAGATACCTGGGTAGGATTACTTAATTCAGCAGCAGTAGCCGCTGCTCCATCTCCTGCATACCCTGCCGTTCCGTTACCCGCAAATGCATTAATGGTACCACTTGAATTTATAACCCGAATGCGGTTGTTTCCATGGTCAACAACATAAATATTTCCTGATCCATCTGTTGCAACTCCGCAAGGCTGATAGAAAGAAGCTAAAGTAGCCGGACCACCATCACCTGTAGTACCAACATTTCCATCACCAGCAATGGTTGAAATAACTCCACTTGTGTTAACCATTCGTATGTAGCCATTTTTTGTATCTGCTATATACATATTTCCTGCAGCGTCTTTAGCTATTCCTGCAGGGTGATATAGTTCGGCGTTTGGGGCCTTGCCAGCATTACCGGCATAGCCAGCAATACCATCACCTGCAATAGTTGAAATAACCCCACTTGAACTTACCTGACGTACACGCTCATTTGCAACATCTGCGATAAATAAATCTCCTGCACCGTCCGTAATAACATCTGAAAGACTGTAACTTGAAGTACTGTTGAGGGCTGTTTGCAAATAAGCGTTTGAAGCAGGGCCTCCATCTCCCACACCACCACCTGCATAAGTGCTAATTATGCCCGTGCTGCTTATCTTACGTATTCTTCCATTATCAACTATGTACGCATTATTTTGACCATCAGCTGTTATGCCCGTAGAATAATTTATTTCGGCTGAAGTTGCTGCACCTCCATCTCCTGTATAACCACCTGTTCCATTCCCTGCAATAGTTGAAATTAATCCGGAACTACCTACTTTACGAATGCGTTGATTGTATTCGTCATCTATATAGAGGTTACTGCTTGCATCAACAAAAACGCCCGAAGGTTGATATATAGTGGCGCTTCCACCAGGCCCCCCATCTCCTGAATAGCTTCCTGTTCCATTACCAACAACGGTAGTAATAGTGCCTCCCGAATTAACTTTACGTATTCGATTATTGGTTTGATCGGCTATATAAACATCACTAAAGTTGTCCGTCGCTACTCCCACCGGACCATTTAAAGATGCGCCTGTGGCAGGTCCATTATCACCCCCGTAGGAGGCGGTGCCGTTGCCTGCATACACACTAATATTACCACCAACTGTGAATACACGGACTACATTATCATTTTGGTCAGAAATATAAATATTCGAACCTGAAACAGCTATCCCTTGCGGATAGGTAAGCTCAGCTGCTGTGGCAGGTCCATTGTTCCCTGTATACCCCAGAGTTCCGTTACCGGCAACTGTTGAAATGATACCACTGGTATTAATTTCACGGATGCGATAATTAGAGTAGTCGGCAATAAAAATATTACCACTTGCGTCAACTGCTACACCCAAAGGATCATTTAATTGTGCAGCGGTGGCAGCAGCGCCATCGCCTGAAAAACCGGCTACTCCTGTGCCAGCAATAGTTGTAATTATTCCAGCAGTAGTTACTTTCCGCACTCTGTTAAATCCTCCATCAGCAATATATATGTTGCCCGATCCATCTATAGCTACACCATACGGTTTACTTGTCGCACTCGTAGCAGAATATCCATCACCAATTCCTCCTCCGGCATAGGTACTGATATTATATGTCTGTGCATTTACTTTACCACTAAAAAAAGATGTGCATGTAATAGCCAATGCCAACACGGTTGCTTTTCTTAATATGGTTCTAATAAATGAATGGTTGTTTTTTCTACTAGTAGAATTTAATTCCATGATAATTTTTTAAAATACGGGATTATTATCGATCAATTTTAATGCTTAAATATAGTACAGAAAAACTGAAATGACCGAAAAGGGAACAAAAATATATTTCTGAACCGATGCAACCCTTTTGTAAAGCATTGAAAATAGTAGACCTCAACCCATAATTCCCTATGTATACAATGTGCATATATTTGTTATATAAAATACCTAAAACTCATATTATGAAACAAGGTACAGATAAAAGAAAAGCAGTTAAGGAATACTATTCAGGCTTTGAAAAACATAACTGGAATTTAGTAAAAAGCCAACTTGCTACAGGCTTTACATTTACCAGCCCGAATAATGATGACCACATTTTGTTTAAGGAGTTTGAAAAAAGATGCTGGCCTACCAATAGTTTTATTAAAAAGGTCAATTACATTAAAATGACCGAAAGTGGCAATGACCTTATTTTGTTAGTTGAGATAATTACCACAGATAAGAAAGTCGTTCGCAATATTGATGTTTTCAGTTTCAGCAGGGGAAAGATCAAATCTGTTGAAGTGTTTTTTGGGCTTGGTGCAGGATATCCTGGCAATAAAAAATAAAAAACCTCTTTATCTTTATTTAATTAGCCTTGAGACCATGAATTTGTAAATTCCACAAAATCTATTATGTTTACAATAATATACTAACCTAAAACACAAAACTGATGACTACATTCGACACTGGAAGCACGGGCTTCATGCTTATTGCTTCGGCCCTTGTTATGCTAATGACTCCGGGACTGGCATTTTTTTACGGGGGATTAGCCGGAAAACGTAATGTGGTAAGTATTATGTTTCAAAGTTTTGTGTCCTTAGGTATAACCACTATTATGTGGTATATTGTAGGATATTCACTTTGTTTTAGTGGTGGCGAGGGAGGCATAATTGGTAACCTCGATAAAGCTTTTCTAAAGGGAGTGGGCCCGATGTCACCATTTTCAGGTAATCCTAAAATACCTGAATATGTATTTATAGTGTACCAACTTATGTTTGCAATAATTACCCCTGCCCTTATTACCGGTGCATTTAAAAAGAGGGTTACGTTCAAAGCATATTTAATATTCCTGGTGCTATGGCAGTTGTTGGTATATTACCCATTTGCACATATGATATGGGGTAATGGCTGGTTAGCAAAATGGGGCGTGTTAGATTTTGCCGGTGGTATTGTGGTGCATGCTACCGCCGGTTTTGCGGCACTGGCTTCAGTAATTTATGTTGGCCGCCGGAATGTTATGCAACATACTCCTAACAGTCTTCCTCTTATTGCAATAGGTACAGGCTTGTTATGGTTCGGCTGGTTTGGATTTAACGCAGGAAGCGAGCTTGATGTAGATGCAGTTACTGGCCTTGCTTTTATCAATACCCATGCCGCTGCAGCCTTTGCAGGTATAACCTGGATGATTATTGATTGGATACGAGAAAAGAAACCCAAACTGGTTGGCTTTTTAACTGGCGCTGTCGGTGGGCTTGCTACTATAACTCCGGCATCAGGATTTGTTCCGCTAAAGGGCGCCATTATTATTGGAATATTATCGGCTATTGTATGTTATGGTGCTGTAATGCTTAAAAACAAAATGAAATGGGATGATGCACTTGACGTTTGGGGTGTGCATGGTGTAGGTGGCGTTTTAGGCACTATTATGCTTGGCGTATTCGCTTCGCATTTTGTCAATCCTTCTGTAAAAATGGATGGCCTTTGGTATGGAGGAACAACCTTCTTTTTAAAGCAATTAGCTGCAGTTGGTATAACCTGCGTGTATGCATTTGTATATACGTACGGTACGCTTGCTCTCATTAACCTTATTACACCGGTAAGGGTTACACCTGAACATGAAGAGGGTGGGTTAGACGAAGCTTTGCATGGAGAAGTGGGCTATGATGAGGGGGCATTGTAGAATACTAACAATCCTCCTTACGACATAAAAAAACCCGCAATATTGCGGGTTTTTTGCTTTTATTACAGTTGCCCGACCTGGGCTCGAACCAGGACTCTTTTCCTCCAAAGGGAGACGTGTTGCCAGTTACACCATCGGGCAATGTACTATTTCAAAAGGAGCGCAAAGATAAAAAATATTTCTTGCCACAAAACCTCTAAATAATGCCTAATTAAACTAAAATGTATGGTTTTGCGCTTCGATCAGGCAATTGTTTGCCCAAAGCCTTGATAAAAGCAGGGCCTGCAAGGGCTATATTCTGTATTTTCGCCCATATTCCCAATAAAATTGATATTAAAATAGATTTTGGAGCTAACAGAACAGAAATATCGCCGTTTTAACACCATTTTAGGTTGGCTTGTGTTCTGTATTTCGGCTTGGGTATATTGGTCAACCATTGAGCCCACGGCTAGTTTTTGGGATTGTAGCGAGTTTATTTCGGTTGATTATAAGCTGCAAATAGGCCACCCACCGGGGGCACCCTTTCTTCAACTGGTGGCGCATCTTATATCACTGCTTACGTTTGGTAATGTTCAAAAAGTAGCGCCATATATTAATAGGGTTTCAGCCACTTGCAGCGCATTAACTATACTATTTCTTTTCTGGACAATTACCTGGTTTGCACGTAAAATAGTTTCAAAGAAAGGCCAACTGAACAATAGCAGAATGGTAATAATTCTCGGAGCAGGACTAATAGGTTCTTTAGCCTATACCTTTAGTGATTCTTTCTGGTTTTCGGCGGTTGAAGGCGAGGTGTACGCTATGTCGAGCTGTTTTACAGCAATGGTTTTCTGGTGCATTACCAAATGGGAACGAGCCGACCGGTTTGCAGAAAGATGGATAGTCTTTATTTTTTACCTAATAGGCTTATCCATTGGGGTGCATTTATTATGCCTGCTAACCATACCGGCAGTTGTATTTGTTTATTATTTCAAGCAATATCCTCAAGGAATAAATCTTAAATGGCTTTCTATTCCATTATCGTTTATTACCAGGAAGCCAAGAGAGCAAGGTGCAATTATTGCAGGAATAATAGCCATTGTTTTATTAGGTTCAATACAAGCTATTGTTATACCGGGCATTTTACAAGTGGCCACTTCTTTCGAGTTATTTTTTGTAAATAAACTTGGCATGCACTTTGAATCGGGTACACTTATTTACGCTATCACAATAACTATAGTGGTAATTGCAGGCTTATTCTTAACGCTCCGCTTTAATAAACCGGGTTGGAATACTGCTATACTGGCTTTCACAATGCTTGTAATTGGGTACTCTTCATTTCTGATATTGGTTATTCGTTCCAATGCTCATACGCCAATGGATGAGAATCACCCAAGTGATGCAATTAACCTGCATGCATACCTGGGCAGGCAACAATATGGTGATTGGCCTCTGCTTTACGGACAATATTATACCGCTCCGCTCGATACGGCAAAACCATATAAAGATGGTGAACCTGTATATGCCAAAGATGAGCGAACTGGCAAGTATGTTGTGACAAATGATATGAAGGAGCAGGAACCAAATTATGATTCACGATTCTGTACTTTCTTTCCGAGAATGTACGATGGAGGAGAAGGGCACCCGGATGGATATAAAAATTGGGGCGATACAACTATGGACAGGATTTTGTTTACTGAAAAAGGTGGAAAGAAACGGATAATTGAGAAACCTATATACTTAGATAACTTCCGATATTTCATCCGCTACCAGGTCAATTTTATGTTCTGGAAATATTTTATGTGGAATTTTTGTGGCAGGCAAAATGATATTCAGGGATATGATAGTGATGATAAATTGCATGGAAACTGGATAACCGGAATTCCTTTTATAGATAGTATGATGGGTATTCCACAAAAAGACATACCTACAGAATATTCAAAAAATAAGGCAAATAATGCCATGTATGGGCTGCCATTGTTATTGGGGCTATTGGGTTTCATATATCAACTAAAAAAAGACAGAGCAAATGCATTGGTAATTCTGGTTTTCTTCTTTTTTACCGGACTGGCTATAGTACTATACCTGAATCAAACGCCTTACCAGCCAAGGGAAAGAGACTACTCATATGTAGGTGCCTTTTATGCGTTTGCCATATGGATTGGCTTGGGTGTGCTGGCTATTTTTGATTTTGTTTCTGCAAGAATTACAAATCAAAAACCATTAACCATGGCAATTGGAGCGACTGTGCTAGCACTGATCGTTCCATTGGTTATGGCTAATGCAGAGTGGGACGATCATGACCGTTCAGGAAGATATGTGTGTCGTGATATGGCAATTGACTATCTGGAGTCGTGTGTACCCAATGCTATTTTATTTTGTAATGGCGATAATGACACATTCCCGCTTTGGTATGCCCAGGAAGTAGAAGGAATACGAAGAGATGTGCGTGTTTGTAATTTGAGTTTACTTGCAGGCAGTTGGTATATCGATCAAATGAAAAGGCAAGTATATGAATCCGCTCCATTGCCGTTTTCAATGACACATGAACAATATATAGATGGTACACGTGATTATTTGCCAATACTGAAGAGCAATGATTCGATAGATGATTTAAGGAATGTAGTTGATTTCTTTAAAAGTGATGATCATGAAAAGCAAATAAAATTAGAGAGTGGAAAGTATATTAACTATCTGCCAACAAACTATTTCAAAATAGTAGTAGATAAGGAACAGGTACTTAAGAATAATGTAGTACCAATATCAATGAAAGATAGTGTTGTTCCTTCTATTGATTGGAAACTACCGGGCAGTTATGTTGAGAAGAATACCATGATAGTGCTTGACCTATTAGCACACGATGACTGGAGCAGGCCAATCTACTTTACTACATTCGCGGGAACTGCATCATACATGGGATTGGAAAAATATTTCCAGCTAGAAGGGCTTGCGTATAGACTGGTCCCACTGAAAAAGGATAAATCAAATACTGATTTTGACACAAGAGTTGCAACTGATATAATGTACAATAGCGTGGTACATAAATTCCGATGGGGTAATATGGGTTCAGGGGTTTACCTGGACGAAAATGCCAGAAGAATGGCACAACAATTAAGAACAAGCATAGGCACATTGGCCCAATCGCTTATTGATGAGAATAAAAAAGATTCTGCTCTGAAGGTGCTTAATTTGTGTGTCGATTCAATTCCTTCAACAAATTATCCGTATGATACGCCAATGATACTTATAGACTATTGTTATTACGAAGCGGGTGATATAGTGAAAGGTAACAAACTTGTAAAAGAGATGTTTGACGAAGGAGAATCGAAATTGAAATACTTTGCCACTTTAGATACTGACCCAAGAAACTATTATGGATACGAAGGAAGCGAGGTGCAAGCTAACCTGCAAAAACTTGCATTGCTGGTTCAGGCATTTGATCAGAAGGAATTATTTACCGATTTCAGTTCAAGATTAGATGCAATGGTGAATGCTCATATCATATCTCCGCCACATCAATAAAAAAACCTCCTTGCTGGTTAAGCAAAGAGGTCAGGGCCGAAAGGAAAGCAAGCAATTATTTTATAAGTGTTACGGAACCGATGTATGAGTGTTGTTTCTTGAATAGGTCTGTAAGCTTTATTACATAAACATACGTGTCTTCCTGTGCAATTCTGGTTCCACCATTTACAGTTCCATCCCATCCTTTATTTAAATCATGCGTTTCGAATAAGAACATTCCCCAACGGTCATATATCACCATATCGTATTCTATAATTCCAATTCCTTTGCCGTTGAATGTTTCATTCTTTCCGTCTCCATTAGGGCTGAATGCATCAGGTACATAAAAGGTAAACTCGGGTAGAATTCGTACGGTATCAACCGCTGTATCAGGGCAGCCAAAGCTGTTATTTGTATATTGATGAACAATATAAGAGCCCGTATCAGCATAGGTATGTTGTGGGTTTCTTTCACTCGAATAAGAATTGGCAGTTTTATCTCCGAAGTCCCATGCCCAGCTATCAGCATGTACAGAAGCATCTATAAAGGAAATGGTAGGCTCGAAGATAGGAGCATCTTTAGGGTCAGCAGTAAAACCTGCTTTGGCTGTTGGATATACAATTACTTTGGCAGGTGCGGAAGCCGTGTTTCTGCAACCCTGGGTAGATGTTATTATTACGGTTACAGTATAAAGGCCTGTTTGTGTATAAGCATGAGATATAGGATTTGTATTACCGGCACTACCATCGCCAAAATTCCATAGATAGCTATCACCGGCGTTTGCTGCCGAAGAATCATGATATGTAAATGTAACACCTCTGCATGAAGCTGCGGTTTGCACAGGTATCTGAATTTGGGGAAGCGGGTTTACTTTTACAGTGATAGTTTTAGTTACTGTGCTTCCACACTGGTTGCCTGCGTTTATTGTAAATGTTGTATCACTAGTAGGCACTATGCTGAAAGGGCCCGTACCATTAAAGCCATTACTCCAGTTAATATTTACAATTCCTGAATTACTATTTGTTATGGTTGCAGATAAACTTACTGTATCGCCACTACATATGGTTTGAGGAGGGGTAACAGATAAGTTACTAGCACCCAGGTTCCATGTATTAATTGTTACCGTAGCAGGTGTGCCCTTGCAACCATTGCCATCAACTGCAGTTACTGTATAAGTTGTTGCATTCACTGGTGTAACGTTTTGTGTGGCAATAGAACCTGTTCCGGTACTCCATATGTAGCTGTATGTTCCATTTCCTCCGCTTCCGTTTGCAACTATTGTAACTGTGGTATTACTGCAAATACTATCAGGCGCAGTGGCTTGGGTTATAACCGGTGCAGGTTGTGTAATAGTAACCTGTGCACTTATAGGGCAATTGTGTGCATCTACTATATTAACTGTATATGTGCCCGCGCCTAAATTTGATGCATTGTAGCCCGTTTGGCCAGATGAATTGCTCCAGGAATATGAATATGGAAGTGTACCACCTGTTACATACGCACTGGCAGTACCATTACTATCGCCATTACAAATCGGGTCAATAATATTTACTATTGAAGCCATAAGAGCAAATGGTTGTGATACTTTTACAGTATCTGTTTTAGTGCAACTGTTCGCATCTGTTACCAGAACTGTATATGTGCCAGCAGCTAAATTGGTAGCTGTACCTGAATATTGGTTTGGATATGTTCCCCATACATAACTGTAAGCAGGTACACCACCTGAAGTGTTTATTGTTGCCGACCCATTTTGCAGGCCATTACATGATGGTGGAGTAACTGATATGTTTGTTGCAAGTGGCTTTGGCTGAGTAAGCGTAGCCAAAACCTTACTTGTGCAGCCATGAGCATCTGTTATGTTTACCGTATAGTTACCTGCACTTAAGTTATTTACTGAAGTACTATTACCAACATTAGGATTCCAGGTATATGAATAGCCGGGTGAACCTCCTGCAGCTGAAATTGCAATACTACCATTATTGCCTCCATTGCATAATATGTTTGTTGCGGAAACAAGTTTGCTTGTGAGAAGTGTAGGTTGAGTAATTATAACTGAAGTATTGGTTGTACATTTATTTGCATCAGTAACAGTTACGGAATACGTTCCGGCAGTGAGATTATTTGCGTTGTAAGATGAGCTGACATTTGGTGTCCATGAATAAGTATATCCTGCCATACCACCGGTTGTGTTTACCGCTCCGGTTCCGTTATTACCACCGTAGCAACTAACATCAGTTAATGAAGCTACGCTCAAATTAAGAGGAGCAGGCTGTGAGATAGTTGTTGTAATTGTTGTAGGGCAATTATGAGCATCCGTAATATCAACCGTGTAGGTACCGGCTGTTAAGTTATTTGCGGTATAACCTGTTCCCCCACTAGGTAACCACGTGTAAGAATAGGGAGGCGTTCCACCTAATGCACCAACACCTGCAGCACCATTACTGCCACCATTGCATGATACATTTGTTACCGGGCCTGCTAAAGCAGTTAATGGAACAGGCTGAGTTACGTTTAAATTTGCAAGTGTTGTACAGCCTCTTGCATCGGTAACAAGTACAGCATATGTGCCAAACCCTATACCTATAGCACTGTCGGTTACACTAACCTTTGGAGTCCATGAATAAGAATATGGGCTTACACCACCTGTAACTACAACCTTGGCAGTTCCATTGTTACCAGCATTACAGCTAACATTGGTTGAAAATGATAATGATGCTAATGCAGGTGGTTGCACAACATTTATTGTAGCAGTATGTTTACAACTGTTAGCATCTGTAATAGTAACTGTATATGATCCGGCACTTAAGTTATTCGCTACAGAAGTATTTGCACTATTAGGTGTCCAGGCATACGTATAAGGCGGTATACCACCATTGGCAACTACAGTTGCACTTCCGTTGTTACCACCAAAACAACTAACACTTGATGAAGATGAAGAACTTGTAATAGCTGAAGGCTGGGTAACAATATCTGAAGCGGTAAGTGAACAATGATTCGCATCTGTTACCGTAACAACATAAGTACCTGTCGCCAGGTTTGTCGCTGAGGAATTTGATCCTCCGCTTGGAGCCCAGGAATATGAGTAAGGTGGAGTACCGCCTGTAACAACATCTGTGGCAGATCCATTATTCCCACCATAGCAGCTAACAGGAGTAATTGAAACAAATGAGGTTAAAGCCGTAGGTTGTGAAACCATAAGTGTTGTTGAGTTTGTGCACCCATTGGCATCAGTTACATTAATTGTATATCTATTTGCAGTCAGGCCTGTTGCATTATTTGCTGTTCCGCCACTTGGTGACCATGAAAACTTATATGGCGTAGCTCCTCCACTGGCTGTAACACTTGCGCTTCCATTATTGCCACCGTTGCAGCTTACGTTTGTTATTGCACTAGGGCTTAAGGTTAGTGGAGCTGGTTCTGTAATATTTACTTTAGCAGTATCTGAACAACCATGTGCATCGGTTACTATAACCTGGTATGAACCCGAGGTAAGGTTTGAAGCAGTAGCATTTGTTCCACCAACGGGAGACCAGGCATAACTATACGGTGGTAAACCTCCACTTGCCGAAGCAGTAGCAGTACCGTTATTTCCTCCGTTACAGCTAACATTGGTTAGTGATTGATTCGTAGATACTGCAGGTACCATACTACCCGTAACGGTATCCACTATAGTATCAGCACAGCCACCACCAATTATACTTGTCACGGCTACTTTATATATGCCGGGGCAACTTACTTTTATACTTTGTTGATCGGTTGGACCAACAATACAAGGGCCACTCCACAAATAAGAGGAAGCACCTGAAGGAGCATTTGCAGTAAGCGTAGCTACATTTGAACAAAGGGTAGGTAGTGAGGTAATGATACCGGCTACACAGGTAGCATCAAAGTAAGCATAACCAAAGTGACCGCCCAATTCACAGTCAGAAACAGTAACTATAATTGTAACGCATTGGCCTATATATGCTTGTAGTGGCACAAATACGGTTGTCCATGGTTTGCAATATACCGTATCATTATCGGGAGAATAATATATTCCTTTATAGCCAGGCAATCCTGGTCCGGATACAACTGAATAATTACCGCAGTTAGGTATTGGGTTACCACTCTGGTCTATCATTTGTACATTGAAATAAGGCTGTTGGTAGTAAGTGTGTCCTGGGTTCTCTAATACCACTGCATACATGTAAACGAAATTTGCATTTGCATTCGTTACAGTAAATGTTTGTTGTATCTGGCCCATTTGTGCACCATTACGTGTACTATCACCAATACGGCATGAATAAGAACCACCTGTAGGGCATACTAGCGGTATAAGAGCTCCGGCTACAGGATCGGTTCCGGCACCTGACATTATTGCAACCTGGTAGTCGAGTGTATTAGGGTCATAGGCTGAACGCGTTACAGCGCCACATGCACCACCTGTAAATGAAGTATTACTGAATGCTGTAACCGAAGAAGTGTTTTGGGCATAATAAGCGCTCCATGCAGAAAGATTCCCATTTTCAAAACCAATGTTATCACAGGCAGGGTTGCACACGGCTTGCGCCTTATGTGATGTACGGTTGGTGTATTCAGCTAAACTGCCTGGAAATTCTTTCTCTATATTTCTGAAGGTAATGAATAGTGTTTCGTACTCACCTGCTTTTTGTGCAGCGTATCTTTGAATATCAGCGTCAGTAATGATCTGTTTGCTTCTTACTGCATTCCAAAATGCACTTACATCAGTACCTGATAATTTGTCGTAATAGTAATTGCAAAAGAGTTTCATTTCGTCAGCGGAAGCGCCGACTTGCAGCTGAACGGTATCTAGTATATGATACGCGTTAAGCTTGGCTGTGGCAAGTTCAATCTCTTCACCTGTTGAAGGCTTGCCGGTAAGAGTGGTAACTGAAGGTATTGTGAGGTCATTTACTGAATTCTGCGTCGTTGGTTGTTCGTAGTTTTCCTGAAGTCTGTCTGATTTTGAAGTTATATCTTTCTTTATTGTTTCCGCTTTTATTCCGCTTTCGAAAGCCCAGGTTTGGGAGGAATTATCAGGGGCGATACAGCGGCTTTCGTTTACAAACGACTGTATGCCCCGGAGAGTTCTATCTCCGTCTTCCTGTGAAGGTGCTTTGTTTCGAATATTATATGCAATTGCCGAATGGCAAATAAAAAGACAAGGTGTGGCTGCAAGCAATATTATCCTCAATCCGTGTAGCAGCCTGCTTAATAAATATCCCGATAGTGTAGTGTTTGGTTCCATGATGTCAACAGTTTATCCCTCATTTATCTCTAAACGCTACTAATAGCAGGAGGTTACGTATATTTCGCAGCCTGTGCAGAAATATCAATCAATCAATCAATTACGAAGTGTTAAAAAAACTTGTAGCCTAACTAAATCAATTAGATTAACCTGTTCAGGTTAATATGTTTTAATTAAAAATAAGGAAGAAGTGTAACTTTTTATCTGCTATGCGTAAAAGACACTTTTTCAAATGTCAGGAAAGTGTGAACCTGATCGCTATGCCACCGTCCATAGTTGAGGTAGGATATGATGAAGAGATGAATGGTGTGTTAATAACCTTGTCGAAGAAAAGACGGAAACTTACACGCTGATTAATATTGTATTCAGCTTGTGATTTAATAGACAATATCGATTGTCCTCCCGTTACCTGGCTTGAAAGGTCTTGGGTATTACGTATTATGGTTTCATTTTCGCGCAACGAAAAATCAACTTTTATAGTCAGGTCATTCTTCAGTGGTTTACTACCTATTTTAAAAGGAAGCGGTACATTTTTAAGTTTATAACCAAGTCCCATTATATATTCCGATCCATGCACTTCATCAATTGTAAGGTCACTCATGTTAAGTGCTATTTGCCTGTCAGTTCTTATTTCAATATTCGACAGAACATTATTTTTTAAGGTAACACTTATCTTTATAAGCGGAGAGAACTGTTCACTTAATGCTACAGTTGGTATCTGATCTTTTGCAATAAAATTGTTATATGCGTCACGGGCCCATGGAGCAGATGGATCGGGATTATACAGAAGATTGTAATTATAACTACCGACACTATATGATGAGGTATATGCACTGCTTATATTTACACTCTGTGTATGGCTCTTTACCCAAGGAATAATTTTTGTCAGCCCTGAGTATGCAATGGTCCAGTTTGGAAATGGAATGGGTGGAAATGCTGTGAGCGGTATTTTACTTGCATTTTGCCCGGAATACGCGGCCAAAAAAGCAGGTATGACAACATTCTGTGAGTTCAAGCCATATCCATCGTACGCAGCTGTATCACCATTTCCTACAATTTGTCCGTTTGACTGGCCTCCACTTGCGAGGGCCAAACGCCTGGATACTATTATTCTATTGGCAAGGTATGTTCTGAATATTGATGGATCAGCAATACGGAATGAAGTGGGCAACATAAAATACGACATGCTGAAACTTCCCGATTCAGTATATGTATTAATAACAGGGTAAAGATTAGATGTAACAGGCGAAACTGAATCATGCAAATATGCACTGGAACTATTGGTTTGAGAATGTGTTGCCGTAACATCTATCTTCAGATCAGGTATTGGTTCCAACGCAACGTGTATACTGAAGGTTTTGGTTGAGACGGTAGTAAATGGAGTAAATATGGAAGTATCATGAGATAGCCAATCATTATTGATCACCTGGCCGACGAATTGAGGGATCTCCCGATAGACCGTTTGCCCACTTCCGGTTTTAAAGGGATATCGTATGAGTTGTTGGCCACCACCAAAAACAAATGTTGGCCCGGGTTTCCATCCATCCCTGTCATCCATTCCAAAAAATCGTGTGGAATCGCTATAACCCGGCAATACTAACCCTTCATTATCGCTATAGGTTACGGAAACATTTTTCACCATCGTTATAGCATGTATGGCCCATTTTGCAATATAATAGGCAGTTGTTTTGGTAGTATCTTCCGGTGGAGCCTTTACAGCATTTTTTGCAGTATCCTTCTTTGTAGGATCTTTTGCATTTTTACCCAACAGCCCTCCTTTACGCGGTGGCGGCTGATTAGGGCCTACGGTAGGTTTTGGTTTATCGTCAAGGAATTTTTTAATGAACGGAACTTTATTATAGAGCATAGCTAAATTCAATTGTCCGTTAATTTGTTTTGTACCGGCATTCTGAATGGTTGCACCAAGGCTTGGTTCAGCAAATGGCGAATGCATCCATTCGTATGTACCGGTATATCGGGCATTGGCAGTAACAAAATCAAACAAAGGAATTTTATTTATCGGAATGTCGTAACTGATGTTTTCAGTTTGTTTGAAATCGGTATTTACCTGGTGGCTAAAGAAATCATTACGTAGACTGTCTTTTTGTTGTTGCGTAGTAATTGGTTGTCCTTCCGGCTCAAGTATCCGTGAATCGTTTGTTGCCGTATAGTCGAACTTCAACGACTTTGTAATAGGGAATGAAAAATTATAATTCCGTATCATATTAAACGTCTTGCTGACCTGTTCCGGTAAAGGAGGAATATATTCTCCAGGTATAATAACACGCATTTGGAAAGCATTGTAACCGCGATCGATATTTGCAGATATGCTAAGCTTATCGGGCATAGGATAAAAATTAAAATCGCGTATAAGTGCAAGATATTTGCTCTTCTTAAAGAAATCGGACTTTACAAGTGGTTGAATTAATTTAGGGTGGAATGAATAGTTATATGAAAGATTGCCATGGTATGTTTGCGTAAGGTTTTGTTGCGTGTTTACATCCTGGTGGTTTTGCTGTGTGTAAGCATATGTTGCCGATAAATTTTCAACGTCATAGAAGTGGGTTTTCTTTTGATTCTTGCCCCTGTTCTTATGCACATTGGTAAAGTTGAGACTCTTTAGTGTAGTTAAGGTAAGTACCTCTTGTTTCAAACTGTCCTGCGCCGTTTTAGGAAGGGTAGCAAGCGCGTTGCTTAAAAGAATATCCGGGTCAAGCGGATTATATTCCGGTATAATTTCCTGTTGACCATAACTGAAATAAGTAGGTACACTAATGTTCCATGCCGGTGGTAATAGCTTACCCATTTCAAGGTTAGTTGCAACAGTATATCCCAGGTCGGTTTCGCGGCTTAGGTTACCAACTGTAGTTTCAAGGCTTCCGAAACCTGGTGTTGAAACATTACCGGCAACCGATACGGTGCCCCAATCAGCCAGTTTGGCCGTTTCTCTGGTTATTGCAGCTACACCTCCCTTTTCCGAAAAGTTCGTCATACGTAGTTCATCAAACCATACCTCCGTACATTTTGGTTGTCCATCGTCACCCGGTGTTGACTTAGTTTGTTTTGGGTTTCTGACACCCAGCATAATTACCTGCAAATTGCTAATGGTTGGATTACCAACTACCGTAATATTATTGGCACCATCTTTAACAGTGTATGGTATTTGCAAAGCAATGGCTGCTGAGCTTGTTCCTATAGCTGCATCACGCGCAAGCTTAGCACTTTCCAGCTTTGAAATAAGAATATTCATTTGGTTCGCATCGGGCCACACTGCACTTTGATCACTTGCACTATTGGTGCTATAGGTGCCTTTCGGAGTAACCTGTAATGGCACTTCATATTCGTAATAGTTATTTGTAAAATCACTACCCAGGCGTATAAATGCGGTAACATCACCATCTTTTAAAAGATGTGAAGGGTCTGCTGATTCACAGTGAATAAACATTTGCAGATTTTTATATGCGCGTAAGTCAAGCTGAACATTTTTGTAAACACCACGTGCATCCCCATCCTGAAGATTACATAACTGAAGTGCAAGCGAACCTTCGTTTTCCTGCACCAGGTTAGCCGACTGCAGGTTGAGCTGTCTTTGAATTCCCGGCGGAATAACGTAGTTAACAGGTGTACGGCCTGCATTCTCTTCCAGGTTAACACCATACATATTAAATGTGGTTATATTATCATTATTTGGTATATAATCTCCTGGCGCAAGTAATGAACTTGTGAATTTACGCCAGTCATCGCGTACCAGTTCAAGCTTGGCAAAACGACACATTATTGGTCTGTCGAAACCTTTAAAGTACATCCGCATAAAGCGAATTGATTTAAAATCGGATATAGGCCCTACCTTAGTTGTAAAAGCTGAAATAGGTATTTTAAACTGGTACCAATACACCTGGTGATTTTTGCCATCAGGTGTACTGGGGTTAGCGGCCTGGAAAACATTTGTTATAAAATTGTTGCCTGTATTGTTATGGTTTACGTCTTTCGGATCAAGTTTTACTTCGTATTCATAGTATGTTTCATCCGTACTTAATGTATTGTCCTGGTTAATGTCTTCAGTATTGGGTAGTGTGCTTTCTGTAGTAGGGTATCCGCCGGAATTCAGGTTTTGGTATTGGGGTTGAGTCGCCGAATTACCTTCCAGGCCATTGAACATCATATACCTGTTCAGTACCGACATGCTTTTTGCATCATAATCGTCGCCTCTGTAATAATGGTAATCATCACCGGATGGATCGGCCAGTGCATTTTTATAAGCAGTAGAAGAAGTTCCTAGCTTTGATGCAACAGCACTCAGGTAAGAGCTGTAAAAATTCTGCTCATCACCATCTGATAATCCATCTAATCCAATATCCTGGTAAGGGCGTGAAGCTGTATTATTATCAAATGCATCAACCAATGAAGGATTTACAGGCACTCTCGCCCAATGGGTTATTACATAAGGTGCATTTTGATTGGCTGGATTTTCTGCGTCCGTTGCATTGGTCGGTAATCCATTTTCAAAGCTCTTCAATCCGTCAGGCAATACATCTTCCGACACATCACCTAAGTCAAAATATAAAGTGCCCGTACTATTAGCGCCTTTTAAGTTCGGACCTGTTCCGTCGCCAGTTGCAGCCGTATCAGCATTATACGGATCCATCATCCAGAATTCAATGAACCCGATATTGTTAGCTTCAAAATCGGTTTCCTGTATGGACCGTTGAATACCGCCCCAACGGGTTGTTGGTGCAACAAGGGTTCCATCACTGTTAATACCATCTGAAACTCTCATACCTTTTGAATCAGTTGCTCCCGGATAGTCATAATTATATGGCCCTTTTAATTCAGGATAGAAACCTAAGTTCAGAACAGGTAAGTTAAGTGGTGTACCGGTAGGCGATTGTTCATTCGGGAAAACCTCAGTTTGCAATACCATACGGGCAAAGTCATTCGACATCATTGCAGTTGTTTCACTTGATGGTGTAAGCCCGCTGGTTTGTTGTTGTAATAAAGGATCGACAACGTACCAGGCCACTTTTGCCCTGTTATAACCTGCTGCAGTACTTGCTGTATCTATTGGGTTTGCTTCCGGAAATAATGAAGCCTGACCTTGTGGTATACTTGCTAAGGACCATGAGTAAGGTTGTGAAATATCAATAAAGCTTTCACTTCCTTCAAAATTATCAATGTAGGCATTACCCGTCTGGCCAATGTATTTAGGGTGACCGGGTATCATAGCTGCAAACTCAGTGCTCGATGTAAGTTCGGATGGAGCCTTTGTTCTGATAAAGGGCAGTTTATCCACCAGATCAGTTAACCATGGCGCTTCGGTTTTAAAATCTTCATTTAACCCCAACATAGTATTTGAAACAGGTTCCTGCCCGATACTTACTATTTGCGTGAGTGGATGCTCGGTATAATTTACAACGGTTGCACCAAGGTTAAAGTCTTTTGACATCATATAATCAAAATGCTGGCCAAAGAAGGTTTTTGATTCAATGCTGAAGAGTGCATTGTTTTCTAATGATATTTGAATAGCTGTTCCGGAGCTTAATAAGCCCTGGTTAAGAATTTTTACGCGACCAAGGGTATAGTCAACGGTATAGTCAACATTCTCTGTAAGTTTTATTCCACCTGCTGTTACAAGTACTGAACCTTGTGGAACGTTTAGTGCGCCCAGAGAAATATCCGAACTTACAGAAGACTGGAAGCTACCTCGTATCCAATATCTATCCAAGTTTGGTTCTTGCTGAGCTGCCACAAGCACCGAGTCGTACAGGGCAGGGAACAGATAGGGAAGGCTTTGCGTTGCCGTATAACCTGCTTTCTTTAATTGTGTTTGCAAATAAGAACCAAATGGTTCAACACTTGGAAATATAACATAACCGTTAGCAGGGTCGATAGTAATACCGGGAGTAAAATCGAAAAGCCCATCGGGAACCGCATCACCTTCAGCATCTAATTTATCGAGCCCCATAACCTGTAGCAATTGCTTGGTGCTTAATGAACCGGTTGGCAGGTAAGGAATATCAACACCTGTTGCCGGATTTGAATACCAGATGTTCAACATGAAATTCTGGGAATTTATCTGGTATGAACCAAGTGCATAAATATTTTTCATCATCAAATTCCACATTGGAACAGCCGGGCTTACGTTACTGCTCTTGAGCATTTTTACAACCAGTTCATTTGTTGTAGGTATTCCGTCAGTTGAAAACTGGCCAACCTGGTATGTGCCACCATTGTATGTATACTGGTATGCAACAGCAAGTACCTGATCGTAGTTCAATGGTTGTTTTAAGGATATATAACCCAGCTTGGCATTCAAGGTATACTCCGAAGGGCTAAGCATTCGGGCAAGGTCAATTTTTTCGAAATCGGTAACCTGTACCAGGTGTGCACTTAAAAGCCCGCTAACAGCAGTTATAGGGGTTTTCACACTCGGGTAATTATTTTCGAGCGTTACCGGGTTCAGGCTATTTACAAGGTTATTTGGTGGATAGTAACCATTGCCATATCCTTTGCTCATTTTCACATAACTTGGGTGATCAGTAAGGTTCGAATCACTTTCACCTAAGTCAGATAGCGCAACAATATCACGCGTGTTTTGCGTAGCTGTTGAAGTATTGGTTATCCAGACCTCAATTTTTGTAATGGTGACACCTGAGTTTATAATTGGCGGATGAACAAGTGAACTATCGTAATTTTTCCTGAAAAATTGAGCAAGGAAATAGTGTTGATTGGCCATATACTGATCAACCTTAACATTAAAGTTGCTGGTTTGCGCGCCATTCTGAACGGTTAATGTTTTCTTGTTGCCTTTCTCCTGCGCATATACCGTAGTAGATGTTAATCTTCCGAACTGCAATTTTGTTTTTATACCGAATAAGCTCTGGCTACCCGTTATCAGCGTGCCCGGCAAATTAAAAGTTACATTTCCCGCATCTATGCTTTTTATAATATCATCCTCATGCCCTGTAAAGGCCAGCTTCATCTGGTTCTGGAAATCGAAGGTGGCTTTAGTGTTATAAGTAGTGGATAATTTAAGCTTATCACCAATCTCACCCGTTACGTTAAGCTGTATGTTCTCATCAAAATTAAATGTGGTTAAGCTGCGCTGTATAACTGGGAGGGCAGGGTTTTCTAATTTTGAATTATTGAATCCAAACGTAAGCTCAGCTGATCCTTGCGGCCTTATGTTTACATAGGGTGTACCAAATATGTCCTGGAATAATTTACCGCCGATCTTAATGGGTGGTATAAGTTGATTTTGTTTTTGCTCCTTGGTAGTAGTTTGAACCTTTTGTGCAAAATAACTATGCTCGGCCTTCTGGTTCATATATTCCATAAACTGATCAGAGTCCATTTCAGTAGGAATGCGGTAATCCATGTTTCCTATGCGCTGGTATATTTCGTACTTTCCTGTTGCCGGATTATAAATAACGTCGGTTTTAATGTTCGAGGGGTTCGATAACATCAACCCGCCATCAGGGTTATAAAGCGGCTGACCGTTGCCTGACTGGTCTGTGAAAGGGTAGGGAAGTTCTGGCGCGGGAGTATCATTTTGAGGCGGGGTATCAACTGCCATTTTCACCTTAAACGGGGCAATGAAATTTCCGTTGCCTTTAGCCCATGTTTCATTAAACTGGAGCAAAAGCATTGCCACTATTGCAAGAGGTATGTATTTTTTAAAGAATGTCAAACGGCTCTTATCTTAAAATAATAAAGAGTAAAAATGCTGCATCAAAGAGTCGTTTTATGTTGATTATTAACTAAAAAGGGGAACGAATTTAAAAATTTTTCAGTATTCTTTTCACGAGGTCCTCCAGAGATAGGGCTTCTCCTTCCTCACGAATGGTTTTTTCAATAGCTTTTTCGGCAATATTTCTCGCATATCCAAGCACTTCAAGTGCATTTAACGCCTCCTGTTTCAGTTTATTGTGAGGGCTTGTCAATATACCCGGGGTACTGGCAAAGCTTTCTTTGCCCATCTTGTTTCTCAGGTCAACAATTATGCGTTGGGCCGATTTTTCGCCAATACCTTTAATTGCTTTCAGGCGGTTTACATCTCCGTTCACTATAGCCTGCTGTATCTCTGGTGGCGATAAACTAGACAACATCATGCGCGCCGTAACGGCACCTACACCCGATACACTTATCAGGTCGCGGAACATGGTCCGTTCATCTTCATCGGCAAAGCCAAATAAAACATGGGCATCTTCCTTTACACTCAGGTGGGCATATAACTTGTACTTCCCACTATCAGGCATTTTGGTAAAGGTGTTCAGCGATATATTGAGCAGGTAGCCTACACCGTTACAGTCTAACACCGCATAAGCAGGGTTCTTTTCTTTTATAATTCCTTCAAAATATGCGTACATAAGTAAAGGCATTAGGCCTTTAATGCCTAAAAATAAGGATTTTATTTGTTCCTCGACTGTGCGTCTACAACAGCTATGGTAACCATGTTCACAATTTCCCTTACCGAGCAGCCTAATTGCAGAATATGTACCGGCTTTTTCATACCTAGCAAAACGGGTCCAATAGCCTCGAGGCCACCCATTTCCTGCATTATTTTATATGCAATATTACCCGAAACCAGGTTAGGGAATATCAATGTATTTACGTTCTTATCAACAAGGTCTGAAAACGGGAATTGTTCCTTTAGTAATTGGTTATTCAATGCAAAATTCGCCTGAATGTCTCCGTCAACTATCATACCCGGATATTTCTGGTGCAGTATTTCAACAGCTTTCGCCACTTTGTCAGGCAACTCTCCTTTCACCGAACCGAAGTTAGAATAAGAAAGCAAGGCTATACGAGGTGTAATATTGAATTGCTTTATGCTGTTTGCTGTTAACACAGTAATATCAACCAGGTCGTCAACCGAAGGATCAATATTCATAGTTGTATCGGCAAAGAACATAGGGCCGTGTTTTGCAAGTAACATGTACATACCCGCAACCCTTCTGGCATCGGGGTGTACGCCAATAGTATCAAGCGCAGATTTGATAGGGTCGGCATATTTGCGGGTAATGCCCGATATCATTGCATCGGCCATGCCGGTTTCTACCATCATGGCACCAAAGTAGTTACGCTCACGCATCAACTTACGCGATTCATATTGGGTATACCCTTTTCTTTTTTTCTTTTCATAAAGGGCATCTCCAAAAGCATGTCGCTTTGGTTCCTCAGCCTTAGAGCGTGGGTCAATAATAGGAACATCATCAAGATTAAGATTATACTCTGCAATTAATCGTTGAATCTTTTCAATTGCGCCTAACAGTATTGGCTTGGCAATACCTTCGTCCCTCACCTGTTGTGCTGCTTTCAATATCTTGTAGTTATCAGCTTCAGCAAATACAACACGCTTCGGATTGTTCTTTGCTTTCGATGTAATGCTCTTCAACAGGTCATTATCAAGGCCTAATCTGCGGATTAGCTCTTGTTTATAGCCTTCCCAATCTTCAATATTACGTTGCGCAACACCCGATTCAATAGCAGCTTTTGCTACGGCAGGTGGCACAGTTGATATAAGCCTTGGGTCATTCGGTTTAGGTATAATATATTCCGGCCCGAAACTCAGGTTGCGTGAGCCATAGGTAAGGTTCACCGATTCAGGAACTGGTTCTTTTGCAAGTCCTGCAATAGCAAATACAGCTGCCATTTTCATCTCCTCATTTATTTGTTTGGCCCGCACATCAAGCGCACCGCGGAAAATGAAAGGGAAGCCTAACACATTATTCACCTGGTTAGGATAGTCCGAGCGGCCTGTTGCCATTATTACATCCTTACGTGCCGCAACAGCATCGGGGTATGATATTTCAGGAGTAGGATTAGCCAAGGCAAATACAATCGGGTTTTCTTTCATCCCCTGCAGCATATCACCCGTTACTACATTTCCTTTCGAAAGGCCTATGAACACATCAGCGCCCTTCATGCCTTCAGCAAGGTCCTTGGCTTTTTTATCGCTTACAAAAAACAGTTTTTCTTCGGTCAGGTCCTTTCTGCTTTTATCGAGCAGGCCTTTACTATCGAACATCATTATGTTCTCTCTCTTGGCACCTACCTTAACATATAACTTAGCGCAGGATATAGCCGATGCGCCTGCACCATTCACTACAATTTTTACTTCATCAATTTTTTTACCTGCTATTTCAATAGCATTGATGAGCGCTGCAGCCGATATAATTGCCGTACCATGCTGGTCGTCGTGCATCAGCGGAATATCAAGTTCTTCCTTCAGCCTTCTTTCTATTTCAAAACACTCAGGTGCCTTAATATCTTCAAGGTTAATACCACCAAAGGTTGGCGCTATGGCCTTGACTGTTTGTATAAATAACTCAGGGTCCTTGGCATCAACTTCAATGTCGAATACATCTATATCAGCGAATATCTTGAACAATATTCCCTTCCCTTCCATAACGGGTTTTGATGCTTCAGGGCCAATGTCGCCAAGGCCAAGTACAGCAGTACCATTGCTGATAACTGCTACCAGGTTACCTTTTATGGTATACTTATATACGTCTTCTTTGTTCTCAGCTATTCTCAGGCAGGGTTCTGCAACACCCGGCGAATAGGCCAATGACAGGTCGCGTTGTGAGCTATGTGGTTTGGTAGGTATTACTTCTATTTTGCCGGGCCTTCCTTGTGCGTGATATTCGAGTGCGTCTTCAGTGCTTATAGTTGCCATAAAACTTGTCTTTGTTAGAGTAACAAATATAGCAAAGAAGTTCGGTTGCGCAAGTGTCTGCCAAGCAATCATAGAGTCATTGATAATAACAATAAATAACAATAGAATGTTTTGCTAAAATTCATAGCCAATAATTTATTTAGTTATTGAAATTCAAATAATTACAACGATTTTTCCTTACTAAAATTCTTTCGTGTCAAAAAGGCAGAAAATTAAAAAGCCTGAGAGATTTTCTCAGACTTTTATGCGTATAGAATTAATTAAATTCCTAAAAATCCAAACTCAGTGAGAAGTAGGTAACAGGAGTTTTGGCGATGGTGCCATTGCTTATACCCCAGGCATCGTCGAAGCGAATAAAGTAACCGAATATACGTGTGCGCAATCCATAACCCATACCCTCTACAAAAGGATCTTGTAAGGTTGAGAGAGTAACCGTAATAGGATTGCCGGGTGTACTAACCACCGTTTCATTCAATGCATTTTCATTTGAATATGGTGTAGGGCCAGTCCATGCTGTACCCGCATCAAAGAAACCAATAACCTGGAAGTTGTTAAAGAAATCGGACTTGATAGGGCGGTTGAACAGGTAATGGAAAATAGGCCAGCGTATTTCACTGTTAAACACCACAAAATCATTTCCATTACGAATGTTCTCCTGGAAACCGCGCATAGGTACTGCCAGGGTTTGGTATGCATAATTATCGGCCGGTGAAACAGAAATGTTATTATCAAACTGAGCACCTATCCATCCATCTTCACCACCCAAATAGTAAAGTAATTTTTCCTGGCCGAGTGATGTACCACCGGCAATACGGTTGGCCCATATCAGGTCGCGGCTTATTTTCTGGTAGTAGCGGCCATCGAACCCGAATATGTATGTGTTTGCATTAGGTATACTTACATCTTTATAATATTGTGCAAAAACCCTTGCTTTAAAACCATATTCAATATTTAATTCAACGGGCAGGGTTGCATCATACACGTATGCAATTTCGGCCTTAGGTACTATGGCGTATTTATTATCCTGCTCCAGGCTTGGTACATCGCTAGCCAGTTCAACGGTTTTTTGTTCTATAATAGCTGCACTGCCTTCAACACGTGCTACCTCACTGAAAGGCCATTTCAACAGATAAGTAGCATCGTGTATGTAATCTTTTGCTGCGTAGCCGTTCTCGTCGGTGCCTAAAAGCGCTTCCCTGTGCAATATCAATTGCTTATCGAGCCGTTCCGAGTTGTCGGAGTAACTTAAAAAATATTCATTCGTGCTCAGGTCAACAGCCATGCGCACACCACCATCAAGGCGGTAATCTTCAAAAAGATCGGCAAGGCCCACGCCAACCGATGCACCAAAACCCGGTTCCTGGTATTGCGGGTACCCTATATATGGCTGATAGCTTGTATTGGTAAAGCTGTTGCTTAACTGTGTAAGTACATATTCAGGTATAAAGCTTACATGGTAATCATTTCTTTCTAGTACTTTTTTACGTGTATGGCTTGAATCATGCTTGGCTGTGTCGGTAACAATAGCAACCGGTTTTTTAATCAGCGGCTGAACAGTAACAGGTTGTTGCACGTAGGTGCTGGGTGGCGGGGTATAGGTATGTATGTTTTCATCAAATGAATAATCATTTATGTTAACAGGTATGTGCGCAGGATTTATGGTTTTTACGCTGTCCGGCCGTTTTGTTTTTTGTGTGCTATCTTTTGGCACGTTGTTAATTACAGATTGTGGTAATATAGCAGGCGGTATCCGTACCAATAAGTTTCTCGACGTATCATTTTTAGCGACCACAGCCAGGGAATCATCACGCTTTTTCTTTTTTATGGCTGCCAGTTTGGTTGCCATAAATGTGGTATTGTAAAGTAAGGTAGGCGTAAAGGAACCCGGTGTCGAAGCTAAGGTGTCGTTATACATCCAGTACTTTCCCTTATAATATATTATCTGTGTATAATTTTGGCCGGTGTTGGTAATATCCTGTTCGTTTATATTTCGTGCATAATCTGTTATCGGAAATGAATTGACGATATAACGGTAATGTGCAGCCGTATCAATAAAGCTTATGGTACTATCAACATGTGCTATGTAGCGATTCCTTACTCCCGATTCATCGCTGAGGTACGATACATATCCATTTGCATACGCCATAGGCGATGTTTCATCAGCATCCGGGGTATTGGTTATCCTTCTCAGTATATTGGAATGTGTAGCATAATCGTATTCAAAAATATCGGTGTGGGTTTGCATTTTCTTATAGTCTCCGCCAAGCCTCAGGGTATCATCAGGGCGGTTTGAGCTGAAAATTATTTTACGTGAATGGTCTACAAAACGTGGTGTAAGGTCGTCATATACATCGTGTGTTAATTGTTCAAATGCATTTGATGCAGCGGTAAAAATATAGAGGTCGCTTTGCCCGTCCTGCACAGCCGACATCACAAATTTAGTTCCGTCATCGGCATACGAGAAGCTGAGTATTTTTGAGAAGTTCACAATTCTTCGGCCTTCCAGTTTATGGTCTGAAATGGTGTAGGTATAAAGCATTAGCTTGCCTTTTTCTTCAAGTATTATTGAGAATAGCTGGCTGGTCGGGTGCCATGCCATTAATGGATAAGAGTAATCGAGTACTCTGTTTATTTTATGGCCTTGCTTAAATAATTTTTTACGCTTATGTGTCTGCAGATCATATAACCACACTTTCATCTGGCCCATTTCATTGGTTGAGTATACAATGTATTTTCCATCAGGGCTTGCATGCAATTGGTAATATGTTCTGTTGTTTTTTGGCTTTTTAAGTAAAGCTGCAGCCTTAGGAATTACCATTGCACTTTTATCCTTTTGGTATTCCGCGGTATAAAAACTCAACCAGTCGCTGGTTAAGCCTTTAAGATTTGTACCTAACACAAATAAAAATGCGCTTTCAATACTTCTGGTAGTACGTGCAAGGTACAGCACATTAGGCATAACGGTTTCCCCGTAGGTCTGTGCAATATAATTCCACAACGAAACACCTGCGTAGGTAGCTTCCATACCTGAAAGGTGATTGAATTTTTTGTAATGCCCTGATTCAATGCCATCGCGAATATGATTATCTATTTCAGTGGTCCAGCCATTTGCAACATAATACACAAAACCCTGTTCAAACCAGGGTGGAATATTTAATAATGCTGAACTGCGTAAAACGTTGGTAACGCTACCGCCATACATCATTTCATTGAACATAACCTGTGCTATGCCTATACGAATCTGTTCATTAAGTTTTTCATGATCTCCTTCAAAATAAAGTATCACTTTATGTCCGACTATTTTATTCGTACCACCTATGTTATACTGCTCTCCTTCCGAAAGCCCTATATTGCTTTGAGCGTATTCCGATTCTTTGTTATATACTATAAAATCAATACTGCTTTGCAACTGGTAGTCCATAAATTGCGATATCTGTGCAATGTCGCTTTTGGCTCTGTCACCTACATAGCGCGCTATTTTATCGCCACCCATGTAGAAATAAACTTTATAGTTACTGAAATCAAAATAGTTCCATAAAAATGGCTGGTATTGCACTCTGTTTTTACCAAATTGCAATTGCGACCCCGAATAAAATTGCGAGAACGCAGAAAACTGGACTGAGAAAATTAAAATTACCGTCAGGTAAAGGCTTCGTCTGCGTAACACTGGTCACCTATATTAGAATGCTAATTTAGTATTTTTGCGTTAAGTATTATATATATGATCAAACAAGCAAGCTTCGTTTTCAACTTATTCAGCGAGAATACCTATATAATTTACCTTGAAACCGGTGAAGCAGCCATAATTGACCCTGGTAACAGTGATGTAGCAGAGAACAGGAAGCTTGCCGATTTCATATCTGCTAACGGGCTTAAACCTGTTTTATTACTTAATACACATGCGCATATAGACCATGTGTTAGGCAACCACTTTGTGCATGAAAAATACGGGCTATCACCTAAACTGCATAAGGCTGATCTTCAAATACTTGATGCACTTGTATACTCATCACAGTTCTATGGCGTTAATGCAATTGCCTCACCCAAACCTGATGCTTTTTTGGAAGAAGGGGATATTGTGAAACTGGGAAATGAAGAATTGCAGGTGATATTTGCCCCGGGCCATTCCCCCGGCAGCATTTGTTTTTATTCTGCCAAGCATAAAATTTTGTTTGGTGGTGATGTACTTTTCAGAGAGAGCATAGGTCGGACAGATCTGCCAGGCGGAGATTTTGATACCCTGGCGCACCATATACATACCAAGCTTTTCAAATTACCTGATGATGTGGTTGTGTATTCGGGGCATGGACCGGCTACAACTATTGGCCACGAAAAAAACCATAATCCCTTTGTGGGTGAAATGGCCAAAGGGTTTTAAATAAAAAACCCTCTCCGATATTTCGGAAAGGGTTTTATAGGTTGGCCTTCCTTTATTAGCCCTTAAAATATACCAAAGTTTATCCCTAACACATATGGTGGTAACTCAGGAAGACCAGTTGCTGAACCACTTACAGGCTTGAAAAGATTCGACAAGCGGTAATTGAAATATAATGCAACTCCATTCTTTGTTCCTAACTTGAATTGCACTCCATAATCGGTAGATTTTATAAAAGAAAGGTTTCTGTCGATTGTTTTGGTTGATGAAGAACTGGCATTATCACCATTCGGATAGTTATCCCAGGTTACATGACGGTTCCAGAATATCCAGTCGTAATAAAAGCCACCATCAAGGAAGAATTTTCCGAAATAAAACCGGTCAAACACCAAACCACCTATGTTATTGAATGCTATTTTTTCAGCATTATGAATAACAGGACTTGGTAATACCTTGTCTGCATCAGGTTCCAGGAAAAAGTCAGTTGATTTGTAATACACATTGTAACCAATTCCGTTCCACTTGCAGAATTTATATCCGTTGCCAAAGCCGAAGTTAAATTCCCTCGACCTGCCATACATTACCCTCGCACCTGCATGCTCTGGGCCTGCCACATACCCAAAGCCTATGTATCCATCCTGCATGCTATGGTCCATACCACCTGATGAAGTAGTACTATCGTCTTTATCACTTTCATCGGTATCACCTTCCTTGATAATTGTTGAACCGTCGTCTGATTTAATTGCGCCACCATCATCAGCAGAAGTGTTTTTTAACGCAGGTGTTCCTTTAAAATTAATTACACCGCCATCAGTAGCTTTTGCTGTAATTTTATTTACCGCCCAGGTTTTTATTACTCCGCCATCACTGGCTGATGCAGTTACTGTATCTGCTTTCAGCTCGGTTGTTTTTATCGAAGAACCATCTGAAGAAAGGGCATCAAGCTTTGATGCTGTTCCTGTTAGCTTTAATACGCTGGCATCTTTGGCAACAGCTGTAACAGAGCCACCATCAATATCAAGGTTAATATTGCTGGCATCAGACTCCTTGATGTTTAATGCAGAAACCTTCAACGTATTCTGAGATTTTACTACAGCCGCATCATGCGCTGAAATTGATTTAAGATCGTGGATGCGTACGTCGCATGTAACACCACTGTTGGAGCGTATCTTTAAAATACCGTCATCTACTTTAGTTGTTATAAGTTTCAGATCGCCCTTTGAATTAATGGTTATATCGTCTGTATCAGACTGAATAAGGTTAACCGATCCGGCATCGCGGATGTCAATGCCTGTAAATGTGCCCAGGTTTCTTTTTTCGCTGCTTTGAGCATGTAGTGCTACTGTAAGTGCCAGCAGCGATGTAATGGAGATTAATGTTTTCATGACGTTGAAGTATTGGTTTGCTTTATTTGACGTATGACGTATAGGCTACCCGATAAGTTACATCAATATGAATTATTTCTTATGGGAAGGGTATAGCGGTTGTCTCCAAGCGTAAGCTGGTAGGCTATTACCTTATCGGTGTCTTTGTCAATATAGCGGTTCACGCCGATATTATGTTTGAAGAATCTTCTGATGCTTTTAACCGTATTCGATGCAAGCGTAAAAACAGATTTGTTTTTTTCTTCGGGTGCTGAATAATGTGAAACGTACACAGGTGCTTGTTGAACATCAGGCTTGTGTGTCGCTGTATCTGTATTCTTAACAGCAATATCATTTGTACTATGTGGCGCAATTGAATCTTGCTTCTTTATTGCATTATTGATATGAACGGCAATTGCAGTGTTGGTATCTTGTTTGTTGATTTTTGCAACAGTGTTGTTGTTACCAGCATGCCTTGCTGAATGATGTATTAAATGCTGAACTGTTTTCTGTACAGTTACATTATTTACCGAATTATTTTGCGCAAGCGTATTAGTTGCCGAATTGTTAATAGCAGGTTGTATATGTTTTGTAGTATCAACCAAATGATTGGTTGAAACTATATTTACTGTAGATTGATCATTTCCCTTATTAATAAGGAAGTACACACCAACAAGTAATGCAACAGATGCAGCAGCTGACCAATAATACCATGCTGTAGGGCGCTTGCGTGGAATTCTTTTTAATGATTCTTTATCCTCAAAAATAATTGCCTCTGGAACCAGTTTTGTTTTCCGGTATGTGGCCAATTCTCTTTCGTACTTGGGATTTTGTTTGGTAAATTTCAAAAGCTCTTCTGTTAGCAGTGGGTTTAAATTACCTTCCACATATTCAATAGCCATATCATCAAAGCTTGCTGCATTTACAGGTGCAACATTCTTTTTCAGCGATTCCTTGTTTTCAAATTTTATTTCTTCTATGTCTGTTAACGAAACCGATTCAAAGCTTTCAAATTCATGTTTCAGCTCAGGGTGGCGCGTCAGGAAATCCATAAGCTCCTTTGTGGCAGCCTCGTCCAGCCTTCCCTCATGGTAGTCGAGGAAGTATGCTTCGTAGTTATATTCGCTTATGTTGTTCATTATATTACTGCTTCAATTGAGCCTATATAGCTCTTTAAAAATTTCCTTGCCCTGAAAATATATACCTTAACCTGCGATTCATTTAAGCCGGTTATCTCTCCAATTTCATCATATGCGTAGCCTTCATAATCCCTGAGCATAATAACAGTACGCTGTAGTTCCGGTAATTTATTCAGCGCTTCATTCAATACTTCTTTTGCGTCGCTGTATGTTTTGGTATGGCTCACTGCAAATAAATGTGATTCCTCCAAGCGCTCCTGTTTCTTATCTCTCCTGACACTGTCAATAAACGTACGGTAGGCTGTAGTGAACATATAACTTTTAGCATTCGTACTTTCCACATCATTTACTTTCAGCCACAGTTTTTCATAAGTATCCTGCACAATGTCCTTGGCCTTATGGACATCCTTTACATTCTTAAGTATAAAACGGTACAGGTTATCTGCGTAAAGATCGACACACCCGTTAAACTCGTCAACTGTCATGAATACCGTAATTTTTTATAATACTAAGCTAGTAATTTGTCGTAAGACGGATGAAGTTACAGGAAAGTTACACCTTATGAGAGAGTGTATTGTAAATTATTGATTATCAAATTATTATATTGATAGATGTATGTCAAGGCTAAAGCCCCCTGTTGATGTATTTTTTAACCCCACCTTTAAAGGTGGGGTTATTTGTAAACTCTTGATTTTTGGCTTTAGCCATGAACCGAACTACGAAGCCTGCCTATCGTCCCCCGAAAGGGTAGAATGAAACTGGCTTTTAGCCGTTACATAATGGCGCTGCAAATTGCCAAGTGTTTCGGCAGTGGGGTGTATAATTGCATTGGCAACCGCATGCCAGGCTTCCCAGCCTTGTATAGTTCCTTGCTTTGAATATTGTAATGGTACTTTCAACTCATGCTCGTCAAATAAGCCAAAGCGCTGTTCCATACCCCATGCCCATTCCAGGTTATTTACCATAGACCATAAAAGGATTCCCTTAACGGGTATACCTTGTTTCATGGCTTCAAAAATATAGCGTACGGTTTCCATGCTCAGGTATGGTCTCATCTGGTCACGGGTTTCAGAAAAACCAAATTCAGAAATAAATATTTCCTTATTCGGGTACTGAGCGTGCATTTTTTTCAGGTTCTCTAAAATGCCCATTGGGTAAACATCACTGAAATAAGGATGTTCGCCATATAATTTATTAGTGCGGCTGAAATTAGGAACCGACATTCTGAAATAATACTGCAGTGCGAGGAAATCGGTATGCTCGCCTTTTCGCTCAAATTTATTGGCAATGCCGGAGTTGATTAAAGAATGAGCAACGTCGCCCAGCAAGCCATCGAAGTAAGGCCATGCATGAGCCACACCTACCTTAGGGCTTGGGTTACCCATTTTCCAAAGTGTTTCCTTAATACAGTTATAGCTAATATCATGTGCTTCAACCAATCGGTTAAGCACTTTCATAATAAGGTCTAACCGGCCTTTTTTATAGGGAGGGAAAACGCCGCCGAGATAGCCGGGAAGTAATACGCTTTCAGGCTCATTTACCGATAAAAAATATTGCACTAAGCCAGTAGCAATAATTTTATCACAGAATTTTTTATCAAAACTTTCTTCCGCCAATACCTTTTTTACCCATGTTTCATCGGCCAGGTAATTCACAACATTCTCTACATAAAAACGGTAATGCCTTAATACATGAGGGTTCTCCCAGCCACCGGCTTCAATTTTTCCATCGGCTGCCGTTTTAATCAAAAAACAAGGCATGGGCCAGTGGTAAATGGTAAGCATAGGTTCCTGCCCATCGGCTTTAATGTGGGCGAGTATCTTAACATATTCAGCCATCAATGCTGAATTAAATTCACCTTCTTTGGGACACAGACGGCCAAAGTCGAGCGAGAAGCGGAACATATTTTGTCCTATTTCTTTCGAGCGTTTTGTATATAATTTTTTATGTTCAAAAAAGTGAGGAAGGTCTTCCTTGATCTGTTTTTTCTGTATACCTGATTCTTTTCCTTCCAGATTCCTTAATAGTTCATGTTCCCAATCATTGGTAACTAAGGGCTCTCCGTTCTCATCATACGTAAAAGGTTCTGATTGAAAATCGGAGGTGGCAGTACCTACAAACTCAACTCGTTTGCGCTGTAATAGCTCAAAAATTTCGGGAGACGAAAAGTCAAAATCGTGAGATGCATTTTCCCCGGAGAAGATAAATTTTCTTTCCATAGCAGAAATTATTAAACCCTATGATTCAAACAAAGATAGCAGAATAGTCCAATTATGCAATGTTAAGTTTTCAACTTATAGTAAAATTTAACATTGCAGGATAAATTAAAAAGCTCTATTCCAAAATCTACCCAATGTTTTTTTTTGCTCAGGGCTAAAGCCTTTACTAAGGAGACTATAAATAACCCCACCTTTAAAGGTGGGGTTAACAAAGTATGTCGATAAGGGCTTTAGCCCTGAATAGATGTACCTGAAATTAGTAATAAACCCTATTATTTCCCGCTGGCCTTTTTGATAGTAACTCTCTGTTTACCTTTAAATGCAACCACAAAAGCATCTTTATAGCCTTTGTCACGCAATTTGCTTTGCAGGTCAACTGCATCTTTCAGTTCGGTGAATTTGCCAGCCGTGTATTTATATACTTTATCTACCACATAAAAATCAACATCAGGTAGATCGGTAAATCGCTTATCTGTTTTAGGTAGCTCATGATCTGATAAGGCGAATTGTACCTTGTAATAAACCATGCCCGTATCAGCATCTACAACCTTTTTATGTGGTGGCTCTGTTTTTTTAATTGCTACAGTATCGGCATGCTTTTTAGGAGGAATAACTGAGTCAGTTACTTTTTTGTGAGGTGGTTCCGTCTTTTTAATTGTCGTCGTATCAATATGTTTCTTTGGCGGAGTGACTATTGTGTCTGCCACTTTTTTAGCAGGTATAACTGTATCAGGGTGGAGAGCTTTTACTGCATCCTTCATCTTGTCAACTTTGGTGCTGGTAGTATCTTTATACTTAGGTGGCTGCGGTATTTTTCTGTGCCAGGCCGTATCAGGGTTAGCGTGTATTGTTTTAGGTTTTACAGTGTCTTTAACCACAGTATGTTTAACCTCAACATGAGTAGTAGTAGTGTCTTTTATAACTCTGTTTGCTGCTGTATCAATAGTTGTGGTAGTAGTATCGGCAGTTTGTATTACATATTCTTTAAAGTTATACGACTTCGGATCATATGATGAATTATCTTTTTCAGATTTGTATTGCTCAAAGGCCAGGAATATTGATTTGGCAATTTCATCTTCTCCTTTTTGTGAACCCATGAATTTCTCCTCATCAGGATTGGTAAGAAAACCTATTTCGGTAAGCAAACTGGGCATGGCTGTTTTCCAAAGAACCAGGAAGCCTGCCTGTTTAACGCCATTTTCTTTACGTTTTTCCACATGGCTATATTCTTCCTGTATTTTAGCAGACAGGTCAAGGCTTTGGGTAAGGTAAAGGTTCTGGTACATATTGAAAATAATATTGGCCTCCTTTGAGTTCGGATCGAATCCGGCATAGGTGGTTTTATAATCCTTCTCAAATAATATGGCGGAGTTCTCCTGCTTTTCTACCTCAAGGTTTCCACCTGACTTGCGCTCAGCCATAACATAGGTCGCCGAACCGTTTGCATCGTGGTTGGGAGATGCATTTAAGTGAATACAGATAAATACATCAGCATGGTTCTTGTTGGCTATATCGGCCCGTTCATTTAACGGCACAAAAACATCGGTGGTACGGGTATATACTACTTTCACATTTTTATCGTTATCCTCAAGATAATGACCCAGTTTAAGCGATACAGCCAAGGCAATGTTCTTTTCCTTGAATTTTTCTCCGTGGCAACCCGGATCTTTTCCACCGTGGCCGGGGTCTATAACTACAACCCATTGCTTCTTACCATCTTGGCTACGTGGTGGTTTAAACCCCAATGTGAGCAAAGCCGTGCAAAAAATGAATATGTAAGTGGCCCTTTTATACATCAGAAACCATAATTTTGTCGCACTTTAGACAAAAATATAACATAGAATTGCGCCATTTAGGGCTTTTTATTCTTTTTCTTCTCTTTGGCTTGTTAATAACGCGCTCATCATCAGGCGCTGTGTTTGTAAATAATCACGTTGCTTCTGACACAATTCCCGATACTGCTAAAGCCAAAAAACAAGATTCGGCCAAGGTAAAGCACAAGAAGAAACCGCCCCTTGATGCTAAAGTGGATTATCATGCACGGGATTCGATAAGGCTGGATGCCAAGATACGTAAGGTTTATTTGTATGGCGATGCTGATGTGAAATACGAAAACCTGGAATTAAAAGCCGCCTATATTGACATTTTGCTCGATAGCAATATTGCCTATGCAGTTGGAATTCATGACAGTGGAAAAATAATAGGCCGGCCCGAATTCCATCAGGGTAGTGATGTGTTTCATGCCGATGAGATACGTTATAACTTTAAAACCAAAAAGGGACGGATAAATAATATCGATACCAAAGAAGGCGAAGGCTATATACATGGCGCTATCGTGAAAAAGGACAGCAGCAATGTATATTACATGAAAAACGGTAGGTACACCACATGTGATAAAGAAGCAGATCCGCATTTTTTTATAGCGGCATATAAGCTAAAAGTAATTCCGAATAACCAGGTGGTAACAGGCCCGGCTATGCTTTACCTGGAAGGTGTGCCCACACCACTTGCCATACCTTTCGGTTTCTTTCCCTTAACAAATGGACGGCATTCGGGTATTGTAATTCCAAGTTATGGTGAGTCGCAGTCGCAAGGATTTTATTTGCAGAAAGGAGGGTATTACCTTGGCCTGAATGATAATTTCGGTACCGAATTGCTGGGCGATATTTATACCAATGGCAGTTGGGCTCTGCGTGATGAAATAGATTATAGTAACAGGTACCATTACCAGGGCACATTTAATCTGGCATGGGCTGAAACTATTACTCCAATTACAGGAACATCGCTGAATTCGAGTATACACGATTACCAGATAAACTGGCAAAATACCCAGGATACCAAGGCAAGGCCGAACAGCACCTTTTATGCAAGTGTTAACATGGCCAGCTCTACCTTTAACCAGAATACTTCTTACGATCCTACAACAATTCTGCAAAATACGCTGGCATCAAATATCAGGTTCACACAGGATTTTCCGCGAACTCCGTTTCATTTGTCATTAAGTGCAAGTAATAATGAAAACACACAGGATAACTCAGTAATAATTGATCTGCCGCAAATGGTGTTTACAGTTGACAGGGTATATCCTTTTAAAAAACCGGGAGGTACAGGAACCGTATCAAGCAATCCTATAACCGATTTCTACAGGAACCTTTCGATCGGACTTACCTCAAATGCCGATAACCGGATTAATACAACACAGGCTGATCTGTTTACGCCAAACACATTGAACCAAATGCAGAATGGAATAAGCAATTCAGTACCATTGAGTACAAATTTTACACTGTTCAAGCATCTTACAACCTCTTTAAATGCTACATATACACCCAATATTTATTTCCAGACAATTAGAGAATCATGGGTGAATTTTAAAAGTAAGTTGAACCCGGAAACTGACAGCGCAGGTGTAAAAACTGATACTGTACAACGTTTGCAAACCTCTAATACATTTAATACCTCGGCTACTTTAACAACTACTGTTTATGGTATGTATAGCCTGGGACTTAAAAAAGCAATAATAATCCGCCAGGTTTTTTATCCTTCTGTTTCGTTCAGTTATCACCCTGATTATAGCCAGGCCAGTTATAATTATTACAGATCAGTTGCTAATCTCCCGGCAGGGCAAATGCTTCCCTTGTATTCCATTTTTCAGAATGAAGCAATTGCTGCAGGCCCCGGTGCAGGAAAATTTGGTGCCATTGGCCTTAGCCTGTCAACAAACCTTGAAATGAAAGTCCGCACACGAACTGACTCTGGCATAGTATATAAAAAGATAAAACTGCTGGAGCGTTTTGGTATAAGCACCGGATATAATATGATGGCAGATAGTTTGAAATGGGAGCAAATAACTATAAGCGGTAACACAACGTTGTTTAAAAAACTGGGTGTTAATTTTAGCGGAAACATTGACCCTTATTATGAAGGAGCAAACGGAGCGGATATAAACAGATCAATATGGAGCCCGGGCGATCATGATATCGGCAGGCTTACAAGTGCTGAGCTGTCGTTAAGTACTACTTTGACAAGCGCAACAGCAAATAGCAAGAACAAAGGTCAAACAACACCTACTACGGCACCTCCACCAAATACTACTCCTGGGGCGCCACCTAATAAAGATGGTAATGTATCAGGCTTACAGTTAAATTCGCCAAGCGATTATTTTCAGTACGAGCAAATGAGACCATTATATTGGGCGCCAATTGAAATTGCCCCATGGTCATTAACTATGATATATACATATGCCTACACGGTAAGCAACTTTCAGGCGAACATAGGGCAAAGCCTTACCTTTAACGGAAGCATGCAGTTATCGAAGTACTGGTATGTTGCAGTTGTATCGGGTTACGATGTTAAGGCTATGCAGTTTACCCAAACATCCCTTTCTGCCACCAGGGATATGCACTGTTGGCAGCTTACATTTACATCGGTGCCATTTGGCTACCGCCAAAGCTTTATGCTGAATGTGCATGTAAAAGCATCGGTGCTATCAGACCTTAAGCTGCAACGCACCCGCTCCTGGCAAGATACCCAGGAATACAGTCAATAAAAAAGCAGGAACCTTTTGCAAAGTTCCTGCTAGTATATTAGCTTAATAGCAATAAACTATTCCTGAGATTCTACGTATTTCTGGCGAAGAATAGCTTTAAGCTTCTTTTGTCTGCGGACAATAGATGGCTTATTGTAAACCTTTCTGGCACGTAATTGCTTAACAATACCGATACGGTCAAACTTCTTTTTGAAAGCCTTTAATGACTTTTCTAAATTCTCGCCTTCTTTGATCTGAACAATTATCATAGTGAATCTTATTTTTATAAGGGCTGCAAATATATCACTTTTTTCAATAAATAAACAAAATTGGCGTTTATTTTAATAATTAGTACATCCTATGGTTTTTAGTAATTTTGGGACGTTATTCAACAAAAAAGCACGAATGGCCATACCAGACAGGCAAAGATTTAAAAAATATCTTCTTATTTTCTGGGGTATTGTGCTCATTCCCATATGTTTACTGCTATTTTGTGTGTTCAGCGCCTCCTCAGGATTCTTTGGCAAATTACCAACCTTTGAAGAGCTTGAAAACCCGCAAACCTACCTTGCATCGGAGGTTATTTCAACCGATGGGCAGGTATTGGGTAAATATTATGTTCAGAACCGCTCCAATATTCAGTTCAAGGACATAAGCCCTTATATGATAAATGGCCTTATCGCCACTGAAGATGCACGATTTTATGACCACTCAGGTATTGATCTTCGTAGTTTATTCAGGGTATTCTTTAAAACCATATTAGGCAGGCATTCTGCTGCGGGTGGTGGTAGTACCATAACCCAGCAATTGGCTAAAATGTTATTCCCAAGGGACCCGCATGCGGGTAAGATAAAGCTTATGTTCAGGAAATTTAAAGAATGGGTTATTGCAGCAAGGCTCGAAAGGCAGTATACCAAGGAAGAGATAATAACCATGTACCTTAACAAATTCGATTTTATTAATAATGCAGTTGGGGTGCAATCTGCTGCTCGCATTTATTTCAGTACAACACCTGATTCGCTTAGGATTGAACAGGCGGCCATGCTGGTGGGTATGGAAAAGAACCCTTCGTTATTTAATCCGAAGAACCGTCCTAAAAATGCGGTGGAAAGAAGAAACGTGGTGCTTTCGCAAATGCAGAAATATGATTACCTCAGTCAGAAGAAATATGATTCACTGAAAGCGATTCCACTTGTTATAAAGTTCAGGCCTGAGAATCCTGATGAGGGACTTGCATCGTACTTCAGAGAATATTTGCGTGATAATTTTTTACGAAAATGGTGCGAAACCCATTTGAAGCCGGATGGAACCAAATATGACATTTACAAAGACGGGCTGAAAATTTATACCACTATTGATTCGCGCATGCAGAAATATGCGGAGGAAGCGGCCGAACAGAATTGTAAATTTTTACAACCTTACTTTTTCAAAGAACTTGCTCACCGGAGAAATGCTCCATTCGATTTCCGTGTAACAAAAGACCAGATAGAGGATCTGATGAACTCATCTATGCGCAGATCAGACAGGTATAGAAGCCTGAAGCTTGCAGGTGCGTCAGAATCAGAAATATATAAGAACTTCAATACGCCTACAGCTATGTCGGTATTTACCTGGCGGAATAAAGAACACCAGATAGATACTACCATGACGCCGATGGATTCTATTCGTTGGACAAAAAGTTTTTTACAATGCGGCTTCTGTTCTATTGATCCGCATACAGGCTATATAAAAGCCTGGGTAGGTGGAATCGATCACAGGTTCTATAAGTACGATCACGTAATGGTGGGTAAACGACAAGTGGGCTCAACTTTTAAGCCATTTATATATACCATGGCCGTGCAGAACGGATACTCTCCTTGCTATGAAATGCCTAACATTCCGGTAAGTATTCCAAATGGTGACCAACCGCCATGGCAGCCTAAGAATGCCGATACCAATGATGACGGCCGTATGATGACATTGACCGAAGCCCTGGCAAAATCGGTGGATAGAATTGCAGCATCGCTTACCTATAAGTTTTCTCCACAGGCCGTTATTTCAATGGTTCGCCACATGGGTATAACAGATGATATCGATCCTGTGCCTTCCATCTGTTTAGGTACATGTGAAATACCGGTTTCGAGCATGGTGGGTGCATATTGTACCTATGCTAATAAAGGCATTTGGGTACAGCCAACATTTGTTACCCGTATTGAAGATAACAAGGGCCGCATACTTGACCAGATAAAGCCAAAGACTGACGAAGCACTGAGCGAACAGGATGCATATGTGATGATAAAAATGATGGAAGGTGTGGTGCAATATGGTACAGGTGAAAGGTTGCGTGGCAGCAGGTACAGGTTATTGAACCCTATTGCAGGTAAAACCGGTACAACCCAGAATTGTTCCGATGGATGGTTTATTGGTATCACGCCTAATCTGGTTTCGGGCTGCTGGGCTGGTTTTGAAGACCGTGCCATTCACTTTGAAAATATGCAATGGGGGCAGGGAGCCAGCGAAGCATTACCAGTGTGGGCAGAATATATGCTGAAAGTATACGGTAACCCTGCATTAGGAATAAGTACAGATGATGATTTTGAAAAGCCTAAAAAGCCTTTAACAATAGAGGTTGATTGTGCTAAGTACGATAAGCAGCACAAGGATGAAACGGGTGGTAATCCGTTTAAGTAAAAAAAACTTTACAGCTTCATCTCCGGAATATCTCCCTCAATTACAAGGCGGCCTGCCGTTTTTGCTTTTATTTCTTCCACACTTACACCAGGAGCTCTTTCCAATAATTTAAATCCTTGCGGAGTTACATCTAACACAGCTAATTCGGTTACAATACGCTTTACGCATTTAATACCCGTGAGTGGCAGGTCGCATTTCGGTAAAAGCTTCGATTCGCCTTTCGGGTTGGTATGTTGCATGGCAACAATAATATTTTTGGCAGCAGCGACAAGGTCCATAGCGCCGCCCATACCTTTCACCATTTTGCCCGGTATTTTCCAGTTGGCAATGTCGCCTGTTTCACTTACTTCCATGGCGCCAAGTATTGTCAGGTCAACCTTGCCGGCACGTATCATTCCAAAACTTTCAAATGAATCGAAGAACGATGCACCGGGCAATACGGTTACAGTTTCTTTGCCTGCATTAATAAGGTCAGCATCTACTTCTTCATCTTTCGGGTATGGTCCGGTACCTAATATTCCATTTTCTGATTGAAGGGTAATTGTCATTCCTTTTGGAATATAATTTGAAACAAGCGTAGGTATGCCTATTCCCAGGTTCACATACATACCATCTCGTAATTCCTGTGCTATGCGTTTAGCAATTCCATGTTTATCTAACATATATTTTAATTTGATAATAGTTTTATTAAGTAAGTAAATCCCATTTCTCCAAATACTCTCCCTTTTTATCATCAAATAGTCTAATGGGATTGTCTTTATGTTCTTGTCCTTTTTTGCCGGGAGTTGTCAACCAAAGTGTATGCCCATTTTTTATCGTAGTTGCAACTGTTGTACTTGGAACAATAAAATATTCAGGTCTTTCGAATAATCCTTTAAATGAAACGAATACATAGAATAAGTTATTAGCATGAATAGTTTCTGCCTTTTTGCTTAATGGCCAAGACCTATTTCCTGATTGGCTTGTTTTTACTTGTATGGCAAAAATTTTATTGGTTAGAAGTTTAGAAGCATGGATATCAATGCTATCATTATTTCTAAGTGTCACAGAAGCCATGAATCCACGCCTTGACAATTCGCCGGCAACAAAATATTCACCAGCAATTCCAGTTATTCCTTTAGATAGCTTATCAAGATTCTTCGTTTTGTCCATTACCAAATCATCAAATCGACTTAACGGTTGTTCTGCGTTCAATTCTTTTCTCGTAATTCTTTCCTTCAAATATGCGGTGTACATAAATACCCGGTACATGCACAGCATCCGGATCTATTTCGCCTGGTTGCACCAATTGTTCAACCTCTGCAATAGTAATGTTGCCTGCTTTTGCCATAGGTACGCTATAGTTACGTGTAGTCTTTCTGAATAAAAGGTTACCCATTGTATCGCCCTTCCATGCCTTTACAATTGCAAAATCTGCATACAATGCAGTTTCCATTAAATACATTTTGCCGTTAAACTCGCGCACTTCTTTACCTTGCGCTACTTCGGTACCGTAACCTGCTCCTGTATAAAATGCCGGAATACCAAGGCCAGCCATAGCTATGCGTGTTGCCAGCGTTCCCTGTGGAACAAGATCAACCTGCAGTTCGCCTGACAAAAATTGTCTTTCGAATTCGGCATTCTCACCGACGTACGACGACATCATTTTCTTTATCTGTCTTGTCTTGAGCAATAAACCTAAGCCGAAATCATCAACACCGGCGTTATTTGAAATGCATGTTAGGTTCTTTGCACCCGATCTTAATAGTGCTGCAATACAATTTTCAGGAATGCCGCATAAACCAAATCCACCCAACATAAGTGTCATGCCATCACTAATTCCGGCAATGGCTTCATCGGCATTTTTATATACTTTGTTCATATTACACGTTTGAAAGCGAAATTAAAGAAATTTTAATACAGAATTGGGTTTGACAGGGTAAATGTATCTTTCAAAAAGTTTTTACGTATCAACACCCGGCGTTAAGTTTATGTTACTATATATATTGATGAATAACAATCAATTATCTTTGAAGTCATTTTAGAAATAATGAACACATCTTTAGTAACAGGAGGAGCAGGGTTTATTGGGGCGCACGTGGTTAACGAACTTGTAAAAATGGGCCATAAAGTTGTGGTGCTTGATGATTTGAGCGGTGGTTTTGAAGAGAACATAAATCCTAAGGCACAATTTGTAAATGGTTCTATTACTGACCATGAACTGTTGGCGAAACTGTTTACCGAACATAAATTCGATTACGTATATCACTTGGCTGCGTATGCAGCAGAAGGATTAAGTCATTTCATTAAGCGCTTTAACTATACCAATAACCTGATAGGCAGTGTTAATCTTATAAACGAGTCAGTAAAACATAAAGTAAAATGCTTTGTGTTTACTTCGTCAATTGCTGTGTACGGTGCGCAAAAGCCACCCATGCGCGAAGATATGACACCTATACCTGAGGATCCTTATGGCATTGCAAAATATGCAGTTGAAATGGACCTTAAGGTTACGCACGAAATGTTTGGAATGAATTATATTATTTTCCGCCCGCATAATGTATATGGAGAATATCAGAATATAGGTGACCGCTACAGAAATGTAGTGGGCATATTTATGAACCAGCTTATGCAGGGTAAGCCACTTACTATTTTTGGCGACGGGAAGCAAACACGGGCATTTAGTTACATTGGTGATGTAGCGCCACATATCGCTAACTCCGTTAATATAAAGGCAGCCTACAACCAAATATTTAATATTGGTGCTGATAAAGATTACTCTGTCAATGAATTGGCAGAGGCTACCGTGGCATCAATGGGTTTAACGGAACCTATTCGTTATTTAGAGGCAAGAAATGAAGTTGTGCACGCACATTCCGATCACACAAAGGCAAAAAAAGTTTTTGGCGATAAAGGATTCACTTCACTGGAAGATGGGCTAGCAGTTATGGCGAAATGGGCTAAAATAGCCGGAGTGAGGAAAAGCAAGAGATTTGAAAATATTGAGATAACTGAAAAATTACCGCCTGTGTGGGCGGAAAATTAATAGGCCTGTAGTGATTTGAGAAAAATATTATTTATAACCTCTCATAGGAATAATCGCTCACCGGGACAACGTTTCCGGTTCGAACAGTTCTATAGTTTTCTTGAAAATAACGGATTTAAATGTGATGTATCTTTCATTGTATCGCCCGTGGATGATATATACCTGTATAAGAAAGGAAATTACGGCAAGAAACTATGGATACTGGGTAAGTCCATCTGGCGCAGATTCATGGACTTGCGAAGGGCAGATCAATATGATATAATATTTATCTATCGCGAAGCACTGCTTATAGGCTCTACATTTTTCGAAAGGCAGTTTAGGAAATCGAAGGCGAAAATTGTATTTGATTTTGATGATTCGGTGTGGCTTTACGATACATCGGAAGCAAACAAGCGTTTTGAATGGCTAAAGGACCCGAGCAAAACAGCCAAGTTGGTAGCCTTGTCCGACATGACCTTTGTAGGCAATCAATACCTTGCCGATTACGCACTTCAATATAACGACAATGTAAAAATTGTTCCTACTACAATTGATACAGAAGAATATAAGAGAATACCACAGGTGAGAAATGATGATAGGATTTGCATTGGATGGACGGGTAGCATAACAACTATAAAGCACTTTGAATACGCTACACCCATTTTGCGCAGGCTAAAAGAAAAGTACGGAGACAAGATATTTATAAAAGTAATAGGCGATCGCAACTATGTGCATAAAGGCCTTGGTATACAAGGTATGCCTTGGAATAAAGAAAATGAGATAAAGGAACTTTCAACGTTTGATATTGGTATAATGCCATTACCAAATGATCAATGGTCGAAGGGTAAATGCGGCTTGAAGGGCCTGCAATACATGGCACTGGAAATACCCGCCATTATGTCGCCCGTAGGAGTAAATAGTGATATTATACAAGATGGGGTAAACGGTTTTTTGGCTGATAAAGAAGATGAATGGGTTGAGAAACTTTCTAAGTTGATCGAAAGTAAAGCAATGCGTGAGGAGATGGGCCGCCAGGCACGCAAAACAGTTATAGAAAAGTATTCAAAAGATGCTCAAAAGAGCAATTACCTGAAATACTTCAACGAAGTGCTTACTCTCCCTCCTTATTTAAAAAGCAGGTAAACAGCCAGTATAAGGCAGGCAAAACCGGCAATATGGTTTAGCTGCAATAGGTTTGTTTTAAATACCACCGCTGAAAAAGCTACGAATACAGTTAGTGTAATTACTTCCTGAATTACTTTTAATTGCAACAAGGTAAAAGGGCCTCCATTCTCAATAAAGCCAATACGATTAGCAGGCACCTGGAAACAATATTCGAATAAGGCTATTCCCCAACTTATAAGTATTACGGCAAACAGCGGTAGGGCTTCCATCCCTTTCATTTGTTTGAATTTTAAATGGCCGTACCATGCAAAGGTCATGAAGGTGTTTGATAGTACTAAGAACAGAATGGTGAATATGGCCTTTTTCATAGGTATGTGTTTTTATAGATTCAGATAGTTATTCAGCCTATAACATTGTAAAAATATATACATTCGTGGTTCTATAAAAAGGGCATGTTAAAAAAGGGGTATTCTTTAGTTCTTTTATGTTGCGCTATTGCAGTTTTCTCATCTTGCAATAAAGGCGTTATATATCAGAAATACAATAAGATACCTGACAATATCTGGGATATGAACGCTCCTATGGAATTTACAGTTCCCATAGAGGACACAGTGAATCGATATAATGTATATGTCAATATCAGAAATGATGATGGGTATGATTTCAGTAACCTGTATTTATTCATAGATATAACAGCACCTAACAATGCAACTGAGCGTGATACAATGAACTGCGTGCTGGCCGATAATTCCGGTAAATGGCTGGGCGAAGGCTTAGGCGATATATGGGATAACAAGATATTATTCAAATTCAATACAAGGTTCCGTAAAGGAAATTATAAGTTTAAATTAACACAAGCTATGCGGGTTGATAAGCTGCCTGAGATAATGGATGTGGGCATCAGAATAGAACAAACTCCAAAGAATACAAATTGAACGAATTGAAATCATGAAAGTAATAGATCATCTTAAGAAGTCGAAATCGACCTTATTCTCATTCGAAATTTTGCCTCCACTAAAGGGTAAAAGCATACAATCTATTAACGAGAGTATTGATCCTTTGCTGGAGTTCAACCCATCATTCATTAATGTTACTTACCATCGCGAAGAATATATTTATAAAAAGCGCGAAGGTGGTTACCTGGAAAGGATACCTGTTCGTAAGCGCCCGGGTACCGTTGGTATTTGCGCGGCAATCATCAATAAATATAAAATAGATACAGTACCCCATTTAATATGCGGCGGTTTTACAAAAGAAGAAACAGAAAATGCACTGATCGATTTGCAGTTTCTGGGAATTGACAACGTACTTGCATTACGTGGTGATGCCGTAAAATCAGAAGCTCATTTTGTTCCTGAACCGGGCGGTAACGAGCATGCTATTGACCTTGTAAAGCAAATTGTAGAATTGAATAGTGGTAAATATCTTAACGAAGAAGCTTCAGATGCGCATTCTCAGACAAGTTTCTGTATTGGTGTAGCAGGTTACCCTGAAAAGCATTTTGAGTGCCCTAATATTAAGACAGACCTGAAACACTTGAAAGCTAAGGTTGAAGCAGGTGCTGAATACATAGTAACACAGCTGTTCTATACCAACGAGCATTACTTTAACTATGTGAAGATGTGCAAGGAAATAGGAATTAATGTTGCCATCATTCCGGGTATAAAGCCCATCTCGACTAAGAAACAATTACAAAGTTTGCCTAAGTTCTTCCATGTAGAAATACCTGAAGAGTTTGCAGACGCAATTGATAAATGCAAGAGCGATGCTGAAGCTAAAGAAATAGGAATAGAGTGGGGTATTAAGCAATGCAAGGAACTTATAAAAGGTGGTGCACCATGCATTCACTTTTATACTATGGGCAAATCAGAATCAGTAAAGAAAATTGCGAAAGCTATTTTTTAAGCTTCGCCAGGTATTGTACTACGTACTTTCCAAGTACATCAAATTCAATATTTACAAAATCTCCAACCTTCAGGTCCTGAAAATTGGTGTGCTTGAATGTGTAGGGAATAATAGCTACTGAAAAAGAGTTTGCAGTAAGTTTTGCAATAGTAAGGCTGACTCCGTTAATAGCAATAGAGCCTTTTGGTACAATATAGTTCATATCGCTCTTATTGCCAGCGAAAGTAAACATATGACTGCCCTCTAACTTTTTTATCGCGGTACATTTTGCAACTCCGTCCACATGGCCAAGTACAAAATGCCCGTCCATCTGCCCATTAGCAGACATGGAGCGCTCCAGATTTATCTTATCTCCTGTTTTAAGGTGTTTTAAATTTGTTTTATCCAGTGTTTCCTGAACAGCCATAATCTTATACTGTTTACCAGAAGCCGGTATTATCGAAAGACAAGCGCCGTTATGCGAAACACTTTCATTCAGCTTTAATTTTTTAGCGAATGATGCTTCAATAGTTAAAACCATATTGCCTTTTTCTTTGGCAATATTTTTAACTATACCCAGTTCTTCTATTATGCCTGTAAACATCTATCAATACAATTTCAATGCAAAAATAGGTTTTTTAATTCTGTAATGAAGTTCTAAGTCATGGCTGAAGCCTCTACTGTAAGATTATACTAACCCCAGACTTAAGTCTGGGGTTAGCGGGTTGATTAATCTTTAAGGCTTTAGCCATGAGGCGCGCTCATATAAATGTATTCCTGCTATTTTTGTTATATACTAAAGAAGAGACTTGCCTAAAATACTAATCATACGGTTCAGTTCAATTGGAGATATAGTGCTTACAAGCCCTGTTGTACGCTGTATTAAAGAGCAATTGCAAGGTGCACAGGTGCATTACATCACCAAAAAGTCGTTCTTATCTGTTATAGAAAACAACCCACATATTGATAAAGTATATTCCATTACAGAACATGTGTCGGAAGTAATGGAGGAGTTAAAGAAAGAGGATTATGATTTCGTAGTTGACCTGCACCATAACCTAAGATCATTGCAGGTAAAGCGCGGTTTGAATAAACCCTGTGCAAGCTTCCCCAAACTAAATGTGCAGAAATGGTTAAAGGTAAATCTGAAAGTAGATAAACTGCCGGCAGTGCATATTGTGGACAGGTATTTTGAAGCGGTAAAATCGCTTAAGGTAAAAAATGATGATGAAGGGTTAGATTATTTTATTCCGGCTAAAGATGAAGTCGATTTAAATACACTGCCTGCCACACATCGCAACGGATATATAGGTTTTGTAATTGGTGCAAGGCATTTTACCAAGCAATTGCCATTACATAAGATCATATCAGTCTGCAAAAAAATAAATGCACCTGTAGTGTTATTGGGTGGAAAAGAGGATTCTGAAAAAGCAAAACAAATTGTAGAAGCAGTAGGTCTCGATATATATAATGCATGCGGGCAATATAATCTCAACCAATCGGCATCACTGGTTAAGCAGGCAAAAAAGATAATAACTAATGACACCGGCTTAATGCACATTGCTGCTGCTTTCAAAAAAGATATTATTTCCGTATGGGGAAATACCATTCCTGAATTTGGAATGTATCCATACAAACCTGGCGTTAATTCTCATATACTTGAAGTGAAGGGCCTTTCTTGCCGCCCATGTTCTAAAATAGGCTACAAGGAATGCCCTAAAAAGCATTTTAAATGCATGGAAGAAATAAGTGACGACGAAATTGTGAAAGCTATTTAAGCAACCTCCTGAACCTTTTCAGGCTTAACCGTTTCTTTCTTCTCGTTTATATATGGCAGATAGTACTTCTCATAAAACATCTTCTTGGAATTATTGAACGATTTTATTCCGCCTAACTTATTTATGAGATATACATAACACCATGCAAGGTCAACCTGGTGAGGCAAGAAACCTGCACGTGCGCTATCCGGGAAAAGATGATGGTTGTTGTGCCATTCACCGGCAACATACCCAGGCCAGTATTGGTTAATAGACATATCATCCCAGCAAAAATCTACACCTTCCTGGCGTTTATCTTTTCCTTTTCCGTGTCCTTCAAAATTAAATGTACGCACACCAACCGCCCATACTACCGACCAGCCGAAGAGTGCACATGCTAATGCATTACCACCTATCAAATAAAATGCGCCATACCAAAAAGCCCAGTTAAGCAATGTTTCTGCAATGGTTCTTGCAGGGTGCGCAATTGTTCCCCACTTCTGGTATTGCTCATATGTATTGGCTTTAACCCCCGTATGATCAATAAATGTAGCCATACGCAGGTAATCTTCCTTGCTCAGGTTCTTAGCGATTGACTGGTGATTGGTATCGGCAAGGAAGCAATATAAAAAGCCACAGTTCGCATTGTACGGATCGCCCGGCTGATCAGATTTTGCATGGTGAACGTGATGAGAAACAATATACATCTCTTCAGGTATAACCTTAACTACAAGGTTGCGGGTAATAAAACGCCAGAATTTATTTTTGAATGTATAGGCTCTGTGTGTTCCATAACGGTGATACCAAATAGTGCCGTGCGAGCCCATAAGAACCATACTATATAAGAAGCCTGCAATGCAAAGTTGCCAGCTGAAATATTTTACAAAAAATATAATGAAGAATGGTGTAAGGCATACCACAGCAAACCATCCCATAAAGTTCATCCAGTTCTTTTTAGTACGGAAAATGTTCTGGCGGTAAAAGAACTCGCTCCACATTTGCCTTTTGGTAGGCTTTATGAGGGTACCCTTTTCATCTTGCCAACCGTAGCGGGGCGGTTCAAGAACAATGTCAATAAATGCCATTTTTAAGCTTTAGAGTATGCAAAGGTATACTTTATTATACTACCTCCAACACTATACTGATAACCAGCGGCTTGCTTGTGGTTAGGGGATTCAGGTAAACCAATTAGTTTTTGTGGCTTCAAGAGGCATTATTATGCCAAATTTCCGGATTCATTTTCTTTAATCTGCTATATTTGGAATTCATTTTTTCAACTATGGAATTATCAGAACAAGAACAGATCAGAAGACAAAAATTAGAGGAGATAAAGAAGCTTGGAATAGAGCCTTATCCGGCAGAGTTATTTGAAGTCAACGCCAATTCGGCCGACATACTTGATAATTATGAGCGCGATAAGCTGAACTATAAGAACATAAGTATGGCAGGCCGTATCATGAGCCTTCGCCAGATGGGCAATGCCGCTTTTGCTGAAATACAGGATGCACGTGGCAGAATTCAGATATATGTAAAGCGTGATGAAATTTGCCCGGGAGAAGATAAGACCATGTTCAATTCGGTATTTAAAAAACTGTTGGATATTGGCGATATTATTGGTGTTAAAGGTTTTGTATTTACTACTCAAACCGGAACAATATCGGTACATGTTACATCACTTACCTTACTTACCAAATCGGTTAGGCCATTGCCGGTAGTGAAGGTTGACAGCGAAGGTAAGGCGCATGATGTTGTTAGCGACCCCGAGTTGCGTTACCGCCAGCGTTATGTTGACCTTATTATTAATCCGGAAGTGAGGAATGTATTTGTACAGCGTACAATTATAATTAATACCATGCGTAATTTCTTAAATGAAAGAGGTTACCTTGAAGTTGAAACTCCAATTTTGCAATCCATTCCGGGTGGTGCTGCTGCAAGGCCTTTTGTAACCCATCACAATGCATTAGATATTCCTTTATACCTGCGTATTGCAAATGAGTTGTATCTGAAGCGTCTTATTGTAGGTGGGTTCGATGCTGTGTATGAATTTGCAAAGGACTTCCGTAACGAAGGTATGGATCGTACGCATAACCCAGAATTCACCCAAATGGAATTATACGTAGCCTATAAGGACTACGAGTGGATGATGAACCTGGTAGAGGAAATGCTCGAGAAAATCGCGGTTGCATTGTATAACACAACAAAAGTTGCTGCCGGCGAAAACACACTCGATTTCCACCGCCCATTCCAACGTGTAAGGTTATTCGATGCAATTAAAGAACATGCCGGGATTGATGTATCGGGCATGAACGAAGAAGAATTGAGAAAGACATGTAACGACTTAGGAATTTCTGTTGCTCCTTCAATGGGCAAAGGAAAACTGATAGATGAAATATTCTCAGCTAAGGCTCAGCACCATTATATACAGCCTACTTTCATTATGGATTACCCTGTTGAAATGTCGCCGTTGTGTAAAAAGCATCGTTCCATACTGGGACTTGTTGAGCGCTTTGAGTTATTCATTAACGGAAAAGAACTGTGCAATGCATATAGTGAATTGAATGACCCAATTGACCAACGTGCACGATTCGAAGACCAGATGAAACTGGCTGAGAAAGGTGATGACGAAGCTATGGTAATGGATTATGATTTCCTTCGTGCAATTGAATACGGTATGCCTCCAACATCGGGTGTGGGTATTGGTATCGACAGGCTAACAATGCTTATGACCAATTCATCTTCTATCCAGGATGTGCTTTTCTTTCCTCAAATGAGGCCTGAGAAGTTTTAACATTGTTATTCTTTTGGCCTGAAAATTCACATTAAACTCCAAATTGGCGTAAGTGATGGTCAATATGAGTATAATTAATCTCAGCCCATTTATCCTTAGTAACTCTGCCGGAGAATAATAGGCGTGGCAGCTTCTCACTTTTTATAATTGATTTACCATTGACCCTTAATCTTTCGATAATAATAATCAAATTATTTTTCCACTGAATAAATTCTTCTTGCCTCTGATGTTCGTCGGAAATAATCTCCTTTTTATTGGAAAATAGCTTTTTTATTAACCCAATTGGGTTAGATGCAACTTCTATATCTCCCATTGCTACTTGCAGAGGCTCACAACAATGTGCTAACATTTCTGTCGGGTTCATTTTTCCTGACAAACAGATCGACTTATAATGCAACTTCTCGAGCCTTTGAAGAATATCAGATTGATCTGAACTATCAAAAATATTTCTCATTTATAAAAGTTATTATAATGGAAGACGAACTATTACTTGAAATACTCTATAACCTGAATTAGGAATAATTTGAAGACAGATTACAGAAATATTTATAAAAGCTGATGATCATTGCTATTTTGGCAGATTGTCATTCACTAATTCGGTTTAGCATTTTGTTATTCTTTTGTTCATAATTATTTAGCCTACATACAAAGCTGTTTGCATAATTTTGAAGGGAACAAATCATCCCTCTGAATTTATCATGAAAACAGCAAATTACATTCTCAAACTTGAAGAAGTAGGCCACGGCGATGTTCCTATCGTTGGTGGGAAAAATGCTTCACTCGGCGAAATGCTGCAAAACCTTACGCAATTGGGTATTAATATCCCTGCCGGGTTTGTGGTAACTGTAGCCGCTTACAAAAAGTTTGTTGAGTTTAATAAGCTCGATGAAATAATCAGGGAGATTATTACAAAGATCGATCTGCATAATATTGAATCACTCCGCCGGGGTGGTTTACAGGTACGTCAGCTGATCAAGAATGGTAAGTTTCCGGAAGACCTGGAGAAACAAATTATTGAGGCTTACCACACATTATCGAACAAATACATGCAAGATATTACTGACGTGGCAGTGCGTTCATCAGCCACTGCCGAGGATTTACCGGATGCTTCATTTGCAGGCCAGCAGGAAACTTATTTGAATGTGCGTGGAGAGGAATCATTGATAAACGCTGTGCGTAACTGCTTTGCATCCTTATTTACAGACAGAGCTATTAACTACCGCGAAAATTTTAACTACGACCATTTTGATATTGGTTTATCGGTATGTGTGCAAAAGATGGTGCGTTCAGATCTAGCTGCATCGGGTGTTGCTTTTTCATTAGACACTGAAAGTGGTTTTAAAGATGTGGTTGTAATAAACGGCTCATACGGATTAGGTGAAATGATCGTGCAGGGCTCTGTTTCGCCAGATGAGTACATTATTTTTAAGCCAACGCACAAAGGCTCATTTACACCTATTATAGAAAAGAAAATGGGTGTAAAAGATAAGAAGATGGTATACGGAGATGACCCGGATGAGCGTGTGAGGATAATACCTGTGGAGAAACAGGCGCAGAATAATTTTTGTATTACTGATGAGCGTGCACTGCAATTGGCAAAATGGGTTGCACAAATAGAGGACTATTATTCCAAGTTAAAGAACAAATGGTGCCCTATGGATGTGGAATGGGCTGTTGATGGCTTGTCAAATGAATTATTTATTGTGCAGGCAAGGCCGGAAACCATTCACTCACAAAAAGATAATAGTAAAATTACTGAGTATAAAATAGAAGATGAGAACCGTGCTGAAAAGGTATTGCTGAAAGGGATTGCAGTAGGTGATAAAATTGCAGGTGGTAAAGTAAAGATCATGTACTCGCTTGATGGACGTACGGGCGGTTTAGATGGAAACGATTTTCAACCGGGTGATATCCTGGTGACCGATATGACGGACCCTGATTGGGAACCGATAATGAAAAAAGCTGCAGCCATTGTTACGAATAAAGGTGGAAGAACATGCCATGCTGCAATTGTAGCCCGTGAAATGGGAGTGCCTGCAATTGTTGGTACCCGAAATGCAACCGAGATATTTGCAGATGATCAGTACATAACTGTTTCATGTGCTGAGGGTGATGTTGGAATTATATATGGCGGAAGTGTTGAGTACAGGAAGATCGAGATTGATATGAATGATTTTCCAACAACGAAGACCCCTATTATGCTGAATGTTGCTTCACCGGATATGGCTTTTCAATTCTCGCATTTACCGAATGCCGGAGTAGGCCTGGCACGGGAAGAGTTTATTATAAATAACTATATACAGGTGCACCCTATGGCCTTATTGCGCCACCATAAATTGGGTGATAAGGAGCTTTCTGCTAAAATAAGCCAGATAATTGCAGGTTATGAGAACGAGGAAACTTTCTTCATAAAGAAGCTTTCGTATGGTATTGCAAAAATTGCAAGTGCATTCTATCCGAATAAAGTAATTGTGCGTTTTTCTGATTTCAAGAGTAATGAATACAAAAATCTGTTAGGAGGTAAATACTTTGAACCTGATGAAGAAAACCCAATGATTGGATGGAGGGGCGCATCACGCTACTATTCTAAGGATTATAAAGAGGCATTTGGCCTGGAATGTAAGGCAATACGAAGAGTACGCGATAAAATGGGATTAACAAATGTAGTAGTTATGATTCCATTTTGCCGTACGGTAGATGAACTGTTAAAGGTTCAGGATGTGATGTCGGAATATGGCTTGAAACGCGGAGAGAACGGATTGGAAGTTTATTTAATGGCTGAAATTCCATCAAACATTATTTTAGCAAAAGACTTTGCACAGCACATTGATGGATTCTCAATAGGCTCTAATGACCTTACACAACTCACACTCGGGCTCGACAGAGATTCTTCCTTGGTAGCACACTTATATGACGAACGTAATCCGGCAGTTAAAGCCATGCTAAGCATGTTAATTAAAACTGCCAAAAAAGCCAAGGTAAAAGTCGGTATCTGTGGACAGGGCCCATCTGATTTTCCTGACTTTGCAGAGTTTCTGGTAGAGGAGGGTATTGACAGTATTTCTGTAACGCCAGATTCTGTATTTAAAACGGTAAAGGCAATAAATGCAGTTGAGAAAAAGATTGAAGCTGTGGTAAGCGCTAATTAAGCTTTTCTTCCAACCAGAAAGGTCAGGTCCCAGGTAACAGTTTTTATTTCTGATGGATTGCCCCATGCCTTGGTTAGTTCTTTCCTTACCTCATCAACAGGGTTCTTGCCGGTAGCATCTATATAACGTTGGGTGGCCGACCAACTTAAATAATGCCCTTCCATACCTTCAAGATCTAGCTGTTTAGTGCAATAAAAATCAGGTGTTTGAATTCTATCGAAAGGGAAGGGGATATCTTTATATCTGTTTATTACCAACCAGCTTTCTTTAGGCCAGTATTCTTTTAATATACCTTGATGTAGTTTTTCCATAACTGCATCTACAGCAGGATTTACGATAGGATTATTATAGGTCCATGCGGCAACTACACCATTGTGTTTAAGCACACGATTAACTTCTTTATAGAATTTATCATGATCAAACCAATGGACTGCAGCTGCAACGGTTATCAGGTCAACACTTGCTGATGGAATGCCACTATCTTCGGCCAATGCAATTTTATACTCTATTTTTTCATGAGGCTTTGCATTGCTCAATTGCATTTCACTGGCATCGGTAGCTATTATTCGCTTGAAATATTTAGTAAGTCCGTTGGCAGCCTGCCCGTTACCCGTAGCACAATCCCATGCCAGGTTATGTTCGGGGCATAATGAGGATAGGAACGAAAATATCTCATCAGGATACGTTGGCCTGAACTTAACGTATGTATCTGATTGTTTCGAGAAATGATCTTTGAATTGCATGATCATGTTTTTATGGTTCAAAGGTATGTATTGTAAATATTTCTATTGTATTTTATTGTTATTATCAATGAAAAAAGTAGGGTTGTTGAAAACAACAATACTTTTCTTTTTCATCTTAAAAGAGGATGGCTAACTTTGCATTAGAAGGGCAAAAGTGCCTGCCTTTTGAATAACAAACTGAAATTCCGTACTTTCGTAAGGTATGAGGATAAAGGGAATTTTGTTTCTTCTGCTGATAGTGGCACAGGCCTCAGCCGCAAACCTTACAGGTAAAATAACTGATGAAGCGGGTCAGCCTTTACCATTTGTTGTCGTTTATATTGATGGTACCACAAATGGAACAACAGCCAATGTAGATGGTATATATTCACTTGAACTGAAACCCGGTAATTATATTATAGATTATCAGCTTATAGGGTATAGCCAGCACAAAGAAACGGTGGAAATGGGTAATAGTAACATTACGCGCAATGTTACATTGAAGGATGATGGCATAAAGATGAGTGAGGTTGTGGTAAATGGTAATGCCGAGGACCCCGCCTATGGAATAATCCGCAAAGCAATTGATAAAAGAAAGTTCTATGAAGAACAGGTTGATGCTTACTCCTGCGATGTATATATAAAGGGCCTGCAGCGCATTACAAAACACCCTGATAAAATATTCGGACAGGAAATTCACTTTAATGAACTTGATTCTGTATCGCATATTATATATCTGTCGGAATCAGTTACCAAGTTCAATTTTGAACAGCCCAATAAAATAAGAGAGGAAATGGTATCGAGCAAGGTGAGTGGCAATAATCAGGCCTTTAGCTACAACCAGGCTTCTGATATGTTAATGGATTTTTATAAGAACAATATTCAGATAGATGTGTTGGGCGAACGTGGTTTTGTATCACCCATTGCAACAAATGCATTGTTCTTTTACAAGTATCATCTGGCAGGTTCATTTATTGAAAATGGTAAAGTAATTGATAAGATACAGGTTATACCCAAGCGCCAGTTCGACCCTGTTTTCAGGGGCTATATTTATATACAGGAAGACTCGTGGCGGATACACAGTGCCGATATGTATTTAATAAAAGATGCCCAGATAAATTTTGTGGATACCTTATATGTAAGTCAATCATACCTGCCTGTAACGCCTGATATCTGGCTGATATTCTCAAATAAATACAAGTTTGTATTCAACTTGTTGGGTATTCAAGGCAATGGGGTGTATGTTGCAATTAATAAGAACTACACGCTTGAACCAAACTTCCCTAAGAATTTTTTTAATGGTGAACTTTTGAAAATAGATGATAATGCAAATAAAAAAGATTCATCGTACTGGAACCAAACAAGGCCTGTACCACTTACAAAAGAAGAGAGTAAAGATTATGTGCGGCGTGATAGTATACATGCAAAACATGAAACCAAAGAATATCTCGATTCAATAGATGCCCGAAGAAATAAATTTAAACCCTCGAATGTTTATTTGGGTTATAGATATTTTAACCGTTATAATAAGCAGTCGTTTTTTCTTGGCCCTATCATACAAACAATAGGGTTTAATACTGTGCAAGGCCTTTACGGGGGTTTAAGATTGGGGTATAATAAAATGTACGAAGACGAAAAGAGATTATCTATAATTACAACCGATGGATATGGTTTTTCAAATAAGCGAGGGTATGGAGATGCGCAACTTACATACTCTTTTAACCCCGAAAAGCTTGCTGTTTTTAAATGTGGAGTAGAGTTGAAGCCTGAACAATTTAATGGCAATGACCCGATATCTCGATTTTTAAATACACTATATACATTATTTGAAGACCAGAATTATATGAAGCTTTACCAAAAGGCAGGTGCTAATGCTTCGTATACAAGAGAGCTTATAAATGGTTTATTGTTTACGGGTGGTGCTGATTATGCCAATCGTGCGAGCCTTACAAATTCTACCAATTATAAATTGGTACAGGTTGGCGAAAGGCAATATACAAGCAATACTCCCGTAGGAGATACAATTGGTTTCCCAACAAACTCATTTACAATTTGGGGCGAATTAAAAATAAGTTTCAAGCAGGAGTTCTATACCTTACCACACCAAAAAATTATTGCTGATAATAAATACCCCGTTCTTACGCTTGATTATTATAAGGCACTAAACATGGGTGATAATTACGCCGATTATGATATGGCTAAAGCCACCCTATCAGGAATATTTAATTTGAAATTATTGGGTAAAACAGAATACAGTGTTTCTGCAGGAAAATTCCTTACAGAGAAGAATATGGGCTTTATGGACTACTATCACTTTAATGGTGATCAGATCATATTCTCTTCGTTTGGTTTAAACAGCTTCCATTTGCTCGACTATTATAAGTACAGCACAAATGGCCCTTTTTTAGTAGCTAATGTTGAGCATCATTTCCAGGGATTTATTCTGAATAAAATACCATTGCTCCGTAAGCTGAAACTGGATGAAATAATAGGAGCCAACTTTTTGACTACCAATACATTGCCTGAGTATTTCGAAGTCTTTGCCGGAATAACCAAATTCAACGTGGTTAGGGTCGACTTTGCGGCCTCGTACGATAAAAGTGGCCGTGTGGGTGAAGGAATCCGCATTGGGCTTGGCTTTTAGGGGTGTGATGGTTTCACGCCAGTGGTTTTTGTATAATGAGTATCTTTGCACACCAGTTTTACTAACTATGGCTAAAAAAACAGACTTCTACTATACAACCGAAAAGGATCTACATTTTACCCGCCCATTAGAAATATTGCGCGAACATCCTGAGGTTAAGTCATATATAGGTCGCAACCCTATGACCATATTTGCCATTCTTGGCTTGGTTGGCGGTCAGGCTGCAATGGCATATTTTGCGCATAACATGCCATGGTGGCTTGTATTGGTACTAGCCTATTTTATTGGCGCCTTTTTTGTGCATGCACTTTTTGTAATGGTGCACGAATGTTCGCATAACCTGCTTTTCCAGAAAAAGAATAACAATATGCTGGCGGGTATATTAGCCAATTCTATCATGTTCTTTCCTAGTTCAGTGTCTTTCCAGCGCTATCACTTAAAGCACCATGCCCACCAGGGTATTCCTGAATATGATGCTGACCTTCCGTCACCATGGGAAGCAAAACTATTTAACAGCTATTTCTTAGGTAAGGCATTTTGGCTCCTTATTTATCCTGTAGTTCAAACTATTCGTATTCCGCGCATGAAGGACATTAAAGCATGGGACAAATGGGTTGCGCTTAACTGGCTTGTAGTCTTAGCTGTTGATATTGCAGCATGGTATTTTTTTGGCCCTAAAGCATTTGTATATATATTCACTTCTATGTTCTTTTCAGTAGGCCTGCATCCATTGGGTGCACGTTGGGTACAGGAACATTACCTTACCAGTGGACCTGTGCAGGAAACACATAGTTATTACGGCCCTTTGAATGTTATTGCATTCAATGTTGGGTATCATAATGAACATCACGATTTTCCATCTATTCCATGGAATAACCTGCCTAAGGTTCGCAAAGCAGGTGAAAAATGGTATAACGACATAGCATATCACAACTCCTGGACCTTGTTATGGTTACGCTTCCTCTTCGACAGAGAGATATCAATATACTCACGTATGTTGCGTAAGAGGCATGCAAAAGACCTAAAGGCTCAAGCATAAATATGACGGAGAAAAAAATAGCTATTCTTGGATCGGGAAGCTGGGCAACAGCTTTAATAAAGATCCTGTCTAATAACGATATTAATATCAGTTGGTGGGTCAGGAAAAAGGAGAATATTGAGTACATTAAAAAGTACAAACACAATCCTAACTACCTCAGTGAAATAGAAATTGACCTGAGCAAGGTTACTATTTTTACGGGCTTAAAGGAAACCATAGCGCAGGCTGATACATTAATACTGGCAGTACCTTCTGCATTTATGAGTGAGGCATATGCTTCACTTAAAAAAGAAGATTTTAAAGGGAAGGTTTTATTTTCTGCCGTAAAAGGTACCCTGCCTGAAGAAATGAAAATGGTTAGTGCATACCTTATGGAACAGTTTGAGGTGCCACTATCTTCCATTGGAATAATTGCAGGTCCTTGCCATGCTGAGGAGGTTGCCATGGAGAAACTATCATACTTAACTGTTGGTTGCTCTAATACCGTTGCTGCTGATTGGATGGCTGACATGCTTACATGCCGTTATATAAAGGCTACCACATTACCCGATATGCAAGGCATTGAATATTCAGCTGCACTTAAGAACATATTTGCAATTGCAAGTGGTATTTGCCATGGTTTAGGATATGGAGATAATTTTCAGGCAGTGCTTGTTGCTAATGCCATACAGGAAATAAAAAGATTTATTGACCAGGTTAACCCAATGCAGAGAGATACCAATGCATCTGCGTATTTAGGTGATCTGTTAGTTACTGCTTATTCTCAATTCAGCCGTAACCGTACACTGGGTAGTATGATAGGTAAAGGCTATTCTGTAAAATATGCTCAGCTTGAAATGAATATGGTGGCTGAAGGTTACTATGCTGTAAAAACAATTTACACGATCAATCAGCAGTATAAAGTTTCAATGCCAATTTGCGAAGCAGTGTACCGCATACTATACGAAAAAATGTCTCCTTCAGTAGAAATACGTTTACTTGCCGAAAAGCTTGCTTAATGGAAACACTTACCAATTGCCCCATTTGTAATTCATCTTCATTCACACCATTTATAGAGTGTACTGACTATACCGTAAGCAAAGACAAATTTGCAATTGTTAAATGTGAATGTGGATTTAAATTTACAAACCCTCGTCCTGAAGAAGCTGAAGCCGGAAAATATTACCAGTCAGAAGATTATATATCGCACTCCAATACCAGTAAGGGGCTAATTAACAGGCTATACCAAAGAGCCCGCAAGTATACCCTGAAAAAGAAGCTTGCTTTAATTACTAAAGTAAGTGGTAAGCAACAAGGTAATTTACTCGACCTTGGTTGTGGAACGGGTGAATTTTTAAATACCTGCAAACAAAGCGGTTGGAATGTACAAGGCATTGAGCCTTCACCCGATGCACGAGCGTTTGCGACTAAGGAGTACGGCTTAACTATTCATGAGATAAATAAATGGGATCAATTTGCAGATAATACGTTTGATGTAGTTAGTGCATGGCATGTATTAGAGCATGTGTATCAACTCGAAGAAACGGCAAAACAGGTTAAAAGAATACTTTCTCCTGATGGTACTTTTGTAGTAGCCTTGCCTAATTCCAGTTCGGCCGATGCTGAATTTTACAAAAAATATTGGGCTGCTTATGATGTTCCTCGTCACATATGGCATTTTACCCCCGCAGATGTAAAACGGTTTTTCGAGAGTAAAGGGTTTGCCCTTAAAGAAGTATTGCCGATGCCATTGGATGCCTATTATATATGCATGCTTAGTGAAAAATATAAAGCAGGTAGTATTAGTTATGGAAGGGCTGCTGTACATGGCTGGGCATCGAACCGACAGGCGGCTAAAACAGGTACTACTTTCTCCAGTCAGATTTATATTCTGAAGCCTGTCAAGTAAGGTTGTATATTTGATGTATTGAACTCAGCAAAAACCTACGTATGAAATCAAGAACTCCCAAGGAAAGCTACGCTATATCAACACACTTAGTTCTACCTAACGAAACCAATTTGCTTGGTAACCTTATGGGCGGACGTTTATTATACTGGATGGATATAACAGCAGCCATAGCAGCACACAGGCATTGCCAACGTGTTGTAGTAACTGCCTCTGTTAACCACGTATCATTTGAACGGGCTATAAAACTTGGCGACTATGTAACCATAGAAGCTAAAGTATCAAGGGCATTCAATACATCTATGGAAGTATTTTTAGATGTTACAGTAGAGGCAGGCCTTAGTGCGGAAAAAGTAAAATCGAACGATGCTACTTACGTATTTGTTGCCATTGACCAGGTAGGCAGGCCAATAGAAGTGCCACAACTTGTTCCGGAGACCGACCTTGAGAAAGAGCGCTACGATACGGCATTGAAAAGAAGACAACTAAGTTTATTGCTTTCGGGTAAAATAAAACCAGATTCTGTTCCTGAACTGAGAGACCTATTCATGGGTAAACAAAAGTAACATGGCATTAAAGATCTATACTAAAACCGGCGATAAAGGTCAGACATCTTTGCTTGGTGGTACCCGTGTGCCTAAGCATAACATTCGTATTGAAGCGTACGGAACGGTTGACGAACTTAATTCATGGATCGGATTATTGCGCGATTCTATCAACGACAAGCATGTTGGTACTATTCTTATAGAAGTACAGGACAGGCTATTTACTATGGGTTCTTCACTGGCTTCAGATCCTGTAAAATCAAAGGTTAAGATACCTCACCTTAGTGAAGATGATATAACGGTATTTGAAAAGGAAATAGATGCAATGGATGCACAATTGCCACCTATGAAGAACTTCGTTCTTCCGGGAGGTCATATAACAGTGTCGCATTGCCATATTGCACGTTGTGTTTGCCGCAGGGCAGAGCGTAGGGTGATTCATTTAGCAGAAAATGAAAAAGTAGATGAACTGGTTGTGAAATATCTCAACCGTCTTTCCGATTATTTATTTATGCTTTCACGTAAGCTCACCCAGGACCTTAAAGCAACCGAGGTTCCCTGGAAGCCTAAGATGTAGGAAACGTATGCAACGCATAGCTATTCTCGATCTTGGCACCAACACATTCAATCTGCTGATAGCAGAAAAAGGCCAGAATGGCAACCCTGTTTTTATATACTCGAAAGAGCTGCCGGTGGAACTTGGCAAAGGTGGTATTCACAAAGCGCACATAACGGCTGAGGCAACAGAGCGGGCAATAAAAGCACTACATACACACCGTAAAACAATCACCGAGCACGGTATTAAAGAGCAATATGCCTTTGCTACTTCTGCCGTGCGTGGGGCCGATAATAAAAAAGAGTTCACAGATAGAATACGAATAGAAACAGGTATTGAGATAAATATACTTTCAGGAGAGGATGAAGCGAAATGGATATATGAAGGTGTAAAACATGCATCTGTACTGGGCGGCCAGGTTTCTGTAATAATGGATATTGGTGGTGGTAGTACGGAGTTCATTATTGCAAACAGTAAAGAAATATTCTGGAAGAGAAGCTACCCGCTTGGTGTTACAAGGTTGTTTGAAACGTTCAACCGGACAGAGATACTACATGAGAAAGAGAAATTAGTAGAGCAGTATATTTCAGAAATGTTACTTGAATTATTTGAAGCTAGTAAGCAATACAACCCAGTTGAATTGATAGGCTCTTCGGGTTCATTTGAAAGTTTTGCGCAAATCATACAAGCTAATTTAGGCGGCAAGCCTGACCCCAAGAACGGGTATGAGTTCCCGATGAGTGAGTTTGACAAATTATACCATGTTCTGCTAACATCAACTTTAGAAGATCGTTTGAGAATGAAAGGCTTGATTCAAATGCGCGCACCTATGTTTGCCTATTCAGGGATGCTTACAAAAACTGTACTTGATAAACTGGGCATTAAGAAGATGAAGCTTAGTCATTATGCCCTCAAGGAAGGCATAGCAGGGCACCTGCTCGAAAAACTATAATGTCTTATTAAGTAATTTGGTTGAGCCAAGTAGTTTCTGAAAATGCTTGTCCTTAACTGCTTCTTTCATTAAGTCAATGTGGCCGGTGTGGTGGCAATCAGAGCCAACAAAACTTATCATATCGTGGTCGATAAGCCACTGAGCAGCTTTTTTGGTTTGGAAAGAATAATGTCCGGTAATGGAGTTGATATTCATTTGTAAAAATATACCCCTGCCTGCTAATTCTTCATATTTCTCAAAATTGTCTTGCCAGAAACCATATCGTTCTATGTGTGCCAATACAGGCCTGTAGCCTTTCATGCTCATTTGAAAAACTATCTCATTAATATTGTCGGGCGGATTAATAAAGGGTACTTCCCATAGCAGGTATTTCTGGCCAAAGGTCATTACATCGCCGCTTTGAAATTTCTTTTCAAATTCAAAATCAAAGTAATACTCCGCAGCTGCCTCTACTTCAATATCAATGCCCGCCTCTTTAACTGCTTTTCTTACCTCCGCTAAGCCGCTATTTATTATCTCAGGTGTATTCCTGTATCCATCCGACATAATATGAGGAGTAGTAATTACTTTCTTATACCCAAAATCGTGCATGGCAGTTATCAATGCAAGCGACTCTTCCATATTCTGGGCACCATCATCAATTCCGGGAATAAAATGGGAGTGAATATCCGTTTTCAGAACCGAAAGGTCTAACAGTGGTGAATTATCTTTTTTATTAAAAAGTCCGAATAATGCCATACGATTCTAAGCTGATAAAATATGAGCTATCCTTAATAGTCCTTCGTTAATATCTACATTGTGCTTTCTAGTTTGCGCAAATGGAGTGTAGGTAATTTGATTATGAACAAGCCCTGCCATTTCGTTACGCCTGCCGTTTAACAAACCTTCAATGGCAGCAACACCTAACCTGCTTGCAAGCAAACGATCAAAGCATGTCGGACTGCCGCCACGTTGCATGTGACCAATTACAGTTACCCGTGTATCGTAATGATCGAATTTCTGTTTTACTTTTTCCGCAATCTCAAATGCTCCACCTTCTTTATCCCCTTCCGCAACAATTATAATGCACGATGATTTATGCCTTTTCCATCCGTCTTCCAATCGTTTAATTACCTCAGCTATATCCGTTTTACTTTCCGGTATCAGAATATCTTCAGCACCGCAGCCTACGCCACTGTTCAGTGCTATAAAGCCAGCATCGCGGCCCATAACCTCTACAAAAAAGAGGCGGTTGTGTGAAGCAGCCGTATCGCGTATCTTATCTACTGCATAAATAACAGTGTTCAGTGCAGTGTCAAATCCTATTGTATAATCAGTTCCAAAAAGATCATTATCTATAGTACCGGGAGCACCCATGCAAGGTATATCGGTATGTGTTGAAAATTCCAGGCCTCCTTTGAATGTTCCATCACCGCCAATTAAAATAAGCCCTTCAATACCATTCTCCTCCAGTTGTGCCTTTGCTTTATCAAGTCCCTGCTTTGTTCTGAATCGCTTGCTACGGGCTGTTTTTAAAATAGTACCACCACGTTGAATAATATTACTTACGGAATGAGAATCCATAGAAAGAAAATCACCGTCTATCAATCCATCATAGCCACGGCGTACTCCAATCATTTCTACCTCGTGATATAAACCCGTGCGCACAACTGCCCTGATGCAGGCATTCATACCCGGTGCATCGCCGCCTGATGTAAGCACAGCTATCTTCTTCATACGTTGGTTACTTGCGGTATCTTGTAATTCTCTTTAAACCACTTCCAGGTGGTTTCTATACCTTGTTTAAAATACACTTCAGGAATATAACCTAATAGCTCTTTTGCTTTTTCAACCGATGCTTTAGAATCTTTCACATCGCCCATGCGAGATGGCTGATAGATTGGTACAAGATTTGAATTTGCAAATCCTGCCAATACTTTAAATAACTCGTTAACACTTACCCTGTCGCCACATGCAACATTAAACACCTGTCCGCTAACCGAAGCATCGGCAAACATGGCTTTAATATTGGCTTGTACAACATTCTCAATAAAAGTAAAATCGCGGGTTTGTTCACCATCACCATAAATTACAGGCGATTTGTTTTCCATTAATGCGGTTACAAATAATGGTATGGCCGCTGCATATTGCCCGAAAGGATTCTGACGCGGGCCGTAAATATTGAAGTAACGCAATCCGGCTATGCTCATACCATAGTTACCGGCAAAAACTGCCGCATATAATTCATTGCTGTACTTTGAAACAGCATAAGGCGAAAGCGGCACAGGTTGGTCGGTTTCTTTTTTAGGAAGTGATTTGCTATTGCCGTAGACCGATGAGGAGCTTGCATATACTACACGCTTCACACCTGCATCTTTGGCTGCTACCAATACATTTAAAAAGCCTGAAACATTAACCTCGTGTGTTGCTATTGGATTGGCAACAGAACGTGGAACTGAGCAAAGAGCCGCCTCATGAAAAATATAATCAATGCCTTTAAATGCCTTATCGCAAATAACTTTGTCGCATATACTACCCTGTACAAATTCAAAACCTTTGTGCTTTTCAAATAGCTTAACATTATCAATATTACCGGTAGAAAGATCGTCGAGTACAACTATTCTTTTAGCATTATTATGTACAAGGTATTCAACCAGGTGCGAGCCAATAAATCCGGCACCGCCTGTTACCACAAAAGAATGCTCACTTAAACTACCGGAATGGAATTTTTTATCGTACACTATCTACTTATTTATGTTGCAAAATATATGTCTGTTGCCAGCTTGAAGCAAGCGGTATCATCCAGTTCTTTTCAAAGTCAGCCTTGGTTGCAACCATGTTATTAAATACTATTGTTTCCGGGCTTATTTTACCTTCTTCAGTAAGATGGCTGAGTTCATCTAATGTACAGGAAACAATTTTGTTATTGTCTTTATATGCTACCAGGCTTCTGTTCAGCATTGAAATGCCAAGTTTAGCTTCCTGTTCCTTTATAAAACGTACCGAAGCATCTACCGCACGGCCGCACATTCTGTCGCCTTGTTCATCAGCAAAAAATACAATGAACCTGTTATATAATACCTTATAGTGAGCTTTCAATAAACTACCATGGCTCAACCAATTATCTATAAAAGAGCTAAGGCTATCGGTAACCGTTTGTAATTCAGTAGGTGTGAACTCCCGTTCGGCCTGAAAAACCCAAACCTTCGATTCCGGTGCTAATTGTTCGTAATCTGTCATCGTTATACCCTTTAAAATCGTATACGAATTTACGCATTTATTTCGACATCACCTTAGCCACTGCATAAGTGTCCTTGCACTCCTTCAGTAACTGGCTGCTGTTCTTCTTTAATATAGGATGTATAAGGTCAGGGGCGATTTCCATTAAGGGCTCAAGTACAAACTTACGTTCGTGTAAAAGTGGGTGAGGCACCTTTACTTTTTCGGTCGAAATAACCTCGTTATTATAAAAAAGTATATCAAGGTCTATTGTTCGTGGGGTATATTTTCCTTCTCTGCGCACTCTCCCTAAAAATGCTTCAATACCTAAAAGTATTTCCATAAGTTTTTCTGCGGGCAGTGTAGTTTTCAGTTCCACTACCTGGTTCAGAAAACTGTTTGCGTTGTCCATTTTCCATGGCTCTGTTTCATATAACGATGAGCATAACGCTACCTCTCCTGCCTTTTCATTTAGCTGAGCTATGCTTCGTTCAAGGTTTTCTTTTCTTTTGCCTCTGTTACTCCCCAATGATATATATGCTGTATTCATACTGTAAAGATGGGCTTATTTTTGATTAAAGTCTCAATTTCGGGCGTTTGTAATGCTCCAAGTCCCCTACTTGGAGGGGTGAAGGGGTGGGTTTCCTTGGCGGGGCGGCATTTGCTCCCTGCTTGCCTGTCTTTCCTAAACTCGCATCATTTGCAGCTAACCCGCGCCCACCTTTTGCCTATTTCTAAATATCCGTCAGCCTGAGCTTGTCGAAGGCCTTCCTTTATAAATTTTCTACTTATTACCACAAAGTGCACAAAGAAAAACAGCCCACAAAGGACACAAAATTAAATCCCCTCCTTGGGAGGGGTTGGGGGGTGGTTTACACTTTTTGCAAAGTGTAAACCCTCAACCTATTGATTCTCAATTTTATGACCTGAAAAAATGCATGCGTTTTTGTAAACCCTCCCCATTTACTTTTTATTTGTACTATTTCAATGAACTTATTCCTTAGCACTTATTCCTAAATGGAGCTTGCGCTAATGATGCAAAGTTAAGTTCAAGATTTAGTAAGAAGAACAGAAAGTGGTTGGAGTTTTCAACTACCCCCAAATTCTATTGATAATAACAATAAAATACAATAGTTTTTTAGCCTTATATAAGTAGTGCACTTACAGAAGTAGCTCCTTGGTATAGTAGCTCATTTTTAGAATTCTATCAGATTCTATGCATCCTCGGTTCAAGACAAGGTAATTCACAGTCTCCAAAGCATGGCAAGTAATAGATGATGTTAATACCTATTAAGCAATTATTCCCGATAATAAATGATGCTTCTGGTGTTCGATACCACCTATTTATACATGAAGTATCTGATGCTTTTATTGGTACACAGTATTTTGAGCCACTTGCATATTTTGAAAGCAGGCTATCATAATTAGGTTTGTTCAGTTTATTTTCTCCAATGATAATATATGCACCAGGTGGTAAAGTAATATGGAAACTGCCGTCGGTATCTGAGGTAAATTCCATAACTATAGGATTTGAAAAATAGTTACTATCTCCTCGCTTCACATACATTTTTTTATTTGGGAATTTTCGTGGTTTAATGTATTCAGCTGTTTTATCAGTACATATGTCAGTGCACCAAGGGTGAACAACTTTCACAAAACCCGTAACCTGCCCGACAACTTTTTTTATACTATCTGGCATATTGTCTTTGGGTGTTTTTATTGAAGCATCATCTAATCTTCCATTGATATAAGTTACTTCCCACGCAACCCCACCATCCTCACGATACATTTTTTTGACACCATTTTTCTTATCGTCTTGGTAGAAAGTTTCATATTGTATCTTACCATCAGGGTAATACTCCTTAGTCAAGCCATTTCTTTTATTACCAGTAAAGGTTATTTCTGACGAAATAGTTTTTCCATCAGTGCGATATGCTTTCTGTATCCCATTCATTTGATCGCCTACGTAAGGGGTTTCGCATTTCAAGTTATATGGAGTTTCATAATAGTCCCTTACAATACCACAAATCGAATCATTAATATATGGAATTTCACTTTTTACTCCTTTATTATAGAAGTAATATTTCTTCATTATTCCGTTCCGTTTACCATTTTTATAAGGAATTGTTGCAAAAAGTTGAGACCCATCATATTTTCTTACAATACCATAAGGCAATCCATCTTTATATACAATTAGCAAAATATAAATGGCATCTTTTGCAGAAGTAAGTGGATGATTTGCATTGTCATAGTATTCTATCCATTTTCCCTGCTTTACCCCATTTACCATCAAGTTCTTTGCTTCTTTTCTATCACTAAAAGTGCTATCCGGAAGGACTTCCTGAGCAAAACCCAGATTAGTAAATAATATAAAAAGGAGTGTACCGAGTATTGTCTTCATGATTAATGAACGTAATCTTGTAAAAGGATGCAGAGCCTCCTTTTACATATTTCTTCTATACTGTCCGCCTACTTCAAACAGCGCATTTGTAATTTGTCCCAGTGAGCAATAGTGCACGGCTTCCATCAGGTGAGCAAACAGGTTATCGTTATGTATGGCAGCTTGCTGCAGGTCTTTTATGATCTTGGCTTGTTTGTCGTCATTAGCTTTATGCAAAGCCTTAAGCATACTTATCTGGTATTCCTTCTCCTCTTTGGTAGAACGTATTACTTCCTTAGGAATGATACTTGGTGAACCCTTTGATGAAAGGAATGTATTCACACCTATAATAGGATACTCTCCTGTGTGTTTCAGGCGTTCGTAGTACAAACTTTCTTCCTGTATCTTGCCACGCTGGTACATGGTTTCCATTGCACCTAATACACCACCACGCTCGGTTATACGGTCAAATTCAGCCATAATGGCTTCTTCTACCAAATCGGTAAGTTCTTCAATAATAAATGAGCCCTGGATAGGATTTTCGTTTTTAGCCAAACCTAATTCACGGTTAATGATCAACTGAATGGCAATAGCACGGCGCACACTTTCTTCTGTGGGAGTAGTTATGGCTTCGTCGTATGCATTGGTGTGCAGTGAATTGCAGTTATCGTAAATAGCATACAATGCCTGCAGTGTAGTGCGTATGTCGTTGAAGTCAATTTCCTGCGCATGTAATGAACGGCCCGATGTTTGAATATGATATTTTAACATTTGTGAACGCTCATCTCCACCATATTTCAATTTCATTGCCTTCGACCATATACGGCGTGCAACCCTGCCAATTACTGCATATTCAGGGTCAATACCGTTCGAGAAGAAGAATGAAAGGTTAGGAGCGAAGTCATCTATCTTCATTCCGCGTGAGAGGTAGTACTCTACAAAGGTGAAACCATTTGCAATAGTAAATGCAACCTGTGAAATTGGGTTAGCGCCTGCTTCTGCAATATGATAGCCTGATATAGATACCGAATAAAAATTACGAACCTTGTTATCGATAAAATATTGCTGCACGTCACCCATTAAGCGAAGTGAGAATTCTGTAGAGAATATACAAGTGTTCTGCGCCTGGTCTTCCTTTAAAATATCGGCCTGCACCGTACCACGAACTTGCGAAAGGGTAAATGCTTTTATCTTTTCATATACATCTTTCGGTAAAACCTGGTCGCCTGTAATGCCCAATAACATTAAGCCTAAGCCATCGTTTCCTTTAGGTAATGCACCCTGGTATGAAGGACGTTTTACACCCTTCTTTTTATAAATGTCGGCGATCTTTTTCTCTACCTGCTTTTCTAATTTCTTTTCTTTTATATAAAGTTCGCATTGCTGGTCAATGGCGGCATTCATAAAAAATGCAGCTATGATAGATGCAGGCCCGTTAATGGTCATCGATACTGATGTCTTCGGGTCGCAAAGATTGAAACCTGAATACAATTTCTTGGCATCATCAAGGCAGCAGATAGATACACCTGAGTTACCTATTTTACCATAAATATCAGGACGGTGATCAGGGTCACGGCCATACAGTGTAACCGAGTCGAATGCCGTGGAAAGCCTTTTTGCAGGCATGCTTGCACTTACATAATGAAAACGTTTGTTAGTACGTTCAGGTCCGCCTTCGCCGGCAAACATACGTGTAGGATCTTCTTCAGAACGCTTGAACGGATATACACCTGCAGTGTAAGGGAACTTGCCCGGGAAATTTTCCTGCAACACCCACAATAATATCTCGCCCCATGCACGGTAGCGTGGCACAGCAATCTTCGATATCTTGGTATGAGAGAGTGATTCAGTATGTGTTTTTACTTTAATATCCTTACCACGAACATTGTATACATAATATTCATCGGTATATTTTTTCACCTCTTGCTCCCAGCCTTCTAATACTTTTCTGTTCTCAACGGTAAGTTTTTCCTCCAGCTCTTTTTCTTTTTTAATAAGCTCAGGAGTTTTTCCCACCATGTCTTTTACTTTATGCAAGGCATATAGCTTTTCAGCGATCTCTGACTGGCTTTCGGCCCATTTGTCGTAGGTACGTATGGTGTCAGTAATCTCCGATAGGTAACGAACCCTATCCGGCGGAATGATAAATATTTTCTGCGATTGTTCTTCTGAATGTTTGTATGATGAGACCAGTTCTGCTTTCGTCTTTTCATGAATAGTATCTATCAATGTCTTATACAAACTATTCATTCCCGGGTCATTGAACTGCGATGCTATTGTACCAAATACGGGAAGGTCATCATCGCTCTTCGTAAACAGGTTATGATTGCGCTTGTATTGTTTCTTTACATCTCTCAATGCATCTTGCGCGCCACGTTTATCGAATTTATTTATGGCAATAACATCAGCAAAATCAAGCATGTCAATCTTCTCCAGCTGAGTAGCAGCACCATATTCAGGTGTCATTACATATAACGAAACATCTGAGCAATCTACTACTTCAGTATCTGATTGACCGATACCCGAGGTCTCTAACAATACCAGGTCAAAACCAGCGGCCTTAAGAATATCAACTGCTTTGTTAATGCTTTGCGATAATGCCAAGTGGCTTTGGCGTGTAGCCAGTGAACGCATATACACACGCGGATTGGCAATAGCATTCATACGAATTCTGTCGCCTAATAATGCACCACCTGTTTTACGTTTCGACGGGTCAACGCATAATATTGCAATGGTTTTACCTTCCTGTATATTGCCTTTCTTTGAAAAATCGATCAGGTAACGGCGAACAACTTCATCTATCAATGATGATTTACCTGCACCACCCACACCGGTAATTCCAAGCACTGGTATATTCTTTTTGCCTTGTAGGCCTTGAATCTTTTTGTGAACCTCTTTTGCTTTTTCGGGAAAATCTTCAACCAGGGAAATAAGTGCACCTATTGATTTGGCATCTCTGTTCTTTAATCCTTTTATCTGCTGGTCAATATTTATAACCTTGGGAGTAACATCGCACTTCTGCAAAATATCGTTTATCATTCCCTGCAGACCCATGGTGCGGCCATCGTCAGGTGAATAAATACGTGTAATGCCATATTTGTGCAGGTCCTTTATTTCATCGGGCAGAATAACACCACCACCACCGGCAAATATTTTAATATGTCCGCAGCCTTGTTCTTTAAGCAGGTCGAGCATATATTTTAAATATTCGTTGTGCCCACCCTGGTACGATGTCATTGCAATAGCATTGGCATCTTCCTGTATGGCGCAATTCACCACATCGGCTGCACTGCGGTCGTGCCCAAGGTGAATAACCTCGGCACCACTTGCCTGCATAATGCGGCGCATAATATTTATGGCTGCATCGTGCCCGTCAAATAATGAGGCGGCTGTTACAATACGTATCTTGTTCTTAGGTATATATGGACTTACTTCGGCTTGCATAGCGTACAATTATGGCGCAAATGTAGGGGTAAAAACCTTTCTTACCAACCCATGCGCTTTTGTTCATGTTAAAAGTAATAATTTTTGTTATAAAATAGTCTTGGTCAGGGCTAAAGCCCGGTTTTAGCATGTACTGATTAACCCCAGACTTAAGTCTGGGGTTAGAAGGACAGTAACTAACAAGACTTTAGTCGTGACAATCATTATTTGAGAATATGCGAAAAAACTACATTTGCATAAACTCTTTCCTATGCTCTCATTCTCACCTTCAGAAATAGCACAAAATATACTCCACTCGCATCTCGTATCATCTGTGGGGCCCCGCCCTGTTTGCTTTGCCAGCACCATTGATTCAAAAGGTAATCCCAACCTTGCACCTTTCAGTTTTTTTAATGTAATGGGCTCTAACCCGCCTATTGCAGTATTTTCTCCTGCGCGGTCGGGCAGAACAGGCCAGAATAAGGACACCGTTTTCAACGTGAAGGAAGTGCCAGAAGTGGTTATAAATATTGTTACCTATAATATGGTTCAGCAGATGAACCTTGCCAGTGCAGAATATCCTAAGGGAGTGAACGAGTTTGTAAAGTCAGGCTTTACTCCATTGCCATCGGTAAAAGTAAAACCTTTCCGTGTAAAAGAATCGCCCGTGCAAATGGAATGCAAGGTGCTGGAAGTAAAAGAAACAGGTATCGGCGGCGGGTCGGGAAACATTATTACCTGCGAAGTAATTTATATGCATATCAGTGAAGATGTACTTACTCCTGATGGCAGAATAGACCAAACAAAAATTGATACGGTTGGCAGAATGGGCGGGCACTATTATGTCCGTGCTCATGGAGATGCTTTATTCCAACTTCCGCAACCTCAGCATAATTTGGGAATAGGGGTAGACTCCTTGTCTCCTTCTATCCGGAACAGTAAAGTACTTACCGGTAATAACCTGGGTGCATTGGGCAATGTACCTGCTTTACCAAGCATAGAGGGTTATGTATCGGAGAAATTTCAAAATGAGGAAGAACTACACAAGGCGGCAAAGAAATTGCTCGACAATAACCATGTGGAAGAAGCATGGAAGTTGTTGCTGGCCAATGCAAAATAGCTAAGTTTGAATTAAATTATTAAACGCTTGTAACAAATCGGTAGGGCTAAACGTCATACTCCAAAATTACAAGCCATGAAACCAAACACAATGAGAAAAATTATTTACGTATCTGCTTTTATTTTAGGCGGATGTATTATTTCAAACGGTTCTGCTGATAAAGGAACCAAACTACCTGACGAAGGGAAAGCGATAGAAGTAAAATCGTTTAAAGCTATTCATGCTTCGGGTGTGTTTAATATTTACCTTACACAAGGCACTAAAGAAGGTGTGGTAGTGAAAGGATACTACCCGAGCGATCTGAAAATAAGCAATGTTGGTGATACATTAATGCTGGAAGATACCGTGCATACACATACCGGTAATTTTAATGTAAAGACAGACATTTATGTCACTCTTGTAAATATTACCTTTATGGATATTGAGTCAGTAGGCTCAACCAAATGCACCGATACCTTAAAGCTTAAGAATTTAAGTTTTGAATCGGACGGTGTAGGTACAATTGACCTTTCGTTGAATGCCGACACTGTAAAGGGCGCCGAAAATGGTGTAGGTACTATGAAATTACATGGCAGCACAAAATATGCCGAAATTGAAGATAACGGTGTTGGCTCACTGGAGGCCGAGAAATTTATGGCGGAAGTATTACATGTTGAAGTGAACGGAGTAGGTTCAGCAAATGTATATGCATCAAAGGAAATATATATTCAATCATCAGGCGTGGGTGGTGTAAAATACCATGGCCCTGCAAAAGTTATTCAGTCTGAAAGCAGCGGAGTGGGCAGTGTAAAACATGCTGATTGAGGCAAAGAGAGTTTTATAGATTCTTGTGAGTTTAGCAGGGTACGCAATTATTGTAAAGTAATTGCGTTATTCTGCTAAACTGCTTTTAATGAAAACCACATTCAAATTTGTATCTATTTTTTTATTGCCCGTTCAATTTCTCGTAGCTCAAGGTTCATATAATATACTCGGCCAAAACTTAAACAGCCCCAACCTTATTGCCACGGCTGTCCCATTCTTACGGCTTTTTCCCGATGCAAGGGCAAACGGTATGGGTGGTGTGGGAGTAGCTACTGAGCCTGATGCTAATTCTGCATTCTGGAACCCAGCAAAATTTGCATTTCTGAATGATAGTTCTCAAATGGGATTTTCTGTTTCATATATTCCATTACTCAGAGTTGAAATTCCCTCTATTAATTTCAGTTATGCTTCTTTCTATTATAAACTACCCAAAAACCAGGTGCTTGCTTGTTCATTTCGTGACCTGATAATGAATAATGTTCTGTTTACAGATAACAATGGAATAACTATGGGTAATTTCGATTCGTATGAATATGCATTTGATGTTACCTATTCACGTAAGCTATCATTTAATTGGTCCATTGGGGCCAATGCCCGCTATATATATTCAAACCTGACAGGCGCATCGGCTGTACAAGGAGAATACGTAGTTCCTGGCCAATCAGTGGCTGTGGATATTTCGGCATACCATAAAGGCAATGATTCGCCTTTTTTTAATGGAGACTGTAATGTATCAGAAGGAATGTGTATTTCAAACATAGGCTCAAAAATAAGCTACAGCAATTCGGGAGTTTCCAATTTTATTCCAACTAATCTTAGGGTGGGTGCGGCGTTCAATATACATTTTGACTCTTATAATAAGCTTTCCATAATGGAGGATGCCAATAAATTACTTGTTCCAACCCCTCCTGTTTATGTATACTCTCAAGCCGGATACCTTGTACCCATTAACGGAATGAACCCTAATGTAAGTGCGACCCAAGGAATGATACAATCATTCTACGATGCACCGGGTGGCGCATTGCAGGAATTTCAGGAAATAACATGGAGCACAGGAATAGAATATACCTATAACGACAAATATTCAGTTCGTACAGGCTTCTTTTACGAAGTCCCTACTCAAGGTGGTAGAGAGTATTATTCTGTCGGTGCAGGGTATCGCTTATTGACGCTGACAGTTGATGCCGCTTATCTTATGCCTGTTTCACAACAAAGCCCTTTATACAATACTCTGTGTATTTCCTTTACTTTTAATTTCTCTCCTAAAAAGAAGGCAGCTCATACAACTGCCTGAAATGTTTCCTCTTTTAACTCTATCTAAAACCCTTACCTTTGGCATGCATTATGAGGAAGAGTATTGTCGTAATAGTATTTCTGTTTTCAGGCCTGTTTGCCAAGGCGCAGTTTATAGACTCGCTCCAGAATATAATTACCCGAAAGGGCTCTTTTTTCTTCAGTTTCACATCACGCAATTCTTTTATTACCAATAACAGTGCCAATATTTTTGGCTTCGCAGTAGGCTCAACGTTTGGTAAAAAGCTGATTATTGGTGGAGGCTACAATGCATTAAGTTCGATCATTACAAAAAAAATAATGATCGGTTCTGATGTAGTAACCGAGCAACTTAGTTTTGCGTATTTCTCCTATTTTGTAGAATATATTATGCCACTCACCCGGCATTGGAAAATTTACGTTACCCCGTTCTCGATCGGGCTAGGCGGTTCCAACTATCAGTATTTTCACGACCTGGGATTTAAGGTAACCGATTCCTACATGGTTATTCCATATGAGCCACAGGTTGAGATCGACTATAACCTTACAAGGTGGTTGGGTTTATATACCCAGGTAGGCTACAGGCTAATGCTTGTCAATAATCCTGCCATAGTGCAAAATTTTAATTCCCCTACCTATGCGTATGGTGTGCTGATTTTGCCTCTTGAGATATTTGCAGGAATTTTTCCAAATTCGAAACTGGGTCATGCTATACATGACGACTGATTTGCGTATTTTTGTATAAGTAATTATTGAAATGAACGAAAACCTCGACGCAGATAGCGGAGCATTAAAGACAGGTGAGAAGGAAGTAGAGAAAGTTCTGCGCCCTAAGGAATTTGCCGATTTCTCCGGACAGGAGAAAGTGGTGGAGAATCTTAGGATTTTTGTGAAAGCTGCCAAGCAGCGCACCGAAGCGCTTGACCATGTGTTGTTACACGGTCCTCCGGGCTTAGGTAAAACTACATTGGCCAACATTATTTCATCTGAGCTTGATGTGAATATACGCATCACCTCTGGCCCGGTTCTTGAAAAGCCCGGTGACTTAGCAGGTTTACTTACCAACCTCGGCCCCTTTGATGTTCTGTTTATTGATGAAATACACCGCCTTAGCCCTGTCGTAGAAGAGTACCTGTATTCTGCTATGGAGGATTATCGCATTGATATAATGATAGATAGTGGCCCTAATGCACGAAGTGTTCAGTTAACATTGAATCCGTTTACATTAATTGGCGCAACTACTCGCGCAGGCTTATTGACATCTCCACTCAGGGCTCGTTTTGGTATTAATTTCAGGCTCGATTATTACACATCGGAACTGCTGCAAACTATTCTTGAGCGCTCAGCAGGTATTTTGAATATTGAAATTACTCCTGAGGCATCGCACGAAATTGCACGTCGCAGCCGTGGTACACCACGTATTGCAAATGCATTATTAAGAAGGGTGCGTGACTTTGCACAGATAAAGAACCAGGGAATTGACCTTGAGATAACTCAGTTTGCGTTAAAGGCGCTGAATGTTGATGAAAACGGGCTTGATGAAATGGACAACCGTATTTTGACTGCTATAATAGATAAGTTCAAAGGAGGCCCTGTAGGTATATCAACTATTGCCATTGCAGTAGGTGAACAATCAGGCACCATAGAAGAAGTATACGAACCTTTCCTGATACAGGAAGGATACTTAGCACGTACACCTCGTGGCAGAGAGGCTACAGAAAAAGCCTATAAGCATTTAAAAAAAGTACCAAGGCACAGGCAAAACGGACTCTTTTAGTTAAAAAAGTAAAAATGAAAAATAATTGGAAAGTATTATCAGCTAACATAATAATTGTATTTGTTTTTGTGCTTTCATCTTGTGGAGGCGGTAAATTTAAATCTTCATATTCAGGAGAGGTTTCAGATAAAAAGGGTAATGTATTAAAAGGGGTTACTATCTATGCCATTAGTAATGGGAAAGCAGACAGTAATTTAATTCATGCACTAAGCCCCGAAGAAATAGCCTTATTTAAAGGAGAAAAGGACATAAGTTCTTCATTTGGTGATAAGACCGACACAAGCGGAAAGTTTGCTATCTCAGTTGAACTTGAAACTGCATCACCAACTCCTTCAATGTATTTGCTTTTCAAAAAAGCCGGCTATAAAAGTGTTCTGTTAAATATGGAAGCGGGCACACATACTAATACGGAAGTGAAATTAGATTCTCTTAGCTTCACCGGTAGGTGAGTTGTATCAGGCAAGTATAGATATTCATAAGCAAAAAAAATTGGAAACGCATTCATCGATCGTAAAACGTGAGGCACTTCGCCTTGGTTTTGAGTATTGCGGTATTTCCAAAGCAGAATTTTTAGAAAAAGAAGCGCCTCGTTTTGAAAAGTGGCTGCACCAGAATATGCATGGTGAAATGGACTATATGGCCAACTATAGTGATATGCGCCTCGATCCGCGATTGCTTGTCCCCGGGGCAAAGTCGGTGGTCTCTTTACTTTTTAATTATTACCCTGACGAAAAGCAAAACGAAGAAGCACCAAAGATTTCGAAATATGCGTATGGAAGAGATTACCATTATGTAATAAAGGATAAGCTTAAAGAATTTCTTGCAACCCTTAATGAAAAGATCGGCGAAGTAAGTGGCAGGGCTTTTGTTGATTCAGCGCCTGTATTGGAACGAGCCTGGGCTGCTAAGAGTGGCCTGGGGTGGATTGGTAAGAATGCGCAACTTATCCGCCCGGGTAAAGGTTCATTTTTCTTTTTGGCAGAACTCATTATCGATCTTGAATTAGAATACGATGGACCTATAAAAGATTATTGTGGCAAATGCACACGCTGCATTGATGCATGCCCTACACAAGCCATTGTTGGCCCTAATATTGTAGATGGTAGTAAATGTATTTCATATTTTACCATTGAGCTGGAGGAAGCAATTCCGAATGATTTAAAAGACAAAATGGATAACTGGATCTTTGGTTGTGACGTTTGCCAGGATGTTTGCCCATGGAACAGATTCTCAAGTCCGCATAAGGAGGCTAAAATGCAGCCTAACCCGGAACTTCTTACAATGAATAAGGAGGACTGGCAGGAAATAACTGAAGAGGTATTTGCAAAAACCTTCTCAGGCTCACCATTACAGCGTGCCGGATTTGAAGGAATAAAGAGAAACCTTGATTTTCTTATATCTTAGCCACTCCACGAAATACTTCGAGGATCACATCTTTATACATATGCCCGAAGGTAGATAAGCACCAAACTTGTAACAATAGTTTTTCGTCGGGCTTGATCCATCTAACGGCCTTTGTTAACTCCTTCCTGAACAAGGCTCTGTCGAAACTTACTCTTTCTAATATTTTTTTACTCATTTCAAACATGAGGTTCGAATTTTATATAGCCAAAATAGTAATAAAAAACGCTAAACCCAAATTTTTCAACGATTATTTTTGCACGCCACTTTAGTTTACCAAATGGTGTATATAAATTAACAAAAGCTTCTCAGTTTATTTACCTTGCGATGCCGGAGGCCATGTTTTCATGGCAGTGTTAGAAAACGGATGTTTTGATTCGGTAATTGTTGTAAGTATAGAATCGTATGTGGCTCTGCTATGAAGCACTACAATACTTTTCTTGATCTCGTCATCATACTTCAGGTCGGTTTGTATGCGCCCTTTCTGGTAATAATAGCGTGATTCAATTTCTTCTTCCAGGAATTTAGAGATTTCAGGTTTATACTTTACCAGGTCATTCTTTTTCGCTTCATCTATATCTTTTTCAATTTTCTCGTACGAAGCTTTAAGATCTCCATCATATTTTTCGCTTTCAGTGGTGGTCTTAAGTTCTTTCAGTAACTGATCGCTTTTGGTAGTGTATTTAAATCCACTATTCTTAACATACTCCACAAAACGGTTATACTCATCGTCACTTAATGAAAAGCTATCGGGTGGAGCAATAGATGCGTGTTTGGTATGGAAAAGAGTAGCGTAGTTAAATATGAAAAACTGTGAACCAAGGTTTTGAGTAGCTGCACTTAATTTTTGTGATTCCATAGTTATGTCAGGCGCTATACCACCACCATCGTATACTACACGTCCATGCCTTGTGCGGAAGGCTAATTTAAGTGAATCAGGAACTTTGTTAACGGTACCATCAGCGCCTCTGTGTGTGTAATCAAGTGCCTGTATGCATCTGCCACTTGGGGTATAATATTTGGCAATGGTAAATTTCAACTGAGAATTATAGCTAAGCGGATGGGTTTGCTGAACAAGTCCTTTACCAAATGTGCGTGTACCTATAATAACACCTCTGTCCAGATCCTGCATAGTACCTGTCACAATTTCCGATGCTGAGGCTGAACCACCATTAACAACAACGGCGACCGGAATTGTAGTATCAGCAGGGTCTCCGGTAGTAAGGTCAGGATGATTCCATTCTTTACTGCGTCCTTTTGTGTTAACTACTAATTGCCCTCTGGGTTCAAATATATTTACCACTTTAATGGCTTCATTCAATAAACCTCCGGGATTATTTCTCAGGTCAAGTACAATACCTTTTAAATTATGGTTCTTTTTAAGATCCATAAAAGCACTGCGTACATTCATCCCCGCGTTTTCGGTAAACTCAGTAAGCTTTATATATCCAATATCATCGGCTATCATACCATAATAAGGTACGTTACCTACTTTTATAACTTCCCGGGTTATGATCTTCTCAACAGGTGTTGTAGCATTCGGTTCCAGTATCATTAGCTTAACTGTAGTGCCCGCCTGCCCTTTAAGCAGCTTACCAATATCATCCGTGTTTTTTCCTTTTGCACTTATGCCATCAATGCTTACTATTTTATCCCCTGCAGTTAATCCTGCTTTCAGTGCGGGTGAATTAGCATAGGGCTCTGCAATTTCAATACCATCACTATCGCGTTGTACAATGGCACCAATACCGCCATACTCGCCTGTTGTCATAAAACGGTAGTCTTCTATTTCCGATTCAGGTATATAATCTGTATATGGGTCAAGAGTAGATAGCATAGCATCAATACTGGTCTTTACCAATTCGCCCGGCTTTACACTATCAACATAATAGAGATCAAGCTCCTTTAAAGTGGTAGAATAAATATCAAGGTTTTTTGATATCTCGAAATAGTTGTCAGTAAAACTATAAGATAGGAATCCATAGGTTGCTATTGCAAGTAACACAAGCAGCAGACGGAACTTTTTTGCTTTTTTTAAAAATGATGAGATCATAGGTATATTCTTTATTATGGTACAGGGTCGTACCCATGTTTATGGCTAAACGGATTGCATGAAAGAAATCTTTTGAACGATAAATAGAAACCTTTAAAAAAACCATATTTTTTCAGGGCTTCAATACTATATTGCGAGCAGGTAGGTGTATAACGGCATGCAGGCATCAACCAGGGCGAAATAGCCCCCTGGTAAAACCTGATAATGAGTATTAAAAACTTACTTGCCACTTGTTTTATCTGCTAAGCGTTGTAAAGTTAGCACTAATTTACTTTCAATTTCGGGGTACAACGCTTTGTTCTTTGCAGTATAAACGAACATGAGGTGATAATGTTTCATTCCTTCTTCAACAGCACCTACAAGTATATATTTATGCTTGCGGTAAGCTTCGCGCATTCTTCTTTTCAGCAGGTTGCGGTCAACAGCCCTTTTAAAGCTTCTGCGCGGAACAGTAAATGCCACTTTTACAGGTGGTTCAGCCTGTCCTTCAAATGCTTTCCACAAAAGCTTTATTGGTGCATTACCAACAGTACCCGGACTCTCAAAAAGAGTTTCAATGGCTTTTTTTTCATGAAGGCGCTCTGTTTTTCGCAGGGTTTGCCTACGCTCATTAGTAAGCATACGAGAGACACTTTAAAGTAGGACTATCTTTTGCGTTTTGCCGGTTTCTTTTTTGCAACTGGCTTTTTTGCAGCAGGTTTCGCAGCCTTTTTAGGCGTAACTTTTTTAACAGTTTTCTTAGGCGCTTTTTTAGGTGTAGGCTTAGTAGACTTTTTAGAGTTCACTTTCTTTGCTGCAGGCTTAACCTTCTTTTTAGGTGCGGGTTTTGCCTTTTTTGCAACAGGTTTCACTTTTGCAACAACCTTAGCTTTAGGTGCAATTTTCTTTTCTTCAACTTTCTTTTCAACTGCTTTTACCTTAACCGGAACTTCTTTAACAGGTTTAGGAGCAGCAGGTACTTTGTTTCTTTTAGGTGGTTGTTTCTTTTCAGGGGTCATTTCCTCAATGTTCTGAATTGAAAGACTCACGGGTTCCCATTGCTTATTTCCTTTTTGCTCTCCTTTTAAGAATTGCTCAAGTGCCATAGCCATTGAAGGGGCTTGTGGCTGAGGAGCGTGAATATGTAATTTGAGTCCGGCTTGTATCACAGCTTTGGCAGTTTGTTCACCAAATGCTGCAATAAGCGTATGCTTTTGACTGAAATCAGGAAAGCTATTCAATAAAGAAGTAATACCTGCTGAACTAAAAAGCACCAGCAAGTCATATTCTTCCATTTTAATATCTGTAAGGTTACTATACACCGCTTTATACAAAGGGGCTTTTACATAACGAATACCTTCTCTGTCCAACAGGTCGGTATATTCATCATTCGGCATATCAGTGCAAGGCAATAAGAATTTTTCTTCCTTATGCTTTTTCTTTATTATCTCTACCAGGTCAGCAAATGAGAAATTACTATAGAATATCTTTCTTTTTCTGAACTGTATGTATTTCTGAAGGTAGTAAGCGGTTGCTTCTGAAATACAGAAGTACTTCATAGTTTCCGGAACTATGATGCGCATTTCATTGCATACCCTGAAGTAATTATCCACAGCATTTTTACTGGTCATAATAACAGCTGTGTATGACAATACATCTATACGGCTTTTACGGAACTCCTTAGCAGGAACTCCTTCAATTTGTATGAAAGGCCTGAAATCAACCTCAACGTTAAAATTTCGCGCTATTTCAAAATAAGGAGATCTTTCGATTTCCGGGCGCGGTTGCGAGATGAGTATTTTCTTTATTTTCATTCGTTGTGGGTTCTGGTTACCTTATATTTTTAAACTCATTTCCGCGTATTTGATCAACAAGGCACAAGGTAAAATTTCAAGGGCGCAAATATACAAAAATAAATACATCATACTTAAGCCTTTGTTAGTCATCAGGATGAACATTTTTATCGTGCGGTAAGCATACAAAATGCCAATTCCTATAAAAATTCCTTCTAAAACCTTAATATCGTTGATAGCCGTAGCATAGGTAACTATCAGGGCTGCAGGCAATAACACCATACCCAGAAAATGGGTATACACATATATTTCCGTTAGATATTCCCAGGCTCGTTGCTGTTGCTCGAATATAAAGCCAGAAAAGAATACCAATATGGTTTTTGCCATGTAAAAAAGAAAAAGAAATAAGGATATCATGAGAAACTCTCTGCCGCTTGTAGGGAATAATTTCATGTTTTTTACATGCAGAACCTGCAGAACGAGAAGTGCTGTTGAGCATATAAACACTATAAACATTGCTATTGAAGCAGGGTTTATGCCATTGTCGTCTTCTGAAAGAGTAACAGTAAATACTTCGCGAAATAACAGCCCTACCTTTTTAGGATTGGTTGCTTTAACCCATGCAAATAATAAAAGGCAGGTGAAAAGTAAGGCAGTAATCCAGTGTTCGGTTGTAGGAAAACGGAAATTAGGACTGATATTCATGCATTGGTAAATACGGACTGCAAATTTAAGCCTTATTGGCTATTATGTAACAACTATGCAAATAGTTTGGAAAAGAATTCCTCCATTTTACCTACCATTTGCACTTTTATAATGTTGTTCTTAGGTATTTCTTTTTTATTGTAACGCGATATAAATATCTGTTCAAAGCCCATTTTTTCAGCTTCTGCAATCCGCTGGTCTATTCTGTTAACAGGGCGTATTTCACCTGAAAGGCCAATTTCTCCGGCAAAACAATAACGTGGGGAAACAGGCACTTCTTCACCCGATGATAATATGGCAGTAACTATTGCAAGGTCGGTAGCAGGGTCTTCTACTTTAATACCACCCGCAATGTTTAAAAATACATCTTTAGAAGCCAGTCTGAAACCACAGCGTTTCTCCAATACAGCAAGCATCATAGACAAACGCCTCAAGTCGTAACCCGTTGCTGAACGCTGCGGGGTGCCATATGCTGCCGTACTTACCAATGCCTGGGTTTCTATCATAAGCGGCCTTACACCTTCGGTAATAGCTGCAATAGCTACACCGCTAACCGGCTCTTCACGAGCTGTAATAAGTACTTCCGAGGGGTTGCTTACTTCTCTTAATCCACCGCCCGTCATTTCATAAATACCTAATTCACTTGTTGAACCAAAACGATTTTTAGTTGTGCGTAGTAACCTGTAAATATGGTGGGTATCGCCTTCAAATTGAAGCACTGTGTCAACCATATGTTCTAATACCTTAGGCCCTGCAATAGAGCCATCCTTCGTTATGTGGCCTATAATAAAAACAGGAACATTGGTAGTCTTGGCATAACGCATCAGATCTGCAGTGCACTGGCGTATCTGCGAAATGCTACCCGGTGCAGAATCTATTAAATTGGTATAAAGCGTTTGTATAGAATCTATAACCAGCAATTGTGGCTGTATCTGTTCCAACTGCTGAAATATATTCTGAATAACTGTTTCAGTAAGAATGAAGCAATTTTCATTTTTAATACCAATACGTTCGGCACGCAGGCGAATCTGGTCCTGGCTTTCCTCACCCGAAACGTAAAGCACTTTTAAATTACTTGCTGATAGGGCTACCTGTAATAACAACGTTGATTTACCAATTCCGGGTTCGCCACCAAATAATACTAATGATCCTTGTACCAATCCTCCTCCCAACACCCTGTTCAGCTCTTTATCAGGTAAGGGAAAGCGTAAAGTATTACCAGGAACAATTTCCGAGATCCGGTGAGGTTTATCAGATGTTATGGAATATGCCTGTTTGCTATGCGATTGTTCTTTCTGAATAACTTCTTCTACATACGTATTCCACTCGCCACAATTAGGACATTTACCAATCCACTTACCCGATTGAGCGCCACAGTTCTGGCAAAAGAATGATGTTCTGGGCTTGGCCATACCTTATATGAACTTTATTTTACGTGCTGCAAAGGCACACATACGGAGTAGTAAAAGGCCATGTTTGAAACGTGAAATATTTGTAGTTCCATAGGTTCTTTCCTTATAGCGGATAGGTATTTCCACCATTTTCAGGTTCAGTTTATGGGCGCCAAAAAGCAGGTCATAATCACCAAAGGGGTCAAATTCCCCAAAGAAAGTACGGTTGCGTTTTAAGCGGTTATAGTCATCGCGGAAAATAACTTTTGTACCGCATAATGTATCTTTAAATGGCCTATCTAATAACCATGTAAATGCTAAACTGAAGAACTTATTGCCCAGCAAATTCAGGAAACGCATTGCTTGTTTATCCATTGGATATACAAGGCGTGAACCATTAATAAAATCTCCTTTACCGGAATCTATAGCATCATAAAATTTTACCAGGTCTTCAGGCGGAACAGTAAGGTCGGCATCCAATATCATTAAAATATCGCAGGTGGCCATATCAAAACCAACCCTAACAGCATCGCCTTTACCTTTGCCCTTTTGCTGGCCTATTTTAATATCGTACTGGCCAGCATATTTTTGCTGAACCTTTTGTATAGTATCCCAAGTATCATCGGTTGAGTTACCTTCTATAAACACTATCTCGGTATGCTTTCCAAGCTTTGGTAACCGTGTAATGGCATTTTCAATATTGCCACTTTCATTGCGTGCAGGTATAATTACCGAAACTGAATGGCCCCGAAGCTCACCTACAGGTAATGGTTTTGCAAAAGCGTATTGGTTAATGCAGAAATGCCTGAAAAAAGGCAATTTGGCTATATATTTATTAAAGAGTGGGGCTATAAGTGGAATATTAAATGGCAATAACATCCTTCTCGTACTGCGATAAACATCGAAGCCCGACAGGTATAAAAGATTATTTAAATCGTTCATACCCAACCAATTGAGGTTATTTGTTTTGGTTTTAAGGCCAATTGCTTCCGCGAATTTTAGTAAAGGTTCCCACAAATAATTATGATAAGTAACAATTATTTTGGTACGGGTATGGCAATGCTTATGTAATGCTTCCAACACCTTTTGAACATCCTCAAGATGGCCAATAAGATTAGAAAGAATTATCAGGTCGAATTTTTCCTCAATTGTAATGTTTTCGGCCGGCATGCAGTGGAATTCAATTGCCGGGAACTGCTTTTTAGCAATATCTATCATGGCAGGGCTGAAGTCAATACCAACCTTTCGTTTGCCTTTAATATCGTTTAATAGCTCGCCGGTGCCACAACCAATTTCAAGTATGGATAGTTCTTCGTGGGCAAAATAATTACAGAAGTAGGTAATATCGTTCCAGTAGTAGGAATGCTTCTTTCTGCTTTTTACACGTATTTGTGCCTGCTTTTCAAAATATTCCAGCCGCTTATTATCTGTTGCCTCCAAATTTTAAGAAATTTCGGGTAAAAGTAGTGATATTCCTTACATTTTAAAGGTTTTATTAATACTCCCTTGCGGAAATGTATTATCTTTGAAGTAATTTTTAAATACATACAATTATGTTACTATTTCTTAATTCCATATTACTTGAAGGTTTCTTTGCTAAGCCAAGTGAAATAATCCTTGTTATAGCGGTAATACTAATCTTTTTTGGCGGAAAAAAAATACCTGAATTAATGCGTGGTTTGGGCCAGGGCATAAAGGAATTTAAAGACGCTTCAAAAGGTACAACACCTGCGGAAGGAGAGCAAAAGAAGACCAACGATACTACTACACCTGGTCAAGTAAAATAATTGCCCGGTACAGTATTTTTGTTTTGCATAGTTTTTATGCAATTCTTTTAACTTCTTTGCGTTAGCACAGTCTAAGTAAAATAGTACACCTGGAAAGCTGTGAAAAAATTATTACGGATATTACCCCTTCTTTTATTACCGTTGCTTGCCAGCGCAACGCACCAGGTTTCCGGTTATATTACCTTCAGGCACATGCATGGGCTTACCTACCAGGTAACCATAGTTAATTATACAAATGGCGACCCGCTTAACGGGGTTGATTGCCATGTAGATGCAGATAGGGATACCATGCGTATCTGGTATGGAGATGGACAATCCGATCTGCTGTATCGTTCCAATGGTTCACTTGATCAGGAAAATATTCCCGGTGGGCAAACAATTTGTGATTGCCGGAAGGTTAATATATATACCAATAGCCCTGATGGTATTACCGGCGGACACACTTTTCCGGGCGACGGAAGTTACCATATGTGGATGGATGACCAAAACCGTATGGCCAATATAGTGAATATTGACGGTGGTAATTCAGTTGGTGTTGATTTTTATTTATTCACCACCATTAATATTACATCCGCAGCAAGCGATAGTATATCATCTCCTGTTACATTATATAGCAATTTGCTTTCGCAATCGGATATACTTATAGATCCGCCGGTTTGCGATACGGCTTGTATCGGTGAATGTTACAATTATAATTTAGGTGCCTATTCAACTGAGGGCGATAGTATTTCGTATTCATTGGGTAATTGTATGGTTTCTGCAGGTACCTCACCTGTAAACTATGGTATGGTTGCACCTGGTTATGTTATTCCTTCGGGTGTAAGTGTCAATCCTCAAACGGGAACGTTAACATGGTGCAATATTAATACCCCTATTACGCCCGCGATATTTAATTTTTCTATCCGTATTGTTTCATACAAAAAGGTATTTGTTTCAGGGGGAATTGGTCTGAATAGCTACCCGATAGATACAGTTGATGCAGAACTTGAGATAATAGTTGATGGTAGTTGCGATGCAGTACCTCCTAAAATTACCGGTCCCGATACCTGTGTTGTTGCCGGTACATTATTAAATATGAAATACTATGCAAAGGGATTTGATGTGGATCAAATGAAGATGTCGGCAACAGGTCAGCCATTCTCTTTCAGCCCCGCGGCTACATTTAAATCAACTCCGGCAGCAAAACTCGACAGTGGTATGTTTTCATGGCAAACTAATTGTTCCGATGTAAGAAATACACCATATGCAGTTACTGTTAAGGCTACTGATGTAGGAACAGGTGCAGCTAACGGAGGCTTTTCACTCAGCAGTTATTTTACCAGTAATATTAAGGTAATTGCTCCGGCTCCGACTAATCTTACTGCAGCTGTTCAGGGTAATTCAGTTGTGTTGAATTGGAATCCCAGCATCTGTGTTCAGGCTAGCGGTTATAATATTTACAGGGCAGTAGGCTGCATTAAATTCACTCCTTCACCATGCCAGACAGGTGTAACTCCCTCATCAGGTTATGTGTTAATAGGAACTACAAGCGGTTTAAATAACACAACATTTACTGACAATAATGTGATTCCGGGAATTAACTATAGTTACCTGGTAGTGGCTGCATACCCTCAGCCGGATGGTTCGTTGAGCATAGCATCGAATGATACCTGTGTGTTGGTAAGGCGAAATTTACCATTGCTGACGAATGTAAGTGTTGATAACACTTCACTTAATGCCGATACTATATTCATACGTTGGACAAGGCCTTTAACAACCAGTGGTAACTTAGATACAACTATATATCCACCTCCTTACAAGTATAAATTGTGGCGTGCCGTGGGTATGAATAACCCAAACATTAATGTACCGATTGACTCAGTGATTACTCCATTTTTCGGAACAACAGGCATTGATTCTACATTTAAAGATAACGGACTTAATACGGCTGCTTTAAGTTACAGATATAAGCTTAGTTTTTACTATAATACCAACACTCCAATAGGTTCTTCTTCAGCACCTGCTTCGTCCATTTACCTGACTGCTAAACCTGCCAACAGAGTAATTCATTTATCGTGGGCATCAAATGTGCCATGGTCAGATTCAACCTATAGTATATATCGTAAGGCGCCGGGCGCTACCGGTTTCAGTTTCCTAGCCAGCGTTCCGGGCTCAGTTCATGCATACACAGATAGTTTATTGACAAACCTGAAAAGTTATTGTTACTATGTAGAATCGAAGAGTTTTTATGCCGATCCAACTATAATGCGTCCTTTGTTCGATTCTTCAGAGGTACAGTGCAGTGAACCAAAAGATACTGTTCCTCCATGTGCGCCTAAGTTAGCCGTAATGGCTCAATGTAATGTATTTCAGGACTCGTTGATATGGAATAATCCCGATCATTTCTGTCCGGACATTTACAACGATATACTTGAATACAAAATATATTTCAGCCCGCTTACAAATGGTGACATGGTATTGCTAAAAACCGTAACCAATGTAAATGATACAACGTTTGTAAACGCTAACCTTACATCAGTTGCAGGCTGTTATGCAGTTACTGCAGTTGATTCGTTCGGGAATGAAAGTGCCCTGAATACAATATGTGTAGATAACTGTCCTCAGTATACATTACCCAATGTGTTCACTCCGAATGGTGATAACCAAAATGACCTCTTTACACCTATATTACCTTTCAGGTATATAAAGAGTATTGATATGAATATTTATAACCGTTGGGGCCAACTGATGTTTCATACAATTGACCCGATGATAAGCTGGGATGGTAAAGACCAAACCACACATGGCGAATGCCCTGATGGTGTATATTACTACATATGTACTGTGAATGAAATAAGGGTTACCGGTGTAAAGCCTATAACCCTTAAGGGCTTCATTGAAATTATCAGATAATTTAAACGTGTAATACCTGCCTGTCAAAGGCAAGGTGAAAACCTGTTGGTAATTCCTTCTCTACTTCTTCGTGTTTGCCAAGCTGATGGCTGATATGAGTGAAATAAACCTGCTTTACACCCAGTTCTTTTGCTGTATCTATCGCCTCCTCAAGGGTGAAATGCGAAATGTGCTTTTCTTTTCGTAGTGCGTTAAGCACTAATATCTCAGAGCCTTTTATCTTTTCCTTTTCTTCCTCTGCAATATAATTTGCATCGGTAACATACGTAAAATTGCCAATTCTGAAACCCCAGACCGGTAATTTATGATGCATTACCTGAACGGGAATAAATGTTGTTTTGTCAATGGCGAAGGGTGATCCATCAATGTGATGAAGATTTATTTCAGGTATGCCCGGATACTTTTCTTCTGAAAATATGTAGGGGTACATTCTCCTGATGGCGTTCTGAACATTGGTATCAGCGTATACATCAATAGCCCTACCCATTACAAAATTAAAGCCACGAATATCATCTAAGCCTGCAATATGATCTCTGTGTTCATGCGTGTAAATTACAGCATCAAGGCTGCGAATATCTTCCCGCAACATCTGCTCCCGGAAATCCGGCCCTGTATCAATAATAAAGGTTTTGCCTTCATTTTCTATCAGAATAGATGAACGAAGCCTTTTGTCTCTTACATCTTTTGACTGGCAAACCTCACACTGGCAGCCTATTATAGGAACCCCCTGAGACGTACCGGTACCTAAAAAAGTAATTTTCATATTGCTCAAATGAGTGTACTGTAAAGTGAAAAACTTCAGCTAAAAATAGTTCTTTCAAATTGTTAGTCAAATGTAAATAAATAAGTACCCGACCTATAGGCTTTCGAATGAAAAAGACAATACTTTTGCATGACTCAGAAAAAAATAAATGGAACAAGACAATATTATAAAAAGCGCTCTCATATCTGTTTTCGATAAAGATGGCCTGGAACCGATAATTAAGGAATTAAATAAAAGCGGTGTAACCCTTTATAGTACTGGGGGTACCCAGAAATTTATTGAATCGTTGGGTGTGAAAGTTATACCGGTAGAAGACCTTACATCATACCCTTCAATACTTGGTGGAAGAGTGAAAACCCTTCATCCAAGGGTGTTTGGTGGCATATTGGGCAGGCGTGATATGGCAAGTGATATAGCTGAATTTGAAAAGCATGAAATTCCAACCATCGACCTTGTTGTGGTTGATCTCTATCCTTTTGAAAAGACCGTAGCACAAGGGGCCTCTGATGAAGATATTATTGAGAAAATAGATATTGGGGGTATTTCGCTCATTCGCGCAGCTGCTAAGAATTTTAATCATGTTACGGTAATACCTTCTAAACAAGAATACCCAGCATTATTGGATATTCTGGCTAAACATAAGGGTAAAACAACCCTGACTCAACGTAAGAACTTTGCAATGAAAGCCTTTGGTGTAAGCTCTCATTACGACACACAGATACATAGCTATTTTGCGAGAAATGGGACAAGTTTCGAAAAGAAGGTAACAGGTGCAAAGCAATTGCGTTACGGAGAGAACCCTCACCAGAAAGGTACATTTTATGGCAACTTAGAAGAGGTGTTTACTCAATTACATGGCAAGGAATTATCGTACAATAATCTTCTGGATATTGACGCGGCTATTAACCTTATCAGTGAGTTTAAGGACACTACCTATGCAGTTATTAAGCATAATAACGCTTGTGGGTTAGCATCACGTGCTAAGGCAATTGATGCATGGAAAGATGCATTGGCAGCTGACCCGGTTTCAGCTTTTGGTGGAATTATTATTACCAACAAGCCGGTTGATGCCGAAACTGCTAAGGAGATCGATAAATTGTTTTTTGAAGTATTAATAGCTCCGGGCTTCGAAAATGAGGCTTTAGTGACCTTAAAACAGAAAAAAAACCGTATATTGCTAGAGTTGCATCCGTTTGCATTTCCTGAGAAGAATTTCCGTTCATTACTGAATGGAGTTGTTGAACAAGACAGAGATTGGAAGACGGATATAATAGCCGATATGAAGCAGGTAACAAAAGCCGCACCAACGGAACAGGAAAAAACTGATCTGGAGTTTGCGAATAAGATCGTAAAGCATGTTAAGTCAAATACCATAGTACTGGCAAAGAACAAACAATTGCTTGCAGCAGGTACCGGGCAAACATCGAGAGTGGATGCCTTGAAGCAGTCTATTGAAAAAGCAACCGGATTTGGTTTTGATCTGAAAGGTGCAGTAATGGCATCTGACGCGTTTTTTCCTTTCCCTGATTGTGTGGAAATAGCCCACAATGCAGGCATACATGCGGTAATACAACCAGGTGGCTCAATAAACGATGCAAAGTCTATTGCGTATTGCGATGAGAACAACATGCCAATGGTAGTTACCGGAACACGACATTTTAAACATTAACATACTAATATCAACCCATACATATGGCATCTTTATTCAGTTTCCTTCAACAAGACATAGCTATCGATCTTGGTACAGCCAATACCATTATTATTCATAACGATAAGGTTGTGGTTGATGAGCCTTCAATTGTGGCTATTGACAGAATGTCGGGCAAAGTGATTGCTGTAGGCAGAATAGCCCAGCAAATGCATGGCAAAACACATGAAAATATAAAAACGGTCCGCCCTTTGAAGGATGGCGTTATTGCAGATTTTAATGCTGCAGAAAGCATGATACGTGAAATGGTGCGTATGCTGTATTCAGGTAAAAAGTGGTTTACACCTGCATTGCGTATGGTTATATGTATTCCATCGGGTATTACCCCTGTGGAACAACGTGCGGTAAGAGATTCTGCTGAACATGCTGGTGGAAAAGAAGTTTACTTATTACATGAGCCAATGGCTGCTGCAATTGGTATAGGTATAGATGTTGAAGAACCAATGGGTAACCTTATTGTGGATATTGGCGGTGGTACAACCGATATTGCTGTAATTGCATTAGGCGGCATTGTTTGCGATAATTCTATTCGTGTGGCCGGTGATGAGTTTACAAGTGATATTGAAGAATATATGCGCCGTCAGCATAACATGTTAATTGGTGAGCGTACTGCAGAACGCGTTAAGATAGAAGTAGGCGCTGCAATGACAGAAATTGAAAACCCTCCACCAGATTATCCTGTTCATGGAAGAGATCTGATGACAGGTATTCCGAAAGAGATACAGGTTTCATATTCTGAAATTGCTCACGCTGTAGACAAGTCTATTTCAAAAATCGAAGAGGCAATTTTGCAGGCATTGGAAAAAACTCCACCGGAACTTTCGGCTGATATTTACAGAACAGGTATTTATTTAGCAGGCGGTGGTTCTATGTTACGTGGTCTTGATAAACGTATTTCAATGCGGACAAAACTACCTGTGCACATTGCAGAAGATCCACTCAGAGCAGTAGCAAGGGGTGCAGGTATAGCATTAAAGAATATTCACAGGTTCCCGTTTCTTCTCAAGTCATAATTTTAAAGGCTAATTGTAAAACCAGCGCCAGCCAATGTATGGCATAATTGCATTTTTCAGAAGACATTATTTTGCAGTTCTTTTTGTGGCCCTGGAATTCCTGTCGCTCTATTTTGTTTTTAAAGATAACTACTATCACCAGGCCGGGTTCTTTAACTCAGCTAACAGTGTAGCCGGTTCGGTATATAAAACGTACAACGGTATTACCTCATACTTTAACCTGGCCAGTGAGAACAAAAACCTGGCAGAAGAAAATACAATGCTTCACAATATGCTTGGCTCTACTCCTGATACATCTAAACATTTGAAAGTTGCGCACACTAATCCATATGGTGATCAGTTCAATTTTATTACAGCACAGGTTATCGATAACTCTACTAATCAGATAAACAACTACCTGACACTTAATATTGGGAAGAGCCATGGAGTGGCAGAAGGAATGGGAGTTATATCGCCATCGGGGATAGTGGGTGTGGTTATTGGTGTGTCCGATCACTATTCTGTTGTAATGTCGTTACTGCATAAAAATTACCAGTTAAGTGCTATGCTTAAAAAAGGCGGTGCATTTGGTACTGTAACCTGGGATGGTGGCGATTTTCGTTTTGCATTGTTAAAGCAAATACCTATGAGTGAAACAGTTAAAGTAGGTGATACAATTGTTTCCAGCGGATATTCCACACTATACCCAAAAGGCATTACGGTGGGTACTGTTGAAACGGTTGAACCTGTTCCTACTCAGTACTTTTATAAGATCAAGGTTCGATTGACAACCAATTTTAAAAAGCTGGGATTTGTATATGTAGTAAGTGATTTGATGAAAAAAGAGAAAACCGAATTGCAGGATAATGCGTATAAAGCCAATGAGGGAAAATGATAACAGACGTAGCTAGAAATATTACACGCTTTTTAATATTCCTGCTTATACAGGTGTCAATTTTAAAACACCTCGACCTGGGCAGGTTTATTAACCCGTTTCTGTATGTAATATTCATACTTATGCTACCAATTAAGTCAAATCAGGCCTTGGTTATGATACTCGCTTTCTTTACAGGCTTAACAATAGATATGTTTTATAATACAATGGGTTACAATGCAGCAGCATGCGTATTTATGGCGTATTGCCGGCCGCGTATTCTCAGAACATATGCACCAAAAGGTGAATATGATACTTCTGCGAAACCTACTATACAATCGCTGGGTTTGCCTTGGGTGCTTAGCTATGTAGGTACTATGGTGTTTCTTCATCATCTTGTATTGTTCTTTCTTGAGGCATTCACGCTTTCCTCTTTCTTCTCCACCTTAGGCATTGTAATTGTTAGCAGTATCTGCACGGTGGGGCTTGTTGTGCTTAGCCAGTTTATTATGCAAAGAGGTAGAACATGAACAATTTAACCATACGGAAATATGTGATAGCCGGTATTTTTGCTGTGGCCTGCTTTAGCTTTGTGTTCAGGCTTTTCTACATGCAGGTGGTTGACGACCAGTTCAAGCTTGATGCGAGTAACGAAACGTACAGGCACATGACACAATACCCGCCAAGAGGTTGTGTAAAGGATAGAAATGGCAAGCTACTTGTTACAAACGAAGCAGCGTATGACCTGATGGTTGTACCCGGTCAGGTGAAGGATTTTGATACCAATTCATTTTGTACAGACCTTGGAATTACAAAAGCTGATTTTATTTCGGGAATTAAAAAGGCAATTATTCTGAACACTACCTCTCACGCATCGGTATTTATGAAAGAGGTAACGCCGGAGATATATGCAGCCTTTGAAGAGAAGATGTATAAGTACCATGGCTTTTATTCTGAAGTGCGCACGGTGCGTAAGTACCCCTTGAATATTGCACCACATATTCTTGGTTACCTGGGTGAGGTAAGTAAAGAATTATGTAAGAACAATCCTAAATACAGGGAGGGTGATTACGTGGGTATGAGTGGTATTGAGGAATCATATGAAAGCGATCTGGCCGGAAAAAAAGGCGTGAGAATTACGGTAGTGGATGCAAGCAATAAAGAAGTAGGGGATTATAAGAATGGTAAATACGATACCATGCCTGAGCCCGGTAGCAACCTTACCTGCACACTCGATGCAACCTTGCAAGCCTATGGCGAAAAATTGATGCAGAACAAAGCGGGTAGTATTGTTGCTATTGATCCTTCTTCGGGAGAAGTGCTTGCACTTGTGTCTTGCCCTGAGTACGATCCTAACCTGTTAGTAGGCAGCATACGTGCGCACAACTATTCAAGCCTTGTGCTCGATACTCTTGATATTCCATTGTTCAATAGGGCATTAATGGCGCAGTATCCGCCCGGTTCTACATTCAAACCAATTGAAGCGTTGATAGGGCAACAGGAAGGAGTATTGAACGAACATACTGCATATTATTGTGCAGGTTGTTATCCTGGTGGTAAACCGAAATGCGATGCACACCACGGTACATTAGAACTTGAGCAGGCAATTGCAAAATCATGCAACACATATTTTTCTTATGTATTCATGAGCATTATGGGTAATCGCAAATACCCGACTATGGAGGAGGCACTTGATTCATGGAGAAAATATGTGACCAGTTTCGGGCTTGGCACAAGGCTTGATATTGACCTGCCAAGTGCATTGCGTGGTAATGTTCCAACTATTGAGCATTATAATCGTGTGTTCGGAAAAGGCCATTGGAGGCCGTTTACAATTATTTCATTAGGTATCGGGCAAGGTGAAATGGAAGTAACGCCTTTGCAGCTTGCCAATGAAGCTTCTATTATTGCTAACCGTGGATTCTATTTTATGCCTCATGTTATTAAATCTATTGGTGATAAGAATGAGATACTTAAAAAATATACAACCAAACATTACACACTGGTTGATCCGAAATATTTTGATATTGTAGTGCAAGGTATGTCTGATGTAGTATCTGATGGTACTGCTGCAGCGAGTAAAATACCAGGTGTAACCATGTGTGGCAAAACAGGTACAGCACAAAACCCTAATGGCCGCGATAACTCCTTGTTTATTGCCTTTGCACCTATGGATCATCCTAAAATTGCATTGTGCGTAGTTATTGAACGAGGCGGATGGGGCGCTGAATGGGCTGCACCTATTGCCAGTTTAATGATAGAAAAATATCTGAACGATACCATTAAACGTAAGGACATTGAAACGAGAATGCTGGATGGCAATACGCTTCATTATTTAGAAGAAGAAAAATTGCATCCTTCGCATACATCTTCTGTTAAGCATCCTGCCCAAAAGCCTAAGAAAAACAGTGTAACTGTAATGAAACAATGACCGACAGGCGCAGTAGCATAGTCCCTTATATTGACTGGTTCAGCATTGGTATATACGCTTTTCTTGTCCTTATTGGTTTCTTGAATATATACTCTGCAGTATATAATCCGGCCCATCCATGGATGCTTGATTTCTCACAGCGTTATGGCAAGCAGTTTGTATGGGTTATGACAGCATTTCTTCTGGCCTTTCTCATTATGCTTACGGAGGCAAGTTTCTTTTCAGTATTTGCTTATGCATTGTATGGAATATTTGTGTTCGCCATGTTGGCTGTGCGGTTCATTGGCAGAGATATTGCCGGTAGCCATTCCTGGTTTCGTATAGGTGCAATTGGTATACAGCCTGCTGAGTTAGGGATATTCGCCATTAACCTTGGCCTGGCCAAATACCTGAGCAATGAGAATGCAAAAATGGCTAAAACCAGTGTGCGATTAAGAGCAGTTGCCATGATTGTTACTCCGATTTTATTTGTGATACTTGAAAATGAAACCGGCGTAGCCATAACATATACCGCATTCATATTTGTAATGTATCGTGAGGGATTATCTGGCAATATATTATTGGTAGGCTTTGTTGCTATTGTGTTGTTCATACTTGCCTTAGTGGGTAGTAAATTGGTCATTACGGGTGTACTTATGGGTATTGCACTTATTGCTTTTGCAGTATTTACAAGGCGAAAGCGAAAAGACCTTATACGGGTGGGTTTGATATTAGGCGGTGGACTTGCCATGGTATGGGGTACCGATTTTGCCTACAAACACCTTGAGCCACACCAGCGTAAACGTATTGATGTATTCCTTGGCAGTAATGTGAACAAGAGTAAGGAGGGCTATAATTTGAACCAGGCAGAGATTGCCATTGGCTCAGGTAGCTTTGTTGGAAAAGGCTATTTGCAGGGTACACAGGCACGTTTAAACTATGTACCTGCACATGCTACCGATTTTATTTTCTGTACATTGTGTGAAGAGTGGGGTTTTGTCGGTGCTTCATTTATCGTGCTTTCATTCTTGACATTACTTATCCGTATTATTTTCCTGGCCGAGCGGCAGCGCTCGCCTTTCAGCCGGATATATGGATATGGTGTGGCTTCCATCTTCTTTATTCACGTGGCCGTTAATGTGGGTATGACACTCGGCCTTGTTCCCGTTATTGGTATTCCTTTGCCTTTTATGAGTTATGGCGGTTCTTCGTTGTGGTCGTTTACCTTGTTACTTTTTATCTTTCTACGTCTTGATGCCAACCGAATGCAGATTTTGAAGTAGGGCGGCCCACCCATCCCTCCCAAAGAGAGGGCCTTGTTGTCATATTGAGACCTTATCCTTACTCCTTATTCCTAACTTTGCATAAGTTCAATTTCAAATGAAAAAGGTATTTGTACTTTCTGTTTTTATGTCTGTTCTTATTGCCTGTGGCGGAATATATAGTGCAAATATTCCTGATAATCCTATTTATAAACGCAGCAGCCCTGAGGCGCGTACATGGTATAAGGTTTGCAGCAGGTGTCACACTATTTCACAGGCTATTCCTAAAAGTTGCCGCGCCTCATACTGGCCCAAAGTAGTTGACAAAATGCAAAACATAAAAGGCGGCAACCAGTTTACCGATGCACAAAAAGCGCTTATACTCAAATATCTTGTTGCAGGAGCTACTAAAGCTTGATGCTTTTTATTTTGTTAGTTCGAATGGTGTACTATCTCTATGCCCGCCTACAGTTACAGATATGTTGTAAATGCCCGTAGCATATTTCGATATGTCAAAATGATAGTTTAATTCCTGTTCCGCTTTATTTATTTTTTCTGAAGATATTATTTTCCCTGTCATGTCAACTACTTGAATAGTTGCATCGCCTATTACGCTTGATGAATAATGAAGTGTGAAGCTTCCTTTGCCCGGGTTCGGATAAACATTCATCAGGCTATTGGGCTGAGCGCTTGTTTCAATTCCTGTTGGTGTATTGCATTCAGAAGTTCCTGTTTTATCAAGCGTAGCAGAATCAATAATGCTATTTGCATCATTGTATGAAATGATATGCATTTTGCAACCGTTAACGGTTATATAGTTATATCCGTTAGTTGAAATAAAGTTTTTAAGCGCCCACGCATCATTTGTAGAGCCTTGTGTGTAAAGGTCTGCGCCTGCACCACCAAAAGTTATCTCCATCCTGCCTTCTCCTGTTCCGCTGCCATATTTAGCAACAGGTGCAGTAGAACTTACACTTAAATTAATAGGGTAGGTGCGCTGGTAGTCATGGTCGTGGCCATTTAAAACAAGGTCAACACCATATTTATCAAACGCAGCCCACACGGTTGAACGGAATGCATCCATATCACCATTATGTTCTCCATCGGTAAAAAAGGCATAATGAAGAGATACTACTTTCCAGGTTATGTTCTTGTTTGCCTGAGCTGCAGTCAGTGTAGAATCTAGCCAGGCTAATTGAGTTGCGTCTGATCCATTACTGTAAAATGTATTAGCATTAATGGTTATGAAAATGGTATTAGCATAAGTAACCGCATAATAAAGATTCTGGCTGTGTGTAGTCGGAAGGTCCCACAGGTTCGAAAACATTGACTCGTCGGCGTAATCGTGGTTGCCCTCGGCTTGCAGGTTTAAGTTGTTTTGCAGGTAATTGGCTGCCGCTGTAAAAAAAGTATTGTATTCCGATGCACTGTTTCCGTCTACTGTTAAGTCGCCATTAAATAAACAAAATGAAGGGTTCTGTGCACTCCCCAAATTAGAGACTTTTGTTAGCTCAGATGGTATATCTCTGCAATCGCCCATAGCGCAGAAAGAAAAACTGTTGGCAGTAGCAGGTGGTGCAGTTTTAAATGTCATTTGACTGCCCCATGTTTTTGCCTTTGAATCGTATAGTGAATAATATATAGTAGAACTGCCGGTTACAGTAGGGAAAGTGTATTTAAAGAAAAGCGTACCCGATGTATAACCGGTTCTTGACGTGCTTACAAATTTTCCTTTTTCATACGAAGTTGTATAACCCCATTTAATAGAATCCTTGGTGCCTGTGTTGCTCCAGGTAATGGTAAGGCCATTCAAGGGGTCTTTGGTGGTGCCCCAACGAATTTGACTAATGGTTGCATTTGCTTGAAATGCTATAGCAATAGATACTAATACTAACTGTAAATTCTTTTTCATACTTTTTTTATTGTTGATTTTTATCCAGGGTTTATCTCAACCGGAACATCTTTCAAATGTTACCAAATTGTTAAGCGAATATATATAAGATGCCCTGAAAAACCAAATTATAGAGAGTTTTTGTATTTACCCTCGCCCTTGCAGGGAGGGCCAGGTGAGGTCATGTCTTTTGCCTCCCCGCTTGGGGAGGTTGGAAGGGTCATAGGGGTGGTTTACACTTTTTCAATTTGTAAACCGTCAAGCCATTGATTTTCAATTATATGTTTTCAGAAAAATTGCGTGTTTTGTAAACCACCCACAGGTAACATTTTTGCCATATCCTTTTTCTCCGTGGTTCTCTGTTCTCACTCTGCGAAACTCTGTGTAATTGTTTTAAGATACTATACTAAGATTTGTTCCGGTTGTTGTTTTAAATTTTAACCACAAAGAGCACTAAGGAAATACAACACAAAGTTAAACTCGCTATATTTTTAATAAAAGAGAAAACTACCGGACTTATCAACTACCCCTTCTCTTTCATTGATAATAACAATGAAATACAATAGAAATATTATGGTAATGACTGAAGTTATCTTATTATTTACCCTTCAACCCCTCATACATCATCTCATATGTAGGCATAGCAATACCAAATTGCTTGCCCAGTTTTATAACATATCCCGTTAATGAATCAAGCTCGGTTGCTTTGCCCTTCTGAAAATCGCGGTGCATAGAGGTTGTAGCACCGGGAGGAAGTTTGGTCATAACATCCACAGTTCTTTCAAATGCATCTGTCGGTACAAGCACACCCAGTTTTTCTGCCACCGGTTTTATTTCGTTTATCAATTGCCGCAATAGTTTTTTGTATTCATCGCTTGCAGCGATCTCGTTCATGGTTTTATTTGTATACGATGTAATGGTTGCAGATGGGGAGAGGAATAAATATTTTTCCCACATAGCTTGCAGAATATAGTCAGATATGGTTGTTGTAATTCCTGCATCAGTAAATATTTTTTCTACGGCTTTCAGTTTTTTTTCTGCCCCTGTTTTGCAGCCAAATATAAACCGTGGCGGGTTGCCTGTTTCTTTCACTACCCCTGGCTCTGCCAACTGTGACACTATATATACGCAGCCATCCCACACTTCATTATTCGGCAATATGGCTTTTATACGCTCTGCACTATTTACACCATTCAGTAATGGTAGTAGCACTGTTTCACTATTTATGCAAGGCTTTAATTGTTGTATACTTTGTTCTAAGTCGTACCCTTTGGTACAGCAAATTAAAAGGTCCACTGTACCAATTTCGGTAGGGTTCGAGGTAACAAGCTTTGGATGAACAATAAAGCTACCTTTCGTAGTTTCTAATTTTAACCCGTTTTGTTTTATGGCTTTTTCATTCTCTCCACGTGCTATGAAATATACTTCTACATCTTTCGAAGCAGTATAATACTTTGCCAGCATACCGCCATAGTATCCACCCACACCACCAATACCTGCAATTGCAATTTTCATAATTATTTTGAATTATCTATTTTATACCAAATATAAATGCCTGCAACAATAATAATAAGTACTACTACGAATGCCAGTATAGAATAACGATTGGCAAAATTTACCGTCCAGCCTCCTCCATATCTTTTTGGTGGAAATAATCTTTTATCCTTAGGGTTATAATAGAGTAATTCATCCTTCCAGTTAGCAGGATCTTTTCGCCAGGCTTCATATGTTTCCTTATCTGGTTTCTCGTTTACCTTTTCCATGTTCTACTTTACAGAAGTAAAGGTAGGAAAAGTATGCTACCTCACCCTGACCCTCTCCTGAGAAGGAGAGGGAATTAAAGTCTCCCCGCATGGGGAGATTTAGAGGGGCAGAATAGGCAAAGCTGCGATGGTAAGATTGCTTCGTTCCATGCAATGACGTATGGGCGGAGTTCGCGTTAGGGATAGTAGCGGAAACCCCGCAAGCGCAGCGCGGAGTTGCAGCGGATAGCCCGACCCGTCAGGGGAACGCCCAAAAACAAATAAGGCTGAGAATAATCCCAGCCTTATTAATAAAAACCTAATTTAAACTACGCATTCACAGCCGCCTTAGGTGCAGCCTTCATAACTTCAGCGCTATCTTTATTAGCATATTGCTCAAAGTTCTTCACAAACGCATTAGCAAGGTCATTAGCCTTAGCATCATATGCATCCTTATCTTTCCATGTAAGCCTTGGATTAAGAATTTCAGCCGGTACATTAGGGCAAGAAGTAGGAATAGCCAGATCGAAAACAGGAAGTGTATCGAACTTAACCTTCTCTAAGGAACCATTGAGTGCTGCAGTTATCATAGCACGGGTATACGAAAGCTTCATTCTGCTACCCACGCCATAAGGCCCGCCAGACCAACCTGTATTAACTAACCACACATTTACTTTGTGTTTGTCAAGTTTCTTGCCAAGCAGGTCGGCATATTTCATTGGGTGCAATGGCAAGAACGCTTTACCAAAGCAAGCAGAGAATGTTAATGTAGGCTCGGTAACACCAACCTCGGTACCCGCAACCTTAGCTGTGTAGCCCGATATAAAGTGGTACATAGCCTGGTTTGTAGTAAGTTTTGAAATAGGAGGAAGTACTCCGTATGCATCGCAGGTAAGGAAGAAAATATTTTTTGGCATGCCTGCTACCGATGGCTCAACAGCATTATCAATAAAGTTGATAGGGTAGGCAGCACGTGTATTTTCAGTTACTGAAATATTGTCGTAGTCAACAGTTGCTGTGTTGGCATGGCAACGGGTGTTCTCCAGCAATGTACCAAAACGAACTGCATCAAATATCTGCGGTTCTTTTTCTTTGGTAAGGTTTACGCACTTTGCATAACATCCGCCTTCGAAGTTGAAAACAGATTTATCTGACCAGCCATGTTCATCATCACCAATAAGTCCGCGCTCAGGGTCAGCAGACAATGTTGTTTTACCAGTACCTGATAAACCAAAGAAGATAGCAGTATCCTTGTCTTTACCAATGTTTGCAGAACAGTGCATTGAAAGCACTCCCTTCATTGGTAAAGTATAATTAAGCATAGTGAACATCGATTTCTTTATTTCACCGGTGTATGATGAACCACCAATAACCACTTGCTTATCCGTAAAATTCAACATGGTAAAGTTGTGCTGGCGTGTACCATCAACTTTTGCATCGGCTTTGAAACCAGGCAGGCAAATGATGTGCCACTCAGGTGTAAAGGTCTTTAACTCATCGTGCGATGGACGCAGGAATAAATTGTTTGCAAACAAACTGGCCCAAGGCGTTTCAGTAATTACACGCACATTAACGCGGTGTTCTTTATCGGCGCATACATATGCATCGTGCACATAAACAGTTTTGCCTTTTGCATAGTCCATCATCTTCTTACGAAGTGCGCTGAATTTTTCAGGCTCGAAAGGGAAATTAATATCGCCCCACCAAACAGTATCCTTGGTAATAGCATCCTTTACGGTAAACTTATCTTTCGGTGAACGGCCGGTAAACTCACCGGTGTCGATCATTAACGCACCGGTGTCATTAAACGTACCTTGACCAAGTTGTATAGTTTTTTCAATTAATTGCGCAGGATTGAGATTCCAGTAAATGGTATCAAGGCCATCAAAGCCCAGGGTGGCTAGTGTTGCTGATTCTGCTTTTATCCCAATGTTCTTCATGTGAATTGTTTTGGTTGATTATTCGGGTTAACTATTTTAAATTATATATAACTGAGTACTTATCTGTAGCGTAGTTCATAAAGTATTTAAAGTTCAGCTTTTCTCCGGTAACATGTTTGCAAAGATCGGCAGCTGAATAAAATTTGCCATGCCTATGTATTTTTTCGCGCAACCAGTTTAATAAGGGAAGCATATTACCTTTTTCAATATGTTGCTGTAAGCCTTTAACTTCCTTGCTCGCCTGGTGAAAGAATTGCGCCGCATAAAAACTGCCTAATGAATAGGTAGGGAAATAACCTATACTGCCATGCGACCAGTGAATATCCTGCAACACCCCTTCTGAATCTTTTGTAGCGCTTACGCCTAAATATTTTTTATAATGCTCGTTCCAGAATGCCGGCAGGTCTTTTACTTCAACACTTCCGTCCATCAGTGCCTTTTCTATTTCATAACGCACAAGTATGTGGAAATGGTATGTCACCTCATCGGCTTCTATACGTATGAGTGATGGTTTCACCTGGTTTATACCCTTATAAAATTGATCGAGTGTTACACTTTTAAGTTGTTCAGGGAAATAGCCTTGCAGTTTTTTGTAGTTCGCTTTCCAGTATGGCAAACTGCGGCCCACATTGTTTTCCCACAGGCGCGATTGCGATTCGTGTATGCCTAATGAAACAGCTTCGCCCAATGGCAAACCATATTGCGAGGCCGGCAAACCTTGTTCGTATAAGCCATGGCCGCCTTCGTGTATGCACGACCAAATCATCGATTTCAGGTTGTTCTCAATTACTTTGGTAGTAACCCTTACATCAAGCGGGCTGAAACTGGTAGTGAAGGGGTGAATAGAAATATCCTGGCGGCCTGCTTCAAAATCGTAATGCATTTGCTTCAGCAGGTCAATACCGAAATTCCATTGCTTATCCTTATCGTAATGTTTATGTGCAAAGGCATCGCTGTTTTGTTTGGCAGCAGCAATCTTTTTTACAAAACCTACTAATTGCTCACGCACATCTTTAAACAGAATATCCAGATCGGCCACATTGGCGCCCGGTTCGTACTGATCTAATAAAGCGTTGTATGGATGCTTTTTGTACCCCAGCATTTCGGCTTCCTGCCTTTTCAGTTTTACCATTTTGGTAAAATGCGGGGCGAATATTTTAAAGTCGCTTTGTTGTTTTGCTTTTTGCCATGCCTGGAAACACTCTGACGTGGTTTTGCTCAGCAACTCAACAAATTCGGTGGTGTATTTTTTGCTTTGCTTGTAATCCTTATAGCTTTCCTCAACATTGCGGCTTTGCTTCTTATCAAGCTCCTTGCTTTTATGTAATTTCTTAAGTAATTCGCCCAATTGCTTATCGACTGACATTTCATGCTCTATACCCGATAAGGTCGAAATTTGCTGTGCCCTGAAATCGGCTCCTTTTTCCGGCATATACGTCTCCTGGTCCCAGCCTAGCACTGCCAGCGTATATTCTATGTCTGCTATTTTTGCGAGTTTGGCTTTATATGAGTCGTACTTCTTCATCTGTTTCGTTACTGTTTAACCACTTCTTTTTGCTTAATAGCCGATACTGCCAGGCAAGCCCATCCGCCTATAAAACATAATCCGCCTAGCGGGGTTATGGGGCCTAACCATTTGAAATTCAGGCCAGTAATACCACCTGTGGAAAGAATATAAATGGAGCCTGAAAAGAGTATAATACCGAGCATAAATAATAAACCTATCGTTTTGTTATATAAAGGAAGCCTCTCCCTGATCGAAAAAACACCCATAATTGCCAGAGTATGAACGAGTTGGTATTGCACAGCAGTTTTATAAGCATCAAGGTCCTTTTGAGTTAGTAAGCCACTCTCAACCTTGTCCTTTAAGTAATGGGCTCCAAATGCCCCCAGAATCACCGCCAGACACCCTGAAATGCCTGCAAATACCATTGCTCCGTTTCGCATGGTTTTTTTCATTAAGGGCGCAAATGTATAACAAAATATTATTGAGCAGAAGGATAGTCATCACAGGTTTTCAACATGTTTATTTTCTGTTAATATTTTGTTTTTTTACAAACATTTCCTATATTTGTTATGTATATATAGAGTCCCCCTTTGTAAAATACAGATTTATGAAAAAATTTACGTTAGCATTACCGGCAGCTATTGTTTCTATATTAGCTATTACCAGTTTCCAATCAAACGGTCAGATACTATTCAGTAACGGTGCATTAGTACATGTTACTCAAGGTGCTATTGTACAGGTTAATGGTGGTTTTCAAGACGATAACCTTATTAACGGTGGTCAGGGTATTGTTACCAACGATGGTGACATGACAGTAACCAGTAATGGTGCATGGCCAGGAAACATTCATATTTCAAATACGGCAACCTTACAGGGTAATGGCAAATACCACCTTGATCAGGACTGGATAAATGATGCCATATTTATAGATGGTAACAGCACTGTAGATATGTATGGTAACTTAAAAGAACTTATTACAAGCAACAATGCAACTGTTACTACCTTCGATACACTTATGCTGCGTGGTACCGGTACAGCCATGAATCGCAGGAAGCAACAAACACTCGATGCCAATGTTGACCATGCACTTATATTAAACGACAGGGTATTGTTTACTGCTGGTCATACTATGTTCATTACTACTCCAACAACAAGCGCGGTTACAAATAATACTACATACCTTAGTGAAGGGTTTGTTTCGAGTATTGCAACAGGTAGCCTTTCAAGGGTTACAAATGCAAACAGCATGTATTACTTTCCTGTAGGCGCTGATTCAGTGGTAACACGTTACCGTAAAATACAACTTACTCCTGATGCAGCAAATAACGATACTTATACCGTGCGCCTTGCCAATAACGATGCTACCAACGATGGCGACAGTATTGGATTAATGGATACTTCTTTCTGTAAACTGAACCCATTGTTCTATCATAAAATAAACCGTACCGCAGGCGCCGATAATGCAGATATTGATGTGTTCTATGATCCTTCAGCAGATGGTATCTGGAATATGCTTGGCCAGTGGAATACACCTACTGCTAACGAATGGAACAATTTAGGTGCTGTTACCTATACTCCTTCTGCACCATATAGTGATGTATTGAAAACAAACTGGGCCGATTTTTCGAATGACCCTTACATACTTGGTGAACATAAACCTACAGCTCCAAGCCTTACTGGTGGCCCATATTGCGCCAGCGGAACGGGAACATTTACGGCAACAGCAGATAGCGGTTCATATATATGGACAGTTCCTGCAGGGGATACAATTTTATCGGGTAATGGAACAGGTTCGGTTGTGGTTAGTGGAAGTGTACCGGGAAACATAACTGTATATAACCAACTTACAGGTTGTTCTTCTTCATTGTCATCAGCAGCTATTACCTTAATTCCTTCTCCGGTTGCCGGATTTGATACAACATCAAACAGCAGTTCTAATGGCGTATATAACAATACATACCAGTTTACCGATACAAGTAAACCAGCTCCTATAACATCATGGTACTGGACATTTGGAGACGGCGATACAGCTAATATTGCCGATCCGGGCTATACATTTCAAGCCGGCACCTATCAGGTAACTGAAACCGTAACAAATGCACAAGGATGTAAAGCAAGCAAGACAGAGACAATTACTGTTAAAGAAGGAATATTTATTCCTAACGTGTTTACACCTAATGGTGACGGACAGAACGATGTGTTCCTTATATCTGCGGTTGGTGTAAAGGTGTTTTCTATTGAAATATTCAACCGTTGGGGCGAAAAAGTGTTTACATCTACCTCTCCACAAATATCATGGGATGGTAGAACTATGGCAGGCCTGAAAGCATCGGATGGTGATTATTACTACATCCTTACTGCTACTTCTTATTCCGGTAAAGACTGGAGTACACATGGATACCTGCAATTGATATCGGGTGGTGGTAACTAAAAAAATTAAGAATAGATATTTATAAGCCCTGCATTCATGCGGGGCTTATAATTTGTATACATCTCTTCTTCAAATTACAGTTTTTAAGCCTAAATTTGGCGCATGTATCTCAACAATATTTCTGTAATCAATTTCAAGAATTACCGCCAGGCGAACTTTGAGTTTTCGCAGGGCATTAATTGTTTTGTGGGGCACAACGGAGCAGGTAAAACCAATATGCTCGATGCAATACATTACCTCTCTTTCTGCAAAAGCTATTTTAATTCCTTCGATAACCAGAATATATTTCATGATGAGGACATGTTTGTGATACAAGGCGTGTTCTATAAAAACAACGAACAGGAAGAAATTTACTGCGCGCAAAAAAAGAACGACCGCAAGCAATTCAAGCGAAATAAAAAAGATTACGACCGCCTTTCAGAACATATTGGATTATTGCCTGTGGTTATGATATCACCAACCGATATTGAACTGATACACGAGGGTAGCGAGGTGCGCAGGAAATTTGTTGATAGTATTCTCTCACAGATAGATTCTGCGTACTTAACCAACCTTATTGAATATAATAAAGCATTGCTGCAGCGGAATGCAATGCTCAAGCGTTTCTATGAAACCGGTAAGTGGGATGATACACTTATGGCCATTTGGGATGAACAGCTAATTGAAAAAGGCACTGCCATATTTACAAAACGAAAAGAGTTCACAGAATCGTTCACAGGTCTTTTTGAAAAAGTATATGCCGAAATATCGGGTTCACGCGAAGTAGCAAACCTTGCTTATTCATCGCAACTAACAGAAGGCGAATATGCCACACTTTTTGCTAAAGCGCTTGATAAGGACAGAATGGTACAGTATACCACCTTGGGGATACATAAGGATGATTGGGCGTTTTTAAAAGATGGGCATCCCCTGAAGAAGTTTGCATCGCAGGGCCAGCAGAAGTCATTTATAATAGCATTGAAAATTGCTCAGTTCCATTTTTTGAAAAAGCTTGTTGGTTTTCCACCCATAGTTTTGCTTGATGATATATTTGATAAGCTTGACGAAGCACGCGTAAGCTACCTTATTGATATGGTAACAGGCAAAGACTTTGAGCAGGTATTTATTACCGACACAAGCCATACGCGAATGAAAAAATTACTGGAAAAGAAAGAGAAGGATTACAGAATATTCCCGATAAGTGAGGGCAGTATGAGTGAAATTCAGCAACCTGATTTTGCACAATAATGAGAAGCAGTAACGACCAGAAATTAGGTGATGCCATTAAGGAGATGCTGAAATTGTATCGCCTGGATGATAAGATAGATGAGCACAAACTGATACGTTCATGGGAAAAAGCAGTTGGTGCATTGGTTGCCAGGCATACCAAAGCTATTTACATAGCTGACCGCAAACTGGTAGTAACTATTGATTCAGCTGTTGTGCGCAATGAAGTTTTATATGTGCGCACCAAGATCATTAAAGACCTGAATGAATTAGTCGGCGCAAAAGTTGTTGATGAATTGGTCCTTCGTTAAGACAGCGACTTACTTTTTTTCATTACCTGTACGATAATACCATACAACTCATCAGGCTTGAAAGGTTTTGATATATAATCGTTCATACCTGACTCGATACATTTTTCATACTCACCACGGTAGGCAGAAGCTGTCATAGCAATGATGGGTATGGTCGATAGTGGTGGCTGCATTTGTGTACGTATAAATGCTGTAGTTTCAATACCATCTTTTTCAGGCATTTGAAGGTCCATTAGTATAAGATCGTATTTTTTATGGTTCAGCATATCAATAGCTATTGCTCCATTGTCAGCAATTGCAACTGTTGCGTTCCATTTTGTAAGTGTTCTTTCTCCCACCCGCTGGTTCACTTTATTATCTTCAACAAACAGAATATTCATTCCGGTGAGGTCCTTTACCTTGTTTAGTTCAGTTGAACTTAACTCTTCATGCGGTTCATGGTATTTGGTATATTCAATACTGAACGAAAAAGTTGAACCTTTGCCTAATTCACTTTCTGCATTCACTTTTCCGCCCTGCAGTTCAACCAACTTTTGGGTAATATTTAATCCAAGTCCCGTTCCGCCATATTTTCGGGTAGTGTTTACGTCAGCCTGAACAAAGGGTTCAAAAACCACAGCCAGTCTTTCTTTTGGTATACCTATGCCGGTATCTTTTATAGTGAATTCTAAGTTTATTTTCTCAGCACTTTCATGCTTTACTGCAACATCAAGAGTTACTTCACCTTTTTCAGTGAACTTGATTGCATTGCCACCAAGGTTCCATAATATTTGTGAAAGCCTTACGGAATCACCTACTATATAATCAGGTAATGCAGTATCAGTATGTGTGTTGAATTTTATGTGCTTTTCTTTTGCCCGTATGCCTAATGTCAGATCCATTCCTTTTATAAGCTCTTTTATGTTGAATGGTTCATTTTCAAATGTTATGCGTCCTGCATTTATTTTCGACAGGTCGAGTATGTCATTAATAATTGATAACAACCTGTTGGCAGAGTCTTTAATTCCATTTACATATTCATCCTGTTCTTCTGTAAGCTTTGTATCGTTAAGCAGGTTAGCCATGCCCATCACGCCATTCATGGGAGTTCTTATTTCATGGCTCATGCTTGCCAGGAACATTTCTTTGGCTTTTGTTGCGGCCTCTGCCTCTTCTTTTGCTGCAACAAGCTGTTGTTCAAGTTTCTTTCTTTCTGTAATATCAGTAAATAATACAAGACTGAATTTTTCTCCGTTTAATTCAATAAGTTGATTTGAATAGAGGCACATAATAGGTTTACCCGAACGATGATACATTATTTGTTCAAGGTTTTTTGATGACCCGACTTTCTTGACCCGTTCAATAATTGCTGCTCGTTCAACTTCACCTATTATGCCTAACTCCATGGGAGTATGGCCTATTGCTTCATCGCGTGTATAACCCACCATATCAAGATAAGCGGCATTAGCATCAAGTATTCTGCCAGGGCTTAGTTCAAAAACTGCTATGCCAACCGGACTGAAATCAAAAAGGGTCTGGAATTTTTTAGTGCTCTCAAATAACTGCATTTCCAACTCCTTTCTTGCACTTATGTCGCGTACAATGCACTGAAAATCACTGATACGGTTTCCATCGGCAATGAGGGCAACCGTTTGTTCCACCCATTTTTTCTTTCCGTTTTTCTGTAGTATCTGAAACTCTGAAATGGTTTCGTTTATTCTGTCTTTAAATTGTTCTGCATAAAATGCTTTAACTCCGTTCACCATTTCAGGTGCAACAAGGAAAGTAAAATCCTTCCCGATCAATTCATCAGGCTCATATCCGGTCAGGCCTTTTACCCTGTGATTAACAAAAGTAAAAATGCCTTTATAGTTATTTGTGAATACTACATCGCCGACGTCCTCTACCATAGCTCGGTATTTTTTCTCGCTTTCAGTAACCTTCTTCTCTGCTGCTATTGTTCGGTTCATATCTCCGTTAAGGCTATATAATACCCATACACCGAACATAAAGGAGATACCGCAGCCAAGTAAAATGGTAATAACTGAACGATGAATGGCAGCCTGGTTATCTGCAACCCTGATCTTCAATAACCTGTTTTCTTCATTTTGCATTTGATTTACTATGGCTTGTATTTTTATCTCCAGGGAATTTTCGGCAGCGCTTTCCATCATTTTTTGCGCTTCTGTTAATGATTTGCTTCTTGCATCAATGGCATCATAGAAATAACTTATGCGTGCATTTATAAGAAGTGACAGATCCGATGCTCTCTTTTCCTGTGTTGCGTTATCTTTAACTAATTGTTCCAGTTTTCTCAAATACTCGTTATTCAAAATCGATGCTTTATAACAAGCATCAATAAATTTATTCTCACGGGTCAGTAAATAGCCACGTGTTGCATCCTCCATGTCGGTATTTACGGCCAACACTTGTGCAATATTATATAGTACATCCTGTGTGTGGTTTGTCATTTCAGCAGAACGAACGCCCAGGCGTGTATTGTAATATGAATAAATGGCAACCGATATCAGCGCACTGAATGCGAGACAAAAAACGTAAATTATTTTTTTGTGAATTTTCAAACTCCCGGGCGTATTACACAATTATAGTACAATATCAATTTATTCTGCAAGGTATTGCAGGGATTAAGGATGCCACATGATGAAAATCAGTATATATACTGATGAAAATCATAAAAACAGAAAAGGGCGGCGCCCCCCCCGGTTCACCGCCCTTACTGCACATGACCATTTAAGGCCTATCCTCACCTCATGTATTTATAATTTGATTATTTTCTGTACAGTACTTTGGCCATTGGTAAGATCAGTTACATGTACAAAATAGATTCCGCTTATCAACATATACCCTTTTGGATATTCATATTGAGTGTTTCCTTTTGCACAGGTAATAGTTTCACCATCAATAAAAGAACCTGACGAACTAAGTATTTCTACTGATAATTGTGTTGATTTACTGCTTTCGAAATTGATAGAGAAACTGGTTTTGAATGGGTTAGGGTATGTATGTTGAGTAAGTAAGGATGTTGAATTACTTTCGGTATAAGTAACAATTACGTTTTCGAATGTTTTAGATTTTCCATCGAAATCGGTTTGTTTTAAGCGGTAATACGATGTGCCTTCAACCGGGTTCTCATCTTTAGCTGAATAACTTATCGTATAATCTGAATTGCCTGCACCACCCACAGTAGCTACTGTTTCATAGTGTATGCCATCGGTGGTTCTTTCTACGGTAAAGTAATGGTTATTTACTTCGCTTGCCGTTGACCATTTAATATCCACCACATTACCATCAGGTGTTGCACTAAAACTCAAGAGGCTTATTGGCATTGGGCTTGCTTTAAGTTCAGGAATAAATTCATTCCTTCCACTTTGCCCTGCTTTTTGTAATACTGATGTTGAAGCAACGGTGCTGGCTCCAAGGTCAGCCCAGGTCAGAACAGAGTTATCGGAACGATTTGCCAAACCACCAATATTCTGGGTAGTTACCATTGGGTTTCCGGTGAAGTAGTAATTTACCTTATAGGTAGTTGAGGTTGAACCTATAACAAATACACCATAATAGTACCCGGTAGCAAGTGATGTATAACCTGCAGGAGATGTGGTGGTGTTAGGCATAGTATCAATGCGATACAATTGTATGCCTGCAGGAACTGAGCTGAAATTAGTTACAGATAATGAATCGCCATATGTTGGGTTGTTGATAGATAACCGGCTACCTCCATAAGTATTAATACTTGCATCGCCTATTGGTGCACCCGACCAAACAATGGTAGTATTTGAAGAAGTTCCTTTGCGGCCGTTTGATGTAACATCACTTACACGTGTGCCCGATGTTTCATTCATTCTGAAATATGCCACCAGGCCCGATTCGGTTCCTTGTAAAGTTTTGCAAATATATGAACGTATTTGTGTTTGTGTTAGGGCTACACTCCAAATACTAACCTCATCAATATCACCATTAAACCTGCGGTAGGCATTTCCAGGGTTTGCCCATTGGCCAAGAACAAGGTTGTACTGCCCATTGAAGTTGTTTATGTTTCCGGTTTGAGCATAACGTGATTCCAGAACACCATTTACATAAATATTAACATAACTTCCGTCGTAAACACCAGCTACATGGTACCATTGGCCGGTAACTGGGCTTGTTACACTTTGTACATATTGCCTGCCATTAGTGGTTTCCACAGCAAATTCAAATTGAGTATTAAGTTGGCTATGTTGTAGCCAGAACTGTCCGTCGTCTCCGCTTGCGCTACTGTTGGCATTGTCAACAGATACAATACCTGCCCAGTTACCTTCATTAGTAGTGCTGTTACATTTTACCCATGCAGTTACTGTCATAGTATTGCCGGAGAGCCCCAGGTTATTATTGTTGAATGTTACGCCAGATGAAGTACCATTAAATTCAAGGCAATGCCCTGAGTTACCGTTTATGGGTTGTGCTGCTGCAGAGCCTGCAAAAATGGTAACTAAGAAAAGAATTATAAAAAAGGTAATAATAGTTATAGCTTCCAGGCTTCCGTTGTTGTATTTGTTCTTCGCTGTTTTCATATTGGTTGTCTTTATATATGCAAGTTTACGCTGCTTGCAGGGCCTATGTTCAGCCAAACCGACGACTTGTAAGTTTCATTCGACGATTGACATCTCAATCTGAAACAATGGTTTAATGGTCTTTGGGCTAACCTTCTCTGATAATTAAAAAGGGGGCTATTTAGCCCCCTTTCCCCTTGCTCCCCTCACTTTACGATTTAGCCATGCTCGATTCTAACAGTAATACTTTATTGAACTTAAGATTGTGGTAGCTTACGTACAATACATAAACACCTTTTTCAACTTTCGGTTCAATCTTATAGTTATTCAAGCCCATTGAAACTTTACGGCTTTGAGATAGAACAGTTTTTCCGTCTATACTTGTAATAATAATAGAACAGGTATCATCGCTTTGCGAATTTATTTGCAGAAATACATCGGTTGATGTGTTAAAACCTTCAATATCCTCAGTGTTTTCACAAGGGGTATATACTACTGTATTTAAATATGTCTCTTTTCCTTCATCAGAAAATTGAGAGATACGGTAATAGGATACTCCATTTAAAGGAGTATTATCAATAATAGAGTATTGATGAGTTGAAAGACCCTTAATGGCCTGAACATCACCTACTAAGTCATAGTGTACACCATCCTGTGTGCGTTCTATTGTATAATGGTCAGCATCATCGTCAGTTATGTTCCACTTAATAATGGCTTCATTATTAGTGCATTCTGCTCTGTATGAACCAAATCTATCGCCCGATATTGGTGCTGCTGTTAAATTAGTTACTGCTAAAAGCAGAAGAAAAAGAATTGCAATAAAAGTTAAGGCTACTCCGGTTTCTTTCTTGTCGCTGGTGTATATGTCTTGTGTTTTCATGATGTTTGATTTTGTTTTATAGAGCAATATTACGGCGGTATATACCCTTACACATATCAAAACCGACGAATGGAATACTTCATTCGATGATTGGTAGGAATCTATTACAGGATTCATGGAAAATGTTATTTTTGATTATGAAACCCCTACCATGAAGTGCATAATAATAGATGATAATGAAGTAGCCAGGGCTGCTGTTAAACATTGTGTAGAGAAAACTCCATTCCTTACACTGACAGGGGTTTATACTAACCCTATTGAGGCCCTTGAAGCTATAAAGAATGAAAAGCCTGACTTGTTATTGCTTGATGTGGAGATGCCTGAAATGAGCGGTATTGACTTTATTAAAACGTTCCATGATATACCACAGGTAATACTTATAACCTCTAAAAAGGAATATGCGGCTGAAGCATTTGATTTTAATGTAACCGATTATATTTTAAAACCTGTTGAATATCCCCGGTTCCTTAAAGCAGTTACCAAAGCAAAGGAAATGCAGGAAAGCCTGAAAAAAGAGACACCTGAGAGCAATGAAATATTTATTAAGGTGACAAATAAATATGTGCACCTTAACCTTAATGATATACTGGTTGTAGAAGCATTGGCTGATTATGTGAATATTTATGTAGACAAACATCGATACACTGTTCTGTCCACTATGAAAGCCATTGAAGATAAACTGCCTAAGAAGGATTTTATACGAGTACACCGTTCCTATATTGTGCGAATTGATAAAATTAAAGAGATAGATGACCAGGTAATTTCAATAGCTGATCAGCATATACCTATAAGCAGGAACATGAAAGAGCCGGTAATGAATGCATTAAACAAGCTATAATACTCACATGGCTGAAAATGCTTCATTAAGTTATTTATATGCACTGGCCGAAGGTGATATGGGTTTTGTAAATGAGATATTAGACCTGATGTCTAAAAACATTCCGATAGATATAAAAGCAATTGAGAATGCTTTGGCAGCCAATGATCTTAAACAGGTAAAAAGAGATGCGCATAAAATGAAATCATCAATTCAATATGGTGACTGTATTGAATTATCGGATCTTTTAGCGGATATAGAAAATAAAAAGGAATCGGATGCCGCTATTGCGCAAATAAAGGAAATGATACCTGAGTTAAAAGAATTGTCGGATAAACTAATGGAGACAATTAATGCAGAAAAGAAAAAGATAGGATAGATTGCTCTACCCTATCTTATATAAAACCAATTAAATTTTTAGAACCTTTCCAGCATCGAGAAGAAGAAATCTCCTTCGATCTTTGCATTTTCATCGCTATCAGAACCGTGAACAGCGTTATCTGATATAGAACGTGCATATAACTTGCGGATAGTACCTGCATCAGCCTTAGCCGGGTCGGTAGCCCCAATAAGCTTACGGAAATCGTTAACGGCATCAGCTTTTTCTAAAATAGCTGCTACAATAGGTCCCGATGACATAGAATCAACCAATTCTCCATAAAAAGGACGCTCTTTATGCACTGCATAAAAAGCACCGGCAGCCTCTTTGCTAAGGCGACATTGCTTCATTACAACTATCTTAAAACCAGCATTTTGTATCATTTGTAATATAGCACCTGCATTGTTTTCAGTAACTGCAAGTGGCTTAACCATAGTAAATGTTCTGTTCGTAGCCATAATATCTGTTTTTTTAAAGTGTCCGCAAATATAAATTAACTTTGCAACCTGTAAATTAAATTTTGTGACTGAACAAGAGCTTTTAAAACTGAAGGAAATAATTGGTGAACCTCAAAAGGTTACCATTATCATGCATAAATCTCCTGACGGAGATGCTATAGGCTCATCACTTGGCCTGTTTCATTTCTTAAAACGATTTGGCCATACTGTAACAGTACTTTCTCCGAACGTGTATCCTGATTTTTTGAAATGGATGCCGGGTGCAAAAGATATTATTACATACGATAAGAAACCAGCTGAAGCATTGGCAGCCATTAAGTCGGCTGACCTGATTGCCTGCCTTGATTTTAACGGGCTTAAGCGTATTGATGAACTAGGCCCTGCAGTGGCAAAATCAAAGGCGGTTAAGCTTGTGGTTGACCATCACCCGCAACCTGAACAGTTTGCGGACCTGATGTTTCATAGTGTGAGTGCGTCATCTACAGGTGAATTGATATTTGACCTGATCGAAAAATTGGGTGAGAAAAAGAAGATAAATAAGTCGATAGCCAATTGCCTGTATGCCGGAATAATGACCGATACAGGTGGGTTCAGGTTTTCATCGACCAGTACACATACGCATTATGTAGTGGCAGAGTTGATGGAGAAGGGAGCTGAAATAACGAAGGTGTATGAGCTTGTTAATGATACAAATCGCGAGATCAGGTTAAGGCTTACCGGCTTTGCATTACTTGAGAAGATGAAAATTTTCCCGGAATATTCTACCGGTTTTATAGCATTAACCCTGAGTGAATTGGAGCGCTTTGATTATAAAGACGGAGATACAGAGGGCTTGGTAAACCAACCCCTATCAGTTAAAGGTGTGGGTTTTTCAGCATTGTTTACCGAAAAGGAAGATGGCATGATACGTATTTCGTTCCGTTCGAAACATAAATTTGATGTGAACAAATTTGCCCGCACTCATTTTGGAGGAGGTGGTCATGTGAATGCAGCCGGTGGAATCAGTGATCTCTCAATGGATGAAACCATTATTAAATTTCTGGGTCTTTTGTCTACTTATAAAGCCGAGTTAAAAGGGAAATGAAACCCCGCTCAATAAATAACATTTTTATTTTATGTGTTTCTGCCGTAGCCCTTATTGGATGTAATACCGATGAGCCAAGAAAAATGCACCCTGAAATAAGCCAGAAGGAAGTTAATAACGGGCTTATTAATTCACATAAAGAATTTCTGCTTCAGCAGGAAGATGAAATAAAGCAGTATGTGGCAAGGCATAATTACGATATGCAAAAAACTGCATCAGGTATTTATTATAAAATAAATGAACAGGGTAAAGGCGAACAGGCTAAAGTAGGTGAGTTTGCTTCAGTAAGTTATACCATAAGCCTGCTGGATGGTACTGTATGTTACGATACCAAGAATGAAGGACCAAAGCAATTTAAGGTAGGCGAGGATGAAGTAGAGTCTGGTGTGCATGAAGCAGTTCAGCTTATGCATGTTGGCGACAAGGCTACATTTATTATTCCATCTAACTTAGCAAACGGCTTGGTTGGTGATAAGGATAAAATTCCTCCGGGGGCAATAGTAATTTACGATATAAATTTACTATCTGTTACACATACTACTTCTTCACTGGCGAAGTAGCTGCATCAAGCTTTTCAAATACTGAATTATTACTCAGAAATTCCGGAACAAGGTTCTTCATTTTTTGTACAATTTCCATTTCATCCTGTTTGGTGGCAACAGTTATTAGTTCATCAATTAATGAAATAATTGTTTCGTAATCATATTCTTTAACCTTAGCTATAAGTATTTGTGAGTGGTGTGTTGGTAGTGAATTTTCATTATTATGTAACAACTCTTCATATAATTTTTCGCCGGGCCTTAAACCGGTAAATACAATTTTAATATCCTTACCCAGTGTCAGCCCTGAGAGTTGTATCATTCGCATAGCAAGGTCAACGATCTTTACCGATTTGCCCATATCAAAAACAAATATCTCTCCGCCGTTGCCTATTGCACCTGCTTCCAGCACCAACTGGCAAGCTTCCGGAATGGTCATAAAGTAACGTGTTATCTCGGGGTCTGTAATGGTAACGGGGCCACCTTTTTCTATTTGTTGCCTGAAGCGTGGTATTACTGAACCATTTGAACCCAATACATTTCCAAAGCGTGTAGTTACAAAACGTGTATTGCTTCTTTTATTTAATGACTGCACATATATTTCTCCAATTCGTTTCGAAGCACCCATTACACTTGTAGGGTTAACAGCTTTATCGGTTGATACCATTACAAATTTTTCAACGCCATATTTAACCGATATGTCAGCTACTGTTTTAGTGCCTTTTACGTTAACAAGAATAGCTTCTGCAGGATTATCTTCCATTACCGGTACATGTTTGTATGCAGCAGCATGAAATACGATCTGAGGTTTATTTTTCTCGAAAATGTGTTCGATCCTGTCGTAGTTGCATATATCAGCAATGTATGATCGGTAAACAAGTTCAGGAAATTCTTTCAGGTCAAGCTCAAGGTCGTACAATGCCGATTCAGCCTGGTCAACAAGTATAAGTTTTTTAGGGCCAAAGGGGATGATCTGCCGTACAATTTCAGAACCTATTGAACCTGCTGCGCCGGTAATAAGTACCGTTTTGTTTTTTATTTCAGCATCTATCTTGTCCTTATCAAGAATAATAGGATCACGTTCCAATAGGTCCTCAATGCGAACACGTTTTATTTGTTTAAAGCTCAACTCTCCGTTTGTCCAGCTATTTATAGGGGGTACATTGAGCACTTTTGTTCCATAAGCCAAACAGGTATCTATTATTTTATTTTTTCTTTCAAATGAAACGTCAGGATTTGCCATTACCAGGTGAGCTACATTATTATCAGCCAGCAACTCCTTCAGCTTATCAGGTGAATAAATAGTAATTCCTTCTAATCGTTTGCCCCATGTACTTGGCTCTTCATCTAAAAAAGCAACAACATCATATTTTGTTCCTGCATCGCGGTCAACAGCTCTTTTAGTAATTATGCCTGCTTCGTCAGCGCCATAAATAATTATACTACGCTTTGTTTTGGCAGGGTTAAACGCACCTGCATACAACGCTTTGTAAATGAGCCTGGCGGCAATCATAATAAATGTAGTGGCAAGGTATTCACTTACAATAATAGAGTAAGGAACAATAAAATGACCGTCAATTAAATACCTGACTATATTGGCAACTGCGAAGAAAGCACTTACCAGCGTAAGAACCACAACCATTTGCTGAACATCCCTTGCCTCGGTGTAGCGTATTATGTTTTTATAAATACCGGTAATATAAAAACTGGCGGCCCTGCTTACCAGTACAAATGGGAAAACGTAAACGAATGTAACTCTTTCAGAAAGCGGAATAGAAAAATTAAACCTGAGAAGATAGGCAAGTACAAGTGCACAAAAACAAAAAAATACGTCGATCACCAGCACGAACTGGCGTGGCAGGTGACGACGTATAATTTCTAAAGGTATTGCCATTATTTAGTGTTAACCTGTATATAAAATTTACTCGATTATTAACTGGTAAGGCATCCTGGCCTGCACACCCTTCATTTGCATTGCTTTCGAGAATTCCTGCACAGGCTCATATATATATCCAAGTTCTTTTTCCAGTATTTTACTTTCAGCATCATCGCCTGAAAAACGACTTAGGAGCTTACGCAACGGACTGATCATACCAGGCAACTCTTCAATGTTATATGCAGTTATATGTGCTTTTTTTGCAGCTATTGCAATAGCCATTTTCATATCGCCCAATGTATCCACAAGGCCTATTTGCAACGCTTGTGTGCCGGTCCATACTCTTCCTTGTGCAATACTGTCAACCTGTGCTGTTGTAAGTTTTCGGCCATCTGCTACACGGGTTAAAAAAGTGTGGTAGAAATTTTCTATGCCACCCTGTAAAACGGCTGCTTCGCTCGACATTAATGGGTACAGAACAGAACCGGCTGCTGCATGTGTGTTAGTGCTTACGGTATCTACTGTTATTCCTAATTTATCACTTAAAAAGCCCTGTGCATTAGGTATAAGCCCAAACACACCAATTGAGCCGGTAATGGTATTAGGTTCAGCTACAATTTCATTTGCATCGCATGCAATATAATATCCACCCGAAGCTGCATAGTCGCCCATTGATACCACAACGGGTTTAACTTTCTTTGCCAGGTCTACTTCTCTCCAGATAATATCTGATGCAAGTGCATCTCCGCCGGGAGAATTTACACGTAACACAATTGCTTTTACATTCACATCCAACCGTGCCTGTTGAATGGCTTCTGAAATTCGCTTTGAACCAATATCATCACCATTTCCATTGCCCTGCACAATATCACCGTAGGCATAAATAACTGCAATTTTCGATAGCGGGGTTTTGGGTATACCACTTTGATATTCTGAAGGAGTAAATGTTTCTCTGTAATCATCAAGCCCTATAAATGAAATATTTTTGGTGGCAGGTAATGAAAGTTTCGCTTTTATTTTATCCATTACCTCATCAGGGTATAACAGGTCATCTACAAACTTATTTTCTTTTGCCAACTGGGCTGTGTGAACGGTCAGGTTATCAATCAAGTCATTAAGTGTAGCTACTGTAATGTTACGCGAAGCCCCTATATCACTAAGCATCTTATCCCAAACCGATGTAAGCAGCATACGGGTTTGCAGTTTATTATCAGGGCTCATTTTTTCAAGTATATAAGGCTCTACAAAACTTTTATACCTTCCATGGCGGAATACCTGAACCTCAATGCCCAATTTATCTAATGCTTTTTTGTAGAACATTATTTGAGCCGAAAGCCCTTTCATAAATATTTCGCCTTCTGGATATAAGTACACGTTGTCAGCAACAGATGCCAGGTAGTATGACTTCTGGCTGTAACCCGAACTATATGCTATTATAAACTTGTGCGATTCTTTGAATTTCAATAATGCGTTGCGGATATCTTCTATGGTTGCAATGCCTGAAGGTACATCAGACAGATTCAGGAATATACCTTTAATAGAATTATCGGTAGCTGCATGTTGAATATCGAGTATAATATCATTCAAGCCTGAGCTTTCTGTGAATACTTTCTCATTATCATCCAATTTAAAGTTGAACGATCTTTCTGGCGAGCGCTCTTTTATTTCATGGCTCAATCTTATTTCAAGAACAGATGCAGAACTGCTTATTGTGGCATGTTCTTCCTGGATTGATTTAACTGCGGTATGTATCATTCCGACTGCAATAATGAAAATGAGAAAAAGGGCCAGGAATATACCTATAAGGGCTCCAAATAAAGAGGCGAAGAAATTTCTCATTTTGTTCAGTTATGTTCCCTGCAATATTAACAAAAAAAGACCCTGGATTTTCACCAAGGTCTCTTTCTTGTAATAAATAATAAGGTCCCTCTTATTCCTGTACCAATTTCCTGGTATAAATGCGGCTGCCTTCAATTACTTGTAAAATGTAAATACCTGCTACATTACCATTGAATTGATAGGTATGCTGGCCGGCTTCGAGTGTGTTTCCGTCTATAAGTGTGGCAACTTTTTCGCCCATAATGTTGTACACACACATGGTTACCTTAGTATCCTCGCTAAGGGTATAATTGATATGTACACTTCCATTGTATGGATTTGGGAAAACATCAAGTGTAGAATTGGTGTTGTCAATTGAATTTATACCGGTTGGTCCAGGGCAAGGGTTTTTGGGAGGAACAACTGAAGCACCGCCTATTGTTTTAAAATCGCCCCCAAACGATTGTAAGTATTCATTTGCAATAGTGTCGTTATGTACAATAACTGTGTTCTCATCATTTTCTGCATCAGCCGATGAGGTCCAGTTATGGGAGCCGGTCAACACTTTAGGGTCATCGCAAGGCGCTGAAGGGTTCACAATAATATATTTATTATGGTAAAGACAACTGCTGCTCACAAAACCATGAAAATTGGAACCAAGGCCATTTGGGAATGTTGTTGTGTAAGGTGTATATGAACCGCTGCTAAAGTTATCAAGTATTACATAAGCAGTTGCACCCGCCTTTTTCTGATTTACAATGTCGGTTGCATCGGTAGTTTCGGTAAATGTAAACATGCCGCAATATTCATCAACGGTAGCCGTTCCTATAGTTTTTACTATTTGATTATTTACACTGTCAGAAGGACTGAAGTACAGATCAACCTTTGAGCCACCAATTGTAAAGTGATGGGTGCCTGAGTTAGGTTTACATGAACCGAATAAGGCTTTAGTTGAATCAGCTGCACCACCATGTGTAGTATCGCCCCACATGATATTAAACTCATGGGTAAATGCCCTGGCAAGTACTTTAGACTGGAAAACAATTACGTTATTATAATCGCAACTGCTCATAGCATCATCCCAGTCAGGTGAACCTGTCCATACCCATACGCCTGTACTGTCAGGATTATATTCGTCAATAATAACAAACTTGTTATGCATAATGTTGTAGCTTTCGCTACCATTACTGGTTGTACAACTTGCGTTACCTTGTTTTGGGCTTATTAGAAAAGGAATGGTTTTGGGCATTGCCTGTACACCCTTATTTTTAGTTGAGTAGCTGTAATCTTCTATATAACGTATTTTAACACCTCTTTTATTGGCAGCGGTAATCGCAGTTTGAATTGGGTCAGTGCCCGACAAGGTTATCCATTCGTATTGTGCAATATCAATAGTATACTTTGCCTTATTTATATAAGCAGCCAGCGTATCGAAAATAGAATTATTGCAATACACTGCTTTTACACCGGTGGATAAAGTATTATCTACGGGTTGAGTAAAATAGCACTTAATGTAGTTGGTAATGTTTTTTTGAGCATAAATGGAAGTTGTAATCGAGAAAAATAAAATTACAACAGGGAGTAATTTGATGTTTTTCATACAGGGTTTATTAGTTAGTTTAACGAATATATGCACTTAATTTAACATTACCATAACATTTGAGGAATATTTTAGGTGCAGTAATTGCTATAAATGTTACTAAAACGATGTAGAAATTAACAAATAGGAAATATAATAAGTTGAGCTACTGTAAATTAGATTAAAAACAGCTTGATTATTCTACAACGAAATGAGAGAATAGTGAATTACTATCTTGTACTAACCTGCAATTTATATTATATATTTCCCAAAGAGTCTTTGCCGTTATAACTTCTTGAGGGTTGCCTGCGGCAACTACTTTACCTTTATTAATTACTAAAACAGAATCGGCATATTGCAGAGCCAGGTTAATATCATGAATTACCGCAATTGTAACAGTGTTCAGTTTGGCTACTTCTTTTGTTATTTTCAGAAATTCATGCTGGTAATTAAGGTCGAGTGAAGCAATCGGTTCATCTAATAAAAGGTACCTGTACTTATCCTCAGGTTGTTCCCATATTTGAGCCATTACTCTTGCAAAATGTACCCTTTGTTTTTCCCCGCCCGATAGAGTAAGGTAATTCCTTTCATGAAAGGAATCCATCTTCATTCTTTTTAAAGCCTGGTGGCATATTTCAGTGTCTTTTTTTGAAGGCCTGAGATCGAAGTGCGGGTACCTTCCCATCATTACCACTTCTTCCACCGTTAAAGGAAATGAAAGTTCAGATTCCTGCGAGAGTACAGCTCTTATTTTTGAAATTGTGCCTGTATCTTTTCTAGTAAGAAGTTTTTTGTCGTAATGTACGCTGCCCGAATAATCACTTATCTCATTACTTATAATTTTAAGTAAGGTAGATTTGCCTGAACCATTAGGCCCAATTATCATGGTTAGTTTTCCCGGTTCAAACGAAGCCGAAATATTCTCCAATATTTGGTGTTCGCCAATCTTATAACTAACATTTTTAACTTCAAGCATAGTAGCCTCCTTTACTATGTATACCTTTTTGCCTTCTTAAAATCCATATAAAAACGGGTGCGCCAACAAACGAAGTAACAATTCCAATAGGCAATTCAGCTGGTGCAATAACAATACGAGAGACCATATCGGCAACATTCATTATAACTGCACCCATCAATGCAGAACCAATGATGAGGAAACGATTATCAGAACCTTTTATCATTCGCAGAAGGTGTGGCACAATAAGGCCCACAAAACCAATAACGCCTACTACCGATGTACCGACCGCTACTATCAATGTATTAAGAATGATTATTCTTGTTTTTAGTTTTTCTGTATTAATGCCCAGGTAACCTGCTTCAGACTCACCCAACAGTAATGCATTAAGGGCCTTAGAATAACGCAAAGCAAGAAAAATGCAAGGGATAACGACGGCATAAACCAAACAAACTGAATTCCAATTTGCACCCGAAAAAGTTCCCAGGCTCCAAAAAGTAATGGATCTCGCCTGCGGGTCTCTGGCTATATAAGAAAGGAAGCCCGTGCAGCTCACAGCAATTGCATTTATGGCTACGCCCACTAATATCATAATAGTAACGGTTACTTTGCCGTAAGAAGAAGATAAGCGATAAACCAGCATGGTTGCAATGAAAGAAAATACACAGGCAGACAAAGGCAATATCATATTGCCAAGTAACTGACTGTACTGTGCAAAAAAACTTTTACCTACCACAAATATAAGTGCTGCACCAAATGCCGCACCCGATGAGGTGCCGATCAATCCGGGTTCAACTATAGGATTACGAAACAGTGCCTGCATCAGTGCACCTGAAATGGAAAGGCCTGCACCGATTACAACGCAGAGTAAAACACGGGGAAAGCGTATTTGCATAAAAACGCCCTCCTGTATTGGCTCTATTTTCGCATCAGGGTGAAAGCCAAATGCCTTTGCAAGGCTGATGAATATTTCCCGGTATGTAATGTGTACTGCACCTGTCCGGATGGCAAGGAACATCGTTAATAATAGCAGTACACTAAGTATACTATAAAGCGTAGCGTATTTTAGTCGGGTGGTATTCAACTATTTTTTGTGGATCAATTCCATTAACTTTAAAATATTTTCTCCGGTACGTGGCCCTAAATATATTAAATCATGTTCTTCAAAGCGGTAAATGCGATTGTCTTTTGCAGCAGGTGAAAGCCCTATACCTGGTAATTCTTTAAACTTATCAATTCCACCTAAGCGGTCGAAGCCGAAATCGGTTGCTATAATAACCTGTGGCTGTAGCTTAGCTATAACTTCTGCGCTTAATCCATGATATCTTGTAAGCGTATCAAGCACATTCGTTCCTCCGGCCTGTTGTATCATAAAATTAGCTGCTCCTTTTGCGCCAAATGGAAAGTAGACATTACTTGCTCTGCCGAAATGAATGATCATAACAGATGGTACATCGGCATACTGTTTTCTTGTATCTGCTACTTTTTGCATGTCATTATCCAGTTTTTTGCAAAGTGAATCAGCTTTTTGAGGTACATTAAAATAAACACCCAGATCTTTTATAAGCGCTTTCACGTCTTCAATATTTTCTGCACTGCGGAATTGAGTTACGGTAATACCAACCTGTTTTAGTTGAGGCAATACGTTATCGGGCCCAACGGAATTGTCTTCACCTCCATTATAAAAAACAGCAGTAGGCTTAAGTGATATTATGCCTTCAGCATTTAACATGCGGTGGTACCCGACGGTAGTAATATTTTTTGTTTCCGGAGGATAGGTGCTGGAGAGGTCAACTCCGACAATTTTACTTCCTTGCCCCAGGGCAAATATAAGTTCGGTTAATTGTTTCGATACGCATACTATACGCACCGTATCTTTTTTATTTGTTTCACTTCCCTTGCTCCCGAACCTATTGCAGGAACCGAAGAGGACTATGAAGGCTACGGAACTGAGTAGGAAATTTCTTACTGTTTTCATATCAAGGGTTTTTTATTAATCCCTGCAGGGGAGAATATCTCCCCTGCAAAGAATAATTTTTGAGTTTTAGAAAGTATACTTAAGCGAAAGGCCTCCGTAGAAAGTTGCCGTATAAGGAGCAGGTAGAATATACCCATCTCCGCCTGAACCAATATTCGGTTTATTAATACCGATTGCCTTGAATGCATTCAGATAATTAGGATCAGTACCTTGCGCCAGGTCCTGTATGTTAGCAGCATAGAATACTGAAGTATAGTAAGTCTGACCTAATGCATTTTCAACACCAACGAAAGCATCCATCATAAAATGTTTGCCAAACTGATGATTATAGCCAAGACGGCCATTAAGCAAGCCATATGCGCTCATGTAATGCTCATTATCAAAAGTAAAAGGTACTTTATCCACATACTGATATGTAACATGCAAATAAAGACCGAAGTTGGTATTAAAATCAATTCCGGCATTAAACGTATTGGGTGCAACTCCAACTGCCTTATTACCGGTGTAATTTGCATATAATGAATCATTCCCGCCAATTTTAGATTTTTGATAAGTAATGAATGAAACATAATCAGCGTTATCATAGGTATAACTAATCCATGGGCGAACCAGGCTAATTGTTTTACTTTTATCGTTAATGATATTATACGCCAGGTAAAGTTCCGCACCCATATCGCGTTGTTCACCCACATTTACAGTGGAACTGACACCATTAACATACTCGGTAAGGAACCTGTTTGTTACATCAAGGTCGTAAACAGCAAGCTGGTATGAAAGCTTAGAGTTTGCAAGAGTTCCTTTTGTTCCTAATTCATACTGAATAGCTGTTTCAGGTTTCAGGCCGGTTACTATCTGGTTTGCACTGTTAATTATACTGCCTAAACTTGGTGGAGTGTAGCCCGTACCAACACTGCCATACACAGATACATTTTCATTAAATACCTTGATGAGTGAAGCGCTTGGTGTAAATGCAGGAACAGGGCCTCCCTCATATATAACGGGCTGGTTGTAAAAAGGCCCGCCAAAGCTTTTAGGAACCATATTCTGAGTGGCATATTGCGAAAAATTCTCGCTGGCGCCCACAGTAAGAGTTATGCTTGACGGCAACTTGAATGCCCATTGTGTGAACAGGTTGGCATTAATAGCATAATTCTGTGAATAACTGAAACTACCTTGAGAAGGAGCAAACGGTGGAAGTATAGTGTGAGATACTGAAAACCCATCTGAAGTCTGATTCAGTTTTTGAAAGCTACCTCCGATTATTCCATCTACCGGACCGTAATTCAGATTAAAGGCGTCACGTCCGCCCCAATCACCATCCTGGTAATCTGTGTATCCATGCGCAATGATCTGGTCTATGGTGCGGGTGGTAAGAAACAATGATGCCTGGTTGTTTAAATGGCTGTTGAATGTATATGTATCCATCATTCCACCACGCATACCTTCCACAGTAACTTTCGAGCTGTTCAGGTCATAATTGGCGTCTCCTATGTTCTGGCGTCCATATACTGCGTCACTATCAAGTTCCCCTGACAAGCCTTGATTCGAATAGTTATATGAGAAGAAAGTGGAAAGCGAGTTGTTATTGCTGGTTTTATAATTTAAAGCGAATTCTGCGAAATCTGACTTAGAACCATCATTCGGACGGAACCCACTGTAAGTCTGGCCACCATAATTTACCCAGATACTTGATTTTTCAGTAGCTGTTGCAAGTGTAGTTGTGTTACGGAATAAACCATAACTGCCGCCAATAGCCTGCTCCTGGATGCTTGTTGTTCCAGGTGCAACCGTAGGTGTAAACAGATTTACTGAACCACCAACATAACTTCCGTATAATGCGGAAGAAGGGCCTTTGATAATTTGCACCATTCCAAGGCTCGACATATCAACGTCATCGAGGATAGTATTACCTGTAGCATCAGTTATAGGTATACCATTAATGTATGCCATGTAACCATATCCGCTACCGGTATTTACACTAAGGTTCCCCAGCGAACCAAGATTGGGTGTATAGCCGCGTATTGTTATTCGGTAACCACCCCAGGGTTCGCGGGCCTGCATATCTACACCGGGAACAAGGTTCAAAGCGTCCTGTAACTTTAAACCGGAAGCACGGTTAAGGTCATCGCTGGTGAGAGTAGTAACTGACTGAGCCGTTTTAATACCCAATACATTTACAGCATCTAATGAATTGCTGGCGGCTATAAGCATTATGGTAAGGCTTTGTGACTTGTCGCCTACGGCCATTCTTTTACTTGTATACCCAATACTTGTAACTACAATACTATCAAAGTTACTTTGACTGGTTAAGGTAAACATACCCTGTGCATCGGCACTGGTTGCAGTTGTTGTATTCGGTACTGCAATGGCCGCACCTGGTATAGGTTGGCTGTTGCCTGCATCTTTAATTACACCTTTAACAGTATACTGTGCCTGGGCAAATTGCAATGATATAATAAGTGCGGCTGAGGCCGTAATGAGTCGTTTTATAGTATTCATAAGTATTTATTAAAAAGTTAAGTAACACGGGTGCTAATCAGGCACCCATGTGCATGCTTTTCACCATTAATGGGAAAGCAAATTATATAACAGACCAGATAGGGAAATTCCCTTTAGCTGAGTGATGGCGGGCGCCATACATCAGCTACCAAAGCATGCTGGTTAACCAAAACACAAGGTGCATTGATAGTTCTTAGCACTTGAAAAAAGAAGGTTGGGGTAAACGTTATATTAGGTAAATACTCTTTGCATATTTTACTTGCCAGATCATTATTTTCATCTGTTTTCTGATTCTGTGAAAACATTCTTTTCATAAGTCCTGCAAATTCATCTACCAGGCTGGTTTCTTTGCTATCGTCAAAACAGGTGGCTTTTATTTCATCGGTATAAAACGCCAGGCTTATAATGTCATAATGCTTCCCCTCGTAGCTGAATTCCTTATTCCTTTCCGACCAATCCAGGTTTTTATATTGCTCGGGGGTAAATGAAAAATCACAGGTATTATTGGTAGCAACTTTATGCGTATTTATAAGGGTGGCTGACTGATTTTTAGCAACACTTATTTTTAACGTGTATACTAATTGTATACCGCAGATGTAAAAAAGAAAAATTAAAATGAATCCTATCCCTGTAGCTTTCTTCATTTGATGCACAAAACTAACTTTTCAATACATATCATAAATACATTATAGTAAAAAGAATCCCCACCTTATGTTAATAAGGCGGAGTTCCCAAAACACAATTTCCTTTTCCTCATCTGCCGGCACATTCTTTAAGCCACACGGTTAAAAGCCCTGTCCTCAATTAACCGTGTATTAAAATTTACATCAGGAAGCTCAATAAAATGCCTGCGCACATAACGGTATAGTTTGTTATAGCTAAGGTTCGATTTATGAAAAGTTTTAACCCAGGTATGCAATTCAGTAAGGTTCATATCCGGATTACTTTTCAACTTTCTATCTATTGAATTATGGATATTACTTGGTAGCTCAAGCCTTTTCCTTCCACGTAATCTAATTTCCATAAGCCTGTTAAACCCACCTTCTTTATATAATTTATACCAGCGGTGAATACTGCCTACTGCAACACCTGATAATTTAGCCAGCTCAATTTTAGTAAGCCCGGGCATTGTTTTTAACGATAACAGCATTTTTATACGCTGTTTTTTTGAAGCAGAGCTTCTCTGGTATAAATCCTCTAATTGCTCAATACTTTCTTTTACCGGCATTCGTAAAACCTTTGCTGCGTCTAATTCCGAAGCAAAATGCCTGTGTATATACCTGTGCAAGGTATAGTACTTTATACCGGGTAGGTATTTTTTACTTACCTCCTTATAAAGGGCTGAGAAATTATTGAACTTATCCTGCTGAAATTGCTTTTCAATATACTTAAGCACTTCTGGTGTAATAACAAGCTCAAGATTATACTTCAACATTTCATCAATTCCACCTTGCCGGTAAATGTTTGTCCACTTTAATATGCTGCCATAACTTACATTGAGCCTTTTAGCTAATTCAGCTCTTGACATTTGCTCGTTCTGCTTTAATGTTATCAGCATTTTTACACGTGGCTTTATTCTTGGTAAGCATTTAACTTCCAATGCTTCCAATTCTGTAATTGATTCTTTTATCAAAAGCTCCAGTATTCTTCCAATTTTAAGCTCTTCTCCAAAATGAAGGTTAAGGTATTTAATAAGGGTAGAATATTTTATGGAAGGAAAATACTTGTCTTTGATCCATGTATGTAATTCTACATAGGTCTGAAAGGGCTCAGTTTTATGCTGTTTTTCTATAGCTGCATAAATTTCAGGCGAAAACCCCAAAGTTCTTCTGTCAGGGCTTTTGTATTTACCTCTTTTTATTTCGAGTAACTTCTCTAGCCCACCTTCCCGGTAAAGTTCAAGCCATTTAGTAATGCTGTTGTATGCTACGTCAAGTTTCCTTGCCAACTTTGGTTTTGTAGTTACAGGGTTTTGGGCCAGTAGCATTAGTAGCTGTATGCGCGGCTTTAAGAAGTCTTTGCTTTCTTTATAAAGTTCAGTTAACTCGTCGGCCGATTCTTTTATAGAAATGTGTTTAATAGGTTTCATACTTAAATAGTTAAGAAGGTTCTTAATCTTTATGTAATTCCAAAATGTTCTTAGTGAAAGGCAATTACATGCCTGAATTGATGCAGCTATAAGTAATACTTATAAGCTAAAGCAACTATTACAATGAAATTAACAAAGAGTAGGAGGGTGCCAGATATTGTCGGGCAATGATATAGAGGAATGAGTATCCTCCGGTATGAAAACAGAATTGCTCTTTTCGAAGATCGAGAAGTTAAATTCGTAATGAAGTGAAGTATATTCTTTGGTTATTTTGCTAATAACATCCGTATCGCTGTTATTCGATTGTTGATGAATAGGGAAAAGCTTATCTGCGAATTTCTGAAATGCCTGTGCAATTTCAGTTTCTTCATTATCATTATAGCAGGTAATTTTTATCCCCTCTTGTGTTTTCTCTATATTAATTATATCGAATCGTTGGCCATTAATACTGAATTCTTTATTGGCTTCAAGCCATTTGATCAAGGCATATTGATCGTTTGTAAATAGAAAGTTCTTTGTATCTGTAGTTTTTAAATCTTGTTTTTGTGTAAATGCAGTTGCTTCATATTTTGCCTTATTCATTTTCACCCAATACAGTAATTGAATACCACCTAAATAAAGCAGAAATAAAGATGTAAGAAATATGCAGGCAATTCTTTTCATGAATTAAAAAAATAATAGACGCAAACCCGGGCTTTTAAAACCGGGTTTGCGTTTAATATGTTTAGTCAGCCTTTACAGCGGAATTTTTAGAAAAGTCAAAAGGTATTATAAGTTTAACGCTCAGGTTTCTGCCCATATTAAATACACCAACTCTATCGGTTGTGTAATTAACAGGATAGTATTTAAAGCGGCTCATATAATCCATATAGCCAGTATTCATAAGGTTATTGCAAATTAAAAACAGTTCACACAATGAACGTCCTTTTGCCATTATGTGGCCACCAAAACCAACATTGAATAAAGTATAGCCGGCACTTGCCGCTTTACTTGCAGCATATTCAAATGGGGTTGAGGCCGTATTTAGTCCGGTGTAAATTGCTGTTTGCTGGTAAACATCACTTTGCTGGCCCACATTCATTACGCCAAAACGGAAGTAAGAATCTTCCATAAATGTTCCGATCTTGCCTATGTGAATAATAAGGTCGCCGGTAATGCGTAATGGTGGTACAAACGGCAGGTACTTAACTGAATCGGGCACGCCAATTAAACCACCTGTAACATAACTAACGGTTGAATTGATTTCAAGCCACCTTAGCCCTGAAGGATGTACGTCTAATGTTAATTCTCCACCCTCCATTTGTGCTTCGCCATTTGTATATTTAAATACAGGTGCATCAGGGAAGAGCGTTCCTCCTACACTCAGCAAATTACTTACTGAATCTCCTCCTCCGGGTATTTTGCTTTCAAGTCCTTGTGCATAAATAAAATTATTAATGTGATTCATAAAACCTGTTACTTCAAAACTTACATCCTTTGAGTTTATACCGAAAGTAATATCCTCCTCAAGGTTCGTTTCAGGCTTAATTGTATTATCACCAATTTCATACACAACTGTACCATCATGCACGCCATCTGCACCACATTCTGCTACATTAGGCGCTCTCCAGCCTTGTGCTATATTAGCTTTTGCATATATATTATTTGTGAAATCGTAGGTGCCGCCAAAACTCCACGATACGCCACTGAAGTTAGAAGTGAATTGGTTGAATTCAGGATATGAACCATAGGTACCTGCGGCAACAGGTGTTTGAGGTGCATTTGGCAAGGTGTCTATATAGCGCTGGTCGCCGGTAAATGTTCTCATATCATAGCGTATTCCTCCACTAAGGTTAAGATTGCCTATTTTTTCGCTGGCAATTCCAAATCCACCTATCTGGAAATAATTGTAATCAGGAATTAACTGCACTGTTCCCAAACTTTGCGAGTTTTGAGTAACTCCGTTTGTTCCCACTGAGAAGTTAAACCCGCCCATTTGTGGTGCTATGTAGCGTGCATCGTATGTAAACCCATTTGATAAATAATAGATATCTGGCGTATTAGGCTGGGTTGGATCGTTTGTTTCCTGACGATGATTTTGCTGGTATGAGAATACTGCCTTTATGCTTCCACTTCCAATAGCCAAACTATTATCCCACACCAATTTTGAATGCTGAATGTGTTGGTAAATAACAAATGGGTTGTACTGAGTTTGTTCAGGGTATGTAGGTAGCTCGTAGGTTGGTGCACCACCATTTAAATCGGGGTAAGCCAATTGTCTTTCCATAAGCCCTGTTGCAGAATCTCTCGTTCCATCAACAATACCTGTCCACATACCAAAATAACTTGCGTGTAATTGGCAATAGCCCCACTTTTTGTGAATGCCAATAGTTCCATCAGCATTAAAATTGCTGAACTGGCTGTTCAATGCATATCCGTCATAAGGATCCTGGTAGGCATGTGCCATAGTATTGTCAATACGTGCGCTCCATGAAATACCCGTTAAAGAAGTTCCGGCTAAATGAGCCATATTATTAATAAGCCCATTGCTTGTCTGGTAATTGAACAATATTTCGCCTTTCATTTGTCCTGCCGGAAGAGCTTCTTCCGGTATCAGGTTTAATACACCTGAAATAGCATCAGATCCATAGGCAAGTGAGCCCGGCCCTTTTAATATTTCATACCTGTTCACAGCATCCGGGTCAGCTTCAATTCCAAATTCATCAAACCAGGGCTGATCAACTTGCTCTACGCCATCATTAATAGTAAGTACGCGATTGTATCCTAATCCCCTTATTACAGGCTTGGCAATACTTTGTCCATCTGTCATTGCAGATACTCCGGGTACAGTTGCAATAGCATCTATTACGTTTGTAGCAGAATGCTGGTTGAGGTATTCATTGCTGACATCGGTAGTAGGTTGCGGGTTGTGTTGTGTTTCGGTTGCTTTTGAGTTACCAGTAACAACTACTTCATCCTCCTGAAATTCGGAAGGGAAGAGTGAGAAATTCATGGTTGTAGCCCCTTCAATTTTAACAGAACGAGAATTTACCTGGTATCCTAATATATGTACTTCTACTAAAAATGTTCCTTTAGGCATATCATTAATAGTATAATTTCCGCTTGCATCTGATTGGGCTGCCACTTTAAGATCCGGTATATATATAATTGCTCCGGGTAATGCAGTATTATTAGTGGAATCTGAAATTTTTCCGGTCAATGTGTTTTGTGCAAAAGCTGAAAGGCCTGTAAATAATAAAGCAAGAAGAAATAATATCTTAGATGTTCTCATAGTATATTTAATTTGAATTTGGGGCTACTAAAATTCTTTTTAATGGCCAAAGCCATTAAAAAATTACATTCCGGAATTGGAAAGTAAAATGAAATTAACAGCCCGAAGGTGGATGCCAGATACCTTTATCGGGATACCTGGAACTACTATTTACAGTGTGTAAATATTGCTTAACGTAAGTAACATCGGGTGTTGCGGTGTGAACTACATTAAGCGGAATGTATTCTTTCTGGAATGCAGTAATAATGCTTTCCGTATGTTTATCTGACTTATTATTTGAAGGGAACAGTTGCTTGACAAAATTGTGTAAAGCCTTTACCCACTGTGTTTCGTTCTTATCGCAATACACTTCGGCAACATACTCATTATTGCTCTTGGTTATACTAACCACATCATACAGTTGACCATTACTCACAAACTCTTTATTCCCTTCGGCCCATTTTAGTTTATTGTATTCAGATTGCGGGAATGTGATCTTTTCTAAAACGGTTTCTTTATTCTTCATTGCTAGTGATGCTTCATACCTGGCATCGGCAGTGATCATAAAATAAATGAGGCGATACCCTGCAAAATAATATACCATGGCAAACAACAAGGTTGCTGCTACAGTACGGATCCATATAGGGGTATGTTTAAGCACGTTATTTTTTCTTAGCAGAAGACGAGTCTGCTGTTTTATTTTCAGCAGTCTTTTCGTCAATATATACAGGTGAAACATCAAGGTAATTCATCGAGTTGGTATGAAGATCTTTAACAGCCCAATGTGTCAGGCTATAGTTCTGGTCATACCACAATACCATTATGGGTGCATCATTTATTGCCAACTGTTCAGCTTGCTGATAGTATTTATACGATGTCTTCAAAGAATCTGAAGTGCGGCCCATTTCAACCAGTTTATCGTATTCAGGGTTTTTGTAACGCGTAATGTTATAATATGAAGGTTGCCCAATTGAATCAGGAACATTAGAACCGAGGAACAACATTAGAAAATCAAGTGGGTTCGGATAATCAGCTGTCCAGCCAACGCCAATCATTTGGAATTTTGAATACCTTTCATCCTGAAGTTTCTGGCCAAAAGGAGCAATGTTAAAGTTTATGTGCACATTCAGATTAGTTAGCAGTTCTTTCTGAACTTCTAAGGCAACGCTTGTATTAATTCCACCACCATCATTAATTTCAAGTGTTATGGTAGGGAATTTTTTCCCGTCAGGGAATCCTGCATCGCTAAGCAATTTTTTTGCAACATCAATATTAAGTGAATCTCCTTTTATATTAGTAATGTCGTAGTTGTTCTCAGGCTTATCGGCATACATAAAAGAAGGTGGTGTAATACCATGTGTACCCGGTGCAAATGCTTCACCCTGTAATACCTCGCTCACAATCTTGTTGCGGTCAATGGCAAGGTTAAATGCCTTACGAACACGTATATCATTGAATGGAGGAACGGATAGATTAAACGCGTAATACTTGGTTGACATTTCAGGTACTCTTGACAATAAATATTTAGGTGGCTTATGCTGAAAATCGGAGATCTGTTCTTCAACCATCTTATCTACTTGTGTTGAAGGTACACTTGCAACATAATCTATCTTATGTTCCTGGAAGGCTTTAAATTCATCAGTTCTGCTCGGAATGAAACTTATTATAACAGAATCAAGATAAGGCAACTGGTTTCCAATACTATCATGCCTGAAATAATTAGGGTTAGCTGTTAAAATAAGGTTTGCCGTATCGCTTACCTGTCCGCAAATAAATGCGCCGGTACCAACATGCATGTCTTTACCATATTTCTCAACAGCCTCTTTGGCAATAACAAACCCACCCACGCCTGCAAGCATGTTGAGAAAAACAGGGTTCCTTTTTACCAGTGTTAACTCAATAGTAGAATCATTTATCACCTTTACCCCTTTAATACCCGAAGAAGGTGTGCCTTTTTTACTGCTTTCAAAATACTCGTCTGCACCTTCTACATTATCCTTAAACGAAATTGAATAAACAACATTATCAGGTGTTGCGGTACAAAGCTTTTCCATTGAATACTTGAAATCGCTGGCCGTTACCTTTCTGCCTTTACCATTACTAAAGCACGGATCGTCCTGAAAGGTTACATCGGTACGGAGGTGAAACGTATATACAGTTCCGCTTGCATCTATGCTCCAGCTTTTGGCAATATCAGGTGAAATGGAAAGATCGCGCGGGTCAAGCTTTACAAGTCCATCATATATCTGACAAGCAACATTATATGATACATTATCGAAAATATAATAAGGATATAGGTTAAGAACCGGAGTATTGTTGTTTAAATGTAAGGTTCCGCCATAAAAGCGATTGCCTTTGGCAACTTTTTTTGCTCCCTTGCCCCCTAGTTGCTTACACGAATAAGTGAAGCATAAAGCGCAACTAATACCAATCAGTAATAAAAATCTTTTCATAGAATACAATACGGGTATTTTATGCAAAAATAGCATTCCCCCCTTTATAGTATACAAAAATAGTGATTTTCATGGGTTAAAAGCAAAAAAAGAAAAAACTCTTTCAAATATTGAATTAAGTTATTAATATTGCAGCGCGAAAAATTTGAGGACCAGTGTTATTTGGAATAATAGTTTTTCTATATTTGTACGCATTGTGAATAGGAAAGTGAAGAAGATAATTTTGTTTTTCGGTATATTAATTGCCGGATCAGGTGTGTCTCATGCCGGAGTAATAGTGCTTGAAGGTAACTACCAGGGAAAAAATTTATATGTACAAAACCCATTTGCCAGTAGCGGTGTAGGTTTTTGTGCATATGAAGTTACCGTAAATGGCCAGGTTACTACCGATGAGGTAAACTCAAGCGCTTTTGAAATTGATTTTAAGAACCTAGGCTTGAAGCCGGGAGATAAGGTGGTTGTAAAAATTGAGCATAAGGATGACTGTACTCCTAAAGTACTTAATCCTGAGGTATTGAAGCCTAAGAGCACATTCACTACCCAATCGATAAGTGTTGACCCTAAAACCAGTACTCTTAAGTGGACTGCAAAGGATGAGAGCGGAAAACTGACCTATACCGTTGAACAATTCCGCTGGAATAAATGGGTTAAGGTTGGTGAAGTAGATGGTATTGGAACACCAGAAGCGCATGATTATCAATTTAAGGTATCTCCAAATTCAGGAAAGAATAAATTCAGAGTAAAACAAGTTGACTATACCGGTCAGCCACGTTTGTCGAACCCTGCTGATTTTAACTCCGATATTCCCGCAGTAACCGAAGGCCCTGAAAAAGTAAAAGACTTTATCAATTTTTCAGCACCAACCATGTATGAAATATACGATGAGTATGGCAATATTGCTAAGAGAGGCTTTGGGGATAAGGTTGATGTTACTGATTTGAAAAAGGGTATATACTATTTGAACTATGATAATAGTATGACCCAATTTATAAAGAAATAATTGACATTATTAAAATATAGCTAAAACCCGAGGAAACCCTCGGGTTTCTTTTTTACAACCAATATGATAAACAAAATAGAACATCTTGGCATTGCTGTAAAAAATATAGAGGAGGCCAATGCTATTTATAAAGCCCTATTGGGTGTCGGTTCATATAAAACGGAGCAAGTGGTATCAGAAAACGTTAATACGTCTTTTTTTAGAGTAGGCGAAAGCAAGATCGAGTTATTGGAAGGAACATCGCCAGACAGCGCAATTAGTAAGTTTATAGAGAAAAAGGGTGAAGGTATTCACCACATAGCCTTTGATGTAGACGATATTGAAGCTGAAATGGAGAACCTGAAGAAACAGGGATTTACCTTGCTCTCGGATAAGCCTAAGCAGGGTGCCGACAATAAATTAATATGCTTTGTGCACCCTAAAAGCGCGAATGGAGTACTTATAGAACTTTGCCAGGAAATTAAGAAGCAGGGCTAAAGTAATCGAACAGATCAGTTGTTTTGGTGCAGTGCAGGGTTTGTATACCTGTTAAGCCAGCTCCCTTAACATTCTGAATAGAGTCGTCAATAAAAAGCGTATTAGCGGGGTTTAATGCGTTTTCTGTAAGCACATGCTCAAATATTTCAGTGTCAGGCTTCCTCATCTGCATTTTGCAGGAATAATATTCCTTTTCAAACAGCTTGCCCATTATCCCGGGCTCAAGTGAGCTATCCATCATTTTAATGACTGCCGGCAGATGAATTTCATTGGTATTGCTGAGTAATAATAACTTGTACCTGTTTTTCAGTTCTTTTAGTAACGCCACTTTCTCTTTCGGAAAACCTATAAGCAATGCATTCCAGGCATTATCTACCTGTTCATCAGTAGTGCCTTGTGGCAACCATTTAAGCACCTCATTCCTGAAATGAGCAGGTGTAACAAGGCCTTTCTCAAATTCATCAAATACTCCGCTTTGCACCTGCTGCGAATATTCTTTATCAAAGTTCTTAGCCCCTAAGGCAATAAAAGCCTTCTGGGTAAGGGAGTAATCAATATCAAACAGAACCCCGCCCAGGTCAAAAACAACAGTTGTAATAGTTGCAGGTACTTTTTGGTTCATAGTAACGTATAAATTTTTAAATTCGCAGCCTCAATTTATCAGGGCCTATAGCTCAGACGGTTAGAGCAGTCCCGACTTCTGTCGGGATTGGCCGTAGGTTCAAAAATAACTCAAAAATGATATCTGAACACAACCCCGTTTTCTATTTTACATATATTTTACAATCAGAAACTACAAAAGGATTATATATAGGCTATACCTCGGATATTGAAAGACGATTGAAGGAACACAACGAATCGACTGGAAAGTATACAAGCGGTAAGGGTAAATGGGTTATTCTTTTTTATAAAAAATTTGATAATAAAACGCTGGCTATTTCTTTAGAGCATAACCTAAAGAAATGGAAGAGTAAAAAAAAGGTATTAGAATGGATTGAAAAAGAGAAATATGCTAATAATCGTGAGTAAAATCAAAAGTTCTGTTAAACTCAAAGCCTCAATTTATGCAGGGCCTATAGCTGAGACGATTAGAGCATTCCCGACTAATGTTGGGATTGGTAGTAGGCTTAAATATATTTAAAGCGGGAATCGTTATAAATAAAATATTCTGTTAAATTCGCAGCCTCAATTTATCAGGGCCTATAGCTCAGACGGTTAGAGCAGCGGACTCATAATCCGTTGGTCGTAGGTTCAAGTCCTACTGGGCCCACTAATAATCAAGCACTTACGAGTTTCGTGGTGCTTTTTTATTTGTGGCGTTTCCTGAAATAACCGATAAGAACTGGGCGCAAAGATAATGAATAAGGATAAAAACGGTCCGCTGCTAGCCCTATGAGCTATATGTTTTATTATACTCTTATTCCCATAATAAGAATATCATCCACTTGTTCAAGATTACCTTTCCATCCTTCTAATGTGGTTTCAATTGCTTTCTTCTGCTCATCCATAGGCATGGCTGCATTAACCAACAAAAGTTCTTGTAATTGGCTGTATTTAAATTTCTTTCCTTTTGGACCGCCAAATTGGTCAGCGTAACCATCGGTGAACAGGTATAACGTATCACCATTATGAAGGTTCAAACTATGGGTGTTAAAGGGCTGAGCCTTGTCATGTTTCCCAATAGGCTGCTTATCCGCAGGTAACTCATGCATTTCTCCATTACGTACATACCACAGTGAGTTATAAGCACCACTCCACTGTGCTTCCTTCGTCTTTGTATTAATGCAACACAAAGAAATATCCATCCCATCCTGAACATTGTCTTCACTTTTCTCGAAGGTTTCAAGAACCAACTCACGTACTTTATCAAGTATCTTGCCAGGTTCGGTTACCTTAAATTCTTTTACTGTTCTATTTAGTGCATTGGAGCATACCACGCTTACCAATGCGCCTGGTACCCCGTGGCCTGTGCAATCTGCTGCTGCAATTAAAATAAAATCACCTGCCCGTTCCATCCAATAAAAATCACCCGCTACAATATCTTTAGGTTTATAAACCACAAATGATTCAGGCAAGTATTGTTTTATTAAACTCATGGGAGGTAAAATGGCATCTTGTAAACGTTTAGCATAGGTAATACTACTGGTTATGTCCTTGTTCTTCTCTTCTACAATCTGTTTCTGTTGCTCAATAACCTTCTTCTGCTCCAAAATATCCTTAGTCCGTTCTACAACTTGAATCTCTAATTGCTCTTTTTGATGTGATAGGATTTCCTGTTTTTCCCTTTCCTGTGAAATAGTCTTTTCGGATAATTCCTTAACTTCAACATAACTACTTTGTAGATTTTTAATCAATCTTTTAGTATCAAACAAAATGGCAAGGAATAATACAAAGCCGAAAATCAATGCAGCTGTAATCAAGAAGTAGAATTTCTTTTTGGTAGTATGGTATTCCTGATTGTTGCTTTCAAGCAAGTCCTTGCTTACAGATACTTGTAATTCCAACAGTGCATTTAATTTGTCTACTACCGGATAGATTATCCTGAATAAACCTTCCGTTTCTATGTTCTTCAAATTGCCTGTACCCGACTGGCCAAGTTTCGCTCTTTCTTCAGCAATTGCTGAATCAGCCCTGTGCATGACCAATTCTGCCGATTTTGCCAATTTAGTTTCTTCCGGTGTTAAATAAGTAAGTTTATATGCCTCCCAGTTGCATGCAATAACCGTATCCGCTTTTTTCATCCTTTCTTGCGCTTCTGAAAGGGGAATAGCATTATCCTTAAGCTCCTGTAAGGTGAAGACAATATTCTTTGCATAGGCATAACGGATAGTAATCAATTGCTCCATCGGTGTAATCCTGTTGGCATATATGTCTTGAGTAGTATTGTTCATTTTATTTAACTGGAACAAGCCATAAGCCCCAATAGTAATTATCAGGGAACAAAGGATAAAAACCAAAAAAATCAGCTTGGTGGAAACCTTAAATCTATCTAAAAGCTTTTGTAACATAGTGGTAAAGTTAAATTATTCCCCTAAAGATTGTCTTAGATTTAGGCTGTTTTGCTATGTAGAGTAAATTGGGTTAATAAAGATAATGATAAAGAAGGTAATTTCAGGTCCGTTGCTCTTGCCATATGAGCGTGATTTATGCAAACCTTCATCTTAAACGTGTAACACCTCAAGTTTTAAATGGACTCATCTTTGTACCGTCACTAATTTGAATTTCTTTAATTACAAAATCAATATGAAAACACTAATTATAGTAGTATGTTTATTCGGGTCATTCTTAATGCAAGGTTGTATTGCTTATGCAGAGCCCGTAGGTGGATATTACCAAAGAGATAGTTTTTGGTATTATAAAGATAACCGTGGAATGGAACGCAGGGAACACGGTAGGTATCATCATCCGGTAGAACAACACCATGAAGAGGGTAGAAAATAAATCGGTTTTATAGTGCAAGCCGCCCTAAGGCAGTTTTATTATAATGTTCTTCGGTTACGGCTATAGTCTCTAAAATAACCACACCTACTGTATGAGGCAGCGGGTAAGTTTTTCTGAAATGGTCAATGATTTTTTGCTTGATGTCTTTCGGGCTGTATACCCTTGACTCCGTTATACTTCCTGCAGTACTATATTGTTGTTCCCCGTTAATTGCTATAATAAAAGTAGTGATCAGGTAATTCATATACTTTTTTATCCTGCAAAGATAATGAATTGATGAAAAATTTAGTCTGCAGATATAGCCGTTTGAGCTTAATGCTTGGTTGGTTATTTCTTTTTACCTAAATTTACAGGTATGAAGAGAGAAACCACATCAACCCTTCTTATATCAATTAACCTATTCCTAATAATAGGATGTGGCCCTAAAACTAAAAACGGAGTAATAAAAACCTATTTCAATGATGGAGCAGTATCGTCTGAAACTCCTTACAGAAATGATACTATTGACGGTATTGAAAAACACTATTACGTAAATAGAAAATTATTTATTGAAAAGCCTTATTCAAATGGGAAATTAAATGGAATAGCTAAATGGTATTCTGATAATGGTCAGGTGATTAGGGTGTCAACTTATATTAATGGCAAGGAAACTGGAATTAGTAGGGGATATTTTTTGACTGGGGAACTATATTGGGAAATGCCTTATACTGATGGAAAAGAAAATGGAATGGAAAAATACTATTGGGATGATGGGATACAATTAAAACGTGAAACGCCATATATAGATGATAAGAAAAGTGGAGTAAAAAAGGAGTATACGGAAAAAGGAATATTACTGAGGGAAACAACTTATAGGAATGATACGGTATTAATTACGAAGGAGTACGATGAAAACGGCAATGAAATAAAGCAATAGCATGAGGCCTTTCCTAATCGTACTTATAGCCCTGTTAAACACACTTACCCCTAATATGCAAATTGGTGGTGGCGTTACTAATAACGCTACGAATAGCTATATTGTATTAAGAATCATATTGATTTGTTTAGGCATAGCATCAATAAGTTTTGCCGGATATATAATATATTCCATTACATTGTTTAAGTCATTTAGGTTTTCTATGTTACATAAGTTGCATAGTGCAGGACATCTTCTATTTTGGGGAGTAATGTTAATAGTTGTAGGTATTTTTTGGAGTTTTTTTCAATGAAGTTTAAGTTGATTTTTATAGTATGCTTTTCTTTTACCCTTAATACTTTTGGACAATCCGACAGTGGCTTTACCAATAAAGCTAATTTAAAGAACTTCTCCTTAAATTGGAAAGCAGATTCATTAGGCAAGAACCTTTTTCGTTACAATGCAGTTGACGATACCTTAACTGGGAAAGTACGGTCAATCTATTTAACTAATATTCTACATTATAAAAGAGAACAAGTAATTGAACTGTTAGGGAAACCAAGTAAAATAATCCATTCGAGGGGCAACTACAGCTTCAATTATTTTCTTACGCCTTACTATGCACCACCAGTAGGGAAGTCAAGATATTCATTGCAAATAAGTTTTGTAAATAACTCAGTAGTTGGAATCGACACATCCTTTATAGATGATAGCAATGACGGTATTGATGTAAATGAAAACGGCAATGAAATAAAGCAATAGCATGAAGCCTTTCCCAATCTTTCATACATTTACTCTATGGCTGTGAAGAAAATTTTACTTATTTCATTGTTTTTTATTGCGTCGGGATTTCTTATAGCCCAGAATACACCTTTCCCAAAATCTATAAAAATTGCTCCAATTACAAAGCAAAATATTATTTTTTATAAACTTACTAATCCAAATAAAATTGTAAAATTAAAACAGGGGAGAAGCATTGTAATTTATTATAGTGATACATCGCAACTAATATCAATTATTACCGGCAAAATCTACTCTAAAAATGATTCTGTCTTATATATATATGGTGCTTATGATACAAAGGAATACCCAATTGCATCAAATGCTAATACAACAAAACAGAATTTTATGTATCCCCCCAATTTTGATTATCCATCCGATTCAATAATTGGAATTAATTTCAAAAACATTTCATATCTTATAGTTGAAGATTACTCAGTTGTTAGTGCAGTATCATGTGTTACTCCAATTATATCAGCCCTAATTATAGGGCCACTAATTTCAATAGATTATTCTAATCGGACTTTTAATTCAGAACAATACCGGGAAATTTTATATCCTTCTATTGGATTACTTGCTGGTGGTTTACTATGGACGTTGTTTTGGCACAATCATTGGAACTATTGTTTAACTGTAAAGCAGTAATTATATTAGAGTATAGAAAGCATTTATCTGGTACTATCTCTATTGATTTGAACAAGCACTAGTATCAAGCAAGTATTAATTCTTCTATGGATATGGAAATAAGGTATTTAAAAGAAGGTAGCCCTGATTGCCCCATATTACAAATGCATGGTGACCAGATAGAAGCTTATGATTTACTAATTACCGAAATTGGTAAACTTGTTAATGGAGAGAATGGCAAACTTGATATTACTAGCCTCAAAAACTTCACTGGGAAATCCGATACAAAATTAATTTTTACTGTTTCAGTAACAGATATAGGGGTTATAACTAATGATGAGGTGACGTTTACTTGCTGTTTAAGAAAGCATTCATGGAGTCAAGTAATTGAGAAACTCATTATATTGAAACGACCAACTCATGGTTATAATTGGCTGGATGAAACTTCTAATATATCATTACTGCTTTCAAAGGAAACATCTTGGTAGATTCAAATAGAACAATAGCATGAAGCCGTTCTTTTCATTCTTATATTCCTTTCCCTTTAACCTTGACTTAAAAAGAATTTCCACTTTATGCTCTCAAAATATCCTGAATGTTTCTCCTTTCTGTAAGGTCGCTGGTTACTTTAGTAAATCCAATTATATCACCATTATCGTCATGGAGTGCGGTAATAACAATATTGCCGAAAAAGGTCGTGCCATTTTTTCTAAGCCTTAGCCCTTCATGCACTGCTCTGCCATTGGTAGCGGCTTCTGCCAGTAATTTCTCCGGCAGCCCTTTTTGCCTGTCCTCCGGTAAATAAAATATATTGAAATTCTGCCCAATGATCTCATCTTCAGTATACCCTTTTATGCGTTCCGCGCCCTGATTCCAGGAACGCACTGTACCATCCTTCCATAATAATAAGATCGCATAATCTTTAACTTCCAACAACATTTTATTCAAAAGCGTGCTTTCCTTTATAAGGTTTCTTTTACTTGTTACCTCCTGGCTTTTTTCATTCTCCCGCTTTTCATTTTCCCCGTTATAAAACCCGGTAACATCTCTCGTAAAACAACGAGTATGGATGAATTCATTATCCTTCCAGTATACATTCGTGCTTAGTAAAACGTATTTTACACTTCCATCCTTGCACTTAAGGCAAGCCATCTCGTTTGTTATGGTTTCCTTATTGATAAGCCGTATCAGTATATTCTCAATTGCTTCTTTATCGGTATGGAAATTGCTGATATGTTTGTTCAGGTATTCTTCCTTTGTGTATCCCAACATATCAAGCTCCGCTTGGTTTGCCCATATTACTATACCGCTATTATTTACCCAATGCAATGGCACCGGAGCATTTTCAATAAAATCTGTTATGTCTTCAAGCTGTTTTCTTGCCTCCCAATCCATCATGCATCTAAACCGATTTAATAAAATAAAATTAAAAGATAGCCCCAAATATCAGTTTAACTAATGTTCATTATCCTATTTAGTCGATAGACATATAAAAACAGACGGTTGACTCCATTTGAGGATGGTCAAGACTATTGTTTTATATTAATAAAAGGTCGGTAATTATTGCTTATTAAAAGCCTTCAGCCGTAATTGGGTAATTACCCTTTTGGTAGATAGTGGAAAATCTCCATCCATCATCCAGTTATAGTACGAAGGTTCGCTTTTAAATATTTCCGCAACGGATTTGCCTTTATGTTTACCAAAGTTAAAAACCTCTATTCCGTTTTTATTCCTCACTATTCTGCCGGCCAGGTCAACATTATCGGTAGCTGATGAAAAGCTGTGGAGAAAATTAACAGTAGGTTGCAGGCTATCGTATTTCTGCAACTGTGCCATTAATATATCAAACGTTGCCCTAACGTCAGCCTCTGCACTATGGGCATTTTCAAGGTCCTTATTGCAATAGAACTTATATGCTGCCGACAAGGTGCGCTGCTCCATTTTATGAAATATATTCTGCACATCAATACACTTGCGGTTCTGCATATCAAATTCCTGCCCTGCACGTAAAAATTCTTCCACCAATAAAGGAATATCAAACTTGTTGCTGTTATATCCACCCAAATCGCAGGGGTCCAGTATTTGAAAAAGTTTAGGTGCAAGCTCTTTAAAAGTAGGCTCGTTCTGCACGTCCTTATCAAATATATGGTGTATGGCCGATACTTCAGCAGGTATGGGTATGGTAGGGTTTACCCGGAAAGTAAACACTTCCTCTTTGCCATCAGGAGAGAGTTTTAGTATCGAAATTTCAATTATTCTATCAGAACCAATGCTTAAACCTGTGGTTTCAATATCAATGATTGCGATTGGGCGGTTGAGGCTTAGGCTTGTTTTTGTCATTGGTTGGTGGGGGTGTTGGCTGTTGTTGTTCCTGCGGAATGAAGGAGTAATTTTTAACTGTTTCAGGCTGGAATGAGCTTAGATCAAAAACGGTCAATTTGTCCCTGGTAGTTGGATATCCTTCGCATTCAATAGTAACATCATATATACCTGGTGTCAGAGCCATTACATAATGCCCTGTTTTGGTTGGTTTAAACTGGTATGGGGTTAAATCTTTATTCTTTGTATCAACAGCAGTAATCATCGCTTCAATTGGTTTGGTAGAATCAGGGGTAATAATTTTACCCCTTACAATTGCATACCGCTGATTATCGTGAAATACAATTCTGTAAATGTCAAAATCTCCAAAGCCATCGGGGTGCACCCTTGAAATATAGGCTACGTGATGGTTGGAAGTGAACGAAATACACCTGTCGTCACCGCTTGTATTTACAGGGAAGCCAAGATTTTGCGGTTTGCTCCAGCTATTACTGTCTAAGTTTGTCCATTGGGTTTTAAATAGATCAAAATCGCCCATGGTACTATGCCCTTGCGAAGAAAAATATAATGTTGTTCCATCAACATCAAGCCATGGAAAATCTTCTTTGTACTGGGTATTTACATTCTTACCAAGGTTCTGTGGTGTTGCCCATTCTCCGTTAGGCAATTTACGTGCCATATAAATGTCGGTTTCACCATAACCACCGGCCCGCATACTTGCAAAAAATAATTCATTACCATCCGGTGAAATACTTCCTGACGTTTCAAAGCCACTATTAATAGCATCGTTATATTTTACCGGCCTCGAAAAAGTATTTCCTTTGCGCTCACTGTAATAAATATCTCCAAGTTCATCAATGTGGTCAAGGTAAATAACCATTTCGCTGGCTGAAGGGTTCATACCAACCGCCTCTTCATCATCGGGCGTATTAATTTGAGTACCTATTGATTTTGCTTTTTGCCAAACACCGTTTACTGCATGTGATATATAAATGTCGGAAGAATAATATCCATCAACTTCAGTTTGCTGCGAGGGGCCGCCCGGCCGCCTGGTGGTGAAAATAAGGATTGATTCATCAGCTGTGACGAATGGGTAATAGTCAGGATATGGGGTATTAACATTCTTACCAATATTTTCGAACGATACATTTAACGGGTACCGGGTAAGTTGTATACCATTATTACATTCTTCAATTTCTTTATCGGCCTTAACTTTATCGGTTGCACTTGTAGTAAGTTCTTTAAACTTATTGAAAGCTCTGATGGCTTCAGGAAATTTATTTGCATAGTGGTAGGCTTTGCCAAGTTCATACCAAACTTCAAAATCGAATTTAGGTTGCTTGGTGATCCATTCAAAATATTGCACCGCCTGACCCTTATCAACATTACTTTTAAGGTAACATATGCCTAACTTGTAGTGGTATTCTATATCTTTCGGGTCACTTTGAATAAGATCTTTAAATCCTTTCATTGCGGCCAGGTAGTTTCCATCTTTATAAAAACTATTGGCTTCACGCGGGTCAACAAACTTTTGAGAGAAACTAAAAACCGGTAATGCAAACAGAAGTATACCAAGTATACTTCTTCTCCCAAAACGCATGAAAGCTATTTTCTCTACTTTATCCATTTAGTTCTTAACTCGGTCTCTTAGCGTTAGTCTTGTTATGTATGAAGGTATGTAAATATAGTGGTTATTCACTAAATGGCTTATGTATTCTTGCTAAGTTATTTTTGATGGTTAGTACCGTTATTAGAACTATCAATGGCGGTAACCTTCCATGTAAATGGCGAAAGAGTAAGGGCTTTGCGTATTTCTTTGTATCCTGCATCTTCAGGTACTTCTATTACTTCATTATAAAATTCTTTACTGCCATTCTGATACGATAAGGTATAGTTTTTGCCCGGCGGAACTATAATGGTAAATGCCCCGGTAGTTTTTACGGGTTTAAAATCTCCCACAACCTGCCCAGTAACATTGTCAGTTGTCAGAATATGAACTTCATCAGGCAAAGCATTTCCATTATCTAAGGCTATCTGCCCTTTTATAACTGTAAGCGCTTTTTCACCCGATGCAGGCATAATAATTTCATAAATATCCTGTCCTCCCTTACCATTTGGCCGATCAGAGTTCAGGTAGCCATGTTTGCTATCACTACCCAATGAAAAGTGGGTTTCATTACCAGGTGTATTTATAGGGTACCCCAAATTAAAAGGCTCAACCCATTTCCCATTTTCGAGCAATTGGGTAAAAAAAACATCATAACCACCAATTCCCATATGTCCTTCAGAACTAAAGAAGAATGTCTTTCCATCAGCATGCATAAATGGGCTTTCTTCGTTATACGGCGTATTTATGGTACCTCCCAGATTCACGGCAAGACTCCATTGGCCATTGGGCAGTTTTACGCACCTCCATATGTCTTTTCCGCCAAACCCTCCGGGTCTGTCACTTACAAAATACAATGTGTTACCATCAGGCGAAATGCAAGCATTGGTAGCAGTAGGCGGGTTATTTACATTTCCACCCAAAGCCTCAGGCCCATTCCATTGATTTTCACCCATAAAGCTTGAAAAAAGCATGCTATTCTGACCATTCCCTGAATAAACGAATAATTGCTGTCCATCCTGAGAGATGAAGGTACATTCAGTATAAAGCATGCTATTGAGTGTTTTATCATATGCCTTAGGCATCCCCCATACACTATCATTCTTTCGGTAGCTCACAAATATGGCTGCATTGTTTTCACTGCCATCGGTTGCTACGCTACTTATCGGTCTTGTTGATGTGAATATTAAGTACGATTCATCAGGAGAAACCAAGGCATTATAGTCTGAATATTTGCTGTTTATGCTGTCACCAAGGTTTATAACCTTTGCACTGTTTGGGGCCATAACAAACATTCTTGCATTTTGGCTTTGCTCAATTCTATGATCAATTTCTGCAAGAGAATCTTTTGCTGTTACAAACTGGCGAAATGTTTTAAAGCTGTTGATCGCTTCACCAAACTTATAAGCAGCATTATACGCAATGCCTAAATAGTAATAAGCATTTCGCGGAGCTGCAACCTCGGTAGTGCTTGCAGCATTGTATTTTGCCAGAATGTATTTTACTGCTTTTTCAAGATAAGGTACCGCTTCATCCTTTTTTCCTGCAAGCCCAATATAACAACGACCAATTTTATAGTTAATGTTGGCATTCGATGAATCAGAAGCGTAGGCTTGCTTAAATGACTTTAATGCCTGCCCATAATTATTTTTGAGCAAAAATTCATTGCCGGCCGTAAAATCCTTGGCATAAGTTCCTTTATCCTGAGCACAGGCTGAAACATAAGCTAACGTAAAGAAAAACAGTAAATATAGGTGCCGCATACTGCGACAAATGTACATTTTTGAATGTAAAAAAAGGAAATAATGCCTAAAAAACTTTCTATAAAGTCTAAATGGCTTTCCAGTCAATGCTTTCGGTATTCCAAAATTATTATTTTTGTTCCTCTTTTAAATAAAAAAGTTAACTGATAAACCTATGAAAAAGTATTTTCTTGTTCCATTTTGTGCGATTTCAGCTTTCGTTTCTCTGAATGTAAGTGCACAGGTTAGCGACCCTCAAATACTTATGACTGTGGGCAGGTACCCTGTTACATTACAAGAGTTCAAATCAATGTATTATAAGAATCTTCCAAAGGATTCTGCCAAGAATAAAAAGGCCCTGGATAATTACCTTTCGTTATACACTGAGTTCAGGCTTAAGGTAAATGCTGCAATGGATGCCCGGCTGGATACTACAGCGTCATTCAAGCAGGAAATGAATGAATACAGACAAAAACTTGCCGATCCGTATATGAGAGACCAGGCAGTGGAGGAGCAACTCGTTAAGGAAGCCTACGATAGGATGCAGACAGATATAAAGGCAAGCCATATACTTATAAAACTTGCATCTGATTCACGTTCTGCAGATACATTAAAAGCGTATGATTCAATAATGAAGATCCGTAATGAGATAATTAAGAAAAAAATAAGCTTTGAAGATGCTGCAAAAAAATATTCAGGAGACACCCGATCAGCTGCGGTTGGAGGGAATATTGGGTATATTACTGCATTAGAAACCTATTATTCATTTGAAAATGCAGTTTACCAAACAAAGGTTGGTGATATTTCAATGCCGGTTCGTACTTCGTTAGGATATCATATAATTAAGGTAACCGATAAGAAAGCTGATCAGGGCGAGGTGCTTGTATCGCATATTATGATTCGTACCCCAACAAAAATGCAAGCGGGCGATTCTGCAAAACTTAAATCGAAAATAGACTCATTATATACATTGATTAAACAAGGCCAGGATTTTGCGGACGTGGCAAAGAAATTCTCACAGGATCCTTCATCAGGAAAACATGGGGGAGCGCTGCCATGGTTTAGTGTTGGAAAAATGCCTGCTCCTTTTGAAGAAGCAGCCTTTTCGTTGAAAAATGTAGGCGATTATACTACTCCTATACGTACAGCTTATGGATGGCACATTCTAAAACTAATGGGTAAAAAACCCCTTCCTGCTTTTAATGATTCAGTTAAAGAAAGCATGAATTCAAGAGTGCTTCGTGATGACCGGTCAGAACTAGCTGTTGCTGCATTGGTAAATGAGATCAAACAAAAAAATGGGTTTAAGGAGGATTTAAAAGCTAAAGATGAGTTTTATAAAGTAGTTGATGAAACCTTTTATACGAACAAATGGAATGCAGATAAAGCAAAGGATCTTACAAAGACAATGTTTACCCTTGGTGGCAGATCATATACCCAACAGGACTTCGCCCAATACATTGCACATAATCAAATGACAGGTGAAAATAAGGGCGGTGAAGTGGCTGTAAATAAGCTGTACCCAAAATTTGTGAAAGAGCAATGCCTGAAATTTAAAAATGACATGCTTGAGAAGGAGTACCCTGCTTTTGGTGAAATGATTGCAGAATACAGGGATGGAATTCTTTTGTTCGACATTACTGATAAAATGGTTTGGACCAAAGCCCTGAAAGATACTTCGGGATTGAAAGCTTACCATGAAGCCCACAAAAACAATTACATGTGGACTGAACGTGCTGATGCATCTATATTTACCTGTAGCGACGAAAAAGTGGCTAAGGAAATAAAGAAGTTGATAAAAGAGGGCAAATCAGATAAAGATATTCTGGCGGAAGTAAATGCAAAAGATGCAAATGCAGCAAGTGTACAAAGCAATATGTACGAAAAGAAAGATAATGCAATGATTGATGCTAACTGGAAACAGGGTGTATCTGAAAACCAGCAGGTAAATGGAAAGATTGTTTTTGTTGATGTGAGGAAAATTAACCCTCCTATGCCTAAAAACCTTGATGATGTAAGGGGAATGGTAACCACCGACTACCAAAACTACCTGATGAGTCAATGGCTGACGGAATTAAAGGGTAAATACCCTGTAACTGTTGACCAGAAGGTATTAGGCGAAATTCTACCACAATAAGGTGTTTTGTATCATTTAAAACCGTCCCCCTTTAAAATATATAAGGGGGACGGTTTTTTTTTATATTTGTCACGTACATTTAAATTATGAGTGAAAGAATATTAAGGGCTTTGATGCAGCTATTTGCAATTATTGCAAAAGCGGAATCAGACGAAAATATAAAAGGTACTGAAGTAGTACGTTCCTTTTTAAAGGAACAACTTAACCAGGAATTGGTTGAGCAGTATATTACTCTGTATGAGCAATATCTGGATGAGCTGCATCAAACCTCGAAGAAAAAGGATGGCAGTGAGAAAAGATTATCGCTTAATTCAGTTAAGGTTCTTCGTATTTGCAGTGATATAAACAAGGAGCTGGCTCAAAAACAAAAGATTGTCGTTCTAATTCGTTTAATTGAGTTCGTAAATTCAGAGTCAGGAATATCACCACAGGAACTGGAGTTTATTACAACCGTATCAGAGAGTTTTAATATTTCAGTTGACGAGTTTGCTTGCGTAAAGGATTTTGTTGAATCGCCTGTTGGCAGACCGGTTAATAGGACTGAATTACTGATTATTGACGGTAAGGCTGAGGCTGCCGATAGCAGCATAAGACACATTTATTGCGAAGATCTTGAAGGTGAGATATGTATCCTTCACGTTGGTAGCGTAAATATGTATGTGTTCCGTTATTTAGGTACCGCTACTATGTACCTTAACGGACAGGTTATCAAGCCTTCTAAAGTAAACGTATTTAACCAGGGTGCATCGGTACGTAATCCTAAAATACGTCCTATTTACTATAGTGACGTTGTTGGAGCATTCTTAAGCAGTAAATCAACTTCAAAAATTGTATTTGAAGTAAGGCATATTGATTACTTCTTTAATAAAAACAAACAAGGTCTGCACGATATTAACCTTAGGGAAGAATCGGGCAAGCTTGTCGGTATTATGGGTGGTAGTGGTGCAGGTAAAAGTACCTTATTAAAAATTTTAAATGGCCTTTCTACACCAACCAAGGGTCAAGTTCTCATTAATGGAATCAGCATACACTCCGATGACCCTACTATATCGGGCCAGATCGGTTATATACCACAGGATGATCTTTTGGTAGAGGATCTAACCGTTTTCCAGAACTTGTTCTATAGCGCCAAGCTATCGTTCGGTAACCTTGATGATGAAGAGATCACAAAAAGATCGAACGAGGTATTGAGCGACCTTGGTCTTTTTGAGGCAAGGAATTTGAAAGTAGGTAACCCGCTTGAGCAAACTATTAGCGGTGGCCAGCGGAAACGTTTAAATATTGCACTCGAGCTTATTCGTGAGCCGGGAGTTCTTTTTGTTGATGAACCTACATCTGGTTTATCATCAAGAGATTCTGAAAATATAATGGACTTATTAAAAGAGTTGACCCTGAAGGGTAAACTTGTTTTTGTGGTAATTCACCAGCCTTCATCTGACATTTTTAAGATGTTTGATAAGCTTTTCCTGCTCGACACAGGCGGGTTCCCTATATATTACGGAAATCCGGTTGATGCAGTGGTTTACTTTAAGATGATAAGTAATCAGGTTAACGCAAATGAAAGTGAGTGCCAGACCTGCGGTAACGTAAACCCTGAACAGATATTTAATATTATAGACGCAAAGGTACTGGATGAGTATGGCGATCTTACCCGCAATCGCAAAATATCGGCACCGGAGTGGAACGCACACTTCCTGAAACATTTTTCACCTCCTCCTCACGATGAAAAACATGAGAAGGTTCCACCTGCTGAGTTTTCAGTGCCTAGCCTTATAAGCCAGTTTAAAACATTCGTTACACGTGACGTTTTATCGAAGCTTACCAATACTCAATATGTTGTAATTAATTTGATCGAGGCGCCATTACTGGCGTTTATTCTGGCCTATCTTGTAAGGTTCCATAGTAGTGACGCGGCAAAGAAAATAGATTACATATACAGGGCCAATGAAAATATACCTACCTATATTTTTATGTCTGTAATTGTTTCGTTGTTTCTTGGTTTAATGGTTAGTGCCGAAGAAATTATAAGGGATCAGAAAATACGTAAACGTGAAGCTTTTCTGAACTTAAGCAAAGGTAGTTACTTCATTTCTAAAATAATGATCATGTTCACAATCTCAGCCATACAAATGGTTTTGTTTGTAGCTGTGGGTAATTCTCTGCTGAATATTAAAGGGATGTGGTTTGATTATTGGTTTGTATTGTTCAGCGTTTCATGTTTTGCCAACCTGTTAGGTTTAAATATATCAGCCAGCTTTAATTCAGCGGTAACCATTTATATTCTCATACCATTCCTTATAATACCACAGTTACTCTTGAGCGGTATTGTAGTGAAGTTTGACAAGATAAATCCTACACTCACTTCGCAGACTGAAGTTCCATTTGTTGGCCAGGTTATGGCCTCTCGTTGGGCATTCGAAGCTTTGACCGTGGATCAATTTAAGAATAACGAATACGAGAACAAGTTCTATATTTACGATAAGTATAAGAGTATTGCAAATTTCAGGAAGAATGAATGGCTGACTTCTATGAAAAATGCACTTGGAGATGCACAGGGCAACTACAAGAACCCACAAATGCAACAAAAGATAAGTGATGAACTGTTGCTGTTGAAAAATGAAATCGGTAAACAACTTATTTTAACTCCTACCATTACTTACCCATGCATTGATAGCTTGGATATTCAGCATTTTTCACCAAGTGTTGCAGCCAAAACGTCTACCTATTTTAATACGATTAATGATTATTACGTTCAACAATATTTAACGGTCGATAATAAGGAAGATCAATTAGTTCAGTCCTTATCATCTACGGATGCATTAAAAGCGGCATTTGATAAACAGAAGGATGATTACCAGAATGATAATCTGGCTGATCTGGTAACAAACCATAATGACTTTACAAGAATTATAGAAGTTGATCACGAACTTATTCAACGTGCCGATCCTGTATACCTTGACCCGATCAGATCGAGCATGTTTGGTAATGCACAATTCTACGCACCAAATAAGAGAATATTTGGCCAGTTGTTCGATACCTTCTGGGTTAACCTTGGTATTATCTGGGGAATGACTGTATTACTTTCCATTACGCTTTACTTTGACATGTTGAAGAGTTTACTGAAACTACTTTCAAGGATACAGCTACCAAGCTTTAAAAAAAGTAAAAGCGCTGCCAAAAGTTAATGGCTTCATCTCTCTCCCAGAAGAAAGACTTTTTTAGTTACCTGGCACAAACCAGCCCCGCTCCCTTATCGTTAGAGATTGCAAATGCTAAAGGGATTTTGTTGAAAGACACAAATGGGAAGAAGTACATAGATCTTATTTCAGGAATAGCTGTAAGTAACCTGGGGCATGGCCATCCATCAGTTGTAAAAGCTATTAAACAGCAAGCCGATAAATATACCCATATTATGGTGTATGGCGAATTTGTTCAATCTACTCAGGTAGATTTTGCGAAAAAGATATGCCAGAAATTACCTAAGAATCTTAACTCAGTTTATTTTGTCAACTCGGGTAGCGAGGCGGTAGAGGGTGCATTGAAATTAGCCAAACGATATACAGGAAGAACAGGAATAGTTTCTTTTAAAAATGCATATCATGGGAGCACACATGGTGCACTTAGTGTAATGGGTGATGAGGTGCTTAAAGAACCGTTCAGGCCACTTTTGCCCGATGTAAGTATTCTGCCGTACGGAAATAAAGAAGCATTGCAGTGTATAACAAGACGAACAGCTTGTGTTATCATTGAGCCGATCCAGGGCGAAGCGGGCGTGGTTGTTCCAAGTAAGTCGTTTTTGCAGGCGCTGCGCAAGCGGTGTAATGAAACAGGGACGTTGTTAATATTTGATGAAATACAATGCGGTTTTGGCCGTACAGGGAAGCTATTTGCATTTGAGCATTTCGGTGTAACACCCGATATTCTGGCTATTGGCAAGGCAATGGGCGGTGGGTTACCTTTAGGGGCATTTGTTGCAAACCAAAAGATAATGAGTTCGCTTTCTGATAATCCTGCATTGGGGCATATTACAACTTTTGGAGGGCATCCTTTGAGTTGTGCAGCTGGATTAGCTGCGTTTGAGGTTCTTCTGAACAAGAAATATTATACCGCAGCAACTAAGAAAGAAAAACTGTTTCGCTCATTGTTAAAGGATAAAACCATTAAGGAAATACGTGGCATGGGCTTGATGCTTTCAGTTCAGTTTAAGAGCGAGGAGTTCTGTAAAAAGGTAATTGAAAACTGCATTAAAAACGGTATAATTGTAGACTGGTTCTTATTCAGGCCTGATGCTATGCGAATTGCACCACCCTTGATAATAACCGAAAAGGAAATAAAAAAAGCCTGCAAAATTATACTGCTATCAATAAAACAATCCTTATAAGAATAACATGAACATACTGATTGTAGAAGACGAAAAATCACTTGCCAAAGAGGTGCAAACATTCCTGAAGAATGAAGGCTTTACGTGCGATATTGCACATACCGGTAAGGAAGCGTCGGAGAAGATATATGTAAACCAATATGATTTTCTGTTGCTTGATCTGGGCTTACCCGATTACGAAGGACTTGACCTGTTAAAAGAGGCAAGAGATGCAAAACAAGAAGCAGCAGTAATAATTCTGACTGCGCGTGGAAGTACTGATGATAAAATAAAAGGACTTGATCTGGGTGCCGATGATTACCTGGCTAAACCATTTTCATTGCTTGAACTTTCATCACGCATTCAAGCTATTATTCGCAGAAAGCATGGACTGAAGAAGACTACAATGGATGTTCACGGCTTTACAGTAGACCTTACCAACCGTAACATTGCTTTCAAAACAACTGTTATTAGTCTTACTAAGAAAGAGTTTGATATTCTGCAATACCTGCTTATTAATAAAAACCGTGTGCTTACGCGTGTTCAACTGACGGAGCATATTTGGGATAATGCCCTGGAAGTAGATTATGATTCCAATTACGTAGATGTGCATATCAAAAACCTGCGTAAGAAACTGGGGCAATATGCTGAAATAGATTGGATAGAAACGGTAAGAGGGATAGGTTATCGCCTTAACCTGTTGTAATACATACAAAATGAAGCTGTACTATAAGGTTACTTTGATAAATGCGTTCACACGTATACTTATAGTGGTGGGCTTCCTGGTTTTTACGCCCGGGCTTATTTATAAAACAGCTGTTGCGCATACAGACGCACGCCTTGAGAGAATGCAGGGTCAAATACTGCGTATTGTTAACACCAAAGGTATTGGTGAGTTCTTACAAGAAGAGGATACCACCTTTTTTGATTATACAGTGTTAAAAGAGAAGTTCATTTATATTCAAAAAATTGATTCTACTGCCAGAGATACCATTGTTAACTCTGAGCGACCGATTGAAGAAGAGGTGCTCGAGTTCCGCATTCTTAAGCATTGGTTTCAGTACAACCATGTAAAGTATTTACTGGAAATTGGTGAGAGCATACAATATGTGAGAGACTTGAATTCAATTTTAAGGGAGGTGGCACTATATCTTATTATTATATTGGTAGCCTTAACAGTATTGATCGACTTAGGCGTAATTCAGTATCTGTTGCGGCCTCTGCAGAAGATTGAAAACAAATTGATAGCTACACGCCACCCTGAAAAATTCGACTTTAACAGAGTAAATACCACTACTACTGATTTCAGTTATCTCGATAATACCATAAGCGAGATGATGCGTAAGATCCAGAATGCATTTCATATTGAAAAGGAATTCATTGCGAATGTGTCGCATGAACTGCTCACACCTATATCTATCCTGCAAACCCGTTTGGAGAACATGATAGAAGCCGGCACCTTAAATGAAGAAGCAGAGCATAAAATATTGGAATCGCAACGAACACTTGGCAGATTAAAGCAAATTGTGAGGTCTTTATTACTTATATCTCAGATTGAGAATAATCAGGCGCCAAAGACCGAAGAAGCCGATATACAGGAGCTGATAATGGAGGTGGCTACAGAAATTGAAGTGAGGCTGGAGGAGAAGAACATTAAGCTCGATCTGGCTATCAGAGATAGCTTTTTATACAAACCTTGTAACCGATCTCTGTTGTTTACTATGTTGTTCAACCTTGTAAATAATGCTGTAAAGTACAATAAGCAGAACGGAACTATATCGATAAAAGGTTTTATGGATAAAGGTCAGTATAAGGTAGTAATAAACGATACAGGTAAGGGTATTGCAGCAGAAAATATGGAATCGATATTCTATAGGTTTAAAAAATTCAATACCAATGAAGAGAGCTACGGGCTTGGCCTTGCAATGGTGAAAACGATCGCTGACTTCCATAATATCGATATTTCAGTGGACTCAAAATTGGGTGAAGGCTCGTCGTTTACCCTTGTGTTTAAAGCATGAAGTTAAAGGCTACAGATCTGAAAGAGTTCCTTGACGGGAAGTACGAGCTCTACAACAAACCCTTATTTATTGAAAGCGACCCTATATCTGTTCCGCATCAATTCAACAAAAAGGAAGATATAGAGATAGCCGCATTCTTTGCTGCTACATTGGCCTGGGGACAAAGGCCAACCATAATACGCAATGCGAACAGGTTGATGGAAGCAATGGAGAATGCACCTTTTGAATACATACTAAAATCTAAAAAGAGCGATTGGAAAGCATTTGCCAAATTCGCCCATCGCACATTTAATGGAGTGGATGCTATATACTTTATTCAGTCTTTACAACATATTTACAAGAACGAAGGTGGACTTGAAAAAGCCTTTGCCCCTACCAAACCTTCCCCAAGCGGGGAAGGCTTAAAGAACCAAGATATGTATGATGGCTTACAGCATTTCAGAGGAGTATTTCTAGGTAAGCACCCCGCAGGCCGCACTGCCAAGCACATTGCCGATGTTACGAAAGGAGCTTCTGCCAAGCGCTTGAATATGTTCCTGCGTTGGATGGTCCGCAATGATAAACGGGGAGTTGACTTTGGTATCTGGAGGGGCATAGCCCCTTCTTTACTCTACTGTCCGCTTGACCTGCATTCCGGGAGGGTAGCAAGGAAATTAGGTTTGTTGGTTCGCACACAAAACGACTGGAAAGCGGTTAATGAACTGACACAGAACCTTCGTAAACTTGATCCCAAAGACCCTATCAAATATGACTTTGCGCTGTTTGGCTTAGGTGTGTTCGAGAAATTTTAAAGCCATTGAATACGTATATCTTTCTTTGGATAATAGAAGCAAGATTACTAAGTACCTCTAACAGCAATGTTACCCATTACTGGCCCTAATTGTTTGAGGAATTTAAATTTGCTTCTTTACTTTTTCCTTATTTACAATATTTGTGTCCTTCAGAATGTAGTGGGGTCTTTTTTTGACTTCAAAAAAAAGTTTCCCCAAATATTCACCGATTATACCTAACAATATCATCTGTATGCCACCAATAAATGCAATAATAAGTATTGTTGAGGTCCATCCATGCATAGCAGTTTTTTTAATTATATCAATGTATAAAGCATATAAGGCATAAATAAATGAACAACCAGACACAAATAATCCCAGAAATGTGGCAAATCTTAATGGCTGCATACCTAAAGATGTTATACCATTTAAGGCAAATCGTATCATTTTTAGAACTGAATACTTACTTTTACCTGAAAACCTGTCATTAGACTCATATTCTATAGCGAATTGTTTAAACCCTATCCACGAAATGAGCCCTCTGAAAAATAGAAAATACTCATTTATATCATACTTAAAAACGTCAATAACCTTTCTGTCGATCAACCTGTAATCGGCAGTTCCTTCTTCTACTTTTATATCAGACAAGAGGTTGATTATTTTATAAAACAGACGGGATGTGATTTTTTTGAAGTTTTTTTTAGAGTTGATATCAGTTCTTACGGTATACACAATATCAAATCCTTCTTTCCATTTTTCTATCATCTTAGGCATAAGTTCGGGTGGATGCTGCAGGTCGGCATCCATCATAATCAAGCAATTTCCACTTGCGTAATCAATCCCTGCTTTTATAGCATTCTGGTGGCCAAAATTACGGGCAAAAGATAGATACCGTACATTTTTATGGATGTCAAACAATTCTTTAATGCTTTTTAAAGTACTATCTGTACTTCCATCGTCAATAAATATTATTTCGAAAGGATGACTTGATAATGATGCGCTTACTTTATCATATAAGGGCTTTATATTTCCTTCTTCATTATAACAAGGTATTAGTACACTGATTATTTCTGTGGTGGCCTCCATTGTATTAATATTACTTATTTGGTTTCTTTAGTATAAATGAAATATTTATCAATTTCTGTTCTTCTGTACAGATGAGTACTGTCCAACTTTGCTTGAAATATAGTATTATTAGAAGGCAATATAACGAAACATTTATAATCTTTATTTATTGAGCTGGTAGTAATATCTGCATATTCTCTTGAAAACCTATCTCTTAAATGTTGCCTGAATTCACTTATTGTATCTTTGGAATGTATAACATAAAAGGTCACATTCTTTCTTTCCCCTGTAATTGTTAAATACCGATAAAGTGATATTTCACGCTCAGCATTCAGGCCAGGGTCTGTAGCAATTATGATTGAATCATTAGGGTGAGTATTACTTACAATTGCAGATAAGAATTTATGGGTTATAATACCTTCCTTAGTAAAGGATCTGGCATCAGGGATACTGTAATTTTTTAAAAAAGAATATAAAACATAAAGCAATACGAATACAAATGCCCTCTTGGAAAAAAGGTTAACTGATGTATTCTCGAATGTTTTTCTTAAAAGGAAAAATATAAAGAACGAAAAGCCCAAATAAACCGGTATATAATATCTGTCAACAAATCCGCTTTTGAAGTAAAGAATAAACTGAGGAATGATGATCACCATAAAAATTGAAATATTTAATAGGTAATCAATTTTTTCAGTGGTAAGTTTTGTGTAATTTATTTTCCATGATTTTACAGCTTGCATTACCAAAAAACATCCGAACAGTAATGCATATAAATATTTGGTGTATGTGAAAAAAGCAAAGATGCTTTTAAGCAACTCCTTCAGGTTTAATTTGCTGTCAACACCGGCATACACAATTTTATTAGTGCCAACCATGAAAACTACTATATATAGTTCTGCAATAAGAACGATCAATAAACAGCTTATAAAAAGAAGGTTATCAGTAAATAATTTAATAATGGAGGTCTCTTTATTGTTTTGATGGATAAGTGTTATAAATATTAAAATGTACGCCGGAATAAATAATACAAAACTTTCTTTACATAATGAGCATAAGAACATCAAGAGGAATGATATTATTAAATAGTATTTTTTTTTCTTATAAATGGAATCGGCCAGTAAAAAAAGTGACGCGGATAATAAAAGCAAACCAATCGTTTCATTAGGACCTAATCTCCACCATATGGAGCAAGGTTCTCCTACCAGGGTTATAAAGGCAAATAAAATAGAGTGAAAGAATTTAAACCCTTGTATATATAGAAACATGAATAAAAAATATGACGTAAGAACTGCCAATAAACAATTGTATATAGACCATTCTACAAGGTTAGTCCCGAAAATTTTTGTCTCCATTACCCTATGTATGTAATAAAGCGGCCTGAATCGTATAGTAAAATCATGCTGTAAAACTGAAAACATGGTATTAAATAAACCATTATCGTGAATGCCTTTATTTATAAACGGAATTTCATGGTCGTCCATAAAATGAAAGCCCGAAGTAAAAGTTCCGTTAAAGTATAAGAAACAAAACCAGAATATTGCGAACAAAGCCAACGCAATATATTTTTCAGGAATCAAAGAGTTTCTTTCGCGTAATTCTGATGGCATGAATTTTCTTTCTAAGAAGATATGAAGCTTTTAAACTTTATTTCAAACTATGATTTCCTAACTATATTTAAAAGTAAAGATAAATAATTATAGGCACTAAAATCCGGATATTATTCTATTAGCGAATGCTTTTTTAGCGGCACTTACAACTATCTTTCATCGCAATATCCTTCACCATAATAACACGTGCTATGCTATCGCGTTCCATGCAAATAACATTAAGTGTACGGCCTTTTTGCGTGGTTCCGGTAAAGTTATATATAGGGTAGCGCACATGGAAGCTCTGGCTCTTTTTGGTATCTATCTTACCATAGGTAAACGATTCTATCACTTCCGCTTTCGATATCTTCTGGCAATTCATTTCGCACATAGCAGTATCGGAATAGAACACACTGTCCTTAGTTGCCAGTTGGTCGAGCTTTAACATGCCCGGTGTAAGCGATTTACAGCCACGTGTGCCAAATATAAAGTAGCAACTTATCAGGCCAATGCCTACGCCAACAAGGTAAATGCGGATCCTTCTCCAGATGATACTTGATCCGCTATCGAGCATCTTGCTTAGTTAATGGTTGCTGTTTTCGTCTTGCTCATTACTGATGCAGGAGAAGCAGTAACAGTAATGGTTTTGCCTGTTGGTTGTGTAGGTACACTTGCAGTAGCAGAATGCAATACTGAAATGTGAGGTGCAATAACCAGGGATACGATACTCATTAACTTAATCAATATGTTCATGGATGGGCCAGAGGTATCTTTAAACGGATCACCAACGGTGTCACCTGTAACCGATGCCTTGTGCGGTTCTGATTTTTTAAAAAATTTCTCGCCATTGATCTCGACACCTTTTTCAAACGATTTTTTAGCATTATCCCATGCACCACCTGCATTCGATTGGAATATACCCATTAACACACCGCTAACGGTAACACCTGCCAATAAACCACCTAATACTTCAGGTCCGAATGCAAAGCCAACGATAATAGGAACGATAAGTGCAATAGCACCCGGAGCGATCATTTCGCGGATAGATGCCTTGGTAGATATAGCCACGCACTTTTCATATTCAGGCTTAGCCTTGTATTCCATAATACCCGGTATTTCGCGGAACTGGCGACGAACTTCATTCACCATATCCATGGCGGCACGGCCCACCGCAGCAATAGCCAGCGATGAAAAGATGAACGGAATCATACCGCCCACAAATAAACCCGCCAATACGTTAGCCTTGTAAATATCAATATGTTCAATACCTGCAACACCCACAAACGCTGCAAAAAGCGCTAATGAAGTAAGTGCAGCCGAAGCAATTGCAAATCCTTTTCCGGTAGCTGCGGTAGTGTTACCTACAGCATCGAGGTTATCGGTACGGTGACGAACTTCTTCAGGCAGGCGGCTCATTTCGGCAATTCCACCGGCGTTATCGGCAATTGGCCCGAAAGCATCAATTGATAATTGCATAGCCGTTGTAGCCATCATACCCGCAGCAGCTATCGATACACCATATAAACCTGCAAAGTGGTACGACACCATAATTCCGCTTGCCAATACTAATATAGGAGCAACGGTTGATTCCATACCAACTGAAAGCCCACCGATAATATTTGTAGCATGGCCTGTACCCGATTGCTTAATGATAGAAAGCACAGGGCGTTTGCCCATTGCAGTGTAATACTCAGTTATCATACTCATTAAGGTACCTACTACCAAACCGGTAATAATTGCATAATACACATCTAACGAAGTAAATGGAATGCTACCGTTACGGGCCATTACAATAGTGCCTTCAGGCAATAGCTTGGTAACCGCAAAGTAAGCCACAATAGCAGTAAGTATAATAGATGACCAGTTACCCATGTTAAGCGCTCTTTGTACGCTGTCGGTTTCCTTTTTTATCTTAACAAAGAAGGTACCTACAATAGAAAAGAACAAACCGATACCTGCAATGAACATAGGCAGAATGATAGGAGAGAGGCCACCGAAATGATCTTTCGATGCATCAATTTCCTGGCCAAGCACCATGGTAGCAAGTATGGTAGCAACGTACGAACCGAACAAGTCAGCGCCCATACCCGCAACGTCACCTACGTTATCGCCTACGTTATCGGCAATGGTGGCAGGGTTACGCACGTCATCTTCAGGTATACCAGCTTCTACTTTACCAACTAAGTCAGCCCCTACGTCAGCAGCTTTGGTATAAATACCGCCACCTACACGGGCAAACAATGCAATTGATTCAGCACCCAGTGAAAAACCTGCCAGTACTTCAATTGCCTTTTTCATTTCAGGGCCATTAGCCGGAGCACCGTTAACGAACATGCAATACAGGCCGATGAATAGTCCTCCAAGGCCAAGAATTGCCAATCCGGCAACACCCATACCCATTACCGAACCACCCGTAAACGATACCTTTAATGCCTGTGCGAGGCTTGTACGTGCAGCCTGTGTGGTACGCACGTTAGCTTTGGTTGCAATGTTCATACCAATGTATCCTGCAGTTGCAGATAATATGGCGCCCAATATAAATGCTACAGCTATAAACCAGTTTGAATCAGGTACCGTTGTACCTGCCCATGCCAGTAAACATGCTGCAATAGCAACAAACACGCCCAATATTCTCCATTCTGCTTTTAAAAAGGCCATTGCACCTTTCGCAATAAAGCCTGCCAGCTCCTGCATGTTGGCATCGCCGGCATCTTGCTTGCTAACCCATTTCGATACACCAAAGGTGTAGATCAACGCTAAAACTCCAAGTATCGGTACAATAAAAAGGACAGTGTTCATAGTATATAATTGTTAATGTGTTCTATTTTTTAAGGGCGCAAATATAATAAATAGTCGTTAGTCGTGAGCAGTAAGTCGTAAGCCGCACATTTTCAGCCTTGTAAGTTATGCTGAGCCTGCCTGCCCCGAATTCTAGTGGGTCGAAGCATATTTCTCTTATTCCCCTTTTTGGTGGGGGTGTTTCAGGGGGTTTCTGTTTTCAGGCCCATTTTATTTGTTAATTATTTGGTATTCAAGTTGTTAAGTGTTTCTACCCTTCAAAAATCAGAAACCCCCCTTTATGCTCCTAAATACTCAATACTAAAATCTTAATACTAAGTATTTGGGGCTGTAAATTCCCTTCATGGGAGGGGTGAGGCTCCCTGCTTGCTCCCGAGCACTCGGGACTAACCCGCGCCCGCCTTTTGCCGGGTTACTGATTTCTTACCACTAAGGCACTAAGAACACAAAGTTTCACTAAGCACTTTTTCCGGCCAGGATTCCTAATTCGTAATTGAATGACGGGTTACACTTTTTGAATTTGTAACCCGTCAACAGGCTGATAATCAATAATTATATTGCGCGAAATTTCTGCATTTTGTTACCCGTCCCCTGTTTGCCCCTCTCCGTCCTCTCCCCATGCGGGGAGAGCGTTACTTTTGCTTAGACTCAATGCTAATATCTCCATACGGTCTTTGTATCTCTCCTCCCCGCGTGGGGAGGCAGGGTGGGGCAGGGACCGGTTTGACTATTGGCAGTAGTATGGTCGTTATGCAAAGTTATATGTCACCTGCTCTAACGACCACACAAACCAGCCTTATTTATTAACTACCTATATTAACCAGAGTAGCCATAGAATGAATAGAACCACAGCAAATAGCAATAGCAGGTTAATAAGTACACCTAATCCGAAGCTACCGGTAAGTATGCCTATAAGCCATACAATAAGTATGATGGTAATAACCAACCAGAACAAACTGTGAACGCGGCCGCCGCCATCATCGGTTGTATTTGCTATGCTCTGCGGTGCGTTCTCTGAATGAACTATGCTTTTCTGTAATGATGCAGAGGCAGCTATTGCAGACTTTACCACTTTGTAATTAACATGCTTTACTACATTCTTCAAGCTTTGTTTGTTTTCAACCGGGCTGATGTTTGCATTCGAAACCTGGTTGTCGGCAATAATTGTATTGTTGTTAGGGTCTGTTGCATTGGCAGCCAGGGGCGCAATGGTGCTTGCCGGAGCCGAAATGTTCTTGTCCTTATCAACTATTGTAAGCTGTTTTGGCTTAACCGTTTCGCGCTTGCCGCTTACATCGACATAATAGCCTTTGTTGTAGTGCCTTTTTGTTATGGCAAGGCTTCCACTTTGGCTGCACGATGATAATAATATGCATCCGCCAAGTATTGTTGCGATTGTAGAAAATAGAGTTTTCATAGGTATGGGGGTTTTAAAGATTAGTATTAATTGAATTACAGAATGTCCTTGCCACGTATTACCCTAAGCAGGATAGCTACAATTGCAAGTACTAATAATATGTGAATAAGATAGCCTGCTGAGTAAGCGAAAAAACCGATGGCCCAAACTAAAACCAGTAATACGGCGATTAAATAAAGGAAGCTGTTCATAGCGCTTGATTATTTGGTTATTACTGTAAAATTAAACGGCACGCTTTCCTTTAACCCTTTTATTCGGTGAGCAGGTTTTTTTTCTGGCTGTAGTATGAAAATCAGGGGTTTAATATTCTCCCTCTCCTCGCAGGAGAGGGCTGGGGTGAGGTCGTACATTCCCGTTGTTGCTTATTGTTCTTTTTTCTTCTTTCTTTTGGCTTGGCCCAAAAGAAACAAAAGGTCAAGACTGCTCAGTAATGCGGACAAAACTACGTCCTTCTCCGCTAAACTAAACGAACTCGTCCCGAAATACAAGGGGACTCAAACAGCGTTTAGTTTTAACGCTACGGCAGACTTGTTTTGTTGCCTGCATTTCTAAGAGGTCAGTAATTGGAACGTTTTTTCGCCTCCCCGCTTGGGGAGGTTAGGAGGGGCAATTTTTAAATACTCGGAAATTCAAGCTCATGCAAAGTTTCCATCGTCATCTGCTGGTTTCCATTACCGCTGCATTCAGGGCAGGGCATCCGTCCCTGGCCCTGGCATATACTACAGGTTTCACCGCTTTCGCTCCTGCCCCTTCCATTACATATATTGCATGTAACCATACCTGTACCATGACATTTTGCGCAAGTGAACGTTCCATCTTCTGTTTTATCTCCCGGTGTGCTCATATTAATTGTATTAATGTGTTAAGGCTAAAACTAATACACACTAAATCTTTATTAAAGAAAAATAGGCTAAGAGCTAACTTGTTGCGGTAAAGCACATTAAAGCATGGGTGAAATTTTTTAGCTTTGTATGTATGAAAATTAAAGCACCACTTCTTTTCTTTTTTGTTGCAAGCCTTACAATTGTATCTTGCGGACAACACCATGAGTTATCGGGCAAGGTAACTGATGCTAAAACTGATAAACCTATACAAGGAGCAGCAGTCAGCATAAAAATTAAGGGCCAGCCCGACATAGTTTTAAAAACAGATTCAGCAGGTGTATATAAATTTGATACCGCACAGATCAACTTATCACAGGTGTATGAAATTATAGCTAGTTGCCCGGAGAAAGAATATTTAGCAAGAAAAATAACTTCGGCAGATGGAACCATCAGTAAAAAAGCACCTTTTAATTTTAAGCTGTGGTATGCCGAGGATTCCAGGGTATTCCATTTCCCAAAGGTTGAATATGATTTTGACAGGGCAACGCTCAAAGAAACATCAAAGGATTCGCTGAATTACCTGGTTGAATTAATGAAGGATAACCCTACTATTAAAATTCAAATAGATGTTCATTCTGCACCAATTGATGAGGATAACTGGAGTAAACATAGTTTTCATATGACACAAGCTCGTGCAGAGTCTTGTGCGCATTATTTAATTACTCAAGGTATTGATTCCGCGAGAGTTGTTCCCAAAGGTTGGGGCGCTTCACAATCCTTTCCAGGTTGCAGCAGAGTAGATATCGCTAAAATGAAAACTCAGAAAGAAAAAGACGCTGCACAGGAAATTAATCGCCGCACTGAATTCAGGGTGTTGAGTTTTGATTATAAGGCCAAATGATTGAGCCTCTGATTACCCTCTCCTTTTGCAAGAAGAGGGTAGGGTGAGGTCGTATTTCTAAGCCACTACGTATTTATACTGAGTGCTAGGTAAAAGAATATTTTTATTTTACGGGCGCTCATTTCGTCGTAAATAATTAACAGTACATTATTCATACATCTTGTTGCCTAGTTTGTCAGAAAGGTTAGGTTCTTGGGTATGTTGTAATTAAACTCAGAATAATATGAAATTAGATACTCAAAAAGTTGTTGTTACAAGAGACTCTACTATTTCAATTGGAGCTAAAGTATATAAGCATACCACGGTAGAGACAATAAAGTATAATGGACAGGAACATTGCAAGGGTTTATGTGAATGCCCTTTATTATTGCATATAATATGGCCAGTCACAATTTTTGTGATTCTTATTATATTCCATAGAAGAGTCAGTAAATTAATAGACGTAGTTCTTAAGAGAATAGAAAAAGGTGATAATTTTAAAGCTGGTGGATTTGAATTATCTCATAACGAAGTTAAGAGCCCATTTAATACGGTTCAAGAAAACAGAGTACTGAAGATTGATGAATTGCTTTCCGATGAATCAGGAAAATTTCCATTAAATGATGTAGTAGCAAAAAAAATATTGAGTACGCTTTGGAAAGGGCAGAAGCAGTACGACAAATCCAATAATAATAGATGGACATTTATAATAACTGGGAATTCAGATTTTGATACTGCTATGAATAGACTTCTTTGGAGAGGATTAGTGGCATTTGATGCAACAAGAGGAACCCAGTATTTTTTGACAGATGTTGGTATCGAATATTGTCGAAAGTATGAAAATGTAATCGGAGATTTTTCATATTTCGATGATATGAAATAGAAGACTTTTTAAATAGAGAAATAATAAAGACAACGAGGATGATTTATAAGCTCTCACTTACTGAAGGAACATCGCATGGTCTTGAACCTCTACCTTTTTTTGATTTCTCTGAATTGAGCAAAATAGAAAAAGATCTAGAAAATCTGATTGCAGAAAACTTATTAAACAAGCTTTTTGAGGACAATGCATTAATGCCTATTTATAAAGAAAGAAGCTTTCAAGGTGTCGCAGATATTTATGCACTAACTAGTAAAGGAGACTTGGTTATTTTTGAACTCAAACGTGGAGTAGTTGGTGACGATGCAATGGTTCAAATCCTTAGGTATACTCAAGATGCAGGACAATGGGGTTATGATAAACTCAATAATTATTTTAAAAAAGATAATCAGGGGAAAGAATTAATAGAAGCCCATGCAGAAGGATTTCAGCTCGAGAGGCAATTGACGCCTGTAGAATTTAATAGAAACCAGCATTTATATGTAGTTGGAAGTGCAGCAAATGAACCCTTAGCTAAATCTCTCACATATTGGAAATCTAAGGGCATATCCGTTGAATTCATTCCTTATCGAATTTATAAGATTGATGACCAACTTTATTTTGAGTTCTTCTCAAAACCTAATGATATACATATAAACCCGAATAATTTAAAAGGTGTAATATTAGATACAAACAAAACTTGGAATGAAAGATGTATCTGGGATATGCTACTGAAGAAAAGAGCAGCAGCATACGGCGGTCAAGTATATTTTGCATATTATTTATATAAGCGCGACATTGTTTTCTTATCTCATCGTGGCCTAGGTATTATTGCCGCGGGCGAGGTTATTAGTACAGTCAAAGAAGAATATAATGAAGACATAGAAGAAGAAGAAGGGTATGTAGATGTAAAATGGTTAACTAAACTTCCAATTGAAAAAGAAGGTGTTCTTAAATACCTCCCTTTTTCTAGAGTGACTGATTTATTAGAACATGGTTTTTTCTGGGCAAGGACACTTAAAACACCATACTTATCAAAAGAAGAAAGTAATATACTGCTAGAGGAGTTAATAAAAGTAACAGGGAGAAATGGTAGCTGATTAATAAGGAGAAATATGAAATTAGACTGTGATTTATAAATATATTTCAAAGCCCCTCTCGGATTTGAGACAAATAAGTTCGCATCATGTCCTTAGCAATGACGGTACTATATAGCAGCGTTCAAAGAATGTTAATTAATTCCCTTTTCACCTTTCCAAAATTCAATATATTTGTGCGCTATATAAAAGCGTATGCCGAAAGTAACCATTGATGGTATAGAGATAGAAGTGCCTGAGGGCACAACTATATTGAATGCGGCACGCATGATAGGAGGGAAGATAGTACCCCCTGCCATGTGCTACTATTCCAAGCTAAAACAAACAGGCGGCTTTTGCCGTACCTGCTTGGTTAAGGTGGCAGCGGGCTCTGCTAAGGACCCACGTCCTATGCCAAAGCTTATGGTATCGTGCTCAACCACGGTGCAGGATGGCATGGTAGTGCAAAACCTTACCTCACCCGAAGTAATGGAAGCCCGCAAGGGAGTAGTTGAGTTTCTGCTGATTAACCACCCCTTAGATTGCCCTATATGCGACCAGGCCGGCGAATGCAAATTGCAGGACCTTGGCTATGAGCATGGCCTCGAAAAAACAAGATATGAGTTTAAGCGCCGCACCTTTGAAATGGTTGACATTGGCGATAAGATAAAGCTGCACATGACCCGTTGCATACTCTGCTACCGTTGTGTGCGTGTGGCCGACCAGCTTACCAACCAACGTGTGCATGGCGTAATGAACCGCGGCGATGTGGCTGAAATATCTACCTACATTCAAAATGTAATGGATAAAGATTTTTCAGGCAACGTTATTGATGTATGCCCTGTGGGTGCACTTACCGACAGAACAGCACGTTTCCGTAACCGTATATGGTACGATAAGCCAATGGATGCGCACCGCAACTGCACCAAGTGCAATGGCAAAGTAATATTGTGGCTGAAGGGCGAAGAGGTAATAAAGGTTACAGCCCGCTTTGATAAGAATAACGAGGTAGAATCGTTCATCTGCAACGAATGCCGTTTCGACCATAATAAAAAAGAAGACTGGGTAATTGAAAAGCCAACCAATATTGACAGGCACTCGGTTATTGCTCAGAATCATTACGAGAACGAGAAGCAACTGAAAATGGGCCATACCCACTTTGAACAATTGAATCCTGCAACACCGCCAAAATTCGATAAGAACGTATGATGTCATTCTTGTTATATAAGGCCTTGCTGGTGATAATCATCTTTGTTATATCGCTGGTTATGGCTATGTATAGCACTTATGGCGAAAGAAAGGTGGCTGCCTTTATGCAGGACAGGCTTGGCCCGAACCGTGCAGGACCTATTGGTATTCTGCAACCACTTGCCGATGGTGTAAAAATGTTCATGAAGGAAGAGATCATTCCTAACGTATCGAATAAGTTTTTGTTTGTACTAGGCCCGAGTGTGGCTATGTTCACTTCGTGCATTACCGGTGCGGTTATCCCTTGGGGTACTTCCTTACACATTGGTAATACCGACTACCCTTTACAGGTAACCGATATTAATATTGGCATACTATATATTATGGCGGTTACATCTATTGGTGTGTATGGCATAATGATAGGCGGCTGGGCATCGAACAACAAATACTCGCTGATGGGTGCGCTGCGTGCTTCATCGCAAATGATTAGCTACGAAATTGCTATGGGCCTTGCCATTATAGCATTGGTAATGCATACGGGCACACTTAGCCTTGGCAAAATTGCAGCTATGCAAACCAGCTGGCACTGGAACGTTATATATCAGCCGTTGGGTTTCCTTATCTTTTTAATATGTGCCTTTGCCGAAACCAATCGTACTCCTTTTGATCTACCTGAAAGTGATTCAGAACTTATTGGCGGTTACCATACCGAGTACAGCAGTATGAAACTGGGTTTCTACCTGTTTGCTGAATACATTAACATGTTCATTTCATCGGCGGTAATATCTACCATTTACTTTGGCGGATACCATATGCCATTCGTTGGGCACATTGCATCGGGCAATTTCTTAGCCGTGCTGGGTATCATTTTCTTATTTGCCAAGATCATTTTCTTCATATTCTTCTTTATGTGGGTTCGCTGGACCTTACCTCGTTTCAGGTACGATCAGCTGATGAATTTAGGCTGGAAAGTTTTGATACCTTTGTCCATATTTAACATAGGGTTGACAGGATTTTTAATGTGGGCAACCGGTAGGATACATTAGATAGCGTCATGTTGAGCAAGGTCGAAACATATTCAACACTTCGACAGGCTCAGTGTGACAAAATGAATTGAGATTAAGTAGAAAAAAGAAAATGATTTTAACACAGAGCACACAGAGTAAAAAAGAGTTTCACAGAATTGTATTGTCTCTGTGTAACTCCGTGACCTCAGTGCCTCCGTGTTGGAAATTTATAATGAAGGGATAAAATGCAGGCCTTAACAACAAGATCGAAAGTAGCGGTAGATAAAAAGATGACTCTGAAAGAGCGCCTTTATTTACCTGCCATTATTGGGGGTATGGCTATTACGCTGAAGCATTTTTTCAAGAAAAAAGTTACCATACAATATCCTGAACAAACACGTGAGTTTGCACCGGTTTATCGTGGCCAGCATGTACTGAAGCGCGATGATGATGGTGCTGAACGCTGCACTGCCTGCGGACTTTGTGCCGTTGCCTGCCCTGCTGAAGCTATTACCATGACAGCTGCAGAACGCAAAAAAGGCGAAGAGAAATTATATCGCGAAGAAAAGTACGCTTCGGTGTATGAAATAAATATGTTGCGTTGTATCTTCTGTGGCCTGTGCGAAGAAGCCTGCCCGAAAGAAGCAATTTTCCTTACCGACAGAAAAGTAGATTCAGAATACCAGCGTGGAATATTTGTGTACGGAAAAGATAAGCTGGTAGAGAAAATGGATGAAAGGGTTGATGTATCAAAACGCCAGACCAAAGAGGTGATAGAATTTAAAAAGCACCCTGAGTATGCACATAACCAGCTAAACAAATCGCTCAAGTAATGATGCAAGACTCCATACAGAAGTTCACTTTCCTTGCCCTTGGCTTTTTTGCTGTGCTGTCCGGCTTAATGGTTGTATTTACCAAAAACCCTGTGCACAGTGTATTGTACCTGGTGCTTACATTTTTTGCCATTACCGGCGAATATATTTTACTGAATGCACAGTTCATAGCCATTGTAAACGTAATTGTGTATGCAGGCGCCATCATGGTGCTTTTCCTGTTTGTTATTATGTTACTGAACCTGAACAAAGAAACTGAACCGCATAAAAATCCTTACCTGAAATTTGCTGCTGTAATTACAAGCGGCCTGTTGTTGCTGGTTATTGTTGGCTCATTAAAAGCAGCCGATAAAGCCATTGCCACACCTTACCCTAACACCGGAGACATTATGCAGAGTCTCGCGAAAGTATTATTTACCCAGTTCTTAGTTCCATTTGAAGTATCAGCGGTACTTTTCCTGGCGGCTATGGTGGGTGCAGTAATGCTGGGTAAAAAGGAAATTAAATAAGATTGGAACGCAGATAACGCAGATTTGATAAGATGCTCGCAGATAATTTTAAACATACTGAAATCACAGAAAAGATAATCAAGGCCTACTATAAGGTATATAATACGCTTGGTTATGGATTCCTTGAGAAAGTATATGAAAATGCGATGCTACTTGAATTAAGAGATATGGGTTTGTTGGTAGAAAAACAACAAGCTATAAAAGTAAATTACAACGGTGTTGAAGTGGGAGAATATTATGCTGATATAGTGGTAAACGGACTCGTTATTGTTGAATTGAAAGCTGCAGAGTCATTATGCGAAGATCACGAATATCAGTTGATAAATTATTTGAAGGCAACAAACATAGAAGTAGGATTATTATTGAATTTTGGAAAAGATCCCGAAATAAAGAGAAAGGTATTTGCAAATAAAGAAATCAGTTCGAATCATAAACAATCAGCGTCATCTGCGTTCTAAATAAATCATAAAGTGAAAGCATTAGTAAGTAAAGAAATCATTTTGAATCATAAACAATCAGCGTCATCCGCGTTCTAAATAAATCATAAAAGTGCAACAGGTAATACAAGGCATTCCGTTAAACTGGTACATTACGTTAAGCAGCATTTTGTTCTGCATTGGTGTATTGGGTGTACTGTTCCGCCGCAATGCAATTATCATATTCATGTCAATTGAGCTTATGCTCAATGCCGTTAACTTATTACTGGTGGCGTTCTCTGCTTCGCATGGCGATGTAGCCGGACAGGTATTTGTGTTCTTTACCATGGCGGTTGCCGCAGCAGAAATTGCAGTGGGCCTTGCCATATTAGTGGTAATGTACAGGAACACCAAGTCGGTAGATATAGATGTGTTAAACAGGCTTAAAGGATAGATGAAAGATATTATACAACAAGTAGCCGTATTACTTCCCCTCTTTCCATTAGCAGGGTTTATAATTATCGGCTTACTGAATAAAAGATTATCGAGGACGCTGGCAGGTTTGATTGCCTGCGGCGCTTTGCTCGCTTCTTTTATTGTTGCCTTCATTGTATTCGAAAATGTTAGCCCGCAGGGTACCGAGGTTCATGTAATGGACTGGATAAATGCCGGAAGCTTTACCGCATCGTTCTCATTCCTGCTCGATCCGCTTTCTTCCATCTTCCTGCTTATCATAACCGGTGTAGGTTTCCTCATACATGTGTATTCAGTTGGGTATATGCACGACGATGATAACCAGAATATTTTCTTCGCATACCTCAACCTGTTTATTTTCTTTATGCTCATGCTGGTTATGGGCAATAGCTACCTGCTCATGTTCGTAGGCTGGGAAGGTGTAGGTCTCTGTTCATATTTGCTCATCGGTTTCTGGTTCAAGAACAAATCATACAACGATGCAGCTAAGAAGGCTTTCATCATGAACCGTATCGGCGACCTTGGTTTCCTTATTGGCATGATACTTATTTTCAAAACATTTGGCAGCACCGATTACAAAACAGTTTTCTCACAGGCCAATGGCTTCTTCTCGGGTCAGGGCGTTATAACAAGCATTACCTTATTGCTCTTTATTGGTGCAATGGGTAAGAGCGCTCAGATTCCGTTGTACACCTGGTTACCTGATGCAATGGCGGGTCCGACACCTGTATCGGCGCTTATCCACGCTGCAACCATGGTTACAGCAGGTATATATATGGTAGCCCGTTCAGGTGTGTTATATGCATTGGCTCCAATATCAATGACGGTAGTCGCCATCACCGGTGCCGTAACATTAGTATTTGCTGCAACAATTGCACTCACACAAAACGATATTAAAAAAGTATTGGCGTATTCTACTGTCAGCCAGTTAGGCTATATGTTCTTAGGCCTGGGTGTAGGTGCGTTCTCAGCTTCGGTGTTCCACGTAATGACACACGCTTTCTTCAAAGCCTTGTTGTTCCTTGCTGCAGGTAGTGTTATTCACGGTCTGCATGGCGAACAAGACATCCGTAAAATGGGTGGATTGAGATCGAAATTGCCAATTACCTATATTGTGTTCTTTATCGGAACGCTTGCTATTGCGGGTATTCCGCCATTTGCAGGTTTCTTCTCTAAGGATGATATTCTGGCACATGCCTATGCATCAAATCCTGTATATTATGTAATTGGTTTACTCGGAGCAATTATGACATCGTTCTATATGTTCCGTTTATTGTTCCTTACTTTCTTTGGCGAATTCCGTGGTGGCGATAAAATTCATCCGCATGAATCTCCAAAGGTTATGACCGTTCCTTTAATGATATTGGCTCTTCTGTCAACCATTGGTGGTTTCCTTGGTGTTCCTGAAGTATTAGGTGGCTCAAACCGTATCGACAAATTCCTTGAGCCTGTATTTAAACCTGCACAGGAAAAAATGTTGGGTGGCGAAGGTTCTGCTCCTGAAATGGTATTGATGGTTGTTGCTGTGGTTGCTGCAGTAGCTGCCATATGGTATGCTTACAAGAAATATGTACAGGATAAAGAAGTACCTGCACCGGAAGGACAAAGAATTCCCGCATTGCAAAAGGTATTGTACAACAAATATTATGTCGATGAAATTTACAGCGCGGTTATTACCAAGCCGTTAGATAAAATTTCAGGCTTCCTTGAAAGTATTGTAGAAACAAGATTCATAGATAGTATAGTGAACAAAACCGGTACACTGGTTAACTGGATAGGCGGCTTGCTGCGCTATCTGCAATCGGGTAATGTTGACTTTTACATTTTTGTAATGGTAGTGGGAGTAGTGCTAATGATATTTTTCAAGATGATGTAATATGGAGAAGACAGCCATTCTCATACTTATACCATTTATTGCTGCCTTAACGCAGCTCTTTGTCCCACGCAAGTATGGCAAACGTTTTGCTGTAGGTACATCACTACTTACTTTTATAGTTGCATTGGTTACTTTCTGTGGTTTCCCTTCCAGCGGCGACTACCAATATGTTACTAATGTTACCTGGATACAGTCATTAGGTATAAACTTCCATGTGGGTATGGATGGAATATCAATGCTGCTTGTGCTGCTTACAACATTCCTGGTTCCGCTGATCGTTCTTTCTGTTGTGCAAAGTGAAACACGCACGCCTGTTTTCTATTCGCTCATATTGTTCATGGAGTTCGCGCTCATCGGTGTATTTACTTCCCTTGATGGTTTCTTATTCTATGTGTTCTGGGAATTGGCTCTTATCCCTATCTACTTCATTTGCTTACTATGGGGTGGTGAGCGCAGGGCAAGCGTTACACTTAAGTTTTTCATATACACATTAGCAGGTAGCTTGTTCATGTTAGTGGGCCTGGTATTCTTATACCTGCACACTCCCGGTTCACATACATTCGATATCGATGCCCTGTACAAAGCAGGCCGTGCGCTCGATCTAAGATCGCAGGTGTATCTGTTCATTTTCTTCTTCCTTGCATTTGGTATTAAAATGCCGGTGTTCCCATTACATACGTGGCAGCCCGATACATATACCGAAGCGCCTACTCAAGGCACTATGTTACTTTCGGGTATAATGCTTAAAATGGGTATTTACGGTGTTATCCGCTGGATACTTCCTGTATTGCCTTTAGGTATTGCTCAATGTGGCAGCTATGTAATGTGGCTCGCCATTATCGGTGTTATATATGCATCTATCATCGCCATTACACGCAGTGATATTAAACGTCTGATAGCATATTCATCTATTGCGCATGTTGGTATTATTGCAGCAGGTATATTCTTTGTAAGCAGTGAGAATGGTTTGAATATTAATGGCGTGCAAGGTGCTATGCTGCAAATGCTGGCTCACGGTATTAATGTTGTTGGTTTATTCTTCATTGTCGATATTATCCAACGCAAGACCAATACACGTAAAATTGCTTCACTGGGTGGTCTACGTTTAAAGGCACCTTTCTTTGCTACTGCGTTCATTATTCTTACACTGGGTGCTGTTGCACTTCCGTTAACCGATGGTTTTGTGGGAGAGTTTTTATTGTTAAACAGCATTTATATGTTTAACCCGATTATGGCAGCGCTGGGTGGACTTACTATAATATTAGGTGCAGTATATATGTTACGCATGTACCAACGTGTAGTATTGGGCGAGCCTTCAGTAGAAACCGAAAACTTCTTCGACCTTACATTGAATGAAAAGGCGGTGCTTATTCCATTACTGATAATGGTAATATTAATAGGTGTTTGCCCTAATATATTTTTAAAGGTAAGTGAACCCGCAGTACGAAAACTGTTAACAGGATTTTAAGAAATGGTAACGCTGATAATACTTTCTGCACTTGGTATACTAACGCTTTTCGCGCAGGTATTGCGTTTTAAAAAGGCGCTGTTCCCGCTTATACTTGTTGGCCTTGCTACTGCATTGTACTTTACATTACCAGAGTATAACAATAACCCATCTACCTGGTTCAGCAGCATGCTTGGGTTTGATAATTATTCAGCCGCCTTTTCTCGCTCTATTATTGTTATAGCTTTCCTGTGGTTTATGATGGCTAGAAATTATTTCCTGCAAGAAACGAGCGGTACCGACCACTTTGCATTGATCATCTTCTCTATGGTAGGCGCCATATCAATGGTTTCGTATTCAAATCTTACCATGTTGTTTTTAGGTATTGAAATTCTTTCACTCTCTGTGTATGTACTTGCAGCAAGTGATAAGGGCAATATTTTATCGAACGAGGCAGGCTTCAAATATTTCCTGATGGGTTCTTTTGCAACAGGCTTTTTACTTTTTGGCATTGCGCTTATCTATGGTGTTTCCGGTTCATTCGACCTGCACACTATTCGTACCAGCGTTGCAACACATCAACAACCAACAATGGTATTGATGGGAATCTTATTGCTCTTGGTGGGTCTTTGCTTTAAAGCATCACTTGCTCCTTTCCATTTTTGGGCGCCTGATGTATATGATGGTGCACCAACACCTGTAACCGCCTATATGGCAACGGTTGTAAAGACTGCTGCGTTTGGTGCGTTCTTCCGTTTATTCTATACCTGCTTCCCTGATCTTATCGAGCAATGGTCGAACGTATTGTGGTGGATAGTTGCACTTACCTTGTTCATTGCAAATATTACCGCTGTCCGTCAAACAAGTGTAAAGCGTATGCTGGCATATTCAAGTATTGCTCACGCAGGTTACCTTGCTATTGCTATTGTATCAATGAATGGAGATGCTTCGGCACGTTCAATTCTGTACTATACACTTAGCTATTCCATATCTACCATTGCTGCATTTACAGTGCTTTACATTGTATCGCGCAATTCTGGTCGCGATGATTTTGGTGCATTCGAAGGCTTGGCAAAAACAAATCCTTTCCTGAGTTTTGTAATGGTAGTAGCTATGTTGTCATTAGCTGGTATTCCTCCAACAGCAGGTTTCTTTGGTAAATATTATATTTTCCAGAATGCAATTAATACCCATAATACCGGGCTTGTTATTGTTGCAGTATTAGGTGCATTGGTAGGTGTATTCTATTACTTCAGGGTTATCATAGCCGTATACTTCAAGCCTGAGCAATCGAATATTCCTGTTACAGTTGGTAGTTTGCACCAGGTGGTTCTATTCATTACCACTTTGCTAACCCTCTTGCTCGGAATTTTCCCTGACTGGGTTCTTCAGTGGATTTAACAGCCCTCACCACTGAGACACTAAGGCCACTTAGGAACGAAATAAGAAAGATGATTCGAAATAGGAAAATTATATTCTTACTGCTTTTTGTTACTGTTTCTTTTGCCTGCATTGGGCAGAAGGGCCAATTTAAGGATACAGCGACTTTGAGAAAAGATTTCTCCCGGTTTATAGGTAAAGAAGTTTATACATTATTGCTATCTGATTATTGTAGAAAATATAAATATCTTATATATATAGATGAGCCGCCGGGTACAATCAGAGGGGCAACAATTGGATTACCTGATGGTGTTTCGATTGATATCTATACTAAGAAAGCGAGATCTCTTACTCAAAATGAGATTACTGAAGAAAGCTGGGATAAGGAACTTCTATATAAAGAAATAATAAGTTCAATAATTATAAGATCAAAGGACAAGATCATATTAAAACTAAGTAGTCTCCCTTCGCCCCAGTAGAAAATGAAGAAAATACAAATGATACCGAGACTGAAATAACCCTTAGTGCTTCTTAGTGTTCTAAGTGCCTTAGTGGTAAGAATTTAAAATCAAATGCAAAAAGCACGTATACCAAGGATCGTAGAAGTTCTATACCCCGAGGCTGTATACAGAATTCCCGTAAAAGATAAAAAGCCAGTTTATTTGACATTTGATGATGGCCCTGTACCTGAGGCTACTCCAATGGTGCTTGATATTCTTAAGCAATACAAAGCCAAAGCCACTTTTTTCTGCGTGGGTGATAATGTAAAAAAGCACCCTGATATTTTCGAAAGAGTTAAGAAAGAAGGACATACAGTTGGCAACCATACTTTTAACCATGTGGATGGATGGAAGAAATCGGTAAAAGAATATGCTGAGAACGTAAAAGAATGTGCAGGGGTGTTAGACTCAAACTTATTCAGGCCGCCCTATGGCAGAATAACCCTGAAACAATACAAAAACCTTAAAAAGACCTACCGTATAATTTTGTGGGATGTGCTGAGCATGGACTATGACAAGGAGCTAAGTGCAGAAAAATGCCTCGAAATTGTTAAAAAGTATACCCGTCCGGGCTCAATTATTGTGTTTCACGACAGCATAAAAGCAATGGATAAGATACCTTCATTACTACCGCAAACACTTGAATTTCTTAATGCGGAGGGCTATTCGTCTGAAACGATTACTGCTACTGAATAACAGAGCGACGAATCGGTTGAAAAATAGGACGAAAAACAGTGAAATATTTTTGTCATGGAATTGTAATTTTCTTTTACCTTTGGCGGCGATTAGAAAAATTACTCCTTATATGAATATCCCAAGTAAAAAGCTGCAGAAGTCGTTAGTAGCTTTCCTCGCGTTTGTTCTGGCGCTCGCAACCCCTAACATATCAAATGCAGCTGATGCTGGTAACGGGCAAAAGGTATTTAAAGCCAATTGTACCAGTTGTCATGCCATTGGCAGGAAAGTGGTTGGGCCAGACCTGATGGATGTTACCAAGAGGGTTCCTTCTACCGACTGGATGTTCTCATGGATCAAGAATAACTCCGCTGTTTTAAAGAGCGGAGATAAGTATGCCACAAAGTTGTTTGCTGATAATAACCAAACGGCAATGACCACTTTTGATGGTATTTTAACTGATGACCAGATAAAAGATGTTATAGCATATTTAGCAGTTGCAAAACCAGATTCAGGACCTACAGCTACAGCAGGAACAGGCGCCACTGAAACAGGTACTTCAGAAAAAGGGAAAGGTCAGTTTGTATGGGTTATTGTAATAATAATAGGTATTCTGTTTATCATAGTAACTGTACTTCGTACGGTTCGTAAATCATTACAGGCTGTTGTAGACGAAAAGACAGGAGAAAAAACTCCGGTAGGCACGGGTACAACCGTTTGGCAAGATATTGGAATATGGATCCGCAACCACAAATCAAGGTTTGCAGTTACCATCATTTTCTTTGTAGCATTATCATCAGTGTATAGCTGGGAATATTTGTGGGGTATTGATGTAACTCCGGGTTACCATCCTTCGCAGCCTATTAACTTTATGCACAAAGTACATGCCGGCGATAATGGCATTGCATGTATCTATTGTCACTCAGGCGCTGAAAAAGGTAAAGTAGCAGGTATACCTACCTTGAACGTATGTATGAACTGCCATAAGGGTATACAAGGTTCAACCCCTGAATATCAAAAAGAAATTGCTAAGGTTTACTACGCTGCCGGTTGGGACCCATCAAAGGGAGATTATACCAATCCTCCGCATCCTGTTCAATGGAACCGTGTTCATTCACTTCCTGACTTTGCATACTTTAACCACTCACAACACGTGGTAGTAGGTAAAGTAGAGTGCGAAAAATGCCACGGCGATGTAAAAACATTTACTACCGACCAACAGTTTGCACCGCTCACCATGGGCTGGTGTATCAACTGTCACCGCGAAACCCCTGTACAAATGGAGGGTAACGGTTACTACGCAAAACTGCATGAGGCCATCAAGCAAAAATTCGGCGATGACAAAAAGGTTACCGAAGCTGACATGGGTGGTTTAGAGTGCGGAAAATGTCATTACTAATATAAACAATAGTTCAAGCTCAATATAAAATTTCACCATTATGGCGAATCAAAAAAAGTACTGGAAAGGCCTGGAAGAACTAACAGCAAGCCCAAGTTTTGTTAAGGCAAAAACGAAGGAGTTTGTTGAAGAAGTTCCTGTTGATGAATTTTTAGGCAATCAAGGCCAGAATCCTTCATCTACTTCACGCAGGGATTTTCTGAAATTCCTCGGCTTTAGTGTTGCTGCTGCTTCATTGGCAGCTTGCGAGGCTCCTGTTGTAAAAACTATTCCTTACGTAATTAAGCCTGAAGAAGTAACACCGGGTATTGATAACTGGTATGCTTCTACTTACTTTGACGGACAAGACTATTGCAGTATATTAATTAAGACACGTGATGGCCGCCCTATTAAGGTTGAAGGTAACACCATGTCGGGCGTAACAAAAGGCGCTGCAAATGCAAGGGTACAATCTTCAGTTCTTTCATTATATAATTCTGAAAGATTAACCGGACCTATGATCGGCCATAAAAAGGCTACATGGGAACAGGTTGATAAAGAAATCGGAGAGAAGTTAGCTAAGGGTGGAAATATCCGCATACTTACCTCTACCATTATAAGTCCTTCTACGGACCAGATAATTGCAGATTTTAAAGAAAAATATTCAGGTACAAAACATGTAAGCTGGGATGCTGTTTCTTTCTCAGGATTGAAGAAAGCAAACGATGGCGGAATTCCTACTTATGCATTTAATAAGGCTGATGTAATTGTAAGTATCGCTGCCGATTTTCTTACCAACTGGCTTTCTCCTATTGAATTCTCCAAGCAATATGCTGAAGGAAGAAAAGTAGGCAAGAACAAAAAGGAAATGTCAAGGCACATTCAGTTTGAAAGTATTATGACCGTGAGCGGCGCAAATGCTGATACACGTGTTCAGATAAAACCATCGGAAGAAGGCGCTGTTGCAATAGGTTTATACAATGCAGTTGCAAAACAAACCGGCGGTTCAGCTTTAGCTGCTCCATCATTCAGTGATGCCAAGATCAGCGAAAGAATTGACAAGACTGCTGCAGAACTTGTGAAGAGCAAAGGCAAGTCGTTAGTTGTTGCAGGTTCAAACGATACAGCTGTTCAGGTTGTAGTAAAAGAAATAAATAAGTTATTAGATAACTACGGCGCTGATAAATCAATTAACCCTGACAAAGGATGTTACCTGCGCCAGGGTAGTGATGAAGATTTTGCAGAATTAGTTAGCGATATGAAAGCGGGTAAAGTAGATGTACTTATTACCTATAATGTAAACCCGGTTTATAATTCTGCCAAGGCTTTAGGTTTTGCAGAAGCATATGCTAAGGTTCCTTGCAAAATTGCGTTGACTGAGGTTAAGGATGAAACAGCTAGCGGTGCAAATTATATTTGCCCTACACATAATTACATGGAATCATGGGGAGATGCAAACCCATACGAAGGACAATATAGCCTTGCACAACCTGCAATCTATCCATTGTTCTCTAAAAAATTCCCAAGAGAGAACGTTGAATCAAAATACGAAGGTACACGTCATGCACAGGAAAATTTCCTGAAATGGTCGGGTAGCGAAACACCTGATTACTATACATACTTACAACAGTACTGGAAAAAGAATGTATTGCCTGAACAAGGATCAGAAGGTGGAGATTATATGTTCATTGACCTTTGGAACAAAACATTATCAAGTGGCGTTTTTGAAAAAGAAGCAAAGCCAAGAGTAATGGAATCTGCAAGTTCAGTGAGTTTGTCAGATGCAGCGAGCAAAATTGCTGCTACACCGAAAGGCGGAATTGAAGCAGTATTATATGAAAAGACAGGTATTGGTAATGGTAATCAGGCAAACAACCCTTGGTTACAGGAAATGCCTGATCCAATATCAAAGGTTACATGGGACAACTACGTTACCATGAACCCTGGTGAAATGAAAGATAAAGGTTACAACCTTTTACTTGATGACAACCGTGATGCAAGCATTGTTACCGTTTCTGCAAACGGAGTTACATTAACACTTCCTGTATATCCTCAACCAGGCCAGGCACGCGGTACCATTGGTATTGCTCTTGGTTATGGAAGAACCGGTGCAGGTAAAGTGGCAAACGGAATCGGACAGAATGCTTATCCATTAGTACAGTGGACCAATAATACATTCCAGTATAATGTTGCGAATGTAACTGTAACTAAGGCAGACGGAACTTACAAGTTGGCTGCGACACAAACGCACCACACAATGATCGGCCGTCCTGTGCTTAAGGAAACAACATTGGAAGAATATAAGAAACACGCTGACGCTGGTAACGAAGAAGAAAAGATACCGGTGATGCTTGGTTCTAAATCAGAAGACAGATCATTTAAGGATGTGAACCTGTGGGATGACTACGATGATAAGTCACCTGTTAACATGACCAACAATGCAGGCAATTTAGGTTTGCGTTGGAAAATGGCGATAGACCTTAACTCATGTATTGGTTGCGGTGCTTGTGTGGTAAGCTGTAATGCTGAAAACAACGTGCCTGTAGTTGGTAAAGAAGAAATTCTGAATGCACGTGAAATGCATTGGATACGTATCGACAGGTACTATTCATCGGACCTTACCATGGAGAAAGCGAAAGAGGAAGGCATGACCGAATCGCACAGAATGTATACCATGATGGATGCTTCTGCAGATAATCCTGAAGTAGCATTCCAACCGGTAATGTGCCAGCATTGTAACCATGCGCCTTGCGAAACAGTTTGCCCTGTTATTGCAACCAGCCATGCTTCAGAAGGTATTAACCAAATGGTATATAACCGTTGCGTAGGTACTAAGTATTGTGCTAACAACTGCCCATATAAAGTACGTCGTTTCAACTGGTTTAACTATTACAGGGATGAGAAGTTCCTTACTGTTAACCCAGCACAGGAATCGAACGAAATGGGCCGTATGGTGCTTAACCCTGACGTAGTAGTACGTTCAAGAGGTGTTATGGAAAAATGTTCATTGTGTATCCAACGTATACAAGGTGGTAAGTTAAAGGCTAAGATAGAAGGTAGAACCATTAAGGATGGTGAAGTAAATACAGCCTGCGCACAATCTTGCCCTACCCAGGCAATTGTATTTGGTAATGGAAACGATCCGGAAAGCCGCGTAGCTAAATTGATGGATGACGAAAGAAATTACTTATTGCTTGCTGACCTTGATACCCAGCCAAATGTGTTCTATATGACAAAGGTTAGGAACAGCGATCATCATTTATTAAGCGAATAATACAATCAGATAATACAAAAGATAAACGTTATGCAACACGATTCAATTATCAGGGATCCCCTTCTGTTAGGTAAAAAAACTTACCATCAGATTACAGAAGATGTGGCACGCCCCGTTGAAGGTAAAGCCAACAATTACTGGTGGCTCATGCTGGCATTTGCCGTAGTAGCCTGGATGTGGGGTATCGGCTGCATGTCCTACACTGTAGGCCGTGGTATCGGTACATGGGGACTTAACCGTACCATTGACTGGGGTTGGGATATTACCAACTTCGTGTGGTGGATCGGTATCGGTCACGCAGGAACTCTTATCTCTGCTGTATTGTGCTTGTTCCGTCAACGCTGGAGATTAACCATTAACCGTTCAGCTGAAGCTATGACAATTTTCGCCGTTATGTGCGCTGCTATTTTCCCTGTACTGCACATGGGTCGTCCTTGGTTAGCATATTTCGTGTTCCCACTTCCAAACCAATTCGGTTCATTGTGGGTAAACTTTAACTCACCATTGCTTTGGGACGTGTTCGCAATATCAACATACTTCTCAGTATCGGTAGTATTCTGGTACCTGGGCCTTATACCTGATTTTGCAATGATACGCGACCGTGCTAAAATGGCGGGTCGTAAAGTAGCTTATGGATGTTACAGAGTATTAAGTTTCGGATGGAGTGGAAGAGCAAAGGACTGGCAACGTTTTGAAGAGGTTTCTCTTGTACTAGCCGGTATTTGTACGCCACTTGTATTCTCGGTTCACTCAATAGTAAGTAGTGACTTCGCCACCGGTGTGGTTCGCGGATGGCACTCTACCGTTTACCCACCTTACTTCGTTGCCGGTGCTATTTTCTCCGGTATGGCAATGGTACTTACACTTGTTATTGTAGGCCGTAAAGTATTGGGCTTAGAAGAGTACATTACTATACAACACGTTGACACCATGAACAAGGTTATGTTAACCATGGGATCGGTTGTGGGTATTGCATACTTCGCTGAGTTTTTCATGGCATGGTTCTCAGGTGATCCTAACGAAAGTTTTATTTACCTTTCATGGAACAACGCCATCGGGCCGTATGGATGGGCTTTCTGGGCGCTGATCATCTGTAACAACTTATTACCTCAAATACTCTGGTCGAAACGTATCCGTACAAATCTGTACATCACATTCGTTATGTCGATCATTATCAATATTGGTATGTGGTTCGAACGTTTTGATATTATTGTTACTGACTTGTACCGTGACTATATGCCATCTGACTGGACATACTATTCACCAACCTGGGTTGAGGTAGGTATTTTTGTTGGCACCATTGGAATGTTCTTTACATTCTTCCTGATCTTTGCTCGTGTGTTCCCTTTCATTGCACAAGCTGAGTTAAAAACAACATTGAAAGCAACAGGTGATCTTTTCCATAACCCTCCACGCAAACTGAAGGCAAACGGGCAAGCTTCTGAAGGCTATGAAGTAAAACAACCTGCACATTAATAACCGGCATAAACAGAATACAATATGAGTCACACCTATGTACATGCTCTTTATAATGACGATGACCGCTTAAAGGAAGGCGCTACGAAAGTGCGCGGCCTTGGTTATTCAATTAAAGAAGTGTTTTCACCTTTTCCTGTGCACGGAATTGATAAGATAATGGGACTTAACCGTACCCGTATCTCTATCTGCTGCTTTATTTATGGCTGCACAGGTTTTTCACTTGCATTATGGATGATATCATATATGTCGGTATATGATTGGCCAATTGATATTGGTGGTAAACCAAACTTTACCATTTACCATAACCTTCCTTCATGGATTCCTATCCTGTTCGAATCAACCGTATTGTGTTCAGCACACGGTATGGCAATTACCTTTTTATTGCGTAGCTGGTTGCTGCCAGGTGTTAGCCCTAAAAACCCTGACCCTCGTACAACCGATGATCATTTTTTAATGGTTATGCCGGCTTACAGCGAAGGTGACATTACAAAACTTACAGCTGCTGCAAGAGAAACAGGTGCTGTAGAAATTAAAACTGTACACGCTTAATTGATAATAAAGAAGAATAGTATGAAAGTAAACATCATATCGGGCAGGAAGAAGTTGATGATAGCCCTTCCGATCATTGGAGCCGGAATTTGCTTTTCGGTTTTCTTTAGTTCGTGCAGCCGTAACAATCCGGATAGCCCGGGTGTTGAATACATGCCTGACATGTACCGTTCTCCTTCGTATGAAGATAATTCGGTAAACCCGAACTTCCCTGATAGCATGACCGACAGACCTCCTGTAGCAGGAACTGTTCCTGTTGGTTTTGCACCTGATCCGTTTCCTAATACACCGGAAGGATTGGCAAACGCTATTCAATATTTAAAAGATCCGTTCCCTGCTTCGCCAGAAGTTATTGCAGAGGGTAAAGCTAAATTTGAAATTTACTGTATTCATTGCCACGGTGCTAATGGTATGGGTGATGGAGCTGTAGCTGGCAAGCTGCCTGGTCCTCCTCCTCCATATTCAGGTGTTGCATTGAAAAATATTACCGAAGGCGAAATATTCCAGACCATAGAATATGGAAAAGGCCTGATGGGTTCACATGCATCGCAAATTAACCAAAGCGACAGGTGGAAGATCGTACGCTATGTTCAAACATTGCAACATTATGGTGAGGCAGCACAACCTACCACTGGTGATGCAACAGCAATGGCAACTGATACAGCAAAAAAAGCAAAATAAAGAACTAAAAAATAAAGTAGCACAGCTATGAATTACTACACATTCTCGAGCAAAGCAAAAACCACAACTTACGTATTGATGGCATTGGGGTTGATTGCTATGGTATATGGCCTTTTCAATGGAGATATAAGCTCTACCCGGTTTTGGGCTAACTTTTTGTTAGAAGGTGCATTCTTTACATTTATTTCATTGGGTGCTATATTCTTTATGTCATTGCAATATGTTGCAATGGCAGGATGGTCAGTAGTTGTAAAGCGTGTGTACGAGGCTGTCGGAAGATTCCTTCCATTCGGTCTTATTACCATTTTCCTGGTACTTATTGTTAGTGTTATCAGAAGTAAAACATCAAACGATATTGTGTATCACTGGATGCACAAAGGAACTGACCCGTTATATGATGAGTTGGTTGCAAAAAAATCAATGTGGATGAATATTCCTTTCGTACTGTTCCGTACAGTAATAGTTGGTGGAATATGGGTATACATGGCTAATGTAATGCGCAAGCGTTCTATTGAAATGGATCTGACCAATGACTATCTGCCGCTTCACTATAAGAACTTGATGACATCAGCTTTCTACATTATTTTCTTTGGTATTACCGAACAGTTTATGGCATGGGATTGGATAATGGCAATTGATGCTAACTGGCACAGTACTTTGTTTGGCTGGTATATATTCGATGATATGTGGCTGACCGGCGTAATTGTAACCGTTCTGTTCACTATCTACCTGCGCAGAAAAGGGCTTTTACAGAATGTAAATGCTAACCACATGCATAACCTTGGGTTATGGATGTTTGCACTCAGTATTCTTTGGGGATACCTTTGGTTCTTCCAGTTCATGTTCTACTGGTACACCAATATACCAGATGAAGTAGTTTATTTCCAGGCTCGTATAGATCACTACCGTTGCATTTTCTGGATCATGTTCTGCGTTAACTTGTTACTTCCTTTAATTGTGCTGATGACAAGAGATACAAAACGTAATGACAAGTATCTTGTAATTATTGGTTCTATATTGCTTATTACCCATTGGTTAGATGCATATATCTGGATCATGCCTGGCTCAATTGGTGTTGAATGGCACATTGGTTTTTATGAAATTGGTTTGGCACTTGGCTTCATTGGCTTCTTTATGTATGTGGTGCTTAGCTCGCTTGCAAAGGTTCCTATACAGGTTAAGAACCACCCTTACCTTGAAGAAAGTTTACATCACCATAACTAAATAATATTTAACACGCGATAAAACGTAATTTTTAAAACGTATACCTTATGATAAAGCTTCTCGTCTACATTGCACTTTTTCTTGCGGCTGTTCTGATATTCCAGCTGATGCGCATATACCAGCTTTCTTCTGAAATAAAAGGGAAGAACATTGGAGTGGCGAATGAGAAAGATAACCGCTCTCAGGGCAGAGGTATGCTCGCGTTTGCTTTTGGTTTCTTCATTTTCCTTATATGGTTAATTGTAAGGTTTAAAAATGATATGCTACCTGTAGCTGCTTCAGATGTTGGTAAAATATCTGACAATCTGTTTATGTTCAACTGGATCATCATTTTCATTGTGTTCTTTATTACAACTTTTATGCTGTTCTATTTTGCATTCAGGTACCATAAAAGCGCAAAGAACCCGGAAGCGTATTTTTACCCGCACAATGATAAGCTGGAGTTAATATGGACTGTTGTTCCTTCCATTGTATTAGCAGTTATTATTATATACGGTTTGAGCCTTTGGGGTAAATTAACCGGTAAGCCGGATGCTAATGCATTGAATGTTCAATTGTACGCTAAGCAATTCGACTTTACGGTTCGTTACTCAGGCGCCGACAACCAATTAGGTACAACCAACTACAAAATGATTGATGATGCTTCAAACCCATTGGGTATGGATTCTACAGACCCTAAAGGATTGGATGACATTGTTGTGAAAGGTGAAATGCATATGCCGGTTGGCCGTGAAATAAATATACAATGTAATGCACGTGATGTAATGCATGGAATGTACTTTCCGCATTTCAGAGACCAGATCAACTGTGTACCGGGTATGAGCACATTTGTTCACTTTACACCTACCATTACTACCGATTCCATGAGGCTTATAACGCACGATACAGCTTATAATTATATACTTATATGTAACCGTGTATGCGGTGCCGGTCACTATAATATGTTTTTGAAAGTGGTTGTTGATACCAAGGAAGGATTTGAAAAATGGCTTGCTACTAAAAAACCTCAGTTCGACGCAATGAATAAACGTCGCCATGGAGGAACTGCAGTAACCATGAAATAAGTAAATTGAAAAGAAAGAACTAATTTAGAAACAATAAAACAGGCAAGTATGGAAACTCACGCTCACGAAGCTACCCACACAGCGGAGCACGAACATCACCACCCTCATGAACACCCTTCTCAATCTTTTGTTGAGAAATATGTGTTCAGTATGGATCATAAAATAATCAGCAAGCAGTTTTTGTTCACTGCCATGTTCATGGCATTTGCTGCTGCTATTATGAGTGTGCTGTTCAGGCTTCAACTGGCATTCCCGGGTGAAAAGTCATCTACCATGCACTTCTTTTTGGGTGACAGGTGGGCTAAGGGCGGAATACTCGATCCTAATATGTACCTCGGTTTGGTTACCATTCACGGTACCATTATGGTATTCTTCCTGTTAACAGGTGGATTAAGCGGAACGTTTGCAAATCTTTTAATTCCACTTCAGGTGGGCGCGCGCGATATGGCATCTCCTATGATGAACATGTTATCGTACTGGTTCTTCTTTATTTCATCATTAGTAATGTTCATTTCATTATTTGTTGAAACCGGACCTGCATCAGCTGGTTGGACGATCTATCCTCCTCTCAGCGCATTGCCGCAAGCAATACCGGGTTCTGGTTTGGGTATGACATTATGGTTAAGCAGTATTGCATTATTTGTTGTATCATCATTACTTGGTGGTTTGAACTACATTGTAACTGTAATTAACTTGCGTACCATTGGAATGAAAATGACACGCCTTCCGTTAACTATCTGGGCGCTTCTTATCACCGCAATACTTGGTGTACTTTCTTTCCCTGTTCTTTTCGGTGCTGCAATACTGTTGATATTCGATCGTAGCTTTGGTACAAGTTTTTACTTGTCTGATATCTTTATCGGCGGCCAGGCTCTTTCGCAAACAGGTGGTAGCCCAATATTATTCGAACACTTATTCTGGTTCCTGGGCCACCCTGAGGTATACATTGTAATTATGCCTGCGTTCGGAATCATGTCAGAAATTATAGCGGTGTGTGCACGTAAACCTATTTTCGGTTACCGTGCCATGATCGGGTCTATGCTTTCAATTGCTTTCCTTGCATTTATAGTATGGGGTCACCATATGTTCGTAAGCGGTATGAATCCGTTCCTGGGTTCAGTATTCGTATTTACAACATTGCTGATCGCTATACCATCGGCAGTAAAAGCATTTAACTACATTACTACCTTGTGGAAAGGTTCTATCGTATTCAATCCGCAATTATTATTTGTGGTTGGTGCCGTATCAACATTTATATCAGGTGGTTTAACCGGTATCATTCTTGCTGACTCAGCGCTTGACGTAGCCGTTCACGGAACATACTTTGTAGTAGCTCACTTCCATATAGTAATGGGACTTTCTGCAGTACTTGCTATGTTTGGTGGTGTGTACCACTGGTTCCCTAAAATGTTTGGCCGTATAATGAATAAGAAACTGGCGTACTGGCATTTCTGGCTGACCTTTATCTGCGCATATGGTGTATTCCTGCCTATGCACTTTTTAGGACTAGCAGGTGTACCGCGTAGATATTATACCAACGATGCATATGCACCATGGGCTAAATTGCAGGACATTAACATTATTGTTACCTGCTTTGCAGTAGTAGGGGTATTGGCACAGATCTTGTTCTTCATTAACTTCTTCTACAGCATGGTTAAGGGTACAAAATCTGATGAGAACCCTTGGAAAGCGAACACACTGGAATGGACAACACCTATTGTTCCGGGCCATGGTAACTGGGAAGGTGATCTTCCTGTTGTGCACCGTTGGGCGTATGACTATAGCAAGCCAGGTAAGAAAACTGATTTTGTTCAACAAACTGTTCCTATGGAAGAAGGTGAGCTGGATGAAGGCGAACATTCCTAAGATTCAATAAATTACACTGCAAAAAGAAGGCCCGAAAAGCCTTCTTTTTTATTTTATTCAAAAGCTTTTACAATTTCAGATTATCACCTAAATCGATTTTAACAAGGGTTTTTAAAAAATAAATTGATATTTTATTTGTTTTTGTTGAACGTATGTATAGATTTGTTTTTATAAACTCATACAAACATGAAAAAGAATACCCTGATTCGTTTATTATTTGCAGTGCTGGTTGCTGCTGCTTTTAGTAGTACTAAAGCGCAAACCACATTATTGTACCAGAACTTTGAAGCATCTACAACCACTATTCCTACAGGATGGTCGCAACAACTTGCAGCATCCGCGTCTACTAACGGAGGTTGGGTGTTCGGTAACACGTTTACCGGGCAGTTTTCATCAAACATACCAGCACATACATATTATGCGTTGGTAGATGATTACGATAATAACTACCCTGCAGAAGCAGCTGATAATGATACGCTGTATTCACCAGTGTTTAGTTGTGTAGGCCACGCTCACGTTTTTGTGTCTTTTGACCTGTCATACACAATTGTAACCGGACTTGAAACAGCTAATCTTATTGTATCTGTTGATGGAGGTAAAACGTGGTCTACCGTAAGCCCAAATTCTACCGGTGGCTTACCAGGAAACCAAAACATTGCGTGGATCGATTCATTGGTATACGATATTTCATCTTTTGCCGCTAACCAGGCTAATGTAAAAATAGGCTTTGCTTATTTTAATGGCGACCCTAACCCGTATAACACAGGTGGCGCTCTGGCAGTAGATAATATTGATGTTTTTGCACCATTGAATTATGACCTTAGCACAATACAGCAAAATTCTCCTTTTCTTATGCAGGTAGGAACTCCGGTAACATTTTCAGGTGTAGTTGAAAATTTTGGAGGTGATAGTATTACTTCAATGCGGATGAATTACAGTGTAAATGGAGGTGCGGTAAAATCAGATAATATCACAGGTATTACAGGTTTTAGTGCACTAACTACTTACAATTTCACACATAATATAACCTATACAGCGCCTTCAGCAGGAACATATACTGTGAAATTCTGGGCAGATAACCTGAATGGTTCAAATGCCGATATGTTTCATGCCAATGATACTTTAACGGCAAACTTTATGGCTATAACTGCTGTTCAACCTAAAATGGTAATGTTTGAAGAGTTGATGAACGCATCATGCGACCCTTGCCTGAATGCTACACCTAATATTGATTCTGTTCTTGCAAAAAATTTGTCAATTTGTAATACAATACGTTACCATTACGATTTCCCCGGCAGAGATTTTATGGACGATGAAACGTTTAATTCGTTTGTTGGTAACAGAGCTGATACTTTTTACCTGGCCAACGGTGTGCCTAATGGATACCTTGATGGATTAAATATATACCCTGGCTATTTAGGGACCCCGGCGGGATTTGGTTCAGGATATTTAAATACTCCATTAATACAGTATGAAGCTGCAGCAGGCTCACCGTTTTCAATTAATATTACCTCTGCAACATACACACAAGCTACAGCAACATTCTCTTTAGCGGCTAAAATAACTTCGTATGGTAATTTCCCCGCAGGTATAAAAGCTCGTGTGGTTCTTTCTGTAGATACTATTACTTACAAGTATGATCAGAGCGATGAAGATCCTGTATCGGTATTTCAACCTCCACTGGGTTCAACAACAGCAGGTAACGGAGGATACCCAGATAGTTGGTTCTCTTATGTTACTGCGTTCCCTGACGTAGCTGAAGATATGATGCCTGGCCCTAATGGTACTGCATTAGGGGCATTTACAGCAGGTTCAAACCAAACCATAAATGTAAGCTGGCAGGTTAACCACCCTTGGGGTAGTAACCCTCGCGGTAGTGTTGCATTAGGCGATACAAGCAAATACGATTCTACAGCAGCAATGAAATTTACTGTGTTCTTACAAGATGATGCCGGCGAACCGGCAGTTGGTGTTCCTGCACAATATGTGTATCAATCAGCTTCTGCCGGAGTAACTTACCTGGTAGGTATGCAGGAACTTGCAAATGGAGTTTACTTCCAGATGTATCCTAACCCTACAAGGGGTATTACTAACCTGGTGTTCAATATTGCGGAAGAACAAAATGTGAATATTGAAGTATTTAATTTATTGGGCGAAAAGGTATATGCTGCAGATCTTGGAAGAACAGTATCAGGCCAGCACACGTTTACACTCAATAGTAATGGCCTGGCTCCAGGCATGTATATGGTGAAGTTTGCAACCGATAACGCTTCAACAACCCAAAAGCTGATAGTACAATAAATAAGCATTCGTTATAGCCCTGCGGAAATGCAGGGTTATATAATTACAATGAGCTTAATTGAATAATAATTCGTATGTTTAGTTATATAAACCAGCCTATGAAGAAGTATTTACTTATTATAATCGCTCTTATATGTTTTTCATACACGGGTTTTAGCCAGTTATCAATACAAGATACTTCAGGGGCTACTGTACCAAATGGCGATACTCTTGTTATGAATGGTACTGTGGGATACCAGATATCAGGCCAGTTTTATATATACAATAGTATTATTGCAATTTCTGTAGAAGCTATTTGTGTTCCGGGTAGTGTTGCAGTAAGTGGTTGTACTTATAGTATTTGTGTAGGCTCTACTTGTTATAAAACAGTAGCAGATAATATTGATTTTACATCTCCAACATTCACAACTCCAGCGGGTAAAAACACCAATGCTTTTTTTACGGACTATAATCCCTTAAGTGCAGGTACTACTATTATAATGTATGAAATCAAAAACAAAACCGGTACCGACTCAACCTGGTTTTATGTGAAATTTATTGCCAGCCCGGTTGGTATTGCAACTATTACTGATGCAAATATTAAGGTTGGCGCTTTATACCCGAACCCTGCAAGTAGCCAGGTGGGCTTTACGTATCATTCTGATTCTCCTGCCCAGTTAAGTATTTATAATTCATTAGGGCAATTGGTTAAGTTACTGCCAATGCCTGCAAATAAAGAACGTGTGGATATTGATACTACCGATATGGCTTCGGGTATTTATATATGCAAAGTACAAATTGCAAGTGGTGAGTCTACTTTCCGTAGGTTGGCAGTATCACACTGATAAACTTTTAACCCTCTTATGAAAAAGATACTAATTGCCTTTTTTCTTTTTGTTAGCATACATGCATTTGCACAAGGATTAAAAGGTAAAGTGCCCACTGTTCAGGTAAAAACAGTAGATGGTTCGGCTTTCAGTACTTCAAAATTTTCGAATAATGGTAAGCCTATCATAATTGATTTTTGGGCTACCTGGTGCAAACCTTGTATAGCTGAACTAGATGCTATTTCAGACAACTATGCTGCATGGGCAAAAGAAACAGGGGTTAAAATAATTACTATTTCGGTAGATGATGCACGTACTATGGCTAAGGTGGCGCCATTTATTAAACAAAAAGGCTGGGCCTACGAATCGTACCTTGATCCTAACCAGGATTTTCAACGTGCCATGCAGGTTGCCAATTGCCCTTGTGTATTTATAATTGATGGTAACGGCCAGATAGTGTGGACACATAATTCATACATGGAGGGCGACGAGGATAAACTGTATGATGCCCTTAAGAAGGTTGCAAAAAAATAACGCTTACCAAATTAGATTGATGGAGCGATATAAAACTGTAATACTTATTTTATTTAGTTGTATCACAGTTAATGTATTTGCTCAAACCATAATCGGCTCAAAAATTCCGGCAACTATAATTAAAACAGTAGATGGTAGTACATTCAGCAGTGCGACGTTTTCAAATAATGGCAAGCCCATTGTAATAGATTTTTGGGCCACATGGTGCATACCCTGTGTAAAAGAGCTTAATGCAATTGCCGATAAATATGAATATTGGAAAAAAGAGACAGGTGTGAAAATCATAATCGTATCGGTTGATACGGTGCATAACACAAAAACTGTTTCATCATTTGTAAGGAACAAGGGCTGGTTTTATGATGTGTACCTTGACCAGGACGCAGCTTTGCAAAAAGCAATGCAGGTTATGGATACTCCTTGTACATTTGTAATTGACGGAACAGGGGAAGTTGTGTGGATGCATAATGAATACCAGGATGGAGATGAAGACAAGGTATTTGAAGAACTTAAAAAGATAACGGCAAAGTGAAAAAGATACTCTTACTGAGTGCGTTGTTTTTTTGCTGCTTTACCATAAGCAATGCACAGGTAGTTGGCGAAGGCCAGTTGCATGGTAGTATTGAAATAGATGCACAGACTTATAAAGCCGATTCACTTATCGGTGCGCCTGCAGTGCCCGAAAAAATGGGCCTTAATTCATATGCACTGCTTGATTATACAAATGGAAAGATATCTGCCGGTGTACGATATGAGGCATATGAAGATGTGTTGCAAGGATACGATGCAAGGTACAACGGACAAGGTATTGCATATAAGTATTTGCGATTTGCCGATTCAACAATGGATATAACCGTTGGCAATTTTTATGAGCAATTTGGCAGCGGGCTCGTTCTGCGTTCCTATTGGAATTATCAATTGGGTGTAGATAATTCTATTGATGGTGCAAGGTTAAAATATAAAATATATAAAGGTATTTCAGTAACCGGTGTTATTGGCCACCAGCGTTACTATTGGGGCGAGGGATCGGGTATAGTAAGGGGAATAGATGGAGAGATAAACCTGAATGAATTGATACCTACATGGGATTCCGTTAAAACAAAAATTATTTTAGGTGGCAGCTTTGTGAGTAAGTACCAGGTGCCGGACAACACTACATATAACGTTCCTGCAAACGTGGGCGCGTCTGCAGCGCGCTTATCATTAAATAATGGCGGCTTTAATTTATATAGCGAATACGCATATAAAATAAATGACCCATCAGTTATTAATAATTATATCTATCATCCCGGGCAGGCTATTTTAGTACGGACAGGTTATTCCGCAAGGGGTTTTTCTGTTTCACTTAGCGGAGAGAGTATTGATAATATGAGTTTCAAGTCGGACAGAACTGCAATAAAAAATGACCTGGATATTAATTACCTGCCTACATTATCAAGAGATGAAACATATCAGCTTGCTCAAATATATCCATATGCCAGCCAGCCAAATGGCGAAGTGGGAGTAGATGGCGAGGTTCGTTATACCCTTCCAAAGGAAAGTGTACTTGGCGGAAAATACGGAACAGAACTGGATGTGGAAATGTCAGCAATTAATGCCTTGGATACAACAAACCTGAATGACCTGGCTACTAACAGGCAGGAATATTCAGTAAACTATCTCATGCCGAGCAAAGAAATTTATTTCAACAATTTTACTGCAGAACTGAAACACAAATTCTCTCCAACATTCAGAATGATATTACAATATGCCGACGAAGCATATAACAAGGATGTGATACAAAATGAAGTAGGGTATAAGATCATTCATTGTAATATAGGCGTGTTCGACGGGTATTATAAAATATCTTCATCGCATACTCTGCATTTTGAAGCGCAGGAATTATATACAAAACAAGACCAGGGCTGCTGGGCATTTGGCATGGCCGAAATGAATTTTGGTTCGGACTGGTTCTTAGGCGCGCTTGATGAATATAATTATGGAAACCCTGCTGCCGACCTACAGGTTCACTACTTTACATTCACTGGGGGATATACACATAATGCATTGCGTGTTACTTTGGGTTACGGCAAAACACGTTCAGGCATATTATGCGTGGGTGGCGTTTGCCGTTTGGTTCCAGCATCAGATGGATTTACAATTTCAATAACCAATAGTTTCTGATATGAAAGCAAAACACTGGCTCATGTTGGTTTCTGTAAGTTTATTTTTTGCAATTATATCGTCATGCGATAAAATAACTGATCCGATTATTCATCAGAATACATATTCTGCTTTGCCAAATACAACACCCGATCATGTAACAAAAACAACAGATTCTACCAGTACTAAAGTGTTACTGGAAGATTATATGGGACACTTTTGCACCAATTGCCCTGCGGCTGTATCTGCAGCCGAAGCTATTCTTAATGGCCCGCATGGCAACCAGGTAGTGTCAATGGAAGTAAATGTTGGCTTTGATGCAGATACTGCCGGTGGACCAAGTGCTCCTCTATTACCACCCGGCTTGCCCGATACCGCATTTAAAGTAGATTACAGAACAACGGCCGGAACTGATTGGGACAACACACTAGTTAATAGTACTAACCTTGGTGTTCCACAGGGAATGGTTGACAGGCTGCATGTAGATGCAAATTACGATCAGGATATTCAATATAGTAATTGGGGAACAATTGTAGATTCTATTGTTGCAACCTCACAAATTGCATCTATTAATATGGTAGATAGTTGCTGGCTGAAACAACAAATATTCGGAACAGCGGTAACGGTTAATTTAAAAACTGCTCCCAAATCAGGCTATTCATATTATCTCGAAATGGTTGTAGTGGAAGATAGTGTGGAAGATTGGCAAACAAATGGTGGAAGCGATGTGCAGTATTTCATTCATCGCTTCGTACTCAGGTCTGCTATTAACGGTTCATGGGGCGACCAGCTATCTTTAAGCCAAAACACTCCTGTTACAAAGTATTATACGTTCACCAGTACAAAATTCCGGTTTAACAGCGCCACTATTGCGAATCCACCGCAGGTGCCCGCCCGCCTTTGGAATATGGCACATTGCTATATAATAGCCTTTTTATACCAGCGTAACAATGGCCAAACCAACGATTATTCGGTATTACAGGCCCAAATACTACATATTTAGTTGTGTTTTTCAATTAATACCACCTTTATTATAGTAAAAAGTATGAAAATCAGTATAAACTATTTCAAAAAATAGACTTTCGTGTTTTGCATAAATATCTTTTTCTATATTTGCCAACTCACAATAAAATGTATCATAGAAAGTTAATAACCAAATAAGTAATTATAACCCTTCAAATTAAATAGTTATGGCACAGGAAAAAAAAGGCGGAATACCGTTTTTCGGACTCATTGTAATTGTTGTTGCAATTATAGTAGGCTGGATGATCTACTCATTTGTATTAGGTGCAGGCAGCAACTTTGAAGGTGGCAGCCACGATAACAAACCATTGAATGGAAACCTTTTGGCGACTATGTACAAGGGTGGGTTTATTGTACCTTTCCTTATAGCTATACTTATTATAGTATTAACTTTTACTCTTGAGCGTTTCATTACAATTCAAACCGCAAAAGGTAAAGGTTCTGTTGAAGCATTCATCAGAAACGTTCGTGACCTTGTTTCAAAGGGCGATCTTAATTCTGCCATTGCAGCTTGCGATAACCAAAAAGGTTCAGTTGCTAATGTTATCCGTTCAGGCCTTGTTAAATACCAACAGGTAGAAAACGAAACCGATCTTGAAAAAGAAGAAAAGATTGCTGCTATTCAGAAATCACTTGAAGAAGCTACTGCATTAGAATTACCAATGCTTTCTAAGAACTTAGTTATTATATCTACCTGCGCTTCGGTTTCAACGCTTGTTGGACTATTAGGTACAGTACAGGGTATGATCCATGCGTTTTCGGCGCTTGCGCAATCAGGTGCTCCTGACGCTATTGGTTTGGCAAATGGTATTTCTGAAGCGCTTGTTAATACCTTCTTAGGAATTTTGGCAGCTGCTTTAGGTATCATATTCTATAACCTGTTCAACAGCCTTATCGATTCTCTTACATTCGGTATGGATGAAGCTGGTTTCAGTATTGTTCAGACCTATTCTGCTACTCACAAGAAATAGTAAACCATACTAGAACTAAGGTATGCCAAAGATAAAGCTTCCTCGAAGCAGTCCCTCTATTGATATGACGCCCATGGTTGACTTGGCGTTCTTGCTGGTGACGTTTTTCATGCTCACTACCAAGTTCAGGCCCGAAGAAGCGGTAACGGTAACTATACCGGCATCTGTTTCTACAACCAAGCTGCCCGATAACGTTATTACTGTATCAATTGACAGCGGAGGCCGTGTGTTCTATGATATGGAAAGTAAGGATGTGCGCATGGAACTGTTCAAGGATATGGCTGGCAGATACAAGGTAACTATCAATACTGATGATGAAACGCGTTTTGCAACATGTGGCGCATTCGGACAGCCAATGGCTAATATAGTAAAGTATGTTGAGGCCACCCAGGCAGAACGTAAGCCAATGAACCAGGCTTCAGCAGGGATACCTATTGATAGTGCTAAGGGTGATGAACTAGCTGACTGGGTGAACTTGAGTATATTGGCTGATGCTACAGTGCAGGCAAATAAAATTGCTGCAGGACAGAAAGATGCTAAACGTGCTGCATTTGCTATTAAGGCAGATAAAAATGCAAAATATAAAGTGGTAAAACAGGTTATTGATATATGTCAGAAACAAGGTGTATCACATTTTGAGTTGATAACAACAGTAAGTTCAAGACCTAAAACGTAATACAGAAGCAATAGAATAAAATGGCAGATGTAGACTCAGGCGGCGGGAGTGGTGGTGGACACGGAAAACACCAGAAAAAGAGAGCTAAAAAGCTATCTACTAAATTGGATATGACCCCAATGGTGGATCTTGGCTTCCTTCTTCTTACGTTTTTCATGCTTACTACAACTTTTAATAAACCGAAAGTTATCGGACTTACTCCTCCTGTAAAAGATACTTCACACGTAAAAGTTGATACCACATCACTAACAGTTATATTGAGTGGTAACAATAAAGTATACTATTACCAGGGGCTTTTGGCTGAAAGTTCTGATAAGAATAATATCAGCCTTACTGATTTTTCAGCAAAAGGAATTCGTCAGGTGATATTAGGTAAGAACGTATTTGTATCGGACCTGATAAAGGATGCAAAGGCAAAGCATGATGCAGGTAAGATATCCGATTCAATATACGATAAGATAAAGGATAGTGCAGAAGGTAAAAAGAAAGCCTTATTCGTAATTATTAAAACAGATTCAGTAGCAAAATATGTGAATGTTGTTAGTATGCTTGATGAAATGGATATTTGCAATGTGGGCAAGTATTCACTTATTGACGCTACCAAAGGTGAAATAGATATGATCAGGGACTATAATCAAAAGAATAACATCAAATAAACGCCATGGCAGAAAAGACAAGCGGCAGATGGGATGATGTTACGAGTTACGGTCGTAATGAGATTGTTTTTGAGGGCAAGAACAAGGCTTACGGTGCGTATTACGTAAGGCGCAAGTACCAGAATATTCTGCTCCTTGCTTTTGGTGTTGCTGTTGGTGCAATGGTAATAGGTATTACAACTCCTATGATATTGGCCGAGTTAAAGAAAAATGCCGGCAAAACGAAAGAAACAAAAGTAGATGTGGTTCTTTCGGCTCCGCCTCCTGTTAACCCGGTTAAGCCGCCGCCGCCGCCGCCGCCGCCACCACCACCGCCAAAAATATTAGTTAACCAGTTAAAGGTTGTTCCACCATTAGTGGTAAAGCATGTGGATGATACTATTCCTCCGCCAACTGTTCACCAGCAGATGACAACAAATGTGGGTGTAGTAAACCAAAAAGGTAAGGATACTGTACTTGCTCCTATAGCTAATAACGTAATTGGTGATGCAAATGCTAACCAGGTATTTACAATTGTACAACAAATGCCTGCATTTCCGGGCGACGTAAATAAATATTTGAGTGAACATATTAACTATCCTGAAGTAGAAAGAGAAGCCCAGATAACCGGTACAGTATATGTAAACTTTATTGTTGAAAAAGACGGTTCTATTTCTAACGTAAAAGTATTGAAAGGTGTTGCCGGTGGCCCTGGCCTTGATAAGGAGGCTGTAAAAGTTATATCAGCTATGCCAAAATGGTCGGTTGGTATGCAAAACGGACACGCCGTACGGGTGTCTTACAACATACCTATACGTTTCGTACTCAATTAATTTAGTATGGCAAACGGACGTTCACCGCTGCAGAACATTTTGATGTTTGTTGGCGGAATAAATTCATTCCTGTATATAGCAATCGGTATACTTTTTCTATTGGGAAAAATGACACTGGGACTGGATGCTACCCTTGCGAAATTGTTAGGTGGCGCAGTGCTCGCGTATGGTTTGTTCAGACTATATTTGTTCTTTCAGCGTTATAAGAGAATGCGCGAAGAAGAATAAAAGCGTGTTATGATACAATTCAAACCTACATATTTACTCTTGTTTGCCGCGCTTATTGCAGGCTGCGGACAAAGCGCAAATTCACCTACCGATACTGCAACTTCAGGTTCAATTCATATTGTTGCCGACGATGCATTTAAGCCATTGGTTGATGCTGAAATAAAGGTTTTTACATCACTTTACAAAGATGCCCACGTTCAGGTTAAGTATGAAACCGAAGATTCAGTATTTAAAGACCTGCTGGCATCTGATTCAGTAAGGTTTGCCGTGACTGCACGTAAACTGACAAAAGACGAAGAAGAATATTTCCATTCAAGAACGTATTACCCTGAGCAGGTTAAAATAGCTACCGATGCTATGGCATTGATAGTGAATAATGATAACCCAGATTCATTGTTAACTATGGATAAAGTAAAAGCCATATTTAATGGGCTGGACAGCACATGGAAAGATGTGGACAGCAGATCGAAGCTTGATAAAATATCGGTTGTTTTTGATCATGAGAATTCTAGTAATTCACGGTATATCAGAGATAGCATTATTCATGGCAAAAAGTTTCCGTCATATTGCTTCGCTGTACATACCAATGAACAGGTTATAGAATACGTAAATAAAAATCCAGGGGCAATGGGTGTTATAAGTGCAAACTGGATAAGTGATAATTACGATTCAACGGTAATGCGATTTTTGAAGCAGGTTAGGGTAGTAGGTATTTCTAAAAAGGAAAGCACCAATATAAACGACTATTTCCAGCCGTACCTGGCTTACCTTAAAGTGGGAGATTATTCATTGAGCCGGGGAGTTTATGTAATTAAACGTGAAGCCAGAACAGGGCTTGGTAGTGGTTTTTTAGCCTTTATAACGGCCGATAAGGGCCAACGTATTGTATTCAGAGCAGGGCTTTTGCCTGCTACCGTGCCTACCGAAATTATAAAGTACTAAGGCGGCCTGTGTTATAAGCCTTAACACTGCCAGTTTAACAAATCTTTTTACCTTTGAACTCTATCAAATTAAGTGCTATGAAAGGAAACCACGGTAAAAAAACCGCGATGCTTGTAACAAGTATGTTAGTTGCTGCAATGTCAATCGGGCAAAACCTGCAACAATCTATTCAGTTAACCAAAAACGAACAGTTTGAAAAGGCTGATAAGGCTTTTAAAGGCCTTATCAATTCAAAGCCTGACAATGGCGATAATTATTTTTACGAAGGAGAGAATTTCTTTGCCTGGGGTAAAATGGATTCGGCAGAAGCTGCTTATACAAAGGGAATTAAAATGAATGCTACGGCTCCATTGAATTATGCGGGACTTGGCAAGGTTAGATTATACCAGGGCAAAACCCAGGATGCATCGGATAATTTTTACAAGGCAAAAACACTATCTAAATCAAAAGATGCTATAGTGCTTGCAAAAATTGCAGAAGGGTACACCGGAGCGACCCCTCCAAACCGTGACCTGAAACAAGCACTAGATCTGTTGAACCAGGCTATTCAGCTCGATTCTAAAAACGCGGATATATATATTGACCTTGGTGATGCACAATGGGCGTCAGATCCAACCAATGCATCCAATGCAATTGCATCGTATGAAAAAGCCTTGAAAATAGACTCAAAGAATGTTATCGCTATTTTGCGTGAAGGTATGATATACCAAAGTGCTGCAAACTGGGATCTGTCATTCCAATACTATCAAAAAGCATCGCAGTTAGATTCTACCTTTGCACCTGCATATCGCCAGAAGGCTGAAATGCTTGCCGCTTCAGGCCGTGCTGATGATGCGGTTGCACAATACAAAAAATACCTTGCATTGAATGATGCATTAAGTGCACGCGCAAGGTATGGTAAGTTCCTGTTTCTTGCTAAAAAATATGATGATGCTATAACTGAAATACAAAAGGTTATTGCAAAGGATTCTTCTGACCCGGTTTTGTATCGTGTACTTGCATACTCACAGTTCGAGAAGAAAGATTACAAGAACGGTTTGGTAAGCATTACCAAGTTCTTTGCAAAGGCAGCTAAGAATAACACAAAAATGTTAGCATCGGATTATACCTATTATGGAAGGATCCTTAACAAGAATGGACAGGATTCACTTGCTATAGTGAAAATGGACCAGGGAGCTACCATGTTGATATCGCAAGGTGCCAGTAATGATGCCTCTGATATATATTACCAGATGGGTACTATTGATTACCTCGACAATAATTGCAGCGGGGCAATGGTATATTTTAACAAACGTATTCAAACCAATCAGAATGATGTGAATACCTATTATTATTTAGGTAAGGCTGCATACGATTGTAAAAACTTTCAGGCTGCTGATAGCGCTTTCTCATCAGTTATTTCAAAAAGAAGTGATCTGCTGATAGGATACCAATGGAAAGCATATGCAGAAGAAGCCATTGACTCAAATTGCGAAACAGGATTGGCAATACCAATATGTAACCAGTATATTCAGAAAATAGGCGCTGATACCATAAAGAATAAGGACGGACTCATAGCTTCTTTCAGCTACCTCGGCCGTTGTGCCATAGCTAAAAAAGATATGGAAGGTGCAAAGGTTTGGTTTAAAAGAATACAAGGAATAGACCCGGCAAATGCCCAGGCTAAATTGTTCTTCGACAGCTTAAGGCAGCCGGTTAAAAAGCCTGAGGGTAAGAAATAATAAGCCCTAATAATTAAATTAAAAAACCCACCATAGGTGGGTTTTTTAATTGATAGTACTAATTATATATTTTATTGTTTTTTAGAATAGTAGTAGTGAGTCCTTATCAGGTCAGGGGTTTGGTACTCGAGTTCCATATAATTATCTGATAAGCTCATGATGGTAAACATCATTTTATCTTTTCCATCACCTGTAACCGTGTTTATTATTTTAGGGCTCCAGCCAACCCACCACTTACCGGTTTTAGCAACTCCTTCCATAGTTAAAAACAGAGTGCTGTCTGCTAAAAGGGTAATTCCGTCACTTTGTTCTTTAGCTGTTGCAGGCTTAGGAACACCAAAGTTTTCCACTGTATCAAGTTTCCAAGGCTTGCAAAGCATTTTCAGTTTCTCGGGCGACATAGCCGGTTTTTTAGATGCAGTTTTCGCAACCGGTTTAGTTGTTTTCTGCTGGGCATAAGCACCCATAGAAACAAAAAGACACACAGAAATAAACAGAGTTTTTTTCATTATAAAATTGAATTATTTAATGTAAACCTTTACAAACTGGAACGTTTCATACTTCACCTGGTCAGCCGCATCACCATCATACTTAGGCCCGTTTACAGAATGGTCAGCAGTAAAGGTGATCTTCGACAGATCGACTTTCTTTTCCTTCAGTGCTTTTTCTATTTTCCACTGGCAATCACTTGCCCTGCGGCTTGCCAATACATTATTACTATGCTTAAATATGCCCCCCGTTGGTACTTTAGAAGCGCTTCCGCTAATTGAAAGAGTTACACTGCCATTAGCCGCTTTTGCAGCTATTTTGTCAATAAAGGCAGTGAAATCAGCATCCGAGGTATTTACCTTGTCTATGTTATATGCAAAGTAACGGGTAAAGTCAGCATCAGACTTCGGCATACTTGCAGTGTCCTTGCTGTATTTTGAAGCCTGCACAATTTTTTTGTCTTTATCGTTAACAGCAAGTGCCTCAAGGGTTCCAAGGTCAAGCGGTAAATTGCCGAAATAGAAAACGTTTTTCTTTTTACTGTCATCATTCCTTACTAAACGATCATCTTTATCTGCAAGGTAAATAACTTTATTGTGTTTATATTGCGAATCATCTGCATTTACCTTTAATAAGTGATTAGTACCTGCAGCAAGTTGCTTGAATGTAAAATACCCGTTTCCGTCGGTAACAGTAGTTGCAATTACAGAATCGTTGTCATTGACCAATTGTACCGTTAAACCGGCCAATGGTTTCTTGTTCTCATCAAGCAGTTGACCCGACATGTCTTTTTTTACAGCCACAGGTTCCACTTTTTTGCGGTGCTCAAGTACATTGGTCGTATCGCCAAGTGTAATGCTTGTGCGGAAGAATGAACGTGAAAGGTTAATGTACGAACTATCAGCAGGCAGGTAGAAGTTCTGGTCGTATACTTTCTTGCCCTGCGCCGATATTACAACCTTGTAAGTTTGGTTTGGCCTTAAAACCTGCAAAAACTTACCTGTTTTCGGGTTCACCTTTGTTTTAACACGAGTTGTATCGCCTTTTACAAGTCCTGTTGTTACCATAACATCATTAGGTATCGGTGACCCGTCAGGGGTTTTAATATACCCTACAAGCACGGCTACAGGTTGAACCTTTACAGGAACATTGTATATAACCTCATAAATATCATTCTCACCTCGTCCACCCGGCCTTACAGACGAGTAGTATGCACGTTTACCATCTGCAGAAAGTGTAAAGTAAATATCATCATCGGGTGTATTGATAGGATAGCCAAGATTTTGCACATTATCAAATACTCCTTTATTGTTCAATCTGGTACTGAATACGTCGTACCCACCCATAGTATTGTGCCCTTTTGAGCTAAAGAACATAGTAGAATCGTCAGGGTGAATATAAGGTGCCTCTTCATCATATTTTGTGTTGATGGTGGGCCCAAGGTTAGTAGGGTTGCCCCACTTGCCATTATCCTGCAATGCAATGCTGTAAATATCAAGTCCGCCTAATCCGCCCGGACGATCACTGACAAAATAAAGTGTTTGTCCATCGGGTGTCAGGCAGGCGCTTTTTTCCTGAGATGTGGAATTAACTACACCTGTATTTGCAGAGTCGATAAGCGTTGGGTAGGTCCACCTATTACCACGGTTATAGGTTACAAATAAGTTGCCATCTCCTTGCTCGTCATCTTTATAGGCAATCAGTATTTGCCCGTCAGGTGAAATAGAAGAAGTAGCCTCGTTACCTGAGGTATTTACAGGTCCCCCAATATTTTTTGCCGTAGTCCAGCCACCACTTTTTTTAGCATATGATATCCAAATGTCTTCAAAGTAATTTCCATAAATATCCTTCGCAGAATCACCGTAAGGCCTTTTTGATGTAAACAGAAGCTCCTGTTCATCAGCTGTTAACACAGGGCAATAATCCGGATAAGGACCATTAATACTGTCCCCGATATTTATAACCTTGCAATCAACGGGAGTCTGAACAAATATTTTAGCATTGTTACAACATTGTATCCAATAATCAATATCGTCCTGTCTTGCATCCTTTTTAGCAAGTAGTTTTTTGAACTTATTAAAATTATCAATTGCCTTATCAAACTGGTAGTTCAAATGCTGTGCGCGTGCAAGGTAATAATACGTTGGAGGAGGTGCGCTTTTTTCGTACGGATCATCCGGAATATATTTCGATGTTACTTTTCTCGCCGCCGATTCAAGATAAGGTAGCCCTTCTGCCTTATGATTAGAAGTTTGTAAATAAAGCATACCTATGTTATAGGCTATGTTTGCATTGCTTGTATCTTGCGAATAGAGGTACAGGAAAGTGTGTAAAGCAGAGTCGGTATAATTTTCGCCGGCCATTTCATTGGCTTCGGTAAATAGCTTTCTGAAGCTGTCTTTTGATTTTGCAGGCTGTGTATTATGGCTTTTCTGGCCAACTGCAGTAAAAGAAACGATGAAAATGCTTAGGGAAACTATAACTCCCTTTGAAATATGCATGGAATTGTAGGGTTTTTTGATCAAAATGTTATATTGGTATCAATTAAAGCTATCAAAAGTATATTTTTTTTTCTATAAAATTACATTCGACTCTATTATTAGATGTTTTATCGCAAAATTGGTTGCTTACCAAGAATAGGTGCCGATTGTTATTGCGGTTTTCAGGCTTTTTCTCATTTTTGCAATATATTAACCAATCTCCCCCTGAAAAGAGATGTTACTGATAGCTGATAGTGGTTCAACCAAGACTTCATGGAGGTTGGTAGATGAGAATAAAAAGATAAGCCATTTTCTTACAGATGGACTTAATCCCTATTTTAAATCGCAAGGGGAAATAGTTGAAGAAATAAAGACCGATCTCATTCCTCATTTTCCTAATGGCACCCATATTTCGAAGATCTATTTTTATGGTGCAGGATGTTCAAGCGCAACCAAGTGTGCATTGATAAAAGAGGCATTTGCACAATGTTTTGCTGATGCTGAAGCTACAATTGATCATGACATTCTTGCTGCGGCGCGTGCTGCTTGCGGAAATTCAGAAGGTATTGTATGTATTTTGGGTACCGGATCTAATTCCTGCCTGTATGACGGACAAAAGATTGTGAATGTTATAGGCGGGCTTGGCTACATATTAGGTGATGAGGGTAGTGGTTCGCACATGGGTAAGAGCCTGATAGAGGCATATTTAAACCATGAACTACCTGAATGGCTCAGAAAGAAGTTTGATGATACCTATCACCTTACCAAAGAAGAAATTGAAAAAAGGGTGTATGAAAAACCTCAGGCTAATAGGTTTCTGGCATCATTCAGCAGGTTTATAGGTGAGCATGCAAAAGATCCCTACCTGGCTAAATTAATAGAATCGTGCCTGGATAGTTTCATTGAAAAGCATGTATGCCGGTATGCCGATTACGATAAAAAACCTGTTCATTTTGTAGGCTCAATAGCTAGCTATTATAAAACCTTTTTGCAGAATGTGGCAAAAAAAAGGAATATTAAAATAGGTAAAATATTGCCACACCCTATTGAAGAACTGACGCTCTTCCACTTAGCAAAGGAAAAACAGGGTAATTAGCCTGATATTTCAGCTTTTTTCAATAAATAACCCACTTTTTTGATTTAATTCAAAGCTAATGTAATGTTGGCAGAACATCAAATCAATATTTTTCTATATTTGCCGACCCAAATAAAGAAAAAATGCAAAACAAAGGTATTATCAGGTTATTCGCTATTTTACTAGCTCTCGCGTGCGTATATTATTTCTCATTTACATATTTTTCAAGCAGAACAGAAGATGCTGCTAAAGAATACGCTCAGAATTATGTGAACCGTGCCGGTTCTCAAAAACTTGCCAATGATTTTGCAAAAGGCGATTCTGCACGTAAAAGAATATTTATTGATTCGTTGCAGATCGCTGCCAACGATGGATACCTTGACTCTATAAAGAACAAGCCTGTTTATGATATGCTTGTTACTCAGTATACATACGAAGAGTGTAAAGAAAAGAGTATCAACTTAGGGCTTGACCTTAGAGGTGGTATGAACGTTACCCTTGAAATTTCAGAAGCTGATATTATTAAAAAAATGTCGGATAATAATACCGATCTGATATTTAATAAGGCTCTTGCTAATGCATCGCAAGACCACATGAGCTCAACAAAAAATGTTGTTGATCTTTTTGGTGAAGAATTTCAGAAGTTAAACCCTAATGGAAAACTGGCTACCTATTTCCAAACCATTGAACTGAAAGACTTTATAAACTTCAATAGCTCGAATGATGAAGTTCTGACTCTGATAAAGAGCCGTGTAAAAGATGCTATTACAACAGCACAACAAACCTTAAGAGCACGTATCGATAAATTCGGTGTGGCTCAGCCAAACATTCAATTATTACCGGGTTCTGGCCGTATTTTAATTGAATTACCAGGTATCAGTGATAAAGAACGTGTTCGTAAAATGGTGGTAACAGCGGCTGATCTGGAATTCTGGCCTACATATAACCAGGGAGTGGTTGCACCTTCGTTGAACTTAATGGATAGAACATTAGCAAGTTTAATGGCTAATCCGGTAAAGGATACAGCAAAGACAGCTACGGATACAACCGGAACTTCAAAAAACACTGCAGATCAAAAAACTGCAGCAGCTGATTCTAACGATATCCATAACTTATTAGCTAAAACAGTAGATACAGGTAAAGGTAAATTAACAAAGGCCGATTCAAATAAACTTGGAAATTCTAAAGCAAGCCCTTTATTAAGTTTATTGGGTAGCCAGCACTTAGATCCTAACCGCCCTGAATTGGGTTATGCAAAGGCAGAGGATACAGGAAAGGTAGGTGCTTACTTAAGAATTCCGCAAATAAGGGCATTGTTCTATAATGCTAAGTCAAGATTTATATGGGTACGTCCTTCTAAGGATTTGAATACAACAGCAGGCGCTAATCCAAACGACGATCAATTTAAATATGGCCTTATAGCTATTCGTATTGATAACCCGAATGGTAAAGCTCCATTGTCGGGTGATATTATTACCGATGCAAAACCGGAATATGAACAACAAGGGCAAGGCCATCCGCAAATTGCAATGACCATGACCCCTCAGGCAGCTATTGACTGGGCACGTATTACCAAAGCAGAAAAAGGAAAATGTATTGCCATTGTGTTAGATAACCTGGCATATTCAGCGCCTGTTGTAGAAAATGAAATTACAGGCGGTCGTTCTTCTATCACCGGTAACTTTACTCCTAAAGAAGCACAAGATCTTTGCAGTATATTAAAGGCAGGTCGTTTACCGGCTCCTGCACATATTGTATCAGAAAGTGTTGTAGGTCCTACCCTTGGTAAGGAATCTATACGCTCAGGACTTATTTCATTTATGGTAGCCTTATTATTAGTGCTTGTATTTATGGCGCTTTATTATAACCAGGCAGGCCGTGTGGCTGATGCTGCCATGTTAATTAACGTATTCTTTGTATTGGGTGTTTTATCATCTCTTGGTGCTGTACTTACTTTGCCGGGTATTGCCGGTATAGTGCTCACCATAGCAATGTCGGTAGATGCTAACATACTTATATTTGAGCGTGTACGTGAAGAATTGGCATCGGGTAAAACACTTGCTAATGCTATAAAAGATGGTTTTGGTTTTGCTAAATACTCTATTATAGATGCGAATGCAACAACCTTTATTTTAGGTATTATACTGTATGCGTATGGTACAGGCCCTATTCAAGGTTTTGCTACAACCCTTATCATTGGTATTCCAACATCATTATTTACTGCAATATTCATTACAAGGTTAATGTTCGAACGCAGACTTGCTCAAAACAAGACTATTTCGTTCGATACCCCTATGACACGTAATGCATTCCGTAACATCAATATTAACTTCGTTAAGCGCAGGCATTTGTACTATGTTATTTCAGGTACTATTCTGTTAGGCGGTTTAATATCATACTTTGTAAAGGGATATGATATGGGTGTTGATTTTAAGGGTGGCCGTACTTATGTAGTGCGTTTTGCTACACCTCCTACTGTTGAATCAGTTAGTAAAATACTTACTGCATCGTTTGGTGGAACTGAGCCTACTGTTACAACATACGGTACCAGCGAACAGGTTAAAATAACAACTGCATATAAGATCGAAGATCAGTCGAAGACAGCTGAAAGTGAAGTGGAAGCAGCCATGAATAGTGGCTTGAGCAAACTGAACAATAAGTATACTATAATGAGTTCACAGTTGGTGGGCGAAGCAGTATCGCAGGATATTAAATCAAAAGCGGTATGGTCTGTATTATTCGCTTGCTTACTTATGTTCATATTCATTTTCATTCGTTTCCGTGGATGGCAGTATGGCTTAGGTGCGGTTGTGGCGCTGTTCCACGATGCGCTTATGATCATGGCGGCGTTTACCATATTTAAAGGTGTGCTTCCGTTCTCATTAGAAGTGAACCAGGATTTCATTGCAGCTATATTAACTGTAATGAGTTACTCGATGAACGACACTGTTGTTGTGTTCGATAGAATTCGTGAATACCTGAACGTGCGCCACAAACGTGAAATTGCACAAGGTGAAGATAAAACCGAGGTTATTAACTACGCGCTGAATGCAACATTGAGCCGTACTATTAATACTTCATTAAGTATCTTCTTCGTTATATTGGCTATATTCTTATTTGGCGGAACAACTATTAAGGGCTTTGCCTTTGCATTGCTGATCGGTATCATTGTAGGTACCTATTCATCAATCTGTATTGCAACTCCTATTGTAATAGATTTCGACAAAAGGAAAAAGAAAGAGCAACCTGCTGCAGCTTTAGCTAAGTAGAATACTTAATTTTGAATTTTAAATGCTTAATTCTTAATTAAGGATTTAGGCTTTATAATACTTAGTTTGTGTGTTAATTTAAAGTTCAACATTTAAAATTCAACATTAATATGTTGTTGTTTCTTGATTTCAGCGGAGGAGAATTCCTACTCATAGCCATAGTGTTTCTTGTATTCTTCGGCTCTAAAAGCATACCCGATATAGCACAAAAACTGGGTAAGGCCATGCGTGAATTTCGTGAGGCAGCTGGTGCAGTACAGCGCGACATACAGGATAGCACAGGTATGAACGAAATAAAAGAAACACTGAACCCTTCTCCCGATAATAAGTCCATTCAGCAGCCCATGGTAAAACCACCTGAGGCAGCTACACTCAAACCTGAAGAACAAAAAAATGCGGGCAATCAGGCAGAGCGACCGCTCTAAAAATTGAATTTCTAATAACGATTAACGAATTTCGATTTCAGAAGAAAACAGGCATAAAAAGTTCTTACTTATCCCTTACTCCTTATCCCTTAGCCCTAAAAATCGTATCTTTGTAGTGCACTCGCTATATGCATGGGGCCGACAGGTTTTGACAGCAGGTAGAAAGAGTATGTAAGCATGCCGAGCTTCGTGAATATTGCTCGAAAATCTCAGTTCTCACAATTACAGAAGGCGAATCAAATTACGCCCTAGCTGCTTAATCCAGAAGGATTCTAGCAACTATGTTTCCCGGGAAGCCCCTCCAGCCGGCGCCCCGCCAGAAGCATCGAAAATGGCAGGATAGCTTGAGTACTGTTCCGATACCCGAGCGAAACTAAGGAACTAAGGTGGTAATAGCTCTGTCTTTTAGCGGTTGCCACACTAAAATTAAATAGGGCTAAGCGTGTAGAAAGCATATTGTTTCCTTGTTTGGACGAGGGTTCGAATCCCTCCGGCTCCACCAATGAAGCAGAAAAATTTGCAGACAAATTTTACGCTTCATTGTCCTGTAGCGAATACGTAGTATTCTGCTTCAGGTAAATAATCACTGATTATCTTTGAAACATGACTTCGGACTTTCAGAAACCATTACCATATTGCGTTTATATATTATTCAGTGAAAAAGATCACTTATTATACATTGGGTATACTACTGATATTGAAACACGGGTTCAGTGCCATAATTCGGGCGGAAGCAAAAGTACTGCGCCAAGAAGGCCATTGCGATTAATATTTTGCGAATACTATCTTTTTAAAGAAGATGCAATGAAAAGGGAAATGTACTTTAAAACCAATATGGGTAAAAAGGCAATCAGGTTAATGCTGGCAAGTTCGTTAGAGAAACTTGGGTATAAAAAGCCAATTGGAACACAAATTGAAATAATAAATGAAAATGAGGTTGAATAAAGCATAGTAGGGTTATAAGTGTTTGTCCCTCACTATATTTTCATATATTTAGATATAAATTAACATCTCTTAATGAAAAAAACTACCATACTCTTCTTACTGATACTAAGTGTATTATCAGCTAACGCTACGTTAAAAGTTGTCTATATAAGTTGTTTGGGTGCAAATATTGCCAGTGTTAGCATTAACTGCGGAGATACAATAGAATGGAAATGGAATGGATGTACAGATTCAATAGTTTCCTCAAGTATTCCTGTTTGTGGCACTCCATGGAACATCCCAATGAGTGCTTCTAATACCACATACCAAATGGTTTTTACATGTGGCGGAACATTTCATTATCAAACGTATGTTAGCGGGAGTCTTAAAACGACAGATTCTATTATAGTGAGTTGTGTAACAAGTATTCCTCAATTGCAGAATAATAATCTGCAAGCCAATGTATACCCAGATCCCGTTACGGACAAACTAAATATAAATGCTAATACCCCTATTGAAAATATTCAAATAGTCAATATATTGGGAGAAACAGTAATGAATAGTTCTTTTACTCAGAACAAATCAGCCACACAAACAATTGATGTAAGTACCTTACAAGCGGGTGTATATTTTGTGTCAGTTCTTTCGGAGGGCAAGATACTGACCAGGAGGTTTGTTGTAATAAGATAGCCTTCAATTCCCCCTTAATTGGGTTTAGTCTTTCTCAACTAGCGAGTATTAAAATAGTATTATATTTGTAAGGTAAACTTACAAGTTTATCGATATATATGAATATAAAAGAACTGCCTTCTTCATTGCGCACTGTGGTTTCAGCCCTTCATAAGGAGTTAAGAAAAAAGTCTCATTCGGTTAGTAAATATTCCATGACAGAACTCGAGACCATTATTCATTTAACCCGTAATGCTTCTTTACTGCCTACCGAACTTGCAGCATTGACAAGGATTAAAACCCAGTCTATGTCGCAGATAATAAAGAAGCTTGAGGAGCAAGGGGTGATTAAAAGGACGCCCTCTCAAGAAGATGGGCGTAAGGTATATATTTCAATTACGGCTTATGGAAAGAAAATGATAGAGAAAACAAGGGATGATAGAGATGAATGGCTGAAAACTACTATTGAAAAAACGCTTACTAACAAAGAAATTGAAACACTTGTTAAGGCCTTGCCTGTATTACACAAATTAGTAACAATCAAATAAATCAATAAAACATGGAGTGGTATTATTATGTAAGTGGATTTTTTGCAGGGGTATTTTTAGCTAATTCAATTCCACATTTTGTTAAAGGCATATGTGGTGATAAATTGCCAACCCCATTTTCGAAACCACCTGGTAAAGGCCTCTCATCACCACTGGTGAATGTAATATGGGCGCTGATTAATATAGTAATTGGGTACGTGCTTTACCGTCTTGGCAAGGTTTCAATGCAGGACAATCTTTCACTGGGTATATTTTTCGCTGCCTTTGCTTTAAAGAGCATAATGGGTGGCAGAAATTTTACAAGTAAGCATAAAGAGTAAGGCTGAATTAAAATAAAAAAAGGAAACTCCTTCCGGAATTCCCTCTTTCTTTAAAATTAAAATATTTTACTTATCCTAAATAGGTCTTAAGTATCTTACTTGTAGAACCTGCCCTAAGCCTTCTTATGGCTTTATCTTTTATCTGGCGTACACGTTCACGGGTTAGGTCATACTTCTCAGCAATTTCCTCAATGGTAAAAGCGTGTTCCAAGCCTATTCCGTAAAACAGGATTAGTGTATCGCTTTCGCGTTGTGAAAGTTTTGAGAACGCTCTCTTTATCTCGATGCTCAATGATGATCTCATTAACAGATTATCAGGCAATGGATTAGCAGGATCAGAAAGTACATCCATCAAAGTCATGTCCTCAACATTTGAGAAAGGAGCATCTGATGATATGTGCCTGTCCGACGCAACCATGGTAAGTTTTACTTCTTCCTCGGTCATGTCAAGCGCTTCTGCAATTTCGCCCTGGCTCGCTTCTCTTTCAAGCTTTTGTTCCAGTATGCCACGCGCTTTCTTTATCTTGTTCGATGTTCCTATTTTGTTCAACGGTAAACGTATTACCCTTGAGTTTACAGCAACAGCCTGTATAATTGATTGACGGATCCACCAAACCGCGTACGAGATAAACTTAAATCCCCGCGTAGGGTCAAACTTCCTGGCTGCTTTAATAAGGCCAAGGTTTCCTTCGTTTATCAAATCAGAAAGGCTTAGCCCCTGATTCTGGTATTGTTTTGCTACCGATACCACAAAACGTAAGTTGGCTACAACAAGCGTTTCAAGTGCTTGTTCGTCACCTTCTTTTATTTTTTGTGCCAGTATTGCTTCGTCTTCTGCGGTTACCAACCCGTGTTTACTTATATCTGCCAGGTACTTATCAACCGAACTACTGTCGCGGTTGGTAATGGATTTACTGATTTTTAGCTGCCTCATATGTTACTTTAAGTATTAAGACTATTTTACCGCAGAATTACCTTAAAACGGGCGCATCTGCTGAATTTTAACGAGAAACGTATAACGGTACCGAAATAGCTTGGGGAAAAATACGGCTACTTTGCAATACAATTTTCCTTTACAATTGTTGTAAATATACGCCTTATAAGCATAGCAAATACAGAAGAAGTAACAAATATTTATGTTTTAACCTGAAACCGTTACTATGTATGCCTTGTGCGAATAATAAGGGAAAGGCGGGGAAAACCTTGGCACGATTTTTGATGCCGAAACCTGTTTTTACGTTATTTCCTTATTATTTCGCAAATTTGTGGCCTTATTCTATACCTATGCCTAAAGTATCTCTAAAGGGCAGTCAAATGCCTGCCTCACCAATCCGTAAGCTTGTACCTTATGCCGAAAAAGCAAAAAAAGAAGGTAAAAAAGTATATCACCTTAATATAGGGCAACCTGATATTGAGACTCCGGAACTGATGTTGAATGCATTAAAAACATTTCCGTTTAAGATAATAGAGTATACCCATAGTGCCGGAACGGAGAGCTACAGAAAGAAACTGGTAGGATATTACAAAAGGAACAATATTGACCTTGACTATAACCAGATAATGATAACCACAGGCGGATCAGAGGCAATTGAAATTGCTATGATGACCTGTTTCAATGAAGGTGATGAAATTATTATTCCTGAACCATTTTATGCTAACTATAATGGATTTGGTTGTGCAGCAGGACTTACAGTAAAGCCAATTACATCGGATATTAAAACAGGTTTTGCATTGCCTAACATAAGCAAATTTGAAGATGTAATTACGCCAAAGACAAAAGGGATAATGATATGCAATCCAAATAACCCAACCGGTTATTTGTATTCAAAAAAAGAAATTGAACAGTTAGGTGAACTGGTAAAGAAGCATGATCTCTACTTATTGGTAGATGAAGTGTATCGTGAGTTTTGCTACGATGGTAACGAACATTATTCTGCAATGCGATTGAAGGGAGTAGATGAAAATGTAATTATGCTCGATTCAGTTTCCAAACGATATAGTGCATGTGGCCTTCGTATAGGTGCACTTATTTCGCGCAACAAAGAAATTATGGATGCGGCATTGAAGTTTGCACAGGCAAGGCTTTGCCCGCCAATGATAGGCCAGATAATTTCGGAAGCAGCAGTTGATGTGCCACAGGAATATTTTGATAAAGTAGAGGCTGAATATGTTAACCGCCGTAATACGGTTGTCGGGCTTTTAAATAAAATTGATGGCGTGTTTTGCCCTATGCCAAGTGGTGCATTTTATTGCTTTGCTTCATTACCGGTAGATGATGCTGATAAATTCTGCCAGTGGTTATTGGAAGAATTCGATCATGAAAAACAAACGGTAATGCTTGCGCCTGCAAGCGGTTTTTATTCCGGCAAGGGCTTAGGTAAGAATGAAGTACGTATTGCGTATGTGCTGAATGAAGGCGATCTGAAAAAGGCTATGATATGCCTTGATAAGGCGTTGCAAGTATATCCGGGAAGAGTAGCGGTGAAAGAAAAAACAGCGAAGGCTTAAAAATCTGCGTATAGCAAATAACGTTTACGTATTGTTTTAAATGCGCTAAGCTGCGGCTCCCAGCTTTTGCGAATATCATCGTCTGACATTCCCTGTTCAATTTGTTTCTGTAGTTTATCTGTACCTGCCAGGCACCTGAAATAGTTATTAAAGTATTTCGATTTATCAGGGTAATCTTTCAAGGTTCCTTTCAGCCAAAAGAAATAAAGTTTCTGATAGTTCTTCATTAATACACTGCCGAATTGTTGCAGGTCATAGCCATGACAAACTTGTCCTTTATACATCGGGTCAGTTGCGCCTTGTTTGCTTTCAGGGGTAAATGTATAGGTGGCATTTTGCAGTTCAGGGCACCCTATTACCTGGAATGGAATATCTGTTCCTCTGCCGACACTTATTACTGTACCCTCGAACAAAGCCAGTGAAGGATATAAGTACACAGCACTCATATTGGGCAGATTAGGCGATGGCTTAACGGGCAATTCATACAAGTCTTTATGTGTATAGCCTTGCACTGAAATACAAGTTAGGTTACATTGCTTGCCATCTTTCAGCCATTTCTCACCATTCAGCATACGGGCATATTCAGCAGGAGTCATGCCATATACAATAGGTACAGGGTCTAATCCAACGAATGATCTGCAATTCGTATCAAGCACCGGCCCATCCACAAAAAAACCATTCGGGTCCGGTCTGTCGAGCACAATCAAAGGCTTATTATTTTCGGCACAGGCTTCCATTACCATGTGCAAGGTAGATACATAGGTAAAGAAACGGACACCTACATCCTGCAGATCATATACAACTATATCTACTCCTTTCAGGTCTTCCTCAGTAGGCTTGTTGTGCTTGCCATAAAGTGAAATAATAGTTATAGAAGCACTGGCATTTTTATCCTTGCCATTTTTAATGGTAGCGCCTGCATCTGCAGTACCATAAAAACCATGCTCGGGCGCAAATATTTTTGTGATCTTAATTCCCTGGCTTAATAAGGTATCAACTAATAAGGTCTTTGTAACCAATGAGGTTTGGTTAACAACCACTGCTACTTTTTTCCCTTTCAGCAGTCCTATGTATTGTTCCATGCGCTCGGCACCTACCTTAATACTTCCGGGGTCAGGCGTAATAAGGTCCGATTTTGCCATTAACTGTGCACTGCAGCAATGCGATACTAATAGTAGTATACACACTAAAGCAATGTTTTGGCCTTTTATAATTGAGAGGAAGAAGTATCTTTGCAGGTATCGCATAAGTAGAAATCAAAAGTAAAGAAAACTGCGTAGCTTTCATAATGGACAAGGAAAAAATAATAAACTACCTGGCAAAAGGCGCATTACCGCAGGGTGATGGCAGCAAAATTCCTTTGCAGGATATAGTTCATTCTTTTCCATACTTCCAGGCTGCACAGGTTCTGTATGCGAAGCAGATGTACGATGATAATGATACCGAGGTGGCTACACGGGTAAAATTGGCATCGGCTTATGCACCGAACCGCAAGGCTATGTATCTTTTATTTAAAAGGCAGGCTGAAAAGGTTCAGGAAAAGGAAATTAAGGCACCTGTGGTAGTTGAAGTAGTGGCACCTGTTACCGAGGAGAAATATAATTATGTATACCAATCTGCAGAGCCGGTTGTTAAAGAAGAGCCTAAAGACCAGGTATTTACGATAAGCGTTCCGGAAGAGATAGTGGTTGAGAAAGAACCGGAAATATCCCCGGTTTCGGAGACTTTCCTCGAAAATGAGATACTAAGTAACATTGCCGCGGTTCAAACTGAGCAACATGTTGAAGAATTACCAATTATTGAGGTACCAATAAAAAATATTGAGCCCCCTGCCGAGCCGGAAACTGACCTTACATTAGTTACTCCGCACAGCTTCCAGGACTGGTTGAAAATTGTGCCTGAATTAAGAAATTTACCTGTTCAAAAACCTAAAACTACTTCGGCCAGCAAAACCCTTGATATTATTGACAATTTCCTGGCAAACCAGCCTCGTATTTCAAAGCCAAAAGCCGAGTTTTTCTCACCTAATAAGGCAGCCAAATTAAGTGTGAATGAAGACGAATCTTTGGTGAGTGAAACCCTTGCTAAAATATACGTCGGCCAGGGCAATTTATACAAGGCATTAAAGGCCTATGAAAGCTTAATGTTGCAAAATCCCGAAAAAAGCACTTATTTTGCGGCCCGAATTCAAGAAATAAGACATAAAATAGATTTACAAAAGAATAAATAAATACCATGGAAATTATACTTCAGATACTTACAATCATCGCTTGCGTGCTCCTTATATTGGTAGTGCTAATACAAGATTCAAAAGGTGGAGGACTATCTTCATCATTTGGCGGATCGAACCAGATATTGGGTGTTCGCAGAACAACTGACTTTTTGGAAAAAGCTACATGGGTGCTTGCTATCGCACTATTGGTGTTCAGCTTAGCCAGTTCATATGTTGGTACCAGTGCAAGTGCTGCACAATCGAGCACCAAGGACAAGGCTGCTGATATGAGCCTGCCTGGCAAAAAATAAATCAACGTTTTACAGAACAGGTGCTCTGTTCTGAAAGTGAGGGGGATTTAAAATTGCAAAACAATGTTAGAATATCCCATTTACATCGCAGGAAATTTTGAAAAAAGCGCTAAAGTATTAGACGTTTACAATCCGTTTAAAGGATATGCTTTTGCCCGTACCTACCAGGCATCGGACGAGCAGTATGAGGTGGCAGTGAATGCTGCACTTGCATGCAGAAAAGAAATGGCGGAATTACCTGCCCATGAAAAATACAATGCACTTCGGTTTATTTCCGATTCAATTACTGCTAACAGGCAGGTATTATCTGAAACGCTGTGTTATGAATCGGGTAAGCCTATCCGTTATGCATTAGCTGAAGTTGACAGGGCGGCACAAACTTTTTTAGTGGCTGCAGAAGAAGCCAAGCGTATACCTAAAGAATATATTTCGCTTGACTGGACCGCATCAGGAAATAAGAAAGAAGGCCTGGTGAAATATTTTCCATCGGGAGTAATAGCAGGTATAACACCATTTAATTTTCCGCTTAACCTGGTGGCGCATAAAGTTGCTCCAGCCATTGCGGCAGGATGCCCGATAGTATTAAAGCCTGCATCTTCAACTCCCTTGTCATCTATTGAACTGGCCAAAATAATTGCAAAGACAAATTTACCTGCAGGTGTATTTTCTGTATTGCCAATGGACAGAACTACCGGTAATAAAATGGTAACCGACGAGCGGTTTAGCGTACTTTCATTTACAGGCTCGCCTATTGTTGGGTGGGAAATGAAAAAGAACGCAGGCAAAAAGAGAGTGGTGTTAGAGTTAGGTGGAAATGCGGCTGTTATTATTTCTAAGGGAGTTAATATAGAAGAGGTAGTGAAGAAAAGCCTTGTAGGTGGATTCTCTTATTCAGGGCAGGTTTGCATACATGCACAACGTTTCTTTGTTCACAAAGATATTTTTGAAGAATTCTCTAAAGCATTTGCTGAAGGCGCTAAGAATTTAAAATTTGGTGACCCGAAATTTGCAGATACCGATGTGTCGGTGATGATTGACCAGGATAATGCAGATAGGGTAGAGGCATGGGTTGAAGAAGCGAAAGATATGGGTGCTACTGTATTATGTGGTGGTATAAAAGAAGGCGGTTTTTATCTGCCAACTATTATTACTGGTGCTAAGAATGAAATGAAAGTATATTCTGAAGAAATATTCGGACCTGTAATAACACTCGATTCTTTTTCGACTATTGAAGAAGCAGTTGATAAAGTAAATGATTCAAAGTTTGGTTTGCAGGCGGGTGTATTTACCAATTCAGTTACTGAAATGGATTATGCATTTAATAACCTGAATGTGGGTGGTGTTATATTAAACGATATGCCAACCTTCCGTGCAGATCATATGCCGTATGGTGGTGTTAAAGAATCCGGATTGGGAAGAGAAGGTGTTCGCTACGCTATGATGGAAATGATGGAAGCACGTATTTTAGTTAAGTGATTCCTTAACCGGCTTCACCTGTGCCAGGCCATGAAACAGGTATTCCTCCTTCGTACTTATTTTAGTACATAAATAACGGGTACGGTATTTTTTTTGTTTAATGAATTTCTCGTTTCCTGTTGTTTCAAAAACACTCATTAAAGGAAGGTCTTCTAATAAATGAAGATCTGTTTGTTTAGTATCATATCTATTCAGCACCCTAAAAAGTTTAGTGTCATTACAAACCGATGCTGCAGGGTCGATCATATATGCTTTCAGTGAAGCAATAATATCTGCCGGAAATACTGTTTCATTTAAGAAAGGATACAATAGAATTCTGTATTCCTGTTTCCATTCTTTTCCATGAGAAGATATGTTGTTACCGAATTTCTTCCATGCACTCAGGTGGGCAATTTCATGAATAAGAGTGATTAGAAAAGCGTATTTATTCAGGTCGTGGTTAATAGTTATCTGATGATTTTTGCCTTTAACAGGTGGCATATAGTCACCGTATTTTGATGCCCTGGCTTTTTTAATTTTTAACTTAAAGTCGAAACTATAAACCCAGCCAGCAATAGTATCCACAGCAGTTTCAGGTATGTATTTAAGTAAAACGGCTTTATTCCTTTCAAGTTGATTCATACTGCAAAATTATACGAAATAATTGCAAATTTGGTTTTCGATTTTATAAAAACTATATTTGTTATAGGTAACTAGTCCCCATGGCAAATAGAAATACTTTTAAGTTTTATGTAACTTCCATTTTTGTGGCATTGTCATTTATTGTAAATGCACAAAACACTTGGACTCCTAAGGCAAGTTTTGCCGGTGGTCATAGAGAAGCCGCTTGCGGATTTGTTATCGGCAATACAGGCTATTATTCAACCGGTTTATCCGTAGATACCGACTGTGGCGATCTATGGGGATGGAACCAGGCAACTAATACATGGACCAAAGAGGCTGCCTTTCCTGGTGGTGTACGGATGGGATCAGGTGGTGCTTCATTAAATGGGTATGGATATTTATTGGGAGGAGAACACCCAAGTAATTGCTTTTTAGCTGAGCATAGAGCATCCCACGGTGGTGTTTGCGGTGGCACTTTCTTCTACGATTTCTGGCAGTACAGCCCCGATTCAAATACATGGACCCAGTTATTAAGTTTTCCGGGCGGAGGAAGAAATTATGCTGTAATGGTAGCTGATCCTCAGGATACAGCTATATATTATGGAACAGGAAATGATAATGGAGTAACTTATTTGGATGATTGGTGGGTTTATAAAATTTCAACCGCTACCTGGGCACAGTTAGACTCTTTCCCGGGTGGTCCAAGATACAGCGCTGTCGGTTTTTATGCGAATGGAAGTATATACGTTGGTACAGGCAATGATGGCGATAGTACATATGGTGGAACCAATGATATGTGGCAGTACAATATAGGTACAGGAAAATGGAAACAGGTTGCAAGTTTGCCCGGTGCGCCAAGAAGAATGGCTGCAGAATTCACAATAGACGATCACGCTTTTATTTGCGAAGGTGTTTCAGGTACAACCTATCTGAATGATATGTGGCAATACGATGCTGTTAACGATGTTTGGAAATCAGTAGCCGCATACCCGCAGAGTGGTGGATATTCTGCAACCGGATTTACAATAGGTAATAAGGGCTATGTCGGCATTGGTACCGTGGCACTTACGGATACTTCTACATTTTGGGAATACACGCCAAGTGATACTGTATTGGGAGTAGCCGCGATTAAGAATATTCAGGGTATTTCACTTTACCCTAATCCATCGAAAGGCACTGTGCAATTATCATATGCAGGCCTTGCTGATAATAGTCAATTAAAGATAATTGACATACTTGGTAATACTGTTGATACACGTACAATAACAGGCAGTCAGGGTGTAATGAAACTTAATGAAACGAACCTGAGTAATGGAATATATTTCTACCAGGTTATTTCGGCTGGTAAGCAAACCAGCACGGGTAAGTTTATAGTTGCCCGGTAATAATTATTTATTCAAGTTTTTTATTGCCGCAAGCATTGTCGTAAGCTGCTTTAGCAATTTTTGCAATTACAAGGTCACGTATTGAATCGTTAGCTTTTGAATCAGAAACAAATGCAGCCAATACCAAATGTTTTCCGTTAGGTAATGTAATAACTCCCACATCATTTGTTGCAGAAGTCAGCCCGCTGTCATTCGTTGGCCCTGAACCCGATTTGCGCGCTACCACTGTTCCTTCAGGTAACAGGCCTTTTATTCTTTTCGTTGAAGTACTTGTTTCAGTCATTATCTTAATAAGGAATGCTGTACTTGATGGTGAAAGATATTTGCCTTTATAAAAATCAGCCAGCAGATACATCATCTGTTGTGGTGTGCACCAGTTATTGTATTGCACATTCCATGCCGCCCGCATTTCAGTTTCGGTAGCTACTATAGCAATGTCTTTTGCTCCTATGCCGTGTACATAATTCTCAACTTGTTTTGGCCCGCCTAATACTTGCAGCAATACCTCACATGCAGTATTATCGCTTTGCGAAACCATATAGCTAAGCAGATCGCGAATACTTATGTCAATATTGCCATCGGGGTATTTATCCCGCATCGGGCTCCATGTTTTAGGCGTCATTTGTTCCTTGCTGACATGTATCTGCTGGTCCAGTGAAAGCATACCGCTATCTACCTTATTCAGAACGGCCATTGCAATGGGGAACTTGAAAACACTATGCATAGTTGAATGGTAAAGCCCATTGTATGTAAGTGTGTCACCGTCTTCTAAATTCATTATTGCAATGCCAACCGTACCTTTTGCAGCTTGTGAAATCGTGCTGATATCAGACCGTAAATTGTTTGCTGGTTTTTCTGTTGTACATGATAGCACTAAGAAGGGAATAGCAAGGAGAACAGATTTTTTCATATGTTTATTTAAGTACAATATCCAACGCTTCCTTAAATCCTTTTATTGTAATGTCTATATCTTTATCAGTATGTGTAGCCGATACAAAGCCCACTTCATAGCCTGATGGGCCGAGGTAAACTTTCCTCTCTAATAAAGCGGCATGTAGTTTCTTGAATTTCTCCATACTCTTAGCATCTATTTCAGATGACCTGGTTATTTCTTTTCTGTGTGTGAAGGCCGGCCAGAAAATTGATCCAATGTGGAATATCTTAAATCCTGCATCATCTAATACATCTTCCATAATTCCAGTAACCAATCGTTTGGTTTTCTTTTCCAGCTTTTCATAAAAACCTGGCTTAAGACATTCCGTTAATTGTGCTATACCGCCAGCCATGGCAACAGGGTTGCCTGATAATGTTCCAGCCTGGTACACATTACCATCAGGTGAAATATGTTTCATTATTTTATCGCTCGCTGCATATGCACCCACCGGCAAGCCACCACCTATAATTTTGCCATAAGTAACTATGTCGGGTTGTATATTATAATACTTAGCTGCCCCTTCAAAGCCAATACGGAAGCCCGAAATAACCTCATCAAAAATAAGCAGGCTGCCTTTTGTTGAGCAAATATCGCTCAGGAACTCAAGGAATGGCCTCTTTTGCAGAAGCAAGCCATTGTTAGCAGGCACGGGTTCTATAATAATGCAGGCAATTTCATTTTTATAAGTCGCAAAGGCTTCCTTAACTGCTTTTTCATCTCCAAGTGGAAGCACTATTGTTTCCTTCGCAAATGCTTCAGGTATACCTGCTGAGGAAGAAAGCCCGAATGTAGCCAGGCCTGAACCTGCCTTTACTAAAAGTGAATCAGCATGACCGTGATAACAGCCATCGAACTTTATTATTTTATTTCTCTTTGTATATCCACGCGCTAAACGAATGGCAGACATCACCGCTTCAGTACCTGAACTAACAAAACGTATCTTTTCAAGATGTGAACTATTGCCGAGTATTAATTCGGCTAATTCATTTTCCAACCGTGTTGGTGCACCAAATGACATGCCATTGTCGATCGTCTTTTTAACTTTATTTACAACCGAGGGATAGCAATGCCCTAATATAAGCGGGCCCCATGAACAGCAATAGTCAATATACTCATTGCCATCAGCATCCCAGATTCTTGAACCTTTTCCCTGGTCTATAAATAAAGGTGTTCCGCCAACCGATTTAAAGGCCCTTACAGGTGAATTTACTCCGCCCGGGAAATATGATTTAGCTTTCTGAAACAGCTTTTCCGATTGTTCTCTCTTTAGCACTTTTGGCATATGGTTAATTACTTACATTTGTTTCAACAAAAATACAAATAAACATGACGGCACTAAAGCATATTGAAACGGTATCATCTAAGGATAATGTAGTTCTTATAGGAACAGTTAAAACAGATTTTTCTAAATACGGATTAACTCCGACAGAGCTGGCATTTGTAAAAAAACAAATTACCGCCGATGAACATATTATTGCCATTAACCAGTATAGTCGCAGGGTAGTAATATATATTGGTGAAGAAAAGAAAGAAAAGTATTTAACGCTCGAGGCATATCGTAAAGCAGGTGGCAGAGTTTGCGGCATGGCCAATGGCACAAAGCTTGAAAGCATAACCATTAATGATACGATTGGAAATGAAGATAACGCGCTTGCATTTGCAGAAGGAATGGTGCTGAGCAATTATCAATTCATACATTATAAAAAAGACAGCAAAAAAATTGCGAATTCGCTCAAAACAATTGGCATTTATGGTAAGAAAATAAAAAGCCACCATGTAGAGCGTATGCAGATAGTAACTGATGCTACGAATAAAGCAAGGTCACTGGTAAACGAACCGGTTAACCATTTGAACGCAGTACAACTGGCCCAGGAGTTTGAAAAACTCGGTAAGGAAGCAGGCTTTAAAGTAGAGGTACTTAACAAAGCAAAAATAACTGCATTAAAAATGGGTGGCTTGTTAGGGGTAAACCTTGGTAGCATTGATCCGCCTACATTTACTATAATGGAATGGAAGCCTAAGCATGCAAAAAATAAAAAGCCGTACGTATTAGTTGGTAAAGGTGTAGTATATGATACAGGAGGATTGAGTTTAAAGCCAACAGCTGGTTCCATGGATGAAATGAAGTGTGATATGGCTGGTGGTGCAGCCGTAGGTTGCACTATGTATGCGATTGCAAAAGCAAATTTGCCTGTATATGTTATAGGCCTTGTACCGGCAACCGATAACCGTCCCGGAATGAATGCATATGTACCCGGGGATATACTTACTATGTTCAATGGCATGACGGTAGAAATGCTGAACGCCGATGCAGAAGGCAGGTTGATACTTGCTGATGCATTGAGCTATGCAAAAAAATATGAGCCTGAATTGGCAATTGACCTTGCAACACTTACCGGTGCAGCAGCAGCGGCTATAGGTAAATATGGTATAGTGGCAATGGGTACTGCAGATAAGAAGGTGAAGAAAGCATTAAAGAATAGCGGAGAAAATGTGTTCGAACGTTTGGTTGAATTTCCTTTTTGGGATGAGTATGCTGATCTGTTGAAGACTGAAATAGCGGATATGAAAAATATTGGTGGCCCTGTTGCAGGTGCTATCACGGCAGGTAAATTCCTTGAAAAATATACATCTTACCCATGGATGCACTTTGATATTGCTGGTCCTGCATTTATAAATGCACCGTATGACTACAAGCCAAAGGGTGGTACAGGAACAGGTGTAAGGCTGCTATTTGATTTTTTAAGCAACGTAAGTAGCTAATACTGACGTATGTTTGATAGTATGAATATTCCTTCATGTTATCTTCATAATAGCGGAATACTTTTACATTATCAAACAACAAACTAAATAAACCAAATCATGAAAAAGATCAGTTTAATCCTCGCAGCAATGGTTCTTTTTGCTGGTGTTTCTTTCGCACAAGACAAAGCAACAACAACAACCAAGACCGAAAAGAGTTCAAGCAGCAAGACCGAAAAGACCACCAAGACCGAAAAGAAAGGTGGTAAGAAAGGTGGCAAGAAAGCAGCTTCTGATAAGGCAGCTAAGTAATTTTGCTTTAATTATAAAAAAGCCTTCCCGAGCATTCGGGAGGGCTTTTTTTATATAATTATTGCTTTTCCCACTGCCAGAAATGCAGTTTTGTAGGATTATCCCGGTCAAAATCTTTGGATACAATATTTTCAAGCGTAAACAAATGTCTTCCTGCTGCAGGTAGAATTAAATTTTCAGGGGTAAAGGACAACCTGTTTCCATGCCAGCCCTTATTCAAATCGGCATTATCAAATTTCCGGGAAAGATATTTTTTAAAAGCATGACTCTGACTCAGCACTATATAATGTCTTAATATATGGTTTTCAGGCGAAATATTCATTTGCGGACCCTCCAATCTGTGCCCACCTGAATGTATGTTACTAAGCAGGGTTTTCCTTTTCCACGCACGGTTTAAGCGATTAATGTCCGGAGCGAAGAAATAGTAACGAAGCATTTCAGTATAGTAATTCCTGTTCATATAATCTTTTTCCGGCTCGGGCAGGAATACAAACTCCTCAAAATTCAGGACAGTATATCCTCTTTCATCTGCTTCTTCTATTGCATTTCGTAATGTTAATCCTTCATTTTTGTGTTGCAGAATTTCGTCTGCATCGTGGTGTATAAGCCAGTCGTGAGAAGAATTGGCATATACTTTCCGTTTAGTTTCCAGTTGTTGGGTAAGTGAAAAAGTACCTGTATAGGGCACATCTATAACCGATATTATAGGCTTACGCTGGTATCTCAAATATAACTCACTACACTCAGTGTCTGATCCATTATCAATAATAACTACATCAATATTTTGTTCGGCTAATATGGGCAAAAGAAACCGCAAGTAATGTGCTTCATTTTTAACTGCAATTACTGCACATATTGAAATACTTTTTTTGCTATCCATTAAATATAGATTTCTTTGTTTTTTGAATAGCCTCTTCAAGCCCTTCAAACAGCAAAGTTTGATTCACAGATGTTGCCAGTTTAGCAATTTCAAACGGATCGGTTGATGATGTTACTTTAATACGTTTTACGCTTTCAGGCATAATATCAAGGCTTTGGTAATAATCGTAAAATTTAAAACCATCCCCGATAACAAGGTCCGAAATTTCAATCCATAATGCCGGTTTATTGTATGCATGTGCAAAAATAATCCCATGGAGCGAAGAAGAAATTATAGTCTCACAGCTTTGCAGTTGCTCAAAAAAAACCTCGAAGGGGGCAAGAACGTCAATGACTTTTATTCCTTCTTTCCTGCAAATTTCAACCCAAGGGGAGTGTGCATCGACATAATGCGGAATAATACCTAATTTGAAACTTGATGGCTTATTTTGTGGAAAAAAGGCAGGTGCAAGTATACCCGGGTCGGCATAACAGTTTGTGGTCGGTAAGCCTTGCAAGCGAAGACTTTCACCCGTCAAAGGCCCTCTGATACAGTTCAAAGATGCAGGAATGCAGTTTAATATTGCATTTGAGGCAATAAAACCCGCTCCGCATATATGTGATTGTGAGTCACCCCATTGCAGGATGCTTCCTATTAAAATAAGGTTGGGTTTGTCCAGATGTTTTTCATCGCAACCAATAATTTCACCCGGGAAATATTTATTGGCGAGGAATAGAGAAAACCTATCTCCTATATTGTTTTTTTTTTGAAAATATTTAAGATAAACAGCCATATAAAGGTTTAACTTATTCTATTATGCCTCCTCTTTAAACCAGCCCGAATACATCAAATAGTTATTGGCTATTCTATATACCTCACCCTTAAGTAGTTCTGGATTAATATCCTTTACCTTTTTAGCCGGTACCCCTGCCCAAACAGTGCCTTCTTCAACAACAGTACCTTCTAATATAACCGCCCCTGCCGCTATTAGGCAATTACTGTGAATTACAGCATTATCCATTACTATGGCACCCATGCCAATAAGTACGTTATCGTGCACGGTGCAGCCGTGTACTATGGCGTTATGGCCAATTGACACATTATTACCAATTACTGCCTTGGTTTTCTGGTAGGTGCAATGTATAACGGCCCCGTCCTGTATATTTACCTTGTTACCAATTCGTATAGAATTAACATCGCCCCTTACCACGGCATTGAACCACACACTGCAGTCGTCACCCATCACTACATCGCCCACTATTGTGGCGTTTTCAGCCAGGTAGCAGTTATTTCCAACGATAGGGTAAACACCCTTAACACCCTTTATTAAAGCCATAGGTCATATTTTTTTGTAAAAATACGATATTAGCACTATTATGATATGAAAAATATATTACCTTTGCACCCCTTAAAGAAAAAGCTTAATACAATAAATCGATAGTCATGTACGCAATTGTTGAAATAGGAGGCCAGCAGCACAAGGTTACAAAAGCTCAAAAGCTGTATGTAAACCTCCTCGAATCAAAAGAAGGTTCACACCTTGAATTTGATAAGGTTTTGTTAGTTGATAACGAAGGTGAAGTAAGCATTGGCTTACCATTTGTTGAAGGCACACGTGTTGCTGCAACTGTAGTGGCTCATGTAAAGGACGATAAGGTTCATATCTTTAAACATAAAAGACGTAAAGGATACCGCCGTTTCAACGGTCACAGGCAACCTCTTACCGAGATCTTTATCCAGGGCATACTTGGTAAAGGCGAAAAATTAAAGGAGAATATGGAAGTTCCTAAGAGAGCTCCTAAGAATTATCCTACCAAAGCTCAGGCTCCTGTATTGGAAAATGAGAACGACGAGGTAGTTGAATCAGCTCCTAAGAAGAAAGCAGCTCCTAAAAAGAAGGCAGCAGCTCCTAAGGCAGAAGCAAAAGAAAAGAAGCCGGCTGCTAAAAAAGCCAGCCCTAAAAAATCTAAAGAATAATTTACAAACCAATAAAGCTATAAAGTCATGGCACACAAGAAAGGTGTTGGTAGTTCAAGAAACGGTAGAGAATCACATGGTCAACGACTTGGTGTGAAAATATTTGGCGGTCAAACTGCAAAGGCAGGTAATGTTATCCTTCGTCAGAGGGGTACCTCATACCACCCTGGTAAAGGTGTTGGCATGGGTAAGGACCATACCATTTTTGCACTTGTTGATGGTGAAGTGGTATTTACTACCAAAAGACAAGATAGGCGTTACGTTGCTGTAATACCTGCTGAAGCTCAGGCTTCCGCTTAATTACTGCAGGAAAACAATATTATCCTGCCTGTGGCTTTGTGCTCATAGGCAGGATTTTTCATTTTTAGTTAATATCAGGATTTTATATTTGTTTAAAATTTAACCTATGCTCGAAATAGCTTACATACGCCAGAATTCAGAAGATGTAATTACGCGTCTTGCTGTAAAGAATTTTGATGCCGCCGCGACCGTAAAAGAAATACTTACGCTTGACGAAAAAAAACGTTCGGTACAAACTAAGCTCGATGATATATTGGCTCAGCTCAATAAAGCTTCGAAAGAAATAGGCGACCTTTATAAAGCAGGTAAAAAACAGGAGGCTGATGACCTGAAAGGTAAAACCACTGCCTGGAAAGAAGAAATTACAAAGCTTGAAGCCGAGCTTAAAAATGCCGAACAAGCCGTACAGGACAAATTGGTTGTATTACCTAACCTGCCTAATAGCGTTGTACCCAAAGGTAAAACACCTGAGGATAATGCTGTAGTTTTTACCCATGGCGATGTACCGCAGTTACCTGAAAGTGCTTTACCACACTGGGAATTAGCAAAAAAATATGACCTTATTGATTTTGAATTGGGTGTTAAAATAAGTGGTGCCGGTTTTCCTGTTTATAAAGGTAAAGGTGCCAAGTTGCAACGTGCTCTCATTAACTTCTTTTTAGATAAAGCCGCTGAAGCAGGCTATATTGAAATTGAGCCACCAATTTTAATTAATAAGGATAGTGGTTTTGGTACGGGTCAGTTGCCTGATAAAGAAGGGCAGATGTATCATGTTACACTTGATGATCTTTATTTAATTCCAACGGCAGAGGTTCCTATCACCAATATATACAGAGATAGTATTGTGGAGGAAGATCTGTTGCCAATTAAAAATTGCGGATATACCCCGTGTTTCAGGCGCGAGGCAGGTTCGTATGGAAAAGATGTGAGAGGGTTGAACAGGTTGCACCAGTTTGATAAAGTAGAAATAGTGCAGATACAACATCCTGATAGATCGTATCAGGCACTTGAGGAAATGCGTGAACATGTTGCAGGTTTATTAAAGACCCTTGAATTGCCATTCCGTACACTTAAATTATGTGGTGGCGATATGAGTTTTGCATCGGCCCTTACCTACGATATGGAAGTTTTTTCGGCGGCCCAAAAGCGCTGGCTTGAAGTTAGTTCTGTGTCGAATTTTGAGTCGTTCCAGAGTAACAGAATGAAGTTGCGTATAAAAAAAGGCAAAGATAAACCTAGGCTTGCGCATACGCTGAATGGTAGTGCACTGGCTTTACCCAGAATAGTGGCAGCACTTTTAGAGAACAACCAAAGCGATAAAGGTATTCGTATGCCAACGGCAATAGTTCAGTATGCAGGGTTCGAGTATATTAATTAGGAATTTTTGGCTTGTTCAATCAAATAACCGTAAATATTTGCTTAATTCACATATAAATCTACTTTTGTACCGCTTAAATTGGAACTTTTGAAAAAAATAATATCTACAGGCCTTATTTTTTGCTGTTTGTTATATGTACTGACGGGTTGCAACCACGATCTGTTTCATAATCGTATTTCTGAAGGAACTATTGAATACAAAATAATTGTGCTCGATTCAGCTAACCCGATGGCTAAAATGGCTCCCGATAAAATGACCATGAAATTCAAGAACAACCAGGAGTATGCTGAACTGGTTGCAGGAATGGGATTATTTGAAACCTCATTTATTAATGATGAGCCGGGAAAAAAAGTCACTCAAATGGTTCGTATGCTGAATAAAAAATGGGCGTATATTGCAGATACAGCAGCTATAAATAAGGAATTACAACACGATGTTCAGTTTACCATAACCGAAACCGATGTAACCAAAATGATTGCCGGATATAAATGCAAAAAGGCAGTTGCGAAATCAAAGGATGGAAAAAGCCCGGATGTGGAACTATACTATACCAACGATATTAAATTAGACCAGCCTAACTGGGCAACACCGTTCAAGGATATTGATGGTGTGTTGATGCAGTACCGTATTGCCAAGTATGGTTTTTATATGGAGTTTACTGCCGACAAGGTAGAGCCTGATAAAATAGAAGACGGTACTTTTAAGCTGCCTGCTGATTATAAAATGATTTCAAAGCAGCAAATAGATGACCTCTATAAAGGATTTCAATAATTAATTAACCCTAAAAATTAAGTTTATGAAAAAGATCGTATTCGTAACATTAGCCGGAATTGCAGGACTTGCTTTGTTTGCATTTGCATTACCTGAAGATAGTTTTGAAGGTGTTATTACTTATAATATGTCGTTTTCCGCTTCAGGACAAGGCGGAGGAGCTATGCAACAAAGCAGTGGCAGAATGGTATATATTAAAGGAGATAAGGTGAGAACAGAAGTCAATAATAGCATGTTTAAACGCGTGACAATAGGAGACAGAAAAACGAAAGAAGAAATAACCTTGGTAACAACGCCTGATGGAGGGAAATATGAGGTTAAGCCGGATCCAACTAAAGTGAAACCTGGAACTGAAGACAAACCTGAAATAAAGTACCTGGATAGCACTAAGGTTATTGCTGGGTATACATGTAAAGCTGCAGATATTACAGTAACGGGTAAAACAGGTGAGAAGAATTCAGTTATTGTTTTCTATACCGACCAATTACCATATAACGAAGATATGGGGCAATTTAAGGGGTTAAAGGGTTTTTTAATGCAATTTGGTGTACAATTCGGGCAAACCAATATTACATTTGTTGCACAATCTATTGAAAAGAAGGCACTTTCTGATACTCTTTTCACAATTCCTACCAAGGGATATAAAATCTATAGTTCGAATGCAGAAATGATGAAAGATATACAAAGGCAAAACAGCGGAAATTAATTGTCAATAGAGATAGATTAAAAAAACGGGCTTTTTGCCCGTTTTTTTTGTCTTTTAATTTTCTTTTTCCTACATTTGTAGATGATTACTATAAAATTTTGAGACTTTTCTAATTACAGAGATTTAAAAGAGTATGAATATTTTATAAATCAGATTGTTATTATTACTGCAACCGTTTAATTTACCCCCTAAATTAAAACAAATTATGAAAAATTTTACCGGATTTAAAAGTGTATTAGGAGGCCTCTTTCTGGCGGCTTTATCTATTACTACCAATGCACAAAACAATGTGGGTATCGGAACCAATACACCTGATCCTTCTGCTGCACTCGAAGTGCAATCAATTAATCAGGGTGTGTTAGTACCAAGAATGAATACAGCGGGTATGAATGCTATTGCAGCTCCTGCGCCTAGTTTAATAATTTATAATACTGACTCGAATTGCTATTGCTTTTATAATGGTTCTGCTTTAGCATGGCAGTCACTTTGCCATTCATTAACCGCTGGCCCTGCCGGTGCTGCTGGTGCAACTGGTGCTGCCGGCGCTACAGGTGCTACAGGCCCTGCTGATACAGTTGCCGGCCCTGCCGGTCCAACAGGTCCTGCAGGTGCAACTGGTGCTACTGGTGCAGCTAGTGTTGTGCCAGGTCCAACAGGCCCAACAGGTTTTGGTTCAGGTACTCCTGGTCCTACAGGAGCTGCTGGTCCAACTGGCCCTACGGGTGCGGCGAGTAGTGTTGCCGGTCCGGCTGGTCCAACAGGTCCCGCTGGTGCAACTGGTGCTGCCGGCCCTAGCTGGACACTTACAACACCTACTTTCAATGCAAACGGAACTGTTACAATTAACGGTACTGCCGGTTCAGGCGGGCCGGTTACCACAGCAAGCGCTGCATGGTTAACTACAGGTAATAACCCTGTTGCAGTTACTAACTTTATCGGGTCTATAAATGGTGCGGATTTTATAACAAAAACCACCAATGTTGAACGTATGCGTATACTCGCAGCAGGACAAGGAGTGTTTAATAATACTGCTCCTCTTGCAGGTGATGTATTCTCTGTTTACAGTAATAATGCGGGCGGAACAACAATTACTAACACACTTGGGGCCAGTGCAATAAATGGTTATGCTAATGGTGGAACAGGTGTTTTTGGTGAGGACGAAGGTGGTGGAACAGGTGTTGTTGGATATAATAATGATAATACCGCTACAGGGGGCATTGGTATTTTTGGGGAAGCTGATGGTCAAAGTATTGCTATAGAAGGATATACACCTAATAAAACTTATGGTATTGGTGTATCTGGTTATGCTCCTGCAAATGGTTTAGGTATTGGTGTATGGGGTACTGACTCAGCTGGTTTTTCTGGCGTAGTTGGTAATGATGCCCATGCATATAATGGGGTATCAGTTACTCTTGCAGGTTCCCAGGCTGGTGGTTCGTTCACCGGTGTAGGTGCTGGTATTACAGCATATGCATACTCAAACTCCGCTACCCCATTAACTCAGGGTGGTTTTTTTCAGGATAGTATTAATAAAACACACAATATTCAGGTTAGCGTAGCGGCTTATATGGGTAATACTGCATATAAAGTATATAGCCCTTCAGGTACTGCTACAGTTTCAACTTCCGTAAAAGATGTGAATGATAAATGGGTGGTTATGTTTGCACCTGAAGCGCCGGAAGTGCAATTTGAAGACTATGGAGAGGGGGAATTGGTTAATGGAGAAGCGAAAATTGATTTAGACCCAACCTATGCCAAGAACGTCGCCATAAATGATAAGCATCCTTTACGGGTTTTTATTCAGTTGGAGGGCGATTGCAATGGAGTATATGTAACCGATAAAACTGCGACTGGTTTTACTGTTAAGGAGCTTAATAAAGGTGCCTCGAATGTAAAGTTCTCATACCATGTTGTTGCGAATGTGAAGGATGCAATAGTAGATGGTGAGGTTGCTTCTAAATTCCAAGACCTTAGGTTCCCACCTTGTCTGGGAGTTCAGCAAACAGCGAGGATTACACGTCCTAAAACTACCAATGCGCATACTGCCGCAATTATAGGCAAGAAGAAAACTATAAAATAATAGTAGACTAAATAAGGAAAACCCAAGCTTAAGCTTGGGTTTTTTTATGCTCCTTCTTTTCCTTTGCTTTGTTCTGTTCTTCAAACTCCTTGCCAATTTCATCGGCTGATTTACCAAGGAATTTCATAGCCTGCCTTGCTTGTATTGAAAGGCTGTCATTGGGGAACTTAGTGACAAGCTCGGTATACTTTTGGCGCGATTTAGCCGTATCCTGCAGGTTATTATCATAAATAAAACCTTCTACCAGTAAGCATTCAGGTACAAGCCTGCTTTGCGGGTATTTGGTAACCACATTGTTATATATCTCGATTGCCTTTGAGTATTGACCCGTACTTGAAGCCAGGCCACCTGCATTAAATAAAAATGCCGCTGATATAGTATCAGCAGGATAATATTTTGCATAATCTAGGTAAGCAGCAATACCCAGATTAGCTGTAAAGGTTTCAAGTGTAGCCGATGCTTTTAATTTACCTTCAACTGCTCTGACAGCCTGCATTAATGCCTGCCTACTGGTGTCTTTAGCTACAGCAGTTGAGTTATTACCCTGGCCCTGATCTTTGGTTTTATTACCACAGCCTGCTATAGAAAGAAAAATACAATAGGCTGCAATTGATAACGTTAGTTTTTTCATTGTATTATTTTTTTAATGGGAATTTCATCCTGTATGAAACATCTACAATACCTTTTGAAAGGTCTGTAAGTTTTCTTTTTAATAAGCGTTTACGCAAGGGATTTATTTTGTCAATGAATAATATTCCTTCAATGTGGTCATACTCATGCTGAATTATCCTTGCCTTAATTCCGTCGTATTCTTCCTCATGTGGTATGAAATTTTCATCAAGATATCTTATTTTAAGCGTAGGTTTCCTTTCCACATCTTCACGTATAGTAGGTATGCTAAGGCAACCCTCATTGAATTTCCATGGGGTACCACCTTCCTTGAGTATCTGTGCATTAATGAATATTTTCTTAAATCCTTCCAGTTCTTTCGATTCATTTTCATGCTCCTGGTCCTCAGCAAATGGCGAGGCATCAACTATAAATAAACGGATAGATAAACCAACCTGTGGCGCGGCAAGTCCCACACCCTTGGCATTATGCATGGTTTCGAACATATTGTCAATTACCTTTTTAAGATCAGGGTAATCTTTGGTAATATCCTGTGCTTTCTTTTTCAGCACCGCATCTCCGTAAGCTACTATTGGTAAAATCATAAAGGTAATTTCAATAAACACCAAAATTACTATTTACCCCGAAATTGAAGGAGGTAGCCTGCCATCTTTCTTCATTTCCATGAAAGTTTGCAAGATAAGGGCAGCGCTTACCATATCAACAGTTCCTTTATTCCGCCTGTCTTTTTTGCTTACGCCTCCGTCAATCATGCTTTGAAAGGCCATGCGTGAGGTAAAGCGTTCGTCGACCTTATATATAGGTAAGCCCGGGAATTTTGCCTGTAATTGCGTTGTGAATTTATCTACCGCCTGGGCGCTTTGGGCAGGCGTATTATCAAGGTGTTTAGGCTCACCTACCACAATGCCTTCTACCTTCTCTTTTTTGAGATAATCTGTCAAAAAATCGAATATGGTTGCGGTTGGTACTGTGGTAAGGCCCGATGCAATTATCTGCTGCGGGTCGGTTGCTGCTATGCCCGTGCGCACGGTTCCATAATCTATTGCCAGTATTCTCATATGCTTACAAATTTAAGAATTAAAGAGCCATAGGCGCTGTTTTTATATATTTGTTCATGGCATATTAAAAGAAACCTATGGGAAACGAAATTGAACTTATTGAAAGCGCCTGGGCTAACCGCGAATTGGTAAAAAATGATGATGTACGTAAGGCCGTGCAGGACACTATGGAAAAGCTTGATAAGGGCAAACTGCGTGTTGCTGAGCCCGCAGGCGACGGATGGAAAGTGAATGAATGGGTGAAGAAGGCAATTTTGCTTTTTTTTCAAACCCAGAAGATGGAGACCATACATGCGGGTGACCTTGAATTTTATGATAAGATTCCATTAAAGAAGAATTTTGAAGCCATTGGAGTCCGTTCGGTACCACATGGACTTGCACGCTATGCTTCATACTTGGCGCCCGGTGTTATTATGATGCCATCGTACGTAAATATTGGTGCGTATGTAGATAGCGGAACAATGATAGATACATGGGCTACAGTGGGCTCTTGTGCGCAAATAGGTAAAAATGTACACTTAAGTGGTGGTGTAGGTATTGGTGGTGTGTTAGAACCGCCTCAGGCAGCACCGGTAATTATTGAAGATAATTGTTTTGTGGGTTCACGTTGTATTGTGGTAGAAGGCGTGCGTGTGCAGAAAGAAGCTGTGCTTGGTGCGAATGTGGTACTTACCCAGTCAACCAAAATAATTGATGTTAGTGGAGAGAAACCTATAGAATACAGAGGAATAGTGCCACCACGTTCAGTGGTTATTCCCGGTTCGTATGAAAAACAATTTCCAGCCGGCAAGTATTCGGTTTCCTGCGCATTGATTATTGGCAAACGAAAAGAAAGCACAGATACCAAAACCTCCTTGAATGAAACATTAAGAGAATTTAATGTTCCGGTATAAAGCATGGCTCAAAAGAAACATATTCCTCCTAAAAAAGTAGCAGCCAAACCCGCTCCGGTTGAGTCTAACTTTTTTACTAATCCGTATGTATTGCTTGGAATTGTCATGCTTATTACACTCGTATGTTTTTCAAGTGCCATACGTAACGATTTTACAAATTGGGACGATGTTGATTATGTAACACAAAATAGCCTTGTTAAAAGCCTGTCCTGGGAAAACATAAAAGCGATTTTTACCACTAAGTCGGTTATGGGTAATTATCACCCGCTGGCAATGCTTTCACTGGCAATTGATTATCATTTCAACACATTAATGCCACATGGCTATCATGTTACAAGTATTGTAATTCACTTGCTTACAGTAGCTCTTGTTTTTTTCTTTGTGCAGTTGTTAACCAAACAACCGATAATTAGTTTTATGGTAGCCTTACTTTTTGGCATTCATCCCATGCACGTAGAATCAGTTGCCTGGGTTGCGGAACGTAAGGATGTATTGTATGTGTTCTTCTACTTTGCCGCATTAGTGGCGTACATGTATTACATAAAAACCAATACAAGAAAGGTCTTATACTTTGTGCTTACCTTTTTACTATTTGCTTTCTCCGTGCTTTCTAAAGCACAGGCGGTAACCCTTCCGGTAGTATTGTTGCTTATAGACTATTATTCTAGCAGGAAGTTTGACAAAAACACCTGGCTGGAAAAGATCCCATTTTTTATTCTGGCAATTTGCATGGGCTGGGTTGCTGTGTCGGCACAAAAAGAAACAGGTGCAATTAAAGATGTGCCGAATAATCCATTATTTGAAAGAGTACTTTTTGCCGGATATAGCTTTCTTGATTACGGGTGGAAGCTTATATGGCCGGGCTCTCTTTCGGCATATTACCCATACCCAGATAAGCCATTCCCCGTTATTTTCTATGTTGCTCCATTTGTAGCACTTGCGCTGGTAGTGCTCGTTGTAAAGTATTATAAGAACAGAATGATCGTATTCGGTTCTGTTTTTTATATTGCCAATATATTCTTGTTATTGCAATTACTCCCTGTAGGTGGTGCTATGATGGCCGAAAGGTATTCCTACTTATGTTCTTTCGGATTGTTCTTTATGGCAGGAAAGGGAATATTTGATTTTATTGAAAATAAAAAATTCGCAACATATAAATATCCCGTAATTGTGTTGTTGTTATGCTACGGAGTTTATTTAGGCCATGGAACGTACGAACGAAATAAAGTATGGAACAACAGTAAATTGCTATGGCTGAATGTAATTGAGCAATATAAAAATGTGCCTATTGCCTATAATAACCTTGGTTCGTATTACCAAAAACATGAACAGTTGGACTCCGCATTGATGAACTTTAATGAAGCCTTGCGATTGAAGGCCCAATTCCCTGAAGCACTAACAAACAGGTCCGATATATGGCGTGTAAGGGGTAACTATGCTCAAGCTATTGCAGATTGTGATTCAGCTATTGCAGCAGACAAAAATTGCACTGAAGCTTATATGAACAGAGGTATAGCATATTGCTTTGAAAATAGATTTGACGAGGCTTTGCATGATTTTACGTTTGTGGTGTCGAGGAAAGGCGGCCAGGCATCATTATATACCAACCGCGGCAATTTGTATGATATGAAAGGGAAAACAGATTCAGCGATTTCAGATTATACAATGGCAATAAAGCTCGATCCTGAGAACCCTGATGATTACTTCAGCCTGGCAAAAACACAGTTTAAAATAAAGAAATACGATGAGGCTATTCAGAATATGAATAAAGCTGAAGAGTTGCATTCTACAGCAAACAACCTATATATTTTCCGTTCGCAATGTTACAGGGAGATAGGTAATTATGCAGCAGCATTGAAAGATGCCATGACAGCCAGAAATTTAGGTTTGCAAATAAATGAAGATTATCTTAGCGACTTGAAAAAACATCTTCCTGAAGGAAAATGAGTAAGAAGAGCGATAAATACAGGTTGCAGCAACCGAAGCAGACCCAGCAAAACACTGGCAAACGTGGTGCTGCTCCATCAAAAAAAGAAAACCTACTTGAGTTAAGCAGCCCTGTTTCGGCAGATGAATCAATAATCAAATGGGGACTGCTGATAGTAGTTATTGTTACTACGTTCTTTTGTTACCGCTATTCCTTAAATAACCAGTTGACCAACTGGGATGATGGTGTATACGTAACTGAAAACCCTTATGTAAAGGTTATGAGTTGGGATAATATTAAGGCCATGCTCGACCCGAGAAAAAATATTACCCAGAACTATTACCACCCGCTTACCTTGTTCTCGTTAATGCTTAACTATCATTTTTCAAAAGATAGGCCCGAAGGATATTACATTACAAACATTGTCATCCACTTGCTGAACACAGCACTTATATTCTTTTTTATTATGCAATTACTAGGCGCTATGGTAAAGCGCAAGTATGGCGATATTAAGGGGATAGTATGGCTTGCTGCATTGTGTGCATTATGGCATGGTATTCACCCCATGCATGTTGAATCGGTATCGTGGCTGGCGGAACGTAAAGATGTGCTATATCTTTTCTTTTACATTCTGGGTTTAATGACATACGTTAAGTATGTAGAAGTGGGCCATAGTAAATGGCTGATATATACTGCCGTTTTTTATCTGCTATCACTTATATCCAAGCCATTAGCAGTTACATTTCCACTTTCAATTTTTGCACTCGATGTTCTCCTGAAGAGAGATAAAGAATATCCATTCCCTTACTGGAAGCTGATAATTGAAAAGGTACCTATATTCATTCTTTCGTTTGCTGCCGGTGTTGCAGCATATGTAATGGCCAAGCAGGGTGGTTCAATAAGCTCCTTCGGTGTATTTACCATCTGGCAGAGAATAATGTTTGCCTCAGATAATTTCGTGATGTATTTTGTAAAAGCATTCGACCCGGTACATCTTTGTTCGTTTATTCCATACCCTAATACAGATACCGATGGGTCCTTGCCATTTATTTATTATATCGCACCAATCCTTGCCTTACTGATACCAGGTATTCCACTGTACCTTTCGTACCGTGCCGGTGAGAATTATTTCCGCGTTACATTATTTGGTTTTGCGTTCTATTTCTTTAATGTAATGTTCATTTTGCAGTTTGTTTCAGCTGGTGCAACTATTATGTCCGAACGATATAGCTACGCACCATACATTGGTATTGTATTTATGGTCGTGTATTTCCTGTATGTATTAGTAGATAAATTCCCGGCTTTTAAATATCCTGTTATCGGTGTTGTATTATTGGCATCATCTATATTGGGTTATTTATGTTACGACCGTACATTGGTTTGGCATAATACAAAAACACTTTGGCAGGACGTTATACGTAAATACCCGTACCGTATTCAAACATCGTATAAGAACCTGGGTAATTATTATGCCGACCTGGGTCCAACCAACCCAGTGTATTACGATAGTGCTTATACCAATTATGTTACACTTGTTAAGATACACATGGCCGATGCAGGAACCTGGAGCAATATTGCCAATATATATGGTTTACGGAAACAGTTCGATAGCTCACTTATAGCATATAGTATGGCATTGAAAATGGATAGCACAAGTTTTGATGCGCACCTTGACAGGGCTATTACGTATTCTATGATGAAGAAATACCCGGAAGCATTGACAGACTATAATTATGCATATAAGCTTGAACCAAAGTCCGAGAAAATGTTGCAGAACAGGGCAAGTACTTATATGGCTTGTGGATTGTATGCCGATGCTATTAAAGATTATACAAATTTAATTGGCATAAACCCTGACATACAAGGAACATACCTTGACAGAGGAGCTGCAGAATGGGATAATAAGGACTACCAGGCAGCATTAGCTGACTTTACCTATTACCACAAAATAGATCCGAAGAATGTGCAGTGTGTGTTTAATCTCGCTGTTACATATGAGAAGTTAAAAGATTTTAAATCTGCACTCGACTATGCACTTATGGCGCAACAGGCGAAATTCCCCAATGCTACAGATACCTATATCAATTTCCTGAAACAGCAGATTAATCACCCTACCAAGTAGCATGATTGAGGAAATTAAAAAATGCGCCAGGGTACTTCGCGAAGGCGGTACCATACTTTATCCTACCGATACCATTTGGGGAATTGGATGCGATGCAACTAACGAAGCTGCGGTACAGAAAGTATTTGATATAAAGAATCGCCCTTCATCAAAGAGTATGATAATATTGGTGGCAGAAGTACACCAGATAAGTTTTTATGCGGAAGTACCCCCAGTTGCACTAGACCTTGCTGAGTTTTCTGAAACACCACTTACTATTATTTACCCAAAGGCAAAAGGCATTGCCAAGGCACTGGTTGCTGAAGACGGTTCTGTAGCTATACGGGTAGTTAAAGATGAATTTTGTAAAATGCTGATAGATACCATACGCAAGCCACTCGTTTCAACATCGGCCAACATTAGTGGCGAACCCGCACCTGATATTTTTGACGCGATTGATGAAGATATTAAAAGCAAAGTGGATTATGTGGTAAATTTGAGGCAACATGAAACAAAAAAAAGTGCTCCATCTAAAATTATTAAGATAGATATGGACGGCACTTTTCAGATAATACGGAAGTGAGTACAGAAAATAAATCGCAGGCAACTAATATGCAGGAAGCATTAACACATCCTGTTTTCAAGGTCATTCAACAAGTGGCCGATGAAATGGGTGTAGATGCCTATGTGGTTGGTGGCTTTGTGCGCGATTTTATTCTATACCGCCCTTGTAAGGATATAGATGTAGTAGTAGTAGGTAAAGGAATAGAACTGGCGCAGAATGTAGCAGCGCGCCTGGGTGATAAGAAAGTGAATGTATTTAAGAATTTTGGCACGGCCCAACTTATATATGAAGATTATGATATTGAATTTGTAGGCGCCAGAAAGGAATCATATAACAGAGAATCACGTAAGCCTGTTGTGGAAGATGGCACGCTTGAAGATGATCAGAAACGCAGAGATTTTACTATTAATGCGTTAGCTATTGGCTTAAATAAAAAGAACTACGGTGTTCTGCTTGACCCATTTGATGGAGTAGGGGATATAGAAAGAAGAATAATCCGCACACCGCTCGACCCGGACATAACCTATAGTGATGACCCGCTGCGCATGATGCGTGCTATTCGTTTTGCAACACAATTAGATTTTCAGATAGAGCCAAAATCATTTGAATCTATTTGTAAGAATAAGGAGAGGATAGAAATAATTTCAAAGGAACGTGTTATTGAAGAACTCAATAAAATAATACTGGCTGATATTCCATCTATTGGTTTTGAATTGTTGTTTGATAGCGGCCTGCTGCATTTGATATTCCCTATAATGGTTCAATTGCATGGTGTAGAAATAATTAATGGAATGGGTCATAAGGATAATTTCTACCACACTTTACAGGTGCTTGATAATCTTTCCTTGCGAACCAAGGACCTTTGGTTACGCTGGTCCGCTGTATTGCACGATATTGCCAAGCCAGCCACCAAGCGTTTTGATACTAAAGTAGGTTGACTTTCCATGGCCATGAGGACAGGGGTGCTAAAATGGTGCCCAAAATATTTGCTGACCTTAGATTGCCGCAGAATGAAAAAATGAAATATGTGCAGAAGATGGTAATGCTGCACTTGCGGCCTATTGTATTGGCACATGAAACAGTTACTGACTCAGCAGTGCGCAGGCTGTTAGCTGATGCCGGTGACGATATTGATGACCTAATGCTGTTATGTGAGGCTGATATTACCACAAAAGATTTCGGGAAGCAAAAAAAATACATGCGGAACTTTCAGTTGGTAAGGCAAAAATTGAAAGAAGTAGAAGAGAAAGATAATTTACGCAACTGGCAACCACCGGTTAGTGGTGAAGATATTATGAAATGCTTTGGCATAGGTCCGTCATTGCAGGTAGGAATAATTAAAGAAGCCATCCGCGAAGCTGTGCTGGAAGGTGTAATACCTAATAAGCGCGAAGAAGCGTATAAATATATGGTTGACAAGGGCAAAGAAATGGGCTTAACACCCGTTCAAAAAGCCTGATATTCATTCACCGACCTTTTCCGCCGTTTACCGATTTTGTGCTGTTAATTGCCTAATGGCTATTTCTAAAAAATGCTTACTGCTATAGTTTTGGATCAAATTATTCAAAACATGAAAGAAGTAAGAACAGAAATAAATATAAATGCCCCGGCAGAAAAAGTATGGAAGATACTTACGAATTTTAAAGACTACCACAACTGGAACCCTTTTTTAAGATGGCTAACAGGAAAGGTTGCAGTAAATAATAAAATTGCTGTAAGAATTGCTCCTCCGGGTGCAAATGCAATGACATTCAACCCTACTGTGTTGAAATTCGATAGAAACAAGGAGTTTCGCTGGCTAGGTCATTTACTTTTTCCGGGGCTGTTCGACGGAGAACATATTTTTGAGCTTACAGATAATGGAAATGGTACGACAAGTTTTATACAACGAGAGCAATTCAGAGGTATTCTTATTCCTTTATTCAGAAAAAAGCTGGATGTAAATACCAGGCAAGGCTTTGAGTTAATGAATGAGAAACTAAAGGAAAAGGCGGAACAGCAATAAAAAAAGGGAGGCTAATAGCCTCCCTTTTAAATACAAGCTATTACACTTTATTTGGTGCTATGTCCGCTTTTTGAAGGACAAGCAGCATTTGTACATTTGCTTTTATCACATTTACCGGCACAACTACCATTTGTGCAGCAGCTTTTATCGCAGCCGCATTTGGTTGTACAAGCTGAACAACAAGATTGTTTATCCTTTGTATTGTTAGTTGTTGTTGTACCATTCGATGCAAGAGCTGACAATGCAAGAAGCATAGCCGAACTTGCTATTACAAGTTTACGTTTCATGTTATAATGTTTTAAAAATTAAAAAATACGTTGATTCTTATCCAATAAGACAAGTCGTATTTTCAGGAGGCTGCCAGCATTGGCAGGTATAATGAAATGCGTAAGACGAATTATAAAAAACAGGATATTCCTGAAGTTTATGAATGCTAAATGCAACCTGGTTATTATCAGAAACTATAAAACCAGTACAACATGCATATTGGCCAAAAGGATTGCATGACATATCGCCACACATCCCTTTCATTGGTTTAGGCGCCTTTTTTTGCTCATGATGCGTGCAACAAGATCTTGTACAGGTTTCCATTTTCTGAACAGGTTCAGTAATTGATAAAATTGGCTGAACTGTCAGAAAGGAAAAGAAGAACAATAATATAGTTGCTACTGATTTCATAAAGCGAAGATAAGCCGTAACATACTCATTTGAATATAGCTTAACAATCTTTAACACTCTACTTATCAAATCCTTCAAAGAAGTCTTCAAATGATACTCCTAACCCCTTTAGTATCTTAACAAGGGTATTAAATTGGATATTTCCACCAGCTTCGTATTTACCATATTGAGTGCGTGAAATGTCAAAATCATAAGCAAAATACTCTGAACTGCTATACCCTGCCTTAATTCTATATTCCTTTAGCCTGTTTCCCAGTTTTTTGAGATACTGCTTTTCCTCTTTTGAAATAGGTTTTCTTTTCATGGCCGGTCGCTAGTTATTAGCAGACGTAAAACAATAAAAAGCCCGCGTATTATACCACCTACTTAAATAGTTCCTGCTTAAACAGGAAAATTGATATATTTGAATAAACAATTAAATCTCAAAAACTATGAAAACCATTAAATTATTAGCGGTAGTATGTATTTCCGCAACCTTATTAAGTTCATGCCAGAAGGGAAGTACAGGCCCTGCCGGTGCAGCAGGCGCAAATGGAGTCGCTAATATTTCAAGCACTATTACATCTATTACACCTGGTTCATGGAGTAATCCTGGCACCGGAGAATATTTAGTTAAAGTAAATAATAGTGCTCTTACAAGTGCAGATCAGGATGGAGTAGAGGTATTTGTTTCTACTTCAACAGGTATATATTTAGGATTACCGACTACTAATATTTTAGCTAATGGTGACCAGATGGAGTTTGCATATCAAACGGGAGCGGTAAGTTTGATATATCTTAATTCATCTGCACCTGCTTCAACTATAAATATGAAAGTTGTTGTTATCCCACCTGCGATAATGCACCAGCATCCAAATACAAATTGGAAAAATTACAACGAAGTAAAAGCAATTTTGAATTTGAATAACTAATACAAGCCGTAACTCCTTCCACCCTCTCCAAACGGAGAGGGCCGGGGTGAGGCTCTTAATGTGCTTCCAGCCAGTTCTTTCCAATGCCTACATTAACATCAATGGGCACATCGAGTTTAATGGCATGCTTCATCTTGTCTTCTACCATTGGCTTTAAAGCATCCATTTCTTCGGGATAAGCATCAAATACCAATTCGTCATGCACGGTAAGTACCATTTTAGAACGGAGTTTTTGTTTCTTTATCTCATTATGAATATTGATCATGGCAATCTTTATAAGATCTGCTGCTGAGCCTTGTATAGGTGCATTGATAGCATTACGTTCAGCAAAACCACGCACAGCGTAATTACGGGAATTAATATCGGGCAGGTAACGTTTTCTGCCCATCAGGGTTTCAACATAGCCGTGTGTCTTTGCAAATTCAATACTCTTATCCATATAGGCTTTTACAGCACCATATTGAGTAAAGTACTGGTTAATAATATCCGATGCTTCTTTTCTTGGAATGCCCAATCGTTGAGATAAACCAAAAGCAGAAATGCCGTATATGATACCAAAGTTTACCGTCTTTGCATTTCTACGCATTTCAGCAGTAACTGTATCAATAGGCACATTATATATTTTTGCAGCTGTAGCAGAATGGATATCATATTTCTGATGGAAAGCCTCTATCATAGCTTTATCTCCACTCAGCGATGCAATAATTCTAAGTTCAACCTGCGAATAATCTGCTGACAGAAGAACTCTGTGTTCATCACCCGGTATAAATGCCTTACGTATTTCTCTGCCCCTAGCAGTACGAATAGGAATGTTCTGCAGGTTAGGGTCCTCAGAACTTAACCGACCTGTAACTGCAACAACCTGGTTAAATGTGGTGTGAATGCGGCCGGTCTTAGAATCCACTAATAAAGGCAAGGCATCTACATAGGTGTTCTTTAGTTTTTGCAGCTCGCGGTAGTCAAGTATTTTGTTAATTATCGGGTGCGCTTCCGCTAATTCCGTCAATACTTCTTCACTGGTGGAATATTGTCCGGTTTTTGTCTTTTTTGCCTTGTCCGATATTTTCATCTTCTCGAAAAGCGTCTCGCCAACCTGTTTAGGAGAATCTATATTGAATTCGAAACCTGCAATGGCCTGAATCTCTTTCTTCAGCCCCTCGATATCATTTTGTAATTCGCCTGATATTTCTTTCAACGCATGTTTATCTACTTTTATTCCGAGCAACTCAATATCAGCCAATACTTTTTCCAATGGAATTTCCACTTCGTCGAATAAACGCCTTGCGCCAACTTCATCAAGCTTTGCAGAAAGCGTATCGCGCAACCTGAACAACACATCGGCACGCTCACAGCATATTTTCATTATCTGGTCGTTCGATATCATATCCATACTATACTGTTCTTTTAATGGCTTGCGTGTTTCAGCGCCAAACTCTACAATACCAGTACCAAGTACAGTTGAAGCAATATCAGGAATGGAGTGATTACTTTCCGGCCGAACAAGGAAATGAGCTATCAATACATCAAAGAATTCTCCCTCAATAGTCAAGCCTTTTCCATCTAAAAACTTAATGCATTTTTTTACATCGTAACCTGTTTTGAGATGTTTGCTTTCAAATATTGGTTTTAGTTGAGCCCAATCTGTCTTATCATGTATTTCTATAAAATAAGCGTGTTCTGCTGCATTACTGAATGCCATACCAAGGCATTGCCCTCCCTGTATTGCAATATAAAATGCAAACGGTTTGCTGACATGTAGCTTACTTACAAGCTCGGCTATAGAATTAATTTGTTCATAGTGTCCTTCAATATGCTTTGCACCAATAACCGTTTCAACTACAACTGGAGGAGGTGCATCCATCATTCCCTCCAAAGCTATTTCAGATGGTGTTGGAGCAGCAGTGGTAACTGTTGTTGCACTTTCACCGGGAAAGAAATCTTTCATGGCTCTTACCAGGAATGTTTTAAACTCCAGTTCATTGAATACTTCCAACAATAATTTTTTATCGGGCGTACCCAATTGCATTTCATCTAAGCTGAAAGGCAGTGGAACGTCGCAAATTATAGTTGCAAGTTTTTTTGAAGAGATTGCCTTATCCTTATTCTGTTCTACTTTTTCCTTTAGCTTTCCTTTCAGTTTGTCGGTATTATCAAGCACATTTTCAACGCTTCCGAAATCATGTATAAGTTGCATAGCAGTTTTTTCTCCCACACCAGGAATGCCTGGTATATTATCAACGGAATCGCCCATTAATCCGAGAATGTCAATTACCTGTATGGGGCTGTGAATACCATATTTATCACATATTTCCTTTACACCCAATACTTCAGCAGGCTTACCCTTATTCGAGGGCTTATATATCTGAACGTGCTCAGTAACTAGCTGCCCATAGTCCTTATCCGGGGTCATCATATACACTTTAAACCCAGCCTTCTCTGCATTATGTGAAAGGGTGCCTATTATATCATCGGCTTCGTAACCATCTTTCAATAGTACAGGAATTTTAAAGGCCTCAGCTATTTTAACAATATAGGGAACAGACTTGATAATATCCTCAGGTGTTTCTGCACGGCCGGCTTTGTAATCAGCATCCATTTCGTGACGAACGGTGGGGGCATGGGTATCAAAAACAATAGCCATGTGGGTAGGCTTTTCCTTTTCAAACACCTCAAAGAGTGTATTGGTGAAACCAAACATAGTTGAAGTGTTTAGTCCTTTTGATGTAACGCGTGGGTTAGAGCTGAATGCAAAATAAGCCCTGTAAATCAATGCCATAGCATCGAGCAGAAACAGCTTTTTAGGATGGTCGGGTGTCATGTTGATTTTCTATTGTATACAAAGAAAGAAAATTTATCTGAATGAAGAATTATGAGATAATATGAGTGAATAAAAAATGTCTAATGTTAGATTTATTGCGTTCAATTTATGTAAATTTGCTTAATACACTTGTACATTATGAAGAGATTTATTGTGTTATTCCTTGTCCTAATAACAGTAACTTGTTTTGGTCAGGATCTGAAAAAAATAACCAAAACATTTAAAACGCCGGAAGGGTGGAGTGTCGACTTAGTGAAAGATACTACCTATGTGCCCATGTTTGGTAAAAGAGCTGTAGCACAATGGAAGTTTGAATGCAATAAGAAGAAGTTGCAGCCCGTTATATTCTATGTGTTTGAATTTACACATGAAGATTCAGCAAAGATGGAACAAAAAGCTATGATGTATTATGCTACTTCAAATTGTCTTGTAACGTCGAATGAAGATATACGGCAGAACAGTTTGAATTTTATAAAAGGGAAGTATTTTTTTGCTGAGAAAATGTGCCCTTGCTATACTACAGGTTCCGTTGAGTGCCGCACTATGGTAAGGAACATTAATGAATGGATTACGAATAAAGATAAATCAAAAGAATTCTGATCATTATGAAAGGAATTACGATAGGTATAGTATTGTTGGGGTTATTAGCTTTTAAAGGAGGGGAAAAGAATAATAGCAAACAGCCATGTATAAGTTCATTTGACGGAAAGGGATATAGTTACGTTGTAGTTCCGCAAAAGCCTAATTGGACATTCTATTTTCTTTTTTATTGTGAAGGCGATTCTTTAAGAGGTATGATAATGGGGCCAACAATGCAAAGCACATCAAATGGGTTATACTTTCGTGCGAATATTAATAATGTGAAAATCGTTAAAGATACCGTGAGTTTTAATTTTATTGAAGGTGAGTTGTATAGAACACCATTTACATTAACTAACTATAGAAATTATGGCGGACCCCTTGCAGTTGGTTTTGCCCATGACAGATTGTTTTATAAAGGTGTCTTAAAAGGCGATAGTGTAATGAACCTGAAGTGCCAGAATAAATACTATGCCTGCGGTGCTGACTCAATGATTTTCAAGAAAATGAAATAGCAGCTTCCCGCCTGGAGCTAAAAAGCTTCTTCAACACTTAAATAATATTCAACTGTGTTTCCGTACCCAATATCACCACGAATATTAATGTGTTGTTTTCTGTTTGCATTATAACGCAAGCCAACGCCTTCAGCTAAAATAAGCCCGGGTGCATCCGGAAACATACCTGGGTGGCCGATAAGCGCTGAGGCACCAAATACAGCAAGCCCCCATGGGCCATGTATATGAACTCTTGCTTCCGCTTGTAAAAGTGTAAGGAATTTATCTCTGTAGTATCCGTAATAATATCCACGCATCTGTTTACTTCCACCAACCAAGCCTAATTGGTCAAACGGAACATTTCCAAACGTGAATTGGTTCCGTTGGTTTACCGCTAAAATAAATGAATGAGATAATGTTTTATACCAGGAAAAGTCAGTAGTGATCTTTTGAAAATTCAGCGTTGAGCCTAATATGTTTGAATAATCATAGGATGTAATTCTAATAAATAACCCCTTTGTAGGAAAGAAAATGCTATCGCGTGAGTCATATAAAAGATCAATTCCTGCACCTGAAGCCGAATAGCCTTTACTGCCTGTTACCTCTCCGTTAATTAAAACACCACTGGGGTCGTACTGTATAAATTCATCGCTTTGAAAATTGTAGTCTATTCCGGCATATATGTTTGAAAATAGTTTTCGGTATCCATTTAAAATTGCCCTGGGATATATTATTTCAAAAAGCTCTTTATTAACCCTGTCAGTACCTATCCCCCAATAATAATAGCTGTATTTATAAAAACCAAGTTCTCCATCAAGGTAATATAGATTATTCTTTGAATACAATTCAATGGGTGCGTACAGTACTATTTGGTTATTTTGGGTGTATGCTGCAACACCTAAAATGTCAGAATAATTTGTGGCACTATCATGGTTTAGTTTAAACGTAAATGAGGCACCTGCTCCGAAAGCGAACCGTGTTTCGGGTACATAATAAAATACAGGAACAGGTATTATGTGAAGTTTTTTGTTCTTAACACTATTGGTATCAGCTGCGGATGCAGAAAAAAAGTGAAAAGTAAGCGAGATGAGTAGTAATAGTTTTTTCATGAAGGGAACAGAGAATACATATAGCCACAATTTTACATTTTATTTGAATAGGCTACAAATATTATCTTTGAAATAATTAGGAGCGATGAAAACAGTTATATACGGACATAGAGGTGCAAGAGGATTATACCCCGAAAACACTATAGAGGGCTTTTTATATGCAGCCGGCTTAGGTTTGTATGGAGTAGAGCTGGATGTGGTTATATCAAAAGATAAGAAAGTTGTGGTTTCTCACGAACCATGGATGAATCCTAAGACTTGTACAAAGCCCGATAATTCGAAGGTGAGCTTCCTTAAGCGTAAGAACCTGTACCGGATGAATTATAACAGAATACGACGGTACGATTGCGGTTTGCGTGGTAATGTTAATTTCCCAGACCAGATAAAACTGCCCGCGTATAAGCCTTTATTGGCTGAGGTTATTGGCAAGGTTGAAGCCTTTATTAAAAGCCATAACCTTCCGCCTTTGGTATATAATATTGAGATAAAGAGCAAATGGGTTAACGACCATGAGTTGCATCCCCCACCTGATGAATTTGTAGAATTAGTGCTTAAGGAATTGGCTCCATTCAATATTTATAACAGAATTTTGATACAATCGTTCGATATGCGGCCACTGAATATATTGCACCAGAAAAATCCGGGTTGCCAAATAGGAATGTTGGTTAAAAACCCCCGTTTTATCAGGTTGCGAATGAGTGCTTTAACGTTTACACCTAATACATGTGGCTTGTATTATAAATATGCTACCAACAAGTGGATAGATAAAATTCATGAATTGGGTATGAAAGCGCTGATATGGACAGAAAATGAAAAAGAAGATATGCGTCAGCATATTTCAATGGGAGTCGATGGAATTATAACAGATTACCCTGCAAGGGCTTTAGAGGTAATGGCTGAACAGCCGAAATAAAAGTATCTTATCTTTGTTACTTTAACTACACTATGCAAAACAAACTGAAGTTATGGCAACCGCACTTAGTAGCGCTGGGCCTGTTTATTCTTATACCTGTAATATATTTCTGGCCAGCCCTTCAAGGCAAGACCCTGGCACAAAGTGATATTACCAATTTCCTGGGTGTATCTAAGGAAATACTTGATTTTCGTAGCAGGTTCCATCATGAAGCATTATGGACTAACTCAATGTTTGGCGGTATGCCAAGTTACCAGATATCGGCTTATTATGCGGCTGACCTGATGATGTATATATACCAGATAATTACAGTTATTCTTCCATTCCCTATAAGTACAGTATTCATTTCATGTGTTAGTTTTTATGTGTTAATGAAGGTGATGAAAGTAGATTCATGGGTGGCAATAGTAGGTTCTTTCGGATACGCATTCTCTTCTTTCTTCTTCATTATACTTACTGCAGGGCATAATTCAGAGGCTAATGCATGTTCTTTCATGCCTCTTGTGTTAGCCGGTGTAGTTATGGCATTCAATGGAAAGCGCTTAGCAGGAACTGTTCTTACAGCATTTGCCCTGGCAATGGAACTTTACGCGAGCCATCTGCAAATAACATATTACCTGTTTATGGCAATTGCTATTTATGCTATTGCACGACTTGTAACTGCCATTAAAGAAAAGCAATTGGTTGGCTATTTAAAGACTGCAGCCATGCTTGTAGTTGCAACTATGCTTGCCTTTGGTACTAATCTTACCAGCCTTTGGTTAACCTATGAATACAGTAAGTATTCAAGCCGTGGTAAATCTGAACTTACCTTAAACCATGAAAATAAATCGAGCGGACTTACTAAGGAATATGCAACCGGATGGTGCTATGGAGTAGGTGAAAGCTTTACCTTATTTATTCCTGATTATAAAGGCGGTGCGTCAGATTATATTGGTCAGCTATCCACAAGTGCAGCAGGCTTAGATGAGCAACAAACACAAGTATACCAGAGCTATTTCCAATATTTTGGTGATCAGCCTTTTACTTCAGGTCCTGTATATGTTGGGGCTATTATTTGCTTTTTTGCACTTATGGGCATGTTCCTTATTAAAGGTTCATTAAAGTGGTTTTTGCTGGTTACTACAGCACTTTCAATTGCTTTATCATGGGGGCATAACCCTGTAATTATATTCGGCACCAGTATTTTCGATTTCTTTTTCGACCATTTCCCGGCATTTAACAACTTCCGGGCCGTATCAATGATATTGGTATTAGCTGAGCTTACACTGCCTATTATGGCAGCCTTAGCATTGGATAAGATCGTAAATTCCAAAGACTTTATGAAGGAGATTATTCCGGTGAAGTTCATGAAAAATATGAACGGAAAGAAAATATTATTTATCTCACTTGGAATTGCTGGCGGTTTTGCCTTATTATGTTACATAACCCCCACTTCATTTACGGATTTTCAAAACCAATCTCAGAATGATGAATGGGTACAAAAATTTGTACAGGGTGCTAAGGCAAGTGAAGCACAGGCTGAACAATATCTGGGGAATGTTTTCTCAGCTGTTGCCAATGCACGTAAAAAACTTTTTACAGGTGATGCAGGGCGTACATTAATATTTGTGTTGCTATCCGCAGGACTTGTATGGGTATATACCAAAAAGATGATAAGCCGGAATTGGTTTGCAGGGGTATTATGTTTTTTTGTGTTATGGGATCTAAGCCAGGTCGATTGGCGATATCTTGACCATAGCCGGGAGCATTGGACCACTAAAAAAGCAGCCCAGGTACCATATGAAGCAGAACAAGCTGATCTGGATATTTTGAAAGACACATCACTGGATTACCGCGTATATAATACCACTGTCCGTCCCGATCAGGATAGCCGTACTTCATATTTCCATAAATCGATTGGCGGGTATAGTGGTGTTAAAATGAAGCGGTTCGATGAAATGCTTCAGTACACAGGTTTACTGAGTACCCGCATCAGCAGAGAAAATATTGGGGTACTTAATATGTTGAACACAAAGTACATTATAGCACCGGGGCCAGGTGGAAAGGAAAATGTAGCGGAGAAAAACCCTGATGCATTGGGTAACGCCTGGTTTGTGAATAACTGGAAAATTGTTGAGGATGCCGATTCTGAAATAACATCACTCATGCATTTCGATCCTAAGCACACTGCTTTAGTTGACAAGCGTTTTACTGATTATCTGAAAGGCTTGACTCCAACCAACGATTCAACCGCATCAATTAAAATGAAATCGTATCAACCCAATGACCTGGTTTATGAATCAAAATCAAATGCACAAGAGTTGGCAGTATTCTCTGAAGTATATTACAAAGATGGCTGGGATGCATTTATTGATGGAAAACCTTCAGAGTATATACGTGTGAATTATGTATTACGTGCCATGATAATTCCTGCCGGTAACCATACTATTGAATTTAAGTTCGAACCAAAATCATATGCCATAGGTGAGAAAGTTTCATTGGCAAGTTCGCTTATTATATTGTTAAGTTGCATCGGCGTCCTGTTTATGGAATTCAGGAAGAAGCCTACCGAGTAAAATGAAAAAGGTTCTTATTATTACGTATTACTGGCCACCAAGTGGCGGTGCCGGTGTGCAGCGCTGGCTGAAATTCGTAAAGTATTTGCGTGAGTTCGGATGGGAACCTATAGTGTATACTCCTTCAAATCCTGAATCGCCAACCAATGATGATTCGCTGCAAAAGGATTTACCGAAAGATCTTACTGTTCTTAAAACGGAAATATGGGAGCCCTATTTATTCTACAAAAAGCTAATGGGGCAAAAGAAGCATGAAAAAATAAATGCTGCATTCCTTACTGAATCAAAGAAGCCTAAGCCACTTGAAAAGCCTGCCGTGTGGATTCGTGGTAACTTCTTTATTCCCGATGCACGCAAGTTTTGGGTAAAACCTTCTGCTAAATATTTAGTGGAATATTTGAAAAAGAACCCTGTTGATGCAATGGTGTCTACAGGTCCACCGCATAGCATGCACCTGATAGCACAAGCGATTAAAAGGAAAATAAATATTCCCTGGATGGCTGATTTCCGTGATCCTTGGACCGAGATAGATTTCTATTCCAAGCTGATGCTTACACCCATGGCAGACAGGAAACATAAAAAATTGGAATTGGGTGTGTTGCAAAATGCCGATGTCGTGAGCTGTGTAGGGCAGAATTGGTTAGATGGATTGGAAACGATCTTGAAGAAAGGGACAGCGGGCAAGTATACAGAGGCGATGCATGACAAGTTTAAATTTATTTCAAACGGATTTGATCCTGAGGATTATGATGGCGTTGGTGAAGTACAATTGGATAAGAAGTTTACCATGGCACATATTGGCACGCTTGATAAATCGAGAAACCAACCAACACTTTGGAAAGCCTTGGCGGAACTGACGAAGGAGAATGCTGTCTTTGCATCTGACCTGGAGATAAAATTAGTCGGTAAAGTGGATATTGCAGTACAGGAGGATTTAGAAAAACATGGCTTGTCTCCTTACGTAAATAAAATTGCATACCTGTCACATCATGATGTTGCAATTGTTCAGAAGCAGGCGCAGGTGTTAATGTTATTGATAAACCGAACACCTAATGCAATGGGTATAACCACAGGTAAGTTTTTTGAATATATGGCAGCTAAGCGGCCTATATTATGTATTGGAATTGAGGGTGGCGACGCACAGAAAATTATTGATGATACCAAGGCAGGGCTTTTTGCTGGTTTTGACGATATAGCTGAAATGAAAAAGAGCATCCTCTATTTTTATGGTAAGTATAAGTCAGGTGGCTTGTTTAGTGAAGGGGCTAATATTGAGAAATATTCAAGAAAATCGCTTACCGGCAACCTTGCTAAGGTGCTGAATTCCATTGCATTAAAGTAGGCCATTGGTGTTGGCTGTAAAATGCTTAAATTTACCATCCTATTAAAAAAAGTATGGATAAGCATTCATATCTCAGTAATTCCGACCCTGGAACTATTGATGATCTTTACAAGAATTATTTACAGGATAATTCGTCGGTTGATACCTCGTGGCAAAAGTTTTTTGAAGGGTTTGAATTTGCCCGCAAAAATTATTCCGATCTGTCAGGAACAGAACAGGTACCTGAACAGGTTCGTAAGGAATTTGCAGTATTGAATCTGATAAACTTGTACCGTTCATCCGGCCATTTGTTTACCAAAACAAACCCGGTACGTGAGCGCCGAAAATATTACCCTTCACTGGATGAAATAGAACTTATAGGCCTTGCACAATCTGATATGGATACCGTTTTCCAGGCTGGACATGAGATCGGCTTAGGTGCTTCGAAGCTTTCCGATATTATTACATTCCTTAAACAAACATATTGCCAGTCTATTGGCGTTGAGTATACCCATATCCGCAACCAGAAAGTAGTAAAATGGTTGCAGGATAAAATGGAGTCGACCCGTAACCAACCAAACTTCACTGCTGAACAGAAACGTGAAATATTGCAGGACATAAGTAAAGCAGTTGTGTTTGAAAATTTCCTGCACACTAAATTTGTGGGCGAAAAAAGATTCTCACTCGAAGGGGTGGAGGCACTTATTCCAGCTATAAACGGGGTTATTCAAAAGGGTGCTGCACTGGGCATACAGGAGGTTGTAATTGGTATGGCTCACCGTGGCAGATTGAATATGCTTGCCAATATTTTCAAAAAAACATACGAAGATATTTTTAATGAATTTGAAGGAAAAGAATTTGATGCGGATGCGCTTTTTGGTGGCGATGTAAAATATCACTTAGGCTATTCTGCAAACGTAGTAACCCGTGATGGAAATAAAGTTCACTTAAGCCTTACACCAAATCCTTCACACCTGGAAACGGTTGACCCCGTTACAGAAGGTATTACCCGTGCCAAGCTTGAACAGCAATATAACCAGGATTATAATAAGGTTGTAACTATACTTATACATGGCGACGCTGCTATCGCAGGCCAAGGTGTGGTTTACGAAACTGTGCAGATGGCTAAGCTTGCTGCATATCGCACAGGTGGAACCATTCACATGGTAGCCAATAACCAGATAGGTTTTACAACAAACTATGTTGATGCACGTAGCAGTACGTATTGTACCGACGTAGCAAAAGTTATTTTGTCTCCGGTATTCCATGTGAATGCCGATGATGTGGAAGCAGTGGTTCAAACAGTAATGCTGGCAATTGAATTCCGCCAGACTTTCCATCGTGATGTATTTATTGACCTGCTTGGTTACCGTAAGTATGGCCATAACGAAGGTGACGAGCCACGTTTTACCCAGCCGTTATTATATAAGGCGATTGCAGCACACGAAGACCCTCGTAAAATATATTTAGCTAAGCTGGAGAATGAAGGTGTGGTGAATGATGCTGACCTGAAAAAGATTGAAGACGAGTTTAAGGAAACATTACAGGAAAGATTAGACGAATCAAAGCAGATCCGTAAAACTAAAGTAACATCATTCCTTGAAGGTGTTTGGAAAGGCATTCGAATAGCAGAAGACAAGGACTTTGATAAATCACCCGATACAGCAGTAGATAAAAAAACGCTCCTTGAAATAGGAGAGAAAATAACGGATCTGCCAAAGGACAAAAGCTTCTTTACTAAAATTGTAAAACTGCAAGCCGACCGCAAAGCTATGTTGCAAGGTGAGGGCGCAGTTGATTGGGGAATGAGTGAATTGCTTGCCTATGGTTCATTGGTTATGGAAGGCCACCCGATACGCTTTACAGGACAGGATGTAGAACGCGGAACATTCTCTCACCGCCATGCAGTGCTTACCCTTACGGATTCTGAAGAACAATATACTCCGCTTGCTCATTTAAGTGACGAACAGGCAAAATTTGCTATTTATAACTCACATCTTTCTGAATATGCTGTGCTAGGTTTTGAATATGGTTATTCCATGTCATCGCCACAAACATTAACTATTTGGGAAGCCCAGTTTGGTGATTTTGCCAATGGTGCGCAAATTATTATTGACCAGTATTTAAGCAGCGCAGAAGATAAATGGCGCCGCATGAACGGTATTTGTTTATTGTTGCCACACGGTTACGAAGGGCAAGGCGCAGAGCACTCCAGCGCACGTATGGAAAGGTTTTTGATGTTATGTGCAGAGAACAATATGTATGTTATTGATCCGACCACACCGGCTAATATGTTCCATGCCCTGCGCAGGCAGTTACATGCACCATACCGTAAGCCTTTAATTGTATTTACACCTAAGAGTTTATTGCGTCATCCTAAATGCGTATCTAAAATAAGTGACTACACTAAAGGTGGTTTCCAGGAAATAATTGACGATGGAAATACTTCTGCAACGCGATTAGTCTTCTGCACGGGTAAAGTTTACTATGATCTGTTAGAGGCTAAGGAAAAAGAGGGTAATGAGGATGTGGCTTTGATCCGTATGGAGCAATTATATCCTTTCCCACGTAAGCAGTTTACTGCTATTCTTGCTAAGTACAAAAAAGCTAAAGAATATATATGGGTTCAGGAAGAACCGGAGAACATGGGAGCATGGTTATATATGACACGTATGGTAAATGAAGTGAAACTGAAATGTGTGTCACGTCCTGAAAGCGCAAGCCCTGCAACGGGTTCAAAGAAACTGAGTGAAAAAGAAAAGAACACCATACTGAATACTATATTCGGAAAAGTATTGGTGAAGTAAACTGTAATGTAATTTGTTATGGCTGAAGCCAAAAACCGTTTTGTATTTATTAACCCCAGCCTTAAGGCTGGGGTTATAGGAATTTCATTCAATAAGGGCTTTAGCCCTGATAGTGGTTTGTTAATGAACATAAAATTTAAATCATGATATTAGAACTTAAAGTACCTAGCCCCGGAGAATCAATTACAGAAGTACAGATCGCACGTTGGTTGAAAAAGGATGGCGATTATGTGCAAAAGGAAGAAGAGGTTTGTGAGATAGATTCAGATAAGGCTACTCTTACCATTAATAGTGAACAGGCTGGGCAGATAAAGATATTGGCAAAGGATGGCGATACCGTTAAGGTGGGTAGCGTAGTTGCAAAAATAGATACAGATGCAAAAGCACCTGCAGTGGTTGAAAAACCTGCGGCAAATGGAAAAGCAAAGGAAACGGCTCCTGTGGCTGCAAAAGCTGCAGCTCCGGTAAAAGTTGCGCAAGAACAAACTTCATATGCTTCGGGCACACCTTCACCTGCTGCTAAAAAAATGATGGCAGAAAGCAATATTCCTGCTGTGAATGGCACTGGTAAAGGTGGAAGAGTTACAAAGTCAGATGTTGCAAACGCATTAGCGAAAGGCTTTACTGTTGAGAATAATTCACCTTTCCAGGGCTCTCGTGATGATGACAGACAGAAGATGTCTGCATTACGCAAAAAGCTTTCTCAGCGTTTGGTAGCAGTAAAAAATACTACCGCCATGCTGACTACTTTTAACGAGGTAGATATGAGTGCAATACTTGCACTACGTGAAAAATATGGTAAGAAATTCGAAGAAAAATATGGCTTCCGTTTAGGATTCATGTCATTCTTCACCAAGGCTGTGACAGAAGCATTGGCAGCATTCCCTGCTGTAAATGCAATGATAGACGGAGAAGAAATAGTGTATCATAATTATGCTGATGTTGGGGTTGCAGTAAGTGCACCCAAGGGACTTGTTGTACCTGTATTACGTAACGCTGAGATGATGAGCCTAGCACAGATTGAAGGTAAGATAAAAGAACTGGCGCTGAAAGCACGTGACAATAAATTATCACTTGAGGAAATGAGCGGAGGTACATTTACTATTACCAATGGTGGCGTATTTGGCTCATTGATGTCGACACCAATCATTAACCCACCACAAAGCGCTATACTTGGTATGCATAATGTAGTTGAACGCCCTGTGGCGGTTCAAGGTAAGGTTGAGATACACCCGATGATGTACATTGCTCTTTCATACGATCACCGTATAATTGATGGCAGAGAGTCGGTTAGCTTTTTGGTGAAAGTAAAACAAGGCCTTGAAGACCCTACACGTTTGTTGTTCGGTGCGAAAGACCCTAACGAAGTATTATTAGGTTTATAAAATTTACTATGAGTAATAAAGTAGAATACCCTAAGGATGGTTTCAAATCATTTAAAGAGTTTTATCCTTTTTATTTGAGTGAGCATTCAGAGGTTGTTTGTCGCACTTTGCATTTTATTGGCACCTTCCTTGGCTTAATATTTCTCATTTGGGTATTAGCAACCTTCGATAATAAGTGGTGGGCATTTGCATCTCCTTTATTTGGCTACGGCTTTGGCTTTGCAGGGCATTTCTTTTTTGAGCATAACAGGCCTGCTACATTCAAAAATCCGTTTTACAGCTTTGCTTCTGATCTTCGCATGTTCTTCGAACTGCTTACCGGAAAAATAAAGTTCAAAAGCTAATTAATATAATTATCTCTGTGGTTCTCTGTGAGTCCTCAGTGAAACTCTGTGTAAGAAATTATTACAAAGAGAACCACAGAGTAAAAATGCTGAGATTCACAGAGAATTAAACTGTTTCCAGTTGTTTCTCCTCTTTCTTGTTATTAGCTATAGCTACTTGTTGTGCAACATTGCGTGCTACTTCCATAAATGCTATTGCCTGCGGAGTATCTTGTTGTAATACAGCCGGGCGGCCTGCATCACCTGCTTCGCAAATACTTTGTACCAATGGCACCTGGCCGAGGAAAGGAACTTTTAACTCATCTGCCAATGTCTTTGCACCATCTTTCCCGAAGATGTAGTATTTGTTGTTTGGTAACTCAGCAGGGGTAAAATATGCCATGTTCTCAACCACGCCAAGTACTGGTACATTAATATCTTTATGCGCAAACATGGTAACTGCTTTGCGTACGTCGAGCAAGGCAATGTTTTGCGGAGTGCTTACTATCACGGCTCCTGTAACCGATGCTGTAGAAACCAATGAAAGCTGAATATCACCTGTTCCCGGAGGAAGGTCAATAAATAAATAATCTAATTCGCCCCAGGCTGCATCATTCACTAACTGCTGAAAAGCTTTTGATGCCATTGGCCCTCTCCATACCACTGCCTGTGCATTGGTAACAAAAAAGCCGATAGAAAGTAATTTCACTCCGTAATGTTCAACAGGAACCATATATGTTTTACCGCCAATATCTTCCAACAACGGCTTTTCATCTTGTACATCGAACATCATGGGTACTGATGGACCATAAATATCTGCATCGAGCAAGCCAACTTTTGCACCCTGCATAGCCAATGCTACTGCAAGGTTAGCCGCTACTGTAGATTTTCCTACGCCGCCTTTACCTGATGCCACGGCAATAATATTTTTTACCTGCGGTAGCGCCGCGCTTTTTGTTGTCCTCTTTGATGTCACCTTTGCGCTCATGGTTACATTTACTTCCGCTTCTTTATCTACGTAATATATTATAGCGTTTACACTCGCCTTGTGTATCATTTCTTTCATTGGGCATGCAGGGGTTGTAAGCACAACAGTAAAACTTACTTTTTTACCATCTACTACAACATCTTGCACCATGCCAAGTGTTACTATATCTTTATCGAAATCCGGATCGATTACATTTTTAAGCGCTTCTAATACTTGTTCTTTAGTTATCATATAAGGGAAATTTGACGTAAAGCTATGAATTTTTAAGCCTTGTTTTGTAATTTTTTGGGCGTTCCCCTGCGGGTCGGGCTATCCGTTCCAAGTCCTCGCCCCGAATACCCGGGGCTGTGGGCTTTCCACTACTATCCCTAACGCGAAATACATGGACGTAACTATAGTGCAAGTTCTATAGCAGGATCCCAGAAAACCTTCTTGAAATTTTGCACCTGGTCTTTTTTTACCTTAATCCCCTCTTTAGCAAGCATTTGCTCCATAAGCTTAGGATGCCCGAAATGATGCTTACCCGATAGCATACCTGTACGATTTACAACCCTGTGAGCAGGTACAGGTGGCTTTTTACCATGTGCCTGGTTCATAGCCCAACCCACCATGCGCGATGACTGTGCTGCACCAAGGTATTTGGCTATAGCCCCATAGCTGGTAACTCTGCCCTTTGGCACGTGGCGGACCACTTCGTAAATCATATCGTAAAAATCGCTCATGACATAAACTTGTTGTACAAATTTATATTTTTTACTAACCTAGATAGTGGATAAGATTAGGAGGCAGTGTGAAATAAGTTGATATTTTTTTGTGTACGTTTGATTAGTATTAAATACCTATGAGCGATATAACAGTCAACGACTTTACATACCTACAACAGTATCCTGATTTCATTTCCAAAGAAGAATTCTGGAATGATGTGATATTGCAGTTAAACAAAGACCTGAATAAGGAGTTTGCTATAAACATACCACATTCTGACCTGAAAGGAGAACGCGCAGCGGAACTGGTAGTTAATGCCTTGATGAAATACCTTCCTTCTATTACTCCTGAGCTTTCGGAAGTATTGTATAGAATAGATGTGTCGGAACAGCAGGTGAATGCATTTAAAGAACTCCCGACAGATATCTATTATCGTTGCCTTGGTGAATTGATCGTTAAACGAATTGTGTTGAAGGTAATTACCCGGAAAATGTATTCCGGTAAAAAGATAGAGTAGTGTCAGCATCGGCCATACTAATTTGCCTTATATCTTATTTTGCAGTTCTTATGGCTGTTTCCTATATCACAGGACGCAACAGCACCAATGAAGGTTTCTTTTTAGCTAACCGCAAATCACCCTGGTACCTTATTGCATTTGGTATGATTGGCACTTCTATTTCAGGAGTAACTTTCATTTCTGTTCCGGGTGCAGTTAAATCAATTGGCTTTTCATACTATGAAGTAGTACTGGGTTATATTCTGGGTTACTGGATAATTGCATGGGTATTGATGCCGGTATTCTATCGTATGCAACTGACCTCTATTTATACTTATTTAAAAGAACGGTTTGGGCGATACGGATATAAAACAGGTGCATCTTATTTTTTGCTATCGCGCATTATTGGTGCATCATTTCGCATATATGTAGCGGTTGATGTATTACAGGGTTGCATTTTTAATCAGTGGAATGTTCCCTTTGTTGTAACAGCTTCAATTATAGTTGCGCTGATATGGCTCTATACTCGAAGTGGTGGTATGAAGACCATTATATGGACCGATGCCTTACAAACTTTCTTTTTACTCGCCGCTCTTGTTGGCAGTATATTCCTGATAACACAATCGTTGCATTTACATATTTCAGATCTGGCAAGTATTGTTGCTGCATCACCCTATTCTAAAATGTTCTACTGGGATTATAACAGTAAGCTGTTTTTCTTCAAACAGTTCTTCGCGGGCGTGTTTATTGCTATTGCCATGACTGGACTTGATCAGGATATGATGCAAAAGAACCTGACCTGCAAAACAATAGGCGAATCGCAAAAAAATATTTTCTGGTTTAGTATTGTTCAAGCTATAGTAGTATTTATGTTCCTTGCATTAGGCTCATTATTATATGCTTTTGTAGAAGCGAATCATATTACCGCCCCTGTAAAGTCGGACCAACTCTATCCGATGCTGGCAACCAAAGGTTATTTCGGAACTATAGTTGAGTTCCTTTTTATCATGGGTATAACAGCAGCTTCGTTTGCTAGCGCCGATTCTGCTCTGACAGCACTTACAACGTCGTTTTGTGTAGATATATTGGATATAAAAGAAAAGGCAAAAGAAACACAAGAGCGGACACGTAAGAATATTCATATTCTTATGGCGATATTACTGATAGTTGTAATTGTAATTTATCGACTTATTAATAACCAGGCTATAGTTGAAGATGTGTTTAAAGTGGCTGGTTATACCTATGGGCCTTTATTGGGGCTCTATGCGTTTGGGTTACTAACCAAAATTAAAGCCAATGATAGCTGGATTCCATTTGTCTGCCTGCTATCGCCGGTTATTTGCTATATGCTTGATACTTATTCCAAAGCATGGTTCAATGGCTACCAATTCGGCTTCGAATTGCTTATTTTGAATGCTTTGATTACATTTACAGGGCTTTTGATATCTGCCACAAGTGCAGAAACGGCCGATGGGAAAAACAATTAACATATTATCGATAGATGGTGGTGGTATTCGGGGAATACTTCCCGCTACATTTTTGTCGGCGTTAGAGACTCGCTTGCAACAGGCAAAGAATGATCCGAATGTTCGCCTCTCTGATTTTTTTGATTTTATAACCGGCACAAGTACTGGCGGATTGCTGACTTGCATTTACTTAACACCTGATGAAAGTGATGCACACCGTCCTCGTTTTACAGCACGTCAGGCACTGGAATTTTATTTTGCTTACGGAGCGCATTCATTTACTCCGCAAGAGGGTGGTGGCTTTCATAAATACTCTCCCGAAGGGTTCGAAGCACAACTGAGATACTTTTTTAAGGACCTTAAACTCAGCCAGCTTATAAAGCCTTGTTGTGTTACCGCATACGACCTGATACATACTGAACCTTATTTATTCCTTTCGCATAAGGCCGTTGGCGATCCACGCTCTGATTTTTTTATTCGCTCTGTAATACGGTCTACTTCAGCGTTACCGGGAGTATTTCCTCCGGCAAAAGCCAGCTGCATGGCAGAAAGGCCATACACATTTATTGACGGAAGTATTTTTGCATATAACCCAGCTTTATTTGCGTTTATGCAGGCTAAGCTAGTGTACCCTGAGGCGGATAGTTTCTTTTTGCTTTCATTGGGAACCGGTTTAGCGACTACGGCTTACACGGAATCACAAACCGATGACACCAGTGATAAGAACTGGGCACGTATGTTAGCCAATATAGCGTTTGACGCACATAGCGATATGGTGAATTACCAGTTGGAAGACATATTCAAGAATAAACCGCAATCAACCTATACACGTTTGCAGCCATCATTGCATGGTATGAATAAGGAAATGGATAACATTACAGAACAGAATGTGCAGGCGCTTTATAATGCAGGCGAAGGTTTTGTAAAGACCAATGACAGGACCATGACCGAGATCATCGATATGCTATTGAAATAATAGCTTAGCTCTTCATTCTTTTTTCCGATTCAATGAACCACAACAGTTCATTTATAAAAGTGTTTGCCCGTTTGTCTGTTCCCTCTTTATCAAGCGGCGTTCCATCTTCGGAAAAGTTTTTGTCAGCAGTTGGGTTCGGAAACATTGCAGGAACAACTATTGAACGTATCTTCCATAATGTGAATTGGAGTGAAGTTATTACCTGTGAACCACCAAACGATCCGTTTGATACGGTTGAAATTGCAATGGGTTTATGATGCCATTCCTCATACAGCAGGTCAATTACATTTTTCAAGGCAGGCGGGTAGCCACCATTGTACTCAGGTGTAACAATAAGCACTCCGCTTGCATTTTTAATCCTTTTGGCAAAATCCAATACCTTTTCACCAGGATTCTTTAGAAGCCATAGGCGCTCATTGAATATAGGAAACTGGTATTCGTTCAGGTCGACTATTTCACATGTTGCAAGGTTCCTCTCTTCAATAAATTTCTTAAAATATAAAGCCACTCTATGGCTTTTCCTTCCTTCACGGACACTTGCAGAAATAATGGCTATATGGGGCTTAGTATCTGGCATATGAATGAGTTTGAAACAAATGTAAGAAGAATTAACAGAACGATTTACGGCTCTATTTCATAACTTTGCAAAATAGAGATTAAACTTTGCAAATTGGGCTTTGTCAAAACATTAAATAAATAAAATGAAGAAAAAAGCGCTACTTATCTACCTTACATTCTTAATGTGTTTTGTTTCTTATACTTCATTCTCGCAAAACATAAACCTTTCCAATTCAAAGTATTTTGATGGGGAGTGTAATATGGTTGTGAATCCACTCAACCCTAAGCATATAGTTTCTTCATGGATATATTTTTCTTTGAGTAATTTAAAAGATGCCATTGCAACCCGTAGTTCATTCGATGGAGGCAAAACCTGGACCCCACTGCAAATATTGCCCCATGTGTATTCTAGTTTTAATAGTGCAGATCCGACCATGTACTTTGGCAAGGATAGTTGTGTATACCTGGCCTATATTGATCTTTCAGGATTGAAAGCAAGTGATTCAGGATATATAATGGTTGCCCGTTCAACAAACGGAGGAATTACATGGAAAGCTCCTGTTAAAGCTATTAACTATAAAGCGCAACCCAACTTGCCTATTGACCGCCCCTGGATAGCAGCTGACGGAACCAACGGTCCTTATGCCGGAAGGGTTTACCTGACAACGCAAAATGCATATTTCGCCCCGCAACCACATCACCCATGGTTTACTTATTCAGCCGATAGTGGTGCAACATGGGCCCCCATCAAACAGTTGGATGATAGTATACCTACAGGTGCAATAACCGATGCTACAGCATTTACTACGGTGGCGGCTAACGGCACACTATATGGTTTTTATTACTCCTACTATACTGCATATAGCCCATATGCGAGGCTAATTATGGTTAAGTCATTTAACGGAGGCGCCTCATTTACAACACATGCCGCACTTAATTTTACTGCTGCCGATGTTATTCCAACCGCCGATTCATTGCTGAAAAGCGGCCTTTGTGTTTCTTCCAATCCTACCGATACCAGTAATCTTATCCTACTCAGCCCTTCTGAAATATTCGGAGAGCCGGATGTTGTTTCATTCAACTCACATGATGGTGGTAATACATGGAACGGACCCATACGGTTGAATGATGATGCAAAAGGTGCATACGATACATGCCACGATTTAAATTGGGGTGGCTTTGCTAAAAACGGAACATTTGGTGCAGTTTGGCGCGACCGACGCAATACAAGTAAAGGCGATAGCGCTTCTTTTCAGATATATGGCACAACCTCTACCGATGGTGGTAACAGTTATGGCAAAAATTTCCTGGTAAGCGATACTATTTCTCCACCTGTTTATATTGAGCGTGGTGATGATTTCCTTGGATGTGCTGTTACCGATTCAAATGTTTATGCATTATGGAGTGATATGCGTACAGGTAAAGAAAATACATTCTTTAATTCCACTTCAATAGGTAAATCTCCATCAGCTGTTGTAAGCTTGGGAGATAATTCCGGGTTCAGTGCAGAGCTATTTCCTAATCCGTCGCACAATAAAACCAATATTGTAATTAATGCACAACGCCCATTAAAGGAAAGCTTACTGAGTATCTATTCTATTGATGGTAGAAAAGAAGCAGAGATAAAAATTCCAGGTGGTGGTATGTATATACTCGACCTGCCAGCGCTATCTGCAGGTACGTATATATGGTCACTTACAGAAGACGCCGAACCCATTGCCCAAGGTAAATGGGTTGTACAGTAGATAAGTTTTAGTGTTGTACGATTATCCTTCCCTCTGAGATAAGCCTGTCTCCGCTTTCGCTCATTATGCGGTAAAAGTACATGCCACTTTCCTTAGCGTTCATGTTTATCTGGGTTTTGCCCGGGTAAACATCACCGCTATAAACTTGCTGTCCCAGCGCATTGTATATTTCAATTTCAGTTTTTTCATTTATCGATTCAGCTGTAACAAGAGTAAATGAACCATTATTCGGATTAGGATATATTGTAAAATCAGAATTAGCAGTAATAGCACTTATTCCGGTTGGGCCCGTAACAACACTCAGGTTATCTATTCCAACATCGTTGGTGCCTTTATCAGTAACAGTAAAACGTATAACGCTCTTGGCTGAAGTAGCACTAGTTGTAAACGATTCATTGGTCCATGATGATGCTTGTGCAGGAAGTGATAACAGAGGGGCAGAGAAAGTTTTACCACCGTCCGTAGAAAGCTCAACATCAAATGCAAATGGAGAAGGTGAAAGTTCGTTATGTATATAATCAAAACTTATTGTCTTTGTTCCGGCGCCGGAAAGATCTATGTAAAGATCAAGGTTTCCGATAGAACCTGCAGGAGGTGGGTCGTTATGGAATCGTGCGCTGTATGTACCATTTGAAGCAGCAGGTGTATATGCGCCGCTTGTTGGAGTCGACCAGTCTCCTCCTGTATAATCATCCCTATGCCAATAATCATCTCCATCAGGTGTGGTACCGGCAATACTACTTTTCCAGTAAAAGTCAGGCAGGCGTTGTGCAACACCAGCGCAGCTATCATACGCCCATGTGTTTTCAAATGAAGTAGAATAGGGTAGTGAAGCATAAATTGTATCGCATACCGGTGGAGGAGGAGGAGGGCCTGCAATGCAGCCGATGAATTTTTTGAATGCTGTAGAATCTCCGTTGAATACATCGCCATCTTCACCACCACTGACAGGAACACCCGGAACAGTAAGTGTCCATGAGTATTGATTAAAGGTCCAAGTGGTCCATGAGCCTAGGTCAGCAGCCGGAGGAGGACTTGAAGGGCTACCTGAGACGGTTGCGATCCAGAGCGGGTATTTATTTAAAGAGCTGCCGAGGTATTTTGCATAGGTTCCATCAGTATATAATACAGGAGTAATACCAGTCATTTTTTGTACTGTGTCAAACCACTCCTGAACCCATGCGGTTAACGCTGCGCTTGAAAATGAGCTGGAAAGGCTTGGCCCGCTACTTGGATCTTCAAGATCAAGAACAGGAGGCATCTCGCATGATTTAATGTATGATTTTGCAACACTCAAAAAATAATCAGCTTCGGCCTTAGCAGAATTATTTTCAGGATCAGCAAAATGATAGGCACCCATATACATTCCGGCAGCTTCACCATTCACCATATCAGTAACAAAGTCAGGATCTGTATAGGTTGTGCCTTGTGTTGATTTATGCCATGCAAAACCATAACCACCTGATTTGACTGATGACCATGTAACTGGATCATCACCATGATACAGATCAATACCAATAATGGTTTGCGCTTGTATATTTAAACATAGCAGTAGAAATACAGTAAGAAGAAGTAAATATTTTTTCATGAGTAATAATTTATAGAGCCGGGATTAAAATTACAAACCTGATTGAATGAGATTACTAACTCAAATATATTCAAGAATACTTTGTTATACAAGTAAGTATAGTCTGAAACATGGGAATTTTATTCTGCAGCCTTTTGCGCTTTCATTATTTCAGCATATAGTCGAAGTGTAATTGCCCGAAAACAATAACCTGAACTGATTTAGGTTTATTTTTTATTGCATTTAAAAGATAAAGTATGGATTATTAACCGATTGGGAAAAATTACATGAGAAAAATTAGTTAAACTCTGCTTAAACAGACTTCGCTAATTTTTTTCTTCTTATCCATAGTAATATAACTACTGAACCATTCATGAAAATTTGTGAAACGGGGTATATCCAATTCCCAACCACATAATGCTCCAATGCCATAAAAGAAAAACAATGTTTGATGGAGTTTAACCCGAATGAAGATGCGTTCTCTTCATTGGGATAGTAATAGCTTTTACGATAAGTGGGGCCATAACCAATTGCATCGATACTTGCTATTATTACAACCGATACGGTTGGGTCTTTGGTAAGAAACCAGGGAATAAGTGCAAGTAATGCAATACTTATAAATAATATATCGGAAAGGGTATATGTCTTATCATATTTCAAAAATGAAATAATACCAATTGCGAAACAAATTATGCATGTGTATCCGGTAGACCATGAACCAGCCCCGGCTCCTTTCATTAATTGGGCACTGTATACTATGGCTGTAGTAAGTGTCCATAAAAGCCATGAGAACGCATGTGGCTTTATTTTGTTCCGGAGTATTTTAGATATGTAAATTACATAGGCTATTGTACCAAAGCAAATAGCTATATACCCAAAAACTTGTTTGAATGATTCCATTAAGACAAAGATACACTACTCACTAATTCTTAATGAATTTGAATACCTGTGAGTTTTTATCGGTGGCAACCTTAGCAAAGTACATTCCTTCACTGAGTGTACTTATATCAATAGATATTGTTTTGCCATTACTAACAGTTTCGGTGGCTGCAATAAGCTCTTTGCCACTTATGTCAATTATTGTAACAGATGCATTTGATGCCCCTTGCATATCAAATGAAAGATTTAGTATATCATGTGCCGGATCGGGATACAGATTTATATTGTTGTTACTTTCAATAGTATTAATTCCCAACACAGGATTCACTTCCGTTAACGTACCATATTGCCTTACCGGATCACATGCATATATATATCCGATTAAATTACTTACCGTTGTCAGCGAGCCCGCTGTGGTACACTGAAAAATTGTTCCGGCACCAGATTGTCCACCTTCGGAAGTAAAGCCATATAAATTACTATCAGATGCCAGCATAATACTACCCAATGGATGTTCACCATTTGTATCGTTGAATGTAACCAGAGTGCTTAGTGCGCCTGATGTGGTGCATTTAAAAATAGTACCGTAATTAAATGAACCACCTGTTTCAGTCATTCCGTATAGGTTTCCATCGGGTCCTTGTACCAGGCTGCCATATGGAAAACAACCACTTGCGGTATTGAAACTAAATAAAGTAGTAAGTATTCCTTCCGGAGTGCATTTAAAAATCGTACCTGAATCATATAAACCACCATACATTGTCATTCCGTATAAATTACCATCAGTAGCTTGTATAAGACTACCATTGGGGTTGCCGCCATTATAACTTTTAAACGTATCAAGCACGGTCAGTATTCCGGATGTTGTGCATTTGAAAATAGTACCGGAATCTCCTGCCGTACCTCCGTAAGTTGCCAGCCCATATAAATTACCATCCTTACCTTGAATAAGATTACCGTTGGGATACATTCCATTACCGCCATCAAAATCAACAAGCGGATTTATGACACCTGCCGGTGTGCATTGAAAAATAACACCATAACCATATGTTCCTCCAAAAGAGGTCATTCCATAAAAGTTACCGTCAACGCCTTGTATAAGGTCTCCGTATGGGGTGCCACCATTAGCTCCATCAAATTCGGCAATAGTGGTAATTGTTCCGCTTGTAGTGCACTTAAATATGCTGCCGTTCGCAGTATGTCCGCCATCGCGGGTCATTCCGTATAGGTTTCCATCATTAGCCTGTATAAGGCTACCAAATGGTGCAGCACCGTTCTGGCCATTGAACTCGGTTACAGCTACTGATGAATTCGATTGTGGAGTGCATCTGTAAATGGAACCATCACTTGAGGCACCTCCACGTGTATTCATTCCCCATAATTGTATCTGGGCATTTGAGAGTGTGCAGATGAAAATAAAGGACAGAAAAAAGAATGTAGTTTTTTTCATATTGAATTTTACAGCAGGGTTATTAAAATTCTTCCGTAAATGTATTTAAAATAGCTATGAAATGCAAATTTTAAGCTTACCAAACTATTTGTCAAGCTCTATTTAGTAAGCAAATAAACGTTTTGCAAGGTTCCTGCATCAGAATGAATAAGCTGTTTGTTACGATTGCCAAAATGGCTAATTAAATTTGTTTGAGCCGTGTCTTCATATCCTTTCGTGTATATCAATACACTATTATTTTTTGCTATAAAGTCATTCATAGCTAATGTTTTGTTCCAGTGGCATAATCTGTTCGTATTGCTCCAATAGATAAATGTATTCGGATAGGTTTTGTCAAGAAAGGCTGCATATTTATCCTGTGTATTGCCTGCATACATATACCCCAGATAGAATGCGGGATCATTACGTTCACATGCCAAACCGCTTTTAATTGAAATTACCAGGGGAACATCTTTATACTTGTCAATATATTTATCCATGCCAACATATTTTGGGTGCTTGTTTGGTACATACCGCAATTTTTCAGTTACTAAAAACAAAACAAAAAACGAGAAGAAAGAATATAGAATTGCTTTTTCATACTTACCATAGCGTTGAATTAATGCGGAGAATGAGGCCGATAGAATAGTATAAGACACTATTAATGCCAGTGGGAAACAGCATTCAGCAAAAATAAGATAATGGAACTCGGTATGTTTTGCTACTGCTAATAATAATAAAGTAATAGAAATCCAAATCCCAATAATGGTTCTGAAGTACGGAAGAACTTCTTTTTTACGCAACCAGTTTACGAGTGTAACTATGAAGGCTAATGTAATAACGCTGTAGATGGATGTGAAAACTGCATCGGTAGCCAGTAAGCCTTTTAAGTTATGGCCGAATTGTACCGGGTCTATTATCCTGTTCTCACCTTTACCATGGAGGCCATCGTGCGTTGCAAGATCATGTATCCAATGGTACATGTTTTGCATTTTTGAAAATGCAGGAATAATAAATATGAAAAATGACAGAATTACTACACCAATGTATTGTAGCCTTTGTTTGTTGATTTTAAGCGCAAATAATACCAGCAATGCAATTGGGGCACAAGTGTATTTTGAAACGATCAGGAAAGCAGAAAACAAGCCAAACAGAATAATTGTCCTGGATGTTGGTTGTTTCTCTCCCTGCATTTTATTTTCAGGTGCATGAATAAACAGATAGGCCAAAAAGAAATTGGCTGTAATTATTATCATGGCTTCCGGTGATAATACAACAACCCATTTTATAATATTGATATTAATGAAAGGAATCAGCTGGAAAAGCATCGACAAGCCAATGCTACCTGTACGCCGATACACATAGGCACCGGTTATATAATTAATACCTGCAAACAGTATTAATAACAGAGCACTACAGACAAATAAATAGCCTTCAGGATGTAAAATCACATCCTGATAAAGTGGATTGGTAGAACCACTGAATATATGTTTGATAAAAATTACTACTGCTGCAAAACATTGAATGGTTGTACCAGGATTATCGGTGTTTCCAATTTCCATATTTCCGCTGGCCAGGTTCATTCCATTAAATAAATGGATATAGCTGGGGTCAGGTTCGGTCATGTAAAATGGGGAGGACTTGGCAAGAAAAATAGAGCAGAAGACAATAATATATAAGGGAGCAAAGAATAACAGTAGTTTTTTTGCTGAACTGGCAGACCCCATGTATTGTATCTTTTGTCGAGTGACGATGAAATTTCCTGATTCTTTACCGAGGCCAGTGATCCCGGCGAGATTCGAACCCACGACCGACAGATTAGAAATCTGTTGCTCTATCCAGCTGAGCTACGGGATCAGGTTGTTGTCGGGGTGGCCAGATTCGAACTGACGACCTCCTGCTCCCAAAGCAGGCGCGATAACCAGACTACGCTACACCCCGATACTAATAGCAGAACTTTTTACGAAGGGCGCAAAGATAAGGAAATAGCAATTACATAGACATATTTAATTGAAATGTATTTAAAATTTGTGAAACAGTCTCAGGAATGGGGTTTTAGCCGATTATTCCCTTATCGCCCGCAAAATTATAGCGCATATAACTGGAAAAGGCTCTGAAATATGCTTTGCGCTTTAGAACATACAGGGAATTGCCGCCGATAGACAGCATTGAGAATACCACCAGTCGGCTTAAAATAAATAGAAAACTTAAAAAGTTGCTAACGGCAAATTGCATCCATGAACCATTTTTTCTGAAATACTTGATTTTGCTGATAACCTGGTTGGGAATGGTTACAAGTTGCTTATTAACAGAGCTTTTGCCTCCATGATGAATAACTGTAAGATTAGGGTTATATATAATTTTTTTACCCGTTTTGGCAACTCTGTAACAAAGGTCAATATCCTCCATCCAAAACAGGTTTTCATCTAATCCACCCAAACTATCTGCAAGGCTTTTTCGTAAGCATAAAGCGGCTCCTGAGGCTCCCTGAATTTCCTTTGTTGCCGTAGGAATATCGCTTTTATTAATGGTATGCAAAAAAAACAGTTCCAATAAGATAACTGTTACCCTCGGGAAGTTCCAGAAAGAGGGCTGAAAAGAACCATCAGTATTTAAAAGCTTTGGTGCCACTATGCCTATATTATTATCACCTAACAGGTAATCGGCCATTTTTCGCAGAGTATCTACTCCGGTTATTTCAGTATCTGGGTTTAAAAGCAGAATAACATCGGCTGTTGCTGTTTTTATACCTTGGTTATTCGCAGCAGAAAATCCTGCATTACTTTTATTTGAAATAACCCGTACTGTCGGATGATTTGTGATAAGGTTATTAAGTGTTCCGTCAGTAGAATTATTATCCACCACAATAATTTCAGGCACGATTCCTTTTTGAGAAAGTATGGAATGAATACACTTATCTAGATAATCCCACACATTATGGCTGACAATAATTATGCTTATATCAGGTTTAGCCATATTATTTGCTGAGCTTATTGTCTCTTATCAGGTTGCTGTATTTATCTTTATTAGCAACAATATAGGTCGGGAATGAATTATCGATTGGAATAAACTTATACTTGAAATCTCTGCCAAAAAGATCTCTGCCTTCATCAAGTGCCTGTTCGATCTTTTTAGGGTCTTTATATTCCGCCGTATTATATTCCGAATGGGCAAAAGCCTCAAGTTTCTTAATTATCTTTTCTACTCCCCCAAGGAAGCTAAAATGCCAACCACCATCATCGACCGTATAAATATTCTGCCCGAGTTTTATTTTCCATTGCAGTATTTTTAGGCGGGAATATAGCCTTACGATGAACCTGTCGGAATAAACACCAAGGAATTGAATACTTATATACCGTAATAACTGAGGAGATATCTTACTACTATAGTTTGCCATTATGGTTCCGCACCACTTATACCTGGATTCATTACCAGCGTTTACACAGTTAAGGAAATAGTAGTGTGTTTCCTGAATGAATACTTTAATACCGCTTTTCCCTATAAGTGCCTTTATTTTTTTCGGTCTGGGTATCTCATCCACATCCGATACCAGAATAGTATCTCCCGGCTTGGCTGTTTTCAAGCCTTCCTGTATCATTTCCCGCTGATAACGCTCAAGGGTCCATGCTGAGCTGTCATCCTGAGCAGGATAGTTGTCAATAATGATATGAATGATTTTGTCTGCGAATTGAGCATACCTGGCCTTATTTTCGGCATAATGTAGTGGCTTCTCTTTACCCTGGTGAGTTCTGGTAGCTTCAACAAGCACAAACTTGTCAACCACTTCATTCAATACGTTCAATCGAATTTCAAGTATGTCGAGCTCATTAAAGAAGGTGAAGCAGTCAAAAACCATTTGTAGTGTTTATCAGGTAAAGTGTAAAATTATTCTTTCTATGCAGATGCTCGTTTTAGCTTTATAAAAAACAAAATAATTTTGGTGAAAAAGCTGCCATTTCTGTAATTCTTTATTTCAGGGTATTTATTAGACACCTGCTCAAAAATATCTCTTTCTTCATTACCTGCCTTTAATGCAGCCTGTTGTGCTTCATACACATGCGTTCTGAAATATAAGCTCAATTTGTTTTTCTGCTTAGCCGATATTGCTTCCCTGAACGATTTAAATAACGGGGCATATAGTAACTGGTGAGTAGTAATTATAGGGTCTATATGAATTAAAGAGAATAGTTTTTTCGACCTGTTAGCGCTGGATGTTGACCCTTTATGTGCACCTGCACGGAAGTATGTAAGGGGTTGCGGAATATACTTTATACCGTATGTGGTTGCTATGCGCAGAAAGTATTCAAGGTCGCATATTTGTATCATATCAGGGTTAACGTATCCTACTTCCTGCGCAACATCTTTCCTGAACATAACAACGGTAGGCTCGCCAATAAAGTTCATACAAATATTATTAGCAGCAAAATCTGAAACTTGCTTAGCTGTTATAGCTATTGGTTTCTCAGCATGAATGCCGAGCTTGGGGAAAGTTAGCGTTTCATTAATTGAATACTTTTTTGCTGCCTCATCCAGCGAATCTTCAAAAACCATGTTCCTGCCTGACGTAACTATCCTATCCGTATCAGAAATATTTTCTACCATTACTTTTATGCAATTGACATCAAAGTAATCGTCCTGAAAAAGAAACTTAATCCATTCTCCTTTAGCTATATCAATACATTTGTTCCAGTTTCCAACCAACCCCAGATTTTGCTCATTACGGATTAACTTTATTCGTGTATCTGTTGCGGCATATTTTTCGATCAGCAAACAGGTGTCGTCGGAAGACTTGTCGTCGATAGCCAGTATTTCAATATTACTATAGGTTTGCTTAGTGGCCGATTCAATACACTGGGCAAGGAATGCACTACCATTATAGGTGGGTATACAAATGCTTACCAGTGGGTTATTCATAGAATGTAAATATATATTTATTTACTGCCTTCATTTGTTGCCGGCATCCAGTGCGATATTCCTCCCTTAATATGACTCATATAATAAATATCTTCTTCTTTAGGGGCTGCCGAGTTCTCGTACCATGGCAGATGGCGGGCGATATATTTGCCTCCTGTCCTGTAAGCGGGTTGTAGCCATAAAAAGCCATTAGTATATGGGCGGTAGAGCGCAAAAGTTGTATCAATTTCTGCTTTATAAATATCCTTAGCAACCTGGGTTGTCCAGAATTTTTTCTCCCATTCAATTACTTTCTCTTTATCTGCATAGTGATCTGGCAAGTCATCTATCTTCAAACCAAAACCTACTTTCTCTATGTACTTATATGTATTCAATAGGTCCATAAAATATTGCAAAACATTATTTGGGCACTCTTCTACAGGCACTACATCACAATCGGTATATACATAGTAGTCGCTTCGGAACTGCTTAATTACACCGGATTTCCATAAGGCATGTTTGCCAACATTGGCATTCAGTTTAATTACATGATGCTTTGTTTTAGCGTAATATTCTAACAAAGGTGGGTAGGTGGAATCATTGTCAAGTATATAAATGTTATTGTATCCATTCTTCTCGAGCCATTCAACCAGCTTAGATAAATACCCAACCCTATCGCGATTATTAATTATTATAGGGATATCCTTAATATTCGTTTTCTTTTTGAATGGTAGTATGGTAACGCGTTTCAATATGCCTTCCAGCTTTTTCCACCTTGTATACCAGGAATAGGTATTGAAGGTTACTATATCTTTTATGAAGTGCTTAAAGTCCATTAACTGCCTAATAATGTTTTGTATGCATTTACAAATTTTTCTTTGCCAAAATTAACAATTGCATATTCGTGTGCTGAAACGGAAATAGAATTTAATTCTTCTCTGTTCTTCTCAAAGTGTTCAAGTGCTTTCACTATTTCAGCAACAATTTCATTATCGGTAGTATTGTTTATCAATATGCCTGTTTTTTTGTGTTGAACATGCTCTGATATTCCGCCTACATTAGTAGATATGGGCACAACACCTGCCATCATTGCTTCCATAATTGTCATTGGGAAGCCTTCCCTGGAAGATGTGATTAATGTAATATGCGCTTTTGCATATACTTTATCCATTTCAACCTTGTCGCTTATAACACCATGAAGAACGCAGTATGGTAAATCCTCTTTAGGGATGGCGTTAATAACATCTCCGGCAAAATGGAATTCAATATTTGCTTTCTTTTCGCCTAATATTCTTGCAATATGAGAAATGAGATACACCCGTTTTTCTTCCGTTCCTCTGCCGGCAAACAGCACATTTAATTTCCCTCGTTCTTTTTGAGCGATTTCTTTTCTGTCTGTAAAATTAGTTATGCAGGTAACCCTATCAAGTAAAGCAGGAGCGATGTGATTTCTTTTGTATAATTCTGCCAAGTCTTTTTTTGTTTTCTGATTAATCACAACTCTTCTTCGTAGCTTATTTACAACAGGCAAACTCCATTTTTCCGAACCATCCTCATAGTCGTGCATAAAAGCATGAATCAGGTCAATGGCTTTTACCCCATCAGGCATATCAGCCAATAATTCATAGTAATAACGGGCGTTTGAACCAAACAAAACAGCTTGTTTATTGCTGATTGAATTGAGTTTTTTCGTTAGCCATTTTTTTGCAAATGGCCAATTCAGCAACTGACTTACATCATAGATCTCAGCGCTTTTTTCAAGTTCACGTCGGAATTCAGAAGGGCCTGAACTGCTTGTTACTATAACAATAGGAGTTCTGTCGGCTACTGTTTCAACAATAGCTGCATGCACTTTTTCTGCACCACCGGCCTGGTAAAAGGGAAAAAAGAAAACGTGGCTTATTGCTTTGCCGCTTTTATTGAACCTGTTCTTAATCCTTGTAAACTGCCGTATGAATAATAAAGCCCTTGTGCTATAGAGCTTACCTGCAAATGAATAAATGCCAGGAAAGAAATACCGGGCTGAGCTTATAAGTAATAAAGTCAGTACTTTGTAGTCGGTATTCTTTAGGCTCAGTTTACCAATTCTGTATTTCAGGTAGTTGAACTTAAACCTGATCATCTTTTTCGTCGGGCCTTCAGTATTGACTTTTACGGTAGTGCCCTCAGCATGAATTCTGTATTTTAAAAGTACAGTGTCGAGCTTTGCAATTTTTTCACCATTTGCAAGCAGCATTAACCATAAGCCCCAATCTTCACTGTATTTGAAAGACTTATTATATCCGATAGGTTGTATTACACTCTTCCGCATTATAACTGTAGGGTGAGCTATGCAATTTTCTTTTGGCAGGAACGATTTGATCTGTTCAAATGTTTTGGTGATCATGTCTTCCCTCCAGTGACCAATCTCATTTCCTTGTTCATCAATAAACACTACATGTGCTGCAACCAGGCAAACTTCAGGGTGCTTTTCAAGATATTCTACTTCTTTCTCAAACCTTTCTGGCAGACAAATATCATCGCAATCCATGCGGGCAATATATTCTCCTTTAGCCAGCTCAATGCCTTTATTCAAGCTTGCTATAAGCCCAATGTTTTTGTCATTATCGATAAGCATGATCCTCTTATCTGAATAAGACCTTACAATATCTGCAGTTGTATCGGTGCTGCCGTCATTAATAATAAGAAATTCAAAATCGGAAAAAGTTTGTTCTAAGACACTATCTATGGCTTGCTTCAAATATTTGAAGCCATTATAGACAGGCATCAGCACTGTTACTTTAGGCGTTTTTATATTCGCTTCCAACCTTGAGGTATTAAATCAGATGTATCAATTTTGCTATCGGTAAACCATTTTTTAGGAGCAACAACCAGCTTGTCAGGATTATTGTTTAACCAGGCGCCCCACCAGCTGAAACTACTATTAGCAATAATGTTGTGCTTACACAGGCTCATAAGCTGCATATCAATATAGCTTTCAGCCCCACTATGATTTTCTATAAAAGTAACTTTATCCGTACCGAAGGATATGTTTTGTTTTACCCATTCAATATCATCTGAGAAAATAAATATCTCCACTTCATTGACTTTCTCCTTTATATACTTTAACGCCGACTGATAATACTCTGCACTGCAGGTGCCATGATACTTTAGTGCTTCAGGGTTCGATATATAATCGCCTCGACGAAAATGCATACTTACCGAATTGCAAGAACTGATCTTAGTTGAAAGGGCAATATCTGCCTCTTTTGATAGGGGTTTGAAAGTAAAATCTCTTCTGATATTGTTTTGTATCGTTTCAAAATATTTTTCCGATTGCCAGTACCCTATTAATAAGGAATTCTCCGGTGCTGAAAGGAATTTTTTATTGAAAGCAGAGGCACCTTGATGAACAATATGGTAAGGAAACATTGAAGGTAATATATGCTGCAACCTGCTTTTAACGCTGCTTTTTCTTATGGTTTCAAATTTGTTCAATACATCAGGGCCGGCTATGGGAACTGTAATATTAAAAATACCCAATGCCAATTCTAGCTTACCATACGGTGCACCTTTACTCAGATCTGAAGTGTCAAGAAACAGTTCTGTGTTTCGTAAAACAGCAAGTTGCCGGCCAAATGCATATTGAAACATTTGATTACCTAAGCCTCCTTTTAGTTGTGTTACTATCATATTACTGTTGCTTCCCTTTTAACATGGTTGCAATTCTTGTTTTCATATTCTTTTTCCAAAGCATCCATTTAAAATACAATATTGGCTTTGGTATTTCGGTGCCTGCTTCTTTAAATTCATTTACAGATATTACGTTGTAGAATTTAAATAAGGGTAGAAATGAAGCCCTGTATTTCTCTTCTTTAAAAAGGCTTTCATAGAACTTGTTGTATAAATAGCCATATTCATAAAGTTGAGTATTCTTATTCATACTTGCATTTGTAACCTGGTATGTAGCCCCGCTTGTATTACAAATTAAGGCATCATTGGTGTACTGAAATATGGGATTCTCATTCAATACCCGTATGTAAAAATCAATGTCAACTACATACTTTAAGCTCTTGTCATACTCTTCCTTCACATTACTGCGATATATAGTAGCAGTGGGTGGGCCAATAAGATTTCCAAGAAAAAGGCAGGCAGGTTCATTACGGATCTCTTCCAGTTTTTCACGTGTTGGTGTATTGAATCGAATGGCACCTGTAGAGGCATCAACTATTTTAGTTGCACTGAATGCAAAATCAGATTCCGGATGTTCGTCAAGCATTCTAACATATTCTGCAAGGCTTTCAGGCAATGCAAACCAATCATCGTGATGCAATATTTTTATATACTCTCCTTTTGCTTTCCTGACAGCTTCATTCCAATTCTCAGGCGGGCCGAGTGGTTTTGGGTTCCTGAAATAATTAAGTTTATTACCAAATGAAAATTTCTGTACTGCTAGTTCAACAGAATTATCAGGTGAATCATCAGTAATAATTATCTCGTAATCAGAAAAGGTTTGGGTACGTATAGATTCTAATGCCCTTGTAATACACTCAGGTTGCCTGTATGCCGGAATACAAATAGATACCTTTATTGCAGGCATAATAAGTGATTAAGGTTTAAGGATCATTCCCTGGCAGGTTGGCAACGAAAGCACCTGAACACCCTTTGATTTTGCAAACGCGTCATGCGCATGTTTCTGATCAATGCAGCCCGGGTAACCATAGTCATCCAACACAATTATACCACCGCTTACCATCTTATTCCAGAAAAACTCTAACGCATCTACTTCGGGTTTTACACAATTCATATCAATTGACAGGTAGGCTATTTTTTGCGAAGGCACTTGTGTAAGTGTATCAGGAATGGCACCTTTTACAAGCTCCACATTTTTAAATGGCGCAAATGTTTGTTTCACTCTTTCGTAAAGTGAATTATCCTTACCGTATCCGAGTTTTTTGCTCCTTTCCATTTCGTATGGTGTGCTGTAACGCTCATCGAGCCCTGAAAAGGTATCAAGCAAATAATATTTTTTGTTCAGTTTTTCAAAGCTGGTGTAATGTATTACAGCACGCGGGCAAAAACCTGTGTTCACGCCACAATCAATAAAATCGCCTTCAAGCTTTGCGGCATGTGTAGCTGCCCAGCAAAGTACGTGGATACGCCATTGTATGTCATAGTTCTTAAGCAGGTCGCCACCAATTTGCTTACAAAGTGCGTAGGCCTCTGCAAATTTCGGCTCCTTTATGAAGTCTGCATTATGGTAGGTATATAGCAGGTCATTAGCATACGTAATTTCTGACTTAGGAAGTAAATAATAATCATACCGGTTAAAATTTCTGTTGCGATATGCATTCAGTAATGTAGCCGGAATTATTTTCTTTATAAACTCTTTCATATTATTTCTTTACTGTTTGCCATTGTAGCAATGGCCTTACTAAACCCGGAAAACCTAACAGATATTCTCCACGTGCAGAATCTCCTCGCATATTATCAACCACATTAAAACTTACAACATCCATTTCGTGGAAGTAAATAGTAAAGGGCTCTATTTTTATAATGGCTACACCTACAATTACAATGCCTTCGGCAAGTAAATTACCGGGTATCCACATTGTTGCTGTATACTTTCCCTTTCCTCTTGGCTTAATTCGTAGGTCAGAAACAGTATCATGCGTATTAAAAATGTTTACACCCTGGTCGTTATAAAAATTGAAACTATGGGTGAAAATATCTCCTTCGGTAAGTACTTCATAATCCATACTTATACCTACGGGAGTAGTAATGTCAATGGTTTCTTTTACATTGAAATCTTTATCGTGAACACGAACTTCCAACAACCTTACAATATCGTTCCCGGGTTTTTCTCTTGCTTTTTCCCAGCCTCTTTTGGCTGTTGTGCCAAAGTCTGAACGAAGGTAATGTGCTATTACTTCTTCCGTGCTGCCTGCTGCTTCTACCTTGCCCGATGAAAGCAATATGGCCTTATTGCAAAGCCTTGCAACGGTATCCATATTATGACTCACGAATAGAACGGTTCTGCCATGCCCTGAAACTTCTTCCATTTTACCGAGGCATTTTTTCTGAAATGCAGCATCGCCAACGGCTAATACCTCATCAACAATTAGAATATCAGGCTCAAGATGTGCCGCAACGGAGAATGCAAGACGTACTGTCATACCACTGCTATAACGCTTTACAGGTGTGTCAAGAAATTTCTCCACTTCAGAGAACGCTACTATTTCATCAAATTTTGCTTCAATTTCGCTCTTGCCCATTCCTAGTATTGAGCCATTCAAAAAGATGTTCTCTCTACCAGTAAGTTCAGGATGAAAACCAGTACCTACCTCAAGTAAACTGCTTACACGCCCATTTATAGTTATGCGCCCTTCGGTAGGTTCGGTAATGCGGCTAAGTATTTTAAGCAGGGTTGATTTACCTGCACCATTGCGCCCAATTATGCCAACCCTGTCCCCTTTATTAATTTCAAACGAAACATCTTTCAGCGCCCAAAAATCTTCTTGCTTAGGCTGCTCCTGTGCTTTGCGTGTAACCATGGCTTTTGCCTTATCAGTTATTACATCGCGCAAGGCAACATACTTTTCCTTAGACTGATGTTTCAGGATGTATTTTTTACCCAGATTTTCTACTTTAACTATCGGCTCCATTAAATAACGTCGGCAAACGACTTTTCTGTTTTACGAAAATACCATATTCCTATCACCAAAAAAAGGAAGCTGATTGCAATGGAAAGCAAAAACCCTGGCAAATAAATATTTACCTGATTCCCTAAAACCGACCAGCTGAAACCGTCAATAACGCCTACCATAGGGTTAAGTGAATACAACAGCTTAATAGCTTGTGGAAAATGACTATTGTATACCTGTGAACTTGAAAACGCAATGGGTGAAACAAACAGGCCAAACTGAACTATAAAGCCTACCACATACCTGAAGTCGCGATACTTAACATTCAATGCTGCTACAAATATACCGGCACCCATTGAAGTTACCAGAGTAAGTAGTAAAAACAAAGGCATCAGGCATATTTTCCAATCGGGCACATATCTATAACCGACTAAAAAAAATACGAGGATAAGGAATGAAATAAAGAAATCTATAAGGCAAACAATAATGGTGCTGGCGGGGATAATAAGTCGTGGGAAATATACTTTTGAAAGCAGGCTTGTATTGTTAATTAACGAATTGCTTGATTCACTAAAGGCCGATGAAAAAAAACTCCAGGGTAAGGTGGCTGTACATATTAGTAATGCTCTTGGAACATTACCCGGTACCTGCGATTTCATAATCAAGCCATACGCCCACATTGCGCAGATGGTAAGTAATGGTTTCAATATGCTCCATCCAATACCTATAGCAGCTTGTTTATACCGTACAAGCACATCGCGCCAGGCAAGGAAATAAAAAAGCCCCCGATAATTCCAAAGGTCTTTCCAATAATTTTTATTACGTGTACCTGGTTCTATTACTATTCTGTTCGCCAATTGCGGTATATAAATTAAACTCAAAGTTACTGAAATTTGCGCACCACCAAGCAGGTAAATAAGGCATTTGCCAACGTCTTTTTGTTAAATTCGCATTAGCCATAGAACGCAAATACAGCCTATGAAAGATATTGCCGAACAGATAAAAGCTTATAATAAAGATCGCATACCTGAAATACTGGCATTGAAGTATAAAGCCATGCGTGAGGATAAATACCGTTTTTATCGCGCTATACCACATGTACTTTACGGAGATATCCCCAAAAACTCCTTTTTATTTGATGCACCCAATGCATGGCTCTGTGGGGACCTTCACCTGGAGAATCTTGGCAGTTATAAAGCAGATAACCGCCTGACCTATTTCGGTGTAAATGATTTTGATGAGTGCATTTTAGGTTCATTTTTTATAGATATTTCAAGAATGTTGACCAGTATTTATGTTTCGGCAGATGGGTTGAAATTGAACACAAGTGATGCTGATTCCCTTTGTAAAGTATTTGTAGATGCCTATTTCAGTAATTTAAAACAAGGGTATATACGTGAACTGGAGGCTGAAACCACCACTGGTATAATGAGAGATTTTTTGGAAAAGGTTCAAAAGAGAAAAAGGAAGGATTTTTTGGAAAAGAAAACCAGTAAGAAGAAGATATTGATCGATGGAACACATACAGTACAAATACCCGCAAAAGAAAAAAGTAAAGTGGCCGAGCATATTAAAAAATGGGCCAAGGGAACCAGTAATCCGGAATTCTATAATGTGCTTGATGTTGCTTTTCGTATTGCAGGCACATCAAGCCTTGGGCTTAACAGGTATGCCGTATTGGTTGAAGGCAGGGGAGGGTATGATGGCCGCTTTTTGCTGGACCTGAAGGAAACATTGCCATCGTGCCTTGGTGGAATTATTAAAACCAAACAACCAAATTGGAAAACCGAAGCCGATAGAATAGTTGAAGTACAGAATAGAACACTTTCGGCCCCGCCTGCATTACTGGCAAGCATAAATATTGATAAGAAGAATTATGTGTTGAAAGAATTGCAGCCCGTAGCAGATAGGATACATTACCCTTTATTTGCAGGCAATATAAAAAAACTGAAAACGATACTCGAGCAAATGGGCAGCGTCTGTGCGTGGAGCAATTTAAGAGGATCAGGAAGAGATAATTCAGCAATTGCTGATGAACTGATTGAATTTGCTACAAAGAATGAGAAGCTCAGTAAAGAGTTAATAAACAATGCGTATAAGACGCTTAAAACCACTACTGATTATTATAAGACGTATTGTGCTGCCTACGATAAAGGTTTCTTTAAAACTTCAAAGAAAAAATAAATACTACCCGATTTTTATCCCCATAACACAGATATCATCCGTTTGGGCATAGGAGTTCTTCCATTTTTCAATGGTAGAATCTAAGGTTTGTTTTTGTTCAGCACAAGTATTGCCTGAAATACTAACAAGCATATCGCGGAAAGCCCTTGAGGTAAATTTCTTATTCTTATCACCCCCAAACTGATCCTGGTACCCGTCAGATGATATGTATATAGTATCTCCTTTTTTCAATTCAATAGTTTGTGTTGTAAATACCGTTTCCATTTTACCTTCTTGGTAACCTATTGGTTGTTTATCGGCCAACACCTCCAACATATCGTTTCCATGCGGCCTGAATTTTGGATTCTGAACAGCACTACCATTAACACCCTTTCTTACCAGATATAGTGAATTGTTAGCTCCTGAATATTGCAGTATATTTTTATCTCTGTCCCAAATACAAATAGCCATATCCATACCATCGCGTGAAACAGATTCCTGTCCCCTTTGTTGTAATTGCCTTAAAAGGTTATTACGTACCTGGTTCAATATTTCTCCCGAATTGCTGAATATTTTATTTTCAATAACAACCTGGTTCAGCATACTATTACCAATCATGCTCATAAAGGCTCCGGGTACTCCATGACCAGTGCAATCAACCACAGCAAAAATTACTTTACCACCTTCTTTATGGCACCAGTAAAAATCTCCGCTTACTACATCTCTTGGTTTATAAAGCACAAAATATTCGCCCAGCGAGTCCTTTAAATATTCTTCCGATGGAATAATAGCGCTTTGTATTTTACGTGCATAGGCAATACTGTCGGTTATATCCTTGTCTTTTTCCTGTAGTTGACCATAAGCAGCATCTACATATTTTTTTTGTTCTTCAATAACCTTCTTCTGTTCATTGGTAACTTTAAATCTTCTGAAAAGAAGGAACAAAAAGATAAGTACCAGGCCAAGCCCTACCGAAACACCGGCAGTTGCAAGTTTCTGTCGTTTATCCTGCTCTGCTGCTACAGCCATTTCCTTTTGCTGTTCAAGAAATTTTTTGTCATCTTCATATTTGGTTTCGAGCTTGCCAAGCGCTTTTTCCTTTTCGTCACTGAAAAGTGAATCCTTTAGTGATAATGTTTTATCAAGGTATTTAGCAGCCATGTCGTATTTGCCCGCCTGCAGGTAGGCATGGCCGAGGCATTTTGCATTCAGCATTTTTTCATCAAGTACTCCCAGACTATCGGAAATGTTATAAGCCTGCAGGTAATAAAAAATGGCACGATCATAATTATGTTGCAAAGAATAAATACCTGCCAGGCCTTGGTACCCATTAATAAGGCCCATTTTACTGCCGGTAATTGAAGAAGCTTCTATCGCATTATTTTCATACACCAGGGCGGTATCCAGCAAAGCATCATGAGTTATATATAATGTTCGTCCATTATTGACATAACTAAATCCTTTCTTATCAGAATCAACATCGAAGATGTTTATGAATGCCAAGCCAATATTGCCTAAATTATTTGAAAGATTACCTGATGCGCCTATTTTTCTGCTCAAGGCAAGCGCTTTAAAAGAATACTCAAGCGATTTATCATTTTTACGTAAGGACATATAGCAGGTAGCTATATTTGAATACCCCAGTGCAACATTTGCATCTTTGTGTAAGGTACTGTCTATTTTGAGTGATTTTAAATGATTTTCCAATGCCTTTAAGTGGTTGCCCTGCAAATCATAAATATTGGCAAGGTTATCTTCAGTGGTTGCCATACCATCGTCGTTATTCTGCTCGTGGTATATTCTTAGCGCATTAAAGTAATAACTCTCAGCTTTTTCATAATTACCTTCATCCTGATAGTTAAGTCCAATATTGTTATACAGATCAGGTATTGTTTTTTTACTTGATACACTATCAATTGCCAGTGCTTTGAAATAGTAATTTGTACTAAGCGAATAGTGATCTTGTTCAGCCGTAATATTACCCAGGACATTATAGATAGATGAAAGTCGTTTAGTATTATTTAAGGTACTGCATAAAGCAAGGGCACTATCTTCATAAATTAGTGCTGTTGATACTTCTCCTTTCAGGTCGTGGTATAGGCCTACATCGTACATGGCACATATAATGCCTTCAGACCATGAAATTTTCCGGGCCAAAATAAGCGCTTGCTGGCTAAGGATGAGTGAAGAGTCAGGATTACTGTTCTCAAGTAAATATGCCAGTTCAAAATAGGAACGTACTTTTCCGGTATCGGGCTTAGCATTAGCCAATACTGTTTTCATGGAATCTATCTTACGCTTTTGACCGAAAGATGGATTCCAGGAAAGAAGAAAAAATGCAAGTACCAGGGAGAAGGTTTTCAATGCGACAATATTAGGTATGCAAATATATAATACCTTATAAATAACAAGACCCCGATTATTGCTGATCGGGGTCTTGTTGGCAGTTTTAAAAAACAGGCTGATTATTTCTTGTCAGCAGCCTTGGCTTCGGTCTTTTTGGTTTCTTTCTTAGGGGCTTCCTTCTTATCGGTAGCCTTTTTTTCATCTTTCTTTACTGTTTCTTTCTTTTCGGTCTTTTGTTTGTCTTGTTTTTTGCTTTTTACAATTGGACTTGCAAAAGATACACCGGTGAACAGAACCAGTGAAGCGAAGATTAAACTTAAGTTTTTCATGACAGTTTTAATTTAATTGGTTATTTATGATAGCAAAACTACTGTGGCCGGATGAAGGAAGCGTGAAGAGAACCGTGCGCTATGTTAAAATTCCTTAAAAAGGATATATTTGGAAAAACAAACCTATCTCATGAAAAAAATACTAGTACTTATTATTGCTGTAATGGCAGTTGTGGCTGTTAATGCCCAAAGCATTGAAAACTCAAGTGGTTCTTCAACCGGATCCATTAGTTCCGACGGAACTATTGAGAACTCAAGCGGTTCTACAGTTGGAAAAATTACTTCTGATGGAACTATCGAAAATTCAAGTGGTTCAACTATCGGCAAGATCACTTCAAGCGGCGAAATTGAGAATTCAAGTGGTTCAACAGTTGGTAAAGTTAATTCGGATGGAACAGTTGAGAACTCCAGCGGCTCAACTATCGGCAAAATCACTGACGACGGATCAGTTGAAAACTCAAGTGGTTCTACTATTGGCCGTGCAAGTGGAGTAAAAAAAGAATGGGCGGCTGTAGTTTTCTTTTTCTTTCACTTTAACTGATATTTTATTTTTTTGGTGTGTGAGGAGGTGTTGGTTCCATGTTAGTCATTTCCTTAATACAGTGGACAAGCTTATCAAGCTCTTCAAGGCTTGTGAATACGTTCGGTGAAACCCGTATGCCATTTACAGCGTGATAGTCATTCATTGTAGTTACAATAAATTTATTGTCATCAAAAAGCTTTTCTGACATGGATCGGATTGACCATCCCATAACCTGAAAAGTAGCCAACCCGCATGCAAACTGAGGGTTCATAGAGGTATACAGTTTTACTTTTGGCATATCTTTTACCTTGCTGCACCAGTAATCTTTCAGGTAACGTAAGCGTGCCTCTTTCCTTGCTCCGCCAATTTTTTTATGGAAATCAATTGCATTGTCAATTACCATTTCAGTTACTGTTGAACGGGTACCAAGGTTTTCGAATTTTCGTATATTATCACTTGCAGGATCAGGGGCGGATAAAAGAGCCCAAATGTTCTTTATTTTCTCTTTTTTTACATACATCATACCTGTTCCAAAAGGTGCCCCTAGCCATTTATGAAGTGAGGTGGCAAAATAATCGCAATCCAGGTCAGGTATTTTAAACTCTATTTGCGCAAACGACTGGGCTCCGTCAACTATTACCTCACAGCCTTTTTGATGAGCAATGTCAGTAATTTTCCTTACAGGTACAATTTGCCCCGTCCAGTTAATAAGGTGAGTGATATGAACTATTTTTGTTTTTGACGTAATTGCCTTAGTATAGGCTTCAACCATTTGCTGGTCATCCTCAACCGGAAAGTTAAAATCTTCTATCCATACCAGTTTAACCCCGTCTCGTAATTCCCTTTGCTTCCATGCATTCAGCATGTTGGGATAGTCGAAATTGCTTAAAACTACTTCATCACCTGCTTTAAGGTTCAGGCCAAATATTATGGTGTTAAGCCCTTCGGTAGAATTCCGGTTTATGGCAATTTCTTCAACACTGCAACCTGCCATTTCAGCCAGTTTTGCTCGCAAAGGCTCTCTGCCTTCATCAAGCCTGCGCCACATGGTATAAGTCGGTGCTTCGTTAGCAAATTTGTACCCATTTATCTCAGCTTCCTGTACAATTGTAGGTTGTGGGTTTATACCTGCATTATTCAAATATATAAGCTCCTTTGAAAGGCCATAGGTTTCCCGCACTCCTTTCCAAAAATCTTCATCGGTAGCCGCTTCAGATGGTGTCAGTTTCTCAAAACGCCGGAAGTCTTCACTGGCTAGAAGCTTACTGAAAGGCGAAACAGATAGAAAACCTGCTGTAAGCATTGACTTACCTAAAAATTCCCGCCTGGATAACATAAAATTGTGAGTTGCTTGAAAGCTAAAGTAGGTAAAATATAGCCTTTGCAACAAGATTATAAGAGAATATGCTGAATATTGGTCGTACTGCCAAATAAGGTCGCTAAATATCATTTTAAGCATTTTGCGACTAACATGGAAAACTTTTTTACTTTTGCGTTCCTTTTAAAGAATAGGAGAGGTGCCTGAGTGGCCGAAAGGAGCAGTTTGCTAAACTGTCGTACGCCCAACAGCGTACCGGGGGTTCGAATCCCCCCCTCTCCGCTGCAAAGCGACTCAAGTAGTTAGTATCATTTTGTGTGTTTCGGCAGGCTGCCTTAACATAACATATTTTAATTCATAGGTTGCCATGTTCGTTATTAATAAAGACACATGTGCGAATTCAATCAGGAATGGTGTGACCAATAATAGTTTTGTTATTATCTTTGAACTTAACATACACTATGTAAACTTTTTAAATAAGAGTATTGAAGATAGAAGCAGGTTTTAAATCTCTATTTCGGAATAAGATATGTTAAAAATTGGAATTATAGGTTATGGTTACTGGGGGCCGAATCTTTTGCGGAATTTTTACGCTGTTAATAGTTGTAAAGTTGAAAGTGTTTCCGATTTCAGACAGGAACGTTTGGCACTTGTACAGAAAAACTACCCGAACGTTAAAATAACTACTAATCCAGATGAGATTCTTCTTTCTCCTGAAATAGATGCAGTTGTTATTGCAACGCCGGTACATACTCATTTTGAATTAGCTAAAAAAGCGCTGGAAAACGGTAAACATGTTTTAATTGAAAAACCTTTTACTTCATCATCTGCCCAGGCTATTGAACTAATGAATATAGCCGAAAAAAAAGGATTGCTTGTAATGGTTGACCATACATTCCTTTACACAGGCGCAGTTCAGAAAATGAAAAACCTTATAAAAGAAGGCGGAATAGGAAAGCTGCAATACCTTGACTCTACAAGAATAAATTTAGGATTGTTTCAGCCCGATGTTAATGTGTTATGGGACCTGGCGCCACATGATATTTCAGTTTTAAATTTCTTAACTACTGAGGCACCTGTAAGCATAAATGCCACTGGAATTTCACATACCCAAAATAATATCGAGAACATTGCTTACATGACAGTAAATTACCAATCAGGATTCATAGCCCATTTTAACTGCTCCTGGTCGTCGCCTGTTAAAATAAGGATGATGCTTATTGGTGGTGATAAAAAAATGATTGTGTATAATGACATGGAACCAACTGAAAAAGTTAAAATATATGAGACAGGATATAATGTAAGGAATGATGAGGAAAAGAGGAATATTATGGTTGACTATAGGGTTGGCGATATATATGTACCTAAGGTAGCAACTAACGAAGCATTAAGCCTTATGTCGGCTGATTTTGTGGATTCAATTATAAATAAAAAACAACCGCTTGCAGATGCGCAGATAGCATTAAATGTAGTGAAAATTCTGGAAGCTGCAGAGCTTTCAATAAAAAACAGAGGAAAAGAAATTAAGCTGTAATGGAAATACTGAATATAGATGAACCACGCAAATGCCTTGTAAATGTTAAGGTTGGGAAAAATGTTCGCATCTTTAATTTTGTAAACGCATATGGCTGCAGTATTGATGACGATAGTAGAGTTGGCGCATTTGTAGAAATACAAGGGGGGGCAAGTATTGGTAAAAACTGTAAAATTTCAAGCCACACATTCATTTGTGAAGGTGTACACATTGAAGATAATGTATTCGTTGGCCATAATGTTACATTCATAAACGATTTGTTTCCCAGAGCTACTAATGCTGATGGTACAGTTCAAAATGCTGCCGACTGGAAACTAGTTGAAACTAAAGTAAAAAGAGGGGCTTCTATTGGTTCAAGTGCAACAATATTATGTGGGGTAACTATTGGAGAGAATGCTATTATAGGTGCAGGATCGGTAGTATTGAAAGATGTACCTGCAAATACTATTGTTGCGGGTAACCCGGCCAGAATAATAAGAAAAGTAACTGACAGATAAAATGAATGAAGCTATTAATTGCTTAGATTTAAAAAAGCAGCATCAGCAAATAAAGGATGAAATATTCGCAGCCTTTGAAAAGGTATATGCAAATACGGCATTTTCAGGTGGCCATTTTGTTGAAGAGTTTGAAAATCAATTCAGTGCGTTTACCGGAACTAAATATTGCATTGGTGTTAATAATGGTACCTCAGCACTGCACTTAGCTATGTTGGCTTTAGGTATAGGAGCCGGTGATGAAGTTATTATTCCGGCTAATACTTTTATAGCTACTGCATGGGGTGTTTCGCATTGTGGGGCTACACCGGTATTTGTTGATTGTGATAAGGATACATGGGAGATTGATACCACAAAAATTGAAGGAAAAATAACTTCCAGAACCAAGGCAATTATTGGTGTACATTTATACGGTATGCCATTTGATATTGATGAAGTGAAAAAGATAGCAGATAAACACAAATTATTTTTGGTGGAAGATGCAGCTCAGGCGCAAGGTTCGAAATATAAAGGCAAAGTAGTTGGCGGTATAGGAGAAATGTCGTGTTTCAGTTTCTACCCTGGCAAAAACCTTGGTGCATGCGGTGAAGCCGGAGGAATTACAACGAACAATGAAGCTTATTACAAGCATTTGCAAACCCTTCGTAACCATGGTTCGCAAATTCGTTATTACCATGATGAAGTGGGCTATAACATGCGTATGGGTGGATTAGAGGCGGCGTCTTTACAGGTTAAACTAAAATATCTTGATTCATGGAATAACCGCCGAAGAGAAATTGCCAAAATGTATTTTGAAGGAATTAAGAACAAGAAGATCAACATGCAGAAGCAGCCTTCGTGGGCCGATTCCAATTTTCATTTGTTTGTAATTACTACTGAGCAGAAAGAAGAATTGGTTAAGTATATGCAGTCGAATAAAATAAACCCTGCATTCCACTACCCTGTTCCATGTCATTTACAAAAAGCATACGCCAAGCTTGGTTATAAAAAAGGCGATCTTCCTAATTCCGAATACCTGGCTGAGAATTGTTTATCTTTGCCTATGTATGCTGAATTGACAGATGAACAAGTTAAATATGTAATTAATACTATCAATACTTTTTAAAATACCAACAAAATGGAAAGCACTTTAGAACACTGGGATGCAAGAGCACGATTGGCAAAGAGCGCAGAAGAAATAACTCACTTTGATACAATTCAGAGGAAGTTTGAAATTAATATATTATTATCTTATTTAGCTTCTAATGACACTTTATTGGATTTGGGTTGTGGGAATGGCTACTCTTCTGCCTTCTTTTTGAAAAATGTTAAAGAAGTTCTCGGTGGTGATTTTTCTTCAGAAATGGTGAACAGGGCAAAGAAAGAAGTAAGCGGTAACAATATTGATTTTATGCAAATAGATGCCCGTTCTTTTAATCTCAATAGGAAGTTTACTAAAATCATTACCCAAAGATGTTTGATTAATATATTAAACTGGGAAGAACAAAAGCAGGCACTTAAGAATATAGCTTCTCATCTGGAAAAAGGAGGAATCTTTTTAATGATGGAAGGAGTGCATGATGGAAGAGAGAGTTTGAACAAACTAAGAATTAAAATGGGTCTTGAAAAGTTAGCTGGTGTAGAATATAATCTGGATTTTAAATTGCATCAGACAAATGTTTTTTTATCTGAAATGTTTGAATTAGTAGAATTCAAAACATTTGGTAATTATGAATTTCTTACTCGTGTAGTTTACCCCATGTATATAAACCCGGAAAGCCCTCATTACGGTTCTAAATTTCATGATATTGCATATGAATTTGTTATGAAATTGGAAGATAAATTTCCCGAAATAAGCAAATTAGGGTTATGGGTACTGAAGAAAAAGTAGTCAGGCTATGATTTCTATAATAATTCCTTTTTATAATGAAGAGGAAGGGATTCCTTCTTTAACGGCAGCTCTGAGTCAATATGTAAAATCAGCAAAGGATTTTACAGTGGAAGTTATTTTCGTTAATGACGGATCTGAGGATAATTCTCTGAAGATTTTGAAACAAGGGAGCCCTTACGCATTTGAAACTAAGGTTATATCCCTTTCGAAGAATTATGGCTCTCATGCAGCCCTGCGCGCGGGAATATTAAATGCCTCCGGAGATTATATTGTGTTTATGTATGCTGATTTGCAGGACCCGCTTGAAATTATCGGGAGGATGTATGATAAGTGTAAGCAGGGTTGCGAAATTGCATGGGCTGTGCGGAAAAATACCAATAATGGTCCTGTAGAGAAAACATTTTCGATGTTTTATTCAGCCATGATGAAAAAGTATGCCATTGCTACGTATCCTAAAAAGGGATTTGATGTAGTTATGTTCAGTAAAAAGGTGCAAGCCAATCTCAATGCCACAATAGAAGCTAACTCCTCTATATTTTTGCAAATACTTCAATTGGGGTATAAGCAGGAAACTATTGAATATGACAAACAGTTACGGACAAAGGGAAAGTCGAAATGGACATTGAAGAAAAAAATTAAGTTATTTATTGATTCATTTGTTGCTTTTTCATACGCACCTATACGATTTGTAACCATTATGGGGTTTGCTTTTTTCTTGATCGGGCTGTGCTGGACAGGTTATATTATGTATAGGAAGTTTTTTGTCGGCGATATTGCAAGCGGATGGCCCGCACTTGTTTCCATTTTATTTTTCGGTTTTGGAGTAACCAATATTTCACTGGGTATTATTGCTGAATACTTATGGAGAACCTTTGATGTTTCAAGGAACAGACCTGTTTTTATTATTGATGAAATAACAGAATTGAATAAACATGACAAGTAAGATAAACGGAGCCAGAATTTTAATTACCGGGGGGGCTGGCTTTATAGGATCGTATGTTGTGGAAGAGCTATTACCACATAACCCTGAAAAAATCATGATCATAGATAACCTTATCAGGGGTAGCCATGAGAACATGAAAAGTTTCAGTAATGATCTACGTGTTGAGTTTATATTGGGTGACTTACGCGATACGGAACTGCTTGAAAAATGCATTTCACAATCCGATTATGTGTTTCACATGGGTGCGTTGCGTATTAATTCTTGTGCAGCCGACCCAAAGGAAGGATTTGAAGTGATGCTGAAAGTAACTTTTGATGTTGCTCAATTATGCGTAAAATATAAAATCAAAAAGGTTATTTATAGTTCCAGTGCATCGGTTTATGGGCTGGCACAACATTTCCCTACTCCTGAAAGTGATAACCCTTACGATAACCAAACATTTTACGGCGCTGCAAAAATGTGGGGCGAACAGTTGTTCCGCAGTTATAAGTTTATGTACGGACTTGATTATGTTGCATTACGGTATTTTAATGTATATGGGCCAAGGATGGATACCGATGGAAAGTATACCGAGGTAATGATCAAATGGCTTGACTGTATACGTGATGGTAAACAACCACTGATATATGGAGATGGTTCTACTTCAATGGATTTTGTTTATGTATCGGATATTGCCCAGGCTAATGTTGCTGCATTAATGTCAGATATAACCGATAACGCTTTTAACGTTGGCTATAACCGTGAAACATCTTTAAAGGAGTTATTAGACCTTGTTTTGAAGGCAAACAATTCAAAACTGGAACCTAAGCACATGCCAGAGAATAGCGTAAACCCGGTAAGCCGAAGATTGGCTGATACTTCAAAGGCATTAAATTTATTGAACTTCAAGGCTGAAGTTTCTCTTGAAGATGGATTAAAAAAACTCTCGGCCTGGTATTTTGAAAAACAAAAAACTAAAACAACTGTATGATTCCTATAGCAAAACCGTATTTAACTAAAGAAGAAGCCCAGGCTGCATATGATACGATTTTGACCGGTTGGGTTACACAGGGACCGAAGGTACAGGAGTTTGAAGAAAAATTTGCCGCATATGTGGGTTCTAAATATGCCGTGGCTGTTTCTAACTGCACAACTGCCTTGCATTTATGTATGATTGTAGCGGGGATAAAAGCAGGTGATGAGGTTATATGCCCATCGATGAGCTATATAGCAACTGCCAATTCAATAAAATATGTTGGTGCTATACCTGTTTTCGCTGAGGTTAATGAAGATTACAACATTGACGTAAAACATGCAGAATCATTAATTACACCACGCACAAAGGCAATATTAATAGTTCACCAAATTGGCATGCCTGCTGATATTGATGCATTTAAGGCGCTATGCGCTAAGCATAAACTTTTACTTATTGAAGATGCAGCATGTGCTATAGGATCAGCTTATAAGGGGAAGAAAATTGGTTCTCATTCAGACCTTGTATGTTTTTCTTTCCACCCAAGAAAGGTAATTACTACCGGCGATGGCGGTATGATAACAACTTCTCGGGAAGATTATAAGGATAGGCTTAAATTATTGCGCCAGCACGGTATGTCGGTTAGCGACAGGGTAAGACATAGCTCTTCAAAGATAATTTTTGAAGATCATATTGAAGTGGGATATAACTACCGAATGACTGACGTACAGGCATCGATTGGTATTAAGCAACTAGAAAAACTTGATTGGCTGCTGGCAGAAAGAAGGAAAATTGCCTTGAAATATAATGATGCATTTAAAAATATAAAGAAAGTAAAATTACCTATAGAGAAAGAAGGATATTATTCAAATTATCAATCATATTCAATTTATATTAAAGATAGTAGGGCAATTAACCGGAACGAATTAATGCAAGTGCTTCTTGAAAAAGGAATTTCTACCCGCAGAGGAATTATGTGTGCACATAAGGAAACAGCTTATGTAGAGGAATATAGATCAATTAAACTTCCTGTTTCAGAAGATTTAAATGAAAATAGTATACTGGTTCCACTATTTGTACCAATTAAAGATGAAGAAGTTAGCATGGTTATTGACATGATCAGAAAGCAGTTGAATTAAAGGTGTATGAAGGAAATATTTCAGAATAAAAGGAATATAAATATTTTACTCGTTATTAGCTTTTTACTTGCATTAACATTCCGTTTCAGAGAGGAAATTGCCTATCCGGATCTCGACTCAGATTATTACATACAGGCCATGCAAACTGAAGATTTTATGGAAGGGCACGGATTTACAAGTAGGTACATAAGACTAAATGATATAAGTGATGTAAAATATATAATGCATGGCACATGGCCAGTCGGACTACCTATAATTCTCCTTCCGTTATGCCATATAACTAATCTTGTCAATGCAATAGTTATAGTGCAGCTTCTAAGTGTTATGCTATTATTATTCAGCCTACTGAGAATATTCAAGATACTGGAACTAAATAAACTTACACTGTTTCTTTTCCTGTTGTTTACTTCATTTAATTTGTCGTATAGCTATTCATTTATTACTGATAAACTTGCAGCAGCAATATTTTTATTTGCCATGGGCTTTGCATTAGAAGCAGGAACCGGTAAAAGTATGAGCGTTATAAAAGAGGTCGGCGTCGGCGTATTGCTTTTCTGTACCATGTCTTTACGGTATGCATATATAGCGAACATAGTAATAATACCAGTTTTTTTCGCTTTTACTGGAATTGCTAAACATCAATGGAAACTAATTTATACCGGGCTGAAGATATTTGTATTTGCTGCAATACCTGCTTTTATATTTTTTAATGCATTTAAAATCAATCAGCAACATACTGGTTTTATATCTCAGTTGGCTCACTTAAATTTTAACTGGAGTTCGTTAAAGCAGTGCAGCCCTTTCCCATCGCGTACCTTTTTTGACCCTTTCCCAATATATAGACATATGCCGCTAACTTCAAGTTTTAAGTTTTATCTTCTGGTAGAATATATAATTTCCGGACTGGTTTTAGGCCTTCTGTTCTGGTACTTTTTCCTGAAAAGAAATTGGTGGGAGAGAGCTAAAACCAATGACCCGATTGCCTCTTTTACCACATTAAGTTGCTTAGCTTTTCTTGTTATTGGTTCATTTCTTGTGTTTAATACGTTAACTACGATAGAGGGTAATACCTTGTATGAAACCCGGTACTTTATTGTGCTTACATTAATAATACAGGTGCTTTTCTTCACTTTGATTGATCAGGTGATTAAGAAAAATGTAACTATAAAAGCACTGCCTGTTTTTGTATGGAGTTTATTTGTTATTTCTACGGTGTATAGTATCGTAATAAGTGAAAGTGTTTCGGCTAATGTTTGGCATGATACAAATGTTAATGAACGCGACCATTATTGGAACGGATTGGAGTATAAGTGGTACAATACTTTGAATGCTGATGCTCAAAAAAACAAGGGTATAAGTATTATAATAACGGGTTATGATAGGAAATATATTGACAGCCCTCCAGGGTATTCAAATGGTGTTTGTGCTATTGAGCAATACGACTCGCTAATAGATGGAAATTTTCATCATTCCAAGCCCGTAATTATATATGCCTTGATACCTGCTTCACTTAATGCAAGGGAGAAGAATTTTATTTCAATATATGGAGCTAAGCAGGTTTTAAAATCAGACCAGGGAGAGGTATATCGTGCTTTTTTGCATTAAACTAAAGAACGAAGCGGATATATTCACCTACTGGTTATAATGTAAGGTTTTATATTTTAAATACTACTCAATACTTTTTTACTACCCTGTTGAGTCCGTATGTACTTACTCCTATTCCGAATCGTTCCGGTAAGCCAAACAATCAAGTGTTGGGCCTCAACCTTACTTAACTCAGTATGCCCATCTCCATTTTTAGGAGACTCATACAGGTATATCCTATTCGCCACATCAAATGTTTTAATACTGAATGCATCATTATCCCAGATAAAATCAGTATTCTGTCCCAATTCAATAATTGACTTTTGTAAACCATTTATTAACTCTGTAATGCCTGTAGTGTCATTTTGCAGATCAAATGAAATTGTACGGGTGTCTGACTGATAGCCTTCGTTTTGAAATGTTATACAAACAAGTAAGTCAGAACTACCATGGTTAGCCCATGTGTTTTGCTGTACGGAACAATCCATTGTACCAATTTTTGCCCTGGTTAAATACGTAGGTTTTGGTTGTGCAAGTAACGAAACGCTTGCGATCATTACAAGAAATATAAGTTTAGTTTTCATAATATGTGTTGTATTGTTTAACCCTCAATTAAATATACAACACAAAATTAGGCTCATGAAACCGGAAATAAAATGTCGGTTATCAGTATCGAAATATGATTGAAATCATGAAAAATAGGGAATTAGGATTAAATTTGTATTACTTCAAAAACGATAACAGATGCCTACAAAATATTCAACTGTTGAAGAATACCTGGCTTTACAACCTGCCAATGTAAGGGCCAATTTGGAAAAGGTCAGGCAAATAATGAAAAAAGCTGCACCCAAGGCTGAAGAAGTAATAAGTTATAAAATGCCTGCTTTAAAATACCATGGAATGATAGCATGGTATATTAACAGAAAAGACTATTGTGGTATTTATGTGCGGCCGAGGGTGCTCGATGAATTTAAAAAAGAATTGGAACCTTATAGAAAGACAAAATCAGCTTTATATATTCCGTATGACAAGCCCTTACCTAAGAAATTGATAGCGGAAATAGTTAAATGCGCCGTAAAAATGAATCTGGAAGAGTATGCATTAAAGAGCAAAAAGACCAAGAAGTAGGCATATGACCATTACTGACCTTGCCCATCACCGATTATTAAACCAGCAGGTTGCAGAGAAGAAATGCACATCTATTAAAGAGCTTGTCGGTTGCCTGGGTGCCATACAGGCGCAAGATTACCACATGGCCAAATGGGCAATTGGCGTTCGATTGAATAAGAGCACCGATGCATTGGTTGAACAGGCAATTGACAATGTAGAGATAATCCGAACACATGTGTTACGACCTACCTGGCATTTTGTAGCTGCAACCGATATCCGTTGGATGCTCGATTTGACGGCACCACATGTACGTACAATTTTAAACTCAAATGGTAATAGGTTAGGCCTTACGGAGAAGGTGTATGGTAAAAGTCATGATATAATTATAAAACAGTTAATCGGTGGTAAGCAATTAACCAGGGAAGAGTTGATGGCAGAACTCAAAAGGAATAAAATTGCAACCAATGACCTAAGGGCATTACATATTATGATGCGTGCCGAGTTAGACGGAATAGTTTGCAATGGGTCAAGAAGGGGTAAGCAATTTACCTATGCATTAATTGATGAAAGAGTCCCCAAAGCGAAAAAAATGGATAGGGGAGAGGCTCTGGCAAAACTGGCTGGCATATATTTTAAAAGCCATGGACCAGCCACTGTGTATGATTTTGCATGGTGGAGCGGCTTGAAAATGGTTGATGCGAAACTTGCGGTAGAATCAATTAAGACAAATTTTGATTCAAGAATTATAAACGATAAAACCTATTTTTTTAAAGACTCAAGAATAAAGAAGAAAAAAACGGAAGGCATTCATTTTCTGCCTGCATTTGATGAATACATTATAAGCTATAAGGATAGAACAACCGTTATGGAACCTGAAATGCTGAAAAGCGCTATTCTGAAAAATGCAATTTTTAAACCTGTTTTGGTTATCAATGGAAAAGTGGAAGGCATATGGAGCAGAACTGTGAAGAAAGATAGAGTGGAAGTAGAGCTTAATTTTTTCAGATTCGCTAACAAAGTGAATAAAAAAGTACTGGAAAATGCCTTGGAATCATATGGGCATTTTATGGGGAGTGAAATTCAACTGGAAATTAATGGGTGATTTTTTCAATTCCCACTAAATGTTAGATTTGCAATAGCAATATAAAATCTGAACTATGAACAGACTCATCCCCATAAAATCAGTTAGCGATATTCCGGCAGAATACAAGGACACCCCGATTGGATTGTTATTGCAATATCATAACCTTGACCGGCCCTTTGAAACATTTCAGACAGCTCAAATGCTGGTTGGTATGTGTATGGACCATCGTAAACACCTGCACATGCCCGATAATTTTTCTTACATCATTCGCACAGGCGGGGCAAACCTAAGGTATAGTGAGTTCAATGTATCGTTTGCAGTATCTGTAGGTGGGGTGCAGCATATAGCCCTTATAGGCCACAGTAATTGCGGCATGGTAAACCTGGTATCGAAAAAGGAAAACTTTATAGACGGGCTTGTTGAAAAGGGAGGCTGGGAAAAAGATCTGGCACAGGACCAGTTCATGAACCTGGCGCCGATGTTTGAAATTACAAATGCAATTGATTTTACCTTGAGTGAAGTTAAAAGGTTAAGGCTCCGTTACCCGAAAGTTAAAGTAGCTCCAATGCATTACAGGGTAGAAGATAATATGCTTTACCTGATAAAAGAGAATTAAACATGACAAAGCTTATAGTTAAAAGCGAAATACTTATAAATGCGCCTGCTGCAAAGGTGTGGGATGCACTTACTAAGCCTGAGGAAACCAAAAAATATATGTTCGGTTGTGAAACTGTATCGGACTGGAAAGCGGGAAGTGAATTGCTTTGGAGAGGAAGTTATGAAGGTAAAGAAATGGTTTTTGTAAAAGGTAGGATTGTGGAAATTAAATCGCCAGGCTTATTAAAATATACCGTAATAGACCCGAATGCAAGCTACCCAGATATTCCGGAAAACCATTTGAATGTTACCTACGAAGTAACAACACAGGGCAATCAAACTAAGTTGGTTGTTGTGCAGGATGGTTTTGAAGGCGCTGCTGAAGGAGAAAAGAGATATAAGGATACCTACAATAATGGCGAGGGCTGGAACCCCATATTAGTTCAGATAAAAAAGATAGTAGAGGAAAACTAATAGCTATACTTCTTTCTCAATAAACTTAATTCCCAGGCTTTCCAACTCTTTTAAAAGAGGAGCATAGATCTCTTTCACAGTTGGAATACAAACACCCTTTAAGTTTATTTGCCCGTTCAAGATCAGTTTGGTTAGTATTCCAATGGGTAAGCCTACTGTCTTAGCCATGGCAGTGTGAATGGCATCATCGCCTTTGACAACAAGTGAAGAGTGAATGCTTTTCTTTTTGTTGTTTATCTCGTATTCAAACTGGTGTTGCATAACGATCATATCTATATCACCATCCTTCAGTTTCCATTTCTCTTCAAGCAATGCCTGCAGTATTTGTGCAGGTGAAACACCTTTTAATTTAATAGGTATCTCATTGAATATACCCAGCCATTCAAGCATTCCCATTATTTTTCCATCTGCAGGTATGCCAACGTAAGCAGCCAGTCTCTTTTTAATATCTCCGCTACCCTGAGGAAGGAAGGAATCAGTAAATTCTTTCCAGCTCATTTTCTCGGAACCCTCTACATGATAGGTATCGTCAGTCATGCCCAATTGTACAAATACGTTCCATGCCTCGCAATAGTAAGGCATACGCAATGTACCTCGTATCATGGTAGGAATATTCTCAATCGAATAGATGCTCCGGTAGCTTAGTGAGTCACGATTTGCATAGGCTTCAAAATCACCATGCCCTTCCACATTTATTTTTTCAGTACGTGTAAAAAGCTTGTGATATGGTAAATAGGCATACTTGCCATTCTCAATATATTTTGCTGTGCCTTGCCCTGCTAATATAACGTTACGCGGCGCCCAGGTAAATTTATACCCCCAGGGGTTATCGTTCGATTCCGGTGCAACTAATCCACCGCAGTACGATTTAAAGCTCAAGAGCTTTCCACCTTCCGCATGCACATGGTCTATAACTTTCATGGCCGATGCATGGTCAATACCCGGATCTAGGCCTGCTTCATTCATCAATATGATACCTGCCTTACGTGCTTCTGCATCCAATTCCCTCATTTCAGGAGAAACATATGAAGCCGTCACCATCGATTTTTTTAACTCAACACATACCTTCGCAATCTGCGGGTGCAAAAATGCAGGCAGCATAGATATTACAATATCCGCCCTCTCAATTTCTTCGCGTGTACGCTTTGCATCAGCAATATCCAATGCAATGGGCCTTGCACATTTATGGCTTTGTGTTTTTAATTGAACCAATTCGACAGAAGAATCTGCAACCGTAATTTCGTAGTTGTATAATTCTGCTGCCTTTAACAAATATTGTATGAGCGATGAGGCTGAACGGCCAGCACCCAGTATAAGTACTTTTTTCATTTCACTTCAAAATCCAATAGTTTTTCATCTTCTAAATATGCTTCTAACCTGTCACCGATTTGCACAGGGCCCACACCTACAGGTGTTCCGGTATATATAAGGTCGCCCTGGCGCAGGGTTATAAAACCCGATACATACTCTATAATGGCGTCGAAATTAAAAATAACATCCTTTGTATTTCCTTCCTGTACTTTTTTGCCATTAATATCTAAGCGGAAGGAGGTGTTATGTATGTCTTTGTAATGCGACAACGGCATAAGCTTCCCAATTACACCTGAGCCATCAAAAGCTTTTGCTTTTTCCCATGGCAATCCTTTTGCCTTGCATTGCGCCTGAAGATCACGTGCGGTAAAGTCAATGCCCACACTTACTTCGTCGTAATATTTATTGGCGAACTGTTTTTGAATGTTCTTGCCATTCTTGCACACTTTTAATACCACTTCTACTTCGTGGTGTACTTCTTTCGAAAACGATGGATAGTAGAAAGGTTGATTATCTTTTATAAGTGCGGTATCGGGTTTCATAAAGAAAACCGGCTCCGTCGGAGTTTCCGCTTTCATTTCCTTGGCGTGCTCTGCATAATTGCGTCCAATGCAAATTATCTTCATAGGTGTTGTTTTGAGAGGTGTAAATATACAGATAAGCGGCTATGTGGTGAGTAATTTCCATTGCCTTGTATGATATGACAGTATGAGATTGTATTTTTTGGCGTTCCCCTACGGGTCGGGCTTTACGCTGCAACTCCGCGCTGCGCTTGCGGGGTTTCCGCTGCAATCCCTAACGCAACCTATATCGGTTACTTTATCTATTATTTCAGCCCGTCGCGTATTTTCTTAGGCAGGCTATCGCGCACCAGTTCGTAGGAATGATCAATGATCTCGCGTACCTGTTTCAGGCTTAAATTGCCATCTGTGTGCACAGTATTCCAGTGCTTCTTATTCATATGCCAGCCTGGTTTTATTTCATCGTGTTGCTCGCGCAGTTCAATAGCCCTTTCAGGGTCGCACTTGGCATTGAACCGATTCGGTTCATTTAGGCTGGTAATGAGGAAAATTTTGCCCATTACCTTAAAAACCAAGGTGTATTCATCAAATGGAAGAGCCTCCGTAGTACCTCTTTTCTTCAGGCAATATTCGCGTAACTCTTCAATATTCATATTGCATTATTTATGGATCTTAGCCCTCACTTCAGTATAGGCATCCTTAAATTCTTTCGAATCAGGCTTTTGTGTCATAGCATGGGCATAGTCGTCTGCAGCTTCTTTGAATTCTTTTATTTGTTCATAGCAATTACCACGGGCAAAGTATGCCATGGTATAGCTTGAATCAGTTTTTATAGCCTTGCTGAAATGTTTAATAGCATCACTGAAATTATTCTGAAGATAATCGATATAGCCAATATTATAATGAGCGAACTTGTAATTGGAATCTACTACTAACAATTGGTTGTAAGCCTCTAAAGCCTTAGGATAATCCTGCCCTTGCTGGTAGAACATGCCCTTATCATAATAAGGCTCTGCACTGCGTGGATCGATGTTTAGTGCTGCATTGAAATAATCTATTGCATGCACATCTCCTTTGCGTGAATAAATAAGCCCCAGTTGAATATAGGCATCGAAGTACGATGAGTTTTGTTCTGTGGCCGTTTGCATACTCGATATTGCTTTTGCCGTATCACGTATTTCAAGGAACACCAGTCCCTTCATAAAATATGCTTTTGCCAAATGGTTATTAACCTTCAGTGCTTTATCTGAAAGGTCCATGGCTTCTTTATATTTCTTTACATAGAAATAAATTTCACCCAGTTTTAATAATGCTTCGGTATTGGTAGGGTTAAGCGAAACACATTTTTCAAAGGCCGCTTTTGCTTCACGGGTATGCCCCATTACAAAATCAAGGTCGGCAAGGCTATTGTAATAAGAATCTTTAGTGCTGTCGATCTTTACAGCTTGCGTAAGATCTGCCAGGGCAGGAGCAAGGTTCTTTTGTAATACTTCCAGTTTGCCTCTGTTCCAATATGCATCAGCATCGGTAGCATTGGTATTTATGCGGGTAGTAAGCGCATTTATCTTAGGGCTTAACGTATCAACAGCAACATGGCTTGTATCGCCATGTTGCTGTGCTACTTGTTTGCCTGTATTATTCCTGCAGGCTGAAAAGAACAATACTGTTCCAACCAGCCCCGGAAGTATAGAGCGGTAAACTAAACTCATTCTGCTTTATTCGCAATGATCGCGTCTTTAATTTTTAGTTCTATTTCCTCAGCCAGTTCAGGGTTATCGTTAAATATCTGTTTAACAGAATCCCTTCCTTGTCCAAGTCTTGTTTCACCATAGCTGAACCATGCGCCACTCTTCTTTATCACGTTCTTTTCTACACCAAGGTCAACTATTTCACCAACCTTAGAAACGCCTTCACCATACAAAATATCGAACTCTGCTAAGCCGAACGGAGGACACACTTTATTCTTAACCACCTTAACACGTGTGCGGTTACCAATAACCTGTTCGCCTTCTTTCAACTGGCCAATACGGCGGATATCTAACCGAACGGATGCGTAGAACTTAAGTGCATTACCACCGGTTGTTGTTTCAGGATTACCGAACATAACACCGATCTTTTCGCGCAACTGGTTAATGAATATGCAACATGCACCTGTTTTGCTGATAGTTCCGGTAAGCTTACGTAATGCCTGAGACATTAACCTTGCCTGTAAACCCATAACTGAGTCGCCCATTTCTCCTTCAATTTCACTACGTGGAGTAAGTGCAGCTACTGAGTCAATTACTATAATATCTATAGCGCCTGAACGGATAAGGTTCTCTACTATTTCAAGGGCTTGCTCGCCATTATCAGGTTGAGATATAAGCAGGTTGCCGATATCTACGCCTAATTTTTGGGCATAAAAACGGTCGAATGCGTGCTCAGCATCTACAAATGCGGCAATACCGCCGTTCTTTTGTACATTGGCAATAGCATGCAATGCCAGGGTTGTTTTACCCGACGATTCAGGCCCATATATTTCTACTATACGTCCCTTAGGGTATCCGCCAACACCAAGTGCAAGGTCAAGCGTAAGCGAGCCTGTTGAAATTACTTCAATGCTTTCGCCTGCCGCATCGCCCATTTTCATAATGGTGCCTTTACCGTAGGTTTTTTCAATTTTCTCAATGGTTAATTGAAGTGCCTTCAGTTTTTCTTTTGCCGCTTCTTTTGCTGCGTCTTTCTTTTCTGCCTTTTCGATTTTCTCGATCTTTTCTGGTTTTTCTGCTACTTTTTCCATGGTACTTGTTGTTTAATTGAAGTTAAAGATATATAATTATGTGTTGATTTTTGCGTATTAGTTTTGAACAGTTTCTTCTTATTTTTTAATTCTTTCAAATTCAATTTTCAGTTCCCTCAGCATACCCATAATGCTTTCTAAATTCAATTCTTCAGGCTTGTTTTTTGAGGTGTTAATGGCACATTGGTATTCCCAGATTTCCAATACATCTTCGGCCTTTACCTTATAAGGTTCGTATGCCTTATTGTCAGAATGAAGGCTAAGGGTACCATCATCTTTCATATTGCTAAACACTCTTTTGTAAACCAGCCCTTCATCGCGTGTAACCAATACATAGGTCTGCCCGTCTTTTACTTCCCTTATAGATTCCATATACTTACCAATAACAAAACTTCCATTTGCCAAGGGCGGCATAGAATCTCCTTTTATAGGGAAAGCCCGGTGCTTGCCTACAGGTAAAAAGGGAAAATTCATGTGCTGTAGGCTTTCAATATATTCCGGATCAGCATAACCATTAAGATACCCCGCCTGCGCTTTAACAGGAACTACTTCAACTAGGTCATGGCCATCTTTGTCTACCAGTATTGGGAACAATATTCTGTTCTCACCCACCTTCATCAGGTCTTCGGGTTTGGTTTTCGATAAGTTGGCGCGCAGGAGGGCATCAATGGCAACATGGAAATAGTCTGCTATTTTTATTAGCAAGTCATAAGGTGGTTCTGCCCTACCTTCTTCATATGATGCTAAACGTGCACGTTGGATGAGTAATACGTCTGAAAGTGTCTGCTGTGAAAGCTTTCGCATTTCCCTGAGCGCTTTTATATTCTTATCTATTCGTGACATTGATGATTAATTTAGTACAAACATACTAAGAAAATCATCAATCAGAATAAATGGATGCTATTATTTTTAGCAATGAAATATAACTTACTGATTATCAATCATAAAATTTATTATGTAAAAAGACACGTTTCTTAGCAAAGGAAGAATTTTGAATGGTTTTTATTCAATATGTTATACGGAATTATAAAATGAACTGTTTGTGAAATCATTTGTTGGCTAAATGAATAATGCAACTTTCCCAACTATTTTTTACTTGTATATAATTGAATTACATTTGTAATGATTGTTATAAAAGATAACATAAACTATAAGACCACCATACAATGAAAAAAGGCACTCCTGTTTTATTTTTTTTTACTTTCTGTATTGCTTTTGCAAATGCCCAAAACTTAGGTTTGTTATGCGGGTTAACTTCATGTGGAGGTGATAGTACAGGAGGTGTTTTATTTGGGTATAATGTTTCGGCTAAAAAAGATAGCGTGTTTTATCGGTTTTCCAATACTGGCCCTATAACCCCTAAGTTTAATAATCTTATTGAGGCTTCTGATGGTAATTTTTATGGAATGACACAATTCGGGGCTGCTCAAAACGAGGGTAACCCTGGTGTTATTTTCAAATGTACACCATCGGGAAAAGTGACGGTGCTTTTTACCTTTAATGAAAAATTAGGAAATGCCACAGGTAGCCTTATACAGGCATCGGACGGTAACTTTTATGGAACTGCAAGTGGAGGAGTCAAGGGTGTTGGAGCAATTTTTAAATGTACGCTATCAGGTAATTGTACAATTATTGCAAGCTTTGATACTGCGAATGGATCTTATCCCATGGGTAGTCTTGTACAGGCATCAGATGGCAATTTATATGGGATGACAAGTAATGGTGGTTCATCAACCTATTACGGTACAATATTTAAATGCACTTTATCGGGAACACTAAGTACTCTTGTTAATTTTAATAAAACAAATGGAAGTGGTGCCAATGGTAACCTTATACAGGCATCAGACGGTAATCTATACGGGATGACAAGTAGTGGTGGTTCTTCAAACTATGGTACGTTATTTAAATGTACAACATCCGGAACGCTTACTACGCTTATTAACTTCAATAACACGAATGGGGCGAGTCCATATGGTAGCCTAATCCAGGCATTAGATGGTAACCTATATGGAATGACAAGTGCAGGGGGCTCATCAAGCGAAGGCACACTGTTTAAATGTACAACGTCAGGAACTCTTACAACGCTCGTTAATTTCAATAAAACTAATGGTGCTAGCCCGAATGGTAACCTAATCCAGGCATTAGATGGTAACTTATATGGAATGACCAGCTCAGGTGGCTCATCAAGCGAGGGCACACTATTTAAGTGTACAACATCAGGAACCCTTACAACCCTTATTAACTTCAATAAACTTAATGGAGCTAATCCTTTCGGAAGTTTAATCCAGGCATCAGATAGTAATTTTTATGGTATGACTTGTCATGGAATTCCCCCCTCAAATAAAGGCACTATATTTAAGTACACGTTAGCGGGAGGCTTTAAAACATTATATAATATGGATGTTACAGCAATTGGGAATGAGCCATATGCCAGCCCGATTCAGGCGTCAGATGGGAATATTTACGGAACGACTATAAATGGAGGTTCAGCAGGGGTTGGCACCATGTTTGAATATAATATGATGTCGGGAAAAACCACCACTCTGATCAATTTCGACTCCATTAATGGGTCGTTTCCTACCGGCGGTTTAATTCAAGCAGCTGATGGCAACCTATATGGAACGACTGATGCCGGAGGTATGTCAGGCAACGGAACAATATTCAAATACTCACTATCAGGAACTTTTTCCACTATAGTAACATTCAATAACACAAATGGTTCAGGTCCGGTTGGTAGCCTTATTCAGGCGAAAGACGGTAATTTATATGGAATGACAATAGGAGGAGGTAATGCAGGAGGTTATGGAACAATATTCAAATGTACCACCACCGGAATTCTTACTACACTTATCAATTTCAATGGGTCGAATGGTGGTACTCCCTATGGTGATCTTTTACAGGCATTTGATGGTAATTTTTATGGAATGACTTATGGGGGTGGATCTTCCGGTCAGGGTAATATATTTAAATATGATACTACCACCAAAACAATTAGTACAATAGTAAACTTTAATTCAACAAATGGAAAATATCCAAGAGGGAGCCTGATACAAGCACCTGATAGTATTCTTTATGGAATGGCTAGCAGTGGAGGAGCTGGAGGCGATGGCACTATATTTAAATGTACTACATCGGGTGCTCTTTCTACCCTTTATAATTTCAGTAGTATTTACGGTGTAAACCCTCAGGGTAGCCTTTTAATGGCTTCTGACGGGAATCTTTATGGTATAAGCATTTCAGGCGGTTATGGCTATGGAATGCTTTTTAAGTGTACCGTTTCAAAAGCATTTACGACACTTATGAATTTCGATACCCTTACGGGTGAAGACCCTGAATATGGAAATTTAATTGAGCTTATGAGTGCAACTATATCATCAGTTGCTAACGCTTGCAATGCTTCTACGTTAACTGCAACAGTTTATGGTGGTGGAACTGGTGCTTATACTTACTTATGGTCAACTGGTGCTACCACATCAAGTATAAGTAATGTTACCACGCCTGGAAAATATTCGGTTACAGTAAAGAATGCGAAGGGCATTTCAGTTATTTCTGATTTTACAGTTGCAAACGCAGGATTAGAAGTAAGTACTGGCTCAATTACCAATACTACGTGTTCTGGTTGCTCAAATGGAGCAGCTTCAGTGACAATAACAGGCGGGGGAAATAATGTTATAAGTTGGAGTGACAGTACCAGAAGTGGGTACATTCTTCTTTCTAATCACTTATCAGATACCGCTACTAATCTTGCTGCAGGAACTTATCTAGTTAGTGTAATTGATAGTTGTGGAGATGCAGGAACGGATACAATACGAGTTAAACAGCCTATTGTTACAGGTTTACTAGATGATATGATAAGTAATAATATTGTTGTTTACCCTGTACCCAGTAATGGTGTTTTTTCAGTAATACTTAAAGGGCAGGGTTATACATCAGTAGACATTTATAGTGTTACGGGAGTTAAAATTTTCGATGAGCTTTTAAATAAGGATGTTTCGAATAATTCTCTTGATATAGATATTTCAACGTATTCGGAAGGAATATACTATATGAAGGTTACTAATTATAATAGTATAACATATAAGAAGATTCTGTTAGAAAGATAAGTAGGTATTGCAATTCATATTTAAATATCCAAGTTATAACCAAGTATTTATCATACAGCGGATTACAGACAATCGAGAATATATGATGAAAAGAATCTAAATAATCTTAGCCATTCTGCGGCATCGGCGTTCTATGTGTATTTATTCAACATATTCGTTATTTTTGTACTTAATATAGAATAGTGTGAAGATATCGAAAGAGGTAAAAACAGGTGTGGTAGTTGTAGCGGCCTTGGCTATGCTGATATATGGGCTCAATTTCCTGAAGGGTATAAACATCTTCTCCCATACTAAAAAATTATACGCTGTATATGATCACGTTGAGGGCCTTCTTCCTTCAAGCCCGGTATTGGTAAATGGATTTCACATAGGGCAGGTTGAAGAACTTAAGTTAGAACCCAATGCCTCAGGTAAGGTGTTGATATCTATGATCATTACCAATAATGATATTCAGATACCTAAAAGTTCGGTTGCACGCATAACCAGTGATTTTTTTGGTAATAAAGCCATTCAGATAGAAATTGCGAAGGATACACTCACGGGAAGACTTCTGGATGCATCTATAGTAAAGGACAAGGATACACTGGCTGCTGCTAACGAAACCACCTTGAAAGACCAGGTAAGCGCACAGGTGTTGCCATTGAAAAACAAGGCAGAAGAATTAATGTCGACCATTGATTCGACAATGGGAATTATAAGAGGTGTGTTTAATAAAAGGACTCAAAATAACCTGACCCAGAGTATTGAAAGCATAAATATTTCCTTAAAGCATTTTGAAACATTGTCAGCCAATATGGATGAGTTAGTTGCGACTCAGAAACAGCGCATAGGCGATATATTTGTTAAGATAGATGAGATATCGACCGATCTCGCAAAGAACAGCAAGCAATTGGGTAATGCAATAAATAATATTGCAAATATTACCGATTCACTTTCAAAATCGAAGTTGAAGGATGCAGTTAGTAATGCTGACAGTACCTTGTACTATACAGCACAGGTGTTTAAGAAAATAAACAGTGGAAAAGGTTCACTGGGTATGTTGGCGAACGATACCACATTATATAACAGGCTAAGCGGAACATCATTACAACTTACCTTGTTGTTACAGGATATGAAAGCGCATCCGAACAGGTATGTTCACTTCTCACTTTTCGGTTCCAATAATTGATAAGCTATTTGTAATATGATATCGCAAATAATTTTCACACTTATACTTATTACTGCTATTGTAATGTTTACCATGGCAGTGCGGAAGATAAGCCGCAATATTAAATTAGGTAAACCATTCGATCGTACCGACCACTCAGGTGACAGATGGAAAGCCATGTTTATGGTTGCCATTGGCCAATCGAAAATGGTAAAGCGTCCCTTTGCAGGTATATTGCACATATTCGTTTACGCTGGTTTTATAATTATTAATATTGAAGTAGTTGAAATATTAATTGATGGCGTTGCGGGTACTCATCGCGTGCTTTCATTCTTAGGTCCATTATATACGTTCCTAATTTCATGCTTTGAATACCTGGCGGTTGCAGTAGCTGTTGCATGTGCTATATTTCTTATTCGCCGCAACATAGGCAGGTTGAAACGTTTCTGGAGCAAGGAAATGACAACATGGCCGCGTACCGATGCAAACATTATTCTTACAACTGAAATACTTTTGATGTGTGCTTTCTTAACCTTAGATGCATCGGATACACTTATTCAACGATCAGCAAATGCTGCATATGGAGGATTCCCGATAAGTAATTTAATGCTGGGAATGTTTTCCGGCTCATCTATTCCTACACTTGAATTCGTAGAGCATTTCTGCTGGTGGTTCCATATTATAGGCATTCTGGCATTCCTCAACTATGTGCCATACTCAAAGCATTTTCATATTTTACTGGCATTCCCTAATGTTTACTATTCAAACCTTAATCCTAAGGGAGAATTTACAAACCTGGAATCTGTAACTCGCGAAATAAAATTAATGCTCGACCCAAGTAGTGCTCCACCGGCAACCGATCAACCGGTAGCACCAGAGCGTTTTGGTGCGAAAGATATTTTCGACTTAAGTGGAATACAATTGATGAATGCATATTCATGCACCGAGTGCGGACGTTGTACATCGAGCTGCCCGGCTAACCAAACGGGCAAAGCTTTGTCGCCACGTAAAATAATGATGGATACACGAGACAGGTTGGAAGAAGTTGGAAAGAATATTGACAAGAACGGAAAGTTTGTAGATGATGGCAAGTCATTACTCTTTAATTACATAACGCCTGAAGAAGTATGGGCATGCACATCGTGCAATGCATGTACAGAAGAGTGCCCTGTGAATATTGACCCACTTGCTATTATTGTTGACCTGAGGAGATTTCTTGTAATGGAGCAATCTGCTCCTCCGCAAGAATTACAACTAATGATGAATAATGTGGAGAACAATGGCGCACCATGGCAGTTCCCTGCATCGGACAGATTGAACTGGACAAGTGCATTATAAGAAGAAGCCCCTCCTAAATCCTCCCCGTTAGGGAGGACTTTATACAATAATTCATATTGTTTTTTCATACTCCCTCCCGATGGGAGGGTGGGGTGGGCCAGTCTTACTCTACCGGAACAACATCCAGAATATAAAATGTACCAGGTTTAACCTTAGGGCGCGGATGGGGATTTTCTTTAGTTGCCTCAGGTGCGGGTTCAAACTCGGCAGTAGGTAAATAAATATGGTGTGTTTTACTGTTAACAGCACATGTACGCGCTCTCTTAGCTGTACTTACATTATCTAATACTGTAAAAGTATTTGCATTTTTTTCTTCAACTACGGTAAGTGTGCCTTCTCCATTTGAGCTGTAAACAAGATTCTTATTATAATCGAATGCAACAGCATCTGGCCCATCTCCAATAGGAACGGTGGTAACAACTTTACCATCATCAGCGTTGACCACAACCATCATTTTGTTATCGCATACCGAAAAAAGCCTGCGTGTTTTGGTATCCATTACCAAGCCGCTAGGTCCATCACCCGGTGCAAGTGGCCATATTGCATCTACTGTCATATTCTTTGCATCTATTTTCGATATCATATTTTTATCTTCCAGGTTAACAAAAATTTTACCAGTACCATCCGCAGCCGCAAATTCCGGTTTGCCTGTAAGCGCAATGGTGCCTATAACGGCATTTGTTTTTGCATCTATAACGGTAGAGTTGCTGCTTCTGCCATTGAATGTAAATACACGTTGGGTTACTTTGTCATAGCAAATGGCATCAGGATTTTTACCAGTCACGTTTATTTTGGCAATAATGACATTGGTTGTAAGGTCGAAAATAGTAACGGCTGAATCTTTTCCATCACTGATAAAGCCCTTGTTCAGGTCCGATGCTATGGCAATACCATGCACACCATTGGTACCTGTTATGGTAGCAATAAGCTTGTTAGTACTCAAGTCTACCACTTGTACAATTGTCCCATGCGATACATACAGTTTATTACTATTATCATCAACGGCTATATAATCCCAGCCACCATCTCCTTCCAACTTTATTTTATCGGCTACTTTGTAATGCCCGGGGCTTAGCACGCTTTGTGCACTTAGGGCAGTAAACGAAGCTGTTAGTAATAAACCTGCAGCAAGAAAGAGTTGTTTTTTCATAGATGGGATATATATATGTAATTTTACAAAATTATAAGAAACTCAATACAAACAAATATTAAGTTTAAATCTGTAGAGAATCTGTTTTATAGTAAATGGAAGAAGAAGGATTAGTATTAAAAGCATTGGGGCAGGCATATAATGTACTGTTGCCATCGGGTGAGGTAGTTACTGCTTCACTTAAGGGTCAGATGCGCCAGAAGAACGTGTCAACTACTAATCCGGTTGTGGTAGGAGATAAGGTGGTTATTCACCATTCCCCGCCCGATTATACTATTTCAGAAGTTAAACCCCGCAGGAACTATATTATACGTGTATCGAAAAAATTATCGAAGCAGTTCCAGATAATTGCTGCTAATATCGACCAGGTGTTCATACTGGTTACTATCAGTCACCCTAAAACAAATAACACGTTTGTAGACCGTATTTTAACCACTGCCGAAGCATACCAGATAAAAGCACAGCTTATTTTTAATAAGGTTGACCTATACGATAAAGATGAGCTTGCAGAAATGGGAGAGCGTATGGAAGTGTATGATACCATTGGGTACGATTGCATGTCGGTTTCATTGCTGGATAATAAATCAGCACCTTCATTGGAAAAACTTTGCAAAGGTAAGGTAACACTGCTTTGCGGAATGTCGGGTACGGGTAAATCGACCTTTATCAATCAGTTAATACCCGGCACGAACCGTAAAACCGGTTTAATATCTACAGCCCACAAAAAAGGTATTCACATGACCACTTTTTCGGAAATGATTCCTTTACCTGTCGGTGGTTTTATAATTGATACACCGGGTATACAGGAATTTGGTATTGCCGATATAACGAAATATGAACTGTCCCAATACTTCAGAGACCTGAACCACTTCCGGGCCAATTGCAAATTCAACAGCTGCATGCATATTAATGAACCGGGCTGTGCAGTTATAAAAGCGGTTGAGGAAGGTGAAATTGCACTATCACGTTACGAAAGCTACCTCAGTATGTTTCATAATGAGGCAAGCGAGGAGAAGAAGTATTAATGTAAATTTTCTGCATTGACCTCTCAAACCAAAACAACAGTAAAAACTTATTTTTCAGCATTCGTTATAATGCTGATGTTGTTCTTTGTGTTCCTAATGGTGCGGATAACCATTCCTTACCTTTCCTTCCGGACCGATATAGACTTTTTACTTACCAAACAAAATGTTATTCATCTTTCTATATGGCGACAGGCGTTTTACATACATATTGCTTTAAGCACGTTCGTGCTACTGATAGGCATATTTCAATTTGTTAAACCCATAATATGTAAATGGCCGAAAACGCACAGGCAACTGGGTAAGATTTATGTAATACTGGTATTGTTGTTTTGTGCACCATCGGGTTTTGTAATGGCTTTGTATGCCAACGGAGGTTTTTGGGCACGTACATCGTTTGTTATTACGGCATCATTGTGGTGGCTGTTTACTTTCCTGGCCTATAAAAATGCGAGAGATAAACAATTCAAACTGCATATAGCGAACATGTACCGGAGTTATGCTATGACGTTGACAGCAATTTCATTACGCCTGTATGTATTGATATTGCCGCATTTTATACACCTACACTCATCACAAATGTATACACTGGTGGCCTGGCTCAGCTGGATACCTAATTTAATAATAGCTGAACTCTTGATAAGAAGATGGAAGTTATTTGGTGCCCTTGTTCCCGGCAGAGCTTGATTTATTCATATCAACCTTAGCGGAATTTTGAACCTGGCTGATCTTGCCATCGTCAGTAATTTTGTAATACCTTTTCTCTAAGGTGTCAACCTTGGTAATTCTATTTTGAATATTACTTAGTCTGTCTTCTCTAACTGTATTACTGTCAATACTATCGCTAATTGCCTTTGCATATATTTTTGCCCTTTTAGTGGTATCGTTCTTATCTACTCCGCCCAATTGTTCATAGCATTTGCCGAGATTAGCTTCTGCATCATAGATCTGCTCCTGAATGTTTTCAAGGTCATCCATAGAATAAAGCCAGGTTATATTAAAATTTTGGGTGGTTATCAGGTTGTTCTCAAACGTTACTGTTTTTTCATCTTCCATAGTGCACCTGCATGAAACAATTGAGCTGTCAATTATCTTTCCATCGGGTGTATAGGTTATTAATATAGTAGTATAGGGCTGGAAATTTGCCACTTCTGGTCCATCACCATCAAATTCGGTTGATGTATATAAAAGAGCAATGTATTTCGGTGTTTCAGCTATTTTCCCAATGGCATAATAATCATAATTAACTCCACGGCCAAAATTAGTTGTTTCCATACCCGGAATAAAATTCACAAAATCAGTACTTATATTTGTCCCACTCTGGTCCAGGTCCTTAAGTGAAATAGTATATGGTTGGCTTAGTACCGGAAATATAGAAGTGAAATTTTGGAATGACTGTTTTATACTGTCAGCAGTTTTCTTAGCACTTAACTGGGCCATCAGGTCATTGTATGCATTGGTTTGCAGAAGAGAGCTTAATCGCACATCTTTCTGCAACATGGCTGTATCAGTAAATCCATTTTCAAATGCATTTCGTAGTTCAAAAATGGCCTGGCTGGCATGAAAGGAGAGTTTAGCCGTATTATCAGTATTGCTTTCTAAGTCTGCAAGTAAGTTATCTATGCAGGCCATATTGTAATAGAGTTCAGCGACAGGCTTGTATTGCAGATACTCTGCAATCTGGTATGCTTGCAGCGCTTCATTCAGTTTTGCTTTTTTCGCTTCCCCTTTTGCAGAAGCTTCCATATCGGTTAATACTTGTCCAATTTTAAAATAGGCATTTACCTGCGGGAACATATATACAGATTGTTTAAGCACATTAATGGCAACAGTGTCGTTTTTGGTTATGTATAAGTCCGAGCCTTGCTGCAATAGCTTAATACTCTTGGTTGAATCTATTTTTAAGGCACGCGCACTTACCAATGCTTTGCCAACCATCTTTTTGTCGTACATATTATATTTAGTCAGCGGCATAAAGTGCGGCGCTTTTGCTTTCTTCGATTTGCAGGAGAATAAGCAAGCGGCAACTACTATAATACTTAGTATGGAATAAAATGTTGACTTCATGGTGAGTGTATGGCTTAGTTTAATGTAACCAAAGATATAAATAAGCATTAAACTGCCAATTTGTCGCCAACGTTTTTTAGCAATGAAATAGCTATGCTATGAAATTGATGGCCAGCCTTATGTGAAAATGATTGCTATAAAACGTAGCAAAGCTGCTCATTGTATTTTATTGTAAATATCAATAGAAAGAAAATACTGTTGTTGACTTTTTGTCATGTTTATAACTAATAAACATTTTGTAGTAATTTATAAATAAAATGTTGACATTTGTAAAATGCAGCCAAATCAGAATAAAGAATACTTCGACGGAAGAGGGGCGCAAATAAACCCTGCCAACAAGTTCCTGAAAACGTCATATGTGCAGGAGCACTGGGAAGGTATTGATGAAGACTCCCTGATGGAAAACAAGCAGACCGCCTATATAGAAGTGTTCCCAAAAACGATAGTTAACAAAGTAGATAATCCCGATATAAAAGGCTATTCTATGAACCCATACCAGGGGTGTGAACATGGATGCCTGTATTGCTATGCGCGTAATTCGCACGAATATTGGGGCTATAGTGCCGGAATGGAATTTGAGCAGAAAATATTGATAAAGAAAAATGCGCCTCAATTACTGGAAGAACTTTTTCAGAAACCGAAATGGGAACCTGAGCCAATTATGTTCTCTGGCAATACAGACTGCTACCAGCCTATTGAACGAAAAATGAAGATCACCAGAAGCATGTTAGAGGTGTGTTTAAAATACCGCAACCCCGTTAGCATGATAACAAAGAACGCCGTGATATTGCGCGACCTTGATATTTTGCAGGAAATGGCAAAACTGAATCTTGTGCATGTAATGGTAACCATTACGGCGCTCGATGAAGAACTGAGACAAAAACTGGAGCCAAGGACAGTTACCTATAGGAACAGGTTGAATGTACTGAAACAACTCTCTGCAAATGGAATACCCTGCGGGGTAATGGTGGCACCTATAATTCCGAGCCTTACAAGTTACGATGTGCCCAAGGTTATACAGGCAGCTGCAGAAAACGGAGCTCAACGGGCAGGGCACACAATAGTAAGGCTCAATGGGCAGATTGCAGTGATATTCAGGGATTGGTTGAATAAGAATTACCCTGACCGTGCCGATAAGGTTTGGCACCAGATAGAGGATTGCCATGGCGGTAAGGTAAATGATTCCCGTTGGGGAACACGTATGCGCGGTGAAGGGAATGTGGCTGAATCGATACGGCAACTGTTTAAAATATCAGTAAAGCGATACATGGGTATCCCACCTAAAATTGAATTTGATGTAAGTAACTTTAAGCGCAAAGGCCACGAACAGTTATCGCTTTTTTAAAGAACATCGAATAATTAAGTTCAAGGGAATTCTAAAACAAGTAATTTAGTCACCATTCATAATTCATAACTTATCATTCATAACTCTTAATGCGTGTTGTAATTCAAAGAGTAAGTAAGGCTGAAGTAAAAGTAGATGGCACTATAAAAGGTGCTTGCGATAAAGGCTTGCTTGTGCTTGCGGGAATTGAAGAAGCCGACAATGAAGAAGATGCAGCATGGCTTAGTGGAAAAATTGCCAACCTGCGTATTTTCAGTGATGAGCAGGATAAGATGAACCTTTCGGTAAAAGATGTAAATGGAGGAATGCTTGTGGTAAGCCAGTTTACATTACATGCCAGTACACAAAAAGGGAATCGCCCATCGTATATATTAGCCGCTAGGCCTGAAAAAGCATTGCCCCTGTTCAATGCATTTGTAAATATGCTTGAAAAGGAATTGGGTAAGCCGGTTGCTACCGGAGAATTTGGTGCACATATGGAAGTGAGCCTGGTGAATGATGGCCCGGTGACAATTATAATAGATAGTAAGAATAAACAATGAGTTTTTTCAGGAAAAATTGGTTTTGGTTTGTTCCATTAACAATTCTATTGTTAATTTTCTGCTCGTATCTTGGGAATTGTATACATAATTATGTACCGGCAAGTGAATTTGAATTTAGTGCAAAGGCCAGAGGTTATTTAGATTTCTATAAATCAAATGATTTGTGGCTCTTTGAAGATTCAACTTCAAGAGTCGATAGTATCGAAATTATGTCAATCGATTCTTCTTATCTGAACCCATTTTTTCTGAGCATAATGAATCCCGCTCCACGTAAAGAAATTAAAGTAAACTGGAAGCGTATTTCAAAAGATAGCAGGTACGGTGTAAAAGAGGATAGTGTTGCCAATATAGGATACATTGAGATTGAGAAAATTCCTGCTTGGCGTGATCACTCAGAAAACGTTAACATATCTTTGCCTAGAACCTTTTTCTACCATTTATACACTGCAAAGAGAGATTCAATAAAATCTGATTCTGTATTAATTGGTAATGTTTTGTTCACAAATTATATTGATTTTTATGATAGAAACAATGGAACAAATAGAGATCCTCATGATATAGTAGAGATATACTGGACCAATAAATATGGCATTATTGCATATAGATATCGAAATGGTAATGTGTGGAAAAGAATAAATCTTAAAAAATAACCGATAACATGGATATTAAGGAAGCTCAGAAATTTGTTGATGATTGGATAAATAAAGAAGGCGTACGTTATTTCAATGTACTAACCAATATGGCCATGCTTACTGAAGAGGTAGGAGAGGTGGCCCGTATTATTGCCAGAACATACGGCGAACAATCATTCAAAAAATCGGATAAAGGGAAAGACCTTGCTGAGGAATTGGCTGATGTATTGTTCGTGCTGATTTGTATATCTAACCAAACGGGCGTTGACCTGCAAAAAGCATTTGTAAAGAACATTGAGAAAAAAGGTAAGCGTGATAAGAAGCGTCACAAAAATAACCCTAAACTGAAAAAATAGAATTACTTGGAGTCCTGTATCTGGCGGACATACATGAGTATGGTCAGCCAATAATCAGAGTGATCGGGGTTTGAATTAAGAAGTGCATCAGTGCCATGCGCACCATCGGTTGACGGAGCGAAAAGCGTAACCTTAGACGAAGGAATATCGGCAACATACTTTTTTACAGCAGGGCCTTCAACGCGCGATGAGGCCACAAAAACAGGAATTACGCATTTAGGAAAAGCTTCTTTCGTATCAAGTATACCGCCAAAATAATCGCTCGGGCTGAATGCCATCACACATTTAACTTTAGGGTTTATACAGCCGGTATATAAAACCAATGAAGCAGAAAAACCACCACCAACCAATACTACTCTTTTATGGTTCTTTTCGTAGGCATAGTTTATAGCAGAAGCAATATCAATTTTACAATCGAGCAATTTGGTAGTTATGTGTTTTGCCTGTGCCAGCGACATGGTTTCGTTATCAACCCCATTTTTTTTACCGCCAACCCTCATGTCAATGGCTAAGCAATTGTATCCCAGCTTATTAAATCGTTTTGCAAGGTCGTTAAACTCGCCCCGGCTCGATTTCAGATCGTGGCAAAGTATCATATACGGTAAGGTATCGTTAACCTTATATAGATCAGCAGTAATGATAAGCCTGTCGGCTCCTATAAAAGTAATCTTTTCCTGGGCCGTAAGCTTTCCCCCAATGAGTGATATGAATAGCACTAATAATAGTGCTCTGTGTTTGGCAGCTTTGTGCATAGTATGTAAAGATAATAATTGTAAGGAAATGTCAATAGAAACGCCATGTATTTTTATTGGGAATGAGACGTATAGGCTTTTTTACACTCTCAATTGTCCACATATCAAAACTTATATATCTTTATGGCAAATAACCTAAACTTTTAGCCTATGTCACTTTGGAGAAAGAAGTCCATTACAAAGCTTTTAGCTGATGCCGACAATTCTGAACATGGATTGAAAAAGAGCTTAACAGCATGGTCTCTGATTGCCCTGGGTATAGGTGCCATTATAGGTGCCGGTTTGTTTGTGCGGACTGCGGCAGCAGCCGGTGAACATGCCGGAAATGCGGTTACACTTTCGTTTATTGTGGCTGCATTAGGTTGTCTTTTTGCAGGGCTTTGTTATGCTGAGTTTGCTTCTATGATTCCTATTGCAGGTAGTGCATATACATATGCATATACTACTATGGGTGAATTAGTAGCGTGGATAATTGGCTGGGCACTTGTGCTGGAATATGCACTAGGGGCTGCTACTGTATCTATTGCGTGGAGTGAATATCTGAATAAACTATTGGGTGGTGCAATACCATATAACCTGTGTCATTCTCCATTTGAAATGTCAGCTGCCGGTCAGCATGGGCTTATAAACCTTCCTGCATTGTTTATATTGTTGATGCTTACACTTCTTCTAATTAAAGGAACACAGGAATCTGCAAGTGTTAATGCTATTATAGTATTTGTAAAGGTTGCGATTGTACTTATTTTTATTGCAATTGGCTGGGGCTTTATGAAATCCGCTAACCATACTCCTTACCTTATTCCTGATAATGCTCCTCCTGTTGATCTGGGTAACGGAAAAACATACGACTATTCTCCGGCAGTGAATCATGGCTGGCTGGGTGTATTGAGAGGTGCTGCCGTAGTATTCTTTGCTTTTATTGGCTTTGATGCTGTATCTACTGCAGCCCAGGAGACCAAAAATCCTAAGCGCGATATGCCTATCGGTATCCTTGGCTCACTGGCTGTTTGTACAGTGTTGTATATATTATTCTCTCATGTATTAACAGGAGTTGCTCCTTATACCGACTTCTTGAAAGCAGGTAAAGAAGCTTCCGTTACATACGCCATTCAACACTATATGACAGGTTATGCCTGGCTTGGTACATTGGTATCTGTTGCTATTCTCGCAGGTTTCTCATCGGTGATACTGGTTATGTTAATGGGCCAATCACGCGTGTTCTACTCTATGTCGAACGATGGCCTTCTTCCAAAAGTGTTCTCTGACCTTCACCCTAAATTCAGAACACCCTATAAATCGAATATGATATTGTTCATGTTCGTTGGTTTCTTTGGTGCATTTATACCTGGTAGTGTAGCGGGTGATCTGACATCTATCGGTACCCTGCTTGCATTCGTGCTGGTTTGTCTTGGCATCATCATTATGCGTAAAGCTGATCCGGACAGGGCTCGCCCATTCAGAACACCTATGGTGCCACTGGTACCAATTTTAGGTATTTTGGTTTGTGGCGCTATGATTGCAACGCTTGATTCAACTACCTTATTGACTGCATTTGGCTGGATGATATTTGGCTTGATCATTTTCTTCTCCTATAGCCGCTTTCACAGCAATATTGGTAAAGAGAATCTGCCTAAATCGTAAGAATGAGATTAGTTTACCGGGGGAGCATCGTCTTTTGAAAGGTGTCTGTACCTTTCACGAATCTCTTCTATATAGAGGCTTCCGGGATAGTTGAGGATTATCTGCTTATAGTATTCCGCTGCTTTAATAGGGTCATTAGCTTTTCTATCCTCTATTTTGGCCATGTTGTAAAGGGCTTTATCAGGTAGCATACCGTCAGGATATTCTTTTACTTCTTCTGTATAATAGTGCATGGCAGCAGCGGTGTCATTCTTTTTCTCAGCCATCTGCCCGCGCATCATCAATATCTCTTCTTTAAGCGTGCGGGTGTTGCTCATTCTATAAACAGAATCAAGCAGTATTTGTACGCTGTCCTCATAGTTCTGAAAGTCGAGCAATTGGGTATGGGCAAATAGTGTAATGGGCTGCAAATGTGCGCTGTCATCAGTATTATCAGCTATAAGCAATGATAGGGCCATTGCATCGTTGGCAGTAAGCTTACTGGTAGCGCCTTTCAATATATCCAGTTCAGACTTCGCCCACTTAAAGTTACCTGTATAGTAATAAATAGTTGCATTCTTTAACTTAGCCTCATCACCAAGTGGCTCATGTTTAAAGGCCGCTTCAACCTGGGAATATACAAGTGATGCTGACCATATTTTACCCGATGCAAGTAAAATGTCCGCCAGTTCCATTTGGCAACGAGCCCGTGTTATAGCGGGAATGCCATTAAAGCTGATAGCTTCATTCATTAATGATACTGCTTCGGAATCATCATGCAGGTAAAAAGCATCCAGATTTGCAAGGTCCGTCATAAGCGGTACCGTAGCCGCATAATGCGAAAGTTCATCCAGTCCCTTACGAAACTTGGTTTGTACATCAACCAATTGTTCTTTCGTATAATTACCTGTCGCCAACAGCTTCTTATAAACGGCTTTTAATTGTTCTTCTTTTGCCTGCGTATAGTTATCGTTCTTAGGGCCCATATCTATAACATACTGGTATGCCTGAATTGCAGGATCGTATGCTTCGTTAGCAAGGCAGGTACTTGCAAGTTGCATTAATCGCACACCACCTTCATGCCTGCGTTTATCAAGGGCTTTAACTTGTATCAATGCATCGGCATAGTTCTTTTGTTGCATGAGCATCCAGATAAGAAGCTCAGAGAATATCTCGTTGTCGCTGTACTTCTGAATGTATTTTAATAGCTCTTTCCTGATGATCGTGTTTTGAGTTACATCGGCATTCTCGCCCACGTTTACTTGCAATGCATCTTGCACACTTTGTATATACCCTTCAGAAATTACTAATGCATCAAGGTAAGTATCAACCATGGCTTCAATATTACCCATAGCCCTATAAACTGAACCGGTTTCAAACAAAAAATCATATTGTCCTTTCAATAATTCCTTCCCTTTTTTATAGGTTTCCAATGCATATTCATATTTCTTTATATCGAGAAATGATTGGCCCAGAGCAAGCACCTGGCTTTGGTCAGGCCCAAGACTTTTGATTGCTTTTTCGTATGCATCAGTCGATTCTTTTTCATCACCGGCTATCGAATAGGTATTGCCCATATCAAGCCACAAGCTTAAATTGGTCGGGTCAATATGTATTTGTTTTTTTATGGTTTTCTCTGCCGTTTTATAATCTTTTACCTGTAAAAGGCAATCGAGGTAATTATGGTAAACAAGGGTTGACGGGCGTTTGGCGTATATTTTTTCGTAATACACCACCGCTTTGTCGTATTGCTTATCAATGTAATACTGTTGTGCCAGCTCCTCGTCAGTTGCACTTTGGGCAAAGCTATAGTTGATCAGGCCAAACGAAAATACTAATACCAAAAGGAGCCTTTTCATGCGTATGAATTGAAAGACTTAAATGTCTTTATGGTTCTTAATAAGAGAAATAAGCGAGTCTGCCTTCGGTGCAATAAGGTCATACAATGGCAATGTAGCGTTTAGCTTTGCTATTCCCAGTTGTTCGCTTTCAATTAGCAAATTTGCTTTTTTAGTTTCCTGGCTATAGAACAGTGGGATACTGTCAGCCGTAATAAGGTTTAATTTAATGTCATGGCTAAGATGGGTAAGTTGGTTTATGGAGTTGTGCATTTCCAGCAACATCATGTTCCGCCTGCCGGTAAAGGTTAAAAGATCCCAGCGTACCGAACTATAGCTTCTGAAAATGTCAGCAGAACTTTTACTCATACTATCCTTATGCGTCATCTTAATAAGTTCTAAGGCCATTGTTATATGATCGGTAATTTTTTTAATCTTCAAGGTGTCTACAATTAAGAGAGCTGAATCTGCTTTATGTACAGCCGTGTTCAGGCTATCCAAAACTGCAGTTTCTTTCGGGTGTTTATTCCCCTGTTTGCAAGATGAATTGGTTATAGTAATAATGAACCCTATTAAAATCAAAAGAATGGAGGCAAGAACTGATTTGTTTTTTGAAACAATATTTGTCATAAATGAAATTTAGTAAGCAAGAATTTTTTCCATGGCTTCAGCAACCTTATCGGCATTAGGAAGTACAGTGTATTCAAGTGTAGAGTTTAACGGAACTGCAGGAAGGTTTTCCGCACCAATAACTGTAACAGGGGCATCAAGCGATTCGAAGCAATTTTGTTGTATGCGCGATGCAACAGATTGTGCAAAGGTGTTATTTACAGGCTCTTCAGTAATAACCAGGCAGCGGCTATGTTTCTTAACAGATGAGTATATCAATTCTTCATCGAGCGGAAATAGTGTACGCAGGTCAATGATCTCAATCTTTCCGGGGAATTTCTTGGCCGCATTCTTTGCCCAGTATACTCCCATACCATAAGCAATTACTGATAAGGTCGCCTCGTTCTGAGGTGCAACTTCCTGAACAATTCTTCCTTTACCAAATGGGATAATATAGTCAGCATCCGGCTCAACGGTCTTGGCATCTTCAGTGCCTTTTATCTTCGACCAATACAATCCTTTATGTTCGAGCATTATAACCGGGTTAGGGTCGTAATACGCCGCTTTCAATAGGCCTTTCAGATCTGCTCCTGTGCTTGGATATGCAATTTTTATGCCACGGATGTTTGTTAATACAGATTCAATACTTGAAGAGTGATAAGGTCCTCCGCTGCCATAGGCACCAATAGGTATACGTATAATGCAACTTACCGGCCACTTGCCATTCGACAAATAACATGAACGGCTAACTTCGGTAAATAACTGGTTTAAGCCAGGCCATATATAATCGGCAAATTGAATTTCTACAATCGGCCTGCAGCCTGTAGCCGACATGCCCACTGTACTGCCAATAATAAATGCCTCCTGAATAGGAGTATTAAATACTCTGTTATCGCCGAATTTTTGCGCCAAGGTTGCAGCCTCACGAAAAACACCACCTAAGCGTCCACCTACATCCTGGCCATAAAATAAACATTCAGGGTGCTTTTCCATTAATTCCTGTATGGCAAACAAAGCACAATCGACCATTACAGTTTTGTCTTTTCCTTTTGGCTCCCTTACACCTTTTTCTTCGGTAATAGGGGTAGGAGCAAATGCATGTTTAAAAGCGTCTTCCGGTTTTGGGTCAGCTGCTTTTAAGGCTTTATCATAATCTGCGCTAACCAGGTCAGCTGCTTTTTTTTCAATAGTATTTAATTTGTCTCCATTGAATCCTGAAATAATTAGCTGGCTTCTCAGGCGCGGAAACGGATCCCGCTTCGCAGCCTCTTCAAGATCGCCACGGTACCACTCTTTGCGTACGCCTGATGTATGGTGATTCAATAAAGGCACCCTTGCATGTACAAGGAACGGTCTTCTTTCTTCACGCATGGTATGTATAACCTCGTTCAGTGTTTGGTAACTGCGCATAAAATCAGTGCCATCAATACTGCGCGTTTCAAGTCCTTTAAATCCTTTGGCGTATTCAACAGCATCCATAGCACGGGTTTCCTTTGCAGTAGCTGAAATATCCCATTCATTATCCTGAACTAAATAAAGTATAGGCAGCTTTTTCAACACGGCCATCTGGAATGCTTCTGAAACTTCCCCTTCAGTAACCGAACCATCGCCCAATGAACAAACCATGATTGGTTTTCCATCGCTGTATGTTGCTGCTAAACCTTGTTTTTCTAAATATTGAATACCCATTGCAACCCCGGTTGATGGAATAGCCTGCATACCCGTGGCCGAAGACTGGTGAGGTATTTTAGGCATATTATCACGCCTCAAACTTGGGTGAGAGTAATAGGTTCTTCCACCTGAAAATGGGTCATCAGCTTTGGCCAGTAATTGCAGCATAAGCTCATAAGGAGTCATTCCTATTGAAAGCAGAATACTGTCATCACGATAATATGCGCTTAAATAATCTTGTGGTTTTAACTGCAATCCTAAAGCTATTTGAATAGCCTCGTGACCACGTGAAGTAGCATGAACATATTTACTGGTAACGGCTGCATTTTTTTCAAATAACTCGGTCATAGATTTGGCCGTACACATAAGCTCGAAAGCTTTTAAAACTGTATGCACGGGTACCGAACCAATTGACTCTTCTTTAGCGGCTGTTGCTGAAGACATAATATCGCTTTAGCGTTAGATTGCAAAGGTAATATTTCTAAAGAGGAAAAGGATAAAGAGGGCCTATTTTTTGTGTAAGGCAGCCCAATCGTCTATGGTTTTCTGTATATCTGGTGGTAGTCCGGAATAAAGCAGGTCCATTTCTTCAGGAGAATCATCGGAATAATCAATATCTGAAGCTTTAAGAGGCTCGCCATCTCCGGTAACTACTTTGATCCCTCTCCTGAGAAGCTTCATTTTAGTAAAGTAGTTCTCTCTTGTCAGTACCATCCATAGTACTCCGGTATCTTCATTCATGGGTGGACATGGCACATATCCCATTAGTTTATTGTATTCCAGCGTTGATTTATTGTCAAGCAAAACTTTAGCATAGGTGGCATTGAAGTTTTTGACTAAAAATGTATAATCATCGAGAATTATTGAAGCTAATGCCGGTATAATGGTTCCAATATATGCTTTATCCCATATAAATATTCCACCTTCCGAAATTCTCTTTTCAAAATCATTGTCTTTCCCATGTATAAGGCCTATTTTACTATTGTTGTATTCAATTATAAAATATCCATTGTATTTATTATTGATGGAATGAAACCATTTTTTCTGCATTTCAGGAGTTATATATTCTCTGTAATACATTTTACTCTGAATCTCAGGTGAGTTCCGCATCTGTCGGACTAGCTCAATGTCTTTTTCTTTAATGCGTGTAATGGTGATGCCGTATTTTCTGAATATCATACAGAAATATAATTACTCAATTATTTCAGAAACAGAAAACTGCGGAATAGCATTGAGCAGGTTATACATTCTACGTAAGTGCTCGCCTATAATGCCAATACTTAAAAGAATAATACCGGCTGATAGAGTTACGCTTACAATAATACTTGTATAGCCTAACCTTACATGATGGAAGAATTTGCGGTAAAGAAAATAAAGTGCGAAGAAAAATGAGAAGAAGGAGGATAAAAGCCCCAGGTACGTAATGAATTTTAAAGGCACAGCATTATATCCTATCGTTAACTCATATACCAGGCCTAATAAACCAGAGTGTGTATAACGTGAACGCTTTACAAGTGAATGCTCATGACGTACAGTTACAAATGTGATATTTGATGAATACCATGATATAAGTTCATCGATAAACACAAAATACTGGTTGTGCGTTATCAATTTTTTTACAAGCCTTTTATCTAATAAACGAAATGAAGACCCTTCTCCGGTTGATTTTGAAAATAATTTTGTGGCTGTTTTAAAAGTACGGCTTGTAGCTTTTCTTATCAGTGGCCGTTTATAGTTATCTGAAACACCATACACTACTTCCGCCTCAGTGGTTTTGTAACATTCAAGTAGGTGTTTAATTTCTGATGGTGGACTTTGCAGGTCATCGTCCAAAGTAATGATAACATCTCCGGAACAGTAACGCAGCCCACAAAATATAGCATTATGTTGCCCGAAATTTTTAGCAAGCCTGACTGCTACTACCTTATCAGAAAATTTACTTTTAATATCCTTAATTATTTCCCAGCTATCATCATGTGAATAGTCGTCAACCAGAACTAATTGGTAAGGCAACTTCAGTTCAACAAATGCTTCTTCTAACTGATTCTGTAATTCATATAATACCTTCGACGAATTATATACCGGAACTACAACGGAAACTTTTGATATTTGTTTTTGCATCGGTTTTATAATATGGTTAAGGTATAACCTCCATCAAGTGAAAGTGTAGTGCCCGTTATCCACCTCGAAGCTTCTGATAATAAAAATACACTTGCATTTGCAACATCTTCAGGCTTGCCAATTCCCAATGGGTACTTAGCAGAATATTCTTTTTCTGTAAGATTCATCCCCTTTAGCGTTTCATCATACATAGGTGTATTTACCATTGCAGGTACTATACAATTAGATCGGAGCCCTATTCCATGCATTTCTCTGGCAAGGTTTCGGCTGTATGCTTCAATAGCTGCCTTCGATGCGTTATATAGTGAACCGCCATTGTACGGGAAATGTGCGCCTATGGAGGACATAAAAACAAGCGATGCATTTTTGTTCAGTTTCTTCATTTTTAATAACCTGCTTGTCATTAATACAGCTGAGTCAAAATTAATTTCCATTAGCTGTTTTATATGCTTGCTTTCAATAAACTTAACAGGAGCAGGTAACACAATGCCGGCACAATGGACAAACCCATCTAAAGCAGGTAGCGATTCCACCAACTTATTACGATCGGTTTCATTAGCCAGATCGCATGTAAGTTGAATATTATTACTCCCTTTCAAAAGTGTAAAGGTTGCCTGTAACCTTTCAGTGTCTCTACCCGTAATGCATACATTAGCACCCATTTCACTGCAGGTTATGGCTACTTGTTTACCGATACCTGAGGAGGCTCCTGTAACAAGTATGGTTTTACCGGTAAGATGAAATGGTGTACTCATTACATTTCAATTATTTCAGGGCAAATTAAATTAGTTGTTTTTACCGAAACAGTGGCCCATGACAAGCCAACGCCAAAACCTGTCAATAGCAAGGAAAGTGGCGCAAATACTTTATCCCTTAATTCTGATACTATTGTAAGCGGTATAGAAGCCGAACTTGTATTGCCGTATTTAGAAAGCGTATACGGAATTTTTTCAGCAGGGAATTTAAGTTTTTTACGGATGGTTTCATTCATTAATAAATTGGCCTGGTGCATTACAAAGTAGTCATAAGAATCTACTGTAGTATTTGTTTGCCTGAAAAAGTTCTCAATATTAGCAGGTACTTCTGTAACTGAAAAATTGAATACTTCCATACCATTAAGTTCCAGGTTTCGTGGGGCTCTTGAAACTCCGGGGGCTTTTTCTTCAATATTAAATGACTCTCTGGTCATTGGCTTTCTCATACCACCTTCCCGCACAATTATAGCCTCTGCACCTGCACCATTACTTTGCAGGCTAAAACTCATTTGTTCGGCATTTTCATCATATTCCAGTAGTGTTGCCGTGGCAGCGTCGCCAAAAAGAGGATAAACACTTTTATCTTCTCTTGGGGCACCTTGTGATGATATATCACCTGTTATTAATAACCCCTTTTTTAATTTACCAATGCTCATTAATGAATTGATTGAAGAAAGACCATATACATAGCCTGAACAACCCAGATTAATATCGAACGCCATACAGGTTTTGGGAAGCCCTAGCCTGTTTTGCAGCAAGACACTGCTGGCAGGAAGAAAGTAATCGGGTGTTTGGGACACGAATACCAGTATTTGTATTTCTTCACTTGCCGTGCCTGTTTCTTTCAGAAGCTTTTCAGCAGCAGCAAAACCAAGGTCAGTAGTAGTAACTCCACTGTCTTTTACCACTCTTCTTTTTTCTACACCGGTGGTCTTTATCAGTAACTTTCTTTCCTGCTCACTTATAAAATCATAGTCCCAGTTAGAAACCTCGAATTTGGGTACAGCTGCTGCGATACCTTTAATACTGATGTTTTTTATACTGAAAAAGGCCATAATAATATACTTAGTAAGCTGCTTTATTTTGCAGCTTTCTTCTTAATTAAATCAAAAAGCTCCTGTATAGACTGTACCTGTTTTAATTCTTCACCTTTTATGGTTACATTATATTCTGTATCTGCAAGAGCCACAACTATGAGAGCATGCATAGAACCCCATCCATCAATATCACTTATTTTGGTTGCCGGGGTAACGGTACCTTTAGGAATATCTCCAAATTCTTCCTCGAATTTCTGAATGAACTCATTTATATCCATTGCGTAATTTATTATAGAACAACAAAAATAGCTTAATTAATACAAGCTTACCAGTATAAATATTAATAAATATATGGAAAATATACTTGATGGTAAGTGTTTGCTAATCTGTTGAAATGGAATATTTTATTTATAAAACTATAACCGTTGCCCCCCAGGAAAGACCAATGCCAAAACCCGCAATAAGAATACGTTGGCCCTTTTTTATTTTTCCGGCGTGCATAGCGTCATAAACAGCAACCGGAACCGTTGCCGATACCGTATTGCCTCTATTCATAATATTTACAAAGAATTTTTCTTCAGGTATTTTCAATTTTCTCCGCAGTTTTTCCAGAACAAAGCCACCCGGTTGATGGAAAATAAACATGTCGATATCATCCATGGTTAAATGTTCTTTTTCCAGTACTTCATATACCATTTGAGGAACTACTTTCAACGTAAATGAAAGCACCTCCATACCATCCATATACAATCGACCGTATGACATGCCTCCGGCATCTTTATTCTTCTCCTGCCATTCCAGGCTGGCATTTTCTCTTGCATTACATTCTTTTATTATCAGGCTTTTGGAATTGCCTCCATCACTGCCTAATACAAAGGAACCGATATTTTCTTCTGTACTTTGTATAACCAATGTAGCTGTCATTGCATCACCAAAGAGCAGGCGTAATGCATGATCTTTTGGGTGTATTGTTTTGGTAGTACAATCACCTGCAAGTACCAATACATTTTTTGCTATTCCACCATAAATAACAGATTTAGCAAGCGACATGGCATATATATATCCTGAGCAACCCATGGGGGCATCAATGGCACCAATACGTGTCGAAAGTTTAAGCCTGTCCTGCAAAAGGCATGCAGTGGCAGGCGCTTGCCTGTCGAGCAATGTGGTACAAAAAATAAGAAAATCTATAGTGTTCCTGTCAATTGCATGCTCGGCAAATAGTTTTTCAGCGGCCTTTACAGCCATATCCGACGGTAGTTCGCCATCAGCCGATATATGCCTTTCTCTCACCCCACTTCTTCTGAATATCTCTTCAGGGGAATATTCAGGAAAAACCTTAGAAAGTTCTTCGTTCCCGAGAATCTTTTCAGGTAAATAATAACTTATGGCTTTAATGGATGCACCCAACTGTAAGGCTTTTGTACAAAGTTAATATTTTTGATGCACCCTTATGTTTCAAAGGTAATTACTATTTCATTTGTCTTTTTTACATTTGATGAAATTTTAGAGCTATGCAAACATCAATATTGAATGCAAAACAAATAGAAAAGAAAATTGTTCGTATTGCATACGAGATCTACGAAGAGCATACAAATGAGAAAGAAATAGTGTTGGCAGGAGTTGTGCCGGGTGGCTATGTATTAGCCCAGAAGATTGCCCAGGTTTTAAAAAAAATATCGCCTCTTAAAACTAAATTAGTTAAAATAAGTATCGATAAAAAGGTGCCATCAGCACAGACAGCAGTTTCAATTGATAAAAAGGAAGATTTTTCGAAGAAGACAATAATATTGGTTGATGATGTACTTAATACAGGTAAAGTGCTGTCATATAGTATGAAGATATTCCTTCAGTTTCCAGTAAAATGCATTCGAATTGCAGTAATGGTCGATAGGAACCACTCATTGTTTCCTATAAAAGCTGATTATTCAGGTATTTCAATAGCAACTACCTTGCAAGAACATATTACGGTTGATTTGGAGGCAAAAGGTAAAGAATCGGTTATTCTTAAAGATTAGTACCATATGGAGTTAAAAGAGGTAAAAGATGCTAAGACTGTCAGAGATTTTACACAACTGCCATTCTTAATTTATAAGAACGACCCTAATTGGATTCCGCATATTACACAGGAAATAGAAGAAGTATTCAATAGAAATGAGAATCCTTATTTTACTCATGGGGACTGCATCAGATGGGTATTATATGATAAAAACAAGCCCGTGGGGCGAGTCGCTGCCTTTATAAATGAAAGAACTGCATATACCTTTGAGCAACCTACAGGCGGTATGGGTTTTTTTGAATGTGTTGAAAATAAAGAAGCGGCTATTAAACTGTTCGAGGCTTGCAAAGAATGGCTTGTGAAAAGGGGAATGAAAGCCATGGATGGCCCCATTAATTTTGGCGAAAAAGATAAGTTCTGGGGTTTATTATCAGAAGGCCGAGACAAGCCTGCTATATATACTATGAACCATCAACCGGCATATTACAAACAATATTTTGAAGACTATGGTTTTGTAAATAACTATGAGCAAATAGTTTATTTCCGAAAAGTTCAGGATCCTCCTCATCCAAGATTAGTAGGCCTTGCGGATAGGGTAATGAGGGACACCAATTACCGGATGGAACATATGAAAGTAAGCAATGCTGCAAAGTATGCCGAAGATTTCAGGGTGATTTATAATAAAGCATGGAAAGCGGAAAGAACTGATTTTGAAGAAATGAACAGTGAACGTGCACAAACCATTATGCGTAAGTTAAAACCTGTGTTGGATGAAGAGCTTTGCTGGTTTGCTTACCATAAAGATGTTCCGATTGGTGTTTTTATAGCAATACCCGAGTTGAATCAGGTGTTTAAATATGTTCATGGGAATTTAAACCTATGGGGAAAATTGAAATTCCTTTGGTTCCAGAAAACAAAAGGGTTTAATATGTTTACCGGTATTGTATTCGGCATTGTTCCTGAATTTCAGGGCAAGGGTATTGAGGCCGCAATATTTAATGAATTGGGTAAAGTAATACAACCCGGTAAGAAGTACGATAGCTTATTAATTAGCTGGATAGGAAGCTTCAACGAAAAGATGATTCACATACTTGTGGCCTTACTACAGGTAGTACCCTACAAAAAATTTATTACATACCGTAAGATATTCTAGGCCTTTTGGCGCGGTATTTGTAAATAAAAGGCTTACTTCAAAAAACTTTTTAAATAAAGCGTGGCTATTTACAAAATGCTGTTATCTTTGCGCACCTTTTTAAGGTAAATGTTATGATTCCGTAGCTCAGCTGGTAGAGCATAACACTTTTAATGTTAGGGTCATGGGTTCGAATCCCATCGGGATCACAAAACATAAAAGATTAACCCTATAACTCATTAGTTATAGGGTTTTCTTTTGCAGGTTATAAGCAACAGTATGTTTATTTCTCGTTAAGGCATTGCTATTTTATGCGTTCTTTATTACTATCTTTGTAGCTATACATCAAAGGCAAACATGGGAAATGTAGGTGAGTAGCATACGTTTCCGGTTGCGATTTTTGTATCAAACTAATATAAATGCACAAGCAATACTTCTTAACTAAAGTCTTTCCGGTATTATTTGTTTTTGCACTCAATTTATCCATAGCATATAGCTCTTTTGGCCAAACCTTTGGTAGAAAAAACACCAACGAACAAGCTCAGAAACATGCCTTGAAATGGAAGACTAATCCTCTGGATCATGCCGTTTTTGTTGAAAATAATGGGCAGTTCAATGCCGATGTAAATACTGGAGATAAAGTTTTATACGAAGCCCAATTAGGTGAGGTTAGGGCCTATTTTACAAGTCGTGGAGTTGTGTATAGGTATGATAGAATGAATAATGAACTAGGGGCAATAAGTTCGGAATATGCTTCAACCATTTGGGATAAGGCTAACGCAGAGGTTTCAGTTGTAGCGGAGCATCAACAAGATTATTACTATACTTACCCGAAGGGCAAGAATGATATAATTAAAGCTTCTGTTTTTAAAAAAGTAACCTACAGGAATATCTATCCCGGGATAGATATTGTGTATACATTTCCGAGTGGAAAAGAAGGCATTAAATACGCTCTGATTCTGCATCCCGGAGCTGATATTTCTTTGGCTAAATTAAAATACAGCAATTCAAAAGAAGCTCATATAGATTCTTCGGGCAATGTATTGATTAACACAGGTATTGGAGCATTTACCGATCATGCTCCAATAAGTTACAATGAGAATGGTAAAAGTATAAGTTCATCGTACAGGTTGAATGGTACAGAAGAATCTTTCAGGATTAATGAAAGTTATGACAGGTCTGCAACAATAATTATTGACCCATGGACAACAAATCCGCTTTTTAATGGAGCTTATAACAAAGCATACGATCTTGATTTTGATGACAAGGGCAATGTGTATGTATATGGAAGTTACAACCCGTTTCAATTGGTGAAAATGAATAGTGCCGGTATGGTACAATGGACTTTTAACGCATCTATGATAGATGGAGTAATTTATGGCGATTTTGCTGTTGACAGAACTACCGGTACAAGCTATATTGTTGAGGGAGCAAATAAAACGGGCGCCCGTGTTTTGAAAGTAAATACTGCCGGTGTTCTAAAAGCAACATTTGCAGGCGATACCAATATGAATGAAATGTGGAGGGCTGTATATGATCCATGTAACCATATGATTGTTATTGGTGCTGGCGGAACCAATTCTGACTATCAGGCATGTACTATAGACACCAATATGACTTCATTAAATGTTGTTAACGTATTGGGTGCTTCAGCTCCTGGTCATAGTATGGTATTTACGGCAATTGACCCTTTAGGCACAAGTTGTTATATGGCAACTTCTAAGTCAGCTGTGGTTGACACTGCAAATTTTCATAATGTAGTGTTAAAAATGCCATTACCTGCCCTTGCCCCAACCACTTATATAAAACCTGACGGATTTAAATTTGTGGAACTTGCAAGTGTTAATTATGTTGGCCCTGGTGTTGGCACTACCAATGGTATGAATGGAATGGCTGCCAGTACCAACTGGTTATACATGTGCGACGGAAGTACGCTTGAGCAGGTGAGTAAAAATACAGGTGCTATAAATAACTCTATTAGTGTTTCAAGCACTGCTTTCTCCTGGGGTGGTTTAGATGCTGATATATGTGACAATGTTTACTTGGGAAATAAATCATCTGTTTACATTTATTCGTCTTCTCTGGTGCCAATAGATACCATCTCATTATCCAATACAGTTTATGATGTTGTTCTGGGGCCTAATGAACAAACACTATATGCCTGTGGCGATGGTTTTGTTTCAGCATTTAATGTTGCGTCTTCACTTACTGCTACTAAAATTGTTACTCCTGCCATTTGTGGGTGTAATGGTACTGCCAAAGCAATTCTTAAGGCATGTGGAAGTGTCGATACTTCAGGGTTGACGTATTCGTGGAGTAATGGGCAAACAACAGCTACTGCCACTAATCTTTGTGCAGGTACCTATACGGTATCAATAATAGCAAGTTGTTCAATAATATATATTGATACGGTTACCGTTTCTTCTCACTTCATTTCAATAAACACGCCATCTCCAACAATTTGCACGGGTAGTAACGGGGTATCTTTAACTGTAAATGGCGCTTCATCATATACTTGGAAGCCGTCAGCTGGCCTTAGTATCACAACGGGCTCTTCAGTTATTGCTGATCCTGCAAGTACTACTACATATACTGTTTATGGAGTAAGCGGAACTTGTAATGACAGTGTTATAGTGGTTGTAAAAGTTAACCCGACACCAACCATAACGGTAACAGGCCCGGCCTCGCCTGTTTGCCCTAATATAGCTACTCCCATTACCGTATCAGGTGCAAGTGGTTACGCGTGGTCTCCGGCCGGCACATTAAGCTGTTCCAGTTGCAGTAGCGTTACTGCAACTGTTGCCATTACCACAACATTTACAGTTGTGGGAATAACTAATGGATGTACAGATACCAATAAAGTAACCGTAACAGTATTACCAACGCCAACCATTACAATAGCTACTACACCAACCGGATGCAGTACTAAGAATGGTACTGCAACTGCCACAGTTAGCGGCACTGGCCCATATACTTACTCATGGACACCTTCGGGAGGAACAACCACAAGTGCAACCGGGTTGGGTGCAGGGTCCTATGTAATATCTGTTACCGATACCAATGGATGTGTAGCAAAACAAGCATGCATTATTAAGATAACTGCATCTCCAACGGTAACAGCGAAAGATTCGGTAGCAAGTTGTGACAGTGCTAATGGAAAAGCAATTGCTACTGTGACAGGCGGAACACCACCATTTAAATATCTTTGGAACCCAGGAGCTGGTACTAATAGTACGTATACAAATATCGGAGCGGGAATATACACAGTTACTGTAACGGATTCAAATGGTTGTACTTCTAAAGCTTCAACTATACTTGAAGATACAGGAGCAACCATAAGTTTCAGTGCCCGGAATAATGTAAGTTGTTTTGGTGGTAGCAATGGCGGGGCAACTGTTATCCTTACGGGTGGCACAGCTCCATACACGTATCTTTGGTCAAAAGGTTCGTCAACTTCTTCGGTAAATAATCTAGCCATTGGTCAATATACTGTAACTGTAACTGATAAGAACGGCTGTAAACTTATTGACACAATAAATATTCATCAACCTGCTAAATTAACTGGAACGATACCGGCAAAAAATGTTATTAAAGTCAGTTGTTTTAATGGTAGTGATGGAAAGGTATGGGTAAGTCCTGCTGGAGGAACAGCACCATATACATACTTGTGGAGTGATGGACAGACAGGTGACACCGCTATAGGAGTTAAGTCAATAACCTATACAGTAACAATTACTGATAATAATGGGTGCACAGCGCAAGTCTCCGATTCGGTGGGTGAACCACCAAAACTGGTGGCCAATGCCAGCAATTCCTCAGCAACATGTAAGAATAATGGTATAGCCAGTGCTACCGCAATCGGTGGCACACCAGGTTATACATATAACTGGGGAGCTTTTGGAAATGGTTCTTCAATTTATGATTTATATAAAGGAACGTATACCGTTGTTGTCACCGATTCTCATGGATGCACTGATACCACAACAACCACGGTTGATACAGTTGGCCAGACTGCCACTATCAAGGCGAGCAAAAATGTTTCTTGTTTTGGAGGTTCTAACGGAGGTGCAACCGTAAGTGTAATTGGTGGAGATACTTCATTATATAGTTATGCTTGGGCTCCTACCGGTGGAAGTAACGCAACTGCTGATAATCTTGCTCCTGGTGTATATACTATTACTGTTACTTACGTAGCAAACCTTTGCACAGTAATTGTAAATGATACTATAACCCAGCCCCCTGTACTTTCTACAGTTATTGCAGATAGTATTAGATGCGGCGTTGCGGTAACATGTTACGATACAACAACTGGTGGAACACCTTCGTATACATATAACTGGAGCCCTTCCGGTGGGACCAATGCAATAGCAAGCTTTCCTTCAGCAGGAAGTTTTACATTAACTGTTACCGATGCAAACAATTGTACTGTAACGAAAACAGTAGTTATTCCCGGTACTTATCCAGTCGCAAACTTTAAACCTACGCCTGACACTATTTCGCCAGGTGATTCAATTGAGTTTGTAAACCTGAGCAGTGGGGCAAACACGTGGTATTGGACATTTGGAGATGGAAACAGCTCAATTGATTCAATGCCATACCATATATACACCATTGGGGGTAGTTATGTGGTATACCTGAAGGTCACAAGTAAATTTGGTTGTACCGATTCAATTTCAGGAACAATATACGTTACAGAAAGTATTGAGGTGCCTAATATATTTACACCTAATGGAGATGGCATAAATGATGTGTTCCATGTAAATGCACGTGGGATGGCGAATTATAGAATAGATATTTATGACCGATGGGGCCTTTTAATTTTTGAAGGAATTGGCCCGGGTAACGATTGGACAGGCAGAACCATGTCGGGTGAGTTGGCATCAGTAGGTACATATTATTATATAATTACTGCATCTGATAATAATGGTAAATCCTTTAATCAGAAGGGTTATCTGGAGCTTATAAGGTAATTGGATTATTGACCATATCTTTAACCTTATATTATATTGAATATGCAACCATTTATGGTGCGATAGCATCTGACCATAAAGCGGTTAATCGTATTTTCATTTGCTTAATCTATCATTAATAGTAATTTGTCTTGGTTTTTATACTAATTAATATAAATTTGCCCTTAAATATTAACCGATACCCTTTTTAATAAACCTTAATCCTTAAATTTCAATCAAATGAAAACTAAATTACTTGCTCTTTCTTTTTTATTGGCAGCTATTGGTACCTTGAGTGCAAAAGTTTGGACTGTTAGTAATAATGCAGTTAACGCAGGGCATTTTACAGCTATTCAAAATGCAGCCGATTCAGCAATGTCCGGTGATACTATTTATGTAATGGGTTCTCCTACTGACTATGGAAATGTTACAATAAAATGTAAGGTTACTATGATTGGCGCAGGTTATGCTGTTACCGGAACTCAATATAATTATTTCAGCGAAGTTGATAATATTTATATCGACTCCCTTGCATTTGGCCAGGTTGTGAGCGGAACCAAAATTATGGGTATGTATGTGAATAGCAACTTTGATTATTCGGGAACAAGTAACATTAGCGGTATTGATGTTGAAAGATGTTATCTGAACAGCACAATGTATGTTCAAGGGCCAAACTGGCATATTCTTAATAATGATATTTATTCAATCAACGTGCAAAACTGGAATAACACATATATTCAGAATAATTTTGTTGAATACATATCTAATACAAACCAAACATCTGTGTTAATTGATCATAACAATTTTGTAGTCACGAATGGTAATATGTTTAGTTCAGTTTATAATGCTATTATTTCCAATAATATTTTCTGGTGGGGTACTCCTCAAAATAGTGTTTCATCATGCGTATTCAGTAATAATGTAACTACTTATTCAACCACTATCAACCTTCCTCCGGCAGGTAATTCGGGTTCAAACAATACTTTCAGCGGTGTTAGTTACTTTACCGATGCTACAATACCTGCAGGTACCGTTTCTCAAAATGCTATCTGGAATTATAAATGGACTATTAAACCGGCTTCTGCAATACATAATAGCGGTTCAGACGGAACTGACCCTGGCGTTTATGGTGGTGCATACCCAATGCCAAACTTAACAGGCGCAACACGTATTCCCCAAATGGTGCAGTTAAATGTTAGCGGTGTAGCGCCTGCAGGTGGTAATTTGAATGTGAATTTCATTAGTAAAGTTCAGCATTAATAGATACCCGGCCCACACTTTTCAGAGTAAAATAAATGTGGATCAGGTAGAGCCCTTACAAGGGCAGGATTTTAAAAATCTGACTTCAATTAATGCATAAAATTCACAAAATGAAAAAAATAATAATAGGGATACTCGCCATGCTGGGGCTAACGGGGCCTTTGTATGCTCACATTATTACTGTGAGTAACAATACCGTTAACGTCGGACAGTATTCTAACCTTCAAACAGCCGTTACGGCTGCTCATCCGGGGGATACTATATATGTATTGGGCTCACCAACCGATTACGGAGCTGTTACCATTACAACTCCCAGAATAACATTAATTGGTGCTGGCTACAATGTTTCCGGCCTACAAAATAATTATAACAGTGTTGTTGATTACGTATATCTGAATGGTATAGTAAACTCAGTTAAAATACAAGGCTTGTATATTAACAATAGCATTCAGCAAAGTGGCACGGCAGTTATTGTTGACAGTGTAGATGTAGAAAGATGTTATGTTACCAGTGGGCTATATGTTTATGGCCCATACTGGACTATTAGGAACAATAACATTAACAATGTATACATTCAGAATAATTCCAATGTATATATTCAAAACAATTTTCTGGAAGATATAGAGAATACAAATCAGACTACTGTATATGTTGATCATAACGATTTTGCAACATATAATGGTAATGCATTATATACCTCAATATCAAATGCACAGATCAGCAATAATGTATTTTATTATGAGAACCCTGAGAATGGAACGGGTTGTACCTTCACGAATAATATAACTTCTGCAGGTTCAACTATTAACCTGAACAGTTATGCAGGTAATACCGGTACCGGAAATATATTTTCTACTCCTCCGGGATGGGTGGATGCTACAATACCTAACAGTACAGTCAGCTTAAGTGCTGTATTGAACTATACCTGGAAATTTACAAATGCTTCATTGGCCCACAATGCAGCAAGCGATAAAGGTGATATAGGTATTTATGGTGGAAGCTATCCGATGCCAAATGTGAGCGGTATAGCACAAATACCGGAAATAACCTCCATTAACATTCAACCTAACACAGTTAAGGGAGGCAATTTAAATATTGCTTTCAATGCTCAGGGTAAAATGGCTCATGGAGTTGTTTCAGGCGAGTATTTTTTTGATTCAGACCCGGGAGCAGGTAATGGTACACCTTTATCTTTCACACCGATGGATTCAGTTACAATAAACCAAAGTATATCTATCGGAGCTCTTTCGGCCGCATTTCATGTTATAGGTATTCGCGTAAAGGATTCTGTTGGCCATTGGAGCATGTATCAATGCAGCCGTTTTGTTATTGTCGGCAATTCTCCGGTTTCTTCAGTTGTTAAGATTACCGGTGCAGAGTATTTTTTTGATAAAGATCCGGGCCAGGGAAATGGGACAGTTCTTGCCATAACTGCCGGCGATTCAATTAATGTAAACACAAGCATTTCTGTGGGAGTTCTTACCGGATACCATAAACTATTTATACGTACACAGGATTCAGCTAAAAATTGGAGTTTGTATGAAGGTCGTGATATTTATATACAGCCTTCTGCAACCATACCAGCTCCTGCCATGATAATAGCAGCTGAATATTTTTTTGATGTTGATCCGGGTCAAGGTAAAGGTACTCCTATGAATGCCTTTGCCGCAACGGACTCAATTAGCACTGCTCAGGCAATTTCTGTTGCGAGTTTGTCTGCCGGATATCATAAAATGTTTATTCGCACTGAAAACTCGGCTGGTCAATGGAGCTTATATGAAGGTCGTGATTTTTATGTTCAGCCTTCAGTAACTATACCAGCTCCTGCTATGATAACGGCTGCAGAATATTTCTTTGATAAGGATCCGGGACAAGGTAATGGAACTCCAATGACTGCATTTGCTGCAACTGATTCAATAAGTGCATCGCAGGCAATTTCTGTTGCCAGCTTATCAGCCGGATATCATAAAATGTTCATTCGTACCGAAAACTTGGCAGGCCAATGGAGTTTATATGAAGGTCGTGATTTTTATGTTCAACCTTCTATTACAATTCCAGCTCCTGCACGGATAACAGCAGCAGAATATTTCTTCGATAAGGACCCTGGACAAGGTATGGGAACCTCTATTGCTGTTACTAAGTCTGATTCGATCAATTTTACAGGCGGTCTTGCTCTTAGTAGTCTTACTCAAGGTTTTCACTCTGTCTTTATTCGTACAGTAGATTCACTCGGCAAATGGAGTTTATACCAAGGAGGCAGATTCTATGTTTCTCCGGCAATAATGCCTATTCCTCCGTCAGCAAGAATTGTGGCGGCAGAATATTTCTTTGATAAGGATCCGGGACAAGGTAAAGGGACAACTATAACAGGCATTAGCCCAGCGGACAGTATTAATGTTTCGCAAGGATTTAATGTTTCTGCCTTGTCAATTGGTGCTCACGCGGCCTTTGTGCGAACAGAGGACAGTACAGGCCATTGGAGTTTATACCAGGGAGCCGCATTTAAGGTGGAAGTATGTAAAGATACAGTAACTGCTGCAGTAACCAAGGATTCATGTTTCGGTGGTAGCGATGGAACTGCAACTGCATTTCCTTCTGGCGGAAGCCCATTCATCTCCGGAAGCAATCCATACATATATTCGTGGAATACAACACCGGTTCAGACAACTAAAACCGCAACCGGATTACCGGCAGGGGCATATACTATTACCGTAACTGACTCTGTAGGATGCCCTGCCACGGCGGCTGTAATTGTAGGACAACCTCCACAAATTAAAATAAAACCTACAGTTACCAATACTACTTGCGGGCTGAGTAATGGTAAGATTTTGTTGTCGGTTTCCGGTGGTACAGGTACTTCGTATAAGTATTCGTGGGCTAATGGCGCAACTACTGATTCTTTATCAGGATTGTTACCAGGCACTTACAGTGTTTCAGTATATGATAAATACAGTTGCTCTTCAAATGCTATAATTACAGTAAACGCAACATCTTTCCCTTCAATTACAGTAACTTCGGTAATTCCTAGTCAGTGTGGTAAGCACATTGGTGCAGTTACTGTTTCTACAACAGGTGGTACAATCCCTTATAGATATAGCTGGAACAATGGAGATACTTTATCTACAGGTGACAGTTTAACTTCAGGTAATTATATTATTACTGTAACAGATAAAAGTGGTTGTTCAACATATGTATCTGCAGCTATAACAAATACCAATGGTCCGGTAATTACGGCCCAAGCCATGAGTGAAGTTAAATGCTATGGCCAGTCAAATGGTGCCATTAACATTAATGTAACAGGTGGAGTTAGCCCGTATACATATTTGTGGTCAACCGGTACAACAACTCAGAATGTGACCGGCCTTCCTTACGGACCATATTATGTTACTGTAAATGATGCATCCGGTTGCTCGGGAGTTCAAACCTTTACTATTTCTCAACCTAAAGCACCTGTATCACTTACCACATCAACCACTAATTCAGGTTGCTCTACACCAACCGGTACTGCCAAGGTAATACCAACAGGTGGAACTGCTCCATATTCCTATAGCTGGAGCTCAGGTGAAACTACCGATACAGCTAAAGGCCTTTTTGCAGGCGCATATACTGTAACTGTAACTGATTCGAATGGATGTTCAGCTTCTATTCAAGCCGCTATAAGTAGTTTAAACGGCCCGGTAGTTGCTGTTGATAGTGTTATTGCTTCTATATGTTCTAAAAACAGTATTGGTACCGGTAGAATCGTAATAACAGTTACCGGCGGAACGGGTTCAGATACATATCAATGGTCTGATAATAGCAGTAGTTCAACCCAGAACTTAACTAGTGTTAGTGCAGGAACATACAATGTTCAGGTTACAGATGCCGTTGGCTGTGTTGGTACAGCTGCCGCTACTATTCCTGAAATAGCGCCTCCGGCCATATCAATTTGTATGGTTACAGTAGATCCGGCATCAAATCATAATAAGGTAATATGGAATTCCTCAACAACGCCGAGGATTGCTAGTTACAATGTGTACAAAGAGACCACGGCCCCTGGCTTATTTACTTTAATAGGCAATGTTCCTATTGCTGACAGTACAGTGTTTGTTGACGTGCTTTCTGACCCTGATGTGCAAAGTTGGAGGTATGAAATATCCCAGGTTGACTCATGTGGTGAAGAATCACCTTTAAGTTTGCCACACAAAACAATGCACCTGACTATTAGCCCGGGAACGAACAATAATGTAAACCTCATATGGGATAATTATCAAGGGCTTTCTTTCCCACGTTATATAGTATATAGGGATAGCGTAGCTGGAGTGGCAAGTGATAGTATAGGTTATCAGATCAATAATGGTACCTATACATATACTGCAAAGGCGCCGCCTTCAACACATAACTGGTATTTTCACATGGGTATTGATAACCCTGGTGGATGTAATCCAAGCGGCAGAACAGAAGCAATTAACTACAATGCCTCTAAGTCTAATACCGGTAGTGTGACTTTTGTTGGAGTAAATGAATTAGCCGTAGATTTAAACTCCCTCTCAGTTTATCCAAATCCTTCAACAGGTTTGTTTACTTTTAGTTTGGATATTGTAAACAAGCAAAACATTACCCTTAAAGTATATAATGCAATAGGCCAGGTAATGTCGGTTACTAATTATGGCAAAATATCAGGCCATTTTAGTAAAGAGATAGATCTATCAGGATTGAGTAAAGGAGTATACATACTTCAAGTACTTGGTGACAATGGAGTTGTCTACAAAAAGGTTGTACTTCAGTAAAATAAGTAACTAACATAAAATACCGCTATATGAGATGATCTTATAGCGGTATTTTAGTTTAAAAACATTCCTGCTTTCTTATTATTTACGGGTTAATAAGTTTTTCTATCTTTGATTGAACAATCTATGCATAATCTGTACTGAAAGGGATGAGTTTAATCAAGGGAAAAAGAAACTATAAAGTAAAGGCATTGAAATGCTTTTATAGCACCCTTGTTTTTTTTGTATTCATAACGTTAATTTCCGTGAATTCATTTGGTCAAAAACTGAATGAATTAGGACTTTATAATATTCGGAATTATTCAGCAAAAGAATACAATCTGGTGCCCCAGAATTTTGCTGCTGTTCAGGATTCCAGAGGGGTATTGTATTTTGGCAATAACAGTGGAATACTTGTCTATGACGGACATAATTGGGATACAATTCAAACTCCTAATGGTTTTCCAATAATCTCATTAACAATTGATAGTAAAGGAATAATTTATGTGGGAGGTGCCGGTGAATTGGGTTTCTTGTCTGCCGATATTAATGGTCGAATGAGATACCAATCGTTATTGGAGTTCATTCCTAAAGAACAAAGAGACTTTACCCAGGTATGGACATGTTTTGTTGGAAAAAACAACAAGGTGTATTTTCAGGCCTCCAATAGAATTTTTATTTGGGACGGCAAAAAAATGAAGGTTTTAGAGCCTAAACATGGAACCACATTTCACTTGATGTTTAAGGTTAATGGAGAATTGTATGTAAGGGAGAAAGAAGTAGGAATGATGAAAATTCAGGATTCTGCTTTAAGTTTTATTCAGGGGTATGACATGTTTGCCCAGTCTAAGACCTATTGTATGCAGCCATACAGAAAGAATGAGATTTTAATGAATATTGAAGGGAAGGGCCTTTATACCATGATACCGGCAGAGTTTTCTTCGCGCATTCAAGATAAAATGCAATTAACCAGGATGAATGCTTTTCATACAGATATTGACCAGTTTTTTGCGGAAAATAAGGTGTATAATGGTATTAAACTTAATGAGAAAAACTATTCAATTGGTACACGAACGGGTGGTGCGGTTATAATAGATTCTTCCGGTAGTTTTATTGGGGCAATAAATAAAAAAAACGGATTGCAAGATGAAGCTATTAATTATCAGTTTTTAGATTATGGGAAAAATTTATGGCTTGCTACAAATAATGGAATTTCCAAAGTTGATATTAACTCACCAATAACCACTTTTAATGATCAGACCGGCCTTGAAGGAAGAGTTTTAGCAATTACACGTAATAATGGCAAATTATATGCTGCCACACTTTCAGGTGTGTTTTGCTTGAATGGAAAGCCAACGGGATCTAATTCAATAATTGAACAACCTGGGTTTTCACGTATTGATGGAATAAATACGGAATGTTGGGACTTGTTATCATTTAACACAGGTAAGAAGAAGGTGCTTTTGGTAGCAAGTAATGATGGTATTTTTCAAATTAGTGATGATGGTAAGCCAACACGGATAAGAGATGGTAATGCTAACGTTATGCATAGATCATTGGTAGATTCTAACCGGGTATTTGTAGGGTATAGCCTTGGGGGTACGAGTCAGTATGGGTTAGCGTCGTTATATTGGGACAATAATAAATGGGTAGATGAAGGGTATGTGGGAGAAGTAAGTGAGGATGTCAGTTCAATAGAAGAAGATAAAAACGGAAATATATGGTGCGGAAAACCTGATAAAGGGGTAATCAGAGTTATTCCTGCGTATAAAAATGCCAAAATAGATTCGGCAACAGTACGGAAATATGCAAATAAGCAAGGGCTTCCTGATACGAGTAATGTATATGTAAAAAGTATAGATGGCCATATTTATTACTGTACACAAAATGGGCTATACAAGTATGATGGGCATGAGAAATTCTTGAGGGATACATCATTGGGTAGTCAGTTTTCGAATGGTAAACTGGGAATATTTGCCATGAATAAGGACCTGGCAGGTACAATTTGGATAGTGGATATTACCGAAAATGATGGGCAATTGCATTTGGGATACCTGAAAAATCCTTATCAACCAAGTCGTGTATGGGAGACCAAACCGTTTATAACTATATCGAAAAGTATACCGCAATGTTTTTATTATGATTCAAATGGCATTACCTGGATTGGAGGCCAGGATGGAATATTCAGATACGATGATAAAATAAAGAAGGATTACGATGCTTCTTTTAATGCGCTTGTCCGCAAAGTGGTTGTAAGTAAGGGTAAGGACTCGACCATATTTTATGGAACATATACTGATGATAGCGGAAATGTTTCCCTTGTACAACCGGAGCGGTTAAAATTAAGTCTTCCTTTTTCTTTCAATTCGCTTACCTTTTATTATGCCGCACCTGATTTTCAGGATGAGTCAGCAACTATGTACAGGTATAGGTTGGAGGGTTCTGATGAACAGCACTCAAACTGGAGTGAATGGAATAATGAAACAAAGGCCCCATATACTTTCCTTCATGAAGGACACTATGTTTTTCACGTAGAAGCAAAAAATGTTTTTAACCACGAAAGTCGTGAGGCAGTGTATGAGTTTACTATTTTATCTCCATGGTATCGCACAGTATGGGCCTATATAGCGTATTTGTTAATATTTATTGCATTTGTATATAGCGCTATCACTGTTTCAACCCGTAGCCTAAGGAATATTATAAGTGAAAGAACCGCTGAAGTTGTTAAGCAAAAGGAAGTGATTGAAATGAAAAACAAGGATATTACGGATAGTATTAACTATGCAAAACGAATTCAGGAAGCTATTTTGCCGACCAGGGAGCGCTTCAAATCTGTATTGCCGGAAAGTTTCATTTTATTTAAGCCAAAGGACATAGTTAGTGGTGACTTTTACTGGATGGCGGAAAAGAATGATATAATTTTTGTTGCAGCCGGAGATTGTACGGGTCATGGTGTACCGGGGGCCATGGTGAGTGTTGTATGTTCAAATGCATTGAATAGAGCAGTAAAAGAGTTTGGAATAACTGAACCGGGTAAGATTCTGGATAAGGTAAGGGATCTGGTTATTGAAACTTTTGAAAAATCGGAGAAAGAAGATATTAAAGATGGAATGGACATCTCTCTCTGTACAATAAATACCAAGACTAAAGAAGTTCAGTGGAGTGGTGCGAATAACCCACTTTGGTATATACAAGGAAGTGAAATAAAGGAAATAACTGCTGATAAACAACCAATTGGTAATTCGGATAATCCACGACCATTTACAACCCATACGGTTAAGCTAGGGAAAGGAGATGAGATATACCTGTTTACAGATGGATATGCCGATCAGTTTGGCGGACCGAAGGGTAAAAAATTCAAGTACAAACAATTAGAAGAAAAGGTATTGGAAGGCCGTAGCCTGGATATGAATATGCAACGCAATAATCTTAATACCGCGTTTCAGAATTGGATGGGTAACCTTGAACAGATTGATGACGTGTTAATTATAGGCATAAGAGTATAGCCTTCCGGGTAGTTTAGAAATACCTTAAATCAGTCAACTCTTTCTTCTATAGCCAATTGTGCATATTCAATGATAAAAGTGTGGATAACTACTACTTGTATGGTTCCAAATTCTTATATATTTGGACACAGAAATAATACGTATGAATATTGGCAAAAAAATATTGATTGGGCTAAGTTGCTTAGTATTTGCGCAACCGCTTATGGCATTTAATGCTGCGGACAGCGTTAGCGAGGTTTCTAAAATAATAGAATTTAATTCGCTTAAAGTAAATGGTAATTTTAATATAGTGCTTACTGAAGGTAAGTCCTGTAGTATGAAAATAGTTGCACCTGATAAAGATGCATTGGCCGCAGTAACAGTTAAAAGTGGCGTTACACTAAATGTAACAATGAAAGAAGGCACTAAAACAGCTTCTACCTTATATATTACTGTTAAGGACTTGCAACAACTAAATGTCAATATAGAAGGTACTTTATCATGCACCAATAAGCTCGATGCAGATGCATTTACATTAAACGTTGATGGAAACGCTACTGTTAACCTGACGTTTGATACCAAGATGCTGAACTGTACTTTGAATTCGGGTAAACCAATTGTATTGAAAGGGAAAGCTAAAAGCTGCATTTTTAAAGATTCCGGTGATGGTAACGTAGATGCTTCTGAACTGAAAACAGAGAACTTAACCTTGGAGGATGATGCTGATGGAGACCTTAAAGTATATGCCCATCCCGAAATGCATGCAAAGGTAAACGGAGGAGGGAACTTTACCTATTATGGTAACCCGAGGACAAAGACCTTTAAGTTATCAGGCAGGGCTTCAGAACAGCAGATCAAGGAAAATAAATAAAATAGTAAATAATAATAAATACATCAATTACAATGTTTGAATTAAACGGAATAATTAAAGTAAAAAAGGACGAACAAAAAGTATCGGATGCTTTTAAAAAGCGTGAGTTTGTTGTTACAGATAATTCATCAAACTATCCTCAGCATATTCAATTTCAATTGACACAGGAAAGATGCCGCCTGTTGGATGATATTAATGTAGGCGACCAAGTTAAGGTTAGCTTTTTCATTAAGGGACGTGAATGGCAGGGCAAAGATGGCGGTGGTGTTAAGTATTTCACCTCGTTAGATGCCTGGAGAGTTGAAAGATCTTCTGGTGGCAGCAGTAAGGAATATTCACAGGAGTCACAAGCTCCTGCATCATATTCCGACAGTAGCTTGCCAAACGCTCAGGAGCAGGACGACCTTCCTTTTTAAGCAGTAATTATTCGGATAAAATTTTGTGTTCTATTTAGGCACCTACCAATTGATTGGCTGATGTTTTGCTGTCTAGCGCATCCCTTAAACCATTACCTAATAAGAAGAAGGCAAGCACCATAAGCATTATGCAAATGCCCGGCAAAAAGGCAAGGTAAGCTGAATCTGTAATGATATACCCCCTGTTTGTATTTATCATAGCTCCCCACGATGCTATAGGGGGCTGTGCGCCAATTCCAAGGAAGCTTAACCCGGCCTCAATAAGTATTGCCGATGCAAAATTATCTGCTGCTACCACAATAATAGCACCCATTATATTGGGAAGTATATGTTTAAATATAACCCTGAAATTAGAGAAGCCCATTGCATTACCTGCTTCAATAAAATTCTCTTCGCGAATACTCATTACCTGACCTCTTACAATTCTGGCAACATCTACCCACATGGTAAGACCAACTGCTATAAATACTTGCCAAAAACCTTTACCTAAAGCAAGGGTTATAGCAATAACCAAAAGCAAGGTAGGTAATGACCAAACTACATTTATGAGCCACATTACAAACTCATCCCATTTGCCCCTGTAAAAACCGGCCGTAGCGCCCATAAATATCCCTATTGAGAAAGCTATAATTACCGAAATAAAACCAACTGCCAAAGAAACTCTTATGCCTATCATCAGGCGGCTTAACAAGTCTCTGCCTTCCTGATCTGTTCCTAATAAGTAAGTTTGGGTTACTATGTTCTTAGCTTTTATTTCTTCGCTCATATCTTTATATGTGCGGGTAATAGGTTTATTATCACCAAAAATATAGGCTGTAGTTGTATGGTTTGCAGAATCATTAACCAAATGCTTATTATAATCTAAGGCATAAATAACATCAGCCATATTATATTTTACAATAGGGCCATTATTAGGTATCATACCGGTATATCCTTCAGCAACTATAAATGGTCCTTGGAATCCATAATTGTAAATTGGTGTGTAATGATAAAAACCGGGTTGGCCGAATAACATTTTCGATATAAAAGATGACTCTTTAATATCTTGATTTTCTTTAACAAGGAGCATTTGCACCTTGAAGCCGGGTGGTTTTACCGAAAGTTCTAGTACCTGGTTGTTGGCATTTGGAGTTGAGTCTGGGGTAATGGTATAACCTAAAATGGCTACAAGTACACAAAGCACAATAAAATAAAGGCTGAACATAGCAAGGCGGTTCTTCTTAAACCGCTTCCATGCATGATGGGCCAGTGAATAGGAATCAATTTCTACGTATTTTTTTCTTCGAAATGATAACACAATAACCTCTTTTATATTCAGTAATCTCTTCCTTTCCAGCTATAACCTATAAAACTTGCCGTTAATCCTACCCAACTTACATAAACTATTGTTATAAACTCACCTGTTAAAAAATGTAACAATAGCCTCCTCTTATCGAAAAACTCAGTTGCGCAAGTTAACAATAAAAAATCGATTGTAAATTTAAGGAATAGACAACTTATAAAGACCCAATTAATGGAAAAGTAGACCAATGAACCTAGTATATACATGAATAACAAAAAATTAGTGACAAAAACCAATAAACTAACTAAACTATTCAAGCTATTTCGGGAGGCAAAACCTTTTGAAGCCCAGCGAATTCGTTGCTGTATAAATTGATGCCAGTTAGGTTGTGCCTGGGTATAAACAATGGCATTTTTGTTTTTGGCAAAGCCTATTTCCTTGGGAAATTGTTTACGCATTTTAAAAAGCAACAAGGTATCGTCTCCGGATGGGGTGGAATCAATATTCTTAAATCCACCAACGGAATCAAAAGCTTTTCGGGTGTAGGCAATATTGGCCCCATTGCAAAGTAAAGGGTTGTTTGAAAAAATGCCCGCGCCGGCTAATATCGATAGCCCTGCTACTTCCAGGCCTTGATATTTATCACAGATGGTATCTTCATTAACCAGAGATAAGGGGCCGCAAATCATTTGATAATGATGTTCCTCGTAGATTGAAACAATGGTTGAAATCCATTTTTCGGTAGTTATACAATCTGCATCAGTTACCAGTATCAATTCACCGGAAGACTGTGAAATAGCTGCTTCAATAGCCTTTTTTTTGTTGGAAAAAGAGTCGTCGATTTTAACGTATTTCCATGAATAAGAACTGTTCAATAATATTCTTTCTGCTACTTCCTTCGTATTATCTCCAGAATGATCATCGGCAACTATTATTTCCATTAAAGATGAAGAATAGTCTTGTTGAAGAATAGCTTGCAGGCAGTTACCAATATTTTTCTCTTCATTCCTGCAGGGTATAATGATAGATACATTGGTATGCAAGTCTTGCGCAATAAGTGAATGAGAAGGTGCCATAAGCCAACTAATAATTTGCCAAAGTATGTAAATGGAATAAAGAAGAGAAAATACTATAAGTGTATAGTTTAAAAAGGTTAGCATTACTTAGCTCCTTTACCGGGCAATAATTTGGGCCCCATTAGTTCAGCTTTTCTGCGATTGAGATTACTGAGAACCTTTTCGTAAATGGAATCAAGAAGTTTAGGATGATCACAGTAAAATTGCATATTTTGGTCGTAACTATTTTCTGTTAAGTTATGTTTTTTCCATAAGCTTTGGTAGGCCATTTGAACAGATGTATCCTTATCACTTGTTGAATAACCTAATTGGGCAGATGCTTGTAAAACATTGGCATCTGAAAGTATTTGAACCATTGTGTCGGGTGATACAATACCGGCAGGGAAATTAATATGGTTTTTGCTTTTGCAGGAAAGCAGAAAGTACATAATAAACAAAGGAAGTACCTTAAAATAAAATGATTTTCTATTCATAGCTTTCTTACAGTACCTGCAAATGTAGCATAATCAGTAAAATGTTCTATTTTTACGGCTTTATACAGATCATGAGAAAAATTGCTGTTTTACTCATTACAGTTATATTCTTTCCTCTTTATTTACAAGCTCAACTTAATTTTGTTTACCCGGTGGGTACAGCAAAGGGCGGGGCTATTACAGCGCTGGCATCTGATTGGGAGTCGATTGGTATAAGCCCATCTAATTTAGGTTGGTCGGGGGATAATAAAATTTCTTTCACGGTATTGAATATTGGAATAAGCGCCCAGGCTGATCAGCTAACGATTCCGAATGTTGAGAAAATAACAGGAGGAAAGGATACGACAATGCTTGAAAAGATAGCCTCGTCGCATAATGGACTGAATATTTACGGAAACTTTATTTGGGCTGCCTTTTCCATAAAATTACCTAAAATAGGTGGCCTGGCCCTTTCTATCAGCGATAGGGCATTCGGAAATATAACTATGTCGCCCTCAATAAGTTCAAATAGCCAGTATCAAACTGCTTTTGCTGCAATAGCAAGTACAGCTTTCTCTTCCCAAAATGCCCAAAAATTCAATAGTAATGTAAACATTAATACGGCTGACTCCCTGCAAATGCTTATTAATACGCTTAACTCATTCAGCGGATCGTACGTTTCCATGTATGAGTTCAGAGAAATTAACCTGGCATACGGTAGGAGCCTTTTCAAAATAGGTAGCGATGATTCTACTGCATTTAAATTCTATGGTGGAGTGGGCATTAAATATCTTATTGGCTTGGCCGATTTGCATGGGCAATTTGTAAATGGAACAGTAACGGCTGATTATGCCATTGAAAACGGAACGATATATTCTCCAATTCCTTCGGGTGCACCAGGACAGGGGGTTGGAGTTGACATTGGTGCCAGCATGGCATACAAAAAGTGGAAGTTTGCAGTTGCTGCAACTGATATTGGTTCAATTAACTGGACCGGAACACATGCCACCTTGAATGATACTGCTGTTGCAGAGAGAATAATAACTGACCGTGGTGATTCCAATAGCTCTAACATTAAAAACTACATTCAAAGTAGCGGAGAAAAGTTCACTACAGTATTGCCGGCAAAATTCAGGGTGGGTGCAAGTTATGAACTGAACAAACTACTTACAATTGCTTCAGACGTTATTTTGCCTATGAATAATGTGGTCGGGAATCTTGTAGGAACGTATTATTCAGTGGCAGGTCATTTAACTGCTTTTAAAGCAGTAACGTTTGATGCCGGCATTGCAACAGCAAAGAACTATGGTACGGTAGTGCCTGTCGGAATTGCATTTGGGCATAAAGTGCAGGTATATTTTGGAGTTAACGATATACTTACTTACTTAGGCAAAACAAAAAATACTGATCTGTCTGCAGCGTTTGGGCTTATAAGGGTTAATTTATAATTGAGTATTACTGAATAATTTATGGCGGAATCATTTTCAGGTAAAGTAGTTTGGGTAACCGGGGCCTCGTCGGGTATTGGGGAGGCATTAGTAAAGGCATTTGCGAAAGAAGGGGCAAAGGTTGTACTTTCAGCAAGGAGGGAAGATGAGCTGCAACGAGTGAAGAAAGAAGCAGGTCTTACCGATTCCAATAGCCTTGTCCTTCCACTCGATCTTTATAAGATTGATGAGATAGGAAATGCACTGACTAAAGTGAAAGAAAAGTATTCATCTATCGATATTTTGATATGCAATGCAGGTATTGCGCAGCGTTCTTTGGTAAAGGACAGTCTATTGCAGGTTGACCGCCAGATAATGGAATTAAACTTTTTCGCTGTTATTGCGCTTACAAAAGCTGTGTTACCGAGCATGCTTGCACAAAAAAGCGGAAACATTGTGGTAATAAGTAGTGTTATGGGCAAAATGGGCATTCCGTTCCGTTCTATGTATTGTGCTTCTAAGCATGCATTGCATGGCTTTTTTGAAGCATTGCGTGGCGAAGTATTTAAGGATGGTGTGAAAGTTAATATTATTTGCCCGGGGTATGTAAAAACCAATGTATCGCTTAATGCAGTTACTTCTGAAGGTAAGGCCCATGGTAAAATGGATAAAGGACAAGAGAAAGGCATATCTCCTGAAAAATGTGCTAATGGAATATTAAGTGCCATTAAAAGGAATAAAGAAGAAGTATACATTGGCGGCTCTGAGACAATAGCACCAAGATTAAAAGTATTGTTACCGGGCCTTTTCTCAGCTATAATTAAACGTGTAGAATTTCATTGATATATGAGTATGAAGTACATTAATTCACTTGAATTTGCAAAAGGGCTTGATGCAAAGGATCCATTAAAAAAATTCAGAAAGAAATTCTTATTCCCTAAGCATAATGGAAAAGATGCCTTGTATTTTACAGGCAACTCACTGGGCTTGCAGCCTGTTTCGGTGCTTCAATATATAAAGACTGAATTGGATGATTGGGCAAAATTTGCTGTAGAAGGTCATTTTGAAGCACGTAACCCATGGTATTCATATCATGAAATGTTCGCTGCTCCGGTTGCAAAGCTTATGGGCGCAAAACCCGAAGAGGTTGTGGTAATGAACCAACTTACAGTTAATCTACACTTGATGATGGTGTCTTTTTACAGGCCTGATAAGAAGAGATATAAAATAATATGTGAATCGAATGCTTTTCCATCCGACCAATACGCACTTCAAACCCAGGTAGAATCACATGGGCTTGATCCTAAGAAAGCGTTAATTGAAATTAAACCACGTAAGGGAGAAAACCTGATACGCAAGGAGGATGTTTTAAAAGCTATCGCTGATAATGCCGATTCATTGGCATTAGTTATGATTGGCGGGGTAGGTTATTTAACCGGGCAACTTATGGATATGCCAACTATTACGAAGGCTGCACATAAAGTGGGTGCGTATTGTGCATTTGATCTGGCTCATGCGGCCGGAAATGTGGAAGTAAAACTACACGACTGGAATGTAGACTTTGCAGTATGGTGCACCTATAAATATCTCAATTCCGGGCCGGGTTCTGTAGCTGGCGCATTTATTCACGAAAAACATATTAAAAACCAGAAATTACCTCGTTTTGCAGGATGGTGGGGCTATGATAAAAAGACCCGCTTTCAGATGAATAAAGAGTTTTTGCCAATGAAAACAGCTGAAGGATGGCAGTTAAGTAATGCCCCGGTTTTTTCAATGGCTGCGCATAAGGCCTCGGTAGATATTTTTACGGAAGCAGGAGGAATGGTCCCATTACGTAATAAGAGTATTGTACTTACGGGTTACCTTGAGTTTATTATTGGCGAATTGAACAAAAAAATAAGTGATAAAAAGGTAAAGCTTGAAATAATTACCCCATCAGACCCTCAACAACGTGGTTGCCAGCTTTCCATTATTGCGCATGGAATGGGTCGTGATTTTTACAATACACTTACAAAAAACGGAGTTTTCTGCGACTGGCGTAACCCTAATGTAGTAAGGCTTGCCCCGGTTCCTTTATATAACTCTTTTGAGGATGTTTGGCAGTTTGGGCAGGTTGTGGAGTCTGTACTTAAATTGAAATAAGTGTTTATTAATTGAGACAATATCCGTATCATTGTTTTTAATTGATCATACTTTATTCGAAGGATTATTACTGAAATATGACAAAAAAGAAACGCTACACAACTAGTTATATACTCAAACTTCTTACTCTACCATTTTTAATTGTAGGGTATTTTTTCAGAAGGATGTTGTGGAGCTATGTAATTAAAAAGAAACCATTTATAGAATGGACAATTTTCATTTTATCTATTGCTATCGTGGTCCTGGTAATTTCAGGGCTTATTCGCGGAGACTTTAAACCCGGTAAAGAGGGTATAGAACTTCAAAAGCATGGTGGCGCCGCTAAAAAGGGACGCTAGCTTTTCATGGTCATTCCCAGGTTGTAAAAGATAAAACTCCACATATCTCCATATTCATCTATCTGTTTCGACATTGGCTTGCCTCCGCCATGGCCGGCATTGTGATCAATACGAATAAGCATAGGATTATCTCCTTTTTGATGCGCCTGCATAGTAGCTGCAAATTTGAAGGAGTGTGCAGGCACCACCCTATCGTCATGATCAGCGGTTGTAATTAGTGTTGCAGGGTATGCAGTATCATGTACATTATGTAGCGGAGAGAATTTAATAAGGTTTTTAAATTGCACCGGATCATCACTTGTACCATAGTCATTGGCCCATGACCAGCCTATGGTAAATTTGTGATAACGTAGCATATCTAATACACCTACTGTAGGTATTGCCACTTTAGCCATATCAGGGTGTTCTGTAATTGAGGCGCCAATCAGGAGCCCTCCATTGGAACGACCGTAAATAGCCAATTTATTGCGCGACGTGTATTTATTGTCTACCAGGTAACATGATGCAGCATAAAAATCATCGAAAACATTTTGCTTGTTCAATTTGGTACCGGCTTCATGCCATTTTTCACCAAACTCTCCACCACCACGTATATTTGGTACTGCATAAATACCACCATGTTCAAGGAAAATAGCAGGGCTGGCTGAATTACCCGGATTGTATGCTGGAATCAGGCTTATGTTGAATCCACCATAGCTGTAAAGCAGACATGGATTGTTCCCATCCATCTTCATACCCTTTTTATGAACTATATACATAGGTATCTTAGTTCCATCCTTGCTTGGGAAGAATACCTGTTCAGTTTCATAGTCTTCTGACTTAAATCCGTTATCGGGCTTGGCGAATAAAGTTGATTTATCAGTTGCAACATCATAACTGTATATTGTTGGGAGTGTAACATAATTAGTATATGAATAGAAGATATAATCACACTTTTTAGTAGAAGAGAATTCGCTGCTGCCAAATCCGGGAAGTTTGATTTCATTTAGCATTTTACCTTCCTTATCATATACATAAAGCCTGGTTTTTACTTTGTCGAGATAGGCTGCTATTATTCTGTTACCCGATAAACCAACATTCTGCAATAGATTTTCCTGCTCAGGTAATACATTCGTCCAGTTGGTCATTTCCGGTTTGGTTATGTCTATCCACACCAGCCTGTATTTAGGTGCACCTTTATTAGTCATTACCAATAATTTGTTCCCATCATCGTCAATTACATTGTTATCGTCTTTAAAATCATTAATAACAGTATCAACTACAGCATCATTTTTTGTCAGGTCCTTTACTAAAAGGTTATTTCCATCAGATGCTTCTTCGGAATGGATGATAAGGTATTTTTCGTCAGCAGTTGTATATGCACCAACTGTACGCATTGGATGTTTTTTATCCTCGTATATCATCTTATCAGCACTTTGTGCACTACCGATACTGTGGAAATATATTTTAGGACTTTCGTTCTTATTCACCAATGCTGCACCGGCAGAAGGAGCATCGTATCGGGTATAATAGAATCCATCTCCTTTCCAGCCAATGTCAGAGAATTTGCTGTAGTTCAATGAATCGCTTAATTGTTTTCCATTGGCAATATCTACAATATAAAACTCGTTCCAGTCCGATCCTGAACGGCTGATGCTGTATGCAAGATATTTTTCATCGTTAGAAACACTTATTTCATTTATAGAAACAGTTCCTTCTTTTGATAGAGTATTAGGGTCTATAAGCACACGTGGACTTCCGGTCAATCCATCCTGTACATATAATACACTTTGGTTCTGCGAGCCATTGTTCTTGTAAAAGAATACATAGTTACCTCTTGTAAAAGGTACGCTGTATTTTTCATAATGATAGAGTTCGGTAAGGCGTTTCTTAATAGAATCGCGGAATGGTATTTTGGAAAGATAATTCTGAGTTACCTCATTTTCTTCCTTTACCCATTGGGCCGTTTCAGCCGATGTATCATTTTCCAACCAGCGATATGGGTCGGCCACTTTCGTGCCAAAATAATTGGTAACAGTATCAACCTTTCGTGTTATAGGGTATTTTAATTGCTGACTTTGGTTATTGCAGGAAGCGAGTAAAATAACTCCGCCTAAAAGGTAGATACATTTCATTGTTGTGTTTACTATTGATTTAGTAAACCAAAGGTAGTATTATCTTAATAAGCTCACAAGATGTACTTACCCTGCCCAATTCTCCCTGTCGAGGCTGCGATAATTAATAGCTTCAGCAAGGTGAACGGTTTCAATATTCTCTGAGTCAGCAAGGTCGGCAATCGTTCGGGCAACTTTTAATATTCTGTCGTATGCCCGGGCCGATAGGTTCAATTTCTCCATAGCCGTTTTCAAAAGCTTATGCCCTGCGTCATCAATTTTGCAATATTCCTTCAACTGCTTAGAGCTTATCTGGGCATTAGCATATATACCTGTTCCGTTGTATCGTTTTGCTTGTATGTCTCTAGCTTTTATAACTCTTTCCCTTACCGATTCACTTTTCTCACTCACCCGTTCCGATGATAATTCGCCATACGCTACAGGCACAACCTCAACATGTATATCTATACGATCGAGTAATGGGCCAGAGATGCGGTTCAGGTATTTCTGAACAGTGCCTGGTGCACATACACATTCTTTTTGCGGGTGGTTATAAAACCCACATGGGCATGGGTTCATAGAAGTAACAAGCATAAAACTTGCAGGATATTCTACCGTAAACTTAGCACGTGATATTCTTATAACTCTGTCCTCTAAAGGCTGGCGCATAACTTCCAGTACAGTTCTTTTGAATTCCGGTAATTCATCTAAGAAAAGTACGCCATTGTGTGCTAACGATATTTCACCCGGTTGAGGAAAACCACCACCACCAACCAAAGCCACGTCTGAAATTGTATGATGGGGCGCACGAAATGGGCGAGAGGCTACAAGCCCTTTGCCGCTTCCTACCTTACCTGCAACGGAATGTATTTTTGTGGTTTCAAGTGCTTCATCTAATGTAAGTGGAGGTAATATGGTGGGCAGGCGCTTTGCTAACATCGTTTTACCCGCACCCGGAGGGCCGATCAGTATTACATTATGCCCGCCGGCGGCTGCAATTTCAAGCGCCCGTTTTATATTTTCCTGGCCTTTTACATCTGCAAAATCTACTTCGGCCAATGATAGCTGGGTATAAAATGTTTCAGCAGCATCAACCACAACAGGTTGTAATTCTATATCACCATTTAAAAAATCAATGGCTTCTTTAATATTCTTAATACCATATACATTGAGGCCTTCTACAATTGCAGCTTCTTTTGCATTTTGTTCAGGCAGAATAAGCCCCTTAAACCCTTCTTTTCTGGCATTAAGGGCTATGGGTAACACACCTTTTATGGGTTGTAGCCCACCATCGAGTGACAACTCACCCATAATCACATATTCGCCAACTTTTTCGCTTGTTATTTGTTCAGAGGCTGCTAGGATGCCTATTGCTATAGTTAAATCATACGAAGAACCTTCCTTACGAATATCGGCGGGTGCCATGTTTACAGTAATCATTTTACCGGGCAAGCGGAACCCGTTGTTTTTAAGAGCGGCATCTATCCGCTGTTGGCTTTCCTTAACTGCGCTATCAGGCAATCCCACTAAAAAGAAATTAACCCCTGCGCTTACATTTACTTCAACTGTAATTGTTGTAGCATCAATTCCGCTAACTGCACTTCCATATGTTTTAACCAGCATGTTCTATTAGTTTACTGTGGTAAATATATTTGTTATTTTTAGAAATCTGTAATTATCCTATTATCGTATGTCTTTTTAAATAGAAATAAACATGCTTGAAACTATTCTTGTTTGTACACTGGTTTGTTGTTTGATAATGCTTTTTGTGTGGGTTTGGGCCAAGGCCATTCAAAATGCGGGAGTAGTCGATATTTTCTGGTCATTTAATTTTTCATTTATAGCAATAGTATTGTGCCTTATGGCAACAGGGTACTGGGAACGTAAGTTGCTTATATGTGCCATGATATTAATATGGAGCATGCGTCTTGGTATATATCTATTGATAAGAGTAGGCTCTCACTTGAAGGTTGAAGAGGGCAGGTATAAAAAATTGCGTGAAGAGTGGGCTCCTAACCCTGACCGGAAGTTCTTTTACTTTTTTCAAATGCAGGCTCTGTCAAATATTTACCTCGCTATTCCTTTCTTTCTTATTGCATTTAATCCTAAGCCTCAACTATCAGTGCTCGAATATGCGGGTGTAGCAGTTTGGACCATAAGTATTTTAGGTGAAGGTATTGCCGATGGGCAATTGAAGAGGTTTAAGAGTAATCCTGCTAATAAAGGCAAAGTGTGCGATGCCGGTTTATGGAACTATTCACGCCACCCTAATTACTTTTTTGAATCAATGATATGGGTAGGCTACTTTCTGATTTCACTGAATGCTGATTATGGCTGGATTGGTATATTGAGCCCTATAACAATTCTTTTACTGCTATTCAGGGTTACCGGTATTCCAATGACGGAAGAGCAGTCGATCAGGTCAAAGGGAGATTTATATAAGGAGTATCAAAGAACTACTTCAGTATTTGTGCCCTGGTTTAAAAAGAAATAGTATTATGTGGTATACATCACTTCTGGAAAAAGATTCACTGCCTGATTTTGCTCTGAGAGCTGGTATATGTAAGCTATTAAAGCAAAGGCTTATTGATGAAAATAAAGGCAACCCGGAAGCACAGCAAGAACATTTCATGAAACTTATTGCAGAGTTGAGAAGCTCTCCAATAGCTATAAATACGGCAGATGCTAACCAACAACACTACGAGGTGCCGGCAGATTTTTTTGTAAGAGTATTAGGTAAACATTTAAAATATAGTTCTGGTTATTGGAAAGATGGTGTGAATGATATTGATACTTCAGAAAAGGATATGCTGGAGCTAACTTGTCAGCGTGCAGAGCTGAAAGATGGCCAGCAGATCCTTGAACTGGGTTGTGGATGGGGTTCTCTTTCTTTATTTATGGCTGCTAAGTATCCCGATAGTAAGATCACTTCAGTGTCAAATTCGCATAGCCAAAAAGCTTTTATTGATGAACAGGCTAAGCAAAGAAACATAACTAACCTGACCATTGTAACAGCTGATATGAATGTGTTTCAAATCGATGGTAAGTTTGACAGGGTTGTATCGGTTGAAATGTTTGAGCACATGCGTAACTATGACCTGTTGCTTAAAAAGGTGGCAAGTTTTCTGAAGGATGATGGTAAGTTATTCGTACATATTTTTACGCATAAGAAATATGCGTACAAGTTTGAATTAATTGATGAGACCGACTGGATGAGTAAGTATTTCTTTACCGGAGGAATAATGCCGAGTGACCACTTGCTCTTATATTTTCCTGAGCACGTTACCATTGAGAAGCACTGGAGAGTTAGTGGTACGCATTACCAAAAAACGTCGGAGGCCTGGTTAGGTAATATGGATGCACATAAGACTGAGATTATGGAAATAATGAAGCGTGTGTATGGTGCTGAACAAGCTGTAAAATGGTGGGTGTACTGGCGGATATTTTTTATGGCTTGTGCTGAGCTTTGGGGTTATAATAATGGCGATGAATGGATAGTTAGTCACTACCTTTTTCAAAAAGCCCGTGTAGCATAGCTGAAACAGTTTTCATCTCCTTCCTCTTACTGAAACAAATAATATTTCTTCTGGCTTTTTCGCGCCACTTTGCTGCAAGTAATGCAAGTGCGCTAATAGCTATACTGCTTAACAAGGAGTGTGAGGTGGCTAGTGTAACTACAAATAGAGTCAGTATATAAACCGGGTATATAAACAAGAGCGAGCAGAAGAGCACAGAATCGTAAAACTCATTGTGATGTGTAGTTCGTGTAGCGATAGATTTGCAGACAGAGTAAGGAATGAAATTGAATAAAACTGCTAGTGGGTAAATAAAAATACCTGCTATAAAGCCTTCTATATTGGGCTCCTCAAAGTATTTAATGTTGTGTGTTTTAATATAGTTGGCAAACAGAATGGTTTTTTCTCGCTCTGTTTCGCTTTCTCCACTTATCTTTTTTATTGCCTGCTTTGCAAACTTCTTTCCATTTATCATGTTCTTAAGCAGGAACGCTACTAATATCTCTTGTAGCTCTATCTGCTTTTCTGTATCAATAACCACACAATGTTCCTGCAGTTCATTTTTTAATTGTTCATTAAACTTCCTGTGAAACAGGCCTTGCTCCATATCTTCGGGCAAACTGTTTTTTGAAATAACAGGCGCAAAAGATAAGTGGGTAACACTATTTATATGTAACCATGAACTATAGTTAATACTCACCGGGAGTATTTTAAGTTCCTGGCCTATTCCCTGGCTATGCCATGCATCATAAGCCAATCGTGCTGTGCCTTTACGTAATGGTCGCAGTTCCCATTCATTCTCTGATTGTCCTTCTGAAAATATTAGCACGGTCCCATTCTGCTCAAATGCCTTTATACAAAAAGCGAAAGTGCCTTCGTTCTTAGGAAAATTTCCAGCGCCTTCTTCTTTACGGTAAATCGGAATGATATTCAGAAAACTCAGTAATACAGATGCAAGCTTTGTTGCAAATACATCTCCCCGAGCCATGTAATAGATAGGTCTGTTATAATACGATGTTATAAGTAAAGGATCGAGAAACGAATTAGGATGATTGCTGGCTAATATCACCGGGCCAGTGCGGGGAATGTTCTCCTCACCACTTACAATTACTTTTTCAAAATAGAAATAAGTAGTGCATTGTATCCATGCCCTGAAAATAGGATGTATTATGTTTTTGGGGAAGTGTTGCACATATCAAAGGTACGAAAAATGTCGTTTTTATTTCTTTTGCGAGCTTGGCCTGCTGGCAAAGTAAGCAATAGAAGAATAAATGGCCCCAATAATAATCAGACTGAAGACAAAATTAATAAGTATGTCGCTTACTGAATGACCTTGATTATTAATTGCAATGAACGTATAAGCTGAGTAGCCAATTCCTGCACTGAAAATAAGCCAGCCAATTAAGCTGATGGGCATAAAAAATAACCCGTTGCGTTTAAACCAAGGTGATTTCATATTACTGTTTTTTAAAATAGGTAGATTATAAGAATAAGAATAGAAGAGAGTATAATGAAGATGTTAAACCAAACCTCCTTAAGAAAACTTATGTTTTTCGGGCTGCCAGATAGAAAATAGATTTTTCTGATCGTTGCAATGTTTATTGCAATAAATAGCAAGGGTATTGCAACAAAGATGAGCAAAGCAGAGTATTTTCCTTTGCTTGCGAGTTCATGTATATTGGATGCCAATGTTGTGTTTGGCATAAAACATGTCTTCATTAAAAGAGCAGCAATAATATATAATGGTATACTTAACCACCATAAGCTTAGAACGGACTTATCTTTTGCGTTTATTATTGCGTTTGTCAACATATCCTGGTGTTTTAAATGAGTAACTTTTGGTTTGCTCATCTGCATTAATATATTTTCAAATTTTTCTGCTTCCATAATCAATAATGCTAAACGTTAAATTTCGTTGCACTTTTCTCTCAGTTTTTCAATTCCTCTCGACAATATAGATTTCAAGGTCCCTTCTTTGATATTCAGAATATCAGCAATTTCCTTGTTGTCCTTTCCTTCAAAATAACGTAATGAGATTGCTTCCTGGTACTTATTCGGTAATGTTTTCAATGCGGTAAGAACTGAAATGAACTGATGGTGATTCTTAAGTTCCTGTTCTAATTCTTCCCTGTCATCATGCAGGTAATTCCTGAAAAGCTCTTTATTTTCAAAATCAACATTCTCAAACAAGGAATTGAACTTTTTCCTATACCTGAAATACTGGTTTGTTTCATTTGTAGCAATCCGGTAGAGCCATACTTTAATCGAAATTCCTTTATATGTAAAATTATTTATGTGGGTATAGGCTTTAAGAAAAGTGCTTGCTGCAATGTCGGCAGTCTCATCAAAATTACCGGTACGGCGCAGTATATATCCAAAAATTGGTTTATAGTATAACTTGAAAACTTCTGAAAAGTTTCCTGGACTTGCTTTAATTCTATTCAGCAGTTCAACTTCTTCATCCATGTTAACCCCAATACTATATGCCAATAATACAAACGTATAAGAATGGTTGCATGTTATGTTGTAAAACAAAATTAGGCATCCTAAGTCTTAGTATAAATTTTAAAGACTAAAGCTATCAACAATCCATTTCAGGCATGCCTGCCATAGTGCAAGTAGTAAGTACCCAAGTTCTATTGATAAATACAATGAATAACAATAGAATCAATTGCTAAAATATGTAGCCAGTATTTACTCAATATGCTTATAATCAATAGGTTGAAATCTATTTTTGTTGCTAAAATTTATTGGTGACAAAAAGGCAGAAAATGCGGTCTAAGTGCACTGTTCCATTGCTATATTGCTCTAGCTTTTTTTAATACCTTTGCGCCACAAAACCAGATATCATGAAGAAACACTCCTATTTAAGTATTATTACAACTATTTCGACATTGCTGCTTGCATCGTTTACAAACCTGAAAGCACAATGTAGTGTAAGTATATTACCCAGCACACCTACTATCTGCTCGGGAGGCTCTGTAATTCTTAGAGCTTCGGGTGCAACAACCTATACCTGGACACCACCTTCAGGGCTAAACACCACATTGGGTGATAGCGTTATAGCAAGTCCCGCTACTACTACAATATATACAGTTACTGCAAGCCAGACGGGTGATAGTATTAACTGCAGTGCCACTGTAGTTGTAACTGTAAATGCAGCACCAACCATTAATGTCAGTGGTCAAACCACTATTTGTGCCGGTGGCTCTACTGCATTAACAGCAAGTGGTGCAACTACATATAACTGGTCACCAGGTGCTGGCTTAAGCAATTCCGGAGGTCCAAATGTAACAGCTAATCCATCGTTCAATACAAACTACACTGTTACAGGTACATCAGCAAACGGATGTAGTAATACTGCCGTAGTATCTATAAGTGTACTTGCTCCTCCAAGTGCAACCATGACTACAGTTAACCCCACTTGTTACGGCAGCGCTAATGGTAGCCTTACCACAAACGTAAGCGGCGGAACACCTCCGTATACTTATACATGGAATAATTCAGCAACCACAAATTCATTAAGCAATGTGCCTGCAGGGTATTACAGCGTAACAGTCACAGATGCAAATGGATGTCATGCAGGCGACAGTGCATACCTTACTCAGCCATCATCCATAAATGTATCTAACCCAGTATTTACAAACCCAACATGTAATGGCGCATCAAATGGCAGCATTAATCTGGGAGGAATAACCGGCGGAACTGCACCATATACATACTTGTGGAGCAATGGGGCAACAACCAACAACAATACCAGCCTTGCTGCCGGTTCATACACCGTAACAATAACTGATAATAACGGATGCACAAAAACCGCTGATACTATTTTAACACAACCGGCAGCGATAGTAACAACAGCAATAACTCATAATGCTACCTGTTATGGCCTCAATAACGGAAGTGCATATGATTCTGTACAGGGAGGCGTAAAACCTCTTTCGTATAATTGGAGCAATGGGGCAACAAATTCTATTATTGCAGGTGTTTTAGCTAGCTCATATACTGTTACCGTTACAGACAATAATGGTTGTACAAGTACTGCAACGGCTATTATAAGCCAACCAGCGCCAATAAATGGCAACCTGGTGGTTGTAAATGCTTCATGCGGCAAGTCAAACGGAAACATTACCGCAAAGCCAACGGGTGGAACTGCTCCTTACACATATTCATGGAGCAATGGAGCTACTACCAATCTTATATACAATATGCCGGTAGCCGCTTATACTGTTACTATAACAGATAGTAATGGATGCCAGGTAATAGATTCAGCAACCATTCTTACACCTGCTCCATTAAGTGTTACCACTAATAGTACGAATGCCAGTTGCGGAACTAAAAACGGAACTGCAACGGCTATACCATCAGGCGGATCGGTGCCGTATAATTATTCATGGACAACTGTACCTGCTCAAACGGGCATTACTGCCACTACCCTTGCCGCAGGTTCTTACAGTGTAACAGTTACCGATGGGTTCGGATGTACCGCCACTGCAGGAGTAGTTGTTACTGCTTCAAGTGGGCCCGCTATAACTCCTACTATTACACAAAGTACATGCGGTGCAAGTAACGGGGCAATATCAGTTAATATAACAGGTGGAACAGCGCCTTACAGGTATTCATGGAACAATGGTGATACAGTGTCAGCGAATAATAATCTGCCATCAGGTACATATATTATAACCGTTAATGATGCTGCTAATTGCTCAACATATCAGGCTATTAATATAACTGATGCCGGTGCACCTGCTGTTACTGTAAGTTCAATTACAAATGTGGCATGTAACAGCGATACAAGCGGTTCTATATCCATTAGTGTAACCGGCGGAGCGCCACCATATAAATATGCATGGTCGAACACCGCTACAACACAAAACATCAAGGATCTGTCAGCCGGGCCATACCAGGTAACGGTAACCGATGCCAGCGGATGTACCATAATACAAGCAATGAATATTACCGAACCTGCACCACTGACATTAACTACAAACTCAATTTTTGCAGGTTGCGGTAGCTCCGATGGAGGAGCTAACGTGATGGTAACAGGCGGAACAAAGCCTTATATGTATAGCTGGAGTAGCGGATCTACTGTAAGTTCTATAAGTAACCTTGCAGTAGGTACCTATTCAGTAACAGTTACAGATAGTAATGCTTGTGCTACTGACGCACTTGTTTCAGTAAGTAACGCTTCAGGGCCATTGGTTACATTAGATTCGGTAGTTAATTTTAATTGTGTAACCAAAACACTGGGCGATATTGTTATAAATGCTACAGGGGGAACACCTCCATACAGCTATGCGTGGACTACTGGTGCAAGCACGCAAAATATTTACGATCTTTCATCAGGCAATTACGGGGTAACCGTAACTGATGCTGCCGGTTGTGCAGGTAGCGCCAGCGCTAAAATAACCACAGCCCTGCCTCAAGGAGTATCAATTTGTATGGCAACGGTTGATCCGGCTACCGGCTTTATTAACCTGGCATGGGGTCCTGACCTGAACAGCAGAATAAAGTATTACTATATATACAGAGAAACAACTGCCCCTGGCATATTTAATATCATAGGTCACTCTGCGGGTAGTTCAGGCTTGTATGTTGACACTATTTCAAATTCAGGTAATCGTAGCTGGTCATATGAAATATCAGAACTCGACTCTTGCGGACAATCATCACCTATCAGCCAGAGTATATTATTTAAAACAATACACCTTACCACAACATTAGCTAACAGTACAACTGTAGACCTTGTTTGGGATAACTTTGAAGGCGCTGCATTTACACGTTATATTGTTTATCGTGACAGTGTTCCCGGGATATCGTACGATAGTATTGCATCAGTATCACCAAACACATTTGGTTATGTTGATACCCCACCATTGTCATACACAGGTTCATGGTATTACCATGTGGGCATTGGAGGAGCAACAGGCTGTAATTCGCACAGCCCATATCATGGTATAGAAGCTGTAAACTATAATGCTTCTAAATCAAATACGGGTAGTATAGTTTTCAATGCACCGCTGAGTGTACAGAATATGGCATCGGTGAATTCGCTGAATATATTCCCTAACCCTACAAGGGGTATGTTTAACCTGAGCATGAACCTGAATAAACAGCAGACCATTGCAGTTAAAATATACGACGACCTTGGCCAGCTTATTGAGCAACAAAGCTATGCTAAGCAAAACGGCCTAATGGTTCAGCAATACGATATGAGCACTTATGCAAAAGGTATTTATACCATCCAGGTAATTACCAACGATGGTGTTACGTACCGCAGAGTAGTATTACAATAATATAAAAGATAAAAGAAAAAGGCCCGGGTTTGAAAAGCCCGGGCTTTTTTGTATCTGCTTTGAGTAAAAACGGTATTATTGTAAGCTATTAAATTGAATTCGTGCCCATTCGCAAAATAAGCCTTTATACAGCCACCTTTATAGTTATAGCCAATATGATTGGCACCGGGGTTTTTACCAGCCTTGGCTACCAGCTTGATGGTATTCAGTCGGGCTTTGCCATAATGATGCTTTGGGTATTAGGTGGCGTAATTGCCTTATGTGGGGCATTATCGTATGGTGAACTTGCTTCTGCCATGCCTCGCTCGGGTGGGGAGTATCAGTATCTCACTAAAATATTTCACCCATTGCTTGGCTTTTTATCAGGCTGGGTATCAGTTACGGTGGGTTTTGCGGCGCCGGTAGCATTATCGGCAATGGCATTGGGTAATTATGTAAATAAAGTATACCCTGTTATTAATCCGGTTCTGATGGCATCGGGCATTGTGGTACTTATTACCATTATACATTCCTTTACGTTAAAAAGAAGTGCCTTAATTCAGGATGCATCAACCATTCTTAAAATTGTGCTGATATTGTTTTTTGTAGTTGCCGGTTTAGTTTTGGCAACATCTCAGCATGTTGATATATTACCGGCTGTTAGTAACATAAAAGAACAAAGCTGGACATGTATCTTCTCTGCTTCATTTGCTGTATCGCTCAACTATATCTATTATGCGTATTCAGGCTGGAATGCATCAGCATACATAGCCAACGATATGGAAAACCCTAAGGTGAATATTCCTAAATCGCTTTTATATGGTACTATAATAGTTATGGTGTTATATGTACTTATCAATTATGTGTTCCTCTACTCTTCACCCATGAGTGAGTTAAAGGATAAACAGGAGGTGGGTTATATTGCAGCCACTCATATTTTTGGCCCGAATGGTTCAAAGCTAATGGCTATTCTTATTGCACTCACACTTCTCTCCTCGGTTAGTTCAATGGTATTTATTGGCCCACGTGTGGCCCAGGTTATGGGGCAGGACTTAAAGCAAATTAGCTTTTTAGCGAAGCAAAACAAACATGGTATTCCTGTTGTTGCTAAGGTTATACAATGTGTCATTTCGGTTTTCCTGGTGGTTACTTCAACATTTTCAGATGTAATGTTATATGTAGGTTTCACATTGAACCTTATTACATTCCTTACCGTATTTGGCTTGTTTGTTATGCGCGTAAGGGGAAAGATAAAATCTGATTCATACAAGACATTTGGTTATCCTGTAACTCCTTTCATTTTCTTACTTTTGAGCGCATGGACTCTTTATTTCACCATGAGTGTCAATTACAAACAATCGCTGCTGGGCCTGGCAACAATACTGGCCGGAAGCATAATTTATTTTTTACGGAAACCAAAAACCTATGATCAAGAAGTCAGTTAACATTCTATTGTATTCGTTATTACCACTGGTGTTTGTAGCATCGTGCTCAAACCAACCTACACAAAATAAAACTGAAACTGCACCACCTGTTGCACCTAAAGCTGATACAGTTAAGAAGCCTGCACCAGTTGTTGCTAAGCCTGTGAATATTGACACAGTAACACCTAATAGAAAGTATAATGACATTGCCCGCTACATTGCAGGCATGAAACAGTTAGATGGAAGTACATTGCCTGCAGCGCTAGAGAAAGATACGGTATGGATACGTTATTCTAAGAATTTTACCTACGAATGGGGGCATGCTGATAACGTACGGCTGAAGCCAATGGCAAAATGGGCTGTAACTGAACTGGCAGAACAACGCAAGCAAAACCTTGATGTATTCTATCCTTTCAGCGGACCGGATATTTTGCATGCTAATGTGCTTTTTCCGCAAGCAAAGCACTATCACTTATATGGCCTGGAAAGAGCTGGTGCATTACCTGAATTGACAAAAATGAAAACAAAGGATATTGATGCATATATGACTGAAGTGTATGGTTCGCTTGATGATATTCTTACCAAAAGCTATTTCATTACCAAGAATATGCTGAACGACTTACAGAAGAATAATGTGAACGGAACATTGCCCTTAATGTGTATTTTTTTAGTGAGGAGCAACTATGAAATAGTGAATGTGAAGTACTATCATTTAAATGACGACGGAACAGATTCACCTTTGAATAAGGACAGTGTGCCTGCACATACAAACGATTTTGTAAAAGTATACTTCAGGCACCCTGGCGATACCTGCATACAAGTGGCTTCGTATATGAAATGCAATATGGTGGATGCTGAGATCCAAAAAAACACCGGGCTTATGGCCTTTCTGAATAAAATGCCAATATCAACCACGTACATAAAATCAGCTTCGTATTTATTGCATAATCCTACCTTTTCAATAATGCGTAATGCAGTGTTGAAGAAAAGCGCCAGCATAATACAGGATGATACCGGTGTTCCTTACAGGTATTTGCCTTCAAAGGATTGGAAACTTACTTTTTATGGTAATTACATAAGGCCGGTTAGCAGTTTTCCTTCCGGTTTTTACCAGCTTGATCTGCAAAAAGCATACCACGTGGGTGATAGCTTAAAGCAAGTAAAGCCATTACCATTTTCCTTGGGTTACCACTGGGGTTCTAACTACCAGAACCTTATTAAGGCAGAACGCAAAAGTTAAAGCCGGATGAAATTATGGTGTGCCATAGTACTGGTAATTGCAACGCTGCAACCTTGTACCGGCCAGAATAATTTGGTTGACAGCATTAACCCGCGGCTTCCTGCGTATCACGATGTAAAAAAAGTTAATTCGGTTCTGCTCGAAATAATTCATTCCAATTCGCTTGACCTCAAATACCACAGGGTATTTGAGCATCCTTCGAAATACCATTTCCAGGTTATATATACCCAAATTAATCGCGACTCAAATAATGTAGCGCATCTTAAACGGCATTACCTGTATCCGCCAAGCACACGGTATTACTACCCGGCAAGCCTTGTAAAACTTCCATTGGTTGCGCTTGCGCTTGAAAAGGTAGATAGCCTGAATAAAATATATGGTATTACAAAAGATACACGCCTTGCAATTGACAGTGCATATAAATGCGAGACAGTAGAGTATCGCGATACTACAGCAAAGAATAAATACCCGAGCATAGCGCATTTTATTAAACAAATGCTTTTGGTAAGCGATAACTATGCATATAGCCGCATATATGAATTCCTCGGGCCGAAATATATAAACCGCCGACTGCATGAAATGGGATATACAAATGTAATGATAAACCAGCGCTTCAATCCGCATTGCGATAGCACTGCTAACAGGCACACCAACCCCTTTACATTTCTTACGGATGATTCAACAGTATTATATAAGCAACCTGCAGATAGTAATATGGCAAGTATTCAAAATGTGGCCGAACATACTATAATAGGTAAGGGATACCGGGAAGATGCAAAAGTTAAAACAGCACGTGATTTCAGGCGAAATAATTATATGCCGTTTAAAAATGAGAATGATATTCTGCTCTCTATTATTTTCCCGAATAGCTTTCCGGTAAAAAGCCGCTTCCGGTTGACCGATGATGATTATACGTTTCTGTATACGTATATGGGTATGCTGCCACGCGAAAGTGATTATCCGCATTACGATAGAAAATCGTATGCCGATAACCTTAAGAAATATATATACTATGGCATGACAGATACTATATCTGACAGTGCTATTGGAAACATTCGTTCAATGAATATTGTTGGCAGGGCATATGGCTTCCTTGCCGACTGTACATATATGATAGATACTACTACGCATTCGGAATTTTGTTTATCGGTACTGATGTACCTGAACGAGCGCAATGTATTGAATGATGGTAAGTATGAATACAAAACTATCGGCCTTCCTTTTATGAGTGATCTGGGCCAAGCGGTCATGGAATATGAGAACAAGAGAAAAAGAAAACACCCTGCAGACCTCAGTAAGTTTCGGAACCTTTGGGGAAAGAAGAATTAATTCTACAGTCCCAGTTTTATTCCACCCTGACAACCCAAATAATAATTATGTGATCTGTCATTGCCTGATAGTGGAAGTGTATTGAGCCTTGCACTGGGCTCAATGTATACACTCAGTCGTTTCACAATATTATATTCAATGCCGGCGCCCGCACTAAAGCCTATATTAAACGCATTTACATTCAGGCTGCTGTATGTTAGATTCAGGTCAACACCTTTGTCTTTAATTACATCGAGTACTGCATTTTCACTTATAGCATATTGCAGGTTTATACCTGCTGTAACATACGGAGTAAACTTACCTATGCCAAAATTCAAACGCACGTTTATTGGCATGTTTATGTAGTTTACGGTTTCATTGTACTGGTAATGATCGTGTATAGTTACAACCCATGGAGCAGGGCTAACACCTGCCATTAGTGGTCCTGCCGGTACTGCCAGGTTGCCAAGCGAAGTATTGATAATAAGAGGCTGTGATATGTTTTTAGAGAATGATATGGTATCGAGCCCGAAAGTTTGATGTAATTGTGAATAAGCTATACCTGCATTCAATTCGAATTTACCAAAGCTTAAACTGAATTTGGCTCCAAAAGAATAACGAAGATTTGGAACAGCATTTTGCATATTGAAAGTAGTACTATGACTTGTTACATCATTCCGGGCAATTTCAGGCGAATAATAAATGGCAATGCTGAAGAGAGAAGGTAAAGCACCATGATGAGCAGTATCAGTTGAATTTGCTATTTTCTTTACTGTATCCTTCTTTGCGGAATCTTTCTTTGCTATTTGTATGCTATCAGTTTTTAGTGAGTCAAGTTTTTTCTGCACTGCAATAGTTGATGTAGCTTGATTAGCCGCCTGAATGGAGTCGTTTTTCTTCGCAAGTGCTATAGCTTTTTGTGCATTTGCAATTGAATCAGTATTTATAGATTTTGTAACAAGTGCTTTAACAGGTGGACTTGTGCTTTTAACTGTAGTATTTGATAGTGTTGCTTGCTTGTCTTTATTGATAGTATCGGTATTGTTTTTAGTTGCTATCGATTTTGCTTTGGTTATAACAGGTTCATTTGCAGCCACTGGCTTTATTGTTTTATTACTGGCAACAGTAGTTAACGGGGTTTGTGTTTTGTTTATTGCAGTAGTGTGTGTTACGCTATCCTTTTTTGCTGGAGCGTTTTTTAAGCTTGTATATGTAGTACTATTATTCTTTGGTACTACTACTGCGTTATGTGTAACAGTTGTTATATGCGCATTATTATTTGCAGATGATTTATTTGGCGTGGTAGTTGCGGAACTTTTTTGTACTATAGTTTGAGAAGTAATTGGTTTAGCTTGCCCGGTTGCTGTATTATTTATAGAATCAGCTTGCTGTTGCAGGCTTATTTTTGCAGAGTCAGACAAGGTATTTACAGTACTGTTTGATATCGCCACATTTCCTTGGGCTAGCGCTACGCCGCTATTCACAAAATATTCTCTCAGGGCCTGATTGCGCGGATAGAAATACCAGGCAATAGCAACAGCACCTGCAAGGAACAACAAGGCACCAAGCGTCCATATCCATATAGCAGGCCTTTTCTTGCCTTCATCATCAAGCCTGGCTTCTACCTTATCCCATATATCAGGCGAAGGCTGAACCTCCATATTTGCCAAGGCAGTATGGAACAACTTTTCAGTGTTATATTTTTTATCGTCTGTCACTTTGCTTGCGGTCTATAATTTAATTCTGTCTTTTTTAATTTCTCTTGCAAAATATGCCTGGCTCTTGCTAATTGTGATTTCGATGTACCTTCTGATATGCCAAGCATTTCTGCAATTTCATTATGCTGATACCCTTCAATTGCATACAGGTTAAAAATGGTTTTATACCCCGGTGGTAATTCCTGTATCATGGCAAGTAATTCATTCTCAGCTATTGCTCCAGTCATATCTGTTACATGATCAGTATAGCTTTCAACATGCTCAATATCAAAAGAACTGAAGTCTAATTTCTTTTTACGTATAAGCTCGAGGGCGGTATTAACCATTATACGCCTTATCCAACCTTCAAATGACCCTGAGCCCATAAATTTTTCAATGCTATGAAACACCTTTATGAATCCATCCTGTAACAGGTCTTCCGCTTCTTCCCTGTTTTTAGAATAGCGCAGGCACACGGCGAACATCTTGCCAGAAAAACGTGTATATAACGCCTTCTGCAACTCACGTTTGCCAGCTTTACAGCCCTCAATTATCTCCGCTTCTGTAACCGTCAACTAGTAGGGGGTTCTATATTTTATATTTACAAGGTGCCTTTTGCACCCGCATAAAATTGCATTTATGTATGCAAATATGTTAAATTTAATTGTTTGTAATTCAGTTTGTTAGATGGTGTTTTTAGATTATCATTCAATAATAACTTTACGGGTTTCTGAAAATTCCCCTGCATTCACTTTCATAAAATACATGCCTTTTGCCAGGTCAGTTACGTTGTAGGTTTTCGAAAATTCACCTGAGTTCATTTGGGTGTTTTCAAAACTTTTAACCAATTGGCCATTAACGGAATAAAGTAATACTGATGTATTGGCAGATTCAGGAAGATTGAAAGATACGGTAAGCCTGCCATTTGAAGGGGAAGGGTAGGTATTCAGGTTAAGGGAACCTTCATTTAATTCAACTATACCGGTTGTTGTGTTCTCGGTAAGGACGATATGTTGAGAGTATACATAATCTCCTGAATCGGCAAGGTTATCGTCGTTTACTGCATTGCCACACAGGTACACATTAACGGTTCCGAATCCTTTTGCAGGGGCTATCCAGTTAAAAGTATAGGTATAAGAATGTGAACCTTTGGTTGGATACCCTCCCAGCGTATCATGACAAATACATTGCCTTCCTGCTGCGAATACCTGTGTAATTCGTGTGTCTGTAGGGTCAGTAGCTACTAATTTACCTGCTGAATTATTTACATAGGTGTTCGTATTTCCGGTATTATCAATTATTTCACAGCCGAAACCAAATCGTAATTTATTGGTTTGGCTAAGGGTTACACTCATTGCATAGGTAGTGCCACCTACGTATTGGTTACCTGTTAAAGCTGGCACAGCACTTAATACCATTGTTCCGGGGCCTACATTATCTGCTATTCCTGCGGGTGAAGCGCCTGCACCATGACAGGTAGGACGTGAACATGTACCCGGTTCACCAGGGCTGCCATAGGAATTAGCTATGCCGCCAAGGTTCGTTACCTTATGGTCATTTACACTAAATGCACTTAGTACAATAATTACAGATGCTGTAACACACAGTGCAAGCGGAGAGAGTATTTTTCTTGTTTTCATGTTCGTCTTTTTTAATAAGACGGGGTGAAGTATTGCAATGGTTGCATGCCCTCAACAAATCATGAAAATAATACTGAAAACACCTATAATTTCCTGCCTGAATCTTTTTATTGAACTATTATTTTCCCTGTTTGATAATTTGTACGATTAACATCATACATTTTAACTTCATATACTCCCGAGGTAAGGCCATCTCTGTTCAGTTGAAATGATTTACCTGTGCAGGTGAATTGTTTTACTATGTGGCCATAAATATCAATGATTTCAATAAAGTGAACGGATGAAGAGTTGAAGGTTATAGTTGCAGAACTATTGAATGGATTAGGATAAATAGACAGTGTTTTTGTAGCGTTTGGTAATTGATATATACTTTCAGGTGCAGGATTTTCATATGCACCCTGATCGATACGACCCGCTAATACTCTGGGGTTACCATCAAAATCGGTTTCGCCTGAACTTATTACTGTAGAAGGATCCCCTTTATTATAGCAGGGGCTTGCATAACCTCCTCCTATCAAGTGTAAGTTTGGTTGTGGTAATACTGCGTTCATTAACAATGGGTCACCATATTCAGAGCCTTTTTCCTGCGATTCCCCAACTCTGTAGCTGTTAAATGTGCTGTACGAATTATTATCCCACTGCACGCTTATATTAGTAGAGTCGTTATTTGGTGTATACCAGCAATTGTATGAGAATGTATTATTTGTTTGGGGCGAAATAGTTTCAATATCTAAAAGTGTGTTTTGGCTATTGGTATAAAATATATTGTTCTTAAAAACGCAATTTGTTGCCTTTGTCATATCAATTTCACCGGTGCCATCGTTTGCATAATTGTTCTCAAAAAATGTATTATTTCGTATCATGCAATTAAGCACCTGCCCTGTTGTAGCGGTAGTATAGCCACCAATTGCCATGCCCGCTTCCTGGTTATTATATAATAAGTTGTTCTTTACTGTTATGCTATCCGATGTTCCATTTACTTCGCAACCAACTTCAACACCATACCCGTTCATGTAGCATTCATTTCTTTCAATGGTAATGTTCCAGCCCCCATCAATATATATGCCACCGGATGTAGCGTAACTTGCAAAGTCATTGTAACATATGTTCTGGCTGATTATTCCATTTCGTGCATGATCGGTATTAGGGTTGCTGCTGTTGCCATAGTTTCCTTCAGCACAAATACCAATGTTTGTGTTGTTGTACACAATGCAATTTGTTACTGAGAACCCATTTACATTGCCCTGCACCGAAATAGCCTCACTCTGCCCTAATATATTTGCATATACATGGCAACTATCTAATGTAAGGTTAGTAAGCACACTATCTCCGCCATATGCTTCAAAGCCCTGTGCATTATCATTTCCCGAAGGGGTAGTGGCTGCATTACTGGTCCAGTTAATATTGCGTATGGTAATATTTGAAAAGGTTAAATTTCTGGTTCCGGCTGTAGTGCTCTGATCAACCAGTATACCAATCGCACCATTTACGGTAAGGTTTTGAATAACCAAACCACGGAAGGTGATGTAACTCTTCTGCAGCATATACAGCATAGTAGTTCCCGAAGTACCCGTACCATCTATATATACTGAATCGTTCTGGTAATTCCTGAACGTAATAGGCTTGCTCGCTGAGCCTGATACGCCAACAGTATCATTTTCATGATATGTGCCTGCCTGTATATATACTATGCTGTTTGGGGTAGCGCTGTTAAGCGCTTTCTGTATAGTTTTCCATGCAGTAGCAATGCTTGTGCCGTTATTGGCATCCTTACCTGTTGTGCCATTTACATAATAAAGGGTTTGTGAAACGGCACCTAGTGAAATAAAGCAAGTGCAGAGTAGGATAAGTATTTTTTTCAAGGTATAATTGCTTGATTAATATGTACTAATGTAATTAATTAGTCTGTAATATCTATTAATTTTTACTTTTGCGGCCCTTAAAGGGGGATTAGCTCAGCTGGCTAGAGCGTCCCGCAATAATGCGGGAAGGTCATCATGATTTTTTATGTATACATATTATATTCCTTGTCAAAAGACAAATACTACATTGGTCAGACAGAGAATCTTGAAAAACGATTATCGGAACATATTATTCGGAAAAATCTTGGAGCATCAGATTGGCAATTAAAGTATAATGAAACCTTTGCTTCAAGGTCTGAGGCGGTAAAAAGAGAATCCGAGATTAAAAAGAAAAAACGAAGAAGCTACGTAGAGTGGCTAATTGAAAATTCTACAAAGTAAGGACCGGGAATTCTTACAACTTTCTTTGCGCTTTGTATTTTAGTATTTTTTACCTTTGCACTCCTTAATGGGGGATTAGCTCAGTTGGCTAGAGCGCTTGCATGGCATGCAATAGGTCATCGGTTCGACTCCGATATTCTCCACACCAATAAGGAAAGGCTTTCAAGGTTTTGAGAGCCTTTTATTTTTTACTTGATTTAAACATAACTTAAACTTAATATCAAACACTTCAAGTTAAATGTCAAATATTATTTAATAAAGCTATTGAGCGTTTGAAAAAGTTATACTCTTTGCAAGGGAGTGTAATTTATCCTCACTAAAAATAGGTAAATTAATATCCCCCTTTGTTCGAGTATAAGCAAATAATCTCATTTCTTCGTTTGCCCGCTTGATAAGTATCCTAATACAGCTTAAAGCATGTTCGCCATATATGTCTTTAAATAATTCACCTTTATTTGATATTACTATAAATCCAAATTCAGCTTCGTTAACCATTTTTGTTCTGATATTTTGAATAGGATTAATAAGACAGTGAACTAAATTACAGCTAAGTTTTACTCTGTATTTTACGGGTGTAATTTTTTCAATTGGGGACATTTTCAGTTCTCCCGAATGCTCTATAATATCTAAATATCCTTTGTCGCCAGGATTGTAGAATGTATATTGCATTTTTAATGTTGCATCTAAAAAATAATCCTTGTAATCGGTTTCCATTCTACAAATATATCTACATATGAAACACTTTATCAAAAAATAGAAGAGTGTTTCTTTGGTTAGGAGTTATCCTTATTGTTAATTATTTCCCAGATTCCTATTTTAGTTGGTTCGGGAAGTCCCTTTGTTTCCTTAATAGCAGGGGATATATAAATCAATCTTGTTGTTATTTTTTTCGGTAATTCCAATTTTTCTTTTGTCTTTTCCTCAAATGGTTTAGTGTACTCGTTTTCAAATGTTTCATAAAACTCTTTATATTCATTTTCAGCTTTCAATACAATTTCCCTATCACGTTTTTTGTAATCAAAACTAAACCATTCAGTATAAAAGCCCAGAGAGTCTTCAAAGATAGATTTCTGTTCTGCGGTATCTTTTAAAAGAAATTTATCACCATCAATTTTATCTTTCGGTGGCGGATTCATTTTTTGAAAATTTGAAATAAACTGCCGTCTATCCCCGCAAATTAAAAAATAACCCTTATTTGTTTCTTCCAAATACAGGTGAAGCCTCATTAAATCATTAAAAACTCTCTGTTTCTCATCCGTGTTCCTTGTAGAGCCATTTTTAATATATTTAAATTCAAAGACATTTTTCACATTCTTATTCTTAAAAAACAAGTCAAATCGTTTTTTAAATAATTTTGGATGGGAAAACTCCAACTCGATTCCATCTACATTACTTCTTTCTAAATATTCGGCAACTGGGAATCTAATTGCTCCCTCATTAAGCACATATTCTCTGCCAATGGCAGATATGTAACTTAACCATAGCATTACTGCATTAGCTAAATGGACTTCATTGAACTCTTTTGTTATTACTGAATCTCTTACCATTGTAGCTTTTGATTTGTAAATTCTTTATAGTCCAATTCATTTATTCCCCCCACAATAACCCTAACCCAAGGGTTATCAAGAAATATCTCTACAAAATCATTATAACCCGTACTCTCTACGTACTTTGAAACTGCATTATTCATTACTTCTTCAGGGTTTTCTGAGTTTAGTCCCCCTCTTAAAACAGCAATTTTTCCTACTATTTTCCCATCTTTGGTTAGGGTTTGCTCTGCGATTTCAATTTTTTGGCTAGCCATTTTAATACTTTTAAATTATAAAATTATTTACAATAATTTCAACTTCTTCATTTGAGAAGCTTACTATATATGTAAATGTATGTTTGTTCCGTCCTTATATTATCCACTCATGGGAATACATTTGAACGACTCAATGTTAAAAAGGGTTGTATTGTGCTGGAATTAGTTTTATTTGTGTCATCGGTTCGACTCCGATATTCTCCACTTCCTTAAATTTCCTCACATTTGTATATTATGTTTCGTATCAGAGGGGTACTTATCTTAGTTTTTCTTACCACTTGTTTGCTGACTAAAGCACAAAAGGACTATGCCCGCAAGGTAGTTGATACTCTGGCATCGCCTTATATGGCGGGTAGGGGATATGACTTTGACGGAGATAAAAAAGCAGCAAAATACATAGGCGACCAAATGAAGGAATTTGGGCTCCTGCCTTTTGGTAGTAGCTATGAGCAGCATTTCAAGTTCAATGTAAACACTTTTCCATACAAAATGGAAGTAAGTGTTAATGGTAAACTACAGCCAATTGGTGCCGATTACATAGTCATTCCCAACAGTTGTTCTGAGAAAGGAAGTTTCCCCGTTAAAAGATTTACACGTTCTACTTTGCTTGATGCAGCAAAGATGTATGAGTTTAAGCATCAGGACCACAGAAAAGAATTCATTCTGCTTGATGATACAGGTATTACCGATAAAGCAGAAAAAGCAAAATGGGAGCAATTAAAATATAACCCGTTTAAGGCCAAGGGGATAATTGTAATATGCAATAAACTTACCCAGGAAACATCAGATTCAGTGGCTGATTATGTTTTAATAAATGCTATGCGCAACAGTATATTCGATAGCACCACAACTATTACGGTAGATATAAAAAACAAGTTTGTAAAAGACTATGATTCTCAAAACCTGATCGGGTATTTTAAAGGGAATGTTCAACCCGATTCTTTTATTGTCTTCTCCGCTCATTATGATCATTTGGGTAAAATGGGTGATGCGTATTTCCCGGGCGCTAATGATAATGCAAGTGGCACGGCCATGCTGTTGAGCCTTGCCAGGTATTATTCCACACATAAAGAAAGTTTGAAGTATTCGCTGGTTTTTATTGCATTTACAGGTGAGGAAATGGGCCTATATGGGTCAAAGTACTATACCAGTCACCCCTTGTTTCCGCTTACTGCTATAAAGTTCGAATTGAATATGGATATTATGGGTACGGGTGATGAAGGAATAACTGTAGTAAATGCGCCAACCTATAACGCTGCCTTTAAAGATCTGCAAAAAATAAACGACAGCCTACACTTACTTAAATTAATTAAACCCAGAGGCCCAACCTCAAACAGCGATCATTACTTTTTCTATACAAACCATGTACCCGATTTCTTTATATATACTATGGGCGGTATAAAAGCGTATCATGATATTTACGACCGGAGGGAAACCCTACCACTAACCGATTTCGATAATGTATTTAAGCTGATATTGCAATTTACCGACGATATTTGTAATCAACGATTCTGATCATGGCAAAACTTTATTTAGTTCCTACACCTATTGGTAACCTTGAAGATATAACGCTAAGGGCTATCCGGATACTTAAAGAAGTGCGCCTTATACTGGCTGAGGATACCCGAACCACATCGGTGCTGCTTCACCGGTACGAAATTAAAACGCCTGTAATTCCATATCATCAGCATAACGAACATCATGTAACTCCTCAGATAGTAGATAGAATTGCAAGCGGGGAAGATATTGCTATAGTAACGGATGCAGGTACACCGGGTATTTCAGATCCCGGTTTTTTACTGGTACGTGCATGTGTGGCACAAGGTGTTTCGGTTGAATGCCTGCCTGGTGCAACAGCCTTTGTTCCTGCATTGGTAAACTCAGGCATTCCATGCAATAGTTTTTGTTTCGAAGGCTTTCTTCCACCTAAAAAAGGGCGCAATAAAAAAATGGAAGAGCTAAAGGCTGAAACCCGTACTATGATATTTTACGAATCGCCTTACCGATTAATAAAGGCATTGGAACAGTTCAGTGAGGCTTTCGGGGCCGACAGAAAAGCATCGGTATCGCGTGAACTGACCAAGATGCATGAAGAGACTGCACGAGGAACATTGGCTGAATTGGTGGAGCACTTTAAAGCCAAAACTATTAAAGGTGAGATAGTTATAATTGTTGCAGGGAAGGAGGATTAACAATTTTTAACCAATGCCATTATTCACCTTGTTCTAAACTTTTGCATATTTGCAAACGCTTTTAAATCCTTAATATGTTTACTATGAATACAAAAAAGATTATTTTTTCTGTTGTAATACTTGTGGCATCATTTATCTCATCACAATCATTTGCTCAGCAAGATTCAAATAAAATGGATGCACAAGGTAAAAAACAAGGATATTGGGTAGAGAACCTTGGGCCGACAAAATGGGCAGGGTACTATGTTGATGGTAAAAAGCAAGGTGTATGGATAAGCCATCACTATAACGGTATACTTGATGAGTTAGCTGTGTATAAAGATGACAAGAGAAACGGAATGGATGTGAACGTGGATGTGAATGGATATTTTAAAAGCGAGAAATCGTATAAAAATGATACCATTGATGGTTTAGCAACTGAGTACGCACCAGGTGGTAAAATTTCATCGCAGATCATGTATAAGGTTGGTGTATTTAATGGTGTGCGTAAAGTGTTTTATAATGGCGGTACAATTCAGGAAGATGGTATGTTTAAAAATGGTAAGCGTGAGGGAATAACAAAATGGTATTACCAGGATGGGAAACTAGCCACTATATATAACTATGTAAATGATAATCGCAGTGGTGCATTTGCCAGTTACTATCAAAATAAGAATAAGGTAGACACAGGTTCATTTAAGAACAATGATTACGATGGACAGTATTACAAGTTTTACGATAACGGAAACCCTGAAGAGGCTGGTATGTATAAAGAAGGAAAGAAAATTGGTGAGTGGAAGAGCTATAATGAAGATGGTAGTGAAATAACAATAACCAAGTATACCAAAGATGGTAAAGTTGATGGCACTCCTAAGGTACAAAAAGTAAAAGTTGCTAAAAAAGCAGACGATAATACACCGGGTACACCTATGGAAGGTGATAAAAAGTAAGCAGCATTTTATATAAATAAAAAAGCCATGAAACATCAGTTTCATGGCTTTTTTGTTTTCTTTATAAAGCTCAGGAATTAACCTTACTCAATTTAATTCCTTTCAAAAGATCATGCGAAACAAGGTACTCCGCTATTTGAACAGCATTGGTGGCTGCACCCTTACGCAGGTTATCGGCTACCACCCACAGGTTAAGTGTATTGGCCTGTGATTCGTCACGGCGAATGCGCCCTACAAATACTTCATCTTTACCTTCTATATCTTTAGGCATAGGGTACTTGTTATTCTTAGGTTCATCTATAACCACTATTCCTTCGCTAGCACTTAAAATTTTATTTACCTCATCAAGGCTGAAATCTCTTTCAAACTCCACATTCACCGCTTCTGAATGCCCTCCTGTAACGGGTACGCGCACGGTAGTTGCCGTAACACGTATAGAATCATCTCCCATTATCTTTTTAGTTTCATTCACCATTTTCATTTCTTCCTTGGTGTAGCCATTGTCTAAAAAAACATCTATATGCGGTAAAACATTCATGTCGATGGAGTGCGGATAAACCCTGTCGCCTTTGGTTCCGTTTCGTTCATCCATAAGCTGTGCAACACCTTTTTGGCCGGTGCCAGAAACCGATTGATAAGTTGAGACTACTATACGTTTTATCTTGTATTTTTTGTGCAAAGGATTTAAAGCAACCACCATTTGTATGGTTGAACAGTTTGGGTTGGCAATTATTTTATCGTCAACTGTAAGTACATGTGCATTAACTTCGGGTACTACAAGTTTCTTGGTCTTATCCATTCTCCATGCCGATGAATTATCAATAACAGTTGTTCCAGCCTCAGCAAATTTGGGTGCCCATTCAAGTGAAGGACCACTTCCTGCAGAGAATAATGCTATCTGTGGTTTTTCGGCAACAGCTTCGGCAAGGGTGCGTACTTTATATGAGCGTCCCTTGAATTTTACTTCCATTCCCCTTGACCTGTCAGAGGCAACCGGAATAAATTCATCAATATGGAAATTTCTTTCCTCAAGTACCTTCATCATTGTGCGACCAACTAATCCGGTGGCTCCCACTACTGCTACTTTTATCATACTATCTTTTAATATATGCAAAAGTATTACTAAAGCATAAACGAGCTATGAAATATTGAGTTTTACTTCCTTCTTAAGGCTGAAAACTAGCCTAGCCTCGGTATTTGTTTACATTTAGATAACAAATACTTAATATTAATACTCTGATTATCAGTTATATTGCAATCGATTAGAAGAAAAAACATAACATTTAGGTAAAAGGCTCGTATAAAAACTTCCCAACCTTGTAAATAGCTTCCCTATGGATACCTCACAGTTAATAGAAGCTTGCCTCCACAACGATACTGATGCCCAACGTAATTTTTATGAAAATTATTCGCCAAGAATAATGGGCATTTGCATGCGCTATGCTGCCGGAGGAAAGGATACAGAGTCGATGGTTACCTATGTGTTTAAAAAGCTTTATATAGAATTGCTTACATGCCCAAAGGATGTGGATATAAGCAAATGGGTTGAGGACAGGGCAGTTTGGAATGCAATAGCTTATTTGCATGAAGATAAGCATCGTTACTTTATTGCTAAAACAACCCGCTATATGGAAAATAAAACGCAGACGGGAGAAGTGAGCGACGAAGCAAGTTTAAGTACTGAAGAGTCGAGAAAAATATACCTGGCGGCATTACACGCACTTACACCAAGCTACAGGATATTATATAATCTTACCTATGTAGATGAAATAACTCCTGATACAATTATTCAGAACCTGGAAATAGCAAGAGAGACGTATAAAGCGGAATTAGAACAGGCACGATTTCAGTTTAAACAATACCTAAACACCTACCTGCATGAGAATGGATTACGTAAACAGTAATTGTGAAGGCAAGGCCAGGGAATTACTTGCCCCACTTACCGGTGCATGCCCTGATTCGGTTTGGGAAAATGTGAGTATAGCGCTTGCCGAGAAAAGGAAAGAGGCAGAGAACAAGTGGATGAATAAAATAGGTAATATTCCCAAAGTTCCCCTACTGGCAGCAGCCGTTATTTCAGTAGTGGCAATAAGTTCATGGCTCTACTTTACACATAAAAGCAGTAATTTGAATGGACGTGTTACATCTGCTTCAATTGTCAGTAATACACCTCCTGTTAAAGCACCGGAAAGTAAAATAAATGCAACAGTTATTCAAACGGCTGAAGTTAAAAAAGATAGTATTCAAACACAGCCGTCCATAAAAGTTCAGGGATCAGCATTGGTGCAAAATAACGCACCCCTTGTAAAAAATGATGGAGCAACAAAAAACACAGGTCTAAATATTATTAGTAATAAAGTGATTCAGTCACCACCTGTAATAGCTCAAAAGGACGATAGTAAGCCAATTTTAATTCAGCATGATGCCGGTAATACGCAGATCATACCAAACGACCAGCCAGCGTCAAAAGGTGGAGTGGCAGTAGATCTGGGTGGTTCCGATAATTCTTCTTCGCATCCTACAGCCGAAATGGGCGCAGTAGAAGATACTACTGCTCAGCAATAATATTATATACCAAAGTCGACCCCTGCACTTATGGTAGGGTTTGAATAGGGAGAAAGTATGGAGTGACTAAAATCCCACATGCCTGAAATGATATAGTAAGAATGTTGTCCTATAGGTCTGCGAAGCCCTACACCCAGTAAAGGAATATATACATATGCACGGGTAATTTGTGGAAAAGGGCTATAGTAATCAGGCACATTAAGCACATCATATTCCCCTAGTATAGCAACATTATTCAGGCGACCCGGTAAAAAATAGGTACCTGTAATCCTTCCTCCATAAATACTATAGTTAAAGCCATAAACAGGGTCGCTGTTATTTACATATTGATACATAGGGCCAGCACCTATTATAAAGTCATTCGTGGCATGGTAACTAACCAAAGGAGAGAGTGCAACAAATGTAAGCGTACCAAATTGCAGGCCCATGCCTCCACCAATAGAAATTTTGTCCCAGAAAGGATTTCGTTGACGGGCAGGCGCAGGTTTCATTGCTGAGCTATCTTTTCCATCTTCCCTTGTATATTGGGCATACAAAGGCAAGGATAGAAGAATTATCATCCCTGCTAATATTGTTCTTTTCATGTTACATGTGTCTGTTCCTGTACAGTACTAACGTATCATCCCCTATTTTTATTTCACCCTTCGATGGGAAAGGGAAACTTGGAGCCGGAACACCTTCACCCAGTGTTTTGGTTGAGTAGAATACTTTTGCTTCATCCCAATAGTCCTTTTCAATGAATGATTTCAAAAGCTTTTCTCCGCCTTCAACAATAACCGATTGAATATTACGATTGTATAATTCAGTAAGCATCGTTTGTATCAACTTACCATCAAAAGCTACACTTTTATATTCAACACCATTAGTTGAAGGTACGGGTTGTTCCGTAAATATAAGTGTAGGGGCAGCTTTATCGAAAATATTTGAATTGGTAGGTATCTTAAGACTTTTGTCAATTATTACACGTAATGGTGATTGTCCACCCACTTTACGTGCAGTAAGCCTGGGGTTATCCATTATCACAGTATGTGTACCCACCATTATAGCTTGTTCCTGGCTTCTCCACAGGTGAACCATAATTTCTACTTCAGGCTGAGTAATTTTTTCCTGAGCCTCATCTTTGGTACGTTTTCTGTCAATGAAACCATCACTGGTTTGAGCCCATTTAAGTATTATAAATGGCCTTTTTCTTTCATGAAATGTAAAGAAGCGCTTGTTAACCTCAAGACAATCTTTTTCAAGTATACCAACTTCTACATTAATACCTGCTTTTTGCAAAGCCTCAACTCCCTTACCTTTTACCAATGGATTAGGATCAAGGCAACCTATAACCACATGCTTTATACCACTCGCTATAATAGCGTCGGTACAAGGAGGGGTTTTACCCTGGTGTGCACAAGGCTCAAGATTAATATACATGATGGCATTTTTCAACCCTGCCTTATTTTCTACGGAATTAAGTGCATTTATTTCAGCATGTGGCCCGCCAAAAGCATCATGATGACCTTCGCCAAGTGTGCCGTTGTCTCCAACAATAACACAGCCTACCATCGGGTTCGATGCAACTTTTCCCAGGCCTCTGACCGCTAATTCTAAACAGCGGTGCATGTATTTGTCATGCTGATTCATCATGATTGTTTATTTTCGTTAGGCAAAAAATTAAGGTTATTATCCATCAGCGATGACATACAAAGAACTAAGGTCGCATTTTGAAAGTCAATTGAGTGAGCTTTATTCATCTGATGAAATAAAAAACTTATACTTTTTAACCCTTAACGGTATTTTACAATTATCAAAAATAACAATCCTTTCAAATACTGACAACCAAATAAATGAAAATAATTCACAACGGATTCTTAATATCTTGGACGGATTACAAAAAAAAGTGCCTATTCAGTATTTATTGGGTACGGCTGCCTTCTATGGAATGACCCTGGAAGTGAACCCTTCAGTACTTATACCACGGCCGGAAACCGAGGAGCTTGTAGAATGGATTATAAAAGACTTTAAAGGTAAAAAAGCAGCTATTCTCGATGTATGCACGGGCAGTGGATGTATTGCCTTGGCCCTGAAACACAATTTACCTGAAAGCACTGTTACAGCTATAGATATTTCGGAAGATGCCCTTGAAACAGCAAGCCACAATGCTGAAAAACTGGGACTTGAAATAGAAATAATAGAAGAAGATGCCCTGGCATTGAATAAAGGCTCTTTAACTACGGCTTATGATGTAATAGTCAGTAATCCTCCTTACATTAAGGAATCTGATAAGAAAGAAGTACAGGATAATGTTTTGATGTATGAACCTCACCTTGCTCTTTTTGTACCCGACAATGATCCCTTAAAGTTTTATAAAGCAATTGCTGAATTTGCCAAGGGAAGTAAGTCAGTTACTATGTATTTTGAAATACATGAGGACATGGGTGATAAACTATCAAAATGGCTGAAAAAAGAAGGGTTTAAAAACATTGAAGTGCGCAAGGACATTAATGATAAGGACAGGATGCTGAAATGTATTTATATTTGTTAGTCACAGTTTGTTATGGACAAAAAAGAGGCGGAAAAAGAAATAGAGAAGCTATCGAAAGAGATAGAAGAACATAATTACAAGTACTATGCATTGGCTAACCCCAGCATAAGTGATTATGATTTTGACATGCTGCTTGAAAAGCTCATTAAAATTGAAAAGGAGCACCCTGAATTAGTAAAGCCCGATTCACCATCGCAACGTGTGGGTGGAGCAATTACCAAGGAATTTAAGCAGGTCAAGCATAAGTACCCGATGATATCGTTGGCTAATACCTATTCTGAAGAAGAATTAAGGGACTTTGATGAGCGGGTACGTAAGGTGGTTGGCGATAATGTAGAGTATGTGTGTGAATTGAAGTACGATGGTTTATCGATAAGCCTTATTTATAAAAAGGGCAAGTTAACGGTAGCGGTTACCCGTGGAGATGGTGTACAGGGTGACGATGTAACTACCAATGTAAAAACCATTCGTTCTATTCCATTGAACGTAAAGGGGCATGGTTACCCTGATGAATTTGAGGTACGTGGGGAGATATATATACCACTGAAAATATTTGACAGAATAAATAAAGAACGTGAAGATATTGGTGAGGAGCCTTTTGCAAACCCCCGTAATTCTGCGGCAGGCACACTTAAAATGCAGGATTCTGCTGAAGTAGCTAAGCGTAACCTTGATAGCACTGCCTATTATTTACTAGGCGAAAACCTGCCATTTACCTCGCATTATGAAAGTATTGAAACCATCAAGAAGTGGGGCTTTAAAGTATCAGAATACCTTGAAGTTGTAAAGGACATGGATGGTGTGCACGAGTTTATAAAGAAATGGGAAAAGAAGCGCCACGACCTGCCATTTGATATTGATGGAATAGTAATAAAAGTAAATTCAATAAAGCAACAACTGGCATTAGGATATACGGCAAAATCGCCCCGTTGGGCAGTTGCATTTAAGTACAGAGCTGAAAACGCTGCAACCGTATTGAATAGTATTTCGTACCAGGTGGGGCGCACGGGTGTAATTACGCCTGTTGCTAACTTAACACCGGTGTTACTGGCAGGTACTGTGGTTAAGCGTGCATCGTTACATAATGCAGATATAATCCACAAGTTGGATGTAAGAATTGGCGATACCGTTTTTGTTGAAAAAGGCGGAGAGATAATTCCTAAAATAACAGGAGTGGACCTGGATAAACGCCCTGAGCACGCCGAAGTCGTTCACTTTATAACACACTGCCCTGAATGTGGTGCAGCTTTGGTGAGAGAAGAAGGCGAAGCACATCACGTTTGCCCTAATGCGAAACATTGTCCGCCTCAGATTAAAGGAAAGATCGAGCACTTTGTTGGACGTCGTGCCATGAATATTGAAAGCATGGGTGCAGAAACTATTGAACTGTTTAATAAAGCGGGCATACTGAACAACATTGGCGATATATATGACCTGAAAAAAGAGCAGATAATTCCGCTTGAAAGAATGGCGGAGAAATCGGCAAACAATATTATTGAGGGAATAGAAGATTCGAAAAAAGTACCGTTCGAAAGAGTATTGTTTGCATTAGGAATTAAACATGTGGGCGAAACAACAGCCAAGAAGTTGGCTTTTAAGTTTAAGTCGATGGATGCCTTGAGGAAAGCTAAGTTAGAAGACTTGCTTGAAGTTTCCGATGTGGGTGAGGTGTTAGCCAAAAGCCTCATCGATTATTTTGCAGATGCTGAAAATGAAAAGTTACTGAATAAGCTTCATCATAAAGGCTTGCAATTTGAACTCAGGGCTGATGAAATAGCCGCATTCAGTGATAAGCTGCAGGGTAAAACATTTGTAGTATCGGGTGTGTTTGCCAAGCACTCACGCGATGAAATAGTGAACCTGATCGAAAAGAACGGAGGAAAGAATGTTGGCTCAGTATCTTCTAAAACGTCCTATATTGTAGCCGGTGAAAATATGGGCCCATCTAAGTTAGAGAAGGCGCAGAAATTAAAGATTCAGATAATCAGTGAAGAGGACTTTTTAAATATGATCAAATAACGAAATGAACCGCGCACGAATTCTATTATATCCCCTTTCGGTTGTTTACCGCGTGGTTATTGCAGTCAGAAACACTTTGTTTGATGGGGGTATTCTGAAATCAAAAAAATTCCCGATATGGGTAATATCGGTGGGAAATTTGTCGGTTGGTGGCACGGGTAAATCGCCACACATAGAATATTTACTTCGTTTGCTGGGAAAGCTTCCTGAATATAAAAACCTGAAATTTTCATCGGAACATACTGCTATTTTGAGCCGCGGATATGGAAGAAATACATCAGGGTTTTTGGAAGTAACAGAAAATTCAACTGCACAGGAAGTAGGCGACGAGCCTATGCAAATGCGTTGGAAGTTTAAAGATGTTCATATAGCCGTTGATGAGAACAGGGTGAAAGGGATAAATAAGTTATTGGAAATAAATAAAGATATTAACCTGGTTTTGCTTGATGATGCCTTTCAACACCGCTATGTAAAATCATCGCTATCCATTCTGCTTACTAATTTTCACAGGCCTTTTTACGAAGACAGTATGATGCCTACCGGTACTTTGCGTGAACCTAAGGGCGGTTACCGGCGTGCTGATATTATTATTGTTACCCGCACGCCATACGATCTGTTGGATGTAGAAAAGAAAATGATCGTAAAGAAAATAAACCCGTACCCACACCAGAAAGTTTTCTTTTCAAGTGTTATTTACCAGGAGATGACGCCTGTTTACGATGCTGAATTGATCGGTAAGAAAATAACAAAAGATACCACGGTTGTGTTGCTTACAGGCATAGCGAATGCAAATGACTTCAGAAAATACATTCAGAAAGTGGCCAAGGAAGTGATACACATCAATTATCCTGATCACCATTGGTATTCTTTGGTTGAGATAATGAAGATGATAGATATATTTAATAATATACAGAGCGAGGATAAAATAATTCTTACCACCGAAAAAGATGCAGCACGTTTACACCAGGCATCAATTACCGAGCACTTAGAGAAGTTGCCTGTGTTCTATACACCTATACAAGTAAAGGTGAAAGACGAAGAAGCTTTTCAGGCTGAGATAATAAGGCAACTGGGTTCTTACCAATTGTATAAACCTATACAGAGGGTGTAGTTTAAAAATCATATTAAAGCTAATAACTGCTATTTAAACTAATCCCGAAGGGATTTAAAATGAATAGCGCCGCATGAAATGCGGTGTATACAAACCACATCTAATTTAGCCAACCACGAAGTGGTTGAATATCCATTTATAACAAGTATTTTGCATCATATTCAATACCATGTTCCTTTAATAGTTCAAAATATTCTTCCTTGAAGGTTTTTGTTCTATGATGTTCTTCCTGGTTCTTTACATATTCTATTAACCTATCTTTTTCTTTAAATGAATATGTAAATGCACCATATCCATCCTGCCATCCATTAAAATTTTGAAATATCCTGCTTTTCTTAATATGTTCCGAACTGGCTAATTTTATGTCTTTGATAAGTAATGACAATGATACGGAAGGATGTATATGCGTTACAATGTGCAAATGATCTTCAATGCCATTTATCTGGTATAAATGGCAATTTTTATTCTTCAGAATACCTGAAATGTATTTGAATAATTCCTGCCTGCCAGAAGATGTGAGCGTGTGTTCACGGTCTTTAGTACTGAAAACAATTTGGTAAAGTATTTGAGTGTAAGTACCCATGGGTAATTATTAAACCCTTTCAGGGTTTATATGCGGTGTTTATATTTTCCATCGGTTACACCGACGGTTATTCATGTTTAAACCCTTCGGGTTTGTTAAGATGTAATGTGATTATAAATCTATTTAAACTTTCCTCTTATACCCATTCAGGGTATTCATCAATAAAGAAGCGATAGTCATTGGTCCCACACCACCGGGAACGGGAGTAATAAAACTGCATTTAGGTGCAACCTCGTCGAACTTTACATCACCGGCAATACGGTAGCCGCTTTTCTTTGTAGTATCCGGCACGCGTGTAATACCAACATCAACTACAACCACACCATCTTTTACCATATCGGCTGTAACGCTTTCAACCTGGCCAGTAGCAACAATAAGTATATCAGCTTGCAGGGTATGTTTTTTTACATTGACTGTTTTGCTGTGGCAAATGGTAACAGTGCAGTTACCGGGCTTTGTATTACGTACCATTAACAGGCTCATAGGTAAACCAACTATGTGGCTACGGCCCATTATTACACAATGTTTTCCTGCGGTAGGTATGCTATACCTGTCTAGTAATTGAACAACACCATAAGGCGTGGCAGGTAAATAAGCAGGCATGTTAAGAGCCATTCTGCCAACATTCTCCGGATGGAAACCATCTACATCTTTATCAGGAGAAATAGCATTTATAACCTTGGCATCTGAAATATGTTTTGGTAAAGGAGACTGAACGATAAAGCCATCAAGGGTTTCATCATCATTCAGTTTTTTTATTTCTGCCAACAAACTTGCTTCATCTATAGTGTCGTCAAGTTTTACCAAAGTAGATTTGAACCCGACTCTCTCACATGCTTTTATCTTGCTACCTACATAGGTTTCGCTTGCAGGGTTATTACCTACCAATACAACTGCAAGGTGCGGAGCTCTTTTACCCTGGGCTAATATCTTGTCAACTTCAATTTTTATCTCGTCGAGTATAGCCTCTGAAACCTTTTTACCTTCTAGTAACTGCATTATTTTTTGATTTGCGAATAACGATTAACGAATAGTGAATTAATTATTGATTTTGTGCCAAGCATTTTTAAAAGCATCTGATTTTGATATTGGATTATAATCTATATAATCACGTCCTGACTTCACTTCTTTTAATGTAGCCAACAATTCTTTTGCAGTAAAAATAAAATATTCGGCAGGTGCCTCTAATAAATCACAATGTAGATTTACCAATATATAAATCACATCTTTTTTTATTGAATCTCTATTTATATTCCAGCAAATTGATTTAGTCCTCTGTATCCCTTTTACTTGAATAGACGTTTTTCTTCCATTTTTTTCAGCTAAAAGATCAATCGATTTAGTGTTGCCAAATGTTATTGCAACATTGAAATTCCTCCTTGAAAGCTCTGCCGCTACAAATAATTCAGCGGCAATACCAGTTTGGTTTTTATGTATTGCTGTATAATTCAAATCTCTTATTTGCCAAACGGCATTTTCCCACCCATCATTTTCATCATACCGGCCATAGCACTTTTGTTGTTCATCAACTTCATCATCTTGTGCATGTCATCGAACTGTTTGATGAGGCGGTTCACTTCCTGTATGTTGGTTCCGCTACCGGTGGCAATTCTTTTTTTACGGCTGCCGTTCAATATTTCAGGGTGCTCTCTTTCCTTAGTGGTCATTGATTGAATGATGGCCTCAATATGCTTGAACGACTTCTCATCAATATCTGCATCCTTTACAGCGCTACCCATTCCCGGTAACATAGCAGCAATATCTTTTATGTTACCCATTTTCTTTATCTGCTGAAGTTGGCCTAAAAAGTCGTTAAAGTCGAATTGGTTTTTAGCAAGCTTACGTTGTAATCTTTTGCCTTCTTCGGCATCAAATGTTTCCTGCGCTTTTTCCACCAAGCTTACAATGTCACCCATGCCCAGTATCCTATCTGCCATACGCGATGGGTAGAATACGTCCATAGCATCAGGTTTTTCGCCTGTACCTACAAACTTAATGGGTTTGTTTACCACTGAGCGGATAGATAATGCAGCACCACCGCGTGTATCACCATCTAGCTTGGTAAGTACCACGCCATCAAAGTCAAGTTTATCGTTAAATGCTTTTGCTGTATTTACTGCATCCTGACCGGTCATGCTATCCACCACAAAAAGTATCTCCTGTGGATTCAGCGCTTTCTTCAGTTCAGCAATTTCATTCATCATCTGCTGGTCAACAGCCAAACGGCCTGCTGTATCCACAATAACTACCGTGTTCTCATTTAACTGCGCATGCTTAATTGCAGCTTTGGCAATTGCAACAGGGCTTTTTTCTTCTTCGTTTGCAAATACTTCAACGCCTAATTGTTCGCCTAATGTTTTTAATTGTTGTATAGCAGCAGGGCGGTAAACGTCGCATGCAACAAGCAAAGGCTTTTTACCTTTTTTGTTTTTGAAATAGCTGGCAAGTTTAGCCGAAAAGGTAGTTTTACCAGAACCTTGCAAGCCCGACATTAATATTACAGTAGGGTTTGCCGTAAGCGGAATAACGCTTTCGCCGCCACCCATCAGTTTGGTAAGTTCTTCGTGAGTTACCTTAACAAGCAATTGGCCCGGAGATACTGCCGTTAGTACATTCATACCAAGGGCTTTTTCCTTAACCGTATCGGTAAATTCCTTGGCTATTTTATAGTTAACGTCGGCATCAATAAGCGCCTTACGTATTTCTTTAATGGTTTCCGAAACGTTAACCTCAGTAATGGTTCCCTGACCTTTGAGGAGTTTAAACGCACGATTTAATTTTTCTGATAAACTATCAAACATGGCATAAAAAATAAGACTGCTAAGTTAAGAAAAATGAAAGTGCGGCCCCACCTAAATCCTCCCTGTTAGGGAGGACTTTATGTTTTCAATAATAGTATTTTATACTCCCTCCCCAATGGGAGGGCAGGGGTGGGCTGTTATTCTTTCTTAGCAGCCAGCAGGTACAGCACCGCCATACGTATAGCCACTCCGTTTTCCACCTGGTCGAGGATGATAGATTGTTTAGAGTCAGCTACATCGCTGGTAATTTCCACGCCGCGGTTTATAGGGCCGGGGTGCATTACTGTTATCTGTTTGCTGAGTGAATCGAGGCGTTCTTTGTTGAGCCCGTATTGCATAGTATATTCGCGCAACGATGGGAAGTATTTTATATCCTGGCGCTCCATTTGTATGCGCAGCATATTGGCTACGTCGCACCATTCAAGGGTTTTCATCAGGTCGTATTCAACACGTACCCCCAGCGATTCAATATGCTTTGGGATGAGTGTAGGCGGGCCGCATACCACAACCTCGGCACCAAGTTTCTGCAGGCAGAATATGTTGGAGAGCGCCACACGTGAGTGTAAAATATCGCCTACTATGGCAACTTTTTTGCCTTTTACTTCTCCGTATTTTTCGCGTATCGAGAATGCATCGAGCAGGGCCTGTGTAGGGTGTTCGTGCGTACCGTCGCCGGCATTTACTATTATGCTGTCTACATGCTTGGCCAAAAAGCTACATGCACCGGGGCTAGGGTGGCGCATCACTATCATATCGACCTTCATGGCCAATATGTTGTTTATGGTATCTATAAGTGTTTCGCCTTTTTTAACCGATGATGATGATGCCGAGAAGTTAAGCGTATCTGCCGAGAGGCGACGTTCGGCAAGTTCGAATGATATGCGTGTGCGGGTAGAGTTTTCGAAGAATACATTGGCAATGGTTACATCGCGCAGCGAAGGAACCTTTTTTATAGGTCGATTAATAATTTGTTTGAAATTGTCGGCGGTAGAAAAAATGAGTTCAATGTCCTTGGCGGTTACGTCTTTAATTCCTATCAGATGCTTTACGCTAAGCGATTGCTCCATGTTTTCTTTTTATTCTTAATCGTTCAAAATAAGCCAAACTCTATCGTGACCATCTTCTTCCTTCCATTCTACCTTAACATTCTGCGATACTATGGTGTCTACCCGTTTACCAACATAGTCGGGTTGTATAGGCAGGTGGCGGCTGAAGCGGCGGTCTATCAGTACTAATAATTCTACTTTGCGTGGGCGTCCGAAGTCGAGCAGGGCATCGAGCCCGGCGCGTATGGTGCGGCCTGTATGCAATACATCGTCTACCAGCACCACGTTCTTATCTTCTACAATAAAATCCATGTTCATGCTCTTAGGCATTACAGGCTGGCGCTTGCGGAAGTCGTCGCGGTAAAAGGTAGCGTCTAACTCTCCGAAAGGTATTTTAGGGTTCTTGGTAAGCTTGCTTATTTTTTTGTGCAGACGGCGGGCAAGGTAAATGCCGCGTGGCTGAAGGCCTATAATAACGGTATCCTTAAAATCTTCGTGATTCTCTAAAAGCTGGTGGCAGAGGCGGTCGAGAGTTATCTCCAGGTCCTGACTCGAAAATAATTCCTTTTTCTTCATCAGGGTTCAAAGATATAGAATAGTTATGAATGATGAGCTATGAATTATAAATTTAGTATTTAGAAGTGAGTATTTGGTACTGAACTTTGTTTTGTTTTGTCCCAAACCCCTAAAGGGGCTTTGAAACAGGGTGCGTACTTTGTAAACTTTCTACTTTATGAACTTTCAACTTTTTAAGGCGTTCCCCTGCGGGTCGGGCTTTACGTTACAACTCCTCGTCCCGAGTACTCGGGACTGTGGGGTTTCCACTGCAATCCCTAACGCAAAATACACTAACGACTTATGACTATCGACTTAGAACTGCAAAAAAGGTGGGCGCGGGTTAGCTGCAAATGATGCGAGTATAGAAAACACAGGCAAGCAGGGAGCCCACCCCTTCGCCCCTCCCATGAAGGGGAATTTACAGCCCCAAATTCAATTAAGAATTAGGAATTAAAAATTACGAATCTAAAGCCCCTTTAGGGGTTTGGGGTAAACTCAAAAGGAAACCCACCCCTAATTTACACCTCCAAGGATGGGAACTTACAGCCCCAAAATCAATTACGAATTAATAATCAAGGCTAACAACTAAAGCCCCTTCAGGGGTTTGGGGCAATCGGGATATTTGCATCGACAAACTAAACTTGACAAACAAAAAAAGGGGACCCAATGGATCCCCTTTCTTATAGTTCAGCGTCGATTACTCTTCGCTTTTACCTTCTTCTCTCGCTTTCTTTTCAGACTTTTCCATGTCTGATTTCAATTGAGTCAACTCGCCTAAGTCGCCAAGGGTGGTCTTTTCTATAGAACCCCTTATCTTCTTAACTGAATTGCGGGCGTCATTAGCTTCTGCCTTACGGGTTGCAGCTTTTTCTGCCTTTTCTTCAACCACTACGTCTTCTTTTATCTTAGTGTGAGAGAGTATGATCTTCTTCGATTCCTTATTGAATTCAATTACTTTGAAATCCAATACCTCTTCTGCCTTTGCAGGTACGCCGTTTTCCTTAATGATGTGCTTGCTAGGAGCGAATCCTTCAACACCATAAGGTAACATAACGGTTGCACCTTTATCGGTCATACTGGTAATAGTTCCTTTGTGAATAGAGTTCAATGTAAAGATGGTTTCAAAGGTATCCCATGGGTTCTCTTCCAGTTGTTTGTGGCCAAGGCTCAATCTCCTTGTGTCTACATTCACATCAAGAACCTGTACGTTTATCTTATCACCTATCTTGGTAAATTCAGATGGATGCTTGATCTTCTTGGTCCAAGAAAGGTCAGAGATATGGATAAGTCCGTCGATACCTTCTTCCAATTCAACAAATACGCCGAAGTTGGTGAAGTTACGTACGGTACCCACGTGTTGTGAGCCCTTTGGATATTTATCAAGTATGTTAGCCCAAGGATCCGGAGCAGCTTGCTTGATACCTAAGGTCATCTTTCTTTCTTCACGGTTCAGTGTAAGCACAACTGCTTCAGCTTCGTCACCAACTTTAAAGAAGTCGTGCGCGGTGCGTAAGTGCTGTGACCATGACATTTCAGATACGTGAATTAAGCCTTCAACACCAGGCGCTATTTCAATAAATGCACCGTAGTCAGCTACAACCACAATCTTGCCTTTCACCTTGTCGCCAACCTTAAGGTCAGCGCTAAGTGAATCCCAAGGATGTGCGCTAAGCTGCTTTAAGCCTAATTGGATACGCTTCTTTTCGTTGTCGAAATCTAATATTACCACGTGTATCTTGTCGCCTAATTTCACCACTTCTTCAGGGTGGGTAATGCGGAACCAAGAAAGGTCGGTGATATGTATTAAACCATCTACGCCGCCAAGGTCAATAAACACACCATAGCTGGTAATGTTCTTAACGGTACCTTCAAGTACCTGGCCTTTTTCAAGCTTGCCTATGATCTCTTGTTTTTGTTGCTCAATTTCAGCTTCGATAAGCGCTTTGTGTGATACAACTACGTTCTTAAACTCAGGGTTGATCTTAACAACCTTGAATTCCATAGTTTTATTTACATACGCATCGTAGTCTCTTACCGGCTTAACGTCAATTTGAGAGCCTGGTAAAAAGGCTTCCATACCGAATACGTCAACAATAAGTCCGCCTTTGGTACGGCATTTTACAAAGCCCTTGATAACCTCATTAGTAACCAACGCTTCGTTAACGCGTTCCCATGCACGTACAAAACGCGCTTTTTTGTGCGACAGAACTAATTGGCCGTTCTTGTCTTCTTGTTTTTCAACGTAAACTTCTACGCTGTCGCCTACCTTCAGGTCAGGGTTGTACCTGAACTCAGAAAGAGGCACAACACCTTCAGACTTGTAGTTGATGTTGATAACTACGTCCTTAGATGTTTTTTCAACCACTTTACCTTCAAGCACCTGGTGCTCGCTGATAGAGGTTAATGTTTTTTCGTAAGCAGATGCCATCCTGTCGCGGTCAGCGGCAGTATATTGATCTTGCTTTTTTCCAATGGTTTCCCAGTTAATTTCCTGGATTTCGGCTACTGGAGCCACGATAGGCTCGGTTGTTTCGCTCATTTTTTCGTGTGGTGAAGCGTACCATAGTACTGCTTCATCATTGTTCCTGATTTACGGCTCTGTCAGGAGGGTTAGTATTGGTTACGGCCGGTAACTTTTTCCTTTTGTTTAAAACCTGCTTTTACCCAGGTTTTTCATTAAGGGGTGCAAAGGTAGTGAATTTTTGGAAACGAATAACAAAATGAGGTTAAGTTTAAGATTGTTAGACAAAAACAAACTCTTTACCTTCGGCAACAGATTTTGTTTTTGGACTTGTTCTATCTTGTATTCCGACCGGCCAAACTTCCACGAAATAATGAACCTTAATTTTCTTTTACTTAGCAAAAAGTATTGTAAGAAAACTACTTGGTATCGCAATCAAAATAGGTCTCTACAATTCAAAATAACAGGGTCAGGAATTTTAGGTGCTATATATAAATGTTTCCCAAAGTATTTAGGGATATTTTGAGACATTAAGGCATCCAATTTATGCCCACGCATAAATTTTTGCTTTTCAGGATGTTTTTTAAAATGATATGGATCTGAAACAAAAAGCAAATTTATTTTCAGATAATTATTAGTAGAGTTATGGAAATAGTTTCCAAATCGTATTGACATAAAATCCTCAAGACATGTAATGAATTTTTCTAGTATTTCCTTCACCTCGAATCCACCTGAGTTTTTAATATTTCTCAGTTCAATAATATGTAATATATAATTATTATCGCTACATTTCTGAATAACTAGACAATCAGGACATTTATCATGTTTCTTGGTTTCTGAATGGTAATAAGTGTCAACTTTTATTATTAGTATATCATCTCTTGAAATACTGGTGTCAATATTAACTGAAACTCCATTTTCGCTGCATGAATCTTGAAAATATTTATTAAGCGTGGAGTCTTTTCTAATAGAATCAATCAGCATTTTTTAAACTGTTTTGATTCTCATAAATATTTATTCTTTCTTCATAAAGAGTTTCGGAAACATCTGCAAAGTTCTCATCCCTTATTCCATCAGGCTCCGCTTGCATTGTGGTAGCATCTAATATGCTACCTTTTGAGGTCATATTCATTAGGTAAGAACCCACTTTTTTATAGTTGACCTTGTCCTCAAGTATTAAATTACTGAGTTTATTAAGTATATAATTACTGTGAGTTGTCATAACAATCTTAACATTATGCTTTATCAAAGTAGAAAATATTTCTATCATTTTAACCTGAATAAGCGGATGTAAATGAGCTTCCGGTTCTTCTATAAATATCAAATTGGTCCTTTTGCCAACGTGTCTATCGAAATTAGTAAACGTTTGATCAGAAACAATATACTTTAAAAATGCTACAATTGGTGCTATTTCTGAGATCATGGAAGAAGTTACAGACAAATCTAACTCTACTCCAAGTTTTTTTGGAGAGAAAACTATTTTTTTTGACTCGGAATTAAAAATAATCTCTCCTTCAAGGATTAATTCTTCAATAGTTTTTATTACCTTGGTGAATCGCTTATTGGTTTTTTTACTATTAATATTTGATAAGTATAGAAAATAGTCAGAAACAGGTTCTGATATATTTGGCAACTCAATTTTATGGGTTAGAAAGTTTCTACTTTTTGAAAGTTCAGCAATTACAGCACTAAAGGTGCTTAATGCCTGATAAAGACCAGATCTAGAAGCGGGAAGAAAGTATATGTTATTAATTCCGCTCACAACCTCAATTCTAAAAATATTATGATAATACTCAATAATGTTATCGAGAAAACGTATCCTTTTCTTGCCTTTTGTAACTTGCTTTTCCCTGTAGTAGAATACTGACTTAGTATCTGAAATAAGAGGTTTTCTTGACGTTGTACTTTTTTTTAGAATTACTTTTTTATTAATAGTTACATCGTCAATAATAAATTTATCTTTATTTATATAAATGGAAAAACTAAACTCCTTATAATGAAGCGTTATTGAGAATTTTTCTTTCGATAATCTATTCGTTAAGGAATCAAGAGAGGAAAAAGAGTTATTAAATGAATTTGCAAGATTATCAGCAATTGCATCTTGTATTAACTTACCTAAGCAGGACTCTATTGAGTCAGTAATATCTAATTCGTCCTTTTTACTTGCATTAATTCTTTTCTCTATAGAATCTTCAATTCCCTTAATATGTTGAACCTGCTTTTCCCCATAAAATTCATTGTCATATATTCTGTATTCTCTGAGGTAAAATAAATTTAATGCAAAAGCTCTTCTTGTAAATGCTTCACTGGTTAGATTTTTTATGATCAGGTAAACAGCAGTAATTGCATAAGATTTACCTATATTGTTTTGACCAAATACAATATTGAGATCTTTTGTGAGATCGAATTCAAATCTTGAAATAGGGCCGAGATTTCTAATTTCAATCTTCATGAGTCTTTAAGATTTTTACCAAAGTTAATCATCTCTATTAGAATACAAAGTTAAATAATGAGACCAATTTCTTTCTATTGAATTTCATTATTGTTATTATTGAAATATTACAATAGTGAATTATTATTTTGAAATTAATAGGGTAGTTGATAAAATCAAGCCTTTTTTGAAAATGAAAAATGAGGTTGTGGTAAATTTGCATACATAGAAAAGTAGTTTTAATACCTCACCCTGCCCAGTGTTCACAGGTCTGTTAATTTATTACGGAGTTCACGATTGTTACGTTACACTACACAATTCCTTGCCAAGGAGTGGGTGAGCAGATGCAATAAACATTAACTATGAGAGTATCTTTTTACATGCAAACAGAAATGATTAAAGTTAAAGAAGTGGAATTAGAAATTTCCTCTCCTATTTCAAGGAGAGGGATAAAGGGTGAGGTTGAAGGGGGGTGGGTTACAAAATGGCAAAATTTCCAAGGATTTTTATATTGATTACCAGTATGTTGACGGGTTACAAATTCAAAAAGTGTAACCCAACTTTACGCCTGCGGCGAATTTTAAACGGCGTAGCCCTCACGAATTCAATTGAAAAAAAATGTGATATGAGTAATGTTGAGTGCTTAATGTTGAATGAAGGCCCTTTATTACTACCTTTGTGTTAATAGAAATTATGACAAGCCACGAATCACAAATACTGAAAAGTTTGCATAAACTGGAGAAATCGCAGCAAAATGCGGTATTAAGGTATGTTAAGTCGTTGCTTAAAAAAGAGGATAAAAAACAGCTGTTGAAATTTGCCGGCGCTTTTAGTTCTGAAGATATTAAGCAGATGGAAACAGCCATAGAGCAAGGTTGCGAAAAAATTGACCGCAATGAGTGGTAAAAAACTACTGCTCGATACCAATATAATAATAGGGCTTTTCGCAAATAACGAAACCATTGTTACAAATCTTTCTGAGGCAAAGACTGTTTTTATTCCTAGTATAGCTTTGGGTGAATTGTATTTTGGAGCTGAACAATCGAGGCTGCGATCGGCCAATATTCAAAAAGTAGAATCGTTTGCCAAATCATGCGTTGTGCTTGGCTGCGATATAAAAACAGCAAAATATTACGGACGGCTAAAAGCGCAGTTAAAAGCAAAAGGCACACCCATACCCGAAAATGATATTTGGATAGCCTCGCTGGCTTTGCAACATAAACTTCTCCTGGTAACCAGAGATAAGCATTTTAAAAATATTGCAGGTATTTCTATTATTGAGTGGTAACTTAAATTACCAGGACATTAGTTAGAAATAGGGGGTTTCTGTTTTTTAAACACCTGAAACCCTCAACACTTTGCAAACCAATACATTATAAAATAAAAAGGGCACGAAAACAGAAACCCCCTGAAACACCTTAACTGCCGGAGGCAGAATGTTAAATGCTTAATGTTGAATTGATGGAATACTTTAATTCTTTGCGGCCTTTGCGCCTTTGCGAGAAAGGACTTTGCCCCAATCTTAATCTAAAGGAAGATGCTTCGACCCACGAGAAATAGGGGCAGGCAGGCTCAGCATGACTTAATCTTAATCTCAGTCTTAATCTAAACTTGTATCAAATCCGTCTGTGAGATTATTTCCTTAAGCGAATTATATAAATGATCCAGGTCCTGCTGAGAATTAAAAGCCTGTATGGTATATCGTATAAAATAGGAGCCGTTCTGCATCATAACAGGTATCTCAATTTTATATTTATCAAAAAGCAGGTCGTGCAGTTTTTCAGGTGCCGAAGTCTTGATTGGTATGCTGCACATTTGGCCTAAAAACTCATCAGTAATGGGACATAGGGGCTTCGAGCCAAGCAGTTCGCAAAAGCGGACATAGTTCTTTTGTGACAGTTCTCTGCAGGCAGCAGCAACTGCCGGCCAGCTATTTTCTTTTAAAAACTGTATGGCTTTAGGCACGGTTAAATAAGCTGAGTAATCGCTGGTACCTTGTTTTTGGTGGTAGTCTAAAAACTGTGAGTGCGATGGGGTAAGGCTATCATATCCCCAGCTTATAACAAGTGGGTCAAGCATTTTCTGAAACTCTTTTTTTACATATAAAAATGAACAACCTTTTGGCGTGCACATCCATTTATGGCATGCACCCGTATATATGTCGGCTTTCAATTCTGCAAGGTTTAAAGGTATATGTCCTGCTACGTGTGCACCGTCAACAATGGTCAACAGGCCTTTGGCTTTCGCTATTTCGCAGATCTCTTTTACAGGTAATATCAACGCCGTGGCACTGGTTATTTGTCCTATAAAGACTACTTTGGTTTTATCCGTCAGTCCTTTAAAAAAATCATCTATGATCTGTTCTTTATTCACTACCGGCAATTGAATGGTTTGCCTCACATATTTCGCTCCGGCCTTTTTGCAATAATAGTTCCAGGTACGGTCGAGCGCACCATACTCTATGTTCGTACTCAGCACTTCATCACCTGCATTTAATTTTAAATTCTTGGCAACCGTGTTTATGGCATAAGAGGGATTTAAGGTATATACCACATTATCAGCGTTGCAGTTTATATATGCTGCAAGCGCCTCACGTGATCTTTTCAGGTATTCCGGTCCTGTCCTTGTAAAGAACAATGAGGGTTCTGTTTCAAGCTCCAGTTGTATTCGTTGGTATTCTTCAAAAATAGGCCTTGGGCATGCGCCAAATGCTCCGAAGTTTAAATAGGTTATGCTTGGGTCTAACAGAAACTGCGATTTTAAATTTGCTTGCATACAAGAGTGAATAATGTTACAGCAAATGTGGTAAAAAAGAGCGTTGAGTAAGTATATAGTATGCGGGAGAAATTCGTCTATTTGACATTGCTTATCAATATAAATTTGGGCGTTTCACTGGCGGGGCGGCATTTGCTCCCTGCTTGCCTGAGTTTCCTATACTCGCATCTCCGGCAGCTAACCCGCGCCCACCTGTTACCTGGTTCTTTTGTACAAGTCAACAAAAGTAATTCCTTGTCTATTCATGTATTGAATCAAAGAATAACGGGAAAAGGGTGCTTACAAGGGAAGAGTCAACAACCAGTCTATGGCTTCCTGTTTATCAGTAAAAGCCCTGAAAGGGTATTGAGGTTTAGTATAGAGCGCTACAAATTCAGCAACTTTCTTATATATATCGTTTTTTACCAGTATAGCTCTGCCTCTGAAAAGTGGCATGTTGGTCATGTCATTTATCAAGCGTTTCCCTTCATTAGTTAAGGTTACCAGATTTCTTGCATCGGCAAGCGTAACATATGGTTTATGACCGCTCAGTTTTTCAGCACACATAATAAGTTCTTTTACTTCCGGGAATCCCAGTTCAATTCCCTCGAAATATTCATAGTAAACGATAGGCTCGATATATTTTACACTCACGTAAGAGAGTGTAATTTCATCCATTGGCTTGATCATATTTTCTCTTCATTAATTGTAGGGTGAATTAACAAAATAGATTATCCTCATTAAAGCACGAAGTAACCCAAACCCAAAACCATAAAAATGCTTTTTCGTTCAACCTGCTAATTTCATCGGTGAGTGTTGTCTTTTATAGGTTCTGAATTGTTACAGGATTGGATTATAAGGCATTGTTCACAACAATTATTAATTATCCATTCAATTTTCATAAATTTGCGCCTTCAAAATCATTACACAAACAGAATGAAAGACCTTTTCGACAAGATCAGAGAACGCAGAGGCCCCTTAGGCCAGTATTCCAAACAAACACATGGTTATTTTATGTTCCCGAAATTAGAAGGGGAAATAGGCAGCCACATGTTGTTCAGGGGAAAAAAGGTATTAACATGGAGTTTAAATAACTACCTCGGTTTGGCTAATCATCCTGAGGTACGTAAAGCCGATGCAGAAGCATCAGCTCAATACGGATTGGCATTGCCAATGGGTGCGCGTATGATGTCTGGCGATTCAAACTTTCACCAGAAATTAGAAACTGAACTGGCTGCATTTGTACAAAAAGAAGATGCCGTATTGGTTAACTTTGGTTACCAGGGTATGGTATCGGCTATAGATTGTTTAGTTGATCGCCACGATGTTATTGTATACGATGCTGAATCGCATGCATGTATAGTTGATGGCGTTAGGTTGCATATGGGCAAACGTTTTGCCTATAACCATAACGATATGGAAAGCCTTGAAAAGCAATTGCAACGTGCTGAAGCATTGGTGAAAGATACCGATGGCTCTGTACTTGTAATTACTGAAGGTGTATTTGGTATGTCGGGTAAAATGGGCAAACTGAAAGAGATAGTAGCCTTAAAGAAGAAATACAGTTTCCGTTTATTTGTAGACGATGCACATGGAATTGGCACCATGGGTAAGACCGGTGCAGGTACAGGTGAAGAACAAGGTTGCCAGGAAGGTATAGATATTTATTTCGGAACCTTTGCTAAATCGTTTGCACTTATCGGTGGCTTTATTGCCGGTAATGAAAATATGGTTGAATACCTTCGTTACAATATGCGTTCGCAGATATTTGCAAAGTCAATGCCTATGCCAATTGTTATTGGTGCATTGAAGCGCCTTGAAATTATGCGCAGGTCGAATGAGCAGAAAGATAAGTTGTGGACAATTGTAAATGCGTTGCATAAGGGTCTTAAAGAAGCAGGTTTGGAAATTGGTGGTACAGCAACACCAGTAACCCCTGTTTACCTGAACGGTACAGTACCCGAGGCTACAAACATTACTTTCGATCTTCGTGAGAATTATGGTATTTTCTGTTCGATAGTTGTGTATCCGGTAGTACCAAAGGGCATTATTTTACTAAGGCTTATTCCTACAGCTACACATACATTAGAGGATGTTGCTTATACCGTTAAGGCATTTGCTGAAGTAGGTAAGAAACTGAAAGAAGGCCAGTACTCAGCTGAAAAAATGGCCGTTATTAACTGATAATAGTTAATTCATTATAATATAAAAGCCCTGAAGTATAACCTTCAGGGCTTTTCCTTTTAATCCATCAACCAACGAAATATGATAAGATTGAAAAGGAACGATTATCTGTAATAGCCGGGGAACCATACCCAACGATGCCACCTATCCCAGCCCCAGAAACCTGGTATCCATATTCGTGGGCCGCAATACGCTACATAAGGGCGTGCACAATATCCACCACGGTAGCCATACCCACCTCTATATCCACATTCTGAGCGGTATCCTTCACGGAACCCACCGCGATAGCCGTAACCACCGCGAGCGTAAGTATCTCCGGCAAAGCAAGCCAGAAAACCTATTGTTAAAATTACAATGTACTTTTTCATGACAGTTTTTGTTTTTGGTTACAACTTTAAGACAATGGCAATCAGGCATGGTTTAAATCCAATCTCATGAGATACCGTTAAAATTTGTTAACAGAAAAATGCCTTATGCTTTGCCGAGTTTGAACAGGCCTTTCCAGATAATCTTCAGGTCTGTCATAATGTGGTAGTCACGGGCATAGATGGAGTTTATCTGATGTACGGCTTCTGAATCCTTAGGCACTGCATCAATACTATCGATAGGAGATAGGACTCCCGGTTTAATTTTAGGTAAACGCTGCGAAATATTCTCAGGTGCATAACCCACCCATGATTTAAGTCCTAACACCACGGTGAAGATATTCTTAATATATCCTGCAGGCCTTTTTTCAAACCATATAAGCAATGGTGTGAGAACAAAGAATAAAAAGCTTAAGCTAATATCTAATATCCGTTTATCGCGAATATTAGGTGTGGTGTTAATGGCGTGTACATCTATCACATATAGTTCCCCGCTGGTGTGTATTGAGTTACTACCAATAATTGCCCAGCTTTCAGGTGGTGCGATTTTAAATTCGAGTTCAGTTTCAGCTATGGATGACATGGCATCCATAATAAGCTGGGTGGACAAATCCTTTGCACAAAAAATTACTTCATTAATGTTGTATATAGTAATTATCTCGCTCCATTTGTTGAACCTGGTTCCATTGCCATTAGCTGGTTGTACCTGTTCGGGGTTTGCATATCTTATATCATTGAACTTTACACCTGTCTGCATTAACAGATCATGCACTCTTTTGCTTTCTTCTTCGGTACCTATAATTAATGGGCGGCGTGTGTTCTTGCCAAAGCCCGGTACTTTCAATATTCGCAGTAATTGGCGTATACCACTTAGCGCAAGTAATACCCATGCACTACCAATAAGAATAAGTGCACGTGAAAAACGGAATCGCTCAGGCAGCAATGCATAGAGTATAAGCACTATACCGGTTCCCCAAATTATACCTCTTATGGTTTTCCAATGCCTCATTGGTTTATCATACCCGCCACTGAACAAGACACATAATATCCATATTAATATGTATGCGGGTAGAACCATCAAGAGGAAATTCCTTGAATAGTAATCGGCTGAAGAAAACTTTATTTCCCCATAAAACAATGAAATGAAATAATACCCGGTGTAGATGAATATAAAATCAGCAACAGGTAAAGCAATTTTATTTACAAACCTGCGACTAAGAGCAATAGAGGCCCTCAGAAAAATAGCCGCATTTATCAGCGTAGAGAATAGTTTGGCGTTTTGCTTTGAGAAATGCTTTACAGCAAATATTCGCATTGCATTGTAGAACATAATAACATAATTCACACTGCCCTTTCGGGTGCTTTCTCCTTTGTAATGTATAATGCGCGTTTGTGCGAAATAATAATTCTTATACCCAGCTTTTAGTATGCGGTACGACATATCTATATCTTCTCCGTACATAAAGAATGTCTCATCCAACAGGCCTGTTTTATCAAGTGCTGCTTTTCGCATCAGCATAAAAGCACCTGATAATACATCCACTTCATTTGTTTCATCGGGCGATAAGTATGTAAGGTGGTATTTGCCAAACCTTTTAGAACGTGGAAACAGGAACGACAACCCGAATATTTTATAGAAAGCTACTTCGGGTGTTGGTAATGCCCGCTTCGATTCTGGCAGGAAATGGCCCGTTCCATCAATCATTTTCACGCCTAATGCCCCTGCATCGGCATGATCATCCATAAAGGAAATGGTCTTGGTAAACGTTTCTTCTTCTACAACTGTATCGGGATTAAGTAGCAGAATGTATTCACCTGTTGCCTGGCGAATAGCCTGGTTATTAGCTGCTGAAAAACCAACATTCTTTTTATTTTCAATAAGCTTTACTTCAGGAAATTTTTCCTTGAGCATTTCAATTGAACCATCTACTGAGTTATTATCTACAACCCATACTTCAGTTGCAATGTTTTTCGTTGCTTTCCTTACTGAATAAAGGCATTGCTCAAGAAAGTGCTGAACGTTGTAATTGACAATGATTACCGATAACTTCATACCACTTTCAGAAATTATTTGCGTGAAAGGGATGATTCATAAGGTACCCTGAGTAATATAGATTGTCCGAGTGTTACTTCATCGGTATATTCTAACTCATCGCCCACCGAAACACCACGTGAAAGGGTGCTAAGTGTAACCGGAAATGCGCCGAGTTTTTTATATAGGTAAAAATTAGTGGTATCACCTTCCATGGTTGATGGCAAGGCCATAATGACTTCTTTTACACCACCGGCTTCAATTCGCCTAATAAATGGGTCAATATGCAGATCCATAGGTCCTATTCCGTTAATGGGTGAGATTATACCCCCTAAAACGTGATAAGTGCCATGATATTGCCCTGTATTTTCAATGGCAATAAGATCACGGATATCCTCTATAACACAGATGGTTGAGTGGTCACGTGAAGGGTTAGAACAGATATCGCATTTGTTCTGTTCAGAAATAGCAAAACACACCTCGCAATACTTTATTTCTTCAGAAAGCCGTGCAACGGTTGCAGCCCAACGTTTCATATCCTCAGGGTTTTGCCTTAGCAGATATAATACATAGCGTAAAGCAGTTTTTTTGCCTACACCGGGAAGTTTGGCAAACTCAGCTACTGCTTTTTCAAGAAGTTGGGAAGGAAGATTCATACCCCAAAAGTAGGAATAATTGGTGAGGATAAGGTTAAGATTGAGGCTTAGGTGAAGATATAAATTACCGTAAAGCACATAGATAATAGAATAATTAACCTGTATTTATTTAACCTTAACCTTAATCTTAACCTCAACCTAAATACCTACCTTTGATGCCTGTAATTTTCAATCCCATGGATAAGCCTAAAATAATCTCTATATATGCCGAAATGACCCCAAATCCCTTAGCCATGAAATTTGTGGCTGACAGGATGTTATTGCCGGAAGGGGCGCAATTGGAGTTCTTAAAAAAAGAAGATGCTGAATCATCTCCTGTAGCACAGAAATTATTCGATCTGCCTTTTGTAAAAAGCGTTTATATAACCACCAATTTTATAACCGTACTTAAGAATGAGAAAGCACATTGGGATGAGATAGTATTTGATGTGCGTGATTATATAAAGGAATTTATACAGAATGGTGGTAAGGTATGGATAGCACAAACTGCTCCTCCTACAGGTATTACAGGTAAACCAATAGTTGCCGAAACCCCTGCAGCGGTTATAAATCATGCAAGGCCGGCTAATGAGGTAGAAGAAAAAATAGTTGAAGTATTGGATTCATACGTAAAACCTGCCGTTGAAAATGATGGCGGAATGATATTGTTCCATTCGTTTAAAGATGGTATTGTAACCTTACAATTAAAAGGTTCCTGCAGCGGATGCCCTTCGTCTACACTTACGCTTAAATCTTCGGTTGAGCAATTACTTAAGAATATGGTACCTGAAGTAAAAGAAGTTCAACAGGAAATTGCATAATGATTGAGTCATACATTATAATAGGCTTATGTCTGCTTATTGTTTTGTCCTATTTCTATAATTTAATAGGACGCTACCTTCGTATTCCATCCGTTTTATTGCTGCTTGGTACAGGTGTATTGTGCAAATGGTTAGCTGTATACTATGGACTCAATATTGAGATTCCTACATCTGTTATTTCTATTTTCGGTGCAGTAGGGCTCATTATTATTGTACTTGAAGGTGCGCTGGATATTAAATTCGATAAAAGTAAACTGCGTTTACTTGGCAGCGCTTTCCTGGTCTGCATCTTTTTGGTGGCCTGTGCCACAATTGGTATTGCTTCCTTGATCGTATACCTGTTGGGTTCATCATGGCATAATGCATTGTTATATGGTATAGCCTTATCCGTAATAAGCAGTGCCATTGTTATACCAACCGTGGAAAGCATGGTAGAGCGTACAAAGGAATTTATGCTCTATGAAAGTGTTATATCAGATATAATCGGAATATTGGTTTTTAACATAATTGCCTATAACGAAACGAATGTTAGCGCAGGACAATACTTCAACCTTAGCTGGCAAATGGTGTCGATGGTAATAATATCAATTATCTTTTCATTACTCATGGTTTGGTTACTTGCTAAAATAAAGACCAAGGTCCGGTTTTATTTGATCATTGCATTAATGATACTAATCTATGAAAGTGGTAACCTTTTGCATCTTTCTTCTTTGTTGCTTATTATGTGCTTTGGCCTTGTGTTAAATAATATCAACCTGCTCGATAAATATTTACTGAATAGTAAGAGTCCACTACTTGCGAGGACAGGTAAACGGATAGAGAAAACCTTACAGGATGCATATACAAGTATTGAAGGCTTCAAGCCTATGGTGCTTGAAACATCTTTTGTAATACGTACCTTCTTCTTTTTCATGTTCGGGTATTCTATAAACCTCAATGGTATATTGCAACCACAAACTTTAATTTTCAGTGGATACATACTTGGTATAATGTATGTATTAAGGTTTATTAACCTTAAGTTTTTTACGAGGTCGCATGTATTCCCTGAAATATTGATTTATCCCCGGGGCTTAACTACCATATTGCTTTATTACAGCATCCCTCAGGCTAATAGAATAAGTGTACTTAATGACAATATGTTCTTTACTATAGTAATTATGACAAATGTATTAATGATGATCGGTGTTATATTCAGCAAAAAAGGCGAATTGAAAATTGAAGAAGAGGTTTTTCTATGAGTACAGTAATAGTAATTGGTGCAGGTGCTGCCGGCCTTATGGTTGCTTACAAGTTAAGTAAAGCCGGCCATAAAGTAATTGTCTTGGAAGCCCAGGATCGTTTGGGTGGGCGTATACATACACTTCATGATCCTGACTTTTCTGTACCTGTTGAATTAGGTGCTGAATTTATACATGGAGATTTGCCTGTTACAAACGAAATGATGAGAGAAGCGGGTCTTGAACGTTCTGAGAACGGTGGTTCTTTTTGGAATGCAGACGGTGGTAAATTAAAGCAGGGTTACGGGGTTATGAGAGATTGGGCTGTGCTTGAAAAGGCTTTGAATGAGGTTAAGGAAGATATGACCATTGCTGCTTTTTTAGATACGTATTTAAGCGGGTATGAAGAATTGAGAATGTTCGTTAAAGGTTTTGTTGAAGGATATGATGCTGCAGATGCAAATCGTGCAAGTGTATTAGCCTTTCGTGATGAATGGATGAGTGAAGAGGGAGAAGAAAACAGAGTTGAAGGTGGATACAGCAGACTGATAGATTATATGGCTGCAGAATGCAAAAAGAATGGCGGCGAAATTTATACTTCTGCAATTGCGAAAGAAATAAAATGGAATAAGGGAAATGTTGTGGTACAGACTGATAAGGGAGTTTCTTACCATGCTGAGAAAGTGGTAGTAACTGTTCCGGCGGGTGTTTTGCAGGAGTACGATGGTAATGGAGTTATAAAATTTACACCGGCTATCGAAAAGAAATCAGATTCATTTCAAACTATAGGTTATGGAAATGCGATGAAGGTGTTTCTTCAATTCAATAGAGCATTCTGGCAGGATGCGGAGTATGTAAATAAATTCGGAAAAGGAATAAAAGAACTGGGGTTTATAGTGTCAGATGCGAAAATACCGGTGTGGTGGACCCAGGCTCCTGTTAATGCAGCAATGCTTACGGGCTGGATCGGCGGGCCTAATACAGATAAGTTCCTCGCAATGCCAGATGCAGAAATTTTGGATATTGCTATTGATTCAATTGTGCATATTTTCGGAACGAATAAGGAAGCGATACAAATGGAATTTAAAAAGGGTAAAGTGGCTAACTGGATAAATAACCCATTTGAAAGAGGCGGCTATACCTATGCCACTGTTGAAGGGTTAAAGCTGAAAGACAAGCTCGATGAGCCAATTGAAGATACTATATATTTTGCCGGCGAAGCATTCTTTACAGGGGCAGAAATGGGTACTGTGGAAGCTGCATTAGCAAGTGGAAAGAAAACTGCAGAGCTGATAATCGGTTAGTCCTCTTAGTGCTTTACGTAAATAGAGTGCGGCACAAAATATTTTGAAATAAGAAAAGAGAAAGAAGAAACCACCATTAAAGGTACAAGCAGGCTATAGCCTCCTGTTGCTTCTGCAATAAGGAATATAGCGGTAAGCGGAGTGTGCATAACGCCGCTCATCAAACCAGCCATAGCTACGGCGATAAAGTTCGGTTCATTTAGTTTTTCAATACCAAGTATTTTGCAAATATTAAAGTAGTTTATGCTATACACAAAAAAGAAACCAGCCATAGAACCCATAAACAGAGAAGGTGCGAAGAACCCTCCGTTACCTCCCGAACTTACCGTTAACTGTGCGGCTACTACTTTTATAAATAATACACCTAGTGTAAAGAAAAGCAATACCAATGCGCTATAATCATTGCCCAGGCGTGAGAAAATACTTCCGTTAAATAATGAGGTGTAATCTGTGTCCAGTAAGTGTTGAACCGTATGGTATCCTTCACCATACAGAGGGGGGAAGAGAAATATTAATATACCTAATACCAGCCCGCCAACAATTGCTCTTTTATATGGATTCTTTAAAGGGCTTAGTAGTTTTTCTGAAAATGCTATTCCTCTCATGATATAAACAGAATAAAAGCCAAGCATTGCGCTCATTATGATATAGAAAGGAAGTGCATGAACATCCCAGCCTGGCGTACGTAAATAGAATATTTGTTGCCCATTACTATAAAGTAATTGAGATACGACTGATGCCATTGCAGATGAAATAAGTAAAGGCACAAAGTTTACGGTTGAAAATTCACCAAGTAATACTTCGATGGCAAACAAAACACCCGCTATAGGAGCGCCGAAAATAGCTGATATACCTGCTGCTGCGCCACATGCAAGTAACAATGTTCGGTCCTTATAATCAAGATTGAAAAGCGCTGCGATATTGGAGCCAAATGCTGAGCCTGTTACTACAATTGGAGCCTCTAACCCCATTGAACCGCCAAAGCCAACTGTTAAGGAAGATGTGATCATATGAGAATACATCTTATCCTTTTCCATATAGCTTGATTTGTGATAAATATTGTTCACCACATTGCTGATGCCCCTTCCAAGCTTGCCTTTTTGAACAACCCATGTATAAGCAGTGGCAAGAAAAATACCGATAACAGGAAAAATAAGCAGCCAGTAGTTAACCCCTTTTTTATGAACCTCAAGTAAAGCATCTAATCCATGAGTGGCCTGCTTCAGCGCAACAGCTGCAAGTCCGGCAACGATACCTACTACTATACTCAGCAATAAAAAGAAATTACGAGGGCTGAGGTGAAACCGTGTACTTAATATTTTCTGAAATAATGGGGATGACTTCATTTTGCAAAACTACAAAAACCTTAATACCAATACATAAAGATAATCAACCGATGTTAGTTCAAATTATCAGAATATTTGTGGATTTTCTCTGGAATCAATACTTACATTTGAAAGCTGGAAGTACTGCTTATTGAAGATGAAAATTGCAATTGTTCTATGAAGAAGCGTATTCTTGTTTTGTGTTGTATTTTATGCCATTTTTTTTCAATCGGTCAACGAAAAGATTCGTTAACCAAGGATTCCTTGAAATTGCCGTTCAAGATTTCTGAAACCGAGCGTTTATCAGATGAAGACCTGAAAAATAAAAAAGAAGGCGTTTATCTTACTGGTGTGCCTGATATGAGTTCTGATCCGGTAAATGGATTTGGGCTCGGCGCTGAAGCTCAACTTTATTTTGACGGTAAAAGAAATGATCCCTTTTTTGCATACACAGCTTACAGGGCTAATATTAATCTATCAGCATTTTATACCACAAAAAGTGAAAGAGAATTTCAACTGGTATGGGATGTGCCATATATTTTTAATTCTAAATGGCGCTTAAGAGGTCAATGTGAGTATATGGTTAACCCTAATTATTTGTTTTTTGGAATTACAGAAAAAACATTGCGCCCTTTAAGTTATTACCCAAACAATGACTCTACAAAAGCAATAGTAAATAATGCTTCTTATGATAATTATGCAAATAACCAGGTGGGCAGTATTGCCAACTATAATACATTTCAACAGGAGGAAACATCTTTCAATGTAAGTATGGAACACTCATGGTTAGATGGAAAATTACGGACACTTGTTGGTTATGAGATCGCATTTGATAATATTACAACTCCACTCGATAATAATTCACTGTTGCATCAACAGGTTGAGGATGGACTAGTTACAGGTTTCGGCGCTGATAGAGGAACTTTGTTGCAGCTCGGTATAATTTACGATACACGTGATCTTGAACCGGATCCATCTTCAGGAGCATTTGCTGAATTTACTAATGAGTTTTCTAACGGAGCATTGGGCTCGGAACATAATTTTGACCGTATTTTCATTCACTACAATTACTATCGTAGTTTATTTAAAGATGTATTTAAAAAATTTGTTTTTGCAGGACGAATTGGGCTAGGGTATACCGTTGGGGATGCTCCATTTTATGAATACCTGGACCAATGGAGTTCTGAAGGTGATATTAACGGATTGGGTGGCCCGCAAACATTACGAGGGTATGTGCAAAGCAGGTTTGCTGCACCGGTAATGGGCCTGGCAAATATTGAATTAAGGTATCGTTTCCTGCAAATGGATCTCTTGAAACAGCATCTGGAATTCTCTGTTATTCCGTTTTTTGATGTGGGTGGTGTATGGGATTATTTATATCGCATTTCTTATTTGAAGAACCTTAGATATGCTGAAGGTCCGGGAATGCAAATTTCATGGAATGAAGATACTATACTGCGTTTTGATTATGGAATATCTGCTGAAGGAACCCAGTTTTACTTTGGAATCGGGCAGATTTTTTAAGCAGGGTAAACTTCAAGAATCGCTTCTATTGTTTCAGTTCTTACACGAACAAGCCGGAGAAAAGAAAATAGTGGTTTGCGGTAAATACCCTTGAATGGTTGTTTGTGTTTCCTGGTTTATTAAAATATCCCTCAGGTCAAATGCTTTAAGCTGGGTAAGCTTACTAAGCGCAGCAGGGAAATAAGCAATATCATCGCCCCACAAATCTAAATATCGTAATTCAGTTAATCCGCCAATGGCATCGGGTATTGCGTTCAAAGGGTCTCTGTTCATTATGAACCATTTCAAATGTTCCAGCTTTCCCACTTCGGGTGCAAGCGTTTCAATATCGTTATGCGAAAGAATAAGCTCCTGCAAAGCAGGTAATTCACTTATCCATGCCGGTATTGTTGTTATTTTATTCTTGCTCAGGTCGAGGCATTGAAGATTCTTGAATTGCCTTATTTCTTCCGGAAATTGAGTGAGTTTCTTTTTGGAAAGCACCAGTTTGATCACTTTATCAGGGTTCGCTTTAGCCCAACCAAGATCATTATAACCTCTCATGGTATCCAACGAAAGAGAATCGAGTAATGGAGATTGGGCGCTGCCTAGTTTAAAAACGATAAGTAAAAAAAACAGCACAACCCTTTTCATATATGCAATTTACGCATTTTCTTCAAACACGCCCATTGCACAGAACTTGTTTACGCGCTTTTCCAGTAATTTGGTTGTCTCTGTTTTGCTCAATTTTTCCAATTGTTTCAATATCTCATCCTTTACATATTGGAAAGCCGCTTTAGGGTCAACATGAGCGCCACCAAGGGGTTCTTTTATAATACCGTCAATAAGTTTATTGGCTAGCATATCATCAGCGGTAAGTTTTAAGGCCTCTGCTGCTTTTTCTTTAAAGTCCCAGCTCCTCCATAATATAGATGAGCACGATTCCGGTGATATAACCGAATACCATGTGTTTTCAAGCATCAATACCTTGTCGCCAATGCCAATACCTAATGCACCACCCGATGCACCTTCACCAATAATTATACATATAACAGGTACGCGCAGGCGCATCATTTCAAATATATTCCTTGCTATTGCTTCAGCTTGCCCACGTTCTTCCGCTTCTAAGCCCGGGTAGGCACCGGGAGTATCTATTAAACAAACAATAGGCATATTGAATTTTTCTGCCAACCTGAATAACCTTAAAGCCTTGCGGTAACCTTCAGGGTTTGGCATACCAAAGTTGCGGTACTGGCGCATTTTGGTTGTGCTGCCTTTTTGCTGGCCAACAAACATTATGCTCTTTCCCTCAACCTTACCAATTCCGCCTACCATAGCTTTATCGTCGTTTACACCGCGGTCGCCATGCAATTCAAAAAAGCTGCCATCGGTAATATGCTGTATATAATCTAAAGTATAAGGCCTGTCGGGATGGCGAGAGAGTTGAACGCGCTGCCAGGGAGTAAGTTTGTCTGATATCTGTTTACGGGTGACCTTTATTTTATCTTCCAGTTCTTTTACTGAAGCTGAAATATCAACCTTGCTTTTTTCCTTGACTTGATTCAATGCCTCAAGCTGCTGTATAAGTTCTTCTACCGGTTTTTCAAATTCAAGAAAGTTCATCTCAATGCTTTTTTGGAGGTGCGAATTTATAAAAATAGTATCGCTATTGTATTAAATTCACATAAGCATTTGTTAACCAACTTGTTGAGCCAGTCATAACGATTAAATATACCTGCTTTAGCTACTTGTGTTCATCATGGTGTTCATCTTCAGGACGATGGTGCCATCTGCCATGCTCACGACGTTCAATGCCACGATCATCGTGATAATACCAAACATTATCTCTTATGTAATATCCGCCTGCTGGTTCTACGTATGCTTCGCAACCTTGTATCAAAAGTCCGCCGAATAAACATACTCCTAAAATTAACGTTTTCATGTTCTTTATGTATTGATTCGAACATAAAATTATGCTGACTAAGAACCATTTCCGGTTTATTTCTGTGAAAGTGTAAAAACTTGTGTCCAATTGCCTGTCAGGCTCTTTCAATTAAAAGAGTAGAAGATACTATGCCAATATCTTCAGGCTGTCTTCCTTGTCTTTATCCAGCTGTTTCTTCAAAGCCTCTATGCTGTCGAACTTCTCTTCGTTCCTTAGTTTTTTGTAAAAAACCACTTGCAGGTTCTTCCCATATATATCTTCACTAAAGTTGAATATGTTTACCTCCATACTATGCCCTTTACCTTCAACGGTCGGGTTCAAGCCTATACTCATCATTCCTTTGTATTGCTGCCCGTTATAATTTACGTAAACGGCATAAATGCCATCGGCAGGAATTATCTTACTCTTATCTAATACTTCAAGGTTGGCAGTCGGGTACCCAAGTTTAGTGCTTCCAAGTTTTAAGCCATGTACCACTTTAGCTTCAATGGCATAGGTATAGCCCAGGTATGCATTAGCAGTTTGCAAATCGCCTTCGGCAATAGCCTTACGGATCTTGCTGGAGCTTATGGTTACTTCTGCAGATTTGAAAGGAGCAATTTCTTCTACCTCAAACCCATATAATGGAGCCCATTCCTTCAGCTCTTTAATTGAACCTTCACGGTTACGGCCAAACCGGTGATCGTGCCCAATAACCAATGTTTTAGCATGTAATTTACCGGTTAAAATATTCCGTACATAGTCTAAGGCCGATACCCTTGATAGCTCTATTGTAAAAGGATGTATAATAAGGTGCTGTATTCCTGCTTCTTTTAATAAGGCCTCTTTTTCAGCGAAGGTGGATAGGAATTGCATAGGCGGCCCATCGGGAAAAAGGACGGTCCGCGGGTGAGGATTAAAGGTTAACAGAACACTTTCGTGGCCTTTGCTTTTGCAAAGCTCACTTATCCTCTTCAATATAGCCTTGTGGCCCAGATGTACCCCATCGAAGGTACCAGTGGTAACAAGGGAATTTTTCACCCCGGCTGTAGCAAATTCATCTATGGAATTATATATTTTCACGACCTATTTAGTATACCCGAAAAGTTATCAAAGGTTGTGCAAAATTAAAAATTTGTGAAAGCTATCTGGTGCATAAAAAATATTATATCTTCGCACCACTTTTTAAAAAATACACATTTTCTATGAGTACTGCAACCGGCAAAGGCAAAATTGTATCGATAATAGGACCTGTTATCGACGTAAGATTCGAAGGCGTTGCCCTTCCAAATATTCTTGAAGCACTTGAAGTTCAAAGAGCTGACGGACAAAAAATAATATTAGAGTGCGAACAGCATATTGGTGAGGACACCGTGCGTACCATAGCTATGGACTCCACCGATGGTTTGAGACGTGGCCTTGAGGTTACCTCATTAGGTGCACCTATAACCATGCCGGTTGGCGATAAAATTAAAGGCCGTTTATTTAATGTAGTTGGTGAAGCTATTGATGGTATTGGCGCTATTGATAACAAAGGCGGATACTCTATTCACCGCGAGCCACCATTATTTAAAGACCTTTCTACAGCAACCGAAGTGTTGTTTACAGGTATCAAGGTTATTGACCTGCTTGAGCCATATGCAAAGGGTGGAAAGATTGGTCTGTTCGGTGGTGCCGGTGTAGGCAAAACCGTACTTATTATGGAATTGATCAACAATATTGCTAAAGCATATGCCGGTCTTTCTGTATTTGCCGGTGTAGGTGAAAGAACCCGTGAAGGAAATGACCTTCTCCGTGAAATGATCGAGTCTGGTGTTATACGTTATGGCGAAGAGTTCAAGCATTCAATGGAAAAAGGCGGATGGGACTTAAGCAAAATAGATAGGAACGAATTAGCAAAATCGCAAGCTACTTTGGTGTTTGGTCAGATGAATGAGCCTCCCGGTGCACGTGCTCGTGTGGCATTATCTGGTCTTACCGTAGCAGAATATTTCCGTGACGGAGATGAGAAATCAGGCGGAAAGGATATCCTTTTCTTTATCGATAATATCTTCCGTTTCACACAGGCAGGTTCCGAGGTATCAGCGCTATTAGGCCGTATGCCTTCAGCGGTGGGTTACCAACCAACTTTATCATCTGAAATGGGACTGATGCAAGAGCGTATATCTTCAACCAAACGTGGTTCAATTACATCAGTACAAGCGGTGTATGTACCTGCGGATGACTTGACCGATCCTGCGCCTGCAACTACATTTGCTCACTTGGATGCTACAACTGTATTGAACCGTAAGATAGCTGAGTTAGGTATTTACCCTGCGGTAGATCCTCTCGATTCTACTTCACGTATTTTATCACCTGCTATTTTGGGCGATGAGCATTACAATACAGCACAACGCGTAAAAGCAATTTTACAACGTTACAAAGAATTACAGGATATTATTGCCATCCTTGGTATGGATGAACTTTCTGAAGAAGATAAGCTGGTGGTAAGCCGTGCACGCCGTGTACAACGTTTCCTTTCTCAGCCTTTCCACGTGGCAGAACAGTTTACCGGTTTAAAAGGTGAGCTAGTAAGCATTGAAGATACCATCAAGGGTTTCAACATGATAATGGATGGTAAGGTAGATGAGTATCCTGAAGCAGCTTTCAACCTTGTAGGTAATATTGAACAAGCTATTGAAAAGGGTAAGAAGATATTGGCAGAATCAAAGTAATGCTTAATTCTAAATGTTGAATTTTGAATGGCGGATTAAGCATTTAACATTTAACATTAAACATTAAAAATTATGTATTTAGAAATATTAACACCGGACAAAAAGCTTTTCAGCGGAGATGCTGAATATGTTGATGTACCTGGAGAAGCAGGCAGAACAGGAGTATTGAGAAATCACGCTCCTATGATAAGTGCGCTTAAAGGTGGAAAAGTTAAGGTGCGTGATATGGCGAAACAAGAACACTTTTTTGAAATTAAAGGTGGTATTATGGAAGTTCGCAACGATAAGGTTATAGTACTTGCAGAATAATTAAGCGGTTAATTTATTTTGTTAAAAAGGAGGCCTATAGCCTCCTTTTTTTATGTGCTTTATTACCGTGAACAGATACATTAATAATTGAGTAACACCAACTTTCAATTAAAAGTATAAATTTGTCTAAAACTGTTTAAACCTAAAAACATTACAATGAAAAACAAGTACTTAATTATTCTGTTATGCTGTTGCAGCATATTATTCACAGCCTGCCCTTACAATGCTCCTGTGTCAATTGACGACCCGAAAGCAGTACACGTAGAACACAAACTTGTTGGCAAATGGCAGCAACGTAGCTCAGAAGATGAAACCTATGTGGTGAAAGACCTGGATGAGCACACCTATTCTATTGTAGAGAAACACAAAAAGAAAGAAGGTTCTGAAAAACAAGATGACGAAGTGTATAATGGCTTTCTGTCAGAAGTAGATGGAGTTAAGTTTTTGAATCTGTACAAGCCTGATGAAGATCCTAAGACATATTATTTCTATAAGGTAGAGTTCAATGATGAAACCGGTGGATTTACATTGTATCCTATAACTGAATACATAACTGAGAAATTTACAACCTCTGAAGACCTGAAGAAGTTCGTTAAGGAATACAAAGGACTTAGTTTCTTCTATGGTTCTAAAGAAGAGTATATTAAAAGCTAAATTATCTTCTAGCTTATTTAAAAGAGAGGCCTGATGCCTCTCTTTTTTTATGCAATGAATTGAGTACCTTTGTTTAAAAGCAGGGAGCAATGAAAAGAAAAACATTATCAAGTCTGATAGTTGTAATGGTTTTTTGTTTTTCTATAAAGGCACAAAACCTGGTTCCTAATTATAGTTTTGAAGATACCATTCAGTGTATAAGTGGTGCAAATCAATTTCAAGGATATGTTTCCGATTGGGTAGGACTTGAAGTTGAAAATTGTTACTTTACATCGAGATGTAATGAGAGCGGAGATAGCGTTCCATCAAATCAGTATGGCTATCAGTATCCTCATACAGGCGAGGCGTATGCAGGTATGTTTACTTTTGAAGATGATACGGATAATGGGTCTTATGTAAGTGTCAATTTTAATTTCAGAGATTATATACAAACAAAACTGCTTGATTCCTTAAAAACTGGTATCAGATATTATGTCGATTTTTATGTAAGTCTTAGTGACAGCGCATGGTTTTATTGCAATGATATAGGGGCATATTTTTCGGATTCTGCTCTCAATTATGTAATTTATAACCATGTTAAATCATATCTGACTCCACAAATTGCTAATGACCCAGTAAAGAATCCCTTAACCGATACTAAGAACTGGATGAAGATATCAGGAAGTTTTATAGCTAAAGGTGGCGAGAAATATATAATCATAGGTAACTTTAAGAACGATAGCAGTTCCCATGTAGTCTATAAGGGCCAACTTTCTACATCACCTATTTCTGGTGCCTATTATTTTATAGATGATGTAATAGTAAGCACAGATAGCAACTACGCAGATAGCCTTGAATCTGTTAATCAATTGACGATTAACAATGCACAATTGAAAGTGTACCCGAACCCTTCCAACGGAAAGTTTACCATTGAGGAACAAGGAGCAAGGGATAAGGAGCAAGTAGAAATTTATAATATGATGGGTAAACGTGTATATAACGAAGCCCTTCGACCCACGAGCTTTCGGGGCGGGCAGGTTCAGGGTGACATTCAAATTGATTTGAGCAATCAACCTGCAGGTATTTACCTGTACCGTATTGTTTCCGAAAAAGGTGAGGCAATCGGCACTGGAAAATTGATAATTCAATAAATTCCTAATTCTGGATTTTTAATTCTTAGGTGAAAGCCCTTGGCTTTTTCTCTGCCTTTTTGTCACCAATAAATTTTAGCAACGAAAAATTGATTTAATATATTGATAGTCAGTTGTTTTGTAAAATATTGGCTATTTATTTTAGCAATTTAGTTCATTGTATTTTATTGTAATTATCAATGAGGGGTTATTGATAAGTGTTCCGGTAAAACGGTTTATTTGGCAGAATCATTCCTACTTTTGTTATAATGAAATTCAATACCGTCACCCCCGAAATAATATCCTTGCTGAAGAAGCTGGTTGGCAATGAAAATGTGCTTTCGGATAGTGAATCGTTGAAACATTATGGGCATGATGAAACAGAGGACCTGAGCTTCCTTCCATCGGTTGTGGTTAAACCCCGCAAGGCAGAAGAGATATCGGAAATACTTAAAATCTGCAATAAAGAAAATATACCACTTACCCCACGCGGTGCAGGTACAGGGCTTAGTGGTGGCGCATTGCCGGTGTTTGGCGGAATAGTATTGTCAATGGAACGCTTTAACCAGATACTGCAGATTGATGAACGTAACCTGCAGGCGACTGTTGAACCCGGTGTTATAAACCAGGTTTTCCAGGAAACAGTAATGGAGAAGGGATTATTTTACCCACCCGACCCGGCAAGCAAGGGGAGTTGCTTTTTAGGTGGTAATGTTGCTGAACGTGCAGGTGGCCCGAAGGCTGTTAAATATGGCGTTACCAAAGATTATGTGTTGAACCTTGAAGTGGTATTGCCTACCGGAGAAATAATGTGGACCGGCGCAAATGTGCTGAAAAACTCTACGGGATATAATCTCACACAACTACTTACCGGTAGTGAAGGAACACTGGGTATTATTACAAAAATTGTTTTCCGTTTAATACCATTACCGAAACATAATCTGTTAATGTTAGTGCCTTTCTTTTCTGCTATAAAGGCTTGTGAGGCAGTATCGGCCATATTCAGGGCAGGTATTACTCCGTCGGCCCTGGAATTTGTGGAGCGTGATGCAATTGACTGGGCGCTGAAATATGTTGATGGAATATCTATACAGGTTAAGGATGAAATTCAGGCTCACCTCATCATTGAAGTAGATGGCAATGATGTTGATGTATTAATGAAAGACTGTGAGAAGATAAGTGAAGTAGTCAGCCAGTTTGAATGCGACGAAATATTGTTTGCAGATTCAGCAGAGCAAAAAAATGCGCTGTGGAAAATGCGCCGCAGTGTGGCTGAAGCGGTAAAATCGCATTCAGTTTACAAGGAAGAAGATACGGTTGTGCCACGGGCTGAACTTCCCCAACTGCTTGCAGGTGTAAAGGCAATAGGAAAAAAATATGGTTTTAATTCGGTCTGTTATGGGCACGCCGGTGATGGTAACCTGCACGTGAATATTATAAAAGGCAATTTGACAGATGAACAGTGGAACAATACCTTGCCTTCAGGCATACGCGAAATATTTCAGTTGTGTGTAAAGTTAGGTGGTACACTATCCGGCGAGCATGGTATAGGATGGGTGCAGAAGGATTATATGGATATAGCTTTTACGGAGAAAGCAATTCAATTGCAAAAGGAAATTAAATCAGTTTTTGACCCGAACGGAATTTTAAACCCCGGAAAGATATGGCACTGAATGAGAATTTTAAATCGCAGGTGATCAAGAATTTTCTTGGACACATGGTGCAGGGCTTGCTTGTTATAACCCCTGTGGTCATTACCGTGTATGCAGTGTATAAAATTGTTACATACGTCGGTTCAGCGTTTGGATGGATTCATCACATTGTTCACCCGCTTTTAGACCCGTTTATAATACTGGCTGCAATGGTCGTGATCGTTTATACAGTAGGCAGAATATCGGCATCGTTTTTGTTTACACCTATGTACGACAGGTTTGAAAAAGATATTGAAAAGGTGCCCTTGATTCGTGTTATTTATTCCTCGGTAAAAGATATGATGTCGGCATTTGTGGGGAGTAAACGTAAATTCAACCGCCCTGTTTTAGTTACGGTAGATAGGGTAAACGATATAAAACAAATAGGTTTTATTACACAGGAAGATCTTACTACGATGGCGATTGCTAAAGAATATACTGCCGTGTATATGCCGTTCTCGTACGGGTTATCAGGCAAGCTTTTGATAGTGAAAAAAGAAAATATTGAACCATTAGATGCAACTTCAGCAGAGGCTATGAAGTTTGTAGTATCGGGTGGTGTAACTCATGTAGATTAAGTAGAACCATGCAAGGCAATTCGAATAAAAGTCCTCTTATTTCTTTGGTACTTGTAGCTGTAGGTGCTGTATTGTTCCTGCCATTTTTGGGCAAGGTTCATTTGTTCGATTGGGATGAAATAAACTTTGCTGAATGTGCCCGCGAAATGGTAGCTGCAAAACAATATTTTTTAGTGACTATAAACTATTTGCCCTTCTGGGAAAAGCCACCGCTTTTCATTTGGATGCAAGCATTAAGTATGAAACTTTTTGGAGTGAGTGATTATGCCGCACGTTTGCCAAATGCAATTTGCGGAATTATAACCATGCTGGTATTATTCAGGATAGGTACCATATATAAAGACAAGCGTTTCGGGCTTTTGTGGGTATTGGCATACATTGGTTCAATGTTGCCTCATTTTTATTTTAAAACAGGTATTATAGATCCCTGGTTCAACCTTTTTATTTTCTCCGGTTTTTATTTCTTCACTCGTTTTCAAATGCATAAAAAAAGCATTTTGCCGGGGCGGAATAATTTCCTTTATCTCTCAGCATTTTGCATTGGCCTTGCTATGTTAACCAAAGGGCCGGTGGCATTCCTGGTGTTTTCAATTTCGGTAGTTATATATTGGTTTGCAGAAAAGAGGAGAGAAATACTTAGTCCATCTCAGGCATTTTTGTACTTAATTGTTGTATCTGCCGCCGGTGGTATATGGTTTGCAATGGAGGCAATCACAGGCCATTGGAACACAATAGTACAGTTCTTTCAATACCAGGTCAGGTTATTTAATACACAAGATTCAGGCCATGGTGGCCCATTTTATTATCACTTTATTGTGTTACTTATCGGTTGCTTTCCTGCTTCCATATTTGCCATCAGGGGAATGATGATAAAATCGGGTGATGAAAAATTGAAAGAAGCAGCTAAGCTGATGAAGATTTTATTCTGGGTTGTTTTAATACTATTCTCCATAGTAAAAACAAAAATTCTGCATTACTCATCCTTATGCTATTATCCGCTTACTTTCTTTGCAGTGCTTGCGCTTTATGAAATATGGGAGAGTACTACAACATGGAAAAAATGGATGGGTTGGAGCATTGGGATTCTGGGTGGTATCTTAGGAATTGCAATTGCTCTGTTGCCTGTTGCAGGAATGAATAAGGAAACAATTATTCCGTTGATAAAAGACCCCTTTGCCGTTGCAAATATGGCGGCCGATGTTACCTGGACCTACTTGCAGGGAATAGTTGGGTTTGTGTTGCTGGTATCCGTTATAAGCGGCTTGATATTTATTAAACGGGGCAATCATATTAAAGGCGCTATTACTTTTTTTATCGGTACGCTTATTACAACCAATACAGCCTTATTTCTCATTGCACCCAATATTGAACAAATTACTCAGGAATCGGCTGTTCAGTTTTACCAGGGATTAAAAGGAAAAGATGTATATGTTACTACAATAGATTATAAGAGCTATGCCCAGTATTTTTATGCTGATATACAGCCCTGGAAAAACGTAAAGTGCACTGATAACGAATGGCTTTTAAAAGGCGACATTGATAAACCTGCCTACTTTGTATGTAAGATAAATCAGGCGGAAGAAACCCAGAAAGAATACCCACAGTTGGAGGTGTTATACGGTAAAAACGGCTTTGTTTTCTTTAAGCGCAGTCCCGTGGCTCATTGATGGCTTAATATGCACGTATTGTTCTTTTGCTATTTTTGTGAAAGTTAGCCCATATATCCATGAAAATAGTTATTCTATCCCGAAGCCCTGAAGCATATTCCACCAAGCGATTAGTTGAAGCCGGTAAAGTAAGGGGCCATGAAGTTTTAGTTGTCGATCACCTGAAATGTGTTCTTGTAATTGAACAAGGCCGTCCGCATATATATTATAAAGACGAGGAAGTAAAAGATGTAAATGCTGTAATACCACGTATTGGTGCATCAGTAACATTTTACGGCGCTGCAGTAGTAAGGCAATTTGAAATGATGAAAATATTCAGCGCGGTTGAATCTCAGGCTTTGGTGCGTTCAAGAGATAAATTGCGTTGCTTGCAGATACTTGCAAAATCGGGTATTGCCATACCTAAATCGGCATTTGTGTCTACACCAAAACACGTTGAACACGTTATAAATCTGGTTGGTGGTGCGCCCGTTGTTATCAAGCTATTAGAAGGAACACAGGGAATTGGTGTGATATTAGCAGAAACGAAGAATTCTGCAAAGTCAGTAGTAGAGGCGTTTTTAGATGTGGAAGTAGATATATTGGTTCAGGAATTTATAAAAGAAGCAGGCGGACAGGATGTACGTGCATTTGTTGTAGACGGACAGGTGGTAGGTGCTATGAGGCGTACAGGAGCTAAAGGCGATTTCAGGTCGAACCTGCACAGAGGCGGAACGGCTGAAGTAGTAAAGCTAAGTACAGTTGAAAAGAACCTTGCCATACGTGCGGCTAAATTAATGGGCCTTGGTGTTGCGGGTGTTGATATGCTGCCAACAGCAAAAGGGCTTGTGGTAAATGAAGTAAACTCTTCTCCGGGCCTTGAAGGTATAGAGAAAGCAACAGGTGTAGATATAGCAGGAAAGATTATAGAATACGTTGAAAGAAACGAAGTCATCAGCGAATAGTTTCGCGAATATTATGCAGGAAAATGTAATGGAGATCCTCCATCCAACTCACTTCAAAGATTACGAACTTATTGACTGTGGCGACTTCCAGAAACTGGAACGCTTCGGTGAGTATATTACCATTCGGCCAGAACCACAAGCGGTGTGGAGTAGGGCTATGAAAAACAGTGAGTGGGAAAGACTGGCACATGTTCGTTTTGAACAGAATGCAAGTTACGCAGGTGCATGGAAGAAGCTGAAGGATATGCCTGACGGATGGGAAATAGGCTACGACCTGCCGAATGGCCCACGATTGAATTTTCATCTGTCATTAACGCAATTTAAGCATGTGGGTATATTTCCTGAACAGGCTGTTCATTGGAACTATATATATGAAAAGATAAGCGCCATGAAATTGAACCAGCCTAAATTCCTGAACTTGTTTGCATATACGGGCGGTGCATCGTTGGCTGCCAAGGCAGCAGGAGCAGATGTTATTCACCTTGATTCTATAAAGCAGGTTGTAACCTGGGCAAGGCAAAACATGGAATCATCGAACCTGAATAACATACGTTGGATGGTGGAAGATGCCATGAAATTTGTGAGAAGAGAGTTGAAACGCGGTACAAAGTACAATGGAATAATTCTTGACCCACCTGCGTATGGTCATGGGCCAAACAGGGAGCAATGGAAATTGGAAGAGAATATTAATGAGATGGTTCGCAGTGTGTTAGAGTTGATGGATAATGAAAAACACATACTGATATTGAACACATATTCGCTGGGTTTTTCGTCGCTTATACTAGAGAATTTACTGGCAAAAAGGAAGAATGATTTGAAATATGGCGAATTATACCTTCAGGCAACCTCTGGTTATAAATTGCCGCTTGGCGTGTTTGGTAAGGTTTCCAAGGGTGTTTAAGCACCCCTGTTTTTTAATAAAGTTTGCTTTTTCAAAAATATCTGCTGAGTTTTGCACGCTCAATTTTATAGAATAGGTATCTCTTAATTATACGCATGGCAAAAAATTTACTCATAGTAGAGTCGCCCGCAAAGGCTAAGACAATAGAGAAATACTTAGGTAAAGAGTTTACCGTAAAGTCGAGCATCGGGCATATTTGCGACTTACCTGAAAAGGGTTTGGGTATAGATATTAAAAACAACTTTACACCTGAGTATGTTGTTTCAACCGATAAAAAGAAAGTAGTAGCAGAACTAAAAAAGCTTGCCAAGGCCGCTGACATGGTTTGGTTAGCGACTGATGAGGACCGTGAAGGAGAAGCTATTGCATGGCATTTGTTCAATGAACTGGGGCTGAAGGAAAACAAAACCAAGCGCGTTGTATATCACGAAATTACCAAGTCAGCAATTGAAAAGGCCATTCAGAACCCGCGAGAGATCAATAAAGATCTTGTTGATGCACAGCAAGCCCGCAGAATATTAGACAGGTTAGTAGGGTACGAGCTTTCACCTATATTATGGAGAAAGATCAAGCCATCACTTTCAGCAGGCAGGGTACAATCAGTTGCCGTGCGAATAATTGTAGAACGTGAAAGAGAAATAAATGCCTATAGCGTAACATCATTCTTTAAAGTAGTAGGTTACTTTTCAGCTAATGGTGTAAGCTTTAAAGCAGAACTCGATAAGAAATTTAATACTGAAGCGGAAGCAAATGATTTCCTGAAAAAGATCAGTAGCGCAGAATTTTCTGTAAAGAACCAGGAAAAGAAACCATCTAAGCGTACACCTTCAGCTCCTTTTATTACATCAACATTACAGCAGGAAGCAAGCAGGAAATTAGGCTTCTCGCTTTTACAAACTATGCGTGTAGCGCAGATATTGTATGAAAAGGGAGATATAACCTATATGCGTACCGACTCTGTGAATCTTTCTCAGGTAGCCATTGATGCAGCTAAAGCAGAAATAATAAAGTTGTACGGAGAAAAATATGCCGAAACACGTCAGTTTAAAACGAAGTCAGCTTCAGCGCAAGAGGCCCACGAAGCAATAAGGCCTACAAACTTTGCCAACAAAGAAATAGATTCAGAAGAAAGCAACGAAAAACGGTTGTACGAACTCATATGGAAACGTACAGTTGCATCGCAAATGGCAGATGCGGAAATTGAAAAGACTGTATTGACGATCGGAAATAATGCAGTAGAAAATAATTTTGTTGCAACCGGGGAGGTAATTAAGTTCGATGGATTTTTGAAGGTATATATTGAATCGGACGACGAAAAAGAAGAAGAAGAAACCGAAGGCCAGTTGCCTATGGTTAAGGTTAGCGACAAAGTGAATTTATCTCATGTTGATGCGGTACAGAGGTTTACCCAGCCACCTTCACGTTTTACGGAAGCAAGTTTGGTTAAGAAATTAGAAGGATTGGGTATCGGACGTCCGTCAACCTACGCGCCAACTATTTCTACAGTGCAGAAGAGAGGTTATGTTGTAAAGGAATCACGCGAAGGAACCGAAAGAAAATATAATGTACTTACCTTAAAGAACGGCACCATAAGTTCAGTTACGAAAACTGAAATTACAGGTGCAGATAAGGCTAAATTATTTCCAACCGACGTTGGTATAGTGGTGAATGATTTCCTTGTAAGCCATTTCGGAGAAATATTAGATTTCAATTTCACCGCACAGGTTGAAGAGCAGTTTGATATTGTTGCAGATGGTAAATTGACCTGGGTAAAAATGCTCAAGAATTTTTACAAGCCTTTCCATGAGACAGTTGAAAAAACAACTGCCGTTAAAGAAAGAGCATCGGGAGAAAGGCTTTTAGGACAGGAACCTGCAACAGGCAAAAATGTATTTGTAAAAATTGGCCGATACGGACCAATGGTTCAGATCGGAGATACAGAATCGGAAGAGAAGCCGCGCTTTGCGAAACTCAGAGCAGAACAACGTCTTGAATCAATGACATTGGAACAGGCACTTGAATTGTTCAGGTTACCAAGAAAGTCAGGAACATACGAAGAGAAGGATATGGATGTTGCTATTGGCAGGTTCGGTCCATACATCAGGCACGATGGAAAATTTTATTCCTTGCCGAAAGAAGATGATCCGTATACAGTGAATGAAGCAAGATCAATAGAAGTAATTGAAGACAAACGCAAGAAGGAAAGAGAAAAAGTTATTCAGATAATAAAACGCGATCCTGAACCTGAAATACAGGTATTGAATGGCAGGTATGGCCCATACATACAATCAGACAAAGAGATATTTAAAATACCAAAGGATAAGGAGCCTGCAAAACTTACACTTGAGGATTGCGTTGCAATTATTGCAGCAGACAAAGCAAGCGGTAAGAAGAAAAGGAAATTTATTCCACGCAAAAAATCCTAAGCATAATTAGCCTGCATGGAAATTGAGCAATACCTTAAACCGAGCACAGTACATTCAGAATATGCTCCATTTATGTGGGGAAGCCATATTCGCAAAAGTGCAGCAAAGAATTTTCCTGACCTTGATGGTGTGCATATTGCAGTTATTGGAGTAGGCGAGGCACGTAACTCGAACGGTAACGATGGTTGTGCGGCAGCACCCGATAAGGTGAGAGAAAATTTTTACAAGCTTTCATATATTCAAAATGTAACGGTTGCCGATCTCGGAAATATTGTTCCGGGTAATACAGCAAAGGATACTTACGTTGCATTGGAATTTGTTTGCGCCGAATTATTGGATAGAAAAATTATTCCGGTTATTATCGGTGGCAGTCAGGACCTCACATATTCTATGTACACAGCATACCAGCGTTTGCAACAAACCGTAAATATTGTTTGCGCTGACAGTAAAATTGACCTTGGCGAGATTAACAGCGACTTAGATTCTGAAACGTACATCAGTAAAATATTACAATATCAGCCAAGTTTGCTGTTCAATTATAGCCATATCGGGTACCAGACTCATTTTGTAAATCCTGAAGAAGTTGAAACGATCAGGAAAATGTATTTCGATACATATCGCTTAGGGCAAATACAAACTAATCTTGAAGAAGCAGAACCAATTGTTCGTAATGCCGATATTTTAAGTTTTGATATTTCTGCTATTCGTAAGTCCGATGCTCCTGGAACCTTGCATTCCACGCCTAACGGCTTGTATGGCGAAGAGGCTTGCCAGATATTCAGGTATGCAGGCATGAGTGATAAATTATCATCGATAGGAATTTTTGAAATTAACCCACTGTTTGATGACAGGGAACAAACATCGGGCTTAGCGGCGCAAATGATCTGGTATTTCTTAGATGGATTTGCGAACAGGAAGAGTGACTTTCCGGGTACTGAGAAAAAAGATTACCTGAAATACAGGGTAACCATGAAATCGGGCGATCATGAAATAGTATTTTATAAAAGCACTAAAACTGACCGTTGGTGGATGGAGGTACCATATAGAGTGGGGGTAAAATCGAAATATGAACGTCATCATATGGTTCCGTGTTCATATGAAGATTATCAACTGGCTTGTACTGAGGAAATGCCAGACAGATGGTGGCAGGCTTACCAAAAACTCAGCTGATAGTTAAAATATTGATTTTCAGCAGTATTAGCCTATGGACCTAAAAATATTTGGTTATTATTTGGAAAATGATTAGTTTAGCATTCTCTTTCTGTATGAAAGGAGGGTGTTTTTTTAACTTAATTTGTGAACTATGAAGAAGATAATTACATCGGTAATACTAGTGGGGATGGGCTTGCTAGTCCACGCGCAGCAAGATGCGCAGTTCAGCCAAAACTTTTTTACAAAGTTAAATACTAACCCGGCTTACGCAGGAACAAGTAACGCGTATTGCGCCAGTCTTGATTACAGAGATCAGTGGGTAGGTTTCCCTGGCGATCCTAAAACCATAGCTTTTAATGGCGATGCATGGTTGCCTATGATAGGCGGAGGTGCTGGATTAACAGCCTATTCAGATGCATTAGGTTTTGAAAATACATTGGAAATTAAATTGTCTTATTCATATCATATTATTTTAGGCCCTGGTATTTTAGGTATCGGCCCGTCTATTGGTTTCTTCCAGAAATCGTTGAATGGCGCATGGAACACACCAGATGGATTAGGTGCGGCTACCAAAACACAGATAACCGATCCACTTGTACCTGTAGGTGGTAATTCAGTTACTACGTACGATGTTGGATTAGGTATTTACTATGCTACTCCACAAGGTTTATATGTTGGTATTTCATCTTCTCACTTACCTGAGCAAACATTAAAAGGTTCATACCAGCAATACCAGTACGATGTTGCCCGTCACTACTATGTAATGGCAGGTTATGTTTACAATGCAAGCGCTACATGGGATGTTATTCCTGATGTTTATGTTGAATCAGATGCATCTTCAACCCAGTTTCAGTTGAATGTTCGCGCCAGGTATAATAAAACGATTGATTTTGGCGTTGGTTATAGAATGAATGATGCGTTCGTTGGATTGATAGGATACCAATACAAGAATTTTGAATTCGGTTATTCATATGATTTTACTACTTCTGACATTCATTCTTATAGCAGTGGAGCTCATGAATTGGCAATTAAGTATTGCTTTATTCCTAAGCCGCCTTCCAAAACAGAATATCATCAAAATCCAAGGTTCCTATAATATAGTATGAAAATATATTTGTAACTATTATTTATAATTAACGTAAAACAATTTTCACGCTATTTTATAATGCTTTTTAGTATGATTAATTTATTAAATCTGAGGTTAATATGAGAAGACTAATGTTGCTTGCTTGTTTCGTTGCGCTTATTACAGGTTGTAATAAGTATGATGGACAGCTAATAGGCGTACAAGGCAGACCGTCATGGTATCAGGCTGATCCATTCGGAATGGTGTACATTGGCATGGGTAACTACATGATGGGCCCGGATGATCAGGAAGTTCCTTATGCATACACAACCAAATCGAAAATGGTTTCTGTTCAGGCATTTTACATGGATGATTCTGAAATATCCAATAATGAGTACAGGCAGTTTGTGTATTGGGTAAGGGATTCACTTATGCACTTAATGCTTGCTGAAAATGATCCTACTCAAACTATTACCCAGGATAAGGATGGTAACGATATTGATCCACCTGCTATTAACTGGGATGCAAAGATAAAGCTTGATGACCATGCTACCATGGAAGCTTTAACTGATGCGGGTTTATATTTACCTGCAGCAGAAAGGTTTTACCAACGTGTGGAAATTGATACACGTAGATTGAATTTCTTATTCTACACTATTAATATTCGTTTAGCTGCTGTAAAGAACGGAGCAGAAGGTAACCGTTTTGTACCTGATAAAGATGCACCGGACAAAAAGGGTGAACAATATGTTAATGGAAAAGGTCACTATGATGTAACTGACAAGCAGTATAACGGGCTTGACGGTTATAAAACCAGGTCAAGAAAAGGTGTTGACCGTAGCGTGTTCATTGATAAGCATGTTATAAATGTTTACCCTGACACATTAGCCTGGGTGCATGACTTTACCTATTCATTCAACGAGCCAATGACCAATATGTATTTCTGGCATCCGGCTTATGATAACTATCCTGTTGTAGGTGTATCATGGAAACAGGCAACTGCTTTCTGCGTATGGCGTACTCAGTTAATGGACAGTTACCTTATAGGTAATGGTCAATCTATTGTGAATGATTTCCGTCTTCCAACTGAGGCAGAATGGGAATATGCTGCACGTGGTAATCTGTCATTAAGTCCATACCCTTGGGGTGGTCCTTATATCCGTAACTCAAGAGGTTGTTTCTTATGTAACTTTAAACCGATGAGAGGTAGTTATATGGATGATGGTGGTTTCCATACCGTAGGTATTTACTCTTATAACCCTAATGGTTATGGCTTATATTGCATGGCAGGTAACGTTGCAGAATGGACCAGTAATGCTTACGATGAATCAGCATACGATTTTTCACATGACCTGAACCCTAACTATGTATACGATGCTGCTGATAACGAACCAAGTGTTTTAAAGAGAAAAGTTATCAGAGGTGGTTCCTGGAAGGATGTTGGTTACTATTGCCAAACCAGTTCAAGGACATACGAGTACCAGGATACCGCAAAATGTTACGTAGGTTTCCGTTGTGTTGAAACATACCTTGGCCGTGCGCAAGGCGATGCACTGGATAACGTTTCTTCAGCACACGAATAATTTTATTAATCTTAACAATTAACTTTTAAAAATCAAAATTTATGGGCTTAATTCACTTCTTATCGGAAACAAAGAAAGGAAAAGATGTTATGAACAAGTTTGTTTGTTGGGGAGCTTCGGTAGTTATTACAGGTGCTCTTTTTAAGATCCAGCACTATCCTGGAGCAACAATCGCACTTATTACAGGTCTGTCAACTGAAGCGTTAATATTTGTGGCTTATGGTATTTTGCCGGTACACGAAGAAGTAGACTGGAGCCTTGTTTACCCTGAACTTGCAGGAATGCATGGTGAAGGAGAAGGACACGGAGAAAAAGAAGAAGCAAAAGGAAGTATTACAGAACAACTTGATGATTTGCTTGAAGAAGCTAAGATTGGTCCTGAATTAATTGAAAGTTTAGGTACAGGCTTGAAGAGCTTAAGCGAAAACACTGCAAAAATGAGCGGAATTGCTGATGCAAGTGTAGCAACAGGCGAGTATGTTAATAATGTAAAGAATGCATCTAAGAACATCAGCGACCTTTCAAATAGCTCTTCAAGAGCAGCTGAGTCACTTGGTTCAATTTCTGATAGTGATATTTCCGGTACAACCAAAAACTATGTGAACAAAATTCAATCAGTTGCTGATAGCATGAGCGAGCTTAACAGTTCTTCAAACAAAGCTGCTGAAACCCTTAAGGGACTTAGCGTTGGTAACCCAGGTGCATATGTTGAGCATATGGAGAAAATGGCTACCAATGTTGCTGCATTGAATTCAGTATATGAAATGCAATTGAAATCATCTAACGATCAGGTTAGGGCTTCAGGAGCATTATACGAAAGTATTTCTAAACTGGTTGAAAACGTTGGAGAATCTGTTGAAGATACACGTCGTTACAAGACAGAAATGTCACAACTTGTTCAAAACCTTGAGTCTCTGAATACAGTTTATGGCGGTATGTTAACTGCTATGAACATGAAGAGATAATTGGCAGAATAGTAAAATTGAAAAAAGAAATTAGTTTATAAATCATTTTTAACACAGATTAGGTTATGTCACTTCCCAAAGAACCGCGGCAAAAGATGATCAACATCATGTACCTTGTACTAACTGCTTTGTTGGCACTGAACGTTTCGAAGCAGATTGTGCATGCTTTTATTGTGGTGAATACAGGTTTGCAATTGACGAACGAAAACACACAAGGGCAAACTAAAGCTCTGGAAGCAAAGTTTGACAAGGCAATGTCATCTGACCCGATAAAAACAAAGCCTTTCAGCGACGCAGCTAAATTGATTATAAGCAAGGCTGATAAAATGGTTGAAGATATTCAGAAAGAAAAGGCAAGCCTGGTTAAAAGAGTCGATAAAAAGCCTTGGGACCTGGATAAGAAGGATACCATGATGGAGTACGTTGATGCTAAGGAGGATTTTACAACACCAACAGGTATCTTATGCGGAGAAGGTGATGATATTACAAAGGGTGAGGCACATGCTTTGAAAATGGAACTTAATACATTCAGAAAAGACCTTGTTACAATTTTTAAGAATCCTGCCTTGCATACAACACTTGCTGATACTGCAAGAGTGAAACTTGGCTTATTAACACCTGACATTAAAGTGCCTGATGAAGGTAAGCAAACATGGGAGTATTACTATTTTGGTGAAACTCCTCTAGTATCTGACGTTGTAACCTTTACAGAATTACAAAGTGATGTTAGAAATGCTGAAGCAGCAATGTTAAATTATTTGTATAGCAACATTGATGCTACCAGTTTTAAAGTAACAGACTTTATTGCTAAAGTTATTCCTAGTTCTAGCTATGTTTTGTTAGGTGATAGTTTAAAGGCTGATATTTTCCCTTCTGCTTATATTGCAACACAGCAACCTACAATTACAATTGGAGACGTAGATACAGTTAAAAAGGAAATTAAGGGTACAGGAGAGGTTGTTAAAAAATTTGACGGCAATGGAATAGGTAAGTATAGCATGAAAACTGAAAAAGAGGGACCTGGAATTTTAACGGGCGTAATTCAGATGAAGGACCCTACAGGTGCAATTAAAAACTATCCTTTTAAAACTACTTATATTGTTGCAAAGGCAGCCGTGGTTGTATCACCTTCTCAAATGAATGTGTTCTATGCGGGTATTCCTAACCCGGTAGATGTTTCTGCTGCAGGTTTCGATGCAAGCGCATTACACCCATCTATGTCAATGGGCTCTATTTCTCCTTCCGGTCCTAAAGGGCACTATATGGTTAATGCAAGTGCTGATGCAATTGGTAAGGAAGCTACAGTAACTGTTAGTGCTACTATGCCTGACGGTTCTCATAAGTCTTTACCTGCTGTAAAATTCCGTATAAAGAGAATCCCTGACCCTTCATGTTTTACAGGTGGTAAAAGCGGAGACGCTTCTATGAGTAAGTTACAACTTCAGGCAGTACCTAAGGTAGAGGCAAGAATGCCTCCGGATTTTGACTTTGGTGGTGTAAACTTTAACGTAATATCATTTGATATGTCAATTGGTGTAAACGGTGTATTTGTGGATGATCACGCAAATGGCGGACGTTTCACTCCTAAAATGTTGAGTTTAATTGGCCAGGCTCCTAAGGGCGGATATATTATTGTAAAGAATGTACAGGTAAAAGGACCAGACGGAAAGAGCCGTACCATTCAGGGAATGGCAATAAGGCTTAACTAATACTATAACAATAACAAAACTGAAAGCCATGAAAAGGATATTAGGATTAGCGGGAATAGCAGGACTTATGTTATTGGGCAATGGTGTTATTGCTCAGGGTGTATTGGCACCAGGACCTGGTATGCTGGACGGAACCTATATTAAGGAAAATTCTCCCAGCAGAAATGTTATCCCCTATACTTTTTTAAGAGAGGCTGATGTTATCTGGTCAAAGAGAATATGGAGATATATTGATCTGAGAGAAAAAATGAATCTTGATCTGTATTATCCTATTACTCCGAATGCTAACAGAAAAAGTTTATGGGACGTAATTGAAGGCGCAGTAAAAAATAAGGAAAACCAACTTGCACTTTATAGTGTTTCGCCTTTTGACTTTGATAAATCATTCAGTTTGCAAATGACCAAAACTGAAGCAGATAGTGCCTTGCTTAAAATTATTACTGTTGTTGACTCAAATGGTAACTCATCATTGCAATCACAGGCGCTTGAATCTCCCGATATTTTGCAATATATGTTGAAGGAAGATTGGTTCTTTGATAAACAGCGTTCAGTTATGGATGTTCGTATACTTGGTTTATGCCCTTTCAAAAAGACCTTCGATGCAAATGGTAATGAAGTTCCGGGCCAGCCAACTATGATGTTCTGGATATATTTCCCTTCTATTCGTCCGGTTTTTGCTAACGCAGAAGTGTATAACACACACAATGATGCTGAACGCAGAACGTTTGAAGATGTTTTCTGGAAGAGACAGTTCTCAAGTTATATTATACAGGAAAGTAATGTTGCTAACAGAAAGATTGGTGACTATATGAAAAACCCTTTAGATGCTTTACTTGAAGGTGAAAAAATTAAAAATACGATGTTTAACCTTGAACACGATATGTGGCAGTATTAAGCATAAAGAGATACTTAAAAGCCCTGATTATTATGATAATCAGGGCTTTTTAATTTTAGGGAGTATGACGATATGACAGACTCTTTTTGTAAATTTGCAGGCCTCATTAAATGCCATTATACAATAAAATGCAGACCTTAGAACAAGATACGCCATTAATAGTGCCTGTAAAAGCAACTAAGAAGTTCTTTCTGGAAACATATGGTTGCCAAATGAATTTCTCAGATAGTGAAATTGTTGCCTCTATACTCAAAAATGAAGGTTATACCATAACTGCTAAAGAGGAAGAAGCTGATGTAATATTAATGAATACTTGTGCGATACGTGAAAATGTAGAGCAAAAAACAAGGCAACGGCTTACTGAATTTAGGGAACTTAAGCATGAGAATCCATCAGTTGTTATTGGTGTACTGGGTTGCATGGCTGAACGGCTGAAAGTTAAACTGCTTGAAGAGGAAGATTTGGTTGATATAGTAGTTGGGCCTGATGCTTATCGTAGCATACCTAAACTTATTGGTGAGGTAGAAGGTGGACAAAAGGCTATAAACGTGCTGCTGTCAAGAGAAGAGACGTATGCCGATATTAATCCTGTAAGGCTTTCAGAGAATGGAATTTCTGCATTTATATCAATAATGCGGGGCTGCGATAATATGTGTTCCTTTTGTGTGGTTCCATTTACACGTGGAAGAGAGCGTAGCCGTGACCCACATAGTATTTTAAAGGAAGCAAAAGGACTTTTTGAACATGGATACAGAGAGGTTACGTTACTTGGCCAGAATGTAGATTCTTATTTTTGGTACGGTGGAGGCTTGAAGAAAGACTTTGATAAAGCTACCGAGGAACAGAAAAAGAGCGCTATTACTTTTGGTAATCTTTTATCAATGGTTGCAGAAATAAGCCCATTACTCAGGGTGAGGTTCTCTACCTCAAATCCTCAGGATATGACAGATGAGGTGTTGCATGCCATGGTAAAGCATGAAAACATCTGTAGGTATATCCACTTGCCAATGCAGTCAGGTAGTTCTACCACATTAAAACGAATGAACAGGGGATATGATCGTGAAAAATATATTGACAGAATAAAGGCCATACGTACAATCATTCCGGGATGTGGAATATCAACTGATATTATATCGGGTTTTTGTGGCGAAACGGAAGAAGAACACAGTGATACTCTTTCTTTAATGGATGAAGTAGTATTTGATTATGCATATATGTTTAAATATTCTGAGCGTCCGGGAACTGCTGCTGCCAAGAAGTACACTGATGATGTGCCGGAGGAAATAAAGAAAAGAAGATTGCAAGAAATAGTTGACCTTCACAGAAAACATGCTCACGAAAGCAACCTGAAGGATATTGGAAAAGAATTTGAAGTATTAGTAGAAGGATATTCAAAGAAATCTGAGAATGATCTGTCCGGAAGGAATTCGCAAAATAAGGTAGTTGTGTTCCCTAAAGGACACTATAAACGAGGTGACTACGTTAAAGTAAAGGTCCATAGTTGCACGTCGGGTACATTGCTTGGAGAAGCAATAAAATAGATTAAAATGACCGTTCAGGAAATAAAAAACAGGTTCAGGATAATAGGTAATGCAGTTGCATTGGATAGGGCAATTGATATTGCCCGCCAGGTGGCAGCTACAGATCTATCAGTATTAATTACAGGTGAAAGCGGAACAGGGAAGGAAGTCTTTCCGCAAATAATTCACCAGTTAAGCCCTCGAAAGCATAACCAATATATTGCAGTAAACTGTGGCGCCATTCCCGAGGGCACAATAGATTCTGAGCTTTTTGGCCATGAGAAAGGTTCATTTACAGGTGCGCACGATAGCCGCAAAGGTTATTTTGAAGTAGCTAATGGTGGTACAATATTTCTTGATGAAGTGGCGGAGTTGCCTTTGCCTACACAGGTAAGGCTTTTGCGTGTGCTCGAAACAGGTGAAATAATACGGGTGGGTTCTTCTAAAGTTATTAAAACAGATGTTCGTATTGTTGCCGCAACAAACGTTAATATTCTACAGCTTATTGAAAAAGGAAGATTCAGGGAAGATTTGTATTACAGATTAAATACGGTTCCTTTAAGCATTCCTCCTTTACGCGAACGGAAAGAAGATATTATTTTGCTGTTCCGCAAATTTGCTACCGACTTTGCCGATAAGTATAAAATGCCTCCTGTAAAGCTTAATCATGATGCGGAGGATATGCTTATCAATTATTACTGGAAAGGTAATATACGCCAATTAAAGAACGTTACAGAACAGATATCGGTTATAGAAAAGAACAGAGATGTGAATGTAAACATGCTTGGCCAGTATTTACCGGACAATACATCAGTTTCCGTTCCGGCATTATTCAAGCCTGAACAAACCGGTGCAGGTGGTTCAGAATTTACAGAAAGAGAATTGTTATATAAGGTATTATTTGAAATGCGTAAGGATATGGTGGATTTGAAAAGAACGGTACTTACCTTACTTGAAAATGAGGACCAGCATCTTTCTGTAAAAATCCCGGGTAGCGCGCAGATCATTCATAAACTACATCAAGAGGTTGAAAATCCCGAGGATGGTCATATAAATATTCATCCCGTTAAGGCTACTTCAAGGCCTATTAACCCAGGCAGTGCTAAAGATGTGGAGGAATCACTGTCATTAGAGGATAGGGAAAAGCAATATATCAAGCGCATACTTGATAAACATCAGGGCAATAGAAGGGCCGCATCAAAAGAACTGGGTATTTCTGAACGTACCATGTACAGGAAGATCAAAGATTTTAACCTCGAATAGTATATGAAGAGGTTGCTTGCAGTATTTGTTGTCGCTTTATTAAGCAGTTGCGGAGTTGGTTTTTCCTTTTCAGGCGCTTCAATTCCGGCTGATGCAAAATCTATATCTGTTCAGTATTTTCAAAATCATTCTGCATTAGCAAGTTCAACTACCAGCCAGGTATTTACCGATGCCTTAAGGGACTACGTAACTTCTCAAAGTCATCTGCCACTTGTGCAAAATGGTGATCTGGATTTTTCAGGTGCTATATCAGGCTATACTATTCAACCCGTTGCTGCAGCTGCAGGAACCGTTGCACAATCTTCTTTAACGCGGCTTACAATTTCGGTAGACGTTACTTTTGCTGATAAGAATGACCCCAAGAAAAACTTTAGTGCATCATTTGCGCGTTATGCTGATTTTCCCAGTGGCCAGAATATTTCAAGTGTTCAGAATGATCTGATAACCCAGATAAATAAACAGTTGGTACAGGACATATTTGATAAGGCATTCAACAACTGGTAAATAAATTATATTGAACACTGAATTTTTTATTGCGCGCAGAATAATCAGGGGTAGAAGAGGCCAGAAGAAAATTTCTCAGCCTACAGCCCGAATCGCTATTGCAGGAGTGGCCATAGGCCTGACCGTAATGATTCTAACATTGTCGATCGTTCAGGGTTTTCAGCTTTCAATACGTGATAAAGTAGAGGGATTCAATTCTGATATACAGATCTCAAATCTCGATAATAATAATTCGTATGAACCTTCTCCAATACTAAGACAACAGCCATTTTTGCCAGAGCTGAATAAAATGCCTGATATAAAGCATGTGCAGGTATTTGCCACCAAGAACGGGATAATAAAAACAAAAACAGAAAATGAAGGGGTTTTAATTAAAGGGGTGGGAAGTGATTATGACTGGACATTTATAAAAAGTAATATTGTAAGGGGTGCTATACTTTCTGTAAAAGATTCGGGTGCTTCTTCAGATATTATTATTTCAAATTCTATCGCGTTGGCTTTGGGCGCTGATACAGGAAGCAAACTGCTAGTGTATTTTGTTACCCGGACCAAGGGTGCTGATAGCGCCCATTTTAATGTTGAGCAAAGGGTAAAAGCTTTCCACGTTAAAGGTATATACCATACAGGGCTTGAGGAATTTGACAGGCAAATTGTATTTACAGATATAGCGCAGATACAGAACCTAAACTTTTGGAGGCGCGACCAGGTTGGCGGATTTGAAGTATTAAGCAGAGACTTTAGTAATATAGATACTCTTGAGGACAACATAAAGAACTGTATAGGAGTGAATTTGAATGCACAGAGTATTAAGGAAATTAATGAACCCATGTTTTCCTGGCTGAAGCTTCAGAATACAAATGCAGCAATTATTATAGTGTTAATGGCTGTTGTATCTGCTATTGCTATGATCTCAGCTCTTATTGTATTAATACTTGAGAACACTAATATGATAGGTCTTTTAAAGGCACTGGGTTCAAGAAATTTGAATATTCAGAAAATATTCCTCATTGATGGGGCTTATCTTATTTTCTGGGGAATGTTTATCGGGAATTTCATAGGTGTGTCTATGTGTTTGGTACAAGAGCATTTTAAAGTGATACCATTAGATCAGGCAACGTATTACGTGCCATACGTGCCAGTGCACTTTGATATTGTTAATGTAATCTTACTTAATGTCTGCACGTTTGTTGTGTGTATGCTAATGCTTATAATGCCTTCATTCATTATTTCACGCATAACACCTGTTCGTACATTAAGGTATAGTTAAAAGATGTACTTGTTTATATTTGCAACCTATTTAAATACGTATTGAATTATGGAATACTATAATAACATCCTGGAGGTTATAGGAAATACCCCAATGGTTAAGTTAAATCGAATTACTAAGGATATTCCCGCCCTTGTTTTAGCAAAGGTTGAAACATATAACCCCGGTAACAGTATCAAGGATCGTATGGCACTTAAAATGATAGAGGATGCTGAAAAACAAGGTAAATTAAAACCAGGCTATACCATAATTGAAGGCACTTCGGGAAATACCGGCATGGGGCTTGCCATTGCAGCTGTAATAAAAGGATATAAAACTATTTTCACATCAACGGATAAGCAATCAAAGGAAAAATTCGATGCATTACGTGCATTTGGTGCAGAGGTTGTTGTATGCCCTACAAATGTTGATCCTGAAGATCCTCGTTCATATTATTCTGTTTCTTCCAGGTTAGAAGCGGAAACACCAAATTCATGGAAGGCAAATCAGTATGATAATCCATCGAATGCCATGGCACACTATGAACAAACTGCTCCCGAAATATGGAAACAAACAGATGGAAAAATAACGCATTTGGTTTGTGGTGTAGGTACCGGTGGCACCATTAGCGGTATTGGTAAATATCTGAAAGAAAAGAACCCTAAAATTCAGGTCTTGGGGGTTGATACCTATGGCTCTGTTTTCAAAAAATACAAGGAAACAGGAATATTCGATAAGAATGAAATTTACCCTTATATAACCGAAGGTATAGGTGAAGATTTTTTACCCAAGAATGTCGATTTTAATGTGATTGATCATTTTGAAAAAGTAACAGATAAGGATGCAGCCATAATGACTCGTCGAATTACACGCGAGGAGGGCATTTTTGTTGGCAATTCCGCAGGGTCAGCAATGGCTGGCTTAATGCAGATGAAAGACAGATTTAAAAAAGGTGATGTTGTGGTTGTTATTTTTCACGACCATGGTTCACGCTACCTTGGCAAGATGTTTAATGATGAGTGGATGCGCGATAGGGGCTTTTTAACCAATGACAAAATAACAGCACAACAATTAATAGAAGGACATAAGGATAAGCCTTTGGTTACCGTAAAAGAATCGGATACAGTGCATGAAGCAGTAAGTGTTATGCGTAAATACAATATTTCTCAGGTGCCGGTGAAGAATGCCGGTGGTGAGTCATTTGTAGGTTCATTGAACGATACCGAAGTATTTAAAAAACTTATTGATAATCCTAAATTAGGAGAGAAAAAAGTGGCAGAAATTGTTCAGGCACCTTTCCCATATGTAAATTCAGAATCGTCAATAGAAGAAGTTTCGCAACTGATTACTCCTCAGAATCATGCAGTGCTGGTTAAAGACTTGATGGGAGAGGTTCACATCATTACCCGTCAGGATATTGTGGAAGCTTTGTGTTAAATTGCAGTATAATTGTTGAGATTTGTGTTGAAATTCGCTATTTTTAAGTTTTAGCTTTATTTCATGGCAAGCCTTCTTGAACCAATTATTGACCCTGTTTCATTTCATCAGTTCTCTTTTAAAGAAAGGCAAAAACGCCGACTTTTTATCAGTGGTAGTTTGGCCGGTTCATTATTCTGTTTGTTCTTTGCAATAGTTAGTGCATTTACTGGCCTTCATTGGCTATTGTATTTAACAACGGTCGATCTGCTTGAGTTGCTCTTCGGTATATATCTTACACATAAAGGTTTATTTGGCTTGGCGAGGCATTTGTCCTTTAATACATCAATGTTGTTTTTTGTTAGTACTAACTATTTCTATGGAAGCGCTACGCACACTGAAATTTACTTATTCGCTTTCCCGGCTATTATAATTTTTTTGTTTGATGAAAAAAGAACAATAACTGCATATTGTGCTTATCTGCTAATCGGATTCGCTACCTGCATTTATTTGCAGAAAAACTTTTCGGGGCATTATGATGGAGACGTAACTCAATTGGCAAAGTATGCATTTATGAATTATGTATTTGCTTTTTGTTTGTTAGCGATAATCATCTATTTTTTCAAATCTGAGAATCTGGAAAACAGCCAAAAGATAGAATTGCAGAAGCAAGCCATTGAAGAAAAGAATACTGAAATAACAGCCAGTATTACCTATGCAAAAAGAATACAAGACTCTTTGCTCAGCCCAAGGATACTTTTTGATAAAAGTTTTAGTCAATATTTTTTATTCTTTAACCCAAAGGATATCGTTAGTGGAGATTTCTATTGGATGCAGCCTGTTTCATCATCAGAATTTATCGTCGCAGTAGGTGACTGTACAGGTCATGGTGTTCCCGGTGCGCTTGTAAGTAGTATATGTATGGGGAAGCTTAGTGATGCTGCTATTAAGAGTAATTCTCCTGGCAAAATACTTGAAAATGTAAATAAAGAAATTAAAAACAGTTTTGGGAATAGTGGAAATGATAATATCAGAGACGGCATGGATATAATTCTCTGCTATATTAATACTGTTACAAAAAAGATAAGATATGCAGGAGCAAACAGACCATTATTGATAATTAAAAAGAATGACGAATCCGATAACCGGTTGGTGGAAATAAAAGCTGATAAAGTATCTATTGGGGGATTTACAGAAAACAGTCAGCAATTTGCAGAACAGGAAATTACCCTGGAAAAGGGAGATACTATTTATTTATTTACAGATGGATTTGCAGACCAATTTGGCGGAGAGAATGGAAAAAAAATGACGACGAAACGTCTAAAGGAATGGATAGTAAATAATAATCATTTACCAATCAGAGAAATCGGTGAAAAGATGGAAGAAAGTTACAGGTCATGGAAAGGTAAACATGAACAGATTGATGATGTAACTGTTTTAGCTATCAGGGTATGAAAAAGGATTTTCAGGACCAGATGGGTCGGAGTATTGATATAGAATGGCCGCCTAAACGAATAATATCCCTGGTCCCATCTCAAACAGAACTTTTACATTGGTTAGGATTAGGTGAAGAAGTTATTGCCATAACAAAGTTCTGTGTTCATCCGGAAGAATGGTTTCATTCAAAGGATCGAATAGGGGGGACTAAGAAATTCGATTTTGAAAAAATAGCGGCTTTGAAACCAGATTTAATTATAGGAAATAAGGAAGAAAATGAGGAAGAACAGATAAAGCAATTAATGGAGAAATATCCGGTATGGATGAGCGATATACATGATTTGGAGGATGCATATGAAATGATGAGAAGAGTAGGCGAAGTTGTAGACAGGAAAGATAAGGCTATTGAACTGGTAAGTGAAATAAAAGAAGCGTTTGTTAACTTAAAACTTTTAAAGAAACCAGCAAAAAGAGCTGCATATTTTATATGGAGAGATCCATATATGGTTGCGGGACATGATACTTTTTTGAATAATATGCTTAAGCAATGCAATCTTGAGAACGTGTTTGAGTTTAATGAGGGTAGATATCCGTCAGTTAGTAAAGAAAACATTAAGGAGAAGAGCCCTGAGTTGATACTGCTTTCATCGGAGCCATATCCTTTTAAGCCAAAGCATATTGATGAATTGAGGCAGATATGCCCAACATCAAAAATCGGCTTGGTTGATGGCGAGTATTTTTCCTGGTATGGGTCAAGGTTATTGGATGCTCCTGCCTACTTTAATAAAGTGCTTAGTGAGATAGAATAATGAGTAAATTTGATGCCTGCAAGGTAACCATGGTTAGAAAATCGACACACTCATCTCTGCTGTTATTATTTGCTATTCTGTTTGCTACTTCAGCTTTCAGCCAGAAAGTAGGGATTGTGCTTAGCGGGGGTGGTGCAAGCGGAATTGCTCATATTGGGGTAATAAAAGCACTTGAAGAGAATCACATTCCTATTGATTACATCACGGGTACATCAATGGGTGCATTTATCGGGGCATTATATTCGGCAGGCTATACACCCCAGCAAATGGAAGACCTGGTGACATCCAAAGAATTTCTGGAGCTTGCAACAGGTGCCGTGAATAGAAAGTATACCTATTATTTCAAGCAGAATATTAGCGAAGCCTCATGGATAAACTTTCACTTTTCATTAGATACTTCTATAATTACAAGTATACCAACTCACCTGGTATCGCCTTTGCCTATTGATTTTGCTATTATGTCCTACTTCTCAAGTGCTTCTTCAGCAGCGCATGATAAGTTTGATAGTTTGTTTGTTCCTTTTCGTTGTGTGGCATCAGACATTGCAGATAAAAAATCGTGGATATTTGACAATGGGAACCTGGGACAAGCTGTAAGGGCCTCTATTTCATATCCATTTTATCTTAAACCAATCACTATTAATGGCAAAATGTTGTTTGACGGAGGGTTGTATAATAACTTTCCGGCAGATATCATGCAGCAGGATTTTAACCCTGATGTAATTATAGGAAGTAATGTATCAAGCAATATTCAACCACCAACTGATGATAATATTTTGTCGGAGATAAAGAATATGCTTATGACAAAAACCAATTATTCTTTACCAGGTAAGGGTTTGATTATTTTGCCTGATGTGGAAGCAGGCATACTTACAGCTGATAATCCTAAAGCATTGATCGATAGCGGTTACATTGCTACGCTAAGGCAAATACCAGCTCTTTTGAAGCTAATTGATAGAAGAGAGAATGATGAAAGATTGAAGAAAAGACGGTGCGATTTTGAAAAGAAACAACATCCTTTAGTGTTTGATAAGCTCAGTTTCCATGGCATTAATGCTAATCAGGAAAAATACATGCAAAGTATAATACTAGGTAATCGTACTAAGCTATCGCTGAATGATATGGCCCCTGCATACTTTAAAGTTGCCACGGACCAGAACGTACACAGTATATTCCCGATGGCAAAATACAATGACAGCACAGGCAATTATACCCTCGATATGTCTATTAAAAAAGAAAAACATTTCCAGGTAGGATTTGGTGGTGTTGTTTCCAATCTTCCTATAAGTGAGGGATATGTAGGGATTCAGTACAATACATTTGGTAGGGAAGAATTACAAATTACAGGTAATACGTACTTCGGCAGGTTATATACATCTGTATTGGGTTCAGCAGGTGTTTACTTTCCTAAGCCCCTCCCGTTTTATATTGAGCCTTCAATTATTTATAATAGCTGGGATTATTATTCAAGCAGTACAGATTTTTTTGCAGACAGAAAACCTGCTTACCTGATACAATATGAAGGCTATGGAAAGGTAGATTTGGGTATTCCTATTGGTGCAAGAGCTAAGTTAATTTTTGGAGGAGCCTATACAAATATCAATAATACTTATTTTCAAAAACTAGATTTTAATCCTACTGATACTGCAGATAACACAAGATTCAGTGCGGTAACGCCTTATGTTAAATTTGATATGAACACCTTGAATGATAAGGAATATGCTACATCGGGTATACGGCTACTTGTGCATGCACAATGGATATCCGGAACCGAATACTTTACCCCGGGAACTCAGGATGTTAATAGGGATACCGTTACCAAACAACATAATTGGCTGCAGCTTAAACTTTCGTACGATCAGTATTTTATTGGCAGAGGCCCTGTGCGATTGGGTTTATATCTCGAGGGGGTATATTCCAATACTTTTATTAACGGGCATGCACTGCAAACATATTTCCAGAATTATTACTCTACGGCATTAATGGCACCGGCTTTTCAGCCTACTCCGGAAATGCAGACACTTTTTCTGCCCAACTACAGAGCATATAGCTATGCTGCAGGCGGCCCTAAAGTGATAGTTGCCTTCAAACCTAAAATTGACCTGCGTTTTGAGGGGTATGTGTTTGTTCCATACCAGGCAATAAAATCGGACCCGATAAGCAATGAAGCTGTGTATGGCAAACCGCTTGCTACTAAAGAATATGTTGGCATGATAGCAGTTGTTTACCATTCACCAATAGGGCCTGTAAGCATAAGCTTAAATTATTTTGACAACTATCCGACAAACCTTACTGTAATGTTTCATGTTGGGTTCATAATATTTAATGAAAGGTCGATTAACTAAGAACTGTATGTATTTCTATGAGCAGAGTAATTAAAGCCCATCTTGCCCTGCTAGGAGTAAATGCAATTTATGGCGCTAACTATACAATTGTAAAAGCAGTAGTACCTGAACACATTCAACCATTTGCCCTTGTGGTTATCAGGGCCGTATGTTCCATGCTTCTGTTTTGGCTGTCAAGTCTTTTTCTGCCTAAAGAAAAGATCGAAAGAAAGGACTTTATTAAACTATTATTACTTGGTGTTTTTGGTGTGGCACTTAACCAGTTGCTTTTTATCAAAGGTTTGGCTATGAGTACCCCAATAAACGGGGCAATAATTATGATATTCAACCCTATTATAGTCATGCTTCTCGAAGTAATATTTTTCAAAGAAAAGACTCCTTTTATACGAGTAGCGGGTATAATTGTAGGTATAACGGGTGCATTGATATTACTGCTTGGCAGAAGAACTATTTCTACCGGTTCGCCTTCATTTGTAGGCGATATGTTGATTCTTATAAATTGCATTTCATGGGCAATATATATGGTAATGGTGAAGCCGCTCATGCTAAAATATAAAACCGTTACGGTTGTAAAGTGGGTGTTCGCTTTCGGCGCTTTTTATGTGTTGCCTTTTGGTTGGTCACAATTACAGGCATTCGATTTTCGTTCTGTAAGCTTTAATTCATGGATGTGTATTGCATATGTAGTTATAGCAAGCACCTATTTAGCTTATTATCTGAACACCTATGCTCTTGCTGAACTCAGCCCATCGATAGCCAGTACATATATTTATCTGCAGCCGGTAATAGCGGCCGGTATAGCCATATATTATAAACAAGATGAACTGAATGCAATGAAGATCATGTCGGCTATATTTATTGTAGTGGGGATATATTTAGTTGGCTTAAGCCGTAAGAAAGAGAAGCAGAAATTGAATGCACAAATTTCTAAATAGGCTAAGAGTAGTTAAATCAGCCTTCAATTACTATATTTGAAAAAAAATAGCCGATGTTACAATCAATGACAGGCTTTGGCAAAGTGTCAGGGCAAATAGGAGGGAAGACAGTGGATGTAGAGATACGGTCGCTTAATAGCAAGCAACTCGACCTCAATATGCGCTTACCACATCAATATTATGTACTGGAACCTGAGATCAGGACACTTTTGCCTGAATTACTTGATAGGGGAAAGGTTGACCTCTATGTAGCAATGTCAGGTTCTGAGGTTAAGGGCAAGATATCATTGAATAAGGCGCTGGCAAAGCAATACCTGGCAGAGCTCAAAGCTTTGGCAAAGGAGATCAATGAGAAGGACGTGCAGTACCTTCCATTGATTTTGCGTGCACCCGATATTTTTAAAACGGAAGAAAGGGCTGATAAAAAAGAGTTAGAGCAGGTTTTCCAACTTATTCGAAAAGCGGCTCAGTCGGTATCAAAATTCCGCCAGCAGGAAGGGAAAGTGCTAAGGAAGGATATTGAAGCAAACCTGGCTATTATTGAAGGCAATGAAAAGAAGATCGATAAATTAGACCCTATACGCATTGGTAAGTTGAAAGAAAGGCTGACTGCTAAATTATTGGATGGTTTGGGTGGACGCGTGACGGATATGAATCGTTTTGAGCAGGAGATAATCTATTACATAGAGAAACTGGATATTAATGAAGAGAAAACGAGATTACGTGCGCATTGCAACTATTTCAGGAAGACGATGGATGAACCTAATGGCGGAAGGAAACTTGGTTTTATAGTTCAGGAAATAGGAAGAGAAATAAATACGATTGGATCGAAGGCAAATGATGCCGATATACAAAGGTTTGTAGTAGAAATGAAGGATCAACTTGAAAAAATAAAGGAACAGCTTCTGAATATTCTATGAGTCAATTTTCCGGAAAACTGGTTATTGTTGCCGGACCATCCGGTACAGGAAAAACAACTATTGTAAGACATTTACTGGGTGTTTTTCCACGACTGGCTTTTTCCATTTCGGCATGTAGCAGGCCAGCGCGTAAAAATGAAATGGACGGTGAGGATTATTATTTTCTTTCTAAGGAACAATTTCGTGAAAAAATAGATAAAGGTGAGTTTTTAGAATGGGAAGAGGTTTACCCCGGTAGTTATTACGGTACACTTAAAACCGAAGTAGAAAGGTTATGGAAAGCTGGCCGACATGTTATTTTCGATATTGACGTAAAGGGCGCACTTAACCTGAAGAAGTACTTCCCCAAAGAATCGATTACTATTTTTATAGAGCCGCCATCGGTTAAGGCATTGGAGCAAAGGTTGAGAGACAGGAATACAGAAACACCCGAGATACTAGAGCAACGTGTAAGTAAAGCGAAAGAAGAATTGATGTATGTAGATAAGTTTGAGAAGGTGGTACAAAACATTGAATTACAGAAGGCCTTATTGGATACTGAAGCTATAGTCAGGAATTTTTTAGGAGATAATTAGGATGCTATCGAAGAAAACAAAATATGCCATTAAGGCACTTGTTGCACTTGCCAAAAGCGATAAGTCGATGACTATTTCTGAAATAGCTGTACAGGAAAGTATTCCTAAGAAATTTCTAGAGAGTATATTATTAGACATGCGTAAGCAAGGATTGCTTGGTAGTAAGATAGGAATAGGTGGAGGATATCATTTAATTAAAAAGCCTAAAGACATTGCTCTTACTCAATTGTTAAGGTCCATTGATGGCCCGATAGCCATGATACCTTGTGTAAGTCTGAACTTTTATGAACCATGTGAGGATTGTGTAGACGAGGTAACTTGTGGGATACGAAGTGCATTTATAGAAGTGCGTGATGCCAGCCTTAAAATACTGGCCGGGATAACATTGGAGGATATTCTGCAGCGGGAAGAGCATCTTAAAGCCTTGAAAAAGAGGAAGAAATAGACGACGAAAAAAATTTATTGTTAATATCTACTAAGTTGATAGATATTATATATATTTGTGCCCTCAAACAAAAAATGATCATGAATAACACGTCCGTAACATGCCCTGTATCAATAAACAGAATAAATGAAAGCGTAGCCAGGGTGGCAGCTTTCTTTACTATTGTAATTACCATCATAGGAGTATATTTTAAATCTCCATACATAATTGCAGCTTTAGCAATTGATTTTTACCTGAGGGCATTTACATCAGGTAAGTATAGCCCTTTAAAAGTCATAGCAAAAACTGTTGCATCATATATTGGCTTGCCATGGAAACAAACAGACGCAGCACCTAAAAAGTTTGCAGCTGCAGTTGGTTTTGTATTTACAGTAGCAATTGCCGCATTACTTTTCCTGAACTATGATATACTTGCCTATGTGGTAACAGGTGTATTATTAATATGTGCAGCACTTGAAAGCTTTGCTGGATATTGTGTAGGATGTGTGGTATATACATATACTATCCGTCCTTTTTTAAATGAAGAAACAGAAGAACCAATAATTATAAACCTTTAAATTTAAATTTTACATGGCACTAAGACTCGGAGACATTGCGCCTGATTTTACAGCGCAAACCACACAAGGTACAATTAACTTCCACCAATGGCTGGGAGACAAATGGGGAGTATTATTCTCTCATCCTGCTGATTTTACACCTGTCTGCACTACTGAATTAGGTAGGGTAGCAAAACTAAAACCTGAATTTGACAAGCGTAACGTTAAGGTTATTGCTTTAAGTGTTGACCCTATTCAATCGCATGAGGCATGGGTGCAGGACATTAACGAAACCCAAAAAACAACGGTTAACTTCCCTATCATTGCTGACCCTGATTTTAAGGTGGCAAAACTGTATGATGCTATTCACCCGGAAGTATCAGATAAGTTTACCGTTCGTTCGGTATATGTTATTTCGCCTGATAAGAAGATCAAGCTGACCATCACATATCCTGCTTCGACAGGCAGAAATTTTGATGAGATACTTCGCGTGATCGATTCATTGCAACTAACCGCTAACTATAGCGTTGCCACACCGGCGGACTGGAAGTTTGGCGAGGATGTTGTAGTTGCGCCTGCTATTAAAACAGAAGATATTGCGGCCAAATTCCCTAAGGGGCATAAGGTTATTAAGCCTTACCTGCGCACAACACCGCAACCGAATTTGTAACATAGTTTTGGGGAGTTTATGTGAGACACAGTATGCTTAATTGCTACTGTGTCTTTTTTTTATTTGTTTTCTGCATTTGTTACCCGTCTTTATATTGTTAATCAGTATGTTTAGGGGTAACACTGTAACCCGTCTTTTGTTCTTATTACTATTTCCCAAAACCACAATACAATGCCAAAAGTATTTCCCAGGAATTAATAATGCACAATACAAATTTCAGCAATTTGTGCCTACTATAAAATAAAATGTTTACTACTTATTAACAGGTCATATTCCTGCTTAATCTTAACTTTAATCTCAATCTGGGTTCATTGATAAATACAATGAAATACAATAAACAGTCAAAAGCAATTTTCTGTTTAATTATTTGATTTCCAATTAGTTGAGTGTTATTTTATAATGCGTAACAAAAACTGGTCAATAACCTGCAGATTTTAGAAAGAGAATTATCTTTTTGAGTTTTCAACGGCCTTGATTATGGCTTTATAGTCTTTAATTTATACTTTTCTTCATACCTCTTAATTTCTTTATTCAGATTAGGCCAAGATTGAGATAGTTGCTTTTTAATTGCATCCTCTTTCATTACTTCTGCAGCCTGCAGAGCATATGAAACAAAATTCTTTTTTGACCCTTTGCTGCCTAAATGACTGTATTTCTTAAACAGCTTACCCTTATGGATCATTGAGTTTTTAGATGCTCCTTTTTTTGCTCCAAGAGAAAACCAAGCTTTCTTTGCGTTAGAGGCGACTCCTTTTTTTAATTGACGGTAAAATTTTGCTAGGCTAGCAGATTTAATCAGTGCAGTTTGCCCATCGAACGTGAACCCCAAATATGTTAGTGGGGTATCACATATTAGTTTCCCGTCTTTATTTATGCAAAATTTACTTTCACTTACTTTGCTCTCATTTATAGTCAACTTGTACTTTGTTTTTATAATATCAAGAAGGTACTCTTTGATTTTTTCTGCATCAGAAGTTTTGCAGACAACAACTATATCATCCGAATACCTCCGATATAGACCAGCCTCCAAGTTATTAATTAATGAAAAAATTTCTTTATCAAATTCTAGCATATAAAGGTTTGATAAGAAAGCACTAATTGGGGTTCCTTGTGGAATACCACAGGGCTGCCCATCAACATCTTTAAAAGGATGTAGTTTTATATATCCTTTTTCTCGAATCCTTGTTTTGAATATTTCTGGAGTATCGCAAAAACTAAAAAGCTTTTTTTTTCGCAACTTCATTTCGGATTTTATATTGAACTCCTTAAGGATGCGATAGAATTCAACATAGCTGAAATTAGTTAAGGACTTAAATATATTATAATGATCGGGAGGGAGTGTTTTTTTCTGAAGCAGTTGATACCATTTCTTTTTTAAATATTTGTGATTTAGTGTGTCGAAAAAACTAGTGACATCGAAAGTTAATACAGTACATTCATCTTGGGTTTTAATATAAGTGAAAACTTCATCTGCAAAATGGATGTTGTTTTTATTTCCAGTGATCTCTTTGCCAATTGGAATTTTTCGATAAGCACAGATGCAATCAGATAATCCAATTGTCTTTACGACTTCTTGTTCGTATAAAGGAGTTAAAACTATTTGTGTATAATAAGCATATATTACAGCATCTAAGTGAGTTGAATAATAGATATTTCTAACTTTTGCATTGCTGGTAACTTCACCAGTTTCTGAAACGACGCTATGTGCTCGAATTGTTTTTCCTAAATTATCTTTCCCGATTTTTTTGTATCGCCTACTTATCAGTTTCCTATGTATTAAAGGATAAAAACCGTGTTTTGAGACAGCTTCTATATTTTTTACATAGCCATGAAGGAATTTTGCAGTATCACTACCAGATGAATCTAGTTTTTTAGTGAAATGTATATACCCTTTGGGAGTTAGCCAATTTTTTTTGTGGTGTTTTTTCTTCATGGTTAAATAAAAAAGTGTGCGGTTATAGCGGCTGTCTTGTTTATTAAAAAACTAGAATGGACATACAATTGACTGGTTACTTCACCCCATCATGTATTGGGAGTACAGACGGGCACCGCTCGGTAATTCTATTAGTATCTTTGCTCAATCTTAATATCAAACCTATGGCTCAACATATGATTACTGAGATAGTCACTAACGTGATTGCTGCTGTGATAACGTATATTACTGGTGTTTCACCTATAATTGCGTTACTTGCTTGCTTTATTCAAATTCACTTCCGAAAAGCCGTATATCGCTTTTCGCTTGGTAATTAACCAAAAACCAGAAGTAATTGTCACATTCAAAGAACTAAACCACACACTTTGGGTTTTGTGGAAGCAATTTCCGTGCCAAATGCCATAATATGGCATATTGTCAGTAATATAGCATATATATGCTTTTGTGTCATGTATTTTGAATGTGCGAAATTTTATCTCACCTCACCTGCCACAATCACCGTCTCAATCAAATCACTACCAAAAGAATAAGGTATAAAACTGTAACTTGGTATTGGTTGGGTAATAAACAGGTTCGCTTTTTTCCCTACAGTAATTGTCCCATGTGTTTTATCCAGGCCCATAGCATAAGCAGAGTTAACCGTAGCAGCATTTATAGCTTCTTCGGGTAGCATTTTCATTTTTACACAAGCCAGTGAAAGTATAAATGCCATTCTGCCCGACGGAGATGAGCCTGGGTTATAATCTGTCGCTAATGCAATTGGTAAACCGGCATCTATCATTTTACGTGCAGGCGGGTAGTGCAATCCTAGAAAGAAGGCTGTACTAGGCAATAGGGTAGGCATGGTTTTCGATTTCAGCAGGCAATCAATTTCAGCATCTCCGGTAAATTCAAGGTGGTCCACCGATAGGGCATTGTTCTTTACTCCAACTTGTATTCCTCCTGAGTAGTCAAGTTCATTGGCATGTATTTTCGGCTGTAAGCCATGTTTCAAGCCTGCCTGCAAAATAGCATCCGTTTCTTCAACGGTGTAAAAACCACGGTCGCAGAACACATCGCAATAATCAGCCAATTTTTCTTTGGCAATAACCGGTAGCATTTCATTAATAATAAGGTCAATGTATTCCTGCCTGTTTTGCTTGTATTTGGTAGGCATTGCATGTGCGCCTAAAAAATTGGCCTTGATAGTTAAAGGAGAATGTTCTTTTAGTTTTTTAATAACCCGCAACATCTTTAACTCACCTTCAACCGATAATCCGTAACCGCTTTTTATCTCTACCGCACCTGTGCCATACCTTGTAATTTCATTCAGGCGGTGCATAGCGCTATCAAAAAGCTCATCCTCCGATGTTTTATTCAGTCGCTCTGCTGAGTTCAGTATACCACCACCATTGCGGGCAATTTCTTCATAGCTCAATCCCTTAATACGGTCAACAAACTCACCCTCGCGGCTGCCTGCATATACAATATGCGTATGCGAATCGCACCAGGATGGAAAAACAAATTTGCCTGAAGCATCTATAACTTTATCGAAACCTGCTTTAGCCGGAAGGCCGTCTTTCATTTCACCCATACCCGATATCAGGCCATTTTCAGTACTCACCCATGCATTATGAATACAGGGTAAAGTGCTCATTTCCTTGCCCGATAATTTTTCCTGTGGCTTTGGATTTGCTCCAACTATTGTCTTTATGTTTTCAATAAGTAGTTTCATATCAACAAATTTAAGATAAAAGCTATAATGGAACGCGGATGACACGGATATGGCGGATTAGCACGGATTAAAATTATCCTGATGTGATTTTGTCTCACCGAGCCCTTTGCCCCAAACCCCTAAAGGGGCTTAAGAAAATACACTACATTGTATTGAAGCCCCTTTAGGGGTTTGGGGTGGAATCCATAACCTGTATTGTTTTGGCGAATCAGCGTCATCTGCGTTCTATAAGCTAAAATTCGCTAAAATTGCATGAGAGAAAAAGAAAATGGAGGAACGTGCTACATGGTTTGCCGATGTTATATTACCCCTTGCGGTACCTAACCTGTATACATACAGGATTCCCTATGATTGGAACGACCTTGTAAAACCCGGGCAACGTGTGGTGGTGCAGTTTGGCAAGAACAAGCTGTATATGGCTTTGATAAAACACTTGCATCAAACCCCACCTAAAGATTACCAGGCCAAGTATATACAAGATGTGCTGGATGCTGTGCCCATTGTAAATGAAATGCAACTGAATTTCTGGGATTGGATTGCTGCATATTATGTATGCACTCCCGGAGAAGTTATGAATGCCGCTTTACCGGGCGGTTTACGATTCAGCAGTGAAACAAAAATTATCCGTAATGAAGAATTTGCCCTTGATGAAGTAGAGCAGGATTTCTTTACCGATAAAGAATGGAAACTGGTAATAGCATTGGATGTAAAAAAAGAAATGACCATTGATGAGGCTGCGGAGGCATTGGGCATAAAGACGGTTCATCCTATCATTCAAACATTGCTGGCAAAAGGGTTTGCGCAGGTAAAGGAAGAAATGAAAGATAGTTACAAACCCCGCACGGAATCATTCGTCAGAATATCGGCCTCGGTATCGGAAGCTGATCTGCAGCAGGCGATGAATGACCTGGAGAAGAAAGCATTTAAGCAATTGCAATTGCTTATGGGGTATATGTCATTATCGAACTGGCATACGGGCAATGCGGTTGATGTGAAGAAAAGTAAGTTGCTGGCGCACACAGGATGCACCGCACAAACATTAGACCAATTAGTAAAGAAGGGAATAATGGAGGTGTATGTGAAAGAAGTTTCACGTTTACCAAGTTCAGATAAAGCATTGGAGTCAGCAAATGATTTGGCAGATTTTCAACAGGTGGCTTATGATACCATACAGGAGCAACTGAAAGAAAAAGAAGTTATTCTGTTGCATGGTGTTACATCGAGCGGAAAGACGGAGATATACATGAAGCTGATGGAGCAGGTTATTGCTAAAGGTAAACAGGTATTGTACCTGTTGCCCGAAATTGCACTAACAGCCCAATTGGTTCAGCGCTTAAAAAAACGCTGGGGCGATAATGTTGGGGTGTATCATTCAAAGTATAGCGACAACGAAAGGGTAGAGGTATGGAATACATTGGCTAACCCGAAAGATAAAACCTATTCTATAATTGTTGGGACACGTTCTTCCTTATACCTGCCCTTCTCTAACCTGGGACTTTTAATAATTGACGAAGAGCACGACAGTTCATATAAACAGCAAGACCCTGCTCCGCGTTACCACGCGCGCGATTCTGCTATTTACCTTGCGCATGTGCATAAGGCAAAAGTTATATTAGGCTCAGCTACACCATCTATAGAAAGCTATTACAATGCCTTACAAGGCAAATACGGACTGGTAGAATTAGCTACGCGCTATGGAGGGATAGAAATGCCGGAAATAGATGTGCGTGATGTGAGTGAAGAGAAGAGAAAAAAATTAATGAAGTCCTTGTTCTCGCCTTTTCTGCTGTCTAATATTGAAGAAGCGCTGAATAAAAAAGAACAGGTAATATTATTTCAGAACAGAAGGGGCTTCGCGCCATTTATTGAATGCAATGTGTGCGCACATGTGCCACAGTGCATTAATTGCGATGTTAGTTTGACTTACCATAAAAAAGCCGATCTGTTGCGTTGCCATTATTGCGGCTATTCAACAAGTCTGCCTAAAATATGCCCTGCATGCGGTAGCCCGGGTATGCATGTAAAAGGTTTTGGAACGGAGAAAGTGGAAGAAGAGCTGGCTATATTTTTCCCGCAGGCTCGTATTGCCCGCATGGACCTGGATTCTACACGTGCCAAGAATTCACACTCTAAAATAATCAGCCAGTTTGAAGACAGAGAAGTGGATGTGCTGGTAGGTACGCAAATGGTAACCAAGGGCCTCGATTTTGATAATGTGAGTGTGGTAGGTGTTCTGAATGCCGATTCAGGGCTGCATTTCCCTGATTTTCGTTCACCTGAAAAAAGCTACCAGTTAATGGCGCAGGTAAGTGGCCGTGCAGGACGGAAGAATAAACGTGGCAAGGTTATTATACAAACCAATAACCCTGATCATCCTATCATTCACCAGGTGGTGAAGAACGATTATATAGGAATGTATAAGGAACAAATTGAAGAACGAAAAAAGTTTTCATATCCTCCGTTTACAAGGTTAATTGAAATTACACTCAGCCAAAAAAGCCAGGACGACCTTGACGCTGTTTCTCCTGATCTGGCGATAGAACTAAAAAAGCGATTTGGCGAAGAACGTGTGCTGGGGCCTGAATACCCTATAGTATCGAAAGTGAATAACTATTTTCTGAAAACTATTTTACTGAAAGTAGAAAAGGAAAAATATTCTCAGAAAGTAAAAGCCCTGGTAATGGAAGCACTAAATGAGTTTTACCACAAAGGCAAAGAATATAGCCGCACCCGCATTAAAATTGATGTGGATCCGCAGTAATTATTTCTTCTTCAACCCATCCACATAATCACTTATAGCCTTGTAGTAAGCATCAGCTACTAATTGAATACGAAGTGGCACGGTCATGCCTTCAATGTTCTCTCCGTGCCCTGTAAGCAACATGCATTCTTTACTGTTATCCTGGTAAAGTGGTTCACCATACACCAATGTGCCTTTTATTAATCGGGCTAAAGCAAGGTCACGCGAATATACTCCCTCAGCAGGGGTAGAAAGGCAATGTTCACTTAAGTACGTTGCATCTGTCTTTTTGGCAAGCGGTACTTTTAAGTCGGCAGATAAATGATTTACAACCAATGAAGATAATTTTACTGAGTTCTCAATGTCATCACTTATCAGTAAACGCAGTAAGTTCAATCTCCCCGCTAATGTTTGCAGATCCTTAGTTGTAACGCACCCACTTACAAATGCCATTACAAAATCTTTATCGGTGGTTTTTGTCCAGCCCGTATTTTTTTCATTTACGTTATAGTGAATAATAACAGTGATATCGGGCTTGAAGGCATTTACCTTTTTTGCCCTTTCAGATAGGTCCATAGGGCCAAACACATTACTGAAAAGTGATTTATCGGCTAAATGCCCGTGTATCTCCATTGCTTCTTTCTCTGTCATTAAACCTTCTTTAACAAGGCTATCAACGTAGGCTCTGTTCTTGATCTTTTGTTTCCAATCGTAAAAACTAATACCGAGTGACGATATGCCTGTATCGGGCCGGGTAAGCATAGTTATGGCGCCTTGCTTATCAAGTTTTTTCTTTAATAAAGTTGCTGTTAAAAAGGTAAAATTCCCTTCCTCTAATTGTATGCATACAGTTGAATCTATTCCCAATTTCATACAACGGCTTTCGGTTTCACCCATTTCAAATGTGCCACCAATATGGCCGGGGTCAATGGCTATGCGCATTCCTTTAAACTGACTTGTAGCAGTATGACGCAGTGAAGCTTTCTTTACATAATAGAACAGGCTATCCTTTTTATCCATCAGAATTTTCTCGAGTTCTTTTTCTGATGCACTGCTGATGATATTCTTAAGCGAATCAACTTCTCTCCAGCTAAGTTTTATTTCTGCCTTTTTGCCTTGCTCTTTTGCACTTGCATTTTCGTAAATAGAAATGCCGTTTTCATTTATGCTCACAAAATTCTTTACCTCGTGGTCTTTTGAAAAATAGGTTTCAAATTTGGTTTGGTAATAGCCCTCCTGAGACTGTGCCTGCAGTAATAAGGGAAAGAAAAAAAGACTTATTTTGCTTAGAATTACGGTTGTACGTGAAATGAATGACATCAGAAATATAGATTTTTCACCGGAGTGGAAATTTACGGCCAGCCGCAGCGGAGGTAAAGGTGGCCAGAATGTAAATAAGGTTTCTACTAAGGTTGAATTGCATTTCGATTATTTGAATTCGGCATTACTGACTGAAGAACAAAAACAACTTATTGGTACAAAGTTAGCTTCATTCATCAATAAAGAGGGAATTTTAAAAATAATGGCCCAGGAAGATCGTAGCCAGTTGATGAATAAAAGGGCAGCCATGGACCGGTTCTATATTTTGCTTGAAGGGGCTTTTAAAAAGAAGAAGAAGAGAATAGCCTCTAAACCAAGCAGGGCAAGCAAGGAAAAGAGGTTAAAAGCCAAGAAGTTTAACTCTGAAAAGAAGAGATTACGCAAAAACAACCTCTGATAGCCTGTTTTCAGGCTGTTTCACTCCTTTTTCGCAATGTGCTCCAATAAACATCAAGGAAGCTGATTTTTAGCGATATATCCCTGTTTTTATAAGTTGTAAAGTTTTTATCCTGCGAGATATATATTTTTCTACATTTGTGTATAAGATGAATTGGACTTTGGCTGAAATTCGACGATTTGGCATAGCGATTGCCGTATTTGTTTTAACAATATCACCCCTTAAAACAGCTTTTGGGCAAGGCGGTGTATGCCTTCAAAAGGCCGTTCCATATAAGGCTGGAAAGTTCTCATTTTCAGCATGTAGTGGCGATTTTAATGGAGATGGAAAACCTGATATTGCAGTGGTGAATTACAATGGCAATAACATGGTTATTTTAATAAACAATGGCGATGGAACATTTAAGGACCCTGTTACCTACGCAACAGGCCATTACCCTACAAGCGTAAAAGCAGCTGATTTTAATGGCGATGGTAAAATGGACCTGGCGGTAAGTAACGTAGGCAGTGAAACTATATCGATATTCTTTGGTAATGGTGATGGAACTTTCAAGGAAAAGGTTGATTTTCCGGGTGGACCTTTCCCTTGTTATGTTGCTGTTGCAGACTTTAACCACGATAAAAAAATGGATATTGCTATTTCGAACGATAGTAGTAATACAGTAACCATTATGTGCGGTAAAGGCGATGGCACATTTACTCAAACTGGTATCTTCAGAGTGGGTGAATACCCATCACCAATAGTGGTTAGTGACTTTAATGGCGATGGTAATGATGATCTGGCAGTTACCAATACTGGCGGAAACAGTGTTTCGGTTTTAATCGGTAAAGGTGACGGTACATTTAACAGGGCATCAGAGTATTCTGTAGGTAGTTACCCGAACTGCATTGCTGCAGGCGATTTTAATAGTGATGGAAAGGCTGATATTGCAGCGGTGAATAGTGCCAATGGTAATGTTTCAATATTGCTTAACAAAGGCGATGGTACTTTCAGTAAAGCGCCCAATTTACCTGCCGGTGGTGGCGGACCTATATCTATTGTGGCAATAGATATGAATAAAGATAAAAAAATCGACCTGGCTTTATGTAATGCAGGGACAAACAATATTTCAGTTTTGGTAAACGATGGCGCGGGTAACTTTGGTGAACCGGTCACATTCCCTTCAGGCATATCTCCTGTATGTATTTTGGTTGACGATTTTAATGGCGACGGTTATCTTGACTTGGTAACCGTAAATAATAATGAAAGTGGTTCTATATCAGTGTTTCTTGGTTGCTCAACAAAGCAGTAGAAAGTCACACATTTTTTTGTTTCTCTTTCGTAAATTTGCATAAATATTAATTTAACGAACATGTACATACAACAGATATATACAGGATGCCTAGCACAAGCGGCTTATTATGTTGAATCGGAAGGTGAAGCAGCCATAATTGACCCCTTGCGCGATATCCAAACGTATATTGATATTGCAACAGCACGTAAGGCTCAGATAAAATATATTATGGAAACCCATTTCCATGCCGATTTTGTTTCCGGTCATATTGACCTGGTTAAGAAAACAGGCGCAAAAATTATTTACGGCCCGGGTGCTACTGCAGGCTACGAAATTATTGCCGCTACAGACGGACAGGAATTTAAGCTGGGGAAATCTATTATACAGGTTATTCATACACCTGGGCACACAATAGAGTCGTGCTGCTTTTTGGTAAAAGATGAAACAGGAAATGTTACGTCGCTTTTTTCAGGCGATACATTATTTGTGGGAGAAGTAGGCAGGGTTGACCTTGCTGCAAGGCATTACCTTTCAAAAGAAGAATTAGCATCAATGCTATATGATTCATTAGAGAAGCTGAAAAAATTACCTGATAGTGTTGTGGTATATCCTGGCCATGGAGCAGGTTCTGCATGTGGTAAGAACATAGGTAAAGAAACAACTACTACCATAGGCGAACAACGGAAGAATAACTATGCCTTGCAACCAATGAGCAGGGAAAAATTCGTTGCAACAATGCTTGACGGATTGCAGGCACCTCCTCAGTATTTCTTTACCGATGCTGTAATAAATCGCAAGGGTTATGAAAATGATATGGACACACTTATGCACAATAACCATGCATTAGATGTAGCTGAATTCAAAAAGCAAATGGAATCAGGCATAACGGTACTGGATACACGCACACCTGAAGATTTTGCAAAGGAACATATTACAGGCGCTACCAATATTGGCCTTGGTGGGCAATTTGCAATCTGGGTAGGAACCATATTTAAAGATGAACCTTTCCTGCTTATATGCGACGAAGGAAAAGAAGAGGAAGCAATAATGAGATTGGGCCGTGTTGGTTATGATAAAGTAATGGGCTATTTGAAAGGTGGAGTAAAGGCATGGAAAGCTGCCGGAAATAATACATTAGGTGTGGAATCAATTACTGCTGATGAGTTTGTGAAACGCATGAATGATGGCAGTAAACTTATTGATGTACGTAACGAAGGGGAACTCGCTAAAGGAGCTATAAAAGATGCAATAAACATTCCATTAGGCACATTACCTCAACAGGTTTCATCACTCGATAAAAAGAATCATTACTACGTATATTGCCAGGGTGGTTACCGTTCTATGATCGCGAATTCTATTTTGCAAAAGAATGGTATTACAAATATTACGAATGTAATTGGCGGTATGGGCGCCATTGCTAAAACCGGAATTAAGCTAGTGGTTGTTGAAGAGGTTTAACCTCCGATGTTGAAGGAAACCAGGAAAACGTTGGACTTTAATGACTTAATTGATTGGGTGTAAATATTATTATCATTAATTAATAGGTTCTCCATTCCTTGCGAATATTTAAGCTCTATTCCCAGTTTAAAGTGTCGCATAAATATTTTTAATCCTCCTCCTCCTTCATAAGCCAGATCATTTTGCATAAACGGTATAGTACCATCAATTCCGGTTACTTGTAGATTTCCTTGAGGTGCAAGGTTACGGGTATATTTCAGGCCTGCTAATGCAAAGAATTGAAAATTCCCGAAACGTTTCGAAATAGCTTTGATATCTAATGGGAAATCAAGAAATGTAGATTGTATGTACTTAGTCACAGCAAAGGTGTCTTTTCCTTGAAATGAATACGCAATATCTTGGGCAGCAAATGACAAATCAGGAGCAAAATGTAATTTGAAATGTTTTCCAATCTTATATTCAGCTACTATACCTACATTAAAACCAGGCTGAGGATTAGAATAAATACCTTTTAAAGTATCATTGAAATGTGAGGATAAGTTCGGTATAGGTTGAAGTTCAAGACCAGTACTGTTGATTGCCAGTAAAAAACCAAGGTGAAACTTAGTTGAATCGTAGCCGGCAAAATTGATCGTTTGTGCCTTTGTTGTTTTACCGGTAGTCAGAAACGTAATGAAAAGAATTATTATAGTATAATACTTACGGCACTTTTGAAAGTTAAAAAATGTAGTGGTTGTTTTGAACATTAAAAAAAAGTGTTAACCCTCGAACGTAAACGATACTAAGAATACCTGTGAAGTTAAGGACTCAAGTGATTGAGTATACACCGTGTTATCTTTTATAAAGAGATTACGAATACCTTGTGACATCTTCAATTCAATCCCGAATTTGAAGTAGGGTAAAAAGAACTGCAAGCCCGCACCTGCTTCATATGCATAATCATTACGAATTATCCGCACAGTTGCATTTACGCCAGCTAATTGCTGGTTAACCCCTGTTTGAGATGCTAAGTCAGTTATATACTTTGCCCCGGCCAGAACATAGGCCTGAAAGTTTGTAAGCCTTTTGGATATAAGTTTAACATCTATGGGGAAATCAAGAAACGTTGATTCAACCTTCTTGGTTACAGTGAAGCTATCAACTTTTCCTTCAAATGTATATGCCAGATCACGTTCAGCGAAAGACAGGTCTGGTACAAAACGAACTTTCAGATATGGGCCTATTTTAACCTCAGATACTATACCTAAATTAAAACCTGTTTGTGGGCTTGAGTAAATTGTTTTTAAGCTGTCCTGGAAATGCCCGCCAAGATTAGAAATAGGTTGTACAACAAAATTGGTGCTATTAATGGCTATAATAAACCCGAAGTGCATATTGGTATGGTCGTATCCTGCCAGGTTCATTTCCTGAGCCTGTGTTTTACCACCAATCATAAGCATAAACAAAACAGGCAAACAGCCTTTTATGCATCGCCTGTATATTCGTATTGGAAGTGGAGCCTTGCGGGCTATTGTGAACATAGACTTGATTAACGTGTGGCGGGGCATTTTATTTCGCAATACCTTGTTTTTTTGCTACATAAATAGATGCTATGCCCATGCTTTGTGGGTAATGTTTAGCATCAATATAGCCTACTTTGTTAAGAATAGAAATAAATGCATTGCCGGTAGGGAAAGCACCAACCGAACGATTCAGGTAGTTATAGGCCTTGCCATCAGAAAAAATACCGCCAATTGCGGGGCATATTTTTGTCATATATGCCTTATAGAGGCTTTTGAACGGCATATTTTCAGGGTCTGATGCCTCCAGTATCAATATTGTTCCATCAGGGCGCAATACCCTTAGCATTTCAGAGAGGCCTTTTTCAAGGTCTTCAAAATTACGTACACCAAAAGCAGAACTTACCAGGTCAAATGATCCATCAGTAAACGGAAGATTTTCACTATCGGCTTCCAGTAGTTCAATAATTGAACTCAGCCCTTTGCGTACCATTTTTTTTCTTCCCAGTTCAAGCATCACTTCTGCAATATCAATGCCAATAACCTTTCTTGGCTTTAAGCGCATCATTTCAACAGCAAAGTCGCCTGTACCGGTAGCCACATCAAGTATGTCTTTAGGTTGGTATGGTGCAACAAGTTTTATTGCCTTTCTTCTCCAGATGGTATCAATTCTGAGTGTCAGCAATCGGTTCATGAAATCGTACCGATGCGCAATGTTATTGAACATCTTACGCACCTGTTCCTTTTTGCTTAGGTTCAGTTCTTCGTAGGGAATAATATGCGTGCGGGAGCTCATTGACTTATAGGTATTGCTTGGCTTCTGCCAGCAACTGTTCTTTATTTACAGGTACAACCCCTGATTTTTCACATACCTGCCCGCCGGCAAGGTTCGAAAGATAAGCCATGTCGGTCGGTGATAAACCTAGGGCACAACATAATGCAGCAATGCTTACAACAGTATCTCCGGCGCCTGAAACATCCGATATATTACGTATATGCGCCGGTATTAATTTTTTCTCAGTATCAGAATTTACATATACTCCATGTTCAGAGAGTGTAATAAGAGCGATATCAATATCCTGTTTTTTACGGAACACCTCAACTGTTCTGCGTAACGATTCCATGTCTTTTGCATTAACATCAGTGCCAAGGCCCTCCTTCAATTCTTTCAGGTTAGGTTTAAATAAGGTGACTTTGCGGTATGCCAGGAAATTCCTTTTTTTAGGATCGACAACTGTAGGCACCTCAAGTTTTTTTGCAAGTGCTATTACTTTATCAATCAGGCTTGCAGATATAGCCCCTTTGTCATAATCTTCAAAAATTATAACGTTTATTTTACCGGTGATGATAAGCTTTTCGATCTGGGCAAAAAGCTTCTCAGTATGCGCAGCACTGATCGCTTCATCAACCTCTTCATCAATACGCACAATATGATGATTACTGCTTATGATACGGGTTTTGGTAGTTGTAGGCCGGTCCTTAACACGAATTAGTCCTTGTACAGGCAACTTAGCAGCTTGCATTATTTTAACGAGTTTGTCACCATTATCATCGTCACCTATAACGCCACACAAGTATGGGGTTGCACCCATTGCCTGAATATTTACGGCAACATTACCGGCACCACCTAAGCGGCTTTCTTTTTTGCGTACGCTTACTATTGGTACGGGTGCTTCAGGTGAAATACGGCTAACATCGCCCCAGTAGTATGAGTCGAGCATTAGGTCGCCAATAATAAGTACGTTTATCTTATTAAATGAGTTGAATACTTTGTTAAGCTCTGCCTGGTTCACAATAATTTATTTTAAAAGTGCGAGTGATTCTTTCATTCTTTCCAATGCCTTTACCAATAATTCTTCAGCGGCAGCATATGAGAAACGAATATGATTATCGTCTCCGAATGCGGCACCCGGTACAAGTGCAACCCTTGCATTATCAAGCAGGAAGAAGCAAAGATCGGTGGCATTATTTATAACAGTTCCGTTATATGATTTGCCAAAATAATAACTTACATCAGGGAATACGTAAAAAGCACCATCGGGCACATTCGCTTTCATTCCAGGTATTTCTTTCATCATTTTCAATACGGTATCTCTCCGCTTCTTAAATGTGTCACGCATTGAAAATGTAATAGAAGGATCCAGCGATACTGCTTTTTCGGTGGCTTTTTGGCCAATTGAGCAGGTGGCAGATGTAACCTGTCCTTGTATCTTATCACATGCTTTAGCTATTGCAAGAGGAGCGCCTAAATAGCCAACTCTCCATCCCGTCATAGCAAATGCTTTTGAAACACCATTAACAGTTACTACTCTGTCTTTTACGGAAGGTATAGTACCAATGCTTTCGGTTTTACCTATGAAATTAATATGCTCGTATATCTCGTCTGATAGAATTGTTATTTGAGGATACTCAGCAAATACAGCAGCAATGCCTTCAAGCTCTTTTTTAGAATAAATAGAACCGGTAGGATTGCATGGTGAACTGAAAATGAAAAGCTTCGTTTTAGGAGTAATAGCTTTCCTTATCTGTTCAGGAGTTACTTTGAAGTTGTTTTCTATACCTGCCTTTACAAGTAAGCTCTTGCCCTCTGCCAGGCGAATGATCTCTAAATAGCTTACCCAATATGGCACAGGTACTATAACTTCATCTCCAGGATTAATAAGGCTTAATACAGCATTAGCTATTGATTGTTTTGCTCCTGTTGATACAACTATTTGCTCAGCACTGTAATCGAGATTATTGTCACGTTTAAATTTCCTGGAAATGGCCTCACGCAACTCTAAATAACCAGCAACGGGAGTGTAATAACTGAAATTATCATCAATAGCCTTTTTTGCTGCTTCTTTTACAGCATCAGGAGTTGGAAAATCAGGTTCACCAAGGCTAAGGTTTACAATATCAATTCCTTTTGCTTTTAGTTCCCTGCTGCGTCTTGACATTGCAAGTGTCTGCGATTCAGATAAGCCGGAAACACGGGCTGACAATAATTCCATATACAATATACGTTATAGGGTAGCAAAGCTACAAAAATCCTCCATAGCCCTTAAAAATCACCATATAAAGGTTGTGAATTCCTTTACTATAGAGGGATAGAGTTAATTTAAAATATGCTGAAACGGGTTACTTAACCTCTTTGGCTTGTTTAGCCAAATCATCAACAACTTTTTGCTGATTGCTTATTTCTGTTTGTTTTTTAGCCTGATCGCTCTTGTTTTTTTCAATAGCATCCTGGTCTTTCTTTATTTTGTTCTGGTAATCAACTATATCACTATTCAGGTTCTTGTTGTCTTTTTCCAGGTCCTTTTGCTGGCTGTTCAATTTATCTAAAGCCTTTTGTTGAGCCTTTTGTTTATCCGAAATAGCTTCTGATGTCAGTTTAACTGCAAAATCGTGCATTATTTTTTCTGCTATTTTATATTTATCGGCGTGGGCTGATGAAGACAGGTAAGCTCCACCCAGATCAAATGCTACAACCAATTCAATTTCACCGTCTTTTTTTACATCAAAACGTGCATATATATCAATAGTATTATTGCCCATTTCCTTAATTGTTGCATTATCAGCAAACATTATTCCTTTACTGGAAGATATCTTTTGTGCGTTATAGTCCTTCATCACCGACTTCCATTCCTTTTCCACATCACCTTCATCGGCGCCATAGATACTTACTACAAGGGCATTATTCTTACCTTTTCCAAGGTCCTCACTTTGTTCATGAACCTGGATCTTTTGACCCCATGAGTTTGCAAATAATAAGCAGGATAATAGTAGTAGCGTAAACTTTCTCATGATATATGGGTTTTAAGGTTTATACAAATATAAAATATTCCCTAAAATGGTGAAATTTTTGTTCGAGTACTCAGGAATAATGAAATCTATTTTTTTGCCGCAACTAAACCTTCGCGGCGTGCAACAATATAATGCCATACCTGGTTATATTGAATGGAGTCGAGCTTGGCTTTTCTACCCATTTTTTTCATCAGATCAGGCCATTCATCCGCACTAAACTCCAATAAGTTTTTCATTTCATGACAATCGTTACACTTAGTAGAATATATTTTATATCCTTCAACAAGTTCATCAGCAGTTACCGAAGGCCAATGTGCCTGAGCCAAAGGAATGTCTGTTTGCTGAGGGTGGAACGGATCTACCTTAACATTTGTTGTTGAGGCCGGTTTAGTAGCAGTAGTTGGTTTAGTATTTGTACACTGGACAATTATTATTCCAATAAATACTAGTATAAATACTGCTTTGAATTTCTTAATAATGGTGTGTAGCTCTTTCATAAACTGATTAGAAAGAGAACAAATTTAAAGTTTTCTTCCGAAGTAGGTTGATATTAATCATACCTAAGCATGACCAATATCACATTCAAGGCCCTATCGATTATAGACTTTTGCCATTGAGAAACGAAACGTACGGTTTAAAAATCTATTTTATGAAAACACCAAACAAATACAAAATACTTCTGACACTTCCTTTATTGGTTGTAGCTATTATGTTAATGTCTTCAACCGTAATCGAGTTGCAACAAAAGGCGGCATGGGTTGCACCGACTTCTGCAGATGCAATGGTTAATCCGTTGAAAGGTAATACAGAGAGCATTGCTTCCGGAAAAAAATTATATACAATGTATTGTGTTGCCTGCCATGGAGATAAAGGGAAAGGAGATGGTATTGCAGCAGCGAGCTTAAACCCTAAGCCTGCCAATCATTCCAGTGATAAAGTTCAAAGCCAATCAGATGGCGCCATTTTCTGGAAACTTACCAATGGCAGGTCTCCAATGGCATCATATGAAAAGATATTGAATGTGCAGCAACGCTGGCAGTTGGTTAATTACATACGAACCCTCAAGGCAACAAAGTAATAATGAGAATACGAACACATAATACTTTAATATCTGAAAATATGAAAATAAAAAGAATTTACGCAATAGCACTGACAATGATGGGAGGTGTTTTGTTATGCCCCTCAGGAAATCCATTGCTTGCACAGGACTCAACTGCAGTCGCACCACAGGTAGTTAATTCTCCTCAAGGAGGTGGTGAGAAATTTTTACTGGCAGGTGAAGTTTTTACCTTATGGCAAAATAACACGGTTAAAGGCTTGCCTTCAACTAATAGTTTTGGAGCAGATCCGCTAGGGCTAATGCTTATGCCATTAGTAAAGTTGAACGATCATTTTTTTCTTGATGTGCAGGTAGAGGTAGATGCTAATCCCGGACCTGGAGGAGGAGCCGGTATCAATTTAAATGAAGCTATTATTTACTATAAGGCTACTCCTGCGCTTTATTTATTTGCCGGAAATTTTCAGCCGCGTTGGGGGTTATATGAAGGCATATTGGATGATTTTACTAACAGGTACTGCTCTGACCCAATAGGAATGGGAATTGGTGCTCAAACAGAATCGGGTGTTGGTGTACAAGGTGGTTTTCAGGCCGGGTATTCTAAATTGAGCTACCAACTATATGTAGCCAATGGACCACAATTAGTTGTTGATAGCAGTGGTGCTACTAACGGGCAAATGAATTATGGTAATTATACCGATAATAATAAGAATAAAGCAATTGGTGGAGCAATAGGTTTTTTACCTTTCTCCAATTCAAGTCTTGAACTAAATGTTTCCGGGCAATACACACCAAAGACAGGTGACGTAGGTTCAGCATTCGAGAATATAAGTAATACAGCTTTGGCTGCAAGTATAAATTACTATCATGTGTTTAACCCTATTATGGTTAGGTTACAAGGGCAGTATGAACATACACAAACACAGAATTTTAATTTATATACCGATGCATCTGAAACAACACTTCTTGTTCCACAATTTAATAACGTAATGAGTGGATGGTATGGAGGCCTTACTTTAAGGGCAAGTGGCTCACAAAGTACATTTCTAAGCAATATAGAAATAGGCGGAAGACTAGGGGCTCTTATGCTGCCGAAAGATGCTATGTGGGGTGGAAATCCTATGAATCAAACCACCGTGTGTCTTACCTACTGGTTTACCTGGAAAACCCCTTTGAACATAGCTTACGATGTTTATACACAAAGTGGTAGCCCAACACAAACTGCACTCACCATAAGAGGTATGTGGTTTTTCTAAAGCTGACTAATACAAGATTTAACAAATATTAAAAACAGGTATCATGAAAAACATAATCAATATAAAAACAATAGTGGCAGTTTCGGCAATTGTAATTGCATCGGTACTGATAGGAAATGGCTGTAAGGCTCCTGAAGAAATTACAATGAAATCGGGCGCACAGTTATGGGGCGAGAACTGCAACCGCTGCCACAATGCCCCTGACCCACATACCTTCAGCGATGACCAATGGGATGCGGCTGCAGAACATATGCGCCAGAAAGCATTGCTTACTGATACAGAAATTACCAAGATCAGAGATTTCCTGAAATCTGCAAACTAGAAATTGAAATATAATATAGGAACCGGGTTACTGAATAAAGTACCCGGTTTTTCTTTGCCTAAACTTCCTCAATATAATCGAGGTCTTTGCCATAGGTTTCATTAAGCTTATAAAGTGAGAACACTGCAAGCCCGATGCAAAGAATACCTGTGAACAAAGCCGCATCCCATTTTCCATACATAGGAATTAAAAACGTTATGAGTGCATTAACACCAATAACGGAACCCCTTACAAAATTCGGAACGGTAGTAGTAACGGTAGCACGCAGGTTTGTTCCGAATTGTTCCGATGAAACGGTAACGAATATTATCCAATAGCCCTGTGCTATGCCAAGGAAGAAAATAATTCCGTAGAACAAAGTTGAACTTAACCCGAAGGAGCAGAAATAAGCGGCAGTGAAAAGGATGAGTACAGTGAATGCGATCCATAAAGATTTTTTCCGGGAATGCAGTGCCTGACCTACAATGCCCCACAAAAAACTTCCTATAGAGGCACCAATGTAGTGTATCATTACTGCACGCCCTGCAATAACAGTACCATTTATATGAAGCACCTTATCTGAAAAATCATCGGAGTATGCAATAAGATAACCAATTATATACCATACCGGAATACCCAGAAGAATGCAATACAGGTATTTTAAAAACCTTTTTCTATTGGTAAAAAGCATAAGGAAATTACCTCTTGAAACCTGTTGCGTATCCAATTTTTTAAACATACCCGATTCTACGACAAACACCCTAAGCACGAGTAACAGCAATCCTAATATTCCACCCATTAAATACGCCATCTTCCAATCGAAGCCTGCTGTAATTGCATAGCCCAGCACAGCACCAAGAATACCAATTGCACCAACCATAGTGGTTCCGAAGCCACGTTTTGTTGAGGTCATCACTTCCGATACAAGTGTAATACCAACACCAAGCTCACCGGCAAGGCCAAAGCCTGCAATAAAACGCATAGTTGCATATTGCATAATATTCACCACGAATGCATTGGCAATGTTGGCTAAAGAATAAATAAGGATGGTAAAGAACAATACAGATAAACGTCCTTTTTTATCGCCCAATACGCCCCATAAAATTCCCCCGAGTACCATCCCCAACATTTGCATATTCATAAGGAACTTTCCCTGGGTAAGTAAGTCTTCTCCTGAAAATCCAAGAGCTTTCAGGCTGGGAACACGGACAATATTGAACAGTACCAGATCATAAATATCTACAAAGTAGCCAAGCGCTGCTACAATAACTATAATGTTAAGAGTACGCGAAGTAAGTTTGTTCACACCTATATATTTAAAGAAGAATGAATTGCTAAAATAATCAGTTTTTAATGTGCAAACCAAATATTACCTTACGCATTGGTTTTTCTGCGAAATAGTTTAGTGAAGAAGCCTATGTAAGCTTCTCTTTCAAACAAGGCTGAATCCATAGATGCTTTATACGTAAAGAAAGCACCTAATGGTAAAAGAACTGCTGTAGGGAGCCATAACCCTTCTGGTATGGACATTGTTTCCTGCATGGCCGATTTTACGCCAATAATTGTTAATATATAGAATAAAATAAAGAAAAGTGAAGAAACGACAACCGGCATTCCCAGCCCGCCTTTTCTGATTATTGCACCAAATGGAGCTCCAATAAAGAAAAGCAGGAAACAAGCAACGGCAAAAGAGAACTTTTTGTGTATTTCAATTTTTCTTTTCAGAATATCTTCGTTGGTGGAACTTTGTGAGTCACTGTTGCCTTGAATAAACTGCAGCGCATTGTGAGCATTATTAATGGCTGCTTCCATTATATTGATCTTCGATTGTGATGGTAATGTGCTCTCATCAACAAGCTTAGAAGATTTTAAGTGGATTTTATCAAAATAAGTACGTGTGAAGTCATTATAGAACTGGGTTTTTGCTCTTGCGAAAACTTCAGACATTGAATCTGCAGTAGACTTTAGTTGTTTGATATTAAGCATTTCGTAATTGCTCTTGAAAAGATCCTCATTTGTTCTGCTAAAGCGGAAATTTGAAAGATCAAGATATACGGTTTGTTCTTTAAAGTTGTTTAATGTAAGCGGGTGGGTCATCCTGTAAGAAGCATTATCTACCATTTCCTGGTATACATTTCCATCGTATAAGTTCAGCACCAGGTAACGTTGATCGGCTGACATTTTCATTTTGCCCCATTTTGCCAGTATAACTTTAAAGTCTCCTCCTTCCTGGTGTGTATTATCCGGATCGGTATGATCATATATCATTACATCATGAATCGTTTCCTGATCCTGATCTTTTTTTCCAATACGAATACTATAACCATTAATTCCATTATAAAAAATTTCCTGCTGAATGTTTAACGCGGGTTTGGCTATCCGTATATCATATAATAAGGCATCTTTTTTCAAATTAACCCAGGGCAGCACGTTATTAGAGAAAACGAATGCACCTACTGAAATAAGTATGATAAGAGTGATCAAGGGTCCCATTATTTTAGGTAGCGATAACCCTGCAGCCTTCATACAAGCCAGTTCATGGTTTTCGGCCAGGTTTCCGAAAGTCATAATAGAAGCAAGCAATATAGCCAGCGGAAGTGCAAGGGGAACCAGTGTCAAGGTAACAAATAACAAAAGCTTACCAATTATCCTAAATGACAGGCCTTTTCCTACCAGGTCATCTATATATACGAACACAAATTGCATAAGAAATACAAAAAGAGCAATAGCCAGGGTTAACGCCAAAGGCCCCAGAAACGACTTAAGCATATACTTATACAATACTTTCATTGGGTGTAAAGATACCGTAAAAACGAAAAATAAGAGAAAAGAGTATGGGAAAGCTAAGTGATAAAGAACAAATTTTTACTTTTGCCTAATACCTTATCATGATTAACAATAGAAAATTAGTTGTTGTATTGCCGGCATATAATGCTGAAAAGACCCTTGAGCAAACATATAAAGAGATCCCTTTCGATATTGTTGATGAGGTTGTACTTGTGGATGATGCCAGTCGTGATAAAACGGTTGAAGAAGCGGCCCGAATAGGTATTAAACATGTTATAAAGCACGAAAAGAATAAGGGATACGGTGGTAATCAAAAGACATGCTATAATAAAGCACTTTCGTTAGGAGCTGATATAGTGATAATGTTGCACCCTGATTACCAGTATACACCTAAACTGATTCCTTCAATGGCTAATATTATAGCGCAGGATCTGTATCCTGTGGTTATGGGGTCAAGAATTCTGGGTAAAGGTGCATTAAAAGGCGGAATGCCGATTTACAAATACATTTTCAACAGATGCCTAACGCTTACCCAAAATATTCTGATCGGGCAGAAGCTTTCAGAGTATCATACAGGTTACAGAGCGTTTTCACGCGAGGTGCTTGAAACAATACCATTCGACCTTTGCTCGGATGATTTCGTATTTGATAATCAAATGCTATCGCAAATTTTCATGGCAGGCTTTGAGATTGGCGAAATTACATGTCCTACCAAGTATTTTGAAGAGGCTTCATCTATTAATTTCAGCCGCAGTGCAACATATGGAATGGGGGTTTTAAAGACTTCTTTGGTGCATCTTTTTCAACGCATGGGATTGATACATTCCAAGTTATACGAAATGAAAAAGAAGAAAGTGTAGCCTGTAAATTTGTAATTTTGTAGTCCTGAATTTTCTAAACCATATTGTTATGTCAAACGCATTCTATAAAGCACCACCTGCAAAAAACGAACCGGTAAAATCATACGCACCAGGAACCCCTGAAAGGGAAGAGTTGAAAAAGACCCTTAAGGAATTCATGAAAGCGCATAAGGATATACCAATGCATATTGGCGGTAAAGAAGTGCGCACAGGCAAAACCGTTTCAATTAGCCCACCACATAACCATAAACATGTTGTGGGGCAATATCATAAAGGAGATAAATCTCATGTAAAGAAGGCAATAGAAGCGGCAATGAAGGCTAAAGAAGATTGGAGCAATATGCCTTGGGAACAACGCGCAGCTATTTTTCTTCGTGCCGCTGACCTGATGGCGGGTCCTTATCGTGCGGCTATGAATGCTGCTACCATGATAGGACAATCGAAAAATGCATATCAGGCCGAAATTGATGCAGTATGTGAATTGGTTGACTTTTTCCGTTTCAATGTGCAGTTCATGACTGAAATATATCATCAGCAACCTGAATCACCTGCTTTAACATGGAACCGTACTGAACACCGCCCGCTAGAAGGTTTTGTATTTGCACTAACGCCATTTAATTTTACTTCAATTGCCGGTAATTTGCCATCTGCTCCTGCCCTAATGGGTAATACGGTGGTTTGGAAACCATCGAATACCCAGATATATGCTGCAAACATGATAATGGAAATATATGAGAAAGCAGGCTTGCCTCCGGGGGTTATAAATCTTGTATATGTTTCAGGGCCTGAAGCCGGAGATGTAATATTCTCCCATAAGGATTTTGCCGGTATTCATTTTACCGGTTCTACGGAGGTATTCAATGGAATATGGAAAACAGTAGCCAGTAATATGGATACCTATAAATCTTACCCTCGCCTTGTAGGAGAAACAGGAGGAAAAGATTTTGTAGTTGCTCATGCTTCTGCTGACCCTAAAGTAGTGGCTGTAGCTCTTGCCCGTGGCGCGTTTGAATACCAGGGGCAGAAATGTTCTGCTGCTTCACGAGCGTATATTCCGGCATCGATATGGAAAGATGTTAAAAAGCATTTGTGCGACGACCTTGCATCATTTAAAATGGGTGATGTAGAAGATTTTTCAAATTTCATTAATGCAGTAATTGATGAAAAATCGTTTGATAAGATAAGTAACTACATTGCAAATGCGAAGAAGGATAAAGATGCTACCATAATTGCTGGTGGTAAATGCGATAAATCGAAGGGTTACTTTATTCAACCTACGGTTATTCAAACAACCAATCCGTATTACACCACTATGTGCGAAGAAATATTCGGCCCGGTGTTGACTGTGTATGTATATGATGATAAAAAGTTTGAAGCCACACTTGATATAGTTGATAAAACCTCAGGCTACGCATTAACAGGAGCTATACTGGCAAACGACCGTGATGCAATAGTATTAGCCACCCGTAAGCTGACCCATGCGGCGGGTAATTTTTATATTAACGATAAACCTACGGGTGCAGTTGTAGGGCAGCAACCTTTTGGTGGTGCAAGAAAATCGGGTACAAATGATAAGGCAGGTTCAATGATCAACTTGTTGCGTTGGGTATCTCCACGCAGTATAAAAGAAAATTTTGTGCCGCCTACTGATTATCGTTATTCTTTCCTGGAAGAGGATAAGAAAGGGAAATAACCTTACGGTAAACTTCTTCCAGCCTGGCTGCAACAACCTGTTCAGAGAAGTTGTTTTTTGCATCCTCAGCTATTTGTTTATTATTGAATGAAGGGTACTTGCTATAAATTAACAATAACTTTTCCTTCATGTCATTTACGTCATTGACATTACATATCAAACCGTTGCTGTCATTTATGAAATCCTGAGGCCCACCACAGCGTGTGCTCAGTACAGGGTTACCTCTCGCCAATGATTCCGCAGCAACAACTGAGAATGTTTCCATCTCTGAAGATACTACCAGCACATTAGCCTGATCCATTGCCAGTAATACTTCTTCTTTCTTTTTAGGCCCTGGCAAATGAATTTGCTTTTCCATGTCAAGTACGGAAACCAAACTTCTTATTTCTTTTTCCAGTGGCCCGTTAGCAATAATTGTCAGCTGGAAATTAAAATTATCTTTAAAAGCAGCGGTAAAGGCTCTAACAAGAATCTCCTGACGCCTTGCTTTAAGAAATGAACCTACATTAATAAAGTGAAATGGAGTAGTGGGTTTTGGAAATGCGGGAAGTGGCTTTTCAGTAAACTCTTTACTTACAAGATTCGGCAGGGTAATGAAAGGCGCGCCAAAAAGCTTCTCGTAATGGTTCTGGTAGATGGTACTTACAGCAATTCTTTCTGACGCCTGCCGTATCATCACTAATCTTTCTTCCTTGGTTTCATATGAATTGAAATGCCCTTTATCCGGGTCATAAGGAGAATGTTCGGTAATCACATAAGGAATGTTGAATTTCTTACTAAGGTGCAATGTAATGTAACAAAAATCTGCAATCTCATGATGATGAATAACATCAGGTTTACCATATTTACGAATGTACGCAGCGAATTTCCTGTCGATAAATCGTAAAAATGCTTTCTTTTGGGTTTCAATGGGATTGGTAGAGAATCGCGTAGGAAAAGGATTTACAAAATCATACGTAGTGACAGTTAGGAGCTTGCCAGGCAGGTAATTATTTATAGGCTCCCTTTTCAACTTCTTTTTTATCCATGAAATAAAACTTAGGTACCGGAACATAAAAATAGAAACTTTGTTACCGGCAGCTATAAGTGCATCCGCCTGATCTCTTGTATATATGCCATTTATGTTGCCCGGAATGGGCATCCATGTCGGAATGATTACAATATGCAGGTTTTTGCTTGTCATCTATTTATTAGCAATGCTGAGTTTCATTTTTACTTTATAATGCAGCCAATTTATGCAGTTGGCTATTTGAGTTATCCGTTCCATTGCTTTTGTCTCTTCAGGGTAATATTTATAATCAGGGACATCGAGTAATTTAAATGCTTTTTTAGCAAAATCGAATTGCTTTTTGTTATAAACCAACCCACCACGTTTCAGCAAAAAATACCTGAGCATATTCAAAGTAGTTTCTTTATCGGGGTAAATAGAAAAGGAGGGCAAATATTCTTTTACGATATTGTAATGTTCAGCAAGTAACTTGCTAATGTCAGTAAGGTTATTATGTTTTGCAATATGATATAGCATGGTTGCATAGTCGCTGTCAAATTTCTGATCCTGGCTTACTGATTTGGAATCTTTATGTATCCTGAAGTAAGTAAGTACCTGATCTGTAACAGCTACATTTTTTATTCCATAGCGTAATAAGTATTTCAACCAAAGTTCCCTGTCCATCAAATAGTGCAAGTGTATATTTAATGGCATAAAACTTGCCATAACGTCTCTTCTGAAAAAGGTGGAAGGTTGATTGATATTAGGAAAACGAAGGTGGTAATCCAGGTCATACTTACAGTTTATAGTGGGGCCGGCTTTAAGTTCTTTTCTTCCCTCTTCAAATAATATACTACATCCTGCAACAACCTGTGTGGAGGGATTCGCAAATGCACTGCTTAGAATCGCAAATGCTCCCTGCGCATAATAGTCATCACTGTTTATCCAGCCAATAATTTCACCCGTAGCCCTGGCAAACCCTTTGTTTACTGCATCGCTTTGGCCCATGTCAGGTTCGCTTACAACATATGAAAGATGGGAGCGGTATTTTTCGATTACTTGCTTCGTGCTGTCATTACTTCCTCCATCAATAATTATATGTTCAACATCAGGGTATTGCTGATTTATAACAGAAAGTATAGTTTCTTCAAGGTATTGACCCTGGTTATAACTGGGGGTAATGATGCTTATGCGCGGAGGCATTATAAATGGAGGTCGTCAAGCATTATGTGAAGTATCATTGAATGAAAATTCTCCACAATTCCAAAACTCTTAACAGGAACTACAATATTTACATCGCCTAGTTTTGACAATGAATTATCCTTATTGAAACCACTAAGTGTAATTACCTTACCTTTCATTTCTTTAGCTTTCCTTGTAGCGTTCAAAATGTTTTTCGATTCTCCTGAACTGCTGATGGAAACTAAAAGATCACCAGGTAAGAATTGAGCAATGATCCATTCTTCCATTGCTTTTTCCCAGCCGTAATCATTTGCGTAGCATGTTATCATGGCCGCATCTGTAAATGACATGGTACGCTTATGGGCCATTTTCATATAGTCTTCCATCATATGAGAACAAATGGAATTTGACCCGCCGTTGCCAATAAAGAAAATGCGGTCGGCTGTTTTAAATATTTCAGTAGCTTTATTACAAGCGTTCTTTACTTCTTCAGACGCAAAATAGGTGCTGAATTCAGTTTGATATTGTGACCAATGCTTAGACATATAAGTTTTTTATAGGTATCTACAAAGATACTAATTTTGGAGCATTTAGCCCTTATCTGCGCATTAGGGGCAAGGTTAGGCTGTTTTATTTACAATTCGTATTTCTGCTTCAGGTTAAATAACTCAACATATTTAATACCTCTCTTGGAACATTTGAAATTTAAATGAAAGGCGGTTATTGTTTCTAAACTGAAATAACTTCGCTGCTGCTGTGACTTAAATTCTTTCAACCTTTGGACCTTTTCAGCAAATACTGATGTTACGTCAATAAAGAGATTCGGTACCCATGTTTCCAGGGTAGAAGGTGATTGGTATTCAATTATAGAAATAGGTAATATTCTGGTAATGGGGTAAGCCAAATTTGATACAAACTGGTGTTCAAAATGAGAATCGAGTGAGGTGGGTATTAAAAGGCAATCTACTTTATTATTCAAAATGGTGGTTTCAATATAATTCACCCATTTTGCGGTATCATTATCAAATATATATTCATTAGGTGAATAAAGACAATTAACATTCTTTACTCCTTTCCAGAAGTCCTCAGTTTCCTTTCTTCTTGGTGATGAATTGCTGTCATCGTACATTCCTCCGATAGAAAAACACAGAATATCAAAGTGTGTTTCGGGGTATCGCAATATTGTTCCGGCCATGCTATACTCAACATCATCCGGGTGAGGTGAAAGGCAGAGCACATTATTAAAGTGTAAAAACTTCATAGTTTAATTGAATGAAAGTGTTTGTCAGTATATATTTTAATTCCGTTTCTTCGTAGAAAATCTCTTAGGTCTTCAGATATGCTATTACTTTCTCCCTGTATTATTTTATTTTCGAGGTCAAAATAATTGCTTCCATGTTCTGTATCCAGCACTAAATTTATCTTCTCATCAACTTTTAAAGATAACCTGCTAATATCTACATTCTTAAATTTCAACAGGTTCAACCAGGTAATTTTAATATCATTCAGTATGGCTGATTTTTGCTCATTGCTAAGTTTTTTAGGGTAGGCATTTTCCTGCCTTACTTTGCAAGGAATACCCGCAGCCATTGAGCCTGATGGTATCGATTTGTTTATAAGGGAATTTGTTCCGATAACTACATTGTCGCCTATGGTAACATTGGGTAACACAATAGTTCTGGCCGGTATCCAAACATCATTTCCAACGGTAATGGGTCCGAAATCTTTAGGAAATCCATTTAAAGGGTTTAGCCACGCTCCATGTGTCCAGAACATACATTCAGAACCAATTCCACAGTCATCGCCAATGGTTAATTCGCTGTTAGGGTTTAAAACCACTCCTTCAAAGATACCTACATGTTTACCTATTTTCACATTCGACTCAGGGTTAAAGCACCCGCCACGTCCAACCTCTGCCCTGTCACACATATATAACCATTCATCACAGAAAAAGTTATTGCACTGTATGTTTACATTATTTCCCAGGATAGAGAATTTGCCAATATGTAAGCTATTGAGGCAGTGAATGGTAACATTGTCTTTTATTATTACATTATCTTCAATTGTAATGTTTCTTGCAGAAATATTTACGTTCGCCCCGGTTTTTAAGTTTTTACTAATTATAAAATTTCCTGTTGCAGTGATCATAATACTAAATTAATTTGTAATACCTATCAGGTTTTCCTCAAGCACCCCAAAGGACCTATAGCAAAAATATAAAAAAAATGGCTGGAATTGATTCTGCAAGACATTGATAAAAAAGCCATTTTGTTTCGACTTGACAAGTATAACATCTGAATACAATCTTTAATTAGTTATTAACTCTCTTTTTAAATGTTCTTATTTTTATAATCTTTGTAACATAATGGCAAAAGCAGCTGTAAAAGAATCGGAAGGCACACCTTTAATGAGGCAATATCAAGGCATTAAGGCTAAATATCCTGATGCTTTATTGTTGTTCCGTGTGGGCGATTTTTACGAAACTTTTGGGGAAGATGCCGTAAAGACTTCTGCTGTTTTAGGTATTGTCTTAACCCGAAAATCATTGGGGTATGGAGCAAATACTGAATTGGCAGGATTTCCATATCATTCTCTCGACATGTATCTGCCAAAACTGGTACGTGCAGGGCATAGGGTTGCCATTTGTGATCAGTTGGAAGACCCTAAGATGACCAAAACCATTGTAAAACGTGGTATTACTGAATTGGTTACCCCAGGTGTTTCATATAACGATAAAGTTCTTCAGCACAATGCCAATAATTTCCTTGCAGCTGTATTCTGGCAAGGTAAGCAGGCGGGGGTATCGTTCTTAGATGTTTCAACCGGGGAGTTCTTACTTGCCGAAGGGGATAGAGATTATGTGGAAAAGCTATTGCAAAGTTTCCAGCCTACTGAGGTTCTATACCCTAAGGATAAAAAGAAAGAATATAGTGAGGTATGGGGTGATAAATTCTATAATTACCCGCTAGAGGGATGGATTTTTACCCAGGATTATGGACGTGAAACACTGTTAAAACATTTTGGCACTAAATCATTAAAAGGTTTTGGTGTTGAGGGTATGAATGAGGCTGTAATAGCAGCCGGTGCTGTATTGCATTACCTGGCTGATACGCAACACGACAAAGTTCAGCATATAAATAAGATTGCGAGGATTGAACGCGACCATTTTGTCTGGCTTGATGAATTTACCATTCGTAACCTTGAACTTATTCAACCATTGCATGATAGGGGCAAGTCGTTAATGGAAGTTATTGATAAAACATCTTCACCAATGGGTTCGCGCTTGTTGCGCAGGTGGATAACGTTTCCGCTTAAGGAAAAAGCCTTGATCGAGGAGCGACTTGATATAGTTGATTTCCTGTTGAGACATGAAGAGTTTTTTGAAAAGACTGAGCAACAAATAAAAACAATAGGTGATCTTGAGCGTATTATTTCAAAAGTGGCAGTCGCCAGAATATCGCCCCGCGAAGTTGTACAATTAAAAAATGCGTTACGTTCAATTGAAATTATTCAACAAGATTGTGCTTTAACTGAGAATGTTTACCTGAAGAAAATTGCAGAACAGTTCAATCCTTGCAAGACAATGTCGGAAAGGATTGAGGCAGAAATAATGCCTGAGCCACCTGCATTGGTAAACAAGGGGAATGTAATATCTAAAGGAATAAATGCAGAATTAGATGAACTAAGGGAAATTGCTTTTTCGGGCAAAGATTACTTAGTGCAGATACAACAACGTGAGGTACAACGAACCGGCATACCATCCTTAAAGGTTGGGTTCAATAACGTATTCGGTTACTATTTAGAGGTTACTAATACACATAAGGACAAGGTGCCTACTGAATGGATACGTAAACAAACACTTGCTAATTGCGAACGTTACGTAACGGAAGAGTTGAAACAATATGAGGAGAAAATACTAGGTGCAGAGGAGAAGATATTGCATTTAGAAGAGAAATTATATAATGAATTAGTATTGGCTCTTGCAGACTATGTGATGCCGGTACAGCTTAATGCTTCACTTGTAGCCAGACTTGATTGCCTTATTTCATTTGCTAAAGTTGCCAAGCGGAATAATTATGTAAGGCCGCACATAAAAGATGATAATAGTTTAGATATTAAGAGCGGAAGACATCCGGTTATAGAACAGCAATTACCACCGGGTGAACAATATGTGTCGAATGATGTGTTCCTTGATGATGATACCCAACAGATAATGGTTATTACAGGTCCTAACATGTCTGGTAAATCAGCTTTGTTAAGACAAGTAGCCCTAATTGTAATTATGGCGCAAATGGGCTGTTTTGTGCCTGCCCAGCATGCTGAGATCGGTATTGTTGATAAAGTATTTACAAGGGTAGGGGCATCAGATAATATTTCTTCAGGTGAATCTACTTTTATGGTAGAGATGAATGAAACAGCAAGCATATTGAATAATATATCAGACCGTAGTTTGATTTTGCTAGATGAAATAGGACGAGGTACAAGCACGTATGATGGTATTTCAATTGCATGGGCTATAGTTGAGTATTTGCATGAACATGCTGTAGGAAAAGCAAAAACACTTTTCGCTACACACTATCATGAACTGAATGAGATGGAAGTGCTGTATAAGCGAATAAAGAATTTCAACGTTTCGGTTAAGGAAGTTGGAAACAAAGTAATATTCCTGCGTAAATTAACTCCGGGTGGCAGCGAACATAGTTTTGGTATACATGTTGCACGCATGGCCGGTATGCCGGTAAAGGTTGTGCAACGTGCAGCTGAGGTTCTTAAACAATTGGAAAATACACATAGCCCCGCATTAACTAATGGCCAATCAAAAGAGATTAGGAAAGAGGATGATTACCAATTAAGCTTCTTTCAATTAAATGATCCATTGCTGGAAGAAATTCGGGAAGAGATACAAAAAACGGATATTGATTCTTTAAGTCCCCTAGATGCTCTTGTTAAGTTAAACAAGATCAAAAAACATATAGAAGGCAAATAACCTTCTATCGTAAGCGAGAACGGGATTCTTTTTCTGCTTCTTTTTTACAATCGTCAACATACCCTTGCGCATCATCAATGCCGCGATCAAGTGCTTTCTGAAAGTAGTCGCAGGCATCCTGGCCGGCATTGTGCATGAACAATGCAACTTTATAATATGCTTCTCCGTCACCTGGTTTTAAGCGGATCAACTGTTTATAATCATATTGAGCTGATGCATCTTTATTCATATTTTCTGCATCCTCTGCTCTATGCTTGTATGCATCTGCAAAGTTCGAGTTCATATTAATAGCCTTGGTAAGGTCATTAAAAGCTTCCTGGTATTTTTGTTTGGTTTCATACATTAATGCTCTGCGATAATAAGCCTGGTAGCTTGAGGAGTCAAGTTTCAATGCAGATGTATAATCCATTAATGCAGAGTCTGGTTTACCGAGGCCATCGTATGCGGCTCCTCGGTATGCATAATATGTTGCAGAATCAGGGCTTAAAAGAACTGCAAGGTTTAAGTTAGGCAATGCTTCTTTATACTCTTTCAGATCAACAGAGTTCTTGCCCTTTGTAAAATATTCTGCAGCACACATCCAGCAAAAATTCATTGTGTATAAGTCCTTTGCTTTTTTCATGGTGTCACTCAACATAAGAGCTTTACCGGTATAAATACATGCATTTATCTTATCACCTGCCGCTTTCATTAAAGCACCCATTTGGTAATCAGGTTCAGCATAATGCTCATCCAACTTTGCTGCCATAATAAAGTCGGCACGCGCACTATCGGTTGAATTTAAACCAAGCCGCGCCACACCTCTTTCGCAATACGCCTGTGCCCATTGATGTTCATAGGTAAAGTTTGGAAAAAGAAAATTCTTCTGGAATACACCGCAAGTATCATAGGTTTTTACCTTCTGCATGTATGCAGGAACCTGGCTACTGAAGGATGAAATATATTTTGTGAAATTATTTTCAGCAGAAGCGTAATTCTTCGCCATTAAAGAACCTTCGGCTGTTTGCAGAGCAACATCAGTTTGTGCCAAAGCATGGTAAATATTTAAGAGGAGTAGCAGTGGAATAAAAAGTAAATGTTTCTTCATATTGCAATTTTTTCGAGCAATGCAAATCTAATAAGAAACTATTAATAATGTAAATTATGTTATTAAGTTCTGAGAAAGAAGGATTCCTGTGCAAACAGAATTCGAGTAGATGCCAGATAAATAATAAATAGAGAGCTTAGTACTATTGAAAAATCATTTCCTTATAATAGTAACAAACCCTTTTTTTACTTCATGGTTCTCCAGGGTAAGTATATAGAAATAAGTTCCGTCGCATTCCCTTCCACCGTTCCAGTCATTGTTATAGTTTTGAGAATAATACACTTGTTGCCCCCAGCGATTATATACCTGCAGGTTGCTGTAAGGGTATTTGTCAATATTAATTATACGAAAGACATCATTATTGTCTCCGCTGCCTGGCGTAAAAATATTAGGCACCTGAACATCGCAAGGTGCTACATTAACAATAATTGAATCATGATCGTATTCACATGCTCCTGTGTCAAGTAAACTAATTTGCCTCGTACCGGAACTGCCCCAGCTTAATACATACGGGCCAAAACCACTTCCCGATATAATATTTGCATCATTCGGAAAAGTCCATGTAGGTACATGATTGGAATTATTATCAGGAAAGCTTATGCTTACTTTATCATTAGGACAAATAGAATCGGAAGGAAGGGCACTAATGTTTAAAGGATTAGTACCTCCTCTGAAACTATGGCCACTTAAAAATACCCCTGAATCCCACAGAGAATCGTGAGCATCGGCAATGGCAATCTTAATATGGTAAGGCTGGCCGCAGTTAACGGGCGAAACAGCCTTCATTATTTTAGTAAAGCCTGCATAGCCAACCGTTTTACCGGTTACATTATTTATGTAATAATTAGAATTACTACCGCAACATCCCGGAACTACACTTGGGGGGCAACGGCAGGAACCTCCATTTAATGTATTGATAGAAATGGGAGTACTGGTACCTGGAATTAGAGCAATGTTTTTGGTTCCGGCAATTCCCGGTCCGCTGATAAAAAAGCCAAACACATCATTCACTTTACAGCAAGTATATTGAAGATATTCCTGTGAACCAAATGCAAAATCAAAGCTTACAGTATCTGAATAGGGAACAAAGTCAAACTGAAGTATACAGGCATCGTAGGTTGTATACCCGCAAATAGCTGTCAGTGCTGAGTCGCCTGGTTGGTGGTTATATACGCCTGTATTTAGCGAATCAAAAGGCCCTGCTGCAATTTCAACACTTCCGGTTGTCATAAGAATACCGTCTTTTAATCCAATATTTGAATGTGTACCATCAAAATATCCTATAGCTCTGTTCACACCAGTGTATGAAATATTAGATACAGCTATGTTGTTACTTAAAAGTACATTGTGAACAAGATATTGAGGTGTATAGTTAGTATCTACAATAAGTTGCCCTTGTAGGTTTTGAACAACCGAAAGAACCAGAAGAACTAAAGTTATTTTTCTTAATTTCTTCACAAAGAAGGCTAAAGCAACAAAGTTAGGAAATAATGTGCGGTAGATAGAATAGAAATCGCATATTTGTGAACACTTTTTTAAATAGTAAAGAACCAAATATTTCCGATATGAAAGAGATCAAAGAATATGTAAACGCAAACAAACAGCGTTTTATTGATGAACTGATTGAGTTTTTAAGCATCCCATCAGTAAGTGCTGATCCGGCTTACAAAAAAGATGTAGCCAAAACTGCTGAATGGGTAAAAAAGTCGTTGCTTGATGCAGGGGCTGATAAAGCAGAAATTGTTACAACAAAAGGACATCCTATAGTATTTGCCGAAAAAATAATTGACAAAAAACTGCCAACTGTACTGGTATACGGACATTATGATGTTCAGCCTCCTGACCCAATGGATCTTTGGACATCACCCCCATTTAAACCGGTTATTAAGGATGGCAAAATATTTGCTCGTGGTGCCTGCGACGATAAAGGTCAGGTGTATATGCATGTAAAGGCATTTGAATTAATGATGCGAAAAAAGAATGTACCATGTAATATTAAATTTTTGATAGAAGGTGAGGAAGAAGTAGGTTCTGACTCATTAGGCGATTTTGTAAAGAAGAACAAAAAGAAACTCGCTGCCGATATAATTCTTATTTCCGATACAGATATTATTGCAAATGATGTTCCTTCTATTACAATTGGTTTAAGAGGATTGAGTTATGTGCAGGTTGAAGTTACAGGTCCAAATAGGGACCTACATTCCGGTGTATATGGTGGTGCAGTGCCTAACCCTATTAATGTGTTATGTAAAATGATCGATTCGATGAAAGATAAAGATGGTCATATAACCATTCCCGGTTTTTATAAAGATGTGGTAAGGGTATCTGCAAACGATCGTAAAGAATTGAATCGTGCACCTTTCAGTTTAAAGGAATATCAAAAAGACCTTGATATAAAAGAAGTGCAAGGTGAAAAAGGATATACAACCGTAGAGCGCACTTCTATACGTCCAACATTTGATGTAAATGGAATATGGGGTGGTTATACCGGTGAGGGCGCTAAAACTGTAATAGCTTCAAAGGCATACGCTAAAATATCAATGCGATTGGTGCCCAATCAGGATCCGCATAAAATTACAGAGTTATTTACAAAACATTTTCAAAAAATAGCTCCTAAATCAGTAAAAGTTAAAGTTACCCCACACCATGGCGGAGACCCTGCACTATTAGAAACAACATCGGTTGGGTACAAAGCTGCAAGCAAAGCAATGGAAGCTACTTTTGGTAAAAAGCCAATACCCACTCGCAGTGGAGGCAGCATACCAATTGTTGCTCTTTTTAAAAAGGAATTGGGTCTTGATTCTATATTGTTCGGATTTGGTTTAAATTCTGATAATATTCATTCTCCTAATGAACATTACGGAATTTTCAATTATTTGAAAGGTATTGAAACCATAGCTCTATTTCATCATATATATGCCGAAACTGCTTCAAAATGAGTATGATATAAAAAAAATATCCTTGGGTTTGTTTCCTACGTTAAATTGAATACATTTGCTCTCGTTTTTCACTTAAATATTGAACAATATGAATACAGGGATACTTAAGAATTCACTACTGGCAATTATTGCATTTATTTTTATAGCTAACGGAGAAGTATTCTCCCAGGCAAGGAATATTACAGATGAAACAGAACCTGTTTTTGCTCATTGGCAAAAGAGTTTCGGGCATTTGAAAAGAAAACTTGGTTTAAGCAAGGATGATTTTCAAACTTTCTTAAGGTTCAATAAGTCCCGTCTTGATTCAGACAGGATAACATTTATGTGGAAAATAATAGAGGGTAAAATAACTACATCAAATGTAGATGGTTATATGGCTGCCCAGGAATCGCAGTATTTTTACTTATATAAACAGTTTGAAGAGATAAAAAAGGAGTACCCGTCTACAGTTGCAGAATTCTCAAGTAATGGAATACGTAAGCCATTGAACACTTGTAATCCGGGCTGTACTAATATTGATTTTGAAAATGGTACTCTTAGCGGATGGAATGCATACTATGCTCAAAATAATTCTGGTGCATCTTCTTTTAGTTTTTCAGGTAATACCGGTGGGCCTTGTGGTAGTGTTACGGGTGCTGCGAATGATCCCAACACTAACTTCGGCGGTGGTAATGATTACCAGGTAGAAATAATGACAGGTGGTAATGACCCTCTCGTTCCTTCAGTTCCAAGAGTTTCTCCTTTTGGCGGAAAATATTCTGTTAGAGTGGGCGATAGCACAAACCCTAACCAGGGAATGGCCATACTTAATCAGAGTTTTATGGTGACTGCAGCGAATACTGATTTTACTTACCAGTATGCTGTGTTTCTTGAAAACCCGAACCACCCTTATTATGAACAGCCATTTTTTAATGTTGCCTTACTCGACCAGAATGGCGATACCATACCACATTGTGGCTCATACAACGTTGTATCTCAATCGGGTATAAATGGTTTTAAATCTGTGTACTATAAGCCCGATCATGATTCGGTTTACTATAAAAACTGGACTGTAGTATTTGCTTCGTTGAAAGCGTATATCGGACAATGTGTTACAATACAGTTCAAGTCTTCGGATTGTGCTTTGGGAGGTCACTTTGGGTACGCATATGTAGATGCATCTTGCAGTTCATTGGGTCTGATTACATCTTCACCTGCATTATGCGGCCAGAAATATATTAACCTTACGGCACCTCCGGGTGGTGCTTCTTACTCATGGACAGGCCCAACAAATGGTATTGTGAGTGCTGATACAACGCAGACTATTAAGATAGACAGTTCAGGAACATACCAGGTAATTGTAACACCGGTTACCGGAAAATTCTGTGCCGATACACTTACCATAAATGTACCCAAGGCTCCTGGCCCTCCTCCGGTACCTTTCTTTAGCGCTGATACCGTTTGCGCGGGTAGTTCCACAACATTTACAAATTTATCCAACCCTGGCCCGGGTTCCGGTGTTTCTTTCTATTGGGATTTTTATAACCTGGGAACAACAAATGATTCTACTGCAAGCCCTACGTGGACATATAATACTGCAGGAACATATACAGTAAAATTAACTGAAGTAAATAATGGGTGCGGATCGGACACACTGATTAAAGTATTAGTAGACCCTGCATCTTCAGTTTCGTTTACGTATAAAAATGGCGGATGTTCACCAACAGTTGCCTTTACTAATACTTCTAATGGAGGAAGTCCGTATGTATGGAATTTCGGTGACGGAACTACTTCAAGTTCTGTAAGCCCTTCTCATACGTATCCAAGTGCAAATACATATACGGTTACATTAAAAGGTTTAGGCGCTACCAAATGCGGTAATGATTCTGTTAGCGAGATTATAACAGTTACTTCAGGCGGAAGCCCCCTTACGGTAACCGGAAATGCTGGACCGATATGCCCAGGAGCAAGTGATGTATTAACCGTTACACCAAGTAGTGGCATCGATACTTCTTTTGTTTGGAGTACCGGTGTTACCACTTATCCGACATTCCTTCCTTTCATCACTAGCTCTACCTATACGGTAAATCCTACTGTTACTACTACATACACGGTAACTGGTTACAGTTTTCTTGGTGGTTGTGGAGGACAAGGCACATTTACAGTTACGGTAAGCCAGGGGCTGAATGACAGCATAGTTACCAAACCTGATACCATTTGTAGTGGCCAAACAGATACATTAATAGTTGCGGGTGGTGGTGGAACATCTTACGCATGGAATACTGGTGCGACAACGGATACTATTACAGTAAGCCCTACAGTAACTACAACATATTCAGTAAGTGTAGGTGGCGGATCATGTCCTACAAATCTTACAGCCAAGGTTATTGTGCTAGGAGGTAACTCTCCTTCACTAACTTTATCAAGAGATACTTTATGTCCCGGAGATACCGCTACCTTGCGTGCTAGTGGCGGAAGTAGTTATACGTGGAGCACCACTGCTACAACAAGTTCTATAATTGTCGGGCCTGCTAAAACCACCACGTATTCGGTTACAGTTCATTCTGCATGCAGATCAGATACGACATTAATTAAAGTTGTGCATATTGTAAATTATCCAAATCCACAGATACTAGGAGCAGATACAATATGTGCGGGTAATACTGATCTACTAATAGGTAAAGGTGGAATAAAAATTACAAAATATAGTTGGAGCACAGGTGCAACAACCGATTCGATAACGGTAAGCCCAGCTGTTACTACTACATATAAGCTAACAGAATCGAATGGTGCTTGCTCGGCTTCGGTGCAGAAGAAAGTTACCGTACTTAGTAATCCGCCACGTTCTATATCACCGCATAGTGATAGTATCTGTACCGGCGGCTCAGTTATGCTTAGTGCAACAGGGGGGGGTACATATTTATGGAGTACGAGTGCTACAACTGACTCAATAACAGTAAGCCCTACAAATACAACAACGTATTCTGTAACGGTTCATTCACAATGCCATCCTGATACTACCATGTCAGTTGTGATAAGTGTATTTACAACACCTGTTCCAACTATAACTGCACCTGATACAATTTGCTCAGGTAACAGCGATGTGTTGCATGCCGGTGGTGGAACGGTGGGAATAACACAATACTTATGGAGTACTAGTGGTACGGCAGATTCTATTAAGGTAAGCCCTCTTACAACAACAACCTACACAGTTACTGAAACAAATGGAAAATGCTTTGCTTCAACTACAAAAGTTGTGACTGTAATTACGAATACAACGCCGGCAATTATATTATTCCATGATAGTATTTGCCCTGGTGTAGTTGATTCTGTTCAGGCAAGCGGTGGAGGTAAATATACATGGAGCACAGGAGCTACCACAAGCACAATAACTGTAAATCCGTCTATAACAACAACCTATTCGGTTATAGTTCATTCATATTGTACAGGTAATACACCGCTGTCTGTAACCCTGCATGTTGTTCCTTTACCTGTTCCAAGTATATCAGGTAATAGCCCGATTTGCGCTGGTACACCTGATGTTCTAACTGCAGATGGTGGAACTTCAGGAACCAAGTATTTATGGAGCACGGGAGCTTCAACATCTAACATAACGGTAAGTCCGAAAAACCAAACCATTTATACGATTACAGAATCGAATGGTACTTGTACTGCGACCGCGAAGGATACGATTTTTATGAAGCCTGAACCAAACGTGGTTATTACCGGTAACACGTCTACTTGTTCGAATGAACCTTTGACCTTGACAGCTACTGGTGGTACAAGTTATATATGGAACACAGTACCTCAGCAAACAGGTAGCACTATAACATTCCAACCGACTTCGTCAGGAACTATATGGGTGGTTACTACCGGTTCTTCGGGTTGTGCTGACACCACACCGATTAGCATTAGTGTTACAACAGCCCAATTGGTTACAGCTTGTTGCGATACCTCAATTGAATTAGGTTCTTCAGTTCATATAGTTGGTAGCGGAGTTAGTTCATATGAATGGAACCCAGCAGGATCAGTTGGGTGCTTTACCTGCCCTAATACAGTTGCAACACCAACAGCAACAACTACATATACGGTTACCGGAGTTGATGCAAACGGATGTGTGAGTACGGCTACTGTTGTAATTTCCATCGAGTGCCAGGATTTCGAGGTGCCTAACGTATTTACGCCGAATAATGATAAGATCAATGATCTGTTCGTGATTCATGCGGAACACGAACCGGATTATACTATAGAGATTTATAACAGATGGGGTGTAAAGGTATTTACATCGAATGATCCTACCGATTATTGGAATGGTAAGATAAATAACACAGGCGCTGATGCGTCAGATGGTGTATATTATTATATCATTAAATCGAGTTGTGGTTCAGAAGACTACAACAAACATGGCTTTGTAGAGATTATAAGAAAATAGGTAACTAGCATTTGTTTAATAAAAAAGGAGGATTGATTGAAATCCTCTTTTTTTATTGAGTTTTTATAAACTGTAACGATTTAGGATGTCAATAATAATGATGATGATTATAAATGTATATCTTTGAGAATATCTATTCACCGAAGGTAGCTGTAATGAAACATATCCTTAAAAAGGTATTCTTTAGCCTGTTTTTTATTGTACTTGGTGCCGGTACGGTTTATTCACAAGAACGATTTGCCGCAAATAAACTGGAAAAAGCAATAAAATGCTGGAATAGGGGAATTCGTTTAACCCGAAAAAGTCTGGGTGTAAATAGTGAAGAATATTCAGAATTTAAGAGTTTTTACCACGAGCGGATCAGTAAGTTAAAAACAAGCTTTATTCAAAAAGTAAAGGCTGGCAAAATTGACTCTGGAAATATTAAAACTGTTATAGCACAGGAGGTAGAGCTATTGTCGTCGTTGTATAATAAGTTTGATAAAATTAAAAAAGAATACCCTTCAACAGTTGCAGAGTATACAAATACACATAAACTAACAAGTTGGTGTAACCCAAGCTGCACCAATATTGATTTTGAAAATGGTACTTTAAGTGGCTGGGATGCCTATTATGCTGAAAATACTTCAACTTCATCTTCTTTTAGTGTAACAGGTGTAACAGGTGGCACTGTTGGTTCGGTTACCGCAGCTGCTAACGACCCTAATACTGTTGGTACTTCAAGCACTGGCCCTGATTACCAGGTGGAAATTATGAGCGGAGGAAATGATCCATTGGTACCTTCAATACCAAGGGTTTCTCCGTTTGGTGGTAATTTTTCCGTAAGGTTAGGTGATAGTACAAATCCTGGTCAAGGTGTGGCAATTCTCAGGCAAACATTTCTGGTTACATCTTCCAACAGTGATTTTGTTTATGAATATGCCGTTTTTTTAGAAAATCCAAGGCACCCCTATTTTCAACAGCCGTTTTTTACTGTTACTATGTTTGACCAGAATGGAGATACCATTACCGGCTGTGGCGAATATATAGTAACATCTACGCTTGCTTCAAAGCAGGGATTTGATTCCGTAGCATATCCAACAGATTTTGATACAGTATATTACAAGCCCTGGAGTTATGTATTTGTTCCACTGCAGCAATACATAGGGCAATGCGTAACGATACAGTTCCTGACAGCTGATTGTTCCTTAGGTGGGCATTTTGGATATGCGTATATTGATGCGTCATGCTCAGGTATTGGAGTTATAAGTTCTTCTCCTGCATTATGTGGTAAACCAATTAATCTTACAGGACCTAACGGAGCAGCCCAATACCAATGGACCGGTCCACCAGGTGGTATAATCGGATCGGATACGGGGCAAACAATTTTGGTTGATAGTGCAGGAACTTACAAGGTAATTGTTACACCATTTACAGGATCTGCCTGTAATGATACCCTAACAATTACGGTTCCTAAAGCTGCTGGGCCAATACCCGTGCCTTTATTTAAAGCCGATACCGCATGCTTTGGTAAGCCTACTACATTTACCAATACATCTACCCCTAATAATGTCCCCGGTACTTCTTTTTATTGGGATTTTCTTAATAACGGTATAATCAATGATTCCACCACAAACCCAACATGGACATATGCAACAGCTGGAACATATACTGTTAAGTTGACTGAAGATATTAATGGCTGTGCGAATGATACAGTATTGAAAATTAAAGTAGATTCGGTTCCGGTGGCTACTATAACAGGCCCGGCAGGTAATTGTGCCGGAGATTCGATTACATTGAAAGCTGGCGGAGGGGGGAATTATATATGGAACACAGGGGCCACTACCAGCTCTATTTCCTTTCTTCCTCAACCTAATGATACAGTTTATTCTTTAATTGTAACCCAGGGATGTTCAGACACTGCGTATCATACCATCCATGTTTTTCCAGGAGCACCTATAAGTACATGCTGTGATTCAACTATTGCATTTGGTTCCAGTGCTCCTGTTGCTGTAACTGGTTCTGTTAGTTATGTATGGTCCCCTGCTAATTCACTTTCTTGCGATACATGTGCTCTTACTGTTTCTACACCAAGTATTACAACAGTTTATACAGTTACTGCAACTGATAAAAGTGGCTGTGTTAGTACTGATTCAGTGAAAATTACGATTGAAAAATGTGCAAATGCTTGGATCCCGGATGCTTTTACACCTAATGGAGATAAAATAGATGATTCATTTGGCCCGGTTGGAGCATGTATTTATTACTATACCATGTATATATATGACAGATGGGGTAACATTATTTATAAAACAACCAATAGTAAGCCATGGGATGGAACGGTGAACGGAAAGCTGGCTCAGGAAGATACGTATGTATACCAGGTGTTAGTTACAACTACTGATTTTATACAAAGAACCTATTTAGGTAGTGTTACATTGTTACGATAAGAGGGGTCAAACTTTTGATTTCTGACTAAAACGAGTAACTTTGGTCAAGGCATTTTCATCCCCCTGGTAAAATGAAAAAAATTCGGATAGGTATTGTAACTCTGTTAATCTTGGCAGGGAACCTCTGTTTTCTTCAGCTTTCTGCACAAAGCCGAAAAGTTACCCCTGAGAAATTTGAGCAAATATTTTCATACTGGTATAAGGGATTGGAACTTGCACGGAAGAGTCTTGCAGCATCCAATTCAGAGTATCTTACTTTTCAGCGATTTTATGAAACCCAAATAGATACTATTCGCGCCGATTTTATGCGTAAGATAGGTTCGGGAAACATTAATGAAACTAATGCTGATGCCGCTACTGATAAAGAAGTGCAAAAAATAAGCCAGTTATTTGCCCAGTTTAAGGAGGTAGAAAATAAATTCCCTTCTTCAACTGATCAATATAGGCACGCTATGCCAATGGGCCTGCCTGCCGGTTGTGATACCTTAGGTTGCGATAATATTGGCTTTGAACAGGGTACACTCAACGGATGGAGCGCTTATTATGCATACAATAATAACTTTAACGGAACATTCAATTTTTTTAACCTTACAAATGTTACAGGGGGATCGGTTGGGGCAGTTACCCAAGCTGCCAACGATGTGCTTACCTCAACCAGCGGGTTTTATAATGCCGGTGTGGGCCCGAATCCAAGTCCTGATTACCAGATAAGCATAACTTCAGGTTTACGGGGAGATGCCCTTATTCCTTCTATACCTGTTGTTTCACCTGTGGGAGGAAAATATTCGGCTATGGTGGGAGACAGTACGCAGATAAATTTTGGGGTTGCCATATTATCAAAGACTTTTTTAGTTTCTACGGCAAATGCTGATTTTACATACGAATATGCTGTTTTTCTTGAAAACCCTCAAAGCCATACCTATTTTCAGCAACCATTTTTTCAGGTAGCGGTGCTTGACCAGAATGGTGATACAATTCCTTTCTGTGGGCAATATGAGGTGGTGTCATCAGGTGCCAACGCCTCAGGCTTCGATAGCATTGCTATTCCATACGATACAATATCAGGAATTGGGGGTGATTATGCCTATTACAAGAACTGGACCATTGTTAGTGTAGCCCTGAAGAAGTATATCGGGCAATGTGTCACAATTATATTTGAAACCGGCGATTGCAGCCGTGGAGGGCATTTCGGGTACGCTTATGTTGATGCTTCATGTGCTCCATTGCAGATAATAACCTCATCGCCTGCTATCTGCGGGAAGAACTATATTACATTAACGGGCCCTCCGGGATTTACTCAATACAAATGGTTTTCGAGTATGAGCCAATCAATGAAATCAGATACCGGCCAGGTGATACAAGTTGACAGTTCAGGCACATATAATTTAATAGTAACCCCAGTAACAGGGTCAGCATGTGCCGATACCCTTAGTATCACTATAAATAAACTTCCGGGTCCTATACCTGTACCGTATTTCAAAGCAGATACTACTTGCATAGGTCAGGCTACGCAGTTTATAAATACATCAAATCCTGTAAAGGGAAACGGGGTAAAATTTTACTGGGACTTTACAGGCCTTGGTACTTTTCAGGATTCATCTGTTAATCCACAATGGTCGTTTAATGCACCGGGAACATATGTAGTAACACTATACGAAACAGACAATGGATGTGGGGCCGATACTACATTGAAAATAGTTGTTACCCCTCCTCCTGTTCCTGTACTCACTACTCCGCCCAATACTTGTGCCGATAACCCATTTACATTAACGGCATCGGGTGGTACAAGTTACCTTTGGAGCAATGGCGAGACGGGAAGCTCCATTACGGTTTTTCCTTCGGTAGCTGATAGTGATTTTTATGTGAAAGTAACCGATGGTTGCTCTGATACAGCTTTTGCCAAAGTGCATATTATCCCTATAAAACAAGTTGTAGCTTGTTGTGATACACTTATCAATTACGGAAGCAGTGCTCCTGTAAACGCAAGTGGGTGTCTCAGTTACATCTGGTCGCCTTCCAGTACACTTAATTGTGATACATGCGCTATGTCTATAGCCACACCAAGTGTTGAAACAGTGTACACTGTTTCAGCAACAGATAGTAACGGATGTAAGAGTACCGATACGGTTACCATTGAAATAGTAAAATGCGCAAATACTTGGATACCCAATGCCTTTACTCCTAATCATGATGAGATAAACGATGTTTTTGAGCCAAAGGGAAGCTGTATCTATTTTTATACCATGTACATTTTTGACCGTTGGGGAACCCTTATTTATAAAACGGAGAACAGTAAGGCTTGGGATGGTACAGTAGATGGAAGAAAAGTGCAAGAAGATACTTATGTATATGAATTACTGGTAACGACAACAGATCTTAAACAACGGACGTATATTGGTAAGGTAACTGTAATAAGGTAGTGAATGCTAGCCCCAAACCTTGGTTCCTTCTGTGCAGTTCTGGCAAATATCAATTTCCTTACGCGAACGGAGCAATGATTGCCTGAAATTATTGTATTTATCGCTTTTCCAAAGTTCGCGGAATGGTTGCTGCTTTACATTACCCATAGGGTGTTTAGCATCTTTGTCGAAGCAACAGGGTACTACATTTCCATCCCAGGTAATTACACAAGAATGCCACGAACGCCAGCAATGATTGAGTAATTCGTTCTTTATCTCATATTTTCCGCTTGAATTCTTTTTGTAGCGGGCATATTTCTGTTGCTCAGGAATTAATGGGCTGCCGTTTTCATAGTCGTAAACCTGAACGGTTTTAAGTTTTACCTCATCAATGCCAAGTTTTTTGCCTAAGGCTTTTACTTCCGGTATCTGGTGTTCGTTTTGCTTCACTACCAAAAATTGAAATATAGTATAAGGCGTTTTTGAATTGAGTTTCTTTTTCCATTCTATAACATTCTTTGCACCTTCAATTACTTTATCAAGGTTACCGCCAATACGGTATGAAGAATAGGTATCCTGCGTGGTGCCATCTATAGATATAATTAAACGGTCCAGGCCTGATTCCACCGTTTTCTTCGCATTTTCAGGGGTAAGGTAATGCGCGTTGGTAGAAGTGGCTGTATATATTCCCTTATCTGATGCGTACTTTACCATATCTAAAAAACGAGGGTTTAGATATGGCTCGCCTTGAAAATAAAAGGTTAAATATGCCAGATGAGGGGCCAGTTCATCTATCAGTTCCTTAAAGAAATCTTCTTTAAGCATGCCCGTATCTCTTGTAAATTCCCGTTTTCCGCTTGGGCATTCAGGGCAACGTAAATTACATGAGGTAGTAGGCTCAATAGAGGCTGAGAAAGGCATGCCACGGTGCATGGCCTTACCTGTAAGCCTCGATAACTGGTAGCTGAACATAACCTTTCCTACGTTCCACCCTTTTGATGGAGAAAGCCTTGATGCAAGGCTGAGGCGGTCTGTTAATTTGGCTAACATGTTAAATTCTTACAAAGATACTATTACCCGATACCATTATTGGTAAATTTGGACTGAATTTGAGAATATGGCATATACTTTTTCGCAGTTAGCGGAAGCAATTGGTGCAAAACATTCAGGTAAAGGCGACTATAAAGTAGAAAGACTACTTATTGATAGTCGTAGCCTGGTGCAGCCCGAGGGTACACTTTTTATTGCATTGAAAACTGCTAATAACGATGGCCATAAATATATTGCGGAGCTATACCAACGCGGTATTCGCATGTTCCTAGTTAATGAAGGGTTTGATACGAAGAATTATAAAGATGCCTCTTTTATTATCGCTTCAGAGACTTTAAAAGCCTTGCAAGATATTGCAACATGGCACCGTAAGCATTTTCAAATACCTGTTTTAGCTATTACCGGTAGCAATGGTAAAACAATTGTAAAGGAATGGTTGTACCAGTTACTATCGCCCGATAAAATGATCGTCCGTAGCCCAAGGAGCTATAATTCGCAAGTAGGAGTGCCTTTATCTGTTTGGCAGATGGATGGTACTCACCAATTAGGAATATTTGAAGCGGGTATTTCCCAATCGGGTGAAATGGAAAACCTGCAACACATTATTCAACCTACAATCGGCTTATTCACAAATATTGGCGAAGCACACGGCCTTAACTTTTCGGATAGCCGACAGAAGATAAGGGAGAAGTTGAAGCTTTTTAAGAATGTTCAAAGTCTCATTTATTGTACTGACTACAAAGAAATAGATGAAGAAATAAAGAAGGATGTTTCCCTAGCCAAGGTCAGCAAATTCTGCTGGTCAAAGAAGGTCGATGCCGACTTAGATGTAAATGAGATACTTATTCGTGAAGATACAACGATTACGGCTCGTTATAAAGGTTCCGATATTTCAATAGTTATTCCGTTTACCGATGAGGCATCTATTGAAAATGCAATAAACTGTTGGGCATATATGCTATCGGCAGGTTATAATAATGATGTTATTGCTGAACGGATGAGCCAGCTTCAGCCTGTGGCCATGCGTATGGAAATGATAGAAGGCATGAACAATTGCAGCATCATAAACGATGTATATAATTCCGATATTAATTCGCTTTCAGTTGCACTCGATTTTTTAAATCAGCAAAGACAACATGAACGCAAAACGCTTATTCTTTCGGATATAGTACAAAGTGGCGATGAGAAGGAAGTATACACCAAAATAGCCGGGGTGATAAATGCGCGTAAGCCTTCACGCCTTATTGGTATAGGGGAAACGATATCTAAATATGCGGGCTCATTTGAACTGGAAAAACATTTTTTTGAAAATACAAACGAGTTCCTGCTGCACTTACCCGATTTTATTTTCCGCGATGAAACAATACTGGTAAAGGGTGCACGCAGTTTTGAATTTGAAAAAATAAGCAGATCGTTACAACAAAAAGCGCACGAAACAATCCTGGAAATAAACTTGAACGCACTTGTTCATAATCTGAACTACTTCCGTTCGCAACTTAAGCCCGGCGGAAAGATAATGGCGATGGTAAAAGCATTTTCATACGGTAGTGGCACATTTGAAATTGCAAATGTGTTGCAATATCATAAAGCCGATTACCTTGCTGTAGCGTATGCCGATGAAGGTGTTGCGTTGCGCACTTCAGGGATTTCATTGCCAATTATGGTTATGAACCCGGAGCCTGGTAGCTTTGATACCATGATCCGTTATCAGTTAGAACCTGAGGTATATAGCTTCAGGATACTTGATATGGTACTGGATGCAATTAAAAAAAGCGGGTCGAATGAAATATTTCCGGTCCATATTAAGATAGATACCGGTATGCATCGTTTGGGATTTCAGGAAGACCAGATCGACAGACTTATTAAAGAATTGAAAAACACCAAGCAACTGAAAGTGCAATCAATTTTCTCGCACCTTGCCGCAAGTGATGCTGATGTACATAAAGAGTATACACTGCAACAGATAAACCGATTTAAAGAAATGAGCAATAAGGTCATTGCGGGCATTGGATACCCGGTTATGCGCCATATTCTTAATTCTGCGGGAATAATTCGCTTCCCCGAGGCGCAGTTCGACATGGTACGCTTAGGTATTGGCCTGTATGGTGTGGGAGCTAGTGATGAGGAGGAAAAGAAACTGGAAAATGTAAGCTCATTGAAAACTACTATTTCACAAATAAACCATTTAAAGAAAGGCGAAACGGTTGGGTATAACAGAAGAGGAATATTGGAAAAAGATTCAGTTATTGCTACGGTAGCAATTGGTTATGCTGATGGATATGGAAGAGAGTTGGGTGGAGGTAAAGGGCAGATATGGGTAAACGGTAAAGCTGCACCGATAGTTGGTGATGTATGTATGGATATGTGCATGATTGACATTACAGATATTGAAGCTAAGGAAGGTGATGAGGTGATAGTTTTTGATTCTATACCTGCCTTGAAACAAATGGCAAAAAATATGGGGACAATTCCGTATGAAGTATTGACTGGCTTATCGGGCAGGGTTAAGCGCATATATACTCATGAATAGGGTTATATTTGTATTAGTGATGTCACAGTTTACCCGTTATATAAAAAAACATTTTACCACTCTGTTTACGGTATCCTTATTGTTTGCTTCGTTTCATTCGTATGGTGCGGCTAAAATAGATTCTCTTAAAAATTTATTATCTCAAACGAAAGCAGATACAGGAAAAGTAACTGTATTGAATAAAATTGCGAAGGAATATAGCCAGATAGATAGTGTGAACCTTGCCCTTACCTATGCCGAGCAAGCGCTACTATTGTCTAAAAAAACAAATAATGCACAAAAAATAGCTGAAAGCAGATTTGTAGTCGCTGATAAATTATCGGCAATGAATCAATACGACAGTGCAATATATTCTGTTAAACAGGCTCTCAACTATTACGAAAAGCAAACCAACTCAAAAGCATTGGTTAAAGCATATAAACTGCTTGCAGATATTTATTACACAACTGCTCAATACACATTGGCAAGTGATAATTATGCCAGTGCGCTTACTGCTGCTATTTCACTGAAGGATTCATTGGATATGCGTGCCATATATTATGACCAGGGAATAGTATATGATGTAAATGATCAGTTTGAACTGGCCCGCGAACGCTGCATGCGTTCTATTGACTTTGCAATTCCACTTAAACAATACAGGGCAGCTGTTGGTGCATATATAATAATTGGAAATGATTATGCCAAGCAGGGAATAAGCGCATCGGCTGCCAAAGCATATTTTGCTGCGCTCGAGATCAACTCAAAATATATGCATGACAGTAATGCTATGGGGATATTAGATATTGATCTCGGCAATGTATATAACGATAAACTCGATTCTGCTAACGCAATGAAATATTATCGCAGTGCCCTTGCCATTTTTACAAAAGAAAAAGAGGAAAGATATATAGCGCAGGCACTTGAAAATATTGGAAATGTGTATTTGAAGAATAACGATTATAAAAAGGCCGAAGTCTACGAGTTGAAGTGCATGGAAGAGATGGTTAAGGTGGGAGATAAAGCAAATACAGCTTTGTGCTACAGCAATGTAGCTGACTTTTATAACAGAACAAAGCAATATGATAAGTCGCTCGATTATTATAATAAAGGCTTGGTTTTGCAGGAAGAAGTTGGTGATAAAGAGGGGCAGGTGTATTCTATGTCGGGCCTGAGCGATGTATATGAAAACCTTGGTGATAATGCAAAAGCAATAGAGCTGGGTGTAAAAGCATTCAACCAGGCAACCGATATTCAATTAATAGGGCAAGTGCGTGATGAGGCAAAAAAGCTGAGTGATATGTTTGATAAAGTACATCAACCTGAAAAAGCTTTTTACTATTATAAGCAATATATTACCGCAAAAGATAGCCTGGAGAATAAGGAAGAAGCAAAAAAACTTATAAATGCTGAATTGAATCATGAATACGAGCAAAAACAGCAGATGGAGAAACTGGAAGATGAAAAAAAACAGGCAATTGCTGATGAGAATGCAAGGCATGAAAGTATAATACGAAACATTTATCTTACTGCATTTATTATTGTTCTGTTCCTCACCGGTTTATTATTCAGGAACCTGACGCGCATACGAAAGTCGAACAGGATAATTACAGAGCAAAAGCTTGAAGTGGAACGACAGAAATTAATTGTAGATGAGAAAAATAAAGATATTACCGATAGTATTAAATACGCATCGCGCATACAAAGGGCGTTGCTTACAACGCAGGAGTATATCGGTAAGCAGGTGAAAGAACATTTCATACTTTTTAAACCCCGCGATATTGTTTCAGGTGATTTTTATTGGGCGTTCAAAGCAGATGCTTCAAACAATAACTTGTTTTACCTGGCATGTTGCGATTGCACAGGGCATGGTGTGCCCGGGGCATTTATGTCGCTGCTTAATATTTCTATGCTGAACGAATCAGTTATTGAGCGGAAAATTACACAGCCTGACAAAGTATTGAACGATATCCGGGATAATATTATAAAGGCACTGAACCCTGAAAAAGCTGATACTGAAAGTAAGGATGGAATGGATTGCGTGCTTAGTGCATTTGATATGAAAAATAAAAGGGTATATATGGCTTGTGCCAATAACCCGGTATGGATAGTGAAGAAGACAGGGGAATTTGTAGAAATAAACCCTGATAAGATGCCGGTTGGCATACAACATGGCGAACAAAAACCATTTACCCTGCATACCATAAACCTTGAAGAAGGTGATATTATATATATGTTTACCGATGGGTATGCAGACCAGTTTGGCGGGCCAAAGGGTAAGAAATTCAAGTACAAGCAATTGCAGGAGATTGTGACTGCTAATGCATGGAAACCCATGAGTGAACAAAAAGCTATACTTGAACGAACCTTTTCTGAATGGATGGGCGGATTGGAGCAAATTGATGATATGTTGGTGATAGGAATAAAAGTTTGATATTTACACTCCCTGATATAGAATATGGTAACGCTTGACGATATAAGACCTGTAATAGGTAAAGAGCTTGATGAGTTTGAACTTAGGTTCAAAGACTCTATGAAGAGTTCTGTTCCATTACTCGACAAGATTACCTATTACATGATCAAACGCCGTGGTAAGCAGTTAAGGCCTATGCTTGTTTTTCTTTCGGCAGGGCAACATGGCAAAATATGCGATTCAACTTATAGGGCTGCTGCTCTTATTGAGTTATTGCATACCGCTACACTTGTACACGATGATGTGGTAGATGAAACCTACCGCCGCCGTGGTTTCTTTTCTATCAATGCCTTATGGAAGAATAAAGTAGCTGTGTTGGTGGGTGATTACCTATTATCGCGTGGTTTATTACTGGCTGTTAGCAACAAGGAATTTCAACTGCTTGAAATAGTATCAAAGGCGGTGCAGAAGATGAGTGAAGGTGAGCTTTTGCAGATAGAAAAAACTAGAAAGCTCAATATTACCGAAGAAGAATATTTTGAAATAATAGCTTGTAAAACAGCCTCGCTTGTAGCTGCATGTTGTGCCAGTGGCGCTTTGTCGGTAGGAATGAATGATGAGGTGGTAAAGAAAATGTGGGAGATGGGCGAACTGGCAGGTATGGCATTTCAGTTGAAAGATGACTTACTTGATTATGGTAGCGGCCAGGATATTGGCAAGCCAATTGGTACTGACATCAAGGAGAAGAAGATGAGTCTGCCATTGATATATGCATTAAAAGAATCATCATACCTTGAGAAAAAAAGGATAATTAATCTTATAAAGAACCATAGTTCAGAGCCGAAAGTTATTGAAGAAGTTTTTGGCTTTGTTATGAAAAAGGGTGGGTTGGAGTATGCAAAAAAAACTATGCTCAACTACAGACAAAGGGCCATGGATATGTTGAATGAGTTGCCCGATTCTGAATATAAACAGGCTTTTGTAAGCCTTATTGAATTTGTTACTGAACGAAAGAATTAAACGTTATGAATAATACACTCAAATTAATTGTTTCAATTGTTTTATGCGGACTTTTATTCAGTTCGTGTAATAATAGTGATCAATCTGCCAAAACTTCACAAAACACCCAACCTGCTGTAAGTAGCCCTGCTCAGGCTGATACATTGGCTAAACATAAGCCTGTCGGTGCTGCTTTAGTTGATAATGGCATGAACGTCATTAAGTATGATAACGGCAAAGTAAAAATGCAGGGAAATAGTAAAAATGGTAGCAGAGACGGTGAATGGAAAAGCTTCTTCCCTGACGGACAACTACAAAGTGATGAGTTTTTTACAGCAGGTAAGCCAGATGGTAAAGTAATTGTGTATTATGAGAACGGTAAAAAGATGTATGAAGGTGAGAATAGCAATGGTGAACTTAAAGGGGTATGGACCTATTGGGATGAGAAGGGAAAAGTTACCCGTACGGTAGATTACTCAAAGCAACCTGTTACTCACCACTAGACTTAAGTTCGTTCAGCGATACATCTACAAGAAATTTGTTTTTCAGCAATCTACGCCCGATCAGCATTGGGTAGGTCATGCTACCCCGGTCGGTAAGTGTAACCCAGGTCTTTATCCTTCTTCCATGCAATCGTATTGCTGTTCTGATGCTGAACCTTTCTTCGGTATCGCCAAAAGAGTTGCGTATCTGCTTGGTCACAAAATTCTTGAATTTTATTTCCTTGTCTTTGTATTCAGGATGGCTTGGATCAAGCAGGGTAAAGAAAAGCAGGTTCTTGCCGTCAATATTGCGTACTTCAATATGATGGCAATGGAGGGAACAGTAGTAAGCGCCTGTATCTATTTTGGCAGCAATACCCAAAAAGCCTAACCGTGGTAAGTCGATGCGGGTGGTTCTGCCTATTATTTCCTTGCTCATAAAACCGTTAATATATTCTCAAAAATAGCATGATAATCTAATATCAAAACAAGTAATTTTGAGAATTATGGACGAAAAAGTCACTTATACCCTTATTGCTATTAATTGTATTGTGTCTATTATAGGATTTCAGGATAAAAACTTTTTTGAAAAGTACCTATACAGGCCATATAATATTCATAGTAACCGCAATGAATGGTACAGGGTATTTACCTCTGCTTTTTTACATGCAAATATTCCTCATTTATTCTTCAATATGTATGTGCTCTATAGTTTTGGTGGCATGCTTGAGGCTGGAATATTTCCTGAGGTGTTCGGGGTAAAGGCGGAATTTTATTATGTTTTACTTTATATAGGGGCTATAATGGTATCGGCCTTGCCGGCGTTTGAAAAATATAAACATACGTATTCTTATGCCGCTGTAGGTGCATCAGGTGCCATTTCAGCAATTGTATTTTCATATATTTTAATTCTTCCCACTTCTCAAATGGGACTTATTTTTATTCCTTTTCTTCATTTCCAGGCATGGATGTTTGGCGGATTATACCTGCTTTATTCATGGTACATGGCTAAGCATGGGCATGATTTCATAGGTCACGATGCCCACTTGTGGGGAGCATTATTCGGGGTCGCCTTTACAATTGCCATTCATCCTGCATTCTTTATGGATTTTATTCACCAAATTATTCCTTCCAGCCGATGAACAAAGCAGTATTATTAGATAGGGATGGAGTTCTAAATCGCGAACGAGGGGATTATGTTTACAAAGAAGAACATTTTATTATACTACCCGACGTAGTGCCTGCATTAAAACTTTTACAAGCGAAAGGCTATATACTGATCATCATTTCTAATCAAAGTGGCATAGCTAAAGGTATATTTTCCATTGCAGATGTTGAGAAATTACACAAACACCTCTTAGATCATTTAAAAGAGAATGGCATTAATATCAGGGAAGTATATTATTGCCCACACCATCCTGAGTTCGGTGAATGTATTTGTCGTAAACCCGATTCATTGAATGTGGAAAAAGCACTTGCAAGGTTTAACATTGACAGAACTAAGTCGTTTTTTATTGGTGATAAAGAACGCGATGTATTGGCCGGAAAAAAAGTGGGAGTAGAGGGGATACTGATAGAATCGAATACTTCACTCGTAGAAGCAATTCAACCTATTCTTAAACGGAAATGAAAATTGCCGTAAATACACGGTTATTGCTGAAAGGCAAGATGGAAGGGATTGCTGTACATGCCTACAATGTGTTGAAACGCATTACGGTAGCTCATCCCGAGCATCAGTTCCTGTTTTTATTCGACAGGCCATATAGTGAAGAATTTATTTTCTCAAATAATATTACTCCCATATCATTAATGCCACAGGCAAGGCACCCGATATTGTTTTACTTATGGTTTGAGTATTCTGTAGCCAGAGTTTTAAAAGAAACTAAATCAGATTTGTTTTATTCGCCTGATGGTTTTTTGAGTTTGAAGGCAAATACTCCTTCAATACCGGTACTGCATGATATAAACTATGAGTATTACCCGGAAGATCTGCCTAAAATGGCCTTATGGTATTACAAGCATTACACTCCTTTGTTTCTTGCAAAAGCAAAACAGGTCCTGACTGTATCGGAATTTTCAAAACAGGATATTGTAAAAATATACGGAACAGATCCTGCAAAGATAGATGTGGTATACAACGGTGCCGATAATGCATATGTTAAATTGAACGAAGAGGAGAAGATAGCAGTTAAGCAAAAGTACAGCCAAGGGAAAGATTACTTTTTATATGTAAGTGCGCTCCATCCCCGTAAAAATGTAAAGAGGCTTTTGGAAGCATTCGATAAAATGAAAGAGAGTAGTGGAGCTGACATTAAACTTGTATTGGTTGGGCCAAGCTATTTTAAGAATAGTGAGATGATGAGTGTGTATGAAAAAATGAAGCATAAGAATGATGTGATTTTTACGGGAAGATTGGAAGTAAATGAATTATGTAAGGTGGTTGGCGCTGCATTTGCAATGGCCTATGTTTCTTATTTTGAAGGTTTTGGAATACCTATAATTGAGGCGATACAATGCGAGGTGCCAGTTATTACATCAAATGTTACATCTATGCCTGAAGTGGCCGGCAATGCTGCTTTGTTAGTTGATCCTTTCTCAGTTAATTCTATTGCAGATGCCTTGCTAAAGATATACAAAGATTCCGGGGTAAGACAAGACCTTATTGAGAAGGCGAAATTGAGGAAAGATATTTTTACATGGGACAGAACTGCTGACCTGACCTGGAAGTCAATTGAAAATACAGTGGAGAAATGTCGTTAAAAGCATATCTTGATAAAAAACTGATTGAAGCAGGTTGCGATGAAGCAGGCCGTGGATGTCTTGCCGGTCCTGTGTTCGCTGCAGCAGTTATTTTGCCTAAAGATTTTCACCATCCTTTATTGAATGACTCAAAACAAGTTACAGAAAGCAACCGTTATGAGTTAAGAGAAGTTATAGAGAAGCAGGCTATAGCATTTGCAGTAGCGGAAGTAAGCAGCAAAGAGATAGATGAGATAAACATTCTGAACGCTTCTTTTTTAGCTATGCATAAGGCTGTTGCCAAGCTTAGCCAAAAGCCTGAATCGTTACTTATTGATGGTAACCGCTTTAAGAAATACCATGATATTCCTCATACCTGTATAATAAAGGGCGATGCTAAATTTGCATCCATCGCGGCAGCATCGGTGCTTGCCAAAACGTACAGGGATGATTATATGAAGCAATTACATGAACAGGATCCACGCTTTGGATGGGAAAAGAATAAGGGATATGGGACTGAGGTGCATCGGCAGGCAATTGAAAAATACGGAGTAACAGAGCACCACAGGCATAGTTTTCAACTAATACAATGGGATCTATTCCACCAGCATTAAAGGTATGAGAAAGAGATTGGCTGTATTGGTTACTGTAGTGTTTCTTTTGTGTGCAGTGTTTTATGAATATTTCCACCTGAAGAAAGAAGAAGCGCCTGCTAATATTGCCATTACTGCTATACCTATTGATGCCTCATTCATTTTTGAGAGTTGTAAGAATTACTCACTCTGGAAAGGTGTTTCACAGACTAATTTGATCTGGGAGGACATGTTAGGCACCGAATCGGGTGCTGAACTGAACCATAGTATACGTTATATTGATTCTATAATAATGCAAGACCCCAAAGTGCATTCTATTGTGGAGAGCCAGCCATTGTTTGTTTCGGCGCATAAAAATGGTATGGATCATTTCGATTACCTGTTTACATGCGCTATACCGAAAGCAACAGATGAGGAAGCGCTCCGGAATTTTTCCATTACTATAACTAAGAACGGCTCCGTAACACAAACTCAATATGACGGTATAAGTATTTATTGCCTTAAAGTAACAGGTAGGAGCGATTTCTTTTATGCTGTAAACAAAGGAATTTTTATTGGGTCACTCATATCTGAGATGGTGCAGGAATCATTGAGGCAGATGGAGTCCGGTATATCGTTAATGGATAACAGGCATTTTACGAAAGTGCTCAATGCATCGAGCGGGCAACCGGTGGCGCAGCTATTCATCAATTACCAGGCACTCAATAATGTGGCCTCTTCGTTTACGAATAAAGGTTTTCATTCCTATTTAGCTAGTTTGCAGGATTTTGCACAATGGAGTGGACTTGATGTGAATATCACCCCTGATGAGGTTATTATGAATGGCTTTACCGAAGCAGATAGTACAGGTTCGCAATTCATAAGTCTTTTCAATCATCAGTCAGCACAGGCAACACATATAACCTCTATTGTGCCTGCAAATACTTCGCTTATAACATGTTTTGAGATATCGAACAGTAAAACCTTTGTAAAGGATTACCGCACATACATTGGCTTGCACCGAAGAACGGCAAGGCATAATGAATGGGTAGATGGGATTGAAAAGATCTATGGAATTAATGTGGAGAAGAGTTTTTATTCATGGATGGATAATGAAATTGCTTTGGTAATTACAGAGCCGTCAGACAGTACATTGCAAAATGATACCTACGCAATAGTGGGTGCAAGTGATGTGAAAGATGCGCTAAAGCAATTGGGTAAAATGTCTGACACAATAATAGGCGATGAAGAAAAGCATTTTATTACCTACTCGTATATGGATCATGATATTCATCGTATAGGGCTCGATAACATGTTACCCAACTTATTAGGTGGAACCTTTGAACCGATAAAGCAAACCTATTATACCGATATTAAAAACTACATAGTATTTGCTAATAACCCGCAGGCGCTGGAGTTATTCATAAATAAGTATGAAGGCGGAAACATACTTGCAAAGGATGAGTATTATCAAGCGTTTACACGGGACCATATTGAAAACGAATCGGGCATTTATATTTACAACAATATGGCGCTTTCGCCATTGTTATACGAGCAATACCTGGATAATGGGTATGCTGACGACTTGAAAAAGCATACTGACATTACACGCAAAATGCAGGCTATAGGTATTCAGTTCAATTACATGCAGGGAATGTTCTATACCAATGTTTATTTCAAGCGCAATCCACAGTATAAGAAACAGTCGGGTGCATTATGGCAGTTCAAACTCGATACAAACATCAGCATGGCTCCTGTATGGGTAGCCGATTTTAAAACCAAGGGCCAATATATATTTACCCAGGACAAAGCAAATGAAGTGTACCTGATTGGAAACAATGGACATAAGCTTTGGCAGAAAGATGTGGAAGATAAAGTTATGGGAGCCGTGTATGCTGTGGATGCAATGAAGAACGGAAAAGCGCAGGTACTGTTCAACACACGAAAAAATATTTACATACTAGATAGGAATGGAAAGAACACCTATGGCAGCCCTATGGCTATTCCTTCAAGGGCAACTGCGCCTGTTGCTTTGTTTGATTATGAGAACAACCGAAACTACAGGATACTGGTACCTTGTGGCGATGATAAGATACGTGCTTATGATATTGGCGGCAGAAGTATTAAAGACTGGAAAGCAGAGACCGATGCAGATGTGAAATGTGCCTTACAATATGTGAATGTTGATGACAAGGACTACATAATTGCGGTAGATGAAAAAGGTAAAGTATATGCATTTGACAGAAAGGGCAAGACAAGGCAGGAGTTTAAGGAAAAACTACCTGAGCATATTTCGCACTTTAATATCAGGGTTGGTAAGAGCGCTTCGGAGACTTATATTTTTGCTGCTGACAGTATGGGAATGGTTTACCAGCTTAGTCTTACAGATTTCCTTACGCGCACCCAATATTTAAAAGATAATATTGAGTGCAATGATTTTTCGCCTGTTGACCTGGATGGAAAGGGAAATACTGACCTGATATTCCTGACGAGCTATGATATATATGCCTTTGAACTGAATAAGAACCCGTTGTTCCATTTTACGGTAAAGAACTCATTAAGGCACACCCTGCTGACATTTACGGGTAGTGATGGTAAAGGGAGAATAGGAGCCATTGATGCGGAAAAGAACAAGCTTTACATGTGGGACTCACAAGGCAATGTATGCAATGGCTTCCCATTATACGGTGCAACTTCATTCAGCATTGCCGATATGAATAATGACGGACAACTATATCTTGTTACCGGCTCTGCCGATAACAATGTGTATGTGTATAGCTTGCCTTAGAATTCTCTTATAAATTATTCGAAATAAAATCAGTCAATTCGTTATAGAGATATAAGCGGGTATTGCCACCATATATGCCATGGTTCTTATCCGGGTAAATCATCAACGAGAAAGGCACATTGGCTTTTTGCAGGCCACGTATCCATTCGATACTGTTCTGGAAATGCACATTATCATCACCAGTGCCATGTATGAGTAAATAACGCCCTTTTACTTTATTCGCGAAGTTAATGGGTGAGCTATCCCAATAGCCATCGTGGTTTTCCTGCGGAGTGCGCATATAGCGCTCAGTATAAATACTGTCGTAAAAACTCCAGTCGATTACCGGTGCAACCGAAATAGCTGTCTTAAAGAATTTAACACCCTTGCTTATACACATGGCAGCCATGTATCCACCATAGCTCCATCCCCAAATACCAATGCGTGTAGCATCCACATATGCTTTCGACGCTAGGTATTTAGCACCCGCGATCTGATCTGCTACCTCATACTTACCAAGGTGCAGGTAGGTACATTTTTTAAAGTCAGAGCCTCTTGCTCCTGTACCGCGGTTATCAACAGATACTACAATATATCCTTTCTCAGCCAGCATCTGGTACCACATATAGTTTGGCCCGCCCCATTCGTTGTTCACCGTATTAATACCCGGCCCGCCGTATACATCCATTAACACAGGGTATTTTTTTGTAGAGTCAAAATGCGTTGGCATAATTATTGAGCCATTCAGGTTGACTCCTTCGCTGGTTGTAAAACTGAAAAATGTTTCAGGGCTTATGTTGTAATTCTTCAGCGTATCAATAACCGCATGGTTATCTTCCAGCACCCGCAATTGCTTGCCATCAATACTATGCAGTGTTATATAGCTTGGCTGGTTGGCGTTCGAATAGGTATTGATGTAATAGTGATAACTGGTACTGAAATCAGCATCATTAAAACCTGTTTTCTCAGAAAGCTTTTTCTTGTTCTTTCCGTCCCAGTTTACAGAATAAATGTCTCTGTCGATAGGTGAGGTTTCTGATGAAAGGTAAAAGATAGTATGTGTTTTTTCATCTACGCCTTTAATTCCCATTACATCCCATTTGCCCGAAGTAATTTGGTTTATTAGCTTGCCATCAATTGAATAGCGGTATAAATGGTCGTAGCCATCATTATCATCCTGCCAAATAAATTCTTTATTGTTATTGATAAAGGTTAAGGCATCATTAATGTCAATATATGTTTTTTCACCTTCGGTAAGTATTGGTTTTGCAATACCGGTGCTTGCATTTGCCAGTGTCAATACCAAAGTGTCCTGGTGGCGGTCCATGTATTGTACAGCAAGTATATTCGGGTCTTGTGTCCACATGGTACGTGGCGTATATTCGTAATTTCCCGGCGCCTTAATATCAACCACCTTACCGCTCGCTACTGAATATACATGTACCGAAATAGTTGGGTTTGTTGTACCTGCCTTAGGGTATTTAAAACTGTATACGCTCGGGTAAAGTGAATCATGGTATTCATTCATTGAGAAGGTGGTTACCTTGCTATCATCAAAACGATAGTATGCAATTGACTTACTATCCGACGACCAGAAATACGAACGGGTAAGTGCAAATTCTTCCTCGTACACCCAATCACTTATTCCATTAAATATGTCAGTGTTACCATCCTGTGTTACCTGAGTTGTTTTATCATCTGCCAGGTTCTTTACATATAAGTTGCTCTTGTAAATAAACGCAGCCATTTTACCATCAGGTGAAATAGTGGCATATATTTCTTTTTCCTTATCCATTAATGGGGTCAAGGTTTTCTTTTCCTTATTCCATATATAGTAGTTGTATGCAGTAGAGTGGCGGTATATCTTTTCTCCTTTTGTTCCTATCAAAATACTTCTTTCTTCAGGCCCCAGGTCATAGGTTTGGATCATGAAACTTTTGCCGATCGCATTTTTTTTATTATCGCTTGTTAGCAATGTATCGGTCGGGTTGCCTGTAGCATAATCATATTTTACAAGGCACTCGCCCTTATCCCCGTTCTTTATTGATGTGTAATGGTTGCCGTCAACGGTCGATTGTAATTCATCTATACCCTGTGGGTAAAATTTCGGGTCCTGCCATATATCACTTAAGGTAACATCTTGTTTTTGTGCTGTGGTTCCTAATGCAAGGATGGATGAAAGAATAAATAAGGAGAGTTTTTTCATGATTGAAGATTTATTTTTTATGTGCTGCTATTTGATCAAATGTTTCCTGTATGCCATGGCTTGGTGCATCGGCAGGCGATTTAAAGAACTGCCCTTTAGGGTTTATAAGGAAAAATTCAGGCAATGTTTTTACATCGTATAGTTTACTAACCGATTTGTCTTTGTCATATAAAAAGGTCCATGTATATATCTTATTCTGGTCTGTAAAGTATTTCAGGTCTGCAATATCATCGTCTTCCGATACACATACAAAGGTTATCTTTTTACCATATTGCCTGCGCAATGCCGACATTACATCCATTTCGCTTACGCACTCACTTACTGTACTTTTAAAGAAACAGAGGTAAACATACTTCCCTCTGAAATCGACGAGGCTGTTCAGCTCACCCTGCAGATCTTTTAATGAGAACTCCGGTGCGGCATTACCACCCGCTACTTCTATAAACGAGTTCAGCATGTTCTGCGCAATTAGTTTGTCTTCGTTTATTTTAGTGAGCCGTACTAAATTCTGCAGTATGGTTTTTATGTTCTCTTTATTGTAATCTCCGCTGTAATAAAGCTCGTAAAGGCCTTTAAGTAAAACCAATTCGCATAATGAGTCACTATTGCGCAATACAGGATTTATCTTCAGCACTTCCATAAGGTTAGGGTAATCGTTCGCACTTATATACTTGTTTACCTCATCACCTTCTTTGGTGCGTTCAATTGCAAACTGCTCTAAATAATCTTTAAAATAGTCGTTGAAGAATTTCATGTACTCGTAGTTGTGATACAGTACAGGTTTGTTCTTCAGGTATTTGTTCGCTAGTGTTTTTTGCCCGACCAATATATTTATCTCTATTTCTGCAATGGTATAGTTCACATATCCCTGAAAATATGGGTTCTTTACATCTTCATACCGATGCAGCATAGTTAACCTGAAACTGTCGAGTACAGCAGTAGCCTCTTTCCTTACAAAATACGTGTAATACTTTCTCCAGAACAGATCCCATTGTTCGTTAAAGTCAATAACCATGGTATTGATGTTATCGACATCACTATTTAAGAAAATAAGGTCGACAGGGTGTGAAACAAATGGATTCAGGTAGTTTGTACTATCGGGTGGCGGAAATATAATATGATAAGTGTTGCCCGGAGAAACATAAATAGAACCTTTAAGGTTTTCAATATTCAGGTACATGTATTGATTGTCCTTTATGTTTGGCAAGCTGATGGAGAAATAGCCGGTATCGTTCACCTTGGCTGAAGCTACCATAGCAGGCGTATTGGTTATATAATCCTGGTAGGTATAGGCAGAAATAGTTTTGCCTTTATAAGTATCTGCATGCCCCTGAATTTGTACATTTTGAGCAAAAACAGATAGTACAAACAACTGAAAGAAAAAAAAGAAAAGCGTCTGAAGCCTCTGCATATTACTTTAAAACTATTCCGGAAGGAATAAATTGCTTTACATCGCCATTATGTTTCAGAATATCGCGCACAATGGTTGAACTTATGGCAGTATGTTCAGGCAGGGTAAGCATAAAAACAGACTCAAGGTCATGCTGCATCATCTTATTCATCTGGGCTATGTTGCTCTCAAATTCATAGTCGCCGGGTGTGCGTATACCACGTAAAATGTATTTGGCATTCTTGCTCTTGCAAAAATCTACGGTAAGGCCTGAGTATTCTTCTACCTGCACTTGTTTATGGGCGGCAAAGGTTTGTTTAAGCCATTCCTTCCTTTTCTCTACCGGAAACATGTAGCTCTTGGTAGAGTTATTACCAATGGCCACAATTATAGTGTCGAACAATGGCAGGGCACGAAGCACAATAGATTCATGTCCTTTGGTAACCGGATCGAAAGAACCTGGAAAAACAGCTATGCGGCCCATGGGAGTTTATGTTTGTACTGACAAATATAAGGATTCGGGCGTATTGGGCCAATATGTAGCTAAAGTCTCCGGTTTAAGGTGACAAGGCGGTTTTCCTTGTTGGTGTTTCTATGCGGGGCGTCTCTTGTTCCCTGCTTGCCTGAATTCCCTATACTCGCATCATTAGCAGCTAACCCGCGCCCACCTTTTCTGCAGTTCTAAGTCTTAACGTTCAGTGTATTTGCGTTAGGGATAGTAGCGGAAACCCCGCAAGCGTAGCGCGGAGTTGTAGCGGATAGCCCGACCCGAAGGGGAACGCCCAAATTTAATTAAGAATTAAAAATTACGAATTACGACATTTGGCAAGATTACTTCGTAACGCACAATGACGGGAATATTACCGCTCTATCTCCACCATCTTACGGGCAATAACCTTTTCAGCCGCCTTAATAATATCAGGCGTATCAAGGCCATACTTCTTCATAAGATCATCAGGTGTACCGCTTTCTCCAAAAGAGTCCTTTACAGCCACCATTTCAAGTGCGCAAGGATATTCCCTGGCCAAAAGCTGGGCAATACTGTCGCCCAATCCGCCATTCATCTGGTGTTCTTCAGCAGTAACCACGCACCTGGTCTTTTTTACCGAACGAATAACCGCAGCAGCATCTAAAGGTTTAATAGTGTGAAAATCGATAACCTCAGCAGAAATACCTTTTTCTTTCAATGCTTCAGCAGCTTCAATAGCTTTCCATACAAGGTGGCCGGTAGCAAAAATGCTTACATCGGTACCTTCATAAAACGTAACTGCTTTACCAATTTCAAATACCTGGTCGGCAGGTGTAAATATGGGAACACTAGGCCTGCCAAAACGCAGATAAACCGGCCCAACGTGTGATGCAATAGCAATAGTTGCAGCCTTGGTCTGGTTAAAATCGCAGGTATTTATTACAGTCATGCCTGGTAACATTTTCATCAGGCCAATGTCTTCCAATATCTGGTGTGTGGCACCATCTTCGCCCAGGGTAAGCCCTGCATGCGATGCACAGATCTTTACATTTTTACTTGAATACGCAACCGATTGACGTATCTGGTCATATACCCTGCCGGTAGAAAAGTTTGCAAAGGTGCCGGTAAAGGGAATGTATCCACCAATAGTTAATCCCGCTGCAATACCGATCATGTTAGCCTCGGCAATACCAACCTGGAAAAAACGTTCCGGATGATCTTTGGCAAATGCATCCATTTTCAATGAGCCGGTAAGGTCGGCACAAAGGGCAACCACTTTAGGGTTCTTTTTGCCCAGTTCACTTAAGCCCGCTCCAAATCCTGAGCGGGTATCTTTTTTTTCGGTGTAGGTATATTTAGCCATGTGTAAAGGGTAACGTTATTATAAGTTTACGGTTATTGAAGAGCCTGATTTTACATCAAATATTTTATCGACAGTGTAAATGGTTTGCTTAATGTTTGAGGAGCGATATATAGCATGGTAATGGCCAGGTTGCAAAATTATATTCTCGGTAACGGCATCTGCAGCCAAATTACATACCCATTCCATTTTGCCTCCATCTTCGGTGTATAGGCTTATAGGCCCTGCGCCTGGTTTTACAATACTTACAAAGCCTGCCTGTGGAATTTTTACGGTTGTTGTAGTGCTTTCTGAAACTTTAACACCATTCACATGCATGCGTGGCATAGTAAGTATTTCTAAATCGTATTTACCTACAATATATTTATCGGTCGACTCCACCTGCTGCACATTCAAGGTTTGCATATCATCACCTTTCCGCACAATAGCAAGTAATTGCTTGTATTCATTATCACCATCCATCACCACATGCAAATAGCCTTGCGGCGCTTTTATGCCAATAATGTTATGCTTGCCGGATACGATTGATATATTATGCTTTTCAACTTCGGGTATAGTGTGAACTACAATGTGGTACGTTGTATTCGGGTCAAGTATTAATGTATCAGGATTACCGGCATCATTTATGGTATGCATGAAATTGTAAATGCGTCTGCCGGTGCTTTCATCATAAAAGGTCATGGCCACATCGGTTTCAACCGCCCTTCCTTCCTGGTCGAGCAGGTTAACCTGTGCAGTAGTGTTGTTAAGCGCCTGAGATATTACAACGTTTAACACTGTCTTAAAATCAGATTCTTGTTTTACGTCGAAGAATTTTCCAACACAGGTATATGCATCACTAAAGTTTTCTTTTCCAATGCCAATGATGAAAGGTTTCAGGATAATTCCTTTTTGCAAAAGCTTCTTTGCGGCATCGCAGACATCGCCACCGCATTCTTCAATACCATCGGTAATTAAAATAATAATGTTGCGGCAATTCGCACAAGGTGTAAAGTCGTCAGCACATTTGCCAATTGTGTAAGCAATAGGCGTAGTGCCTTTGGGTTGTATCCCTTTTATTGAGCTTTCAATATCAAATGCATTATTTGGCGCAAATGGAACCAAAAGCCTTGTGTCCTCACAATTGCGATGCGGATAAAGAGAAAAATCGGCACCCAATGTGCGCAATGCCATTTGAAGGTTAGGCACCGTTTTAAGGCTATCAACCAATTCAACCAATACCCGTTTTGCAAAATCTATTTTAGGTGTATGGTCCCATGTATCGTACATACTGAAAGAGCCATCGAAAATAAAAAGTACACGTACGGTAGGCTGCTGAGCCTGCACTGCTCCTGTAAAGAGCGTGAAGAATAAAACAAGAAAAGAAAATCTGCTCAGCCGCTTTATCATGGTTTAGTAGTCGCCAAGTGTTTCTTCCAGTTGAGAAAGTGCCTTTGCTGTTTGGTCCGCATTCGTTGCAGAACCATGCCATTTGTAGCTGCCAACCATAAAATCGACACCATAGCCCATTTGGGTATTCATAAGTATCATTACCGGTTTGCCTTTACCACAATGCTGTTGTTGTGCTTTTTTCATTGTGCCAATTACTGCTTCAAGATTGTGTCCATCCATTTCAAGCACATCCCATCCGAATGAGGCCCACTTGGCATGAAGGTCGCCCATGGGCATTACATCTTCTACAGTGCCATCTATCTGTGCATTGTTACAATCGATGGTTGAAATTAGATTATCTACTTTTTTACCGGCGGCATACATGGCTGCTTCCCATATCTGTCCTTCCTGTAATTCGCCATCGCCATGCAAGCTATATACAAACGTGTTGTCTTTATTTAGTTTTTTTGCTAGTGCAGCGCCAATAGCAACTGAAAGTCCTTGCCCCAGTGAACCTGATGCAACACGAACTCCCGGTAAATGTTCTGCAGTGGTAGGGTGGCCTTGCAGCCTGGTGTTTATTTTACGGAAAGTAGCTAGTTCAGATACCGGAAAAAAACCATTGTGCGCTAACACGCTGTACCATACCGGTGAAATATGTCCGTTGGAAAGGAAGAACAGATCTTCACCAATTCCGTCCATTTCGAATTTTTTAGGGTCGTACTTAAGTATTTCAGCATAAAGAGCCACGAAATATTCCGTGCATCCTAATGAGCCGCCCGGGTGACCAGATTGAACGGCTGCCGTCATGCGAATAATGTCACGACGTACCTGTGAGCACACCTTTTTAAGTTCTGCTATTGATGCCATTTTTACAATGTTTTTTGTATGTTTCAAAAGTAAATTCTTTTCATGGTAGACGCGGGTGTTTGTTGAAAAGAAAGAATGAATGTTGAAAACTTATTGCGTCATCTAAAATCATCCGGATTGAGATTAAATTTCAAAGAACATGTATTTAGCCAAGTGCTGGAATTTCAATGTATCTGACGAGATATTCAATGTATTCTGACGTATTTAAGGGAATCGAGAATCGGAATTGATGTACATGTGGGTTTGCTATGCCAATAATCGTGCTATTTTTGTCGAAAATTATAGAAAGTGAGTTTAAAATGCGGAATAGTAGGATTACCCAATGTAGGTAAATCCACCTTGTTTAACTGCCTGTCGAATGCAAAGGCGCAGGCTGCCAATTTTCCTTTTTGCACAATAGAGCCAAACCTTGGTGTAATAAATGTACCCGATGACAGGTTATTGAAATTAGAGGATCTTGTGAAGCCTAATAAAGTGGTACCTGCCACGGTTGAAATAGTTGATATTGCGGGTCTTGTAAAAGGCGCCAGCAAAGGCGAAGGGTTGGGTAACCAGTTTCTGGCCAATATTCGTGAAACTGATGCCATTATACATGTGCTCCGTTGTTTTGACGATGGCAATGTAATACATGTTGAAGGCTCTGTGAATCCAATCCGAGATAAGGAAATTATAGATATAGAGCTTCAACTGAAAGATTTTGAAACGGTTGAAAAGGTAATGCAGAAGGCTTCTAAAGCTGCCAAAACCGGTACCGATAAAGACGCTAAAAAAGAGTTTGAGATATTAAGCATCTACCATAAATGCCTGGCAGAACAAAAATCTGCTCGGACGGTAGAACTATCTGATGAAGATAAGGAGTATGTAAAGGGCCTGCAATTATTGACTATGAAGCCTGTATTATATGTATGTAATGTTGACCAGTCTTCATTAAAAGGAAATAAATATACTGATGCAGTTAGGGAAGCTGTTAAAAATGAAAATGCAGAAGTGCTTATTATAGATGCAGGTATTGAATCGGAAATAGCGCAGCTGGAAAGCCCTGATGATCGTAAAGCATTCCTTGCTGAAATGGGATTGGATGAGCCGGGTGTAAGTAAACTGATAAAGACTGCCTATAAACTGTTGAAATTATCAACCTATTTTACGGCTGGTGTGCAAGAAGTGCGAGCATGGACCATATTAGATGGAGCAAAAGCGCCACAAGCAGCAGGTGTTATTCATACCGATTTTGAAAAAGGTTTTATTAAAGCCGAGGTAATTGCATACAACGATTTTGTGAGCTATGGCTCAGAACAGGCCTGCCGAGAAGCAGGTAAGCTTATGATACAAGGTAAGGAATATGTGGTGCACGATGGAGATGTGATGCACTTCAGGTTCAATAACTAATAGCCAAACGGTTACACAGAGAACCACTGAGGAAAACCTGAGAACCACAGAGAAGTACGATGGAACTAAATAAAATAACCGAAACTATTATTGGTTGTGCCATTGAAGTTCACAAGGCTTTAGGTCCCGGATTACTGGAGTCAGCTTATGAGGAATGTATGTTCTATGAGATTCAAAAGGCTGGACTATTAGTTGAAAGACAATTGCCCGTTCCTGTTATTTACAAGGAAATAAAAATGGAATGTGGTTATAGGCTGGACTTGTTGGTTGAAAGAACAGTTGTAATTGAATTAAAAACTGTAGAAGTGTTTAATCCGGTACACGAGGCCCAAATACTTACTTATTTGAAGTTTGCAAAAAAACCTATAGGTCTTTTAATTAATTTTAATGTAGTATTGTTAAAAGATGGAATCAAAAGATATAAAGTATGATTTTGCTCTGTGGTTCTCTGTGAATTCTCAGTATAACTCTGTGTCACCGTTTATTTTAATTTTAGTAACATAAATAAATAGCATATATATGAAGAAGAACAGAGGTACATTAATTATAGTAGTAGTTCTGCTGCTGATTTCTGTCTATTTTCTTTTCTTTAAAAACACCTTCAGCACCTTAAGTGGAAAGGATAATGAGTTTGCAGTAAAAGATACCGCTTCCATTACGAAAATTACAATGGTCGACAGGAATAAGAACAGCGTTACACTTACCCGTGTAAATGCAGGCCAGTGGAAAGTAGATGATAAGTATTTTGTGCGGAGTGATGCTATTAATACCTTACTGTATACTATTAAAATGGTAACGGTTAAAAATCTTATCGATCAGGGAGGATGGGATAATGTTGTTAAAGGCCTCGCCTCGAACTCAGTTAAGGTAGATATTTATAAGGGCGATGATAAGATCAAATCGTATTTTGTTGGTAGTCAGTCACAAGACCACTTGGGTAGTTACATGCTTTTAGTAAATCCTCATTCCGATGAAAACTATAAACAGCCCTACGTTACCTATATACCGGGTTTCGATGGATTTTTGACCACCCGTTATTTTACAATGGAAGAAGGGTGGAGGGATAGAACAATTTTCCGTTTTTATCCTAATGAGATCAAATCTGTCACCGTCAATTATCCAAGCCCCGAACATAGTTTTGTCATTAATACAATAGCTAAAAACAAGTTCACCATAGAAAACCCTGTTAGTCATCAATCGCTTTCCAATTTCGATACAAATGCGGTAAGGCAATATTTAACCTATTTCCAGGCTATTAACTGGGAAACGGTTGTTAATCCCGAGCATAAGGACTCAATTATTGCATCGGCGCCTATATGCATAATGGATGTAAAAGACACATCCGGAAAGGTAGTCAACCTGAGACTGTATAACAGGAAAACACCTGATAAGTTTGCTGAGCAAGGGAAAGATTATAAATATGACCCTGACAGGCTGTATGCATTGGTAAATGGCAAGGACTTTGTATTGGTTCAATACTTTGTTTTGGGCAAGCTTTTGCAAGACCCATCCTATTTTGTTCATAAATAGGGTTTGAATGTTGAAAAGTAGTGGATAAATACTTCACTATTGACCCTTGTATTGAATTCTGCCTTTCTACATTTGTTTCCCTTTGAACATTATAAATTCTGACGATGATGAAGTTTGTTGTATCGAGTAATACCCTACTCAAAGAATTGCAGGTAATAAGCGGCGTATTGAATGCCAATAACGCTTTACCTATACTCGATGATTTCCTGTTTAAGTTGAATAAGACCGAGCTTACCGTGTTTGCATCGGACCTTGAGACAACCATTAAGACAACCATAACAGTTGACTCAAAAGATGCCGGCGAAATAACTATTCCTGCAAAGTTGCTTATAGAAATGTTGAAAAGCTTTGCTGACCAACCGCTTACTTTTATTGTAGATACTACCAAGTTCGCAATTGAAATGAACTCGGAATCAGGTAAATACAAGATTGCAGGCCACGACGGGGAAGAATTCCCTAAAATGATCGCGGTTGAAGCCCCTACTAAAATTGAGGTTGATGCTGAATTGCTTGTGGAAGCGATCAATAAAACAATCTTTGCTGTTGCAAACGATGACCTAAGGCCTGTTATGTCGGGTGTTTTCTGTAATTTTTCTGCTAAAGAGGTAACATTTGTTGCTACCGATGCTCATAAGTTGGTAAAGTATATCCGCCCGATCAGTGGCGTAACATCTGAAAATTCAGTGATCATTGCTAAAAAACCAATGAACCTGCTTAAGAATATCCTTACCGTAAAGGATAGCAAGGTTACCATTGAATATAACAAGACCAATGCGTCATTCTCTATCGGCAATGTGCAATTGATATGCCGCCTGATCGATGGTAAATACCCTAATTACGATGCGGTTATTCCTAAGGAAAACCCTAACCAATTGGTACTTGACAGGAATTCTTTCCTCAGTTCATTGAAGAGGGTTTCTATTCTTTCGAATAAAACTACACACCAGGTAAGGCTTAAGATAACCGGCAACGCACTAACTCTTACCAGTGAAGACTTAGACTACTCAAGCGAAGCAAATGAGCGTATCGCTTGTCAATATGTAGGCGATGATATGGAAATAGGTTTTAATTCTAAATTCCTGTTAGATATGCTTATTAACCTCGATTCTCAGGAAGTACGGGTTAGCATGTCAAGCCCGAGCCGTGCTGGGGTTATTACTCCTGCTCCTCAAAAAGAAGGCGAAGACATTCTTATGTTGGTAATGCCGGTAATGTTAAATAACTAATTACCCAATAAATAAAATTAAGCCCTGACCTTAATCAGGGCTTTTTTATGCGCTAAAAGCAAAAGCCCCCGATCCTATGAAAAACCGGAGGCTTAAAACCAACAAAAAATATTAATCCCTGTTTATTTCAACGGCATTGATTAAAAAAGGTTTCAATTAATATTTATATTCATCATCACCCTGCGCCGATCCTGCGCTAGCCTCGGCTTTCTTACCACCGAAAGGGAACAGGAATTTAAAACCAATGTTCCTACCCATATTATATATTCCCTGCCCTGGCTGAACAACTGTAACAGGTGTTACACCATTATAAGAAAGGAAATACTGAAGGCGGCTGGTATGGTCAATATACGCAAGGTTAGTAAGGTTGGTAACATTAATAATAAGCGTACATATAGTAGTGCCGGTTTTAGGGTTAACAAAACTTGTACCTATACCTGCATTGAATAATGTATAAGCAATTGATGGAAATTCGGTCCAGTCGGCGCTGTAAATATTATTCTGTGCCCAGTAATGAGCCAGGCCGAACTTAATATATGTATCCTGCAATACTGAATTATGCCTGTCATGTAATTTGAACTTCACGTCCGATGTTAACCTTGGCGCCGGGGTCCATGGCACGTGCTGTGTTGAATCAGTCTGGTGTGGCAGGTAAGAATAAATATAGGTAAACCCGTTATCAAGCTCTATCCATTTTGTATCTGCCGGATGGATATTGAAAAAAGCTTCTATGCCTTCCAGGTGAGCTACATTAGCTTTGAATTTAAATGTCGGAAGGCCCTGGGTTAAAGAATCGCCGCCATTTGCACTTGCCAGTCTCGATGCAAATATGAAATTGGTAATGTCATTATAGAAACCGTCTACTTCAAAACCAATATCCTTGCCATTACTTCCAAAGGTAAGATCAGCCTCGTAACCTGATTCCGGTTTTAAGCTAGGGTCACCTATTTCAAAATTGCCTGTACCCGGGTGCACGCCGTTTTCGCCTATTTCAGTAATAGCAGGCGCACGATAACTCTTAGCAAGGTTAATCTTTACATAGTTGTTATCAGGCAATTGGTACGAACCGCCAATGCTGGCCGAAAACCCATTGTAGTTGGTATTGAAGCCTTTAAAGTTTGGGTATGCATTAGGTGTACCTTCCGGAACAATTTGCTGGTTGGGTGTTGCAGGGTTTAACAGGTAGAGGCTTTGGCCGACTTCATTACGGGTATCATATCGCAAGCCTCCATTCAGGGTAAGGTTCTTATAATCTTTTTGCAAAATGGCAAAACCACCTATGTCAAAAAGATCATAATTAGGTACAAGGAAAACAGAAGAATAGGGATAAACTGCTTCACTTGCATTGTGCATGTTTTCATACATACCATTTATACCGGCAGTGAATTTCAGTCCGGATGTATCGCCCGATATCTGGTATTTAATTGAATAAGGAATATCGTACATATACATATTCAATGCAGGTACTGAGCCTGAATCTATTTCTTCGCGGTGGTCAAGTGAATAACCCACATCAGCCAGTATCATTCCTTTACCGGCATTGAAACCGCTTTGCCAGGTTAACATATCATGCTCTATCTGCTGGTAACCTACTGAAGTAGGATTATATGAAAGGAAATTGGAATTGTTTGGAATTGTTTGTCCATTTATAGGAAAATCGAATTTAAATTGTCCTGTAGCACTATCCCTATTCCCGTCGGGTATTTCAATTGTGCGGTGCAGTGTGCTGAATGTTAAACGCGAGAATCCCCAGTTTCTGTTCAGGCCTAATGTTAACCTTGCATTTGCTTCCTCAAAGGCAGTTCCCCATACATATCCGTCTTTCGGGTCCTGGTAGCAATGGGCTTCCTGGTCGCTGGCTCTCAGATCCCATACAAAACCTTTATTGTTACCGGTTACATCTTCCGATGTTCCTATAAGGCCATTGTTCGTCTGGTATTCAGTTATCACACTGCCCTGTATAACTCCGCTTTCAGGGAATGGTGCAGACTTAAAACTTACAACACCTCCTACAGCATCAGAACCATATTGCAATGATGCGGGGCCACGTATTATTTCAGAATTATAAACTGCATAAGGATCAATCTGTATTCCGTGTTCGTCGCCCCATTGAAAATCTTCTTGCCGGAAGCCATCAAAGGTTACCAATACCCGGTTGAACCCTAAGCCGCGTATTTCGGGTTTTGAAACACCGGGGCCTGTGGTAACTGCATTAATACCGGGTTGCAGCGCAATGGCATCAACCACATTTGTTGCTGTGTTCTCAAGCAACATTTCGTGCGATACTAAAGTTACATCGTTAGGTGAACGTTGGGCTGTTGTAACATTACCAAGGCCTGTAATAACAACTTCCTTACCTGCTGAAGCTGCGATATTCATTACGAAGTTGGCTTTTGTTACACCATTTAAAGTAACCTGCCTAACAGTGGTTGCATATCCCAGAAGCCTTACTTCAACAGAATAAGTACCCTTGGGTAGCGATTCCATTTTGTAAAAGCCTGATGTGTCGGTAGTAGTACCAAGCTGCAACTGGGGTATATATACAATAGCACCGGGTATAGATTGTTTGGTGGTCGCGTCAATAATTTTACCCTGCAACGAATTCTGCCCAAATGAATAGGCAGAAACTATCCACGATAGAATAAGTAAAATATGTTTGAATTTCATAATTTCAATTTAATATACCAGGCTTTGAAGATTTCAAGAAAAATGAAGGGAATAGATATCGAAACAAAGGTATCATATATCCAGCATGGGGTGGTTTTCAGTTATATTAATTGGCGCGGTTTTAACATTATTTAAGAAACAAATAAAAAAGCCCTTGCGAATTAAGCAAGGGCTAACCAAACACTACATAAATTATCCTAAACTATGAATGTAGCTCGTTTATTACTTTCCAATTAAATATGTAACACCAAGACAAATATTATAGTTTGTCAGGGGCTGATTATATTCTGTTAAAAGCCTGCCAACATTAACAGGACGGTTTGTATTGTCAATTTTGAAATCTGGTTGGGATGAGGCATAGATAGCCTGTAGATTAAGCCCGAGCCAATTATTGAGCTTATAGCTAACTCCAATGCCTGCCATATATCCAAATGAGTTCGCAGTACATCTTTGCTGTGTAAAGGTCCCGTCTTCAACACCGCCATCTTCCACAGCAACATCTATCTCAGGAGTAGTCGCGCTTGTAAAACCACCTAATAATTTGGCATTAACAGAAAATTTATCAGTGAATGGATACCTGAAGTATAAACCTCCCATGAAATTCCAGATATCATATCCACCGCTAACTGTAGTTGTAACCTGGTCAACATCAAAAGAACCGCGATAGCCTGCCGAAATAGAATCAAGCCCATTAAATGCAAAGCTTGAATGACTAACGGAACCACCTATGCCTATGTAGTTGCAAAAAAACCAGCCGCCCTCTACTCCAAAAGTATTTCCATTACCGGCAAAACCTGAACTTAGATTATCGCTGTTGTTTGGTAGCCATGCGCCATACTGGTCAGCATTATAGGCAGTATGTGTCCAGTTACCTGTGGAAATGGCGTATCCTCCGAATATTCCTATAAACCCATTGTTCATGGATGGGCTATTTGAACTTTTGACCGGAGCACTTGCATCCTGAGCGATAGCACCCGTCGACAATGCCAGTGCTAAAATAAAAACCGATAGATTTTTCATGTTTGTGTTTTTAATTAGTTAATGAGAATCAATTACTTAATATTTACAGTATAGAATACATCAAAATCAGGTGAGCCAGGCTCACATGAACCGTTTTTCACATTAGGCTGGTGATGCAAAACCACTTCCATACGACCATTGCTAACAACCCCAGTAGAGGTAAACGTATCAATTAGACCGACCTGTAATGGAGGACTGTTATTATCATAATCATCACGTACAACAGATAAGTTTGCGGCTAATCCTCCACCTGTACCTTGTGTCATGGTAAAACATACAAGGTGGTAATTTTGCCTTGCCCTTATTTCTGTTGTTACATTAGCCGTTGAATCATTTGCTGGAAGTTTATTGATGTTGAAATGATTGGTATCCATCAAATTTGATTTTAATTTCTGCTGAGACTCATCGAGGATGTAAACATTACAAGCATAAACAGACCCGTGAGCCAGGTTCAGGATTGCTTCAGAAGTATCAGGAGGGTTAGAGCCATTCGGAGTAAGGTCTCTCCATAGACAAGTTTCCGTATCATATGGCGCTTTGGTGTTGATACACTGAAGAACTACTGTTGTCAGAAATTCATTGCCCGGAGGCGCAGGTGTAAGCACCGATTCTGATTTTTGGCACGAAGAAACGGCCATCATAGAGCCTGTAATTGCAATGACTGCAATTTGGGCAAAAAAAGACGTTGACTTTTTCATGTTGTTGTTGTTTGATTGTTATTGATTATTTGTTTGTTGTTGTGATTTACCGGAGAAGACCTGAAAAGGAATCCTGATTTTCAACTGGATGCTTCTTCCAGGCTCGTCTGCGTAATAGCGGAAAAAATCTAAATAGTCGCGGTATGCAGTATTTGTTAGGTTATTACCTTGAATACTGACACTCATTTCCTGGTTACCCAAAGGCATAGAAAGCCCAATGGCAGCAAAGAATAAGTCGTAACCATTTGGCGGAGGAACAAAGTCGCTGTTGGGTGGAACCCTTGTTTGTTTTGCAACATAGGTATTTCCAAGACTGATAAATACATTGGAGAACTTCCCTATTTTCTTCCATCTGTACTCAACCGAGTTTTGAAAACGCTGTGGGGGAATTAGTACAAGATAATCATGATTTGTCAGGTCATTGGCGTAAACAAGTGTCACTTTAGGCTCGTACTGTAAATGCTTTGTTATAAGCCACTTTACATCAAAATCAACCCCCTTGAAAAGTGCATCTGTTTGCGTAAAGTCAAACCTTGGGAAATACCCTTCAATTGTTTGAATTTCGGCATCGGATTTACCTGCTTGAGGTTGCAGGTAAATGTAATTGCTTATATAATTCACATATACTCCAATCTCAGCAAATAGTTTTTCACTCTCATAATGCAAAGAAGTACTGAGATCATACGACTTCTCTACTTTGAGTGTGCTGTCTCCAACTTCAAAGGTGGCAGTAGCTCCATGTATGCCATAAGCATATAACTCGTATACCGATGGTGCCCGCCACCCATTGCCGGCATTAGCATCAAGGCTAAACTGAGAAGATATTTGATAGGTAGCCCCAATGGTTGCAGTTGTGCTGTTGTAGGATTGTATATTTGAATACTTCCCCAACGTTGTAGGGTTTAACATATACTCCTGCTGCCATTTGTCATCATAACGAATTCCGCCTTCCAGCAGAAATTTATTACTGATACTCCATTTTTCAATAATAAACAGGCCTCCAGAATAACTCACATAATTAGGAATAACAGGGGAATAAGCCAGGCCTGTATAAATGTTCCCCTGATTCATAAAATCTGCGCCAATGCTTCCTGTTATATGGCCTATCGGGTTATGTTCCCAAATCAGTTCAGCAGTGTTTGTAACCAGATTAAAGTCATTTTCAGGTGCATTGTTCAATGAACCGGAAACAGAATAGGGAACGTCTAAGGAATATTCAAGCCTGTTATCAGTTTGCCATGCGTAAGTTAATTCGAGCTTCCCGAAATTTGCATACTTTGCAAAAGCAGACAGTTTTACCATATCATGCAATACAGATTGATACCCTCTCTGAATTTGATAGGTAAAGGCACTATCTATAACGGGCTTGGTAAGCGCAAATATCTCAAGAAGTTGGGTGCCATTTCCTGCATCAGTATTCCTGTTAATGCCTATTTCTGTAAAGAAATGACTATAATAAGCCGTTATTCCATAATGCGCTTTATTATAACCAAGCGCGGCGGAATAGTTTTGCTCAAGTGTTCCTGTATTGTCTAAATTATAATTAGGAGCCTCGAGCGTTCCAGACTTACGGTACGTTCCTTGAATACGGTAACTCAAGCTGGAATCACCAATTGCACCTTGCAGTATTCCTGAGCCACAATACATTCTGCTGTTATCCATCCCTACTAAATTTATTTCCCCACTCATACTTTTGTAAGTAGGTAAGTCAGCTGGGTCTACCAGAACAACTCCACCAATAGCATCTGAGCCATAACGGATACTTGCAGAACCTTTTATTACTGATAATTTTGTTGCTATAAATGGGTCAATCTCAGGTGCATGTTCCGTACCCCATTGTTGCCCTTCCTGCGGAACTCCATTATTGAGGATAAGAATGCGATTGCTGTATAAGCCATGTATCACAGGTTTAATAATGGTTGGTCCTGTACTTATAACATCAACCCCAGCAATGCTTTTAAGAGCATCGCCTAAAACCTCACCTCTCGTTTGCTCAAGTTGTGCACCTGATAATGAAGTCTGATCAAGTGTTTGTACTTTCTCTTTTTCAACTTTATTACTTGAAATATTTACTTGGCTCAAACTGATGTTATCCGCTCTAAGGAGAATCTTTATTTTCCTGTTAGATTCTATATCAATCAGAGTATCTACTTTAACATATCCAATCTGAAACAATTGCAAATGGTAATGCCCCGGGCAGATACCATTAAACTCGAACCCTCCATTTTTGTCAGTGTAAACGCCCTTTGATAGTTGTAATAAATCAACAGCCACGTAAAATAGTGGCTTATTGCTATCGGCGCCGCTTACAACTCCTGAGAGAGTCAGGTTGCAGTTATTTGGTGATTGTGCTAATGAGTTTGCGCTTATAACGCAACCCACTAATAGCGCAATCGCAAAAGTAGATTTCAACATAGTAAAATTCTAAAACAGCAAAAGCATTACAGCCAATTACTGATTATAGTTAAGTACGAAAAAGGGAAAGAGTTCCTTGTATGAAAAGAAACTACTTGGACACTAACTTAATGCAGGGGGACCTCTTGAAGGGAGGGAAGAAACTTTATGCAGAGCAAGATTTTGCTCTGTGCTTAAAAAGATCGTACTAATAGTAGTACTTGTAAATGTCAATTTCAGAACATGTACATTATCATAAAATGGGAATTCGAAATCACAAATAGCACAATGGTGTTCTATAGTATGTAAGTGTCTCTCGCCTATTACATGGCAATGTTCATCCCCACTATGCTCAATACTGTGAACCTCTTTCTCTGTGTATGCAAAGAGAAAGATGCTTAATAAGAACAGAGAAAAATATCTCCTGAAGCTTTGATTCATTTTGCAAATGTAAAACTTATTCCTTAACGATTATAATATCATCTCTGCGGTTAAGGGCGCTTGAACCGTCACCAACAACTGCAAGATGATGTTTGCCATTGCCTTCAATATGCAGTTTGTTCTTGTTTACACCCTTCGAAATCAGGTACTTAGATACAGCTGTTGCACGAGCCAGTGATAAGCGTTCGTTATATGCAACCGTACCTACTGTATCGGTATTACCTTCAATATGAATATCATAGTGTTTGTTAAATTTTATAAAAAGAGCCAGTGAATCGAGCTTTGAATAATATTCTTTTCCTATTACCGATTTATTGAACTCAAAATATACAACTGGCATTTTAGGTATAGATGGGGCTGTAACTATATGAACTGTATCAATATTGGTCGGCACAACTTTCTTGGGGTTCATGCTATCACGCTGAACTTCGCTGAAAGAAATACTACTTGCTGTATCTTTTTCCCAAACAGTTGATGTGTCGGTATAGCTTTTAATAAATGCTGACAGGGTACTGTCACTGTTGGAATTTATATAGCCGTCCGGTTTAATGTTTCTGTAAAAAGCATTCTTTACAGTAAGGTGCTGGCCTGTATGTACATATTTATCATCGGTAACAAATGAAGCATTGATCAATTGATACAGGTTGTATGCATTACATTGAGGAGGAGTTGTTATAGTTGTATTATATGGTAGAAAATCAGGTACACGAATTTCAAGTCTATATGTTTTATCTGGTTTTAAAGAAGCTGTATACCTTCCATTGACATCAGATTGAGTTGAACTTGTTTTACCAGTTGCAGCATCAGTAATGTTAAGTATAGCACCTGATACATTTTTCCCGTTCGATGTTATTGCACCATTAAGTACCGTGTTTTCAACATTTTCACAAGTAAAGCTGAATGTATAAATATCCATACTGCCGTATCCTCCGGTAATTCTCGATGAAGAGAAATAACCCTCCTGTATTGCAGGATTGTAATTAAAATAAATATCATCACCCGAGGAATTGATCGGTGCACCCAGGTTTACCGGTTTCGACCATTTACCATTCTCATACACCGATTTAAAAATATCGTAACCACCTAATCCCACATGGCCCTTTGAAGAAAAGAATAAGGTCTTATTATCAGGCATAAGGAATGGTGAATCTTCATCGAAGGATGAATTTATTTCAGGTCCAAGGTTTGCTAATTCAGACCATTTGCCATCGCTGCCTTTGTCCGATTCAAAAATATCTTTCCCACCGTACCCGCCAAACTCATCACTGACTAAAAAAAGTTTTTTACCATCAGAAGAAATGAAAACGGAAGGAACATAGCTCGGTATGTGCTTCATACTTTTGTCTATCTTCTGCGGCTCCGACCAGTCTCCTTTCTCAGGGTGCAACTGCCAAATGCGTCCCTTATTATATACGAATAAAGTATTTCCGTCAGATGTAATGGTAACACTGGCCAGGTTATCTTTTCCACCTTTAAAATGCAACTGGTTTGAAAATACGGATGGTGTTGACCAATGGCCCGAATCTTTATGTGAAATAAAAATATCTTCATAATATTCATCTGTCATGAAATCTTTTTTCCCTTTCTGACTGGCAGGCCTTCTCGATGTGAATATTATAGTAGAATCGTGATTCATCAATACCTGCGCATATTCAGGGTAGGGCGAATTAATAGAACCTCCGGCATTTTTTACAAACACAGGGTGTAATTTACCATCGAGTATGTACCCTGCAGAATCACTTGCACGGTTAATAAGCGCCGGGGCATCGGTACATATTTCTATGCTATGTTGCACTTCCTGTATCAGGGTTTCGTCAACTTTGCTTTTAGGATCAATATGACTAACGTATTTATTAAAAGCTTTTATGGCAGCCGGGTAATTTTTCATAAGGGCATAACAATTACCTATATAGTAATAGGCATCAATAATTGTATCATCTTCTTCTCTGGCTGCATACTTAATGGTTTTGATAAAATAGGGTAAGGCTTTAATTCTTGAAGAATCCGACAGGTAATAAATAGCCCCTATCTGAAAATTTGCATAGGCATTGGTAGAATCAAATGCCAGGGCTTTGAAATAAAGTTCCTGCGCTTTTTGTAAATGCGATTTTATGAATTGCCTGTCACCTTTTTCAATAAGTTTATAGGCTTCTTCCTTTTTGCTGCCTGCAAATACAAAAACGTTTATAAAAACAGACAACAACGTGGCAATAAAAAATACATTTTTACGCTTATGTTGCATGTTTAATAAGCTTTATTTATCCTTTTTCTCTTCTTTATTATCCTGTGGTTTCAGGTTGTCGGGTACAAAAGAAGGCTGTTCAACTTTTAACGGAATACTTGTGCTTAAGATCTTAAATTCTATACGACGGTTAAGCGCCATACCTTTTCTGTTCCACGATCCGTCAGCATTTTTATTTTTAGCGCATGGCTGGGTTGGTCCATAACCCTTAGCAACAAACCTGTTGGAATCAATACCTTGTTTTACTATATAGGCTACAACTGATTCGGCGCGTGCCTGTGATAGAGGCATATTTATCTTGTCGCTACCTGAAGCATCAGTATGGCCTGAAATTTCAACCTTAATACCTTTCAGCATTTTCATTAACTCAACTACTTTGTTAAGTTCAGGGTCCGATTCCGGAGTTATGACTGCACTGTTGGTTGCGAAAAATATATTTCTCAGAACAATTTTTTCTCCTACACCAAGTGGCCTCATATCAATAGCTTCATCCAATACCTGGTATGCGGTACTGTCGCGCACATCAAGGTTTTCAGAGTGGAATAAGTAACCATCAGCCTGGTACGTAATGTTATAATTTTTACCCGATGGTAAAATGAACAGGAACTTACCCGTGGCGGAGTTTGGATGGTAAATACCCACCTGTTCACCGGTAACATTATCGGTTACCACTATCTCAACATTTTGAGGAATGTTGGGTTTAGAACTATCGTACGAAGACCTTATGGTACCACGATATACAGTAAGGGCTTCTTCTTTCTTTTCTGGGAAAGTGATCTTGTAAATATCTTGTTCACCCAGGCCGGTTTCTTTAAACGATGAATAATAAGCTGCTTTGCCATTTGTAGTTGGTGTAAAGTATACATCATCTCCAGGGGTATTTACCGGGTATCCCATGTTAACAGGTGTTCCCCAGTGGCCATTGCTATCCAATTCACTGTAAAAAATATCAAAGCCACCCATTGTATTATGCCCGGTAGAACTGAAGTAAAGAATTTTGCCCGTAGCGTTAATGAACGGAGCATCTTCTTCGTATTCAGTATTAATTTTTGGTCCAAGGTTCTGCGCCTTACCCCATTGTCCGTTAGGTAATAACCGGCTCATATATATATCGCGTCCGCCAAAACCATCGGGTCTGTTACTTGTAAAATAAAGTTGTTGCCCATCAGCGCTTACACTCGCACTTGGTTCCCAATATTTTGAATCTACATTGTCACTTAGTTTTTCAGGTACCGACCATTGTGTACCATTCAGATGTGTGCTGTAAATATTACCATCGCCATTGCCATCATCGCGGTAAATGAAAATGGTTTGACCATCGGGTGAAATACTGACTGTGGCTGTATGTTGGCCCGTGGTATTGTTTACCGGTGCACCAATATTATATGCCTGTTGCCACTGCCCGTTAACACTATTAGCCATATAAATGTTCTCGAAATAATTACCTGTTTCATCTTTCGGGGCGTTCATACCCACTGGTCTGCGCGATGTGAAAAATATCTGCGATTCATCCGCCGTTACTACCGGGCAAAAATCAGCGTACTGTGAATTGATACTGTCGGTTAAAAGGGTAACCTCCATTTTTACAGGGTTAGCCATTAATCGCTTTGCAGTAACACACATTTCTATATCCCTGTTCAATTCATTTACCGATGCTTTATCGCTAACCGTATCAAGCAATGTCTGGAATTTTACAAAGTATCTGATCGCGCTATCAAATTGATAACTTACATGATAAGCCTTAGCAAGGTAAAGATATGCATCAGCCGGAGCATGCCTTTCTTTTGCGTTAAGCGGATTGTATTTATCTGAAATATCTGTAATAGCTTTCGTGAGGTAAGGTATTGCTAATTCCTGGTGAATAGGTGCGTTGAGGTAGCATTCACCTATCTGGAAATTAATATTGTTATTGCTACCCTTAGCTACAGAATCAATTGACAGGAATATGGGCAATGCCTGATCGTATCTGTTGTTATTCATTCTTAACTCGGCATCTTCATACTTTTTCTTATTGTCCTGAGCCTTAATAGAATAGGGAATAAGAGAGATTATTCCCAGAGCCAAGTATATTGCATGATTGATTTTCATCTTCCTGTAGTAAGACTTTTTAAATTGAACGGTTAATATCGAATGCTTCGAGGTAGTCAGCAACTTTCCGGATAAAGGAACCTCCTAATGCACCATCAACCACACGATGGTCATACGATAGTGAAAGGAACATCATGTGGCGAATGCCAATAACATCTCCTTGTGGAGTTTCTATAACAACCGGTTTTTTCTTAATAGCTCCGGTAGCTAAAATGGCAACCTGGGGCTGGTTTATAATAGGCGTACCCATTACATTACCAAATGAGCCAACGTTAGTAAGTGTGAATGTACCACCTGTAGTTTCGTCGGGAACCAGTTTGTTTTTACGAGCGCGGTTTGCCAGATCATTTACTGATTTGGTCAGGCCAAGCAAATTCTTTTGATCAGCTGTGCGAATAACAGGCACAATTAAATTACCGGTTGGCAATGCTACAGCCATGCCAATGTTAATGTCCTTATGTCGGATGATACGTGTACCGTCAACCGATACATTTATCATCGGGTAATCTTTTATAGTTTGAACAACGGCTTCAATGAATACCGGAGTGAAAGTTATTTTCTCACCTTCTCTCTTTTCAAATGCTCCCTTTACTTTATCTCTCCACATAACCATATTGGTTACATCTGCTTCAACAAATGAAGTAACGTGCGGTGAAGTATGTTTCGACATTACCATATGGTCAGCAATAAGCTTACGCATACGGTCCATTTCAATTACTTCGTCATTCGGCCCAACAACAAGCGGCTTGGCTTGTGGTACAGTTCCGTTAGTTTTAGCGGCAACCGGTCTTTCCGTTTCCACCAATATGGTTTGTGCAGTTTGGTTTGCACCATTGGTATTACGATTCGGTAAGTATGCAAGTACATCGGTTTTCGTAACACGGCCTGCCTTACCGCTGCCTTGTATATTTTCAAGTTCACCAACTCCTATTCCTTCTTTTTTAGCAATGCTACGTACCAATGGAGAGTAAAATTTACCACTGGTAGAGAAACGGCCAACAGGGCCTGCGTTTTCAGTTACCGCAACTTTAACAGGAGCTGAAGGAGCAGCAGCTTTCTTTACCTCAGGTGCAGGTGCTGCAGGTGCCGGAGCACTTGCTTCAACCATTGCACCGGTTGAAAGCATAGCTATTGGTTTACCTACGGGTATTACATCACCTTCTTTACAAAGCTTTTTTACAAGCACACCATCCGATGGCGCAGGTATCTCAGAATCAACTTTATCAGTAGCTATTTCAACAAGTGTTTCATCGGCCTTAACTTTATCGCCTTCGTTCTTTACCCACTTAATAATTGTAGCTTCAGTTACACTCTCGCCCATTTTGGGCATTAATATCTCTATTTGTGACATAACAATCCTATGGTTTTGCAATCGTGCAAATGTAAGGTTTTATTTGAAACGACTTAGGTTTAGTAGGCTGCCCCCATTTTATTGTTTATGATATTAATCAGCTAAACCATTATTCTTTAACTCTATACATAATCTGACTTTTTGACACCAAAGAATTTTAGCAGTCATTTGTATTTGTAATATCTTGATTATCAAACTAATATAAAAAGAATGGGTGAAATTTTTAGCAAAAAAGCTCATTGTATTTTATTGTTATTATCAATAAACAGGATTCGATTATATTTGCACCCTTAAAACAAAAAAATACCCGTATGTCCACCAAGAAAATTGTAGAGCTTTTAGGCAAGGATGCCGATAGTTTGTTGACCCACAAGAGCAAAACCATTACAAAAGAACAAATACATCACCCGGGTGCTGATTTTATTGATCGTTCATTTGCATTATCAAACCGCAATACACAAGTATTAAAAAGCCTGCAAAGCATTTACGGGCATGGCCGTTTGGCTAATACAGGGTATGTATCTATCCTTCCGGTTGACCAGGGTATTGAGCACTCAGCAGGTGCATCATTTGCTCCAAACCCAATTTATTTTGATTCAGAGAATATTGTGAAACTGGCTATTGAAGGCGGTTGTAACGGTGTTGCTTCTACATACGGGGTATTGGCATCGGTTGCACGTAAGTACGCGCATAAAATACCTTTTATTGTAAAGATAAACCATAGCGAAATGCTTACTTATCCTAATAGATTTGACCAGGTAATGTATGGTACTGTAGAAAGCGCTTGGGAAATGGGCGCTGCTGCGGTAGGTGCTACTATATATTTCGGTTCAGATGAATCTACCCGCCAGTTACAGGAAGTTGCACAGGCATTTGAACTGGCACATCAGTTAGGAATGGGTACCATTTTATGGTGCTATTTGCGTAACAACGGCTTTAAAAAAGACGGTGTGGACTACCACGCTGCTGCTGACTTAACGGGCCAGGCAAACCATTTGGGTGTTACCATACAAGCTGATATTATTAAGCAGAAATTGCCTACCAACAATGGCGGTTACCCTGCAATTAACTTTGGTAAAACAAGCCCTAAAGTATACGAAAACCTTACAACTAACCATCCTATTGACCTTTGCCGTTACCAGGTAGCTAATTGCTATATGGGTAGAATCGGCCTTATCAATTCAGGCGGTGAGTCGAAAGGTGCATCTGATCTTTCAGAAGCAGTAACTACTGCTGTAATTAACAAGCGCGCAGGTGGCCACGGACTTATATCAGGCCGTAAAGCATTTCAGAAGAGTATGAAAGATGGCGTTGAGTTGTTGAATACGATTCAGGATGTTTACCTGTCGAAAGAAATTGATTTAGCATAATGGCAATTCTGGAGAAACCTTCTACTATGAATAACAATTGGTTCAAGCGAATAAAAGAAGGTATCACAACCTCGACCAGGGAAAAGAAAGAAACCCCTGAGGGGCTTTGGTATAAATGTCCTTCATGTAAAAACATTATTCCATCTGACGAGCACCTTGCCAATATGCTGGTGTGCCCCAAGTGCGAATACCATGAAAAGATAGGTTCGGAAGAGTATTTCCATATTTTGTTCGATGATAAGTTTAGTGAAATAGGTAAAACGCTTATGCCGTCCGATCCGCTTCACTTTACTGACACCAAGCCTTACATAGACCGCTTAAAAGCATCGCAGGAAAAAACAGGGTTAAATGATGCTATGCGTGTAGCCGAAGGTAAAATGAATAAGTCGAAAGTGGTTGTTGCCTGCATGGATTTCACCTTTGTAGGTGGCTCTATGGGTTCTGTAGTAGGGGAGAAGATTGCCCGTGCAGTTGACCATTGCCTTGCTAACAAACTGCCGCTTATTATTATATCAAAATCGGGCGGTGCACGTATGATGGAAGCTGCATTTTCGTTAATGCAGATGGCTAAAACATCGGCTAAGCTAACTCAAATGGCAGAAGCAAAATTGCCGTATATATCATTACTTACTGATCCTACAACGGGTGGCGTAACTGCATCATTTGCTATGCTGGGTGACCTGAATATTGCAGAACCGGGCGCTCTTATTGGTTTTGCCGGCCCGCGTGTTGTAAAAGAAACTATCCGTAAAGATCTTCCTAAAGGTTTCCAGACAGCTGAGTTTTTGCTTGAACATGGTTTTTTAGATGCCATTGTTCACCGCAAAGATCTGAAGGCAAAATTGGGTATGCTTATTGAAAGCCTGCAACTGAACGTTGCCTAAGCTTTCTCTGAAAAAATACTAAGCCAAAGCGGAAAGGCAATCAATTTGAAAATACGACCATTATCAGGTTTGCCGGGATTATTGAATAGCTTGTCATAATCCTTCAGTATCTTTTTACGGTCTATATAATTATCTATTACCGAGTTCTCAAATACATAACGCAGGTCGTCTTTTATATCTGCCAGCCATGTCGGGCCCGGAGTTAAATAACCCTTTTTGTCTTTTCTATCTAATACCTGCTGAGGTACAATTCCCTCCATAGCTTTCCTCAATAGTGGCTTCAACTGCCCTTGCTGTATTTTATATTTATAAGGAAGAGAGAAAACGTATTCTATCAGGTTAATATCATCAGAGAATGGTGTTCTCGATTCTACCGAATGCCACATGGAACAACGGTCTTCGCACTTCAAATACACTTTCAGTAATGTATTTGTAAAGTCGTATGCCAATGCTTTATTTAATGAAGAAGGCACTTCCGGTTTATTGTTGAGCCTGTCAATGTGGCTATTCAGGAAATCTTTATTCAAATATTTTAACTCCGGGTGAATAGATAAACGGGCTGTTAATTGTTGCTGTGCAGGCAATTTGAAAAGATATTCCTTCAGTACAAGTTGTTTGAAATATTGCTTAATAGAAGGAACCAACTTTTGAATTTCTTTAGAGGCTTTTATAAAAGCATTGAGCCCTTGATTACGCAATATATCTTGCAAATAATAGAAATAATATGCTTCATACCCGGCAAATAATTCATCTCCGCCTTGCCCATCAAGAACTACCTTTATATTATTCTCTTTTATTAATTGCATAACCCTATATTGAGCATATGTACTGGTGCTCCAGATAGGTATATCCTGGCAATAGATCAGATTTTTAATATCTTTTAACAGCTCTTTTGAATCAGGTAAAACAGTGTGTGCTTTTGAATTAGTGTGATCAGAAACGATCTTTGCCCAATTACTCTCGTCAATATTCTTGTCCTTAAATCCGACAGTGAACGTGTTCAGTGCTGAATGGTTCATTTGATGAATAGCCCCAACTATGGCAGAACTATCAATACCGCCACTAAGGCATGAGCCAACTACAACATCAGACCGTAATCGCAACTTAACCGATTCAAGAAATAAAGAACGTATTTTTTCTATAACCTTATTTTCATCGAACTTCTCATCATCATATTCTTTATTAAAAGGAAGATTATAGTATCTCCACTTTTTTAGTTCACCTGTGTTTAGGTCGATGGTAAGGTTATACGAAGGGAAAAGCTCCATAATACCTGAGAACATTCCTTCTTCTTCCTTTTCCATCGAAGAGAACATCCAGTAATCGAATATGGCTTTATCATTAGGCTTAAAACCTATTAGCGAACCTGCGAGTAATGCTTTTTGTTCTGAAGCAAATGCAAAACGCTCTTTATCATGTACGTAGTAAAATGGTTTAACACCGAACCTGTCGCGGCTTGCAAATAGTTGTTTTTTACCCTTGTCGTAAATAACAAAGGCCCACATTCCATTAAAACGATTTACACATTCATAGCCCCATTGCTTATATGATGCCAGAATAACTTCAGTATCAGAAGAGGTATTAAAAGTATGCCCCAGTTTTTCAAGTTCATTTCGTAATTCAACGTAGTTATATATTTCTCCGTTGTGAACAATCCATAAACCTTTATTGGGGCTGCACATAGGTTGATAGCCGGTAGGCTGCAGGTCAATGATGCTTAAGCGGCGATGAAGCAGAATGGCTTGAGTCTTATTGGTATCTTGTAGTCTTTGTACAGGTTTATGCAGTATTCTTGATTCAATGATCGATTTTGGCGTATCCTCGCTGAATACTGGAATTGTCTCATCACCATTAATTAACAAGTATCCATTGCCATCAGGCCCACGATGCTTAATCGTCCTGTCCATTTTTTCAATGGCAGAAACCAGATCGATATCTGAATTATCAAACTTTACTATGCCTGCTATTCCACACATGTTTAATTATCCCGGCTTAAAACCTTATTATACACAGCTAAAAACTGCTTTGCAATTTCAGTTGGGCTTACTTTGTTCACTACTTCAGCTCTTATTGTTAAAGGATCAAAATTGCCTTTATTTTTTATGACAGTAATCATAGCTTCTGCTAATTGATCCTCATTACGGGCATCTATCAAAATACCGTTTTTTGAATTTATAACTTCAGGTACATCACCCGTTCTGGTACCTATAACAGGAACGCCACAGGCCATGGTTTCAAGCATTACACAAGGCATATTTTCATAATTACTGAAAAGTATAAATGCATTTGCTTGCTGAATTAACTGAACTAATTCAGTACCGGTTTTAAGTCCAGTAAAAGTAATTGCGTTATCGAGGTTTAGTGAATGACTTAATTTTTGCAAGGTTGACTTCATTTCGCCATCACCAACTAAAGTCAATGAAGTATTAGGGTAATTTGATATTACTCTGGCGAAAGCTTTTATTATTCCGGATACGTTCTTTTGTTCGTCATCAAACGAAGATATATGTATAAAGTTGATTGATGCCGTTGAGGTTTTTGTATTTGCAATGTTGAATAGGTTAGTATCGACTATGTTGGGTATAGAATAATACTGATTAGAAAGGCCAAGTTCCTGCATTCTGTTTTTCAAACGTGATGAGTCAGTAATTACGGCAGATGCTTTACTTATTGCAGTTTTTGCCAGGCGTTTCATCATAAATCCTTTATATCTGCCATCTTCAGGTAAATAACCAGTCCAGTGCTCTGAAATAACATAAGGTACTTGCCATTTTTTCTTCAGCCGTTTGGCTATAATAGAAACAGGGAAAACTATGGCTGAGTTTATTATATCGGGCTTTCCTCTTTTTTGTATAAATAGATCTATTGCTTTATTCCATGCGGCAATATATCTTCTTAGCCTGATTAATGAAGAGTATATTGGAATTGCACCATTTACCCTTTTGTAATAAAACCGAATGGTGTACACATTGTCTTCCACGGTCTCTTCAATACTTTCATTATCATCTGCACCTATATAAATTGCCGAAACATTACATTCTTTGGCCAGGGCGGCAGCTTGTCTTCTCACAAAAATGCCAAGCATAGGCCTAAGCTTATTAGGATACCATGATGAAATAAACAATACATGAACCTTCTTTTCGTTCATACTTATTTGGTAGAGTACATATTAGTAACGCAGAATATGAAGATTTTGTACAATTTTAATGATTACTTTGCAATGCGAAACCCAGAATTACATAAAAATACCGGTATATGCAGTTTTTAAACAAGTTTCTTGGCAATTTCTTCAAAAGTGAAGGAGACAGGAACAAACTTGTTGGGGTAGTTATTCCTTCTTTTGCAATACAATCAACAGCAATATTAATTGGCCTTGCTACCAACTTTATCTTAGCAAGGGGATTAGGCGCTAACCGTTATGGGGTATTTACGTTTGCATTTTCAATAGTTTTTCCACTGGTAAACCTGGTATCGTTCGGCCTGGGGGTATTAATGGTGAGAGAAATACCTCATATTCTGACAAAAAACTCTCCCGGATTATTGAAAGGATTATATAATTGGTCAATAAAACTTGCTGTTCCTTCTTGCATAGCGCTTACTTTAATTGTGGCAGGTGTAACCTATTTTTTACCCAATAGTTCTTATAGAATCCCAATTTTGATCGCCTCTTCGGTTATTCCATTTTATGCTTTGATGAATTATTTTTCAGCATCACTAAAGGGATTTCATAAAATAGTGCTCTCACAGGTATCTGATAACATTATCAGGCCATTTACGTTCTTACTGACAATTGCATGGTTGTTCTATTGCTCAAGTCATTTTGGCGTCAATTCTATAGTTTTAGCTAATGTTCTTGCATTTGCAGCAGGCATGGCATATTCAGGCATTATGTTTTATAAAACAGTTGAAAGAGGAAGCCATACGCCTGAATATGATACACAGAAGTGGTGGAAAGGCCTGGCATCTCTTTCATTGTTAAACGGAATTTTGAGCCTCGATGCGAGACTGGATCTGATTATGCTGGGGTTTATTAAGAACGCTGCCCAAGTTGGTGTTTTTAATATTGCACATAAAATTGCGCTAACGCTTTACTTTTTCTTGTCAGTAATGAACACTATTATAGCACCGTCTATTTCCCGGATGAATTCGTTAGGAGATAAGGCCGGCTTGCAGAAGATGATACGAAAAACTATTCGCTGGGTTATGGTTTTTTCTCTTCCCGCCGGCATACTTATTATAGTGTTCAGCAAATGGATTATGGCTTACTTTGGCCCAGAATTTGTTAATGGGCAGGCAGCGCTAATATTAATGTGCCTTGCTCAGTTATTCAGTATTTCATGTGGACCTGTTGGTATTATATCTATTATGACAGGGCATGAGAAGTTCAATACAATAGGTATTGTTATAAGTATGGCCATAACCATAGTTTTAAATCTACTGCTGACTCCACGTTATGGATTAATGGGTTCAGCAATTGCAGTAACTGCGGCTATAGTGGTTTGGAATATTTATTTAGTGGCTATGGTAAAAAAACACGTAGGTATATATTCATGGATATATTCTTAAAAAATAACTTTGTAGTATGAAAAAAATACTGGTTACCGGAGGAGCAGGATATATAGGCTCTCATACTATTATCGAAATGCTTGAAAGTACTGATTGGGAGCCAATTTCAGTTGATAATTATTCTAATTCATCTGAGGCAACATTTAAGCGAATATTTGAAATAACCGGTAAGAAAGTTGTGAATTATGACGTTGATCTGTGCAATGCCAAACTAACCAGAGAGATATTTGAAAAAGAGAAGAATATTGCAGGTATAATACATTTTGCAGCTCACAAGTCTGTTCCTGAATCGGTTGAAAAACCGCTTTATTATTACCACAATAATATTGAATCACTTGTGAATATTCTGGCTTGTGCCAAAGAATTTAATGTACCTCACATTATATTTTCTTCTTCATGCTCAGTTTATGGAAATATTGAGTCACTTCCGGTAAATGAAAGCACTCCTATAGGTAAAGCTCAATCACCCTATGGTTCTACGAAACAAATTGGGGAGCAAATTTTAACAGATTTTACTAAGGCTTCTAAAGGTATTAAGACAATAGCCCTGCGATATTTTAATCCTGTAGGTGCTCATCGTTCAGGAAAAATAGGAGAAGTGCCTTCTGGGCGTCCTAATAACCTAGTACCAATGATTACTCAAACTGCTGTAGGTAAGCAAAAAGAAGTAATTGTATTTGGAAACGATTATAAAACAAGGGACGGAACCTGTATCAGGGATTATATTCACGTTTGTGACATTGCTGCAGCTCACATAAAATCATTGGAATACCTAGGTGAAAATAAAAACTCACCTGAGTTCTCAGTTTTGAATGTTGGCGCCGGTGCTGGAGTTAGCGTTATGGAAATGGTGAACACATTTGAAAAGGTGAGCGGTGTAAAACTCAACTATAGAATTGGCCCTAGAAGGCCGGGAGATGTGGTTGCCATATACTCAGATTTGACTTTGGTAAAGAAAACGTTGGGCTGGACTCCAAAATATAATCTTGATGAGATGATGGCTTCAGCCTGGAAATGGGAGCAGAACCTGTTAAAGGCCTAAGCTTTACTTTTCAGAAACTCAATAAATTTCTTAACTGCAATAGATCGGTGGCTTAGTGCATTTTTTTGCTCAAGTGTCATTTGGGCAAATGTAATATCATATCCCTCAGGGATGAAAATCGGGTCGTAACCGAACCCACTTTGGCCAATTGGAGTAGCAGCAATCTGTCCATTCACGATACCTTCGAATAAATATTCTTTTTTATCCAGAATGGCTGCTATTACGGTTTTGAAGCTTGCTGAACGATTGTTTTTATTCTTCAGTTCGCTTAGAAGCTTAGCTATGTTGTCAGCAGCAGTTTTATTCTCACCCGCATAACGGGCAGAATAAACACCAGGTGCACCATTTAATGAATCAACTTCAAGGCCCGTATCATCGGCAAAACAATTCGAACCTGTTCTTTCATAAACAAATCTTGCTTTTAGAAGTGCATTCCCTTCAACAGTTTCTTCTGTTTCAGGTATTTCTTCAGTTATACCTATATCAGTAAGGGTTTTAATGTTTACGTAGGAAGGGAATAGTTGTTTTATTTCGCGTACCTTATTGGTATTGTGGGTCGCAAAAACAATATTCATAAATAATAAGCTACTTCTGCTTAAACCCTATAAGAATAACTGCACACCCCGAACCTGAATTGGTAGTGGGGTTTAATTGGGCATTAATGATACAATCAACAGTAGATTTTATAGTGAAATCCCAATAAGGTGCATTTTGATAAGCACCGTTTGTAAACAGCAGGTTTCGTTGTGAATCATAAATATTAAACACCAGGTTACCATCGCTCATCCCGCTACAAGCTGCAATTCTATATATAGTTCCTCCATAAAAGGTAACATGAAACTCAGCAGTTTCATCAGCGTTTACCAATAAAGCCCTGTATAATTGCCCGTCTGAAATAAATGAAGGGTCGATATTTCTTTTTGCACATGATGATGCAATACTGTCACACTGGGCATTTGCAGATCTGTAAGAAAACATAACTGCACAAAAAATGACCAAAAAGATTACTTGCTTTTTCATAACTATCCTGCAATTTGGTTACGCATTGCGATTATTTTGTCCGATATTTCTTTCAAAATACCGTTCTCAATTTTTACTTCGCTTGTGCTGTTAATAGTTGTCATCCTGCTTTTCGGATCAACTGTTGGAGGTACGTAGTTATAAACAAACTCTACGTTTTCAAACATATCCGAAAGGCCTGAAAGATCTTTTACCAGTTGGGTGTACTCAGAGCTTTGACCGCTATATGGTTGCAGCATTTTGACCATATTTTGCAATGATATTTTTTGCTCTGCTATTCTACGAACAATATCTTTTTGATTGCCCTGTGCATTATTACTTGCCTGAATAGCAAAATACACCGACTCAATCCAGCCACCCACCAAAACCAGAGAGCTGATATCATTCTGTTTGTTGTTTTTAAAGTATGCATCACTTTTTCCAAATGCTTCTGACACCATGGCTAGTAATGAATCTTGTTTGCCCATATTTTGCTGAAAACGTTTTACAAGCCCTGCATTAAATACATCGGCCACCCCAATATCGGTTGCGAGTTTCTCAATAGATGCTAAATATAAAAGTGCATCCTGGGTTTGGTCGTAAAGTGATATATATCCAAGGTCAGCTCCATAAATACCCAAATTCAATGCCTTTTTATATTTGGTATCGTACTTTGTGTAGTTATCTGAAGCATTAAGCATTTGCTTGTTATAGGCGTAACCACTGTTTTTAATAAGAAGAGCAGTTTGTATTGGTGAAGGTATACTGAATATCTGGTTATTGATCTTTAGCAGAGTTGCATTATTGCTGTCTACTTTAGGAGTAGGTGGTTGTAAGCTCTTATCATTAGTAGGGTTGTTGTTTTTACAACCTGCTAAAAACAAAACAGTTATAACAATACCACATGCAATAGCATTAAGAGATTTCATTTTCATTTTCAGCATGTCTTTAATGTGCATAATTATAAAGCCAAAAGTAATATTTTTTTATTCATTCATACTACACTTGGCATTAAAAAAGAAAAAAGCCCTGACAATTACAATTGCCAGGGCTTTTTATTGAAAAAAACTGTAGAATTTATTCTACGATCATTTTTTGTGTTAAACTGCTTCCGTCAACAGTTACACGGTAAAAGTAAACACCAGGTGCAAAGCCATTGCCATTAATAACAATGGTATGAGAACCCGGACTTAATTGTGCAGGATTCATTGACACCATTTTTTGGCCAACCATATTATAAACATCCACGTTAACCAAACTTTCCTTTGTAAGGTTAATACCAAACCTGGTAATACCGTTAAAAGGATTAGGATAGTTAGGAGTTATTGAGAATGAAGTAGACTGGCTGATAGGTTGAATACCCAGAGGGGTAAAATCAGCATCAGTATATACATCATTTGCATCATACAAGAAACTCACAGGCATTGTACCATCATTTCCACCGCCTGATGGAGGAGCAACTCTTACAACAGGTATTTGGTATGTTTGTGAGCCAACGGTACCTGTTACCAATGGCTTGTCAGAAACGCAGATATAATATTCCTGTGATTGTTCTGGCAAGTTTGATTGATATGTAAACGATTTGATAGGCGTTGCAACTCCAGTAGTTACATCAAACCCTTGTCCGAACATATCTGGATATTGCATACTGTCGAGTGCACCTGTGTAGTCAACGTAATCATCAAGCCAGGTAGCAAAAATGTGAGTTCCATCAACTGTTCTTGATGCCTGTATACGGTGTCCCATAGCAAGTGGTGTTGAACTAGTCCAAACTCCATCGTTTATTACCTGGGTTGGCGCTGCTACAAGTGAGTCAACATAACGTGCTACCCAACCACCTGTTGGAGTAGTGGTATGTAGGTCAAAAACAAAACCTTGATAATACCACCCGATAGAATCAGAGCCTTCAACAGCCGCAATGCCGGAGCCATGGACACCAGTGAAAATGTGAAGATTGTTATTTGCGTCTACAACCAGATCATAATCATCATCACCACCTTGCTCAGTGTATGCCTGACCAAAGAAAGGAGCTACAACAGCAGTATCCTGTGCTTGAGGAAGGTATTGAACAAGTGTAGTATCATTATCCCAATTATGCATTGGCATCATAGCCCAGGTAGCACCTGAGTTAGTGGTTTTATAAACAATAGGCTGATAGCTGGCAAAATTTAAATTGCCTGAAACATCACTTGAATCAAGATTACCAAAAATAACTACATAGCCCGTTTTACCATCTTGAGACCAAGCCATGCCTGTTTCTCCAATAACCTGGGCTAATGTATCAAATGCTGTTAAGCCTCCATCTGACATTAAATGTGGGCGAAGTAAGGTTTGGGTCCAATCAAAATTATGATTGGTTGAATTAAATTTTCCGGTATTTACTGAAACACCTGTCCATGAATCTCCAGTTAAGGCTGAATTAAATACATCACCTGATCCAACAGAATGAACTGTACTATCATCAGTAACACTGGCATATTGTGTTCCTTCTTCGATTAAAACACCTGGCTTACCATTTCCTTTGTATTTTTCAGTTATAAAAGTACTGTCGAACTTCATGCTGCCAAATGCAATTGAATCCCATCCATCATATACACCCGAAGCTGTACCTGAAGTATAAGGTCCATTAACCGACCAATATGCATTAGTAAATGTTGTGTTACCACTTGGATTGAAAATAACACCATTAGGGTAACGTGTTCCTGAAGCTGAACCAGGTGCGAAATTGTAAATTAACTTACTTGTATCCCAGTTTGCACCCATATTCAATGAAATTGAAGCTTCATACGTTCCACTTCCATGTAATCCAACCTTTGAATCATCTATACGGTGAGTGAATAGAATAGCTCCAAGGTTTTGGTCTGCTGTTACAGCAGTTGTAGCTGCAGTAAGCAACCCATATAGGTTAAATGCAGAGCCACAAGGAGTACCATCAGCTGATTGAGTCTTTTTTAATGCCTTTTTAGCAGCTACGATATTATTTTCGTTGGCAGCTTGCTTATAAAAAGGAGGAGCGTCATTCTTACTAACCGTTTTCTTTTTAAGTTGACTTAGTAATACCGGCTTTGTATGCGCAGCAGAACGAGACGGATGCTTTTTTACAGACTGCTGGGCATCTGAATAGAGCCAGGTTCCTGCAGTCAGTAACACCATAAGTACTGTTTTTTTCATGTCGAATTGTAGGTTTTTTTGTTAAATTTATTTTTCCTTTAATTCAATACTCCTGCATTAATATTTTATTTACAGGTATGTATCTAACTATGCAAATCTATATAAATTTATTATTCTAACACCAGCAAGTGAATACTTTATTAAATAATTGTTAAAACAAATTTTTCTGTTATATTCATGTAAAAGGTTTTTTTAGTTGCAATTCGATGTGTAATTCTCTAATTATCAAGTCAAGTAATTATTATATGTGTTAGTCGCTTCCATTATCCATTTAGTTCTAAATTTGTTGCAAATTTATTTCAATGATTGCTACTGAAAGAGCCATAGCCTACAACAGAAAATTGCACGACGACAAAAGCCTATTGGATATATATAGGGGTATTTTGCTTCCAAGAGTGATAGAAGAAAAAATGCTTTCATTGCTCAGGCAGGGTAAAGTATCCAAATGGTTCTCTGGTATTGGCCAGGAGGCTATTTCAGTAGGGGCAGCAATGGCAGTAGATAAAGAGTCGTATATATTACCTATGCACCGCAACTTAGGTGTATTCACAAGTCGCCATGTTCCTTTAGATAGGCTCTTTAAGCAATTTCAGGGAAAAATGGGCGGGTTTACAAAAGGGCGTGATCGTTCTTTTCACTTCGGAACAAATGAACATAAGATAGTGGGGATGATATCACATCTTGGTCCGCAAATGGGGGTTGCAGATGGAATTGCGTTGGGTGACATGCTTCGTAAACAAAAAGGAGTAAATCCAACCGTTGTATTTAGCGGAGATGGTGGTAGTAGCGAAGGTGACTTTCATGAATCTATAAATGTGGCAGCGGTATGGGATCTGCCTGTGATATTTATTATAGAAAACAATGGGTATGGGCTTTCTACCCCTTCAAGCGAACAGTTCAGATGCAAACAGTTTATTGATAAGGCAATTGGTTATGGAATAGAAGGTGTAAGAATAGATGGTAATAATGTGCTTGAAGTATTTGATACTATAAAAGAGCTATCGAAAAAAATACAACAAAAGAGCAGGCCATTTATTCTCGAATGTGTTACTTTCCGTATGCGTGGTCATGAAGAAGCTTCAGGCACCAAATATGTTCCACAAGAGCTTTTTGATATGTGGGGTAAAAAGGATCCTGTTGCAAATTATGAAACCTATTTGCTTGAACAAGGTGTGTTAACCACTGCTATAATTGAAGAAATAAGGGCAGGTTATAAAAGTGATATTGAAAAAGCATTGGAATCAGCCATGGCAGAACAACCTGTAAAGGCAAATGCCGAAAGAGAATTTGCCGATGTTTACAAACCATATCAATTTCAATTGACTTCTCCAAGATCATCTGAAAAAAAGCCCAAACGATATATCGACGCTGTCTCTGACGGGTTGAAGCTGGCAATGATAAAGCACCCTGATCTTATTTTAATGGGTCAGGATATTGGAGAATATGGCGGGGTATTTAAAGTGACCGAGGGTTTTATACAAGAATTTGGAAAGGAAAGAGTGAGAAACACTCCACTTTGCGAATCTGCTATTATTGGTGCTGGCTTTGGTTTATCAATTAATGGATATAAAGCAATGGTAGAAATGCAATTTGCCGATTTTGTAACATGTGGCTTTAACCAAATAATAAACAATCTTGCTAAATCGCATTATCGTTGGGGGCAAAATGCTGACGTTGTAGTTCGTATGCCAACGGGTGCAGGTACAGGTGCAGGGCCATTCCATTCACAAAGTAATGAAGCCTGGTTTACACATACCCCCGGGCTTAAAGTAGTATACCCTGCATTTCCATCTGATGCTAAGGGATTATTATTAGCATCTTTCGAGGATCCTAACCCTGTAATATATTTTGAACACAAGGCATTATACAGAAGTGTTACAGAAGATGTGTACGATGATTATTATACTATAGAGATAGGTAAAGCACGCAGAATTATTGAAGGTAATGATGTTAGTATAATCACATATGGCTATGGTGTACATTGGGCGTTAGAAGTATTGAAGAACATGCCTGACATATCTGCTGATCTGATTGATCTACGTACTCTGTTACCCTTAGATACAGAAACTATTTATGAGTCGGTGAAGAAAACGGGTAAGGTTATAGTTTTACATGAAGATACTTACACAGGTGGAATAGGAGGAGAGCTTTCAGCACTTATATCGGAACATTGTTTTGAATATCTCGATGCACCCGTAATACGTTCAGCATCATTCGATACTCCTATACCAATGGGTAATGAATTGGAATGGGATTTTCTTCCTAAATCACGTTTTGTTGAGCAACTGAAACAAGTTATAGCGTATTAATGTCGTCTTATTATGAGCCCGCTCATATTAAGATATTGTTCTAATTACTATACTTGCTTGTTATTAATGCTAAATGGTGGCAACTGAAATTACAAACGGAATAAAAATAAGTGTTCATACAACCTATGAAGCTGCCCATTCACGTCCACACCAGGCTTATTTCGTATTCTCATACCGCATATCAATTGAAAATACCGGTGATCAAACTGTACAGCTATTGCGCAGACACTGGCATATCTTCGATTCAATTGGTGGATGGAATGAAGTAGAGGGAGAGGGTGTTGTTTCACAACAGCCAACACTATATCCATCTGATGAATACCAATACGAGTCTTTTTGCCCGTTAATTAGTGAAGCGGGTAAAATGTTTGGTACTTACCTTATGCAAAATAAAATAGATGGCACAACGTTTGAAGTGCGTATACCGGAATTTCAACTTATAGCTCCTTACAGATTTAATTAAAATTATGCGTAAAATTTGCTCTGTATTATCAATCCTTGCAGTATTATTTCTGTTTTCTGTTGCTGATGTAAATGCTCAAACAAAAGGTAAGCAGCTGGTCCAGTTTTCAGGTATGGTGTTGGAAAAGCATAGCCTGCAACCTGTTCCGTACACTGCAATTATTATAAAAGGGACGGCACATGGCACTATTTGCGATTATTCTGGCTATTATTCTTTTGTAGCGCAACCAGGCGATACAGTGGAGTTTTCTGCAATAGGATATAAATTGAGCCCTTATTTTATACCTGATACTCTTTCAACTGACAGGTACTCTCTTATTCACCTGATGGATAAGGACACAGCTAACCTTAAAGAGGTGAAAATTTATCCTTGGCCATCTAAGGAATCTTTTGTGGATGCATTTAAAAGGTTGAATTTGCCGGATAACGATATGGACAGGGCAAAGAAAAATCTGGCATTGGCAGAACGTAAAGCCCGCATGGCAGGCTTCCCTATTGATGCACAATCGAGCTTTATGAATACCATGCAGCAAGAGAATAATAAGCTTTATTATGCTGGCCAGTATCCACCAAACAACCTCTTTAATCCTGTGTCTTGGGCTCAATTCATTGAAGCCTGGAAGAATGGAGATTTAAAAGTACAATAAATTAAGCAGTACCCAATATTTCATACTTACTGCCGTTAATTATCTTTGTTCCCTTTACTTATAGTGTGATCAGTAATCGAATTAAGTTATTATTCCTTGTGGTTTTTGCTTTTTGCGGGGCTGGGGAAATATATGCCCAGCAAGCGCATATATATGGAACGGTAAAAGATTCTACCGGGCAGCCATTGCAACTTGTATTTATTGGTATTGAAGGGTTGCCAGGCTTGCCCACGTTTACCGATAGCCTAGGTAAATACAAATTTGAAGTGCCGGTAGACAAAGACGTGGAAGTAATTTTTTCACATACGGGGTTTGTATCACATGGCGTTAAGCTCAACTTAAAGAATGGGGAGAATAAGGAAGTTAATGTTTCACTTAAATCGCTTAACTCTATCGATACCGTAACTATAACCGGGTCTACTCATAGTGCACAGGAAGCCATTGAGCTGAACCCAGAAATAATTAAATTTATTCCGACTCCTTCAGGCGATTTTAACGCAATTCTTATGTCGCAGCCGGGTGTATTCAGTAGAACCGAATTAGGTTCAGAATATTCTGTGCGAGGTGGTAGTTATGATGAAAACCTGGTATACGTAAACGGTATAGAAGTGTATCGTCCATTGCTTATTCGTGAAGGGGAACAGGAGGGTTTAAGTTTTATTAATCCGGAAATGGTTTCATCGGTTACATTTTCTGCCGGTGGCTTTGAGGCGAAATATGGAGATAAATTATCTTCTGTTTTAGATGTAACATATAGGAAGCCAAAGAAATTTGAAGCCTCAGCATCGGCCAGTTTATTAGGTGGTAGTTTGCATGTTGAAGACGCCAGTAAGAACGACCGATTTACATGGACTCTTGGACTACGTTATAAGTCGAATCAGTATTTGTTTAAAGGCCTGGATGTGGAGGGAGATTATAAGCCAAGTTTTTATGACGGGCAACTATTTATGACCTATGCATTATCGGAACATTGGGATATTAATGTATTGGGAAATATTTCCTCTAATCAATTTAACTTCATTCCTGTTAGCGAAACTGCATCTTTTGGTACGGTGAGCGAGGCGTACCAGTTGCAGGTATATTTTCAAGGACAAGAGTTAGATGAATTCCTTTCCGGTACAGGGGCGGTATCGTTTGTATTTAATAAGAATATTTACCATAATGATGTGAAACATAAATTCAATATGAATTTCACAACGTCGGTATATAATGATGCGGAAAGTCAGAACTATGATATTATCGGGCAGTACCTGATCAGTGAATTAAATTCTAATGTGGGCAGTTCAAGCCTTGGGCAAGCTGCCTATGGTGTGGGTGTGGGTGCGTATGTTAATCACGCGCGCGATAATATTACAGATAATGTATACAGCTTTCAGCATTCCGGAGGGTATGAATACAATTCCAAGAGTAAGATCATTTGGGGTGTAACCTACCAGCATGAAAAGATATTGAGCCAAACCAGTCAATGGAACCTGAATGATTCAGCCGGTTATTCTTTGCCATATAGCCCATATATATTGAACCTTCAGAATGTAGCAAAAGCCTACGATACACTTGAGTTTAACCGCATAATGGGATTCGCCGAAAACATATCAAGATGGAGTATAGATACCGCCTCAATTATACTTACGGCAGGTGTACGAGCAAATTATAACGATGTTAATGAAGAAATGGTGGTAAGCCCTAGAGCTACACTTGCATTTAAGCCTAACTGGAAAAAGCACGACATACTTTTCCGCCTTTCTTCAGGTATATATTTTCAGCCGCCATCGTATAAAGAAATGCTTGAACCTGATGGAAACTTGCTTACAAGTACCAAAGACCAGGAATCTATCCATTTTGTAGCAGGAATGGATTGGAACTTTAAAGCCTGGAATGCGCCATTTAAATGGATAGCCGAGGCTTATTATAAAGACCTGGTTAGTGTTGAACCTTATGAAATAAATAATGTTTCGGTAAACTATCTGCCAGGCCAAACAGCTAAGGGTTATATTCAAGGGCTTGATATGAAAATAAACGGAGATTTTGTAAAGGGTCTTGAATCGTGGTTTAGTGTATCAGTTATGCAGGCAAATTACCAGGTCAATAACGCATATTATTATAACTATTATAATAGTTACGGCCAGCAAATTGTGCCGGGTGTTACATCAAATACAACCGTTGCAGATAGTGTACGCCATGGTGTTGGTGTTTTGCCTATGCCAACTGATGAACGGGTTACTGTTGGCGTTTTTTTCCAGGATTATTTGCCACGTTTCCCTAACCTGAAAGTGAACCTGAATATATTATTCGGTACTGGCTTACCATTTGGACCGCCTGCTAATAATATATTTGGCGATACCTTACGTACTCCTTTTTATAAAAGGGTTGATCTGGGTGTATCTTATCTTGTTCTTGGAAAGCGGGGGCAAACAAAAACAGGTCTCAAGCGCTTTAAATCTCTTTGGATAGGTCTTGAGGTATTCAACCTTTTACAAGTAAATAACGTTATATCGTATAACTGGATTCAGGATGTAAATGGCAGGGAATATGCCATACCTAATTACCTTACGGCCCGTGAGGTAAATGTAAAGGTTATGGTTGAACTCTGATATTCAATATAGTGCTATACGTACTGAAATGGTTGATTCTACGGTTAATAACTTTTAGTCGGGCATTCTGTTTCTTTACTAATTTTGCCGCAATCAAAATCTGAAATCCATGAAAGTAACTGTTGTAGGTGCAGGCAATGTAGGGGCAACCTGTGCTAATGTAATTGCCCAGAAAGATATTGTAAATAAGGTTGTACTTATTGATATTAAAGAAGGCACTTCTGAAGGGAAGGCACTTGATATTTGGGAGGCCGCTCCTATTAATGATTATAGCACAAGAGTGGTAGGATACACAAATGACTATAGCCACACCAAAGATTCAGAGGTAGTAGTAATTACTTCTGGTTTACCACGTAAACCAGGTATGAGCCGTGATGATCTTATCGCTACTAATGCCGGTATTGTTCGTTCAGTTACCGAAAGTGTAATGAAGTATTCACCCAATGCTAAGATTATTGTAGTATCAAACCCGCTTGATGTAATGACATATTGTGCATACCTCACGGCAAAGGTTGATTCTAAAAGAGTATTCGGAATGGCCGGTATTTTAGATACTGCTCGATACAGAGCGTTTATTGCAGATGCGTTGGATTGTTCACCTAAAGATATTCAGGGTATGTTACTGGGTGGACATGGAGATACCATGGTTCCATTGCCACGCTATACAACAGTTGCCGGGATACCTCTTACTGAATTATTACCAAAAGAGAAGATTGATGCTATTATAGAAAGAACAAAGAATGGAGGAGGGGAGATTGTAAACCTTTTGGGTACCTCAGCATGGTATGCACCCGGTGCAGCTGCTGCACAAATGGTAGAAGCAATTGTGAAGAACGAAAATCGCGTATTCCCGGTTTGCTCTTTATTGAACGGTGAATATGGCCACAAAGGAATTTACCTTGGTGTGCCTGTTATGTTGGGTAAGAATGGGATTGAGAAGATAATCGAACTGAAACTTGATACTGCTGAAAAGGCATTGTTAGATTCATCAGCAAAGGCGGTTCGCCAGGTAATGGATGTATTGGACAAGCAACTTGTGGCAGCAAAATAATTATTCTTCTGAAATTAATAAAAAAGCCTCGAACAATTCGGGGCTTTTTTAATTATGTATGTTGATTATTTTTTTCTACCTAACCAAACTAACCCTACCGAGGAAAGAGTGCGAAAGGCCTTTGAAGTCAGTAACATCGATAAGATAGACATAGGTATCTTCCTGGCAAGCCTTACCATTGTTATTAACAGAACCATTCCATC